>Ga0209606_1000010_pt1 | contig 374377 bp, 309 predicted proteins | sample AD_UKC057_MetaG_FD_184412 | JGI IMG/M metagenome (GOLD analysis project Ga0209606, IMG submission 184412) | Active sludge microbial communities of municipal wastewater-treating anaerobic digesters from USA - AD_UKC057_MetaG (SPAdes) (version 2) | ecosystem: Engineered > Bioreactor > Anaerobic... | reverse complement strand
GCATTCTTGTGTAGGTCCATCCCCCTCCTCCGCATCGTAGGTTTCACCACCCACAGCATGCCGGAAGAGGCCCGGATGGACCACTCCCTTTACTGAACAACCTTGTGAGACGCTACACCTAGATCCTAGACCCTAGATCCTAGACCCTAGATCCTAGACCCCAGATCCTCCCCATCCCTCACTCCTCGCCCATGAACGGGTAGGCGAAGTGCTTCGGCGGCACGAAGTTCTCCTTGATCGTGCGCTGCGAGGTCCAGCGGATCAGGTTGAGATAGGAGCCGGCCTTGTCGTTGGTGCCGGACGCCCGCGACCCGCCGAACGGCTGCTGCCCGACCACTGCGCCGGTCGGCTTGTCGTTGATGTAGAAGTTGCCGGCGGCGTGGCGCAACCGGGCCGTCATCTTCACCGCTGCCGCCCGGTCCTGGGCGAAGATTGCGCCGGTGAGCGCGTACGGGCTGGTGGTGTCGCACAGCTTGAGGGCGCCGGCGAGGTCGTTGTCGTCGTACGCGTACACCGTCAGCACCGGCCCGAAGATCTCCTCCTCCATCAGCTTGAAGTGGGGGTCGGTGGTCTCGACCAGGGTGGGCTGGATGTAGTAGCCCTCGGAGTCGTCCCAGGTGCCGCCGGCGCGGATCTTGGCGTCGTTCGACCGCTTGGCGTAGCGGATGAAGCCGGTGATGTCGTCGAACGCGCCGCGGTCGATGACCGCGCACATGAAGTTGCGGAAGTCGGTGGGCGGCCCGACCTTGATCTCGGCCATCTGCTCGCGCATCAGCTTCTTGACGCGAGGCCAGATCGAGCCCGGGATGTAGGCCCGCGAAGCCGCCGAGCACTTCTGCCCCTGGTACTCGAAGGCGCCGCGCACCAACGCGGTGGCGAGGGCCTCGGCGTCGGCAGAGGGGTGGGCGAACACGAAGTCCTTGCCGCCGGTCTCGCCGACGATCCGCGGGTAGCTGCGGTAGCGGGCGATGTTGTCGCCGATCGTCTTCCACATGCCGTGAAAGACCGCGGTCGAGCCGGTGAAGTGGACGCCGGCGAAGAGCGGGCTCGCCAGCACCGGGTTGCCGACCTTGCCGCCGGAGCCGGGGACGAGGTTGATCACGCCCGGCGGGAAGCCCGCCTCCTCGAACAGCTTCATCAGCCAGTGGGCGGTGTAGACCGCGGACGACGCCGGCTTCCAGAGCACGGTATTGCCCATCAGCGCCGGCGACGTCGGCAGGTTGCCGGCGATCGAGGCGAAGTTGAAGGGGGTGACCGCGAACACGAAGCCCTCGAGCGCCCGGTACTCGACGTAGTCCCAGTGGCCGAGCTGGCTCGCCGGCTGCTGCTCGTAGATGAAGCGCATGTAGTAGGGGTTGAAGCGGAAGAAGTCGATCAGCTCGCAGGCGGCGTCGATCTCGGCCTGGTAGGCGGTCTTCGACTGGTTCAGCATGCAGGCCGCGTTCAGGGTGTCGCGCCACGGCCCGGCGAGCAGCTCGGCCGCCTTGAGCATCACCGCGGCACGGTGCTCCCACGGCATCTCCGACCACTCGGCCCACGCCTTTTGCGAGGCCTTGATCGCCTGCCCGACCTCCTTCTCGCCCGCCATGTGATAGCGGCCGAGCACGTGGTGGTGGTCGTGCGGGCAGACCGCCTCGGCCATCTTGCCGGTGCGCACCTCCTGGCCGCCGATGACCAGCGGGATCTCGATCTCCTGGGCCAGCAGCTCGTTGACCCTGGCCTTGAGCGCGGCCTTCTGGGGCGAGCCCGGGGCGTAGGCGCGGACCGGCTCGTTGATCGGCTCGGGGACGGGGACGATTCCGTTGGGCATGATCACCTCCACGGGGTGCGGTTGCGAAGCGCGGCGCCAGCACGCGCCGCGGCGGCATCGTAGCCGGTTGCTGGCCAGACCGCAATCGGCGGGGACCTTTGTAGCGCAGGCTTCCAGCCTACTTGTAGCGCAGGCATCCTGCCTGCTTGGCGTAGCCATCCTGGCTGCTTTGTAGCGCAGGCTTCCAGCCTGCTTATCGCGCATGCATCCTGCCTGCTTGTCGCGCGGCCAACCTGGCTGCCCGGCGGAATCGGATCCGGCTTCGTCCTTCGGACTGCGCCGGGACGAGAACAAACGGGAGCGGGAACGGGAACGGGGACGGGAACGGGAGAGGGTGTGTGAGACACGGTGCATTCTCGATACGGCTACACTCTCCCCATGATCGGCAGCCCTGAAGACCCCATCTACCTCGACTCCAACGCGACCACGCCGGTCGACCCGCGGGTCGCCGACGCGATGCGGCCCTTCCTCTCCGGCGGCTACGGCAACCCGTCGTCGTCGCACCGGCTCGGCCGCCAGGCGCGGCAGGCGCTCGACGCCGCGCGTGCCCAGATCGCCGGCTGCCTGGGCTGCGAGCCCGACGAGGTGGTGCTGACGTCCGGGGGCTCGGAGGCGAACAACACCGCCATCCGTGGCGTGGTGGCGACGCGCGGCGGCGGCCACGTGGTCGTCTCGGCAGTCGAGCACCCGTCCGTGCTCGAGGTCGTGCTGGCGCTCGAGATCGAGGGGCGGATCACGTCGACGATCGTCGGCGTCGACCCGTGGGGGAGGGTGGACCCGGACGAGGTGACGGGCGCGCTGCGGCCGGACACGGTGCTGGTGACGGTCATGCTCGCGAACAACGAGGTCGGGACGCTGCAACCGGTCGCCGAGATCGCCGCCGGATGCCGCGAGCGAGGGGTGCTCGTGCACACCGACGCCGCCCAGGCAGTCGGCAAGATCCCGGTTGATGTGCGACAGCTCGGGGTCGACCTGCTGACCGTGGCCGGCCACAAGCTCTACGCGCCGAAGGGGGTGGGCGCCCTCTACGTGCGGCGGGGCGTCGCGATCGAGCCGCTGATCCGCGGCGCCGGCCACGAGCGCGGCCGCCGCGCCGGCACCGAGAGCCTGCTCATGGCGGCCGGGCTCGGCGCGGCCTGCGCGATCGTCAGCAACGAGCTCGACGGCGAAACGAAGCGGCTTGGGGAGCTCCGCGACCGCCTCGAAGGCCGGCTGCGCGCCGGCGTGCCGGGGCTCGTGGTGCACGGCCTCCCGCAGCACCGGCTGCCCAACACCGCAAGCGTCGCCCTGCCCGGCATCCATGCCCATCGACTGCTCGAGCGGCTTGGCGACCGGGTTGCCGCGTCGCCGGGCTCCGCCTGCCACGCCGACAAGGTCCAGGTCTCGCACGTGCTGACCGCGATGGGAGTCGATGCTGCGACGGCTCTGTCCACGATCCGCCTTTCTGTCGGCCGTTTCACCACCGATGGCGAGGTCGATCGTGCGGCCCAGATCATCCTCGCCGAGGTCGCCGCCATGCGGGCGGGGGCGGATTGAGAGCGATGATCCTTGGGGCGGACAAATCGGTGCCAGGCACCGAACTCCGCATCTGTCTGAAATCAGTGCCAGGCACCGAACTCCGCATCTTCTCGACAGGCTCGGCCGAGGTGGAGGGTGGTGAGCCCGGTGGTTGACCACTTCGGGCTCCTGGCGCCGTTCTACGACCGCGCGATCCGCTTCTCGCGTCTCGAGCAGATGCTGGAGCTCGCCGGCCTGCCCGTCGACGGGCTGCTGCTCGACGCCGGCGGGGGGACCGGCCGCGTCGCCGCTGCCCTGCGGCCGTACGTCCGCGAGGTGGTGGTCGCCGACCTCTCGATCGGGATGCTCCGCCAGGCGCGACGCAAGGGGCTGAACGGCATCGTCACACTGGCCGAAGCCCTCCCCTTCGCCGATGGGAGCTTCGAGCGGGTCGTCATGGTGGACACTCTCCACCACGTGATCCACCAGGGCGAGACGGTGAGCGAGCTCTGGCGGGTGCTCAAGCCGGGCGGCAGACTGGTCATCGAGGAGCCGGACGTGCGCGACTGGCGGGTCAAGCTGGTGGCGCTGGCGGAGAAGCTCGCCCTGATGCGCAGCCACTTCCTGTCGCCGCCGACAATCGCGGCGCTGTTCCCGCCCGAGGCGCGGGTCACGGTCGAGAGCGAGCGCTGGAACGCCTGGGTGATCGCAGAGAAGTAAACCGACTACCCCACAGGGCAGGCAAGATGGCTACCCCACAAGGCAGCCAGGATGGTTACCCTACAAGAAGAGCGGGGGCCGGAGCCCCCGCTGGTTCTCGCCGTTTTGCCTTCTACTGCGCCCTGTATCTATCCCCCAGATCCTATCCCCCAGATCCTGGCCGGGCGGGGGCTCGCCGTATACTCGGGCGGTGGGGAAGGTTTGCCCGTGGTGCCTGGAGCCGTTGCGGATCGCCGAGCGGAAGGCCGCCCGCTGCCCGCACTGCGACCGTCCGTTCCACGACGAGGAAGGCCGCGAACTGAGGCCGCTCGACCTGCGTTACGAGCAGGTGGTGGAGCGCCAGCAGGACCGCTTCCTGCAGATGCTGATGGTCGGCATTCCGGTCGTGCTCGTGCTCGCGCTCGGCCTGTCGACGCTCCACGTCGGCGCCGTTGCGGCGGCGCCGCTGGTGGTGGTGGTGCACCTGATCGTGGTCCGCGTGTGGCTGGTGCGGGACGCCCGGCGGCTGCTGGGCGCGACGCGGAGGAGCTTCGTGCGCTGGCTGAGCCGGCTGAGCTTCCTGTGGCTGGGGATCCCGGGCTACGGGCTGGCCGCGGCGCCGCTGGTCGGCCTCGCGCCGGCCGTCGTCACCTTCACCGGGCTGACCGCGGCCGTCCACGCGTACTCGAGCTGGAGCCTCGGCAGGGAACGGCAGCGGGCGCCGCTCGCCGGCTGGGAGAGGGCGCTGCTGTGGGGCCTCGCCGCGGTCACGGTGCTGACGGTGGTGATCGTCGCCGCGCTGCTCGCGCTCGTCGGCTGGTCGGCGACCGCGGTCATCGACTGGGTGCGCTCGCGGTGACCGGAAAGGAGTGACGACGTGGAAACGCTGATGACCTACATGGCGGCCTTCGGCCTCGCCTCGGGGGCCGGCGCCAAGGCGTTCATCCCGATCCTCGCCCTCGGGGGCTTCCACTACACCCCGTACTTCGAGCTCTCCGAGCGATTCCAGTGGATCTGCAGCCCGGCCGTGATGGCGATCCTGGCGGTGATGGTGGTGCTCGAGATCGTGGTCGATGCCCACCCCGAGCTCGGGGGCTGGACCGACAGCGTGTCCTACCTGCCCAAGATGGTGGCCGGCTTCATCGGCTTCGCGGCCGTGGTCGGGACCATCGATGACGACCTCGTGTCGCTGGCCGGCTCCGGCATCCTCGGCGCCGGCACCGCGGGCAGCGTGCACTTCGTGCGCAACGCTGTCCGGAGGCCGTTCCGGATGGTCGCCGAGGAGCTCCACGAAGGGGTCGGCAGGGCGGCGTCGGTGACCGAGGCGGGAGTCTCGCTGTCGCTGGCTGGCTCCGCCCTGGTGGTGCCTCCGGTGTCGATGGTGCTGGTGGGCGGGCTGGCATTGTCGGCGGTCCTCGTGGGCAACGCGATCGGCCGCAGGAGAGTGCCCTGCACCGCCTGCGGCCAGCCGATCCGGCCAGGCGCCCTGGTCTGCATCCACTGCGGCGCCGACCAGGAGAGCCCGGCCCAGCCCTGATCCGGCGGCCACGGCGACCTCGCGGTCGCGAATCCCTCTCGGCTGACACCGCCGTGCCGTGCTAGCATGGGAAGGCTCGACAACGGGGAGGGCAGTGAAGTTCAAGGTCGGTGACAAGGTCGTCTACCCGAGCCAGGGCGTGTCGGTGGTCGAGGAGATCGCCGACGAGGTGCTCGGCGGTGCGACCTTCTCCTGCTACCACCTGCGCCTGCTCAACACCGACTCCAAGGTGGTGGTGCCGGTGGGCAACGCCGATCGCGTCGGGCTGCGGCCACTGTCGGACAAGCGGTCCGTCGACCGGGCGATGCGGCGGCTGCGCGCGGCCGAGGGCGACGAAGCCGACAACTGGAAGGACCGCTACCGGGCCAACCTGGACCGCATCAAGACCGGGGACCTCGACGAAGTCGTCGACGTCCTCCTCTGCCTGGCCGACGTGGCGAGCCGCAAGACGCTGTCGTTCCGCGAGCGCAAGATGTTCGACCACGCCCGGCAGTTGCTCGTGTTCGAGGTCGCCGCGGTCAAGGGCAAGCCGGTCGAGAAGGTCGAACGCGAGATCGAGAAGGCCCTCAAGGTCCAGCCTGAGCCTGCCGACGAGGACTGACCAGCGGCTGCCGCAGCCGGCCACCTGTCACCCGGGCGCGAGAGCGAGAGCGAGACGAGGCCCGATCATGCCCAGCGGGGCCCTGTGTGCGGCCTCGGCCCGGGCGCCGGCGCCGCGGGGCCCTCCGGCTGAAACGCCGTCGCGGGTGGTATTCTCGATCCGGTGACCGGCACGGTGGAGCTCATGGTGGCACGGCCGGCGTGGTGCACGTCGCGCGACGGCGCCAACGCAGCTGCCGCCGGCCCCGTACACGAGAGGCTGGGGGCTGAGGCCGACCCGGGGAAGCCGTCCGGCCGGAGGCGCGGCGCCCGGCCGTCTCGAAGGGGGTCCGACATGACGCGTGTGCTTCGGGTGGTGCTCTTCCTCGCCGTGGCGGCGCCCGCCCTTGCGGCCCAGCCGCTGACCCAGAATCTCCGCGAGCAGCACAAGATCCAGTCCGACCTGCTGCGCCTGGACCTCGCCGAGCTGGACGAGCAGCGCGCGAAGATGCTGGAGACCTGGGCCCGTGTCGAGCAGGGCGCCGCTGACCTCGCGACCGCGCAGGCGCAGGGCGAAAGCCTGGAGAGCCTCAAGCTCCGAGACCAGGATCTGCGCCAGGCCGAGGCGGAGCTCATGATGCACGTGACCAGCCTGCAGCGGATCCGCCGCGACGTGCTGGCCGCTCAGGCGTTGCTCGGCGCTCTCGAGGAGGAGATCCGGCGCCTCGAGGGCCAGGTCGGCCCGGAGCGCGACCCGCTCAGCGGCACCTGGGAGGTCGTCATGGAGCCGGGTGGCCAGGAGGGGCTGATGTTCCTGCAGCTCGACGGGACCCTGGTCCAGGGGACCTACCGCCTGTCGGGCGACTGGAGCGGATCGCTGCGCGGCACGCTGGTTTCCGGCAAGGTGCGGCTGGAGCGGATCGACTCGCAGGTCGGCTATGCGGCCACCTTCTACGGCAAGCTCTCGACCCCCGGCGGGGTGTCCCGCCTCGAGGGGACCTGGGAGGCCACCCAGCTCTCGGCCGGCCTCCCGTCCGGAGGGAGCTGGGTCGCCGAGCGGCTCGAGGAGGTCCCCGAGTAGGCGCCGGAGCGATCCGCGAGCGGCTCCGGCCGCCGTGGCCGGGGGCGGCCCGAATCGGCGGCACCGATCGGTGTCGAGGCGGCCCCGTGGTCTATACTCGCCGCGGGCCCGGTGCCGGCGCCGAGAGCCGAGGTGACCGTGCTGAAGCGGATCGTGCTGCTCGTGATCGTGCTGGTCGTGGCGTGGCGGATCGCCGCCGCCCTCGGGAAGCGCCAACGCCGGGCAGGCTTCGGCGCCGACAGCTACAGCCGGTTCCAGCCGCTGCTGCGGCGCCGTCGGCGCGAGTGGTCCTCCCGGCACGGAGACGAACGCGCAGACCAGCTCGTCGCCTGCCAGTGCTGCGGCACCCACGTGCCGTCGCGGCGGGCCCTGGGGTCTCGCTCGGGTGAGGTCTTCTGCAGCCCTGACTGCCGCGATCGCGGCCGGGCGCCGGAGGCTCATGGCGGGTGACGCGGAGGAGCGGGCTCCGCGGCGGCTCCGGCTCGACCTGGTCGCAGCCGGTGCGCTGCTCGAGCAAGCCGGCCTGATCCTGGCCGGCGAGGGCAACCTCTCGGTGCGGGCCGGGCGCGCCGGCTTTCTGATCACCCCGCGGGGCCGCGACAAGGGCCGGCTCGAACCGGCGGACCTCGTCGTGGTGCGATGGTGGCCGGCGGCGATGCCGCAGGAGGCTTCGAGCGAGACCCGCATCCACGACGCCGTCTACCGGCTGCGGTCGGAGGTCGAGGCGGTGGTGCACGCGCACCCGCCGTCGGTGCAGGCGCTGTCCCACCGGGGACGGGTGCCTGACTGCTCGCTGCTCACGGAGGGCAGCCTGCTGCTGGGCACGGTCGCCTGGGTGGCGACGCTTCCTCCGGGCAGCGGCGAGCTCGCGGAGGCGGCGGCGCACGCGCTCGCCCGCGCGCCGGCGTGCGTCCTCGCGCAGCACGGCGCGGTGACGGTGGGGGGGACGGTCGACCAGGCGACGCGGCGCATGCTGCTGCTCGAGCGGCTGGCGGCGTTGACCCTGGCCACGCTGGAGAGCGGACGGGCATGAGCCAGGGGTCCCTGTTCGCGACCGGCGGGGCGCCGCTGGCGGATCGGATGCGCCCGCGCAGCCTCGATGAGGTCGTCGGCCAGCAGCAGCTGGTCGGACCGCACGGCGTGCTGCGGTCGCTGCTCGAGCGCTCCGAGCTGCCGTCGATGGTGCTCTGGGGCCCTCCCGGCAGCGGCAAGACGACGCTGGCGCGGCTGCTCGCCGAGGCGGCCGGGGCCGAGGTGGTGTCGTTCTCGGCGGTGCTGGCGGGGGTCAAGGAGGCCAAGGCGGTGATGGAGGAGGCGCGACGCCGGCTCGAGCTGAGCGGGCGCCGCACCGTGCTCTTCGTCGACGAGATCCACCGCTTCAACCGAGCCCAGCAGGACGCGTTCCTGCCCTACGTCGAGACCGGAGACGTGGCGCTGATCGGCGCCACCACCGAGAACCCGTCGTTCGAGCTCAACCGGGCGCTCCGGTCCCGGGTCACGGTCTACATCCTGGACCCGCTGACCGAGGACGAGCTGCAGACCATCCTGCGGCGGGCGCTCTCCGATCGCGAGATCGGCCTCGCGGGGACAGGGGTGGCGGTTGACGACGGCGCCCTCGAGCTGATGGCGCGGATCGCGGCCGGGGACGCCAGGCAGGCCCTCAACCACCTCGAGCTCGCGGTCAGCGTGGCCTCGACCGAGGGCGAGGGGCGGGTCGACGCCGCGTTCGCCGAGCGGGTCGCGCAGCGGGTGACCGCGGTCTACGACAAGGGGCGGGAGGAGCACCACAACCTGATCTCCGCGCTCCACAAGGCGGTCCGCAACTCCGACCCAGACGCGGCGCTGTACTGGCTGGCGCGGATGCTCGAGGGCGGCGCGGACCCGCGCTACGTGGTGCGCAGGATGCTGCGGATGGCCTCCGAGGACATCGGCATGGCCGATCCGCGGGCCCTCCAGCAGGTCTCCGCGGCCGCCCACGCGGTCGAGCACGTGGGGATGCCCGAGTGCGAGCTGGCGCTGGCGCAGGCTGCGGTCTACCTGTCGCTGGCCCCGAAGTCGAACGCGCTCTATCTCGGCTACGGGGCGGCCAAGGAGGAGGTGCGGCGGCGGCCGGGGCTGCCGGTGCCGCTCAGGCTGCGCAACGCCCCCACCGACCTGATGCGGGAGGCGGGCTACGGCGAGGGCTACCGCTACGCCCACGACGAGCCGGGCGGCGTGGCCGACATGGAGTGCCTCCCGGAGGGCCTCGAGGGCGCCCGGTTCTACGAGCCGGGAGAGCAGGGGTGGGAGGTCAAGATCCGGGAGAGGCTCGCGGAGATCAAGCGGCTGCGCAGGCGGGGTGGTGGAAGCTGATGGCCGGGGGCGCGTGCTACCGTGGGGCGCTGATGGCGAGCCCGATGCGGACCCTGATCGTCGCGGCCCTCGGCTTGGCGCTGGCCGGGTGCGGCTACCACCTGGTGGGCACGGCGAACACGCTCCCCGAAGGGGTGTCGACCCTCTACGTGGAGCGCTTCCAGAACCAGACGCGCTACGTCGACATGGACCAGCGGATCGACGAGGCGCTGTCGCTCGAGTGGGTGCGCCGGCGGCGGCTGCAGCTGGTCGACGACCGGGCGTCGTCCGACCTCGTGCTGAGCGGGGTGATCCTCAACCTCGGCCTGGCGCCGGTGCGGTTCGATGAGCAGGGGCGCGCCACCGAGTACCAGATGAGCCTGACCACGTCGGTCAAGCTGTTCGACATCCGTGGCTCCGAGCCGAAGCTGCTGTGGGAGGACCTCGCGTTCTCGCGCCGCAACTCGTACGAGGTCGACCCGAACGCCGCCGACTACTTCGACCGCCAGGTGCTGGCGATGGACCAGCTCGCCGACGACTACTCCGCGGCCCTGGTCAGCGCGGTCCTGGAAGGGTTCTGATCCCGATCGTGGGTGCCTCACCCGCGATCGGGAACGGGGACGGGAACGGGATCGGGAACGCAGGCGACCGCGACCAAACCTGCTAGGATCTGCGCATGCCGAGCCGACTGCCTGGCCACGTGCGCGAGCGCCTCGACCCGATTCGCCTGCTCGTCCTCGACGTCGACGGCGTGCTGACCGACGGCACCCTCGTCTATGGCCCTGAGGGCGAGGCGCTGAAGGCGTTCTCGGTGCGTGACGGGCTGGCGATCCGCATCCTGCTGGACGCCGGCCTCTCGGTGGCACTGCTGTCGGGCCGGCGCTCCGAGCTCGTCTCCGCCCGCTGCCGCGACCTCGGCATCGCCGACGGCCTGGTGGTCCAGGGCAGCCGCGACAAGGCGGCCGACCTCGACGGGCTGGAGCGCCGCCTCGGCCTGTCCGACCGGGAGGTTGCCGTCATGGGCGACGACCTCCCTGACGTGCCGATGCTCGAGCGCGCGGGGTTCGCGGCCTGCCCGGCCGACGCGGCGCCCGAGGTGGCGGCGGTGTGCCACATGGTGTGCGGGGTCGGCGGCGGCCGCGGCGCGGTCCGGGAGGTTGCCGAGCTGCTGCTGAAGGCGCAGGGCAGGTGGCAGGGCCAGGTGGGGCGTTGGATCGGGCACGACGGCGGCCCCAAGGGCTGTCCGCAGTGAGGCAGTACCTGGAACTGCTCCAGCACATCCTCGACCACGGCGTCGAGAAGTCCGACCGCACCGGCACCGGCATCCTGAGCGTGTTCGGGTACCAGGCCCGGTTCGATCTCCGCGACGGCTTTCCGCTGCTGACGACGAAGCGGCTGCACCTGCGCTCGATCATCCACGAGCTGCTGTGGTTCCTCGCCGGCGACACCAACGTCCGCCGGCTGCACGAGCACAAGGTGACGATTTGGGACGAGTGGGCCGGCGCGGACGGCGACCTCGGGCCGATCTACGGCGCGCAGTGGCGGCGCTGGCCGGTTCCCGGCGGCGGCCACGTCGACCAGATCGCCCGCCTCATCGAGGGCATCCGCACCGATCCGGACTCGCGGCGGCACCTGGTCAGCGCGTGGAACGTCGCCGAGCTCGATCGCATGGCGCTTCCGCCCTGCCACGCGCTGTTCCAGCTCTGGGTCGCCGGCGGGGCCTTGAGCTGCCAGCTCTACCAGCGCAGCGCGGACGTGTTCCTCGGGGTGCCCTTCAACATCGCCTCCTACGCCCTGCTGACGATGATGGTTGCCCAGGTGTGCGGGCTCAAGCCCCGCGAGCTCGTCCACACCTTCGGCGACGCCCACCTCTACTCGAACCACGTCGAGCAGGCGCGCCTTCAGCTCGGCCGGGCGCCGCGGCCGCTGCCCGAGATGCGCCTCAACCCGGAGGTGACGTCGATCTTCGACTTCCGCTTTTCCGACTTCGAGCTCGTGGGCTACGACCCGCACCCGCACATCCCGGCGCCGATTGCGGTGTGAGGCGGCGGTGATCGTCTCCATCATCGCCGCGGTCGCCGACAACGGCGTGATCGGCCGTGACGGCGGCCTTCCGTGGCGCCTCCCGGCCGACCTCAAGCGCTTCAAGCGTCTCACCACCGGCCACCACATGGTCATGGGGCGCCGGACCTGGGACTCGATCGGCCGCCGGCCGCTGCCCGGCCGGCCGACCATCGTGGTGAGCCGGGACCCCTCGTTCGTCGCCGAGGGCGCGAGCGTGGCGCGCTCGGTCGGGGGGGCCCTCGAGCTGGCGGCCGGCACCGACGAGGTGTTCATCGCCGGCGGCGAGGCGATCTACCGGGCGGCCCTGCCGGTCGCTGACCGCATCTACCTGACCCGGGTCCATGGCCGCTTCGAAGGCGACACGCGCTTTCCCCCGTTCGACGCGCGGCAGTGGCGGGTGGTCCTCGAGGAGCGGCACGAGGCCGACGAGAAGAACCCCCACGCCCACACGTTCGTGGTCTACGAGCGCGTGCGGTAGACGTCGCCACGCTCGCAGACCAAAGAACTTACCTTCTCACACGCGGGATTCGGCTCGTTCCCGTTCCCCTTCCCGTTCCCGTACCTGGATCGGATGCCCTCGCAGCCATTCGGCACCTTTCACGCTGCTTCAGTTTTTCAGGAGGCCACGCGGGAACCCTCATTGCATCGGGAACGGGAACTGGAACGGGATCGGGAACGAAGGGCCGGCCCTATCCCCCAGATCCCAGATCCTCTGCCTCGCCCTACCTCACGCCAGTTCCCGGAGGGACCTCGCCGTCCACCGACAGCAGGAAGGGATCGCCGGCGACCGAGGCGGCCAGCAGCATGCCCCGGGACTCGACGCCCATCAGCTTGGCGGGCTTGAGGTTGGCCACGACGACGATGCGCCGGCCGAGCAGCGCCTCGGGCTGGTAGCGCTCGGCGATGCCGGCGACGAGCTGGCGCAGCTGGGGCTCGCCGAGGTCGACCATCATCCGCACCAGCTTCTTCGAGTTGGGCACCCGCTCGGCCTCGCGGACGATCCCGACGACCAGCTTGACGGCCGCGAACTGGTCGATGGTCAGGAGGCTCTCCTCGGGCGGGGCGGTGGGGGTCGTCTCGGTCATGGTGATCTCCTTCAGGTAGGCTCCGGCGTCGACGCGCGGGAACAGCGGCTCGGTCGGGCCGAGCTGGGCGCCGGCCGGGAGCAGGCCCCAGCCGGTGGCGCCGCCGAGGTCGACCGGCAAGCCGCGCGCGCCGAGCAGGGCGCGCAGCCGCGGCGCGATCGCGGGCATCACGGGCTCGATGAGCAGCGAGGTGATCCGCAGGCCCTCGAGCGCGGCGTAGAGCGTGGCCTCGAGCTCGCCGCGGGCCGCCTCGCCCTTCTTCGCGAGCGCCCAGGGCTGGCGCTCCTGGAGGAAGCCGTTGATGGTGGCGAGCAGCTGCGAGACGGCTTCCAGCGCCCGGTGCGGCTCGAGCGCGTCCATGCGGCGATGGTACTCGTCGACCGCTGCCGCGGCGGCGGCCGGCACCGGTCCGTCCGACGACGGCGCCGGCACGCGGCCGGCGAAGGCGCGGCCGACCATGGTCGCGGTCCGCGAGGCGGTGTTGCCGAGGGCGTTGGCGAGGTCGGCGTTGAAGCGCTCGACGAAGGCCTCGTCGGAGAAGCTCGAGTCCTGGCCGAAGGCCATGTCGCGGGCCAGGAAGTAGCGCAGCGGGTCCGGCCCGAAGCGCTCGATGATGTGGTCCGGCCGCACGACGTTGCCGATCGACTTCGACATCTTGGCCTCGTCGCGCAGCCACCAGCCGTGGCCGAACACCTGGCGGGGCGGCGGCAGCCCGGCCGACATCAGGAAGGCCGGCCAGTAGACGCAATGGAAGCGCAGGATGTCCTTGCCGACCAGGTGCAGGGTGTCGGGCCAGAGCTCGTCGAAGAGGCGCCGGTCGTCGCCGCCGAAGCCGAGCGCGGAGATGTAGTTGGTCAGCGCGTCCAGCCAGACGTAGACGACGTGCTCGTCGTCGCCGGGATAGGGGACTCCCCAGCGCAGCGAGGCGCGGGAGATCGACAGGTCCTTGAGCCCGGAGGACACGAAGCTGACGACCTCGTTGTAACGGGACTGCGGCCGGATGCAGTCGGGGTTGTCCCGGTACCAGGCGAGCAGCCGGTCCTGCCACGCCGACAGCCGGAAGAAGTAGCTCGGCTCGGCCAGCCGCTCGACCGCGTAGCCGGTCGCGGTGTCGCGGCCGTCGGCGACCTGCGAGTCCGGGACGAAGGCCTCCTCGCCCGGGCTGTACCAGCCCTCGTACGATCCCTTGTAGATGTCGCCGGCCGCGGTGATCCGGCGGATGATCTCGGTGACCGCGCGCTTGTGGCGCGCCTCGGTGGTCCGTATGAAGTCGTCGTTGGAGATCTCGAGCACGCTCCACAGGTGGTTGTAGCGCTCGACCACGCGGTCGGCGAGCTGGATCGGCTCGATGCCCTGATCACGGGCCGCCCGGGCGATCTTCTGGCCATGCTCGTCGGTGCCGGTGAGGAAGTGGACGCGCGACCCCGTCATACGACGGTAGCGGGCGAGCACGTCGGCCATGACGGTCGTGTAGATGTGGCCGATGTGCGGCATGTCGTTGACGTAGTAGATCGGCGTGGTGATGTAGTAAGTCTGCGGCACGTCGCCTCCCCGAGACGGTTGCAGGGGCGAAGGATAGCACTGTCCCGGCCGCGCGATCGGCGGCAACGGGCCGGCCGGTGGCCGCCGGCCGCTCGCGGCGCGACGCTCCGGACGTGACCCGCGTCACGGCAGGGGAAGCCGACCATCGCCCACATTCAGGCAGGGTCATAGGGCAGCAGGGCCACGAGCCGGCGCGGTCGCGTGGCCGCCGATGCGCACAGGAGCCGTGAAAGGACCCGGGAATGGGACGTGTCAGATCTCGTCGGCTGCGGCTTCTCGAGAGCCTGCGCCGCACCATGAGCGAGAAGCTCCACCTCCAGGTCTGGCGGGCGGCCCGCCAGGCCGGCCGCCGGACGCCGGAGAACACCAACGCGATCTACGCGATGGCCAAGGCCGCGACGCCCGAGCTGCTCGACCAGCTCCTGCTCGTCCACCACCGGGCGCTGCAGGAGCAGGGCGAGGTCCCCAACCACCCGCAGAAGCCGCCGGTGGACGACGTCGAGCGCAAGCGGATGCTGTCCGCCGTGCGGGCGACCGTCGATCGGATGTCGGTGGAGCTTGGCGGGGGGCCGGCGACCGGCTCGACGTAGCCTTCGACCGCTCCGGCTCGCCGAGCCGCGCACGACCCGCGCTGAAGGTCAGGTGCGTGCGCTCACAGGCGCAGCCGGAGGCCGCCCATGACCCGGCGCCCGGGCGCTGGATAACCGCGCGCCGACTGGTACTCGCGGTCGAGCAGGTTGACGGCGCGTACCGTGAGCTCCAGCGCGTCGAGGGCCTGCCAGCCGATCGCCAGGTCGACGGTTGCGCTGCCGCCGAGCTCCACGCGCGCGAAGGTGGCCGGGTCGACGTCCCACCGTGACCCCAGGTAGGTCACGGTGAGGTCACCCCGCACCCGGTGCCAGAACGACCCGGTCAGGGTGTAGGCCCCGCTCCACTCCGGGCGGCGAAGCAGCGGCTCGCCCTGCCCGTCCTCGGTGTCGAGCCAGGTCAGCTGGACGAGTTGGGTGAAGCCGTCCGCCAGGGCGCTCTCGTACGCCAGCTCGGCGCCGAGGATCTCGGCCCGGGCGACGTTGCGGTTCGTGTACGCGGCGAAGTCGAACTGGATCAGGTTCTCGAGCTCAGTCTTGAACAGGTTGAGCTGCGTGCGCCTCGAGCCGTTCCGCGGCGCTTCGACAACGCCGATCTCGTACGAGGTCGAGGTCTCGGGCTCGAGCCCGGGGTTGCCGAACATCGGGAAGTAGAGCTCGCCGAGCGAGGGCTGGCGGAACGCCATGCCGTAGCCGACCCTGATCTCGGTCGTGTCGCTGACCAGCCAGCCGAGGTGGGCCCGGGGCGAGGTCTCGGAGCCCCACTCCTCGGTGTCGTCCCAGCGCGCGCCCAGGATCGCCCGCACCCGGGTGCCCGGCCGCCACACGTCCTGGACGAAGGCGCTCGTCACCGAGGTGGTGACGCCGTCGAGGTTCGTGCCGAGATTGGACGAGTCCGTGACCTCGTCCTCGCGCCACTCCCCGCCCCAGGTCAAGGTGTGCGATCCGAGGGTGTGGTGGCTCGCGAGCCGCGCCTGCCGGGAGTCGGCGTCGGTGCGCGAGTCGGTGATCCCGGACGGGTCCTCGGGGTCCGAGAATTGAAACTCCCGCGTCACCTCGGAGGCCGTCAGCTCGAGCGTCCAGGCCTTTGCCACCGCCCACCTCAGCGGCAGCGCGATCAGGCGCTCGTCCGAGGACTGGCGGCGCTCCGGCGTCGGCTGGCCGGGGACGGCGAAGGGGATGCCGGTTTCGGTCTCGAGGTTCTGGGCGACCACCGCGAGCCGGCTGCCATTGCGGGAGGTCCAGCCGACGTCGACGAGCTGCTGGTCGGTGGTGAAGTCCGAGTTGTCGAGCTCGCCCTCGCCCTCGCGATGGAGGCCCGACAGGTAGACGCCGAGGCTCTCGCTGCCGAGCGACACGTCGCCCTGGTAGCGCTGCCAGCCGCCCTCCCCGCCCTCGCCGAACAGGGTGGCCGAGAAGCCGCCACCTCCGACCTGCGGGATCACGTTGATCACGCCGCCGATCGCGTCGGCGCCCCACAGCGCCGAGTACGGCCCGCGCGCCACCTCCACCCGCTCGATGCCGGAGGTGGTGAGCAGGCTCAGGTCGTAGCCGCCGACGTAGGGCGAGTTCAGCCGGACCCCGTCGAACAGGACCAGGGTCTGATCGGACTCCGTGCCGCGGGTGAAGACCGAGGCGACCTTGCCCTCGTCGCCGGACCTCACGACGGCCAGCCCGGGCACCCGTCGCAGCACGTCGGCAACGTTCTCGGCCTGGGCGTCCTCCAGCTCCTGCTTCGAGATCACCGTGGTCGGCACCGGCACCTCGATCGCCTCGGTGAGGAGCCCGGTGGCGGTGACGGTGATGTCGTCGGTGAAGGCTGCCGGGTAGCTGCCGGCAGCCGTCTGCGCGGCGGCTGGCGCGGCCGCGGCGAGCGCGATCAGGAGTGGAACGGCGACAGCGGTGCGGAGCGAGGCGGGCATCGGCGAAACCTCCCGTTTCTTCCTGGAACGGCAGGTCTCCTGGCTCCCGGATCGTCCTACTCGCCGGACCTTCCCATCGCACGCGACAGTGGCGTATCCCGGTTTTCGTCCCCGGTGACAGTGGCGGGGGCCGCGCCGGACTCACACCGGCTTCCCTTCGGCACCGTTCCGACGGCCGCCACGGTATCGGCGCCGGAGCCCGGCGTCAACCGCGTCGCGCGGGCCGGAATGTGCTACGGTCTCGGGTCGGTAGGGGTGGGGGTGAAAGTCGTGACAAGAAAGGCTCTTATTCTCGGAATCGGGATCGCGCTGGCGGCGCTCGACCTCGCCGCGCTCGAGCTGCGGATGGTGAACCCGGACGGGTCGCCGCTCAGCGGCGCGCGGATCGCGGTGGTCGGCCGCAGCGGCTGGATCGTGGCGGACCGCGACGGGAGCGCGCTGCTCAGCCCCGATCCGGCGCCGCCGTTCGTGCTCGTGGTCACGAGGCCGGACGGCGTCGCTCTCCAGCCGGTGTCGGTCGGCGAGCTCCCCGCCGAGGGTCCGCTGGTGGTGACGCTCGAGGCGGCGAGCGAGACCCTGACCGTGGTCAGCGGCGTGGTCCCGGATCTCGAGCTTCCGCCGGCGGTCGCCGCCACCGTGCTCGCCGCGGTGGACCTCGAGCAGCGGCAGCCGGTGCGGCTGGCGCAGGTGCTGGAGAACATCCCCGGCGCCGGCAGCTCGGGCAACGGCCAGTCGACCGTGCCGGGGCTGCGCGGCCTGCCGAAGTACCGCACGCTGCTGCTGCTGGACGATGCCCGGATCTCGAGCGAGCGGCGCGCCGGCCCCTCCGCCACCTTCCTCGACCCCCGCAGCCTCGAGGAGGTCGAGGTCGTGCGCGGCCCGGGTTCGGTCGCCTACGGCTCCGACGCCTTCGGCGGCATCATCCGCTCCAAATCGCGCATGCCCGGCCTGGACGGGGGCAGCACCGTCCGCTTCGACCTGCTGGCCGGGACCGCCGCGGACGAGCTCGAGGCGTCGGCGGAGGCCAGCACTCCGCTGCTCGGCGGCGGCTTCCTGCTCGGTGCGCAGTACCGCTCATTCGACGACTACTCGAGCCCGGAGGGCGTCGTCGCGAACTCGGCGGCCGAGGACTTCGGCTTCCGCGCCGGCTACATGACGGCGGTCGGGTCCGGCGTGCTGCACGCGTCGTGGCGCAGCGACCTGGCGCGCGACGTCGGCAAGCCGGCGCCGGACTCCGACGTCAAGCGCGTCTGGTACCCGGAGGAGGACTCGCACCGCTTCAACCTCGGCTTCGAGCGGCCAGGGCCAGGCGGGTGGTCGCGGATCGCCGCCAGCGCCGCCTGGGACACCTACCAGCTGCTCCTGGCGCAGGACACCGTGGCCTCCGGCGACAACCCGCGGAAGCTGACCGAGTCCGACGTCACCGCCGACGACTACGAGCTGCGCTTCGAGGCCGAGCGGCCGCTCGGCGACGTCCGCTGGGTGATCGGCGCCAACGCCTACGGCCGCTTCGACCTCCACGCGGTGGAGAGCAACCGCACCCTGGACGAGCAGGGCGGCGTCCTCGACAGCGCGAGCGAGACCTCGATCGAGTCGGCCCACCGCGACGACATCGGCGTGTTTACGGCCCTGTCCCGGGACTGGCAGCGCTGGGGCCTGAGCGCCGGCCTGCGCGGCGACTGGGTGCGTGCGGTCAACGACGGCGGCTACTTCGGCGACGACCGGGTCACCAACACCGGTGGCTCCGGGTTCCTCGCCGTCCGCTGGAGCGTGCTGCCCGAGCTCGAGCTGTCGCTGCAGGCCGCGCGGGGCTTCCGCGACGCCCTGCTCTCCGACCGCTACTACCACGGCCCGACCGGCCGCGGCTACATCACCGGCAACCCGGACCTCGAGCCCGAGACCAGCCGCCAGTACGACCTCGCGGCGCGCTGGCGGTCGGGCCGCTGGCAGCTCGCCGGTTACGGCTACCTGTACCGGATCCAGGACCTCATCGAGCGCTACAAGGAAGATGGCGACTACTACTTCCGCAATCGCGGCGAGGCTGAGATCCGGGGCGTCGAGATCGAGGGTGATGTCGCCCTGGGCGGCGGCCTCTCGCTCGGGGTCGGCGCCCAGTGGCTCGAGGGCGAGGTGCTCGACGACGGGACGCCGACCGACGACGTGCCCGCCCCCGGCGGGTTCGTCGTGCTGCGCTCGGAGCACAGCCGCCGCTGGTCGTGGATGGTGCGCGGCGCGGCCTACGACCGCGACGAGCGGCCGGGCCCGACCGAGCAGGTGGTGCCGGGCCACGGCGTGGTGGACGCGTCGGTCGGCTATCGGCTGTCGCCGGTGCTCGAGCTGCAGCTGCTCGGCCGCAACCTGCTCGACAACACCCACCTCGCCTCGGCCGACGAGGCGACCGTGCTCGCCGCGGGCCGCTCGATCCAGCTCTCCGTCCGCGGCATTCTCAGCGACGGCTAGACGCCGCAAGCCGTCGGGCCCCCTACGGCACGGCCAGCGACCAGGCGCTCATGTCGCCGGACTCGAAGCCGTCGGCGAAGATGTCGGTGAAGTACACCCGCTGGATGAAAATCTCCTGCTCGCCCGCGACCAGAGGAGCCACGTTGTCGTCGCCGTGCCAGGCGACCAGGAACTGCCCGTTCGCACTGTTGGCAGCGATAGCCGGAGAGTAGGTCGCGAACGTCAGCTCTCCGATCCCGCCCGCGTCCGAGATCCGCTCGTCGTTGGGCCCGACGCCCTGGATGTCCCAGCTCAGCCCCTGGGCGAAGACCTCCCACTCACCGTCGATCATGCCGCCGACGTTGTCCTCGCCGGCCCACACGACCATGTACCGGTCGAGAAGCGGGTTGTAGGCGACCTCCGGTCCCCAGGCCACGTCGTAGTACTGGTCGCCGAGGCCGCCCACGTCGCTCAGCCGGTAGTCGTTGGGGCCGACCCCGACGATGTCGGGCGTGAAGCGCTGCGAGAAAACCTCGAACTCGTCGTCGACCACGCCTCCCACGTTGTCGTCGCCCTGCCAGACGACGAAGTACTCGTTGGCCGCCGGGTTGTACGCGATGGAGGGATCGTAGGCGTCGTAGGCGAGGTCGCCGGACCCGCCCATGTCGCTGATGCGGAAGTCGTTGGGACCGGTCCCCACCCCATCCCAGGTGATCTTCTGGCCGTAGATCTCGTACTCGTCGTTGACCAGGGGGGGGCTGTCGTCGTCGCCGTACCAGACGACGCAGTACTCGAAGTTTTGGTCGTCGTACGCCACGGAGGGCTCGAAGGCGTCGTAGAGCGAGTCGCCGGACCCGCCCATGTCGCTCATGCGCAGGTTCGAGCCGATCAGGATGCCGGTCGAGTACACCCGCTGGGCGAAGATCTCGACCTCGTTGTCCACCATGCCCTGGACCGTGTCGTCAGCCTCCCAGACGACCAGATACTCATCGACGTCGGGGTTGTAGACCACCGCCGGGTAGTCGGCGTCGAACCCCGCGTTGCCGGTGCCGCCATTGAAGCTGATACGGAAGTTATCGCCGTACAGCGGAAAGATTGCCTCGTCGACCACCTGGCCCCAGATCTCGAACTCGTTGTCGACGCAGCCGTCCTCCGGGTTGTCGGCCGACCACACCACCAGGAACTCGTTGTAGACGCTGTTAAAGGCGACGTCGGGATTGAAAGTCCGCGTGTTGTAGCTGCCGGTGCCGCCGGCGGAGCTGATGCGGACGTCGTTGTAACCGAGCTGCGTATCGTGCGCGCTTAGGATCTGGCCGAAGATCTCGTACTCCTCGTCCACGAGCCCGCCGGTAGTGTCGTCACCCGCCCACACCACCAGATAGGTGTTGTTGATGCTGTTGTACGCCACCGCCGCGTCGAAGGCGTCGTACGCCGGGTCGCCGTTGGGCCCCATGTCGCTGATGCGGTAGTCGTTCGAGCCGATCTCGGGGTCGATCGTGACCGGGTACGCAGCCGCGAGCAGTGCCCCGCCATCCACCACGATTCGCGTCGCGCCCTCGCTGACCTCGAAGCGTGCCGGGATGGGCTCACCGTCGGCGCCGAGCACGGTCACCCGGCCGAGCGTCACCTCGCCGCGGGCGGCTCGCCAAGCCCAGCCTTCGTCGGTCTCGGAGAGGTCACCGTCGCACGACACGGCGCCGGCCACCACGAGGTCCTCGCCGCCGAGCGGCAGTGGCTCGGGGATCACGAAGAGCTGCTCGAAGGAGCTCACCTGCAGCCGGTAGTCCTCGAGCAACGCACATCGGTCGTAGCGGACGAGATCGCGCTCGACCGCGACCGGAGCGACCGGACCGCTGTCAACAATCGGCCGGCCGCCGGCCGTCGTGATCGCCTCGAGCGTCCAGCGCCAAGAGGGCGCGCCGCCCCGGCTGTGAAGTAGCACGCCCTCGGGTGCGAACTCGACGGTGCGCCGCGGGTGGCGGGCCACGACGCCGTCGGCGGTCGGCTCGAGCCGGTTGACCGCGATCGCCGCGGCCTGGTCAGGCGAGATTGCCGCCGGTTCGGTGGGGCCGGCTGCCGCCCACGGCAGGGCGACGCCGGCAGAGCACACGATCATCATGAGCAGTCCGAGGTTGCGGAGCTTCATGGCTTTCCTCCCTCCCGCAAACGGCCCGATGGCAAGGGTGAAGAGCTTCTGTCCAAATGGTGGATGTCTCCCGGCAATGCTACCACCGTCAGCGTTCACCGGGAGCGCCGCCCACGCCGCTGAGAGGTGGCGGCGGAGCGCCGTTTGGGGTCGCCGCTTGGACGCGTGCGGCAGGCGCGGTACCCTGCGCAGGCAGGCGTGGAAGGGGGCGCGATGAAGGTTGGCTCCATCGGCTTGGCGGTGGCTATGGCGGTGATAGCGGCGCTAACAGCCGGCGGCTGCCGGCACGAGCCTGCCGACCTGGTGGTGCTGGGCGGCAAGATCGTCACCATGGACCGCTTCCAGCCGGCGGCTGAGGCGCTTGCCGCGCGGGGCGGCCTGATCGTCGCGGTCGGCTCCGAGGAGGATGTCAGCAAGCTGGTCGGGCCGAGCACGAAGGTCCTCGACCTCGCCGGCGCGGTCGCGGTGCCCGGGCTGATCGAGGGCCACGGCCACTTCCTCTCGCTGGGCAGGGCCCAGATGCAGCTCGACCTCCGGGAGGCGGCCGACTGGCCGGCGATCGTGGCCATGGTCGCCGAGGCGGTGGCCGCGGCGAAGCCCGGCGAGTGGATCGTCGGCCGCGGCTGGCACCAGGAGAAGTGGGCGGTGCCTCCGGAGCCGGCGTTCGAGGGGCTGCCGCTGCACGATGGCTTGAGCCTGGTGTCGCCGTCCAACCCGGTGCTGCTGACCCACGCCAGCGGCCACATGGCGATCGTCAACGCGCGGGCGATGGAGATGGCCGGGATCGGTCCCGACACCGAGGACCCGGAGGGCGGCCAGATCCTGCGCGACGCCGACGGGCGGCCGACCGGCGTGCTGCGCGAGACCGCGGCCGACATGGTGGCTGCGGCCGCCGAGCGGAGGCCGACCAGGAAGGAGCTCCGCCAGATGGCCGAGGCCGCCGCCGCCGAGTGCCTGGCCAACGGCATCACCAGCTTCCAGGACGCCGGCGCGAGCTTCGCCGAGGTCGAGGTGCTGCGCGGCCTCGCCGAGTCGGGGCAGCTGCCGGTGCGGCTGTGGGTGATGCTCTCCGAGGACAACGACGCGCTCGCCGAGCGCCTGCCCGGGTACTCGGTCAAGGACGTCGGCGGCGGCTACCTGACCGTGGGCGGGATCAAGCGACTGGCCGACGGCGCCCTCGGCGCACACGGCGCATGGCTGCTTGAGCCGTACAGCGACCTGCCGGATTCGACCGGGCTGAACATCGCCACCGCCGAGGAGCTGGCCGTGACCTCCCGGATCGCCGCAGAGCACCGGCTCCAGCTCTGCACCCACGCCATCGGCGATCGCGCCAACCGCGTCACCCTCGACGTCTACGAGGCGATGCTGAGCCGGCTTGCCGACGGCGACCAGCGGCGCTGGCGGATCGAGCACGCCCAGCACCTCGACCCGAAGGACGTCGGCCGCTTCGGCGAGCTGGGGGTCATCGCGGCGATGCAGCCGGTGCACTGCGTCTCGGACGGGCCGTGGGTGCCGCTGCGCCTCGGCGAGCGGCGGGCGCGCGAGGGCGCCTACCTCTGGCGGAGCCTGCTCGACCAGGGCGCGGTGATCGCGAGCGGCACCGACGTGCCGGTGGAGCCCATCGACCCGATCGCCACCTTCCACGCGGCGGTCACCCGCAGGATGGCGGACGGCTCGGCTTTCTACCCGACCCAGCGCATGGCGCGGGAGGAGGCGCTGCGCTCGATGACCTTGGCGGCGGCCTTCGCCGCCTTCGAGGAGCACCGCAAGGGCTCGCTCGAGGTCGGCAAGCTCGCCGATCTCACCGTGCTGTCGCAGGACCTGCTGACCGTCGATGAGGACGAGATCAAGGCCACCGAGGTCCTGGCCACGGTGGTCGGCGGCTCGATCCGCTACCCCGCCGGCCCTTGATGGCCGTCACTCGACGTCGAGCGGCGTGATGCCGTAAGGTTGGAGTCGTCGCGGCCCGGTTCGCGAGCGCCATGGCAAGCTACATCCACACCTGCACGACGTGCGGCGTCAAGATGACCGTGCACGACCGCTACTACGGTCGCGCCCTGCGCTGCCGGGAGTGCCGCGCCGAGTTCATCGCCGACCCGGGAGCGCCGGGCGGGCCACCGGCGCGCGGCGTCGTGCCGTCCTCGACCAGCCACACCTGCACGGCGTGCGGCGCCTCGATGACGGTCCCCGAGCGCTACTACGGGCGCAGCCTGCGCTGCACCGGGTGCGGCGAGCCGTTCACGGCGCGGCTGCCGGTGGCGGCGGCCGCGGCCCAGGTCCCGGCGGTGGCGCCGGCCGCCCCGGTGCCGCCGACGCGCCCCACCGCACCCGCGCCTGCGCCGCCGGACCCGGCAGCGAGGTCGCGGCGGGTGCAGACCCTGGCCGTTGTCGGCGTGGTGGCGGTCGTCCTGGGCGCGCTGCTGTGGTGGCTGGGCGGCAATCGTGAGCAGGGTTTCGGGAGCTCGCTGTTCAGGGCCGAGAAGCAGCGCACGCAGATCGGCGTGCTGCGGTTCGGCGATGTGCCGATGGTGCCGGTCGCCCTCGACCGAGAGGCCTTCGATCGGCTGCTGGCCGCGTCGGCGTCGGATGACCCGGCGGCACTGCAGGCGTTCCGCGGCTCACCGAGCTGCCTGTCGCTGCCGGCCGGCACCCGGGTGCGGGTGCTCGAGCGCCGCAAGCGCAGTGCCGAGGCGCAGGTGCGGATCCTCGACGGGCCGCAGAGCGGCCGCATCGTGTGGGTGCCGATCTCCTGGGTGAGGTAGGCGGCCCCCACCCGGCCAGGGGTCAGGGACGAGGGGTTGGGGGACAGGGTCCGCCCGTTCCCGTCCCCGTTCCCGCTTGTCACGGCGTAGCTCCGAGCGAAGCCGGGTTCCCGTCCCGGTTCCCGGGAGGCGAGGCGATTGCGAGGAGGGCGCGTCCTGCGGGCGTGCCATCTTTGGCGATTTCGGGACAACGATCTTCCTGAAGCAGTGCTTGCGACCCGAAATCGCCAAAGGTGGCACCCTCGGGGAGCGCCTCCGGAGAATCGGCGCGAAGCGCTCTCGAGGATAGAGCGAACGAGTGTGGCGGAAGCGGAAGCGGAAGCGCATGGGGGCACGGAGACGGAGAAGTGCGGGACCTGCACCTGATCGGCCCTCGGGAGCCAGCAGGGCGCGCGCAACACCCGTGTAAAACACCGGCAAATCAAGCCTTCGAGCCCGGAACAAACAGCCAGGCAGCCGTGTTACGATATGGCAGTTGAGACGTTGAATCATTTGCCTTCGAGGAGAGGGCAGGAATGAAAGGGGACAGGGCGATGAGAAGGACGATGATCTTTGGCTCGGTGCTGGTGGTGGTGCTGGCGGTCGCGGCCGGCGTCATGGCGTGTGACAAGGCGAATGCGGCGGCCCAGGCGGCGTATGCCAAGGCGGTCGCCGACGGCGGCTGCGCCAAGACCGCCGAGAAGGCGGCCCATGACGCCGCCTACGCGGCCACCGGCTGCGAGAAGTCCGCGGCTCAGGCCGCGCAGTACGCGGTGAACGACGCGGCGGCTTCGCAGGGCGCGGCCAAGGCCGGTAGCTGCGCCAAGGCAGCAACCGCCCAGGCCGCGAACGACGGCGTCGTCAAGACGGCCAACGAGGGCTGCGCCTACGACGCCACGAAGGCGGCGGCAGCGCAGCAGGCGGTCAACCGCGCGGCAGGTGCCGACGGCGAGGCGAAGCCGGGCTGCTGCGCCAAGGCCGCGGCCGCCCAGGCCGCGAACGATGGCGCCGTCAAGACGGCCAACGAGGGCTGCGCGTACGATGCCACGAAGGCGGCAGCAGCGCAGCAGGCCGAGAACGCCGGCGCCGGCTGCCCGATGGCCAAGGCGGCCGCCGCCGCGAACGCCGCTCACGCAGGCTGCGCCAAGACGGCCGAGGCGGCAGCGGACAAGGCCGCGGCCACGGCCGGCTGCACCAAGACGGCCCAGGAGGCCGGTGAGCAGACGGAAGAGACGGTCGAGGGCGCCAAGCTCGCCTCCGTCCAGTAACTCGAACCGCAGCGAACGGGGCGGCACCGCCGCCCGCCACGCCCGGGCCTCGCGCCCGGGCGTTGTCGTATTTGCGCCGGTCGCGGCGATGACCGCCGTAACCGGCGCGAAAACTAGGGGAGACGGAGGATCGGAAGCGGATCGGGACTCGCACGGATCAACGCCGGGGGATGCGGGAACGGGGACCCGGCTTCCGGCTTCGCAGGAGGCTTCGCCGCGACAGGTCGCTCGGAGCGACGCCGTGACACGCGGCAGCGGGAGCAGCGGGGCTGGGGCCCTATTCCCCAACCCCTCATCTCTGATCCCTTTCGTCAGGGCACGACGGCCGACCACCCGTCCGTGTCGCCGGAGTCGAAGCCGTCGACGAGGACGAGGCTGACTGCCGCGAAGGCGTCGAGCCGGCCCTCACCCCAGACGTTGTTCCGCCACGGGTCGCCGTCGCAGCTCAGGTCCGGGACGTCGACGGCGGAGAGGTCGAGGTGCCGCCGGATCTGCTCAGTGCGGCCGATGAGCTCGGGGTTGAGGGACAGCATGAGGGCCACCGTGCCCGTGACGTGCGGCGCCGCGTACGACGTGCCCCACATTCCCGAGTGGTAATCGTCCCAGGGCACCGAGGTCCGAAGCAATTCACCCGGCGACGCGACATCGGGTTTGGTCGGGCCGAGCTCGGAAGGTCCCCTGCTCGAGAACGAAGCGATGTTGCCCTCGAGGTCGAATGCACCCACGGCGAAGCTCTCCGGGTAGTCGGCAGGTGCCAGCATCGTCTCGCAACCCGGCCCGGAGTTCCCGGCGGCGAACACCGGGAAGATGCCCGCGGCGATCCAGGCCTGGACCGCGCTCCGGTAGGTGTCGGAGCCGCCGGCGGTGCCCCACGAGTTGTTGACGACGTGCGGCCGCAGGTCGGGGCGGGGGTTCTGACCATTGAGGTCGGTCGGCGCCAGCATCCACTGCATGGCGGCGAGCAGATTCGGGGTGGTCCAGTTCACGGCCGCCACGATGAAGCGCGCGCCCGGCGCCACCCCGATCTGATTCGCGCCTCCGTCGTCCCCGACCATGATCCCGATCGTGGCCGTACCGTGCGCGTGCGGATCGCAGGGATAGCTCGAATGGCGTCCACAGACCTCATACGGATCGAACCAGCTGTAGTCGTGGTCGAAGACGCCGCCACCGAGGTTTCCGCGATAGTGCTCGACCAGGGCGGGGTGGTCGTACTGCACGCCGGAGTCGATGCTGCCGATTACGATGCCCTCGCCCCGTACCCCATAGCGCGACCACACCTCCGGCGCCCGGATGCGCTCGACGTTCCACTCGACCGCGCGAGGAGCAGGGCTCGCGGTGCCAGCCGCGTTACCGATGAGCTCAACCGCGGGCGGGGCGACGATCGCGGCGACCTCGGGCTGGGCGGCGAGCAGGCCGGGCACCGCGACGTTGTCGGTCGTCACCTCGATCACGTTGGCGATCCAGAAGGGTCGTACCTGGGCGCCGAGGCCGCCGAGCAGTGCACGGACCTCGGCCTGCGATGCCTCGGCCGTCGCGACCAGGCGCTGGTGGACGAAGCGGCCGCGCTCGCCCCAGTCGCGGATCTCCGAGGCCGGGCCGAGGTCGGCCCGGTCGCGGAAGACGACCCAGAAGGTCGCCTCGCCGCGGGTGTCGAGCTCGGCGAGGACGGCCGGATCGATCGGCGCCGGCGGCCCTCCCTGCGAGAATCCCGCGGCCGCAACACCCAGCAGTCCGCCGATCACGAGCGCCACCCGGCAGGCCACACGCTTCCGGCGTCTCATGGTCCTCTCCTCCTGAGCTGTCCCCGATGCCTGGAATGTGGGTCCCGCGCGCGGAAAAGTCGTGAGGAAAACGTGCGGGAAAGATGCGGATTTGACGGGGAGAGCGGGATCGGCGTCGTGGGCTCGGGGCGCGACCCGATCCGGTGCCGGGCTTGACGAACTTGGGAAGTTGGACACTGCGGATCAACTTCGAACGATCATCAACGCACGCACCGGGAAGCTGTGGCGAGGGCTTCCAGCCCATGGCAGCCAAGATGGCTACCCCACACGGCAGCCGCCCTCGAGTGCCAGCACCGAAAGCTCGGCGTTTTCGCTGTTCAGTCGACGCTGTGAGTCGCGGCCGGAAGGCAGGTCTCGTATTCTCGGAGAATCCGCGGGTGCGCAATCGGAAGGGGCTCGGGAACGGGGACGGGGACGGGAACGGGGACGGAACCGGAAGCGGGCGGGAGGAACGACACGCATGGACCCCGCACCCTGGGCGCGCTACACTCGGCCTGGCTCGACGGCCAAGGGAAGACGGTGCGAGACCGTCGCGGGCCCGCCGCTGTGACCGGGGACGAGCGCCGGGAGATCCACTGTCGCCACCAGGCGATGGGAAGGCCCGGCAGGTAGGACGATCCGGAAGCCAGAAGACCTGCCGTCGAGCGGTGGCGCGCCCTCGGGGACACGGGGCCAACACCACCATCAAGACCGCGGGTGGAAAACGGCATCCCGGGCGCTGACGCGCCCGGGTTTTCGCGTTTGGAGAACGATGACGAAGGTCGCAGATCGAAGATTGCAGATCGAAGAAGGCCCCCCCTCCGCCCGGAGCAGCCGTCGGTGGGCGGGTGGGCTTTTCGTTCTTCGATCTTCGTTCTTCGTTTTGGCGCTCGCGGCGGCATTCGTCGCGGTGTCTGCGACCGCCTGCCGACCGCCGGCAACAGAATCGAGCTCGACGGAGCCGGCCGCGGGCGCGGCGCCACCGGCGCGCATCGTGTCGCTCGCCCCGAGCATCACCGAGGTGCTGTTCGCGCTCGACCTCGGCGACCGGGTGGTGGGCGTGACCTCGTTCTGCCGCTACCCTCCGGCGGCGGCGCGGCTGCCCCAGGTCGGCGGCTACCTCGACCTCAACCTGGAGGCGGTGCTCGGCCTCGCTCCCGACCTGGTGGTCCTGATGCAGGACCACGATGCCGCACGGGCGCGGCTCGAGGCCCTCGGCATGGCGACGCTCCAGGTCGACCAGGGCGAGCTCGACGGCATCCTGGCCTCGATCGAGGAGATCGCGGACCGGTGTGGTGTGCCGGATCGCGGTGATCGGCTCGTCGCCGCGATCCGCGGCCGCCTCGATGCGGTCGAGCGGCGGGTGGCGGGCCTGCCTCGTCCGCGGACCCTGGCCGTGGTCGGGCGGGAGGTCGGGTCGGGGTCGCTCGGCACGGTCTGGGTCGCCGGCACCGAGACCTTCTACGACGACGTCATCCGCCTCGCCGGCGGCGTCAACGCGGCGGCGCCATCGCCGGTGGTCTACCCCGAGGTGTCGCCCGAGGGGATCTATCGCATCGATCCCGACGTCATCCTCGACCTGCTCGCGGACCTCGAGGACCGCCGGATCCCTGCCGAGGCGGCGGCGGCCGACTGGCGGGAGCTCGCGGCGCTGCGCGCGGTCCGCAGCGGCCGCGTCCACGCGCTCGAGCACGAGCTGACTGTGGTGCCTGGGCCGCGCGTCGCCGAGCTGGTCGAGGCGGTGGCGCGGGCGCTCCACCCGGAGGCCTTCCGGTGAGCCGGCCCGCGCTCGAAGTCACGGGCGTCGCCGTCGAGATCGACGGCAGCCGGATCCTGGACGAGGTGTCGGTGACGGTCGTGCCGGGCCAGCTCCTGTCGCTGATCGGGCCCAACGGCGCCGGCAAGTCGACCCTGATCCGCTGCCTGGCCGGCCTGATCTCGCCGAGCGAAGGCGACGTCCTGCTCGACGGGCGATCGCTCGGCGGGCTGTCGCGGCGCGCCATCGCGCGATCGATCAGCTACGTGCCGCAGGCGGACGCGCGCTCGCTGCCGTTCGCGGTGCGCGCCTTCGTCGAGATGGGGCGCTACCCGCACCTCGGACCGTGGTCCGCCCTCTCCGCCGCCGACGTAGAGGCCGTGGACGCCGCGCTCGCGCAGACCGACACCGTCCACCTGTCGGCGCGGTCGATGGAGTCGCTGTCGGGCGGCGAGCGGCAGCGGGTGCTGATCGCCGCCGCTCTCGCGCAGGGGGGCCGGATCCTCCTGCTCGACGAGCCGACGACCTTCCTCGACTACCGGCACCAGATGTGGATCGTCGAGCTGCTGGAGCGGCTGCACCGCGACCAGGGGCTGACCGTGGTGACGGCGACCCACGATCTCAACTGGGCGCTGGCGGTGTCCGACGCGGTGCTCGCGCTGCGCGACGGCGCCGTGGCCTACCGGGGCGCGACGGCGGCCCTGTTCGACGCCGGCCGCCTCGAGCAGATCTACGGCACCCGATTCGACCTGGTGGAGTCCGGCGGCCGACCGGTGCCGCTGGTGGTGCCGGCGAGGAACGGTAGGTGAGCGCCGCTCGCCGGCTGCTGCTGCTGGCCGTCGGCGCCGCCGCCGTCGCCGTGGTCGTGCCGTTCATCGGCATCGAGGCGCTGCCGCTGAGCGTGCTCCGAGACCCGGGCGGAGGCAGCGTCGCGTCGGTGATCTTCTGGCAGATCCGCGTGCCGCGGGTGGTGGCGGCGGTGCTGGCCGGCGGCGGGCTTGCGATCGCCGGGGCGGCGTTCCAGGCGCTGTTCCGCAACCCGCTGGCGACGCCCTACACCCTCGGCGTGGCCTCGGGGGCGGCCTTCGGCGTCGCCCTGGCGACCCGCCTCGGGCTGGCGGTGGCGGTGCTCGGGATCGCGACCGACACCCTGGCCGCGCTGGCCGGTGCGCTGGTCGCGGTGTCGGTGGTGTGGCTGCTGACCCGGGTGCGGCCGGCGACCTCGTCGATGGTCCTGCTGCTCGCCGGTGTCGCCATGAGCTTCTTCTTCTCGAGCCTGATCCTGCTCCTGCAGTACACCGCGTCGCTCGGCGACTCCTACCAGATCGTGCGCTGGCTGATGGGCGGCCTCGCCGGCGTCGGCCCGCGCGAGGTCCTCCACCTGTTGCCTTTCGTGGCCGCCGGGGTCGCCGTCCTCGGCTGGCGGGCACGTGAGCTCGACCTGCTGTCGATCGGGGCGGATCTCGCGGCAAGCCGTGGCGTCGACGTCGGCCGCCAGCGCACCGTGATCTTCCTGGCGGCGTCGGTGATGGTCGGCGGGGTGGTGGCGGCGTGCGGCCCGATCGGCTTCGTCGGCATGATGGCGCCCCACATCTGCCGGCTTCTGCTGGGCGCAGAGCACCGCCACCTGCTGCCCGCCTCCTGCCTGTTCGGGGGCGCCTTCCTGGCCGCCTGCGACACCGCCGCCCGGCTGGTGCTGGCCCCCGCCGAGCTGCCGGTGGGCGTGATCACGTCCTTGCTCGGCGGTCCGTTCTTCCTCTGGCTGCTGCTGCGGCGGGTGGTCGGTCGCGACGCGGCGGGGTAGGACAGCGCCGAGGCTGCCACCCCCGGCAGTTTCGAACTCACGATCCTGCCTGAGTGCTCGACTCTGGTTCCGACACTGTCAGGAGTGGCACCCCCGCTCGAAGCGCCATCCGGGCTTTCGGGAACGGGAACGGGAACGGGAGCGGGAACGAGTGGAAGGGCGGGCTAAACCCTAATCCCCAACCCCTGACACCTTCCCCACGCCGAACGCCTCGAGGATCGCGGAGGCGGCGGAGCTCGGGGTCGCCTGGCCGTCGAGGACCTCGGCCTCGAGGCGGCCCACCATGGCCGCGACCGCGGGGTGCTCGCGGACCGCGGCGAGCAGGCCCTGGTCGACCAGCGACCACATCCAGTCCAGACGTTGCTGCCGTCGCCGCTCGTCGAGCAGGCCGCGCTCCTCGAGCCGGCGTCGGTGCTCCTCGATCAGCCGCCAGATCTCGTCGAGGCCGAGGCCGGTGAGGCTGCTCGCGAGCACCGCCCGCGGGACCCACTCGCCGTCACCGGCGGCAGGCCGCAGGATGTGCAGGGCACGCTCGAGCTCGGCCCGCGCCCGCTCGGCCCGCGCCAGGTTGTCGCCGTCCGCCTTGTGGATGGCGATGATGTCGGCGAGCTCGAGGATGCCGCGCTTGATGCCCTGCAGCTCGTCGCCGGCGCCGGCGAGCTCGAGCAGCACGAAGCAGTCGACCATCTCGGCGACCATAATCTCCGACTGGCCGACGCCCACCGTCTCGACCAGGACGACGTCGAAGCCCCCGGCCTCGCAGAGGAGGATCGACTCGCGGGTCTTGCGGGCGACGCCGCCGAGCTCACCGCCGGTCGGCGACGGCCTGACGAAGGCCGCGTCGGCGGCCGCGAGGAGCGCCATCCGTGTCTTGTCGCCGAGGATGCTGCCGCGGGTCACCGACGAGCTGGGGTCGACGGCGAGCACCGCGACCCGGTGGCCGGCCTCGACCAGACGGCAGCCGAAGGTCTCGATGAAGGTGCTCTTGCCGACGCCGGGCACCCCCGAGATGCCGATCCGGCGGGAGGCGCCGGTGTGGGGGAGCAGGGCGGTGAGCACCCGCTGCGCGAGCGCCCGGTGGCGCGGGCTCGAGGACTCGACCAGGGTGATCGCCTGACCGAGCACGGCGCGGTCACGGCTCAGCACGCCGCTCACGTACTCGTCGACGGTCAGCTGGTGTGCCACCGTGCCTCTCTCGTCGCGCGCGGCCGCTCCGTGGGGAGAGACCGCACTCCGGGCAAAACCGATTATAGGTTTCTCGGAGCGTGCAGGGCAGAGGTCAGCCAAACCACCCCGGGCTCGGACCTCCTGCCGGGGCCTCCGCACTGCACGCTACGAGCAGGGGTGCCCGAGGCGGCGCTCGAGCTCCCCTAGCAGGTCGATCGCGGCGGCCGCGATCACGGTGCCGGGACCGAAGATCAACGCCGCGCCGGCGGCCTTCAGCGGCTCGTGGTCCTGGGGCGGGATGACGCCGCCGACCACGATCAGGATGTCGCTGCGGCCGAGCTTCGCGAGCTCCTGCGCGAGCTGCGGCACCAGGGTCAGGTGGCCGGCGGCGAGCGAGCTGACGCCGACGACGTGGACGTCGTTCTCGACCGCTTGGCGGGCGGTCTCCTCCGGCGTCGTGAACATCGGCCCGACGTCGACGTCGAAGCCGAGGTCGGCGAAGGCGGTGGCGATCACCTTCTGGCCGCGGTCGTGGCCGTCCTGGCCGACCTTGGCGACCAGGATCCGCGGCCGGCGGCCCTCGCGCTTGGCGAGGTCGTCCGCCATCCGCCGCGCCTTCGACACCTCGCCGCGATCGTCGCCCACCTCGGCAGCATACACGCCCGTGATGGTCCGGGTGGAGGCGCGGTGGCGACCGAACACGAGCTCGAGCGCGTCCGACATCTCGCCGACCGTCGCACCGGCACGGGCAGCGTCCACCGACAGCGCGAGCAGGTTGCCGTCGCCGGACGCGGCGCAGGCGGTGAGGGCGGCGAGCGCGGCGGTCACGGCTCGCCGATCGCGGGTCGTGCGCAGGCGCGAGAGCCGCTCGAGCTGCGCCTTCAAGACCGCGCTGTTGTCGACGCGCAGGACCTCGATCTCGGGCTCGCCCTCGGTCCGGTGGCGGTTGACGCCGACGATGGCCTGGCGCCCGGAGTCGATGCGCGCCTGGGTGCGGGCCGCGGCCTCCTCGATGCGCAGCTTCGGCAGCCCGTCGGCGGTCGCCTTCGCCATGCCGCCGAGCTCCTCGACCTCGCAGATGTGCTGCCAGGCGCGCACGGCGAGGTCGTGGGTCAGCCTCTCCATTGCCCACGAGCCGCCCCAGATGTCGGCGGTGCGGCAGATGCCCGACTCCTCCTGGAGCAGCTGCTGGGTCGAGCGGGCGATCCGGGCCGAGAAGTCGGTGGGCAGCGCGAGCGCCTCGTCGAACGAGTTGGTGTGCAGCGACTGGGTGTGGCCCATCGCGGCCGCGAGCGCCTCGAGGCAGGTCCGCGCGACGTTGTTGAACGGGTCCTGGGCGGTCAGGCTCCAGCCTGAGGTCTGGCAGTGCGTGCGCAGGGCGAGCGACCGCGGGTCGGTGGCGCCGAGGCGCCGCATCAGGGTGGCCCAGAGCAGGCGCGCGGCGCGCAGCTTGGCGATCTCGAGCAGCACGTTCATGCCGACGGCGAAGAAGAACGAGATGCGGGGCGCGAAGCCGTCGATGTCGAGGCCGGCGGCGATCCCGGCGCGCACGTACTCGACGCCGTTCGCGAGCGTGTAGCCGAGCTCGAGGTCGAGGGTCGCGCCCGCCTCCTGCATGTGGTAGCCGGAGACCGAGATCGAGTTGAATCGCGGCATCCGGTGCGCCGTGAACCGGAAGACATCGGCGACGATCCGCATCGACGGCCCCGGCGGGTAGATGTACGTGTTGCGGACCATGAACTCCTTGAGGATGTCGTTCTGGATGGTGCCGGTGAGGAGCTCAGGCGGCACGCCCTGCTCCTCCGCGGCGACGATGTAGAGCGCCATGACCGGCAGCACCGCCCCGTTCATGGTCATCGACACCGAGACCTGGTCGAGCGGGATGCCGTCGAACAGGACCCGCATGTCCTCGATCGAGTCGATCGCCACCCCCGCCATGCCGACATCGCCGCGGACCCGCGGGTTGTCGGAGTCGTAGCCGCGATGGGTGGGGAGATCGAAGGCGATCGACAGGCCGTGCTGGCCGGCGGCCAGGTTGCGCCGGTAGAACGCGTTGGAGTCCTCCGCGGTCGAGAAGCCCGCGTACTGGCGGATCGTCCAGGGCCGGCTCGCATACATCGTCGGGTAGGGTCCGCGCACGAACGGCGGCAGGCCGGGCAGGCCGCCCAGGTGGGCGACGCCGGCGACGTCCCCGGGGCCGTACACGGGCCGGATCACGATGCCTTCGGGCGTCTCCCACCCGTCGCGCCCGGGCGGCCCGCCAAGCTCGCGCGCGGCCGCCTTCAGCCAGTGCTCCCGAGCTGAAGCGCCGCCGTCGCTGCGCAGCGGTAGCGCCGTGAAGTCGGGGAGCTTCATCTCAGCCACCGCCGGCCTCCGGCGAAAGGCCCGGCCCGCGCAAGTCCTCGAAGGCCGCCGCGTCCCGGGCCGCGGGCAGGGGCGGGATTGCGGCCGGCTCGCCGGCGCCGCGAACCGCCGCGGCGACCGCGCCGACGCTCGCGCCCGCGGCCAGCGCAGCGATCGCCGACTCCAGTACCGATCCGTCGCCGCGGGCGGCGTCGGCGGCCCGCGCGACCGCCTCGAGCGCCGCCGCGAGGCCGGCGCCAGGTGCGCCTCCGGCGGCAGCGGCGGCGCGGACAGAGACGTCCGCTCGCGTGGCCACCGGCCGCTCGAGCGGCCGCTCGGCAGGGTCGGGGTGGGAGGTGACGCCGGTGATCGGCGATCGGCCGCTGCGCAGCTCCTCGTCCCGGCGGCGCGCGGACTCCGCGAGCTCGCGCCGCAGCCCGCCGCCGAGCAGCGCGGCAGCGATGCCGCCCGAACGCTCGATCGCCTGAAACGCCGCCCACCCGGCGTCGGCCAGGTCCCGAGTCAGCCGCTCGATCGCGTAGCTGCCGCCCGCGGGGTCGGCCACCCGCCCGAGGTGGCTCTCCTCGCGCAGGATCGTGTGGAGGTTGGCGGCGATGCGCCGGCCGAAGCTGTCGGGAAGCCCGATCGCGCCGTCGAACGGCAGCACGGTCAGGATGTCGGCGCCGCCGGCGATCCCGGCGAAGGCGCCGACGGTGGCCCGCAGCATGTTGACCCAGGGATCGCGCCGGGTCAGGCAGCGCGGCGAGGTCACGGCGTGGACCGTGGCCGCCTGCGCCTGCTCACTGCCGCCCGACGCCTCCACCACCCGCGCCCACATCACGCGCAGGGCGCGCAGCTTGGCGATCTCGATCGGCAGGTCGCGGCCGATCGGGGCGAGGAAGCCGAGCCGGCGGCAGGCCGCTTCGAGCTCGACCCCGGCCGCCGTCGTGCGGCGCAGGTACTCGACGCCGGTGGCGATGGCGCAGGCCAGCTCCTGGACCGCGCTCGCGCCGGCCATGTGGTAGGGCAGCGTGGACACCCGGACGGCGTGCAGGGCGGGCCCGTGACGGACTGTCCACGACACCACGTCGGCCAGCAGGTCCAGCGATCGCTCGAGGCCGTACGGCAGCGCGCCGTCGCTGGCCAGGGCGGCCAGCGGGTCCCAGCCGAGAGACCCGTCGAGCGCGCCGGCCGGCGCGCCCCGGAGCTGTCGCGCGGCAGCCGCCGCAGCGGCGAGCGCGATGCCATTGCCGCCGCCGTCGAGATGCACGGCGGTCCCGGCAGCGGCGATCGCCTCGAGCACCGGGCCGAGGTCGGCGGCCGAGGAGGTCACCACGCCGTCAACCGCGAGCGCGGCCGACGCCGGGTCGGCGGCGTCGAGACCGCGGCGGGCCGCGGCATCGAAGACCAGCCACGCGCAGGAGACGTCGCGCCGGGCCGCCTCCGCGACCCAGCGCCCGGCCTCGGCCGGGTCGGGATGGTCGCAGCGCTGGCAGGCCCGCCACCCGGCCGCAGGGTGGGCCGTCGCGCCGGTGCCGCGGGCGAAGGGCGTGCGGCCGGGCCCTCCGGACAGCGCCGGAAGGTCCTGCTCGGTGTAGAGGGGCCGCACCGCGACGCCCGGGCAGTGCTCCACGGTGAGGTCGTCGAGGCGCCGGCCGGCGAGGCTCTGCGCGGCTGCCTCCCGCCAGTCCTCGACCGACGCCGCCGGGAACTCCCCGCGCGGGTCGGGAGGCCATGCAGTGGAGATGTCGCGGGCGCTCACGCCGCCCATCCTACCGTCGACTGTCTGGACGGTCCATGCGCCGCGCCCCGCGAGGGCGCGGCGTCGGTCGCGGCCGGCAGGACCGGGGGCCGTTCTCGCTCGCGGCCGGCGGTCTACGGGCCCTCGCCCGCGCCGTCCCCGCCCGCGGCCGCCGCGGCGCGGGTGCGGCGGATCAGCTCGGCCAGCGACGACTCATCGGCGCGCAGGCAGCCGATGAAGCGGACCAGGGCCGCTCCCGACTGCTCGGAGATCAGGTGCTCGATCTTGCAGGCGTCGCGCTCCGCGGTCTCGGGGTCGACGCCCAGCACCTCGGCGAGGAACAGCCGGACGACCTCGCGCTTGGACGCGATCCGGGCCACCAGGTCGGCGCCGGTTCGCGTGAGGTGAATGCGGTGGTCGTCGGTGACGTCGACCAGGCCGCTCTCGCGCAGCGTCCTCACCTGCAGCGACACCGCGGCGCGCGACACGTCGAGGGCACGCGCGACGTCGACCGCGCGCGGCTCCCGGCCCGACTTGCCGAGTGCGGCCACCGCCAGCAGGTAGTGGGCCACCGAGTGAGTGACCTCGTTGCGCTCGAACTCCCGCCAGACCTTCTCGTAGTCGCCCATGGCCTCAATGGTGGGTCCGGGGCGGGCGTCTGTCAATCGGGTCTCGGCTTCCGGGCTGCGGCCGGCCCCCCGTTCAGGGCGGCAGATCGGCCAGGGCGCCGTCCAGGAGGCGCCAGGGATCCTCGTCGAGTCCGGCGGCCTCCGCCGCGGTCGACCGCCAGAGCACGCGGTGGAGCTCCGCGGGCACGAGGCCGGCCCGCAGTGCAGCGGCGACCGCCGGGGGTGCGGGCGGCTCGGCCCAGCGGCGGCCGATGGCCGCGAAGGCCTGCGGGTCGGGATCGGGCTGGAGCTCCTGCGGGCCCGGCGCGATCATCGCGGTCACCAGGTCGGGGCTGAGCCAGCGACCCTCGAGGGCGGCGAGCGCCCGCCACAGGTCGACCGACGGCCGCTCGACGAAGCCATCGCCCTCGATGAGTCCCTCGACCTCCACGAGCTCACCGCGGACGGCGACGGTCAGGCGCGCCGGGAAGGGGTCGTACGCGAGGCGGCTGAGCTCGTTGAGCGTGTGGGCATCGCCCGCAGCCACCTTCAGGGCCTCGGCCACTGCCTGGATGCGGCCCTTGAGCCGGCCGACGAGCTCGTCCTCCTCCGGCTCGAGCGGCTGCGGGTCGGGGCCGTGGCGGTCGAAGAGGTGGGACAGGCAGGGCACGGCGCGGTCCGGCCGCCGGTCGAGGTACCGGTAGAACGCGGCCGCCTCGGCGAGGTACTCGGCGACGGTCACCGACCACGCGTCGAGCCGCCGCTCGACATCCGCCCGCTCGTTCGAGGTCGCCGGCGGGCTGCCGATGGGCCAGACCCGCAGCTCGTGCTCGAGGTGGTCGTCGTCGAGGCTCCGGTGCTGGAGGGTGGCGTCGAGGCCCTGGGCCGCGAGCAGGCGCGCCACGGGCTCGAAGTCGGCGGTGGCGGCGGCGCAGATCGCCCGCCGGGCGACGCCGTCTTCCTTGTCGATGGTGGTGCGCTCGATGGCGGGCTGCAGCTCGTCGAAGAGCGGCCGCCAGCGGTCCGAGCCGCGCTCGATGGCGGCGCGCGCCTCGTCGAGGCGGGCGGCAAGCCGTGGATTGGACTCCGCGACCGCCGGCCCGGCGACGTCCTGGATGGCGGCGATCACGAACGCGCGGTCGCCGAGCACGGTCAGGTGGAGGTGCTCGCGGACCGGCTCCTCCCAGCAGGCGACGGCCGCCAGGCAGGCGGCGGCGATGACGGCGGCCCTGGCGACTGGCACGGTGGACCTCCCGCATCCGACGAGACCATGGTACCGGTCGCGGCCCTGATCCGGGGCTACAATCACCGGATGACCGTGGCGGTGCCGGACGTGGAGCGCGACGACCTCGAGCTCGAGGTCGGCGGGGTGCTCCTGGCGGCGCGGCGGCTGCGGCCGGCCGGTTCCGCTGCGGCCGCGGCGACCCTGGTCTTGCTCCACGAGGGGCTCGGTTGCGTCGACGCCTGGCGGTCCTTCCCGGAGCGCCTGGTGCGAGCCACCGGCCTGCCGGCGCTGCTCTACGACCGGCGGGGATATGGCCGCTCCGCCGCCCTCGACCGGCCGTGGGGTGCCGACTACCTGCACCGCGCGGCCCTCGACGAGCTGCCGGCGGTGCTGGCGGCCTGCGCGATCGAGCGGCCGCTGCTGCTCGGGCACTCGGACGGGGGCACCATCGCCTTGTTGTACGCGGCCCACCACGAGCCGGTCGCGATCGTCGCCGAGGCGGCGCACGCGTTCGTCGAGGAGGCGGCGCGCGCCGGCATCCGGCGCACGGTGCGCCGTTGGGAGACCGGCGATCTGCGGCCTCGACTCGAGCGGCTGCACGGGGCGCAGACGGAGCGCGTCTTCCGGAGCTGGGCCGACACCTGGCTCGCCCCGTGGTTCGACGGTTGGAGCATCGCCGGCGAACTGGCGGCCGTCCGCTGCCCGGCCCTGCTGTTGCAGGGTGCCGACGACGAGTACGCGACCCCCGGGCACCTCACCGAGATCGCGTCGAGGGTGTCGGGCCCGGTTCAGGCGGTCCTGCTCGACGGCTGCGGCCACGCCCCGCACCACGAGGCGCCCGGAGCCGTGACCGACCTCGTCGCCCGGTGGATCGCGAGCCGGCAGGCCCCGCTGCCCGGCGCGCGTCGGGCAGCGCGGAGCGCCGGATGAGCCGGCCGGCCTGCGGAGGCGGGCCTTGAGCTGGCTGGTGCTGCTCGGGGTGGCGATCGGGCTGGCGATGGACGCGCTTGCGGCGGCGATCGCGGTCAGCGTCTCGCTGCGCTCGGTGAGCCGGCGCCAGGTCCTGCGGCTGGCGTGGCACTTCGGCCTGTTCCAGGCCGTGATGCCGATCGTCGGCTGGCTGGCCGGGGTATCGGTCGTGGCGTGGATCGCGTCGTGGGACCACTGGTGCGCCTTCGCCCTGCTGGCGTTCGTCGGCCTGCGGGCGATCCGGTCGGGAGCTCGGGGCGGGGAGCCGGGCGCATCGCTGCAGGACCCGACCCGGGGCGCCTCGCTGGTCGTCCTGTCGCTCGCCACCAGCCTCGACGCGCTGGCGGCGGGGCTGAGCTTCGCGGCGCTCGGCGTGCGGGTGTGGGTGCCGAGCCTGGTGATCGGCGGCACCGCGGGGGCGCTGACCGCGATCGGCATGGTCTTCGGCAGCCGCCTCGGGCGCAGCTTCGGCGCCTGGGCCGAGGTGGCCGGCGGGGTGGTGCTGATCGGGATCGGGCTGCTGATCGTGCTCGAGCACACGTAGCAGCGAGTGGGGCGCAGGCACCTGTGCGCGCTCCTGATGACCTCATCCAGGCCGGCCTCTGCCCCACACGCTCCTCGGGATGCGCGGCGCGCATCCTGACGATGGGAACCAGCTCCTGACGAGTCGTGGACCGCGGCGGCCGGCGATCGCGGGAAGAAACGCCGGAACCGGGAGATTTCACTTTCTGAAACTCGGTCTCGAAATCTGGCCTGCCCGCAGCGGGCCGGACGACAGGGCGGGAGCGGTGCCAGCCGAGTTCCTCGAGCAGGTCGAGGGGGCTCCCGGCCAATCTCAGCCGCATCCAACGCTGGTCAAAGGAGCAGGTCATGCGCGCGAACAGACGAGTCGGGTCGATTCCGGTCGGGCTGATCTTGGCGGTCGGCTGCCTGGCGGCGGGGACCGCCGCGGCGCAGACCCCGTGGTTCGCGGCCCACCTCGCGGGCAGTCGGGAGGTCGGCGGCGGTGACGCCGACGGCTGGGGGCTGGGGGTTGTGGGCCTGGGCGCTGACACGGTCACCTACCACCTGTGGGTGACCGACATCAGCCAGCCCACCGCGTCCCACATCCACGCCGCCTCGGCCGGGCAGGACGGCGGCGTGGTCGTCAACTTCGCCCCGGTCTTTGCCGAGGTCGCCCCTGGCACCTATGTCGCCTCCGGCACCGTGGCGGCCGCGCCGGAAACCATCGCCGCCATCCGCGACAATCCGGCGGGCTTCTACGTCAACGTCCACAACGCCGATCATCCGGGGGGCGCGGTGCGCGGCCAGGTCCTCGGCGACGGGCCCTCTCGGAGGGCCATCGCCGGCACCATGCGCGGCTTCCGCCAGGTCGATGACGCCGGCGACCCGGACGGCGAGGGCTTCGGCGCCGTGGTCTTCGACGACCACGCGGCTCACTACTTCCTGGCCGTCGCCAACGTCGACGCCCCCTCGGCGGCCCACATCCACGCCGGCACCGCCGATCAGAACCGGCCGATCGCGATCGGCTTCGACGCCCAGTTCGAGGGCGGCATCGCGGTCGGCTCGGTCGCGGTCGACGAGGAGATCGAGGCGGCGATCCTGGCCCGCCCCGAGGACTACTACCTCAACGTCCACAGCCCCGACTACCCCAACGGCGCGGTGCGCGGCCAGCTGCGAGCCACCGAGAGCCTGCTCATCCTGCCGGTCGCGTCGCGGGTGATGGGCCAAGCGGGGAGCAACTGGCGCACCGACCTCCGCGTCTTCAACCTCGCGGACGAGGATGCCTCGGTGTGGGCGGAGTGGTACCCATCGAGCGCGGGGGGCATGACCGGGCCCGACGTGACGGTCGAGCTGGGCGTCGGTGGCGCCAGCACGGCAGTCATCGATGACTCGGTGGCGACGCTGTTCGGGGCCGACGGAAACGGCGCCATGCGGCTGCTCGCGCCGGAGTCGCTGGCCGCGGCCTCGAGGATCTTCAACGACCAGCGCGGCAACCCCCAGATCGGCGGCACCTTCGGCCAGTACGCACCGGCGGTGAGGCCCGATGAGCTGCGGGGCTCGGGCGCCCTGCTGCTCGGCGCCAGCCGGCCGGCGTCGTCCGGGGAGGGCTGGCGCAGCAACGTCGGCTACTTCAACCCGTCTCCGGTCGAGGTCGCCGCGACCTTCAGCGTGTGGAGCGTCGACGGCCGCCTGCTCGGCGCCAACGACCTCATCCTCGCGCCCTACGCCAACGAGGTCAGAGGCGTCTTCCAGCTCGTCCCCTCGGTGCCCCAGTCGGAGCGGACCCGCGACGACCTGGTCGTGACCTTCACCGCCGCGCGGCCGATCGCGGCCTACATGTCGGTGGTCGACAACGTCACCAACGATGCGGTCTACGTCAGCCCTGCCCCGGCGCCCTCGGTGATCATCGGGGCGCGGGGCGGCCCGCCGGTCAACCGGCCGCCTGAGGGCACCATCGTCCAGCCGGCCGGCAGCGTGACCATCAACGAGGACGACTCGGTGGTCTTCACCGGCTCCGCCACCGACCCTGACGGCGACACCATGACCTACCTCTGGGACTTCGGCGACGACGTCAGCTCGACCGAGCTGTCGCCGGGCCCCCACACCTACACCGCCTCCGGCACCTACACCGTGACCTTCACGGTCACCGACTCGCAAGGCCTGGCCGACCCCAGCCCGGACACCCGCACCGTGGTCGTCGAAGGCGGCGGCGGCGGCGCCACCTTCAGCCAGGTGCAGAGCCAGATCTTCACGGCCAGCTGCGCCTTCGCGGGCTGCCATGGCGGCTCCTCGCCGGCGCAGGGCATGAACCTTTCCGCCGGCGCCGCCTACGGCAACATCGTCAACGTGCCGTCGAACGAGCGGCCGACCCTCGACCGGATCGAGCCGAACAGCCCGGCGGCGAGCTACCTCTTCCTCAAGGTGACCGGCGACCCCTCGATCGCCGGGTCGCGGATGCCGCTCGGCGGGCCGCCCCTGTCGGCCACGCTGATCGACCTGCTGCGCGACTGGATCGAGCGTGGGGCGCCCGACGACTGATCGAGGCGCGACGACGTGACGGCGGGCCGCTGCGGCGGCCCGCCGCCAGCTTGCGCGCCCCCGGCGCCCGATCGCCCGGTGACCCCTCTCACCGAGGTGGCCTGCGGGCGGGTGTAGCGTGGAGCCAAGGGCTCGCAGCGGCCGGCTGCAGCCCCCGCTGGCCGGGAGGGCGCCATGAAACTGCGAGCGCTGGCCCGTCTGTGGGTGAGCACGGCCGTAGTCCTCGTCGCCGCCCCTGCCGCCGCGGTCGACGTCGCCTGCCCGTGGCGGTGGGTCAACCCGATGCCGCCCCGGATCACGCTCCACCGCGCCGCCTTCGGCCCCGGCGGGTTCATGGCGGTGGGCGCCGGCGGACTGATCCTGGCCAGCGCCGACGGTGAACGCTGGGAGCGCCGCAGCTCGGGCTCCCATTCCGATCTCTTCGGAGTCGAGTTCGCGGCGCAGCACTGGGTGGCGGTGGGGGAGGGGGTGGTCCTGTCGAGCCGTCAGGGCGACGACTGGAGCGTCTCCTTCAGCGACCCGGAGGTGACCCTCCACGACGTTGAGTTCGGGGCGTCGCACTTCGTGGCGGTGGGCTCCGGGCTGGGAGGCGACGTCCTGGTCAGCAGCGACGGCGTCGCGTGGTCGCGGGTCGCGACCACGCTGCCCGACGAGGTCCATGCGGTGGTGTGGGCCGGCGACGCGTTCTACGCCTGCAGCGAGGGCGAGATCTTCCGCAGCGCGAATGGTGAGAGCTGGATCTACGCCGGCGCCGTTCCTGGCCCCAAGGACCACCTGTTCGAGCTCGAGCGCTACGACCTGGCCTGGGCCGGGAGCCGGCTGGTGTGGGCGGGCGGGCCGGAGGCCTGGACCAGCCCCGACGGTGAGCGGTGGACCCTCGCCGTGACGGTCGACGGCTGCGATCCGTTCAGCCGCTTCGTGGGCGTGGCCGGGATCCCCTCGGGCGCGGTGCTGAGCGGCTTCGGCGCCTGCGTCGCGACCCTGCTCGTGCCCGACGCCCAGCTCTACACCTCGCTCGACGGCGGCCTGACGTGGGAGCTGACCTGGCAGGACTTCGGCGGCGGCTTCCCGGCCCTGGCCCAGGCCCCGGGCACCATCGTCGCCCTCGGCGACGGCGGCGACCTGCTGACCAGCAGCGACGGGGTGGAGTGGGTGGCGCCGGGGTCCGGCTGCAGCTCGGCGGCGTGCGCCGACGGCTTCGCGGATGTCGCCGCAACCGAGGGCGGCCTGGTGGCCGGCGGCGGCGTCGGCCTCTGCGACGAGGGCAGGCGGCTCGGCGGCGGCACCGTCGCCGAGGCTCGCACCGGCGGCCCGTGGTCGGTGGCAGCGGTCGACATCGAGCCGATCCGGGGCATCGCCTCGGGCGGTCCGGGCCTGGTCGCGGTCGGCGACGGCTGGGCGGCCACCAGCCTCGACGGCCACGAGTGGGAGGTCCGCGATGTGCCCACGGTGCGGCCGTTGAACTCCGTGACCTGGGGCGGCGGCACCTTTGTCGCCGTCGGCGACGAGGGCGTGCTGCTGACCAGCGCCGACGGCAGCGTCTGGGACGAGCAGTGGTCGACGACATCCGAAGACCTCGAACGGGTGGCGTGGGACGGCAGCCGCTTCATTGCGGTCGGCGCGGACGGGGCGATCCTGTCGAGCCTCGACTCCTGGAACTGGGGGAGCGAGCCGAGCGCGTCGGTGGCCCACCTTCGCGGCGTCGCCGCCGGCGACGAGGTCGCGGTCGCGGTCGGGGACGCCGGCACCATCCTGGCGACCACGGCACAGCGCTACTGGTTCGCGCCGGTCACCGGGATCTCGGCCGAGCTGCGGGGCGTGGCCTGGAACGGCAGCCGCTTCGCGGCGGTCGGGCTCACTCCGGACGAGGGCGACGCGCCGGCGACCGGCGTGGCGCTGGCGAGCGCCGACGGCCGGCACTGGACCGCCTTCCCGATCGAGGCGCCGGCCCTGCTCGGGGTCGCCGGCAACGGCAGCGGCGGCTTCGTGGCGGTGGGCGAGGACCGGGCGCTGCTCGAGGCCGAGTGCGTCGGCACTCTGGCGGCCCTCGACCCGCAGCTGCGGGTGGCGCGGGTGGGGGTGCCCACCGAGCTGGTGATCAGCCTCGAGGAGGTGCTCGAGGTGGACGTCGACGTCGACCTCGCCTCCAGCGAGCCGGCCGTGGTCGCGGTCCCGGCGGAGGTGACGGTGCCGCGCGGCAGCACGGGCGTCGCGATCCCGGTCGAGGCCCTCAGCCTCGGCAGTGCGTGGGTCGTCGCCACCCTGCCCAACGGCCTTGGCGGCGGCAGCACCGCGGCGCTGGTCGAGGTCGGGCCCTCCTCGGTGCCCCCGCGGCGGCCGGGGGGGCGGCTCGTGCCGTGACCGGCGGTTAGGGGCGACCGGGGAACGCGCGGCTGGGCCGATTTGGAGGAACGGGTGGAGGTCGTTCCCGTACCCGTACCCGCTCCCGTTCCCGGATGGGCCGAGACACCGCCGATTTGCCCTTGCCGACTGCTCGGCTAGGGCGGCGCACTGCCCTCTCCGAGACCGGATCGCCTCGGGTACGGGAACGGGAACGGGAACGAGTGGGATCTTCGCGAATGGCGGCTGCCGTTACAATAGGCACGTGACGCGCACCCTCAAAGCCCTCATTCGCAGCCTGCGGCCGGCGCAGTGGCTGAAGAACGGCTTCGTGCTGGCGCCGATCGTGTTCTCGGGCCGGGCCGGGGACGGCGACGCCTGGCTGCGCAGCCTGCTCGCGGTGGCGGCGTTCTGCGCCGCCTCCTCGGCCACCTACCTGCTCAACGACGTGCTCGACCGCGAGGCCGACCGCCAGCACCCGAGCAAGCGCACCCGGCCGATCGCGTCCGGCGAGCTCTCGGTGGCGGCGGCGCTGGCAGCCGCGGCGCTGGCGGCCGTCCTGGCCGTGGCTGCGGCCTTCGTGCTCGGCGGCTGGTTTCCGCACGTGCTCGGCGGCTACCTGGTGCTGACCGTGCTCTACTCGGCCCTGCTCAAGGAGCTGGTGTTCATCGACGTCCTGGTGGTGGCCGCCGGGTTCGTGCTGCGGGTGGTCGGCGGCGCCGCGGCCATCCCGGTGCCGGTCTCGCGCTGGCTCCTGCTGTGCGCCTACCTGCTCGCGCTCTACCTCGCGCTGGGCAAGCGCCGGGCCGAGCTGGCGCTGCTCGGTGAGGGCGCCGGCAACCACCGGGTGGTGCTCGGCCACTACACGCTGCCGCTGGTCGACCAGGCGATCAGCGTGGTGCTGGGCGCCACCGTCCTCGCCTACACCCTGTACACGGTCGCGCCGGAGACGGTCGCCAAGGTCGGCTCCGAGGGGCTGATGGTGACGGTGCCGGTCGTGCTCTACGGCCTCCTTCGCTACCTCTACCTGCTCCACCGCCAGGAGCTGGGTGGCAGCCCGACCCGGGTGCTGATGCTCGACCGACCGCTGCTCGCCTGCGTAGTGGTCTGGCTCGCCGTGGCCGCGATCGTCGTCGGCGCCGGCTAGAGTCGACGCCGGGTCACACCACCTGACCCACGGCGGAGCCGGCACTGGCCTCCGCCGCACAGCCACCGGCCCGGCAGCGGTGAAACGGGATACACTGTCGATCGACTTCAGCGCAGGAGGATTCCGTGCTTGGCACCTTCCGACGCGTTGCCGTGGCGTTGCTGCTGATCGCCGTGTCGTCCGCAGGGGCGGCCATCGCGGCCGAGCAGGCGCCGCCGCGTGACGAGATGGCGGGCATCGCGGCTGCGGTCGAACGGATCGAGCGGCTGCTGGAGCAGCTCCTCGAGGGCAGCCGCGAGCAGGCGATCGCCTCGCTCTACGCGACCACCATGGGCAGGATCACGACCCTCGAGGAGCGCCTGCAACAGCTCGAGACGGAGCTGCGCACCGCCGAGGATGTGGTCGACGAGAGCCGCTCGCACCTCGATGAGTTGCGCAGCAGTGTCCCGCTGGTCGGGGTCGACGACGAGAATCGCGAGGAGAGCATCGCGTACCGCGAGGAGAAGGTGCGTGAGTACGACGGCAAGGCCGTCGCCGTCGCGGCCAAGATCCGCGACCTCACGGCCGAGCTCGCGGCACTGCAGGCGCAGCGCCAGGAGCTGGAGGAGGCGATCGCCGATCGGTTCTGACGGGGCCGGCGGCCGGCCGGAACGGCTGCCGCGTCGCCCGCGCGGCCGCTACTCGGCGACCCGGATCTTGTGGGCCTTGATCTTGTTGTAGAGCGTGGTGCGCGAGATGTCGAGCAGCTCGGCGGCGCGCTTGATGTTGCCGCCGGTGACCTCGAGGGCGTGGGTGACATGCTCGGCCTCGCTCTCGGCGAGCGGCCGGACCGCGGCCGCGGCGCCGGTCCGTGACGGCTTGAGCAGGTCGGCCGGCAGGTGGTGGGTGCGGATCTGGCCCTGGCGCACCAGGATCACCGCGCGCTCGACCACGTTGCGCAGCTCGCGCACGTTGCCCGGCCAGTAGTAGTGCTTGAGGATGTCGGACGCGGTCGGCTCGAAGCCGTCGACCCGGGTCCCCATCGTCCGGTTGAGGTCGCCGAGAAAGTGGTGGGCGAGCTCGAGGATGTCGTCGGCGCGGTGGCGCAGCGGCGGGATGTTGATCGCGAACACGTTGAGCCGGTAGTAGAGGTCCTCGCGGAACTCGCCGCCCTGCAGTGCGTCCTTGAGGTCACGGTTCGAGGCGGCGATCAGCCGCACGTTGGTCGAGATGTCCCTGATCCCGCCCACCCGGCGGAAGCGGCGGCTCTCCAGCACCTTGAGCAGCTTGCTCTGGACCTCCGGGGGCATCTCCCCGATCTCGTCCAGGAACACGGTGCCGCCGGAGGCGATCTCGAGCAGCCCGGGCTTGGGCTGCTGGGCGTCGGTGAATGCCCCCTTCTCGTGGCCGAACAGCTCCGACTCGAGCAGGGCCGGCGACAGGCCCGCGCAGTTCATGTCGAGGAAGGGGCCCTCGGCGCGCACGCTCGCGCGGTGAATCATCTCGGCGGCCAGGCCCTTGCCGGTGCCGGACTCGCCTTCCAGCAGGACCGTGGCGTCGGTGTCCGCAACCTGGTGGATGAGAGCGACCACCCGCCGCATCGGCCGCGACGAGCCGATCAGCACCGGCGCGTCGGGCCCGGCGGTGCGGGCCACCAGCGCCCGCAGCTGGCGGTCGCGGCGGCGCGCGATCAGGGTCCTGCCGAGGACGTCGTTGAGGGTCTCGAGCGACACCGGCTTGGCCAGGAAGTTGTCGGCGCCGAGCCGCATCGCCCGCACCACCATCGAGATCTCGCTGGTCGCGGTCAGGACGACGATGCCGGCGAGCTCGTCGAGCTCGCGCAACCGCGGGATCAGGTCGAGCCCCTGGACGTCAGGCAGGCCCAGATCGAGCAGCACGACCTCGGGCGAGAAGCCCTCGGCCACCGACAGCGCCGAGGCGCCGTCTCCGGCCGAAACCAGGACGTAGCGGGTGGGGTCGAGGGCGGCGGCCAGGCTCTCACGGATCGAGGGATCGTCATCGACCAGCAGGATCCGGCCGGGCACGGTCGGTGTCGCCATGACGTTGACAGTATAGCGGCTTGTGCCCGTGGTCACTGCGACCTGGATTACCGATCCCGGGTCCGGGCCGGGCGGGAACACCCCGATCAGTCGAGACGATTTCTCAGCACAGACTCGCAGATCGTCAGACGTGCGAGAAAGGAGGGACGGCCATGAAGAGCTTCGTTTTCATCGCGACCGTGCTGCTCGCGCAGGCGGCGGGGCCGCTTGCAGGAGCGGGCGAGACTTGGGGAGGGGAGGCTGGGCGCGACAAGGGTGGCTGGGTGGCGGACCACGCCGCCACCGAGACGTGGGACCAGGCCATCGCCAGCCTCGACCCGTCCAAGGCGATCATCCCGATGGACGACGCGTCGATCGTCATCGAGGTGAACGCCACCGACCGGGATGCCGGCTTTCAGATCTTCCTCGACAGCGCGGGCTGGCGCGACGTGCGCGTGTTCAGCCCCAACGGGCGAGCCGTCTACCGCGCGGTGACCTGGGGCGGCCTCCGCCGGATCGGTGGCGGGACCGAGCTGTACCTGGAGTCGGAGGAGCCCGAGTACGGCAGCCTCGACGAGCTCGCGGAGCTGGTCGGGCTGATGCCGGCCGGAGAGTACCGGTATCTCGCCACGCTGACCAACGGCGACTATGCGATCGGCAGGGCGGTGCTCAGCCACATTCTCCCAGCGGGGCCCAAGCTGGTCAGCCCGCTGCCGCTGCCCAGCCAGCGATGCGCCGGGGTCTCGCGCGGCCTCGCGAGCATCGACTGGGAGCCGGTGTCGGAGCCGATCCCGATACCCGGTCCGGGGCTGCCGCGCGAGCTCAACATCGTGGCCTATCAGGTGGTCGTCGAGGACGAGCAGGCGGGCCTCGGGATCAGCATGACCGTCGATCCCCGGATGACCTCGGTCACGCTGCCCGTCGAGCTGCTCCGCGCGCGGACCGAGTACGGGTTCGAGATCATCGCCATCGAGGCGGGCGGGAACCGGACGATCACGGAGAGCTGCTTCATCACCGAGTGAGATCGGGGTGCCGTCTGCCCAGCGGGGGAGCACGGCGCGGCGACGTCGGCGGCGCCGGCCTCGGTCGGCGCCGCCGGCCGGGGGCCGGCGCCTCAGGGCTCGGGATCGCCGAGCCGCTGGAGGCTGTCGCCGATCACTGCGAGGCCGATGACCACGAGCGCGATGGCGGCGCCGGGAAACACCGCCAGCCACCAGCCGTCAGGGAGCGCCCGGTGGCCTTGGGCCACCATAGAGCCCCACGTGGGCACCGACGGCGGCACCCCGAGGCCGAGGTAGGACAGCGTCGCCTCGGCGAGCACGAGGTCGCCCATCCGCAGCGCCGTGTCCTGGGAGACCGGGCCGACCAGGTTGGGGGCGTAGTGCCAGATCGCGATCCGGTGCCACCGGCTGCCGCTGACCCGGGCGGCCGCCACAAAAGGCCGCGAGCGCAGCGACAGCACCTGGCCGCGCACCAGCCGGGCGACCCCCATCCAGGACGTGCAGCCGAGCAGGACCACGAGCAGCAGCGGGTCGGGGCGGAGCAGGGCGGCGGCCAGGATCATCAGGAACAGCAGCGGAAAGGCGAGGAAGGCGTCGACGCAGCGCATCAGCACCGCATCGACCACGCGGCCGCCGGTGGCGGCGGCGATCCCCACCGCACCGCCGATGACGACCGCGAGCACCAGGCTGAACGCCGCGATCGCGAGCGAGATCCTGCCGCCGACGAGCAGCTCCCGAAGCACGTCCCGGCCGAACCGGTCGCTGCCGAGGCACAGCCGGTGGCGGGTGGTCGCGGTGACGCGCGCCGGGTCGACGATCCGCCGCCGGCCGGCGCCGGTGGCGACGAGGCCGTCGCGGGTTGCCTCCACCCGCGGCGCCACCACCACGGTGCCGTCGTCGAGCTCGAGCGCGGTGACCGTGGTCAGCGGCGGCTGCAGCGCGCCCAGCACCGGGTCGGCCGGCGGGCCGGGGACGGCCAGCGGGCCGAGGATGCATGCGGCGGCGAGCCCCGCGACGGCGACGGCGCCGATCCGGATCCTCGTCGCGGTGGTCATCGCTCCTCCCGCGCCCGCGGGTCGGCCACCGCGTAGAGCAGGTCGGCGACCAGGTTGCCGACGATCACGGCCGCCGCTCCGACCAGGGTCAGGCCCATGACCAGCGGGACGTCGCGCGCCTCGGCGGCCCGCCACAGCGCCATGCCCATGCCGGGCCAGGAGAAGACCGACTCGATGACCACCGAGCCGGAGACCACCATTGGCAGCGACAGGCCGAGCGCCGTGATCGCCGGCAGCAGCGCCGGCCGCAGCGAGTGCACCCAGAGGATCCGGCTCCGGCTCAGCCCGCGCGCCCGGGCCGCGAGCACGAACCGCGACGCGCGCGCCTCGAGCAGGGTCGAGCGCAGCAGGCGGGCGGTCGCGGCAGCCCCCACCAGGCCGAGGCTCGCCGCGGGCAGGACGAGGTGACGGAGCAGGTCGAGCAGGCGGCCCTGCGCGGAGAGCTGGCCGGCATCGACCGAGTGCATGTGCGAGACCGGCAGCCAGCCGAGGCCGAGCGCGAACACCAGGACCAGCAGGCCAGCGATCCAAAATGACGGCATGCCGTAGATGCCGAGGCCGAGCACGCCGGTCAGCCGGTCGACCCAGCCGTACGGCCGGCGCGCGGCGGTCATCGCCAGCAGCAGGCCGAGGACCAGGTCGAGCAGCAGCGCGGTCCCGGCGAGCAGCACGGTCGGCGGCAGGGCGCGGCCGATCACCCGGCTGACCGGCTCCTTGTACAGGTACGACCCGCCGAGGTCTCCGGTCGCGGCGGCGGAGAGCCAGCGCAGGTACTGCTCGCCGAGCGGCCGGTCGAGGCCGTACGAGGCCCGCAGCGCCTCGCGGGCCTCGGGGGTGAGCCGGGGATGGTCGAGGGTGTCGGCGTAGCTGCCGGGGGCGAGCTTCACCACCAGGAAGGTCAGCGTCACCACCAGCCAGACCAGGGGCACCAGGGTGGCGAGCCGGCGGATCGCGATCCGGGCCATCTCAGTCCTGCCTCGCGACGTTGACGTGCCACTCCTCGAGGTTGAAGTAGGGTGACGCGTCGTTGAAGACCGCGCCGCGGACGCGAGAGCTGACCCCGACCAGGCGCTCGGTCTCGGCCAGGAAGGCGTACGGCTGGTCGAAGACGATCAGCTCCTGGACCCGATCGAAGAGCGGCTTCTGCTGCTCGAACGTGGCCGCCTCGGCGGCTGCCTCGAGCAGCCGGTCGACCTCCGGGTTGGAGTAGCCGACCGAGTTGAGGGTCGGCTCGCCCGGCGGCGCGGTGTGCCAGAGCGGCTCGAGGTCGATCAGGGTCGGCTCGATCCAGCCCGAGACGATGGCGTCGAAGTCGCCGGCGGACTCGAGCGCGAGCAGGGTGCCCCACTCGACGAAGCGCGGCCGGGCGACGGCCCCCACCCGGGCGAGGTTGGCCTCGATGAGCAGGCAGATGTCCTGGCGGAGGTCGTTCTCCGAGTTGGTGAGGAGCTCGAACGCGAGCTCGTCACCGTCGCGGTCGAGGCTGCCGTCGCCGTCGCTGTCGGCCCAGCCGGCATCGGCAAGCAGCCGTCGCGCCGCGGCCGGGTCGTGCGGCACCGGCTGCAGGGCGCGGTTGAAGGCCCACATCGTGGACAGCACCGGCCCGACCGCCGGCCGGGCGTGACCGAGGTGGACGACGTCGATGATCGCCTGGCGGTCGATGGCCATGGCCAGCGCCATGCGCACCCGGCGGTCGGAGAGGAACGGGCGCCGCAGGTTCCAGCGGACCTGGCTGTAGCCGCGGTCGGGGAAGCTGACCAGCCGCAGGCGGGGGTCGGCGGCGACCCGCCGGGCGTCGGCAGGGTCGAGCCCGTTGACGAGGTCGATGCCGCCGGTCAGCAGCTGCGCGAGCAGCCCCACCTGGGACGGCATCGGCCGCCAGATCACCCGGTCGAGGTAGGGGCGGCCGGCCCTCCAGTAGTCGGGGTTGCGCTCCAGGACGAGCTCCTGCTGGGGACGGTGGGAGGCCTTCCGGAAGGGACCTGCGGACACCACCCGGCCCGCCCAGTCGAGGTCGCGCCACGCGGCGTACGGGATGCCGCCCCAGGCGTGGGCCGGGATGATGAGCCCCTCGTTGGCGTCCATCAGCTGGTAGGGGTAGGCGTGATCGAACCGGAAGCGCACAGTCTTCGGCCCGATCGCCGCGACCTCCAGGATCGAGCCCTTGGCGTCGCTGCCCAGCCACGCGATCTCGGGGGCGACCTGGGTCCGCCAGCTGAAGGCCACATCGTCGGCGGTGACGGGGGCACCGTCGCTCCACCGCGCCGCCGGGTCGAGGAAGAACGTCAGCTCGAGCCCGTCCTCGGAGTGCTCCCAACGGGAGGCGAGGCCGGGGGCGAAGGACGGTGGATGGTCGTGGTAGTCGACCTGCTCGACGGCCAGCGACGGGTAGACCAGGCTCAGGATCTCGTCCGTGGTCTGGTCCTCGGCCAGGTAGGGGTTCCAGGTCATGACGTCGCCCAGGCCGCCGATCACCACCGTGCCGCCTGGGGCCGGCGCGCCGTCGCCGACTGGCGCTTGTGGGGCCGGGCCGGAGCAGGCGGTGGCGAGGCCGGCCGCGAGCCCGAGCGTCAGCCCGAGATGCCGATGTGCGCGCTTCATCCGCCTCCATCGTATCCGAGCGCGGACCGAACGGTGCTCGCGGCGGGTGCGGCATCCCGGCGCGGCCCGGCCGCTTGTCGGTTCGGCCGGGCGCGACTACGGTATCGGCATGGGCCGCCGCTTTCCCCGTGGCAAGGTGCCGTGGGACCTGGTCGCCGAGGTGGTGCGTCGCGAGCTGCCGCCGGCGGTCGTCCTCGGGCCCGCCGCCGGCGAGGACGCGGCGCTGGTGACGATCGGGGGCGAGCTGTGGGCGGTCGCCACCGACCCGGTGTCGTTCACGGCGAAGGACGCCGGGCGTCTGGCGGTGACCGTGAACGCCAACGACGTGGCGGTCCGAGGGGCGCGGCCGTCGCTGTTCCTGGCGGTGCTGCTGGTGGCGCCCGACGAGGCGGAGCTCGACCGCATCCGCGAGCTGCTCGGCCAGGTGGTGGCGGCCTGCGACCGGCTCGGCGTCGCGCTGATCGGCGGGCACACCGAGGTCACGCCCGGCCTTGCCCACAGCGTGGTGGTGGGCACGATGCTGGGGCGGGTGGTCGGGCGCCCGATCACCACTGGCGGAGCGCGCGACGGCGATTGGGTCGGCATCACCCGCTGGGCGGGGCTCGAAGGAACCGCGATCCTGCTCGGCGAGCTCGGGCCGCGGCTGCGCGCGCTCCACGGCGAAGCGGCGTTTCGCGGCCTCGACGAGATCCTGTCGGGTGACTGGCTCTCGGTCGTTCCGGAAGCGCTCGCCGCGGCGGCCGACCCGTCGGTCAGCGCGCTCCACGACGTCACCGAGGGCGGCGTCGGCGAGGCGCTGGCGGAGCTCGCGAGCGCATCGGGACTGACCTTGGAGATCGAGCTGGAGCGGGTGCCGGTGCGCCCCGAGACGCGCCTCCTCTGCAGCGACCTGGGGATCGACCCGCTGGGGCTGATCGGCTCCGGCTCGCTGCTCGTGGGCTGCGCCGGGGAAGGCCGCGAGCGCGTGGCCGCCGGGCTCGCGGCGGCCGGCGTCGGGATCGAGTGGATCGGCCGGGCGCGGGCACGGGCGGCGCCGGCCCCGCCGCCGCTGCCGCGATTCCCCCGCGACGAGATCCTGCGCGCGTTCGCCGGCCGCGGGACCGCCGCGGTGGTCTTAGACATGGACGGCACGCTGATCGACTCCGACTACGACTGGCCGGAGATCAGGCGCCGCCTCGGCGTGTCCGGCCGGTCGATCATCGACGACCTCAACGGCTTGCCCGAGGGTGAACGGGCGCGACGGTGGGCCGAGCTCGAGGCGATCGAGGATCGGGCGACCGGCGCCGCGAGGCTGAAACGGGGGGTGCCGGAGCTGCTCGAGCTGCTCGCCGCGCACCGCCTGCCGACCGCCCTGGTGACCAACAACTCGGAGCGCAACGCGCGGCAGCTGCTGGATCGCTTCGGGCTGCGCTTCGACGTGGTGCTGACCCGCGACAGCGGGCTGTGGAAGCCCTCCGGGGCACCCCTCGAGGAGGCGGTGCGCCGGCTCGGCGTGGCGCCCGAGCGGTGCCTCGCGGTGGGCGACTCGCGCTACGATGTGGAGTCCGCCCGCGCCGCCGGTTGCGGTGCGGTGTGCTTGCTGTACCAGGGCGCCGAGCTCCACCGCGAGCTGGCGGACATCGCCCTTGCCGGCGTGCCGGAGCTGACGAGGTACCTCGGCATCGTGCTCTAGCCGCCGGGCGAGATCGCGATCGAGGGGGAACGGAAGCATGCTCGAGACCAGTCTGGTGGCGGTCACGGCAGCAGCGGTGGCGTCGCTGGTGGCGGCAATCCGTCGCGGCGATCGCGCCCTGGAGATCGCGTCCAAGGCTGCCGCCTCGTTGTGCTTCGTCGCACTGGGCGGGCTGCGCTGGGAGGGGGCCGGCGCCAGCGGGGCCTGGGTGGTGGCGGGGCTCGCGCTGTGCGCCGCCGGCGACCTGCTGCTGCTCGGTCACGGCCGCTCCTTCGACATCGGACTGCTCGCCTTCCTGCTCGGCCGCTGCGCCTACATCGGCGCGTTCGCGACCGCGCTGCCGCCGGCCGCGTGGCCGCGGCTGGCGTTGCTGGCGCTGGCGCCGTTCGCGGCGGCCGTGCTGCGCTGGCTGTGGCCGCACCTGGGACGGCGGCGGCTGCCGGTCGCGGCCTACATCGTCGTGATCTCGGTGATGGTGTGGGGGGCGATCGGGGTCGCCCGGGCCGGCGCCATGTCGTGGACCGTCGCCGCCGGGGCGCTCCTGTTCTACGTCTCGGACCTGGCGGTCGCGCGGCACCGCTTCGTCAAGGCCGAGCTCCTCAACCGCGCGATCGGGCTGCCGCTCTACTACGCGGGGCAGGTGCTGATCGCGATGTCGGTTTGAGGAATGCTCGGGAACGGGGACGGGAACGGGGACGGGGACGGGAGCGAGGGGAGAAGCTCGGGTATCCTGGCGACAGGGGTATACGATGAGTCGCCAGCTCGTGATCGCGCTGATCCTCGTCGCGGCCATGGCGGTCCCGGCAGCTGCGCAGGACGCCTGGCAGCAGCACACCACGGCCGGCGAGTGGGCCTTCCGCACCGGCGACCAGGCGCGCGCGGAGCGCGAGTTCCGGGCCGCGCTGGACATCGCTCAGTCGGAGCCGCCTGAGAGCCGGCGGCTCGAACAGAGCCTGTACAACCTCGGCCGGTTCTACGAGGAGGCGCAGCGAGACGGCGAGGCGCAGTCGACCTACCTGCTGCTGCTCGCGGCCGAGGAGCACGCGTTCGGCGACAGCTCACCGGTGCTGCTCCACGCCCTGCTCGCGGTGGCGCGCTCGAGCCAGGCGGTGGGCGACCTCCCGCAGGCCCGCGACAGCCTGCGCAGGTACCTGGAGATCGCCGAGCAGGCCCAGGTCGCCGACGCCGGCCAGCGCTGGCGGGTGCTGTCGATGCTCTCGCGCATGGAGGCCCTCCAGCAGCACCACGAGGAGGCGCTGCGGCTGCAGCGCGAAGCGGTCGCCGCGCTCGCAACGGACGAGGATGCGGCCGGCGTCGAGCGCACCCACCAGCTCGAGACGCTTGCCGAGATGGAGATCCTGCACGGCGCGCCGCAGGCCGCCGAGGGGCTGCTCGAGCAGGCGGTCGCGGCGCGCCAGGCCGGCGAGCTGGGTGGCGCGGTGGACATGCTGGCCGCCGCGGCCTCGACCGCGCTCGCCAACGGCGAGGTGGAGCTGGCCGAGCGCCTCGCCACTCGGGCGGCGGCGGTTGCCGGCGCCGGCGAGGTCGTGCCGCTGGCGGTCGATCAGATTCTGGCGGATGTCTCCTGGCTGCGGGTGCGGCGCGGGCCGGCGAGCTTCTCCGAGCTGCTGACGGTAGCCGGCGACCAGGTGGAGCTTGCCGAGGCCGATCGGAGGCTCGAGGCGCTGCTCGATCGCCAGGACCAGACGCTGGTCGCCGGCGATCCGGCCCGCGTCGAGACGCTGGACCGCCTGGCGCGCACGGCGGCGATGATGGGCGACGCCGGCAGGGCAGCCGACTGGCAGCGCCGGGTGTGCGATGCGGTTGGCGATGACGACCTCGAGCGGTCGCTGCTGGCAGAGGATGCGCTCGCCTACCTGCTGGCCGAGGCGGGGCGGACGGCGGAGGCGCTGGCCGTCAACACCCGGCTGCTCGAGCGGATCGGCACCGCCTGGCCCGCCGACGACCCACGGCTCGAGCCGGTGCTCACGCGCCAGGCGGGCCTGCTCGACGCGGAGGGCCGGTCGAAGGAGGCCAAGGCGGTCCGCAAGCGGATCAAGGGGCTCGAGCGCTGAGCGAGCCTTCCTCCCCGCCGACACACCGGGAACGGGAATCCGGCTTCGCCTTCGGCTCCGCCGTGACAAGCAGGAACGGGATCGGGAACGGGAAGCGTGGCCGAACCCACCCCGAGGCCAGGATCTGCAGAACCCATCCAGCTCATCAGAACGCGGAGATCGCAGAGACCGCAGAGAGCATCGCGGAAGAGACCGTCCGACTGCGCTCCGCGCGCTCTGCGTCCTCTGCGGTTCGGCTGTCGAGATGCCGACTCGGTGGGTGCGTCACGTCGCGCGTCGGGCACGGTTGCGAAAGCGGGCGCGGAAGCAGAAGCCGAGACGGAGACGGAGACGGGCACGGGCACGGAGACGGGGGGACTCGCTCCTAGATCCTACATCCTATCCCCTCGGCCGGTTGGGAGGGCGGATGGCGCGCAGCTCGCACGGCGGGTGCACCGCGAGCGGCACCGTCCACTGGCCGAGAAAGGACTGCCATCGCTGCTCGTCGGCGGCCGACTGCCAGCGCAGCACCTGGAAGTCCGGCCCGCCCAGCCGCTCGAGCTCGCCCCAGTTGATCAGCAGGTGGGACCAGCCCTCGGCGGCCGCGGTGCGCGCCACCTGCTCGGCATCCGCCGCCCCCTCGACCCACTCCTGGATCAGCTGCAGGTCGTAGGACGAGCTGACGTGGTGCGGCACGCCGCAGCCCCACGAGCGGCCGTCGCCGACCACCAGGAGCCGCGCCGAGCCATGGAGGGCGGCCTCGGCGGCCCGGTAGGCGGGCAGCGGGTCGTTCACCGTGACCCGATGGCGCCACTCCTCGCGGCTCGCCTCGCCGGTCCACAGGCGGTGGACCTGCAGCCGGCCCAGGGTGAGCCGGCCGAGATCGGCGAGGCCGAGCCCGACGGTCGCTGCGACCGCCAGCGCGGTGGCGGCCGCGGCCCCCCGCGGGAGCCGGCTCGCGCCGGCCGCGGCGAGCGCCGCGAGCAGGGCGGCGACCGGAAACGCGTAGCGTGCGGTCTGGGAGGTGACGAGCCAGCCGCCAAGGCCGAGCGCCGCGGCAGCGGCGACCAGGCGTCGGCCGCGGGCCCCCTCGCCGGCCCGCACCGTCGCCCAGGCCGCGAGCGCCGCCGCCACCACGACCCACCAGCCGAGCCCTTCGGGCGGCCGCACCAGGCGGACCAGCCCCGACGGCAGCGACGCCAGGCCGTGGACACCCTCGTGCACGAGGCCGGTCCAGCGGGCGTCGTCGCGGGCGCTCCAGCCGCTGCCGCCGAAGAGCGGCCACAGCAGCGGGTAGACGGGATTGCCGGTGGTGACCAGGTTGCGCACCGGGACGAAGGAGGCCGCCGCCACCGCGACTGCGGCGGAGATCCCGATCCGCCGCCAGCGATGCGGGTAGAACAGGACCGCGGCCAGCATCACCGCCGCCAGCGGGACCGCGGCCGGGAACTTGGTCGCCGCAGCCAGGCCGCACGCGAGGCCGAGGTCGAGCCAGCGCGGTCCGGGCTCGGCGGTGAGCGCCTCCAGCGCGGCGACGATCGCGACCGTGACCAGGAGGTCGACTGCCGCCTGGCTGGCGATCCACAGCATGTGCCAGCAACCGACCAGCAGCAGGGGAGCGAGGACAGACCAGCGGCCTGCCCCGAGCCGCTGCGCCAGCCGCGCGACCGCCGCCAGGGTGACGCACAGGCACATCCAGTGCAGGCCCGCCGCCGCCTCGGGCAGCCCCCAGCCGACCGGGATCAGGAACACCGCCTGGCCGGCGACGGGGAAGTGGCTGAACACGTGGTGCGGGGCCGGATCGAAGCTGCCGTTGACCAGCCAGCTCCAGGGCAGCCCGAGGTGGTAGACCAGGGCGTCGTAGAACACCGGCGGGCACAGGATGAGCGGGGCCCCGGAGGCCACCGCCGCCCCGCCAACCAGCCACGGCCGGGCTTCGTGGCGCTCGCGGTAGCCCCAGGCGGCGAATGCGGCGAGCACCACCAGGCTGCCGGCCACCGCCGCCGCCGCCGGGCTCACGAGCTGTGCGGTGGCCGCCGTCAACCACCACAGCGAGGTCCAGCCGCGAACCCAGCGCGCGGCCAGGGAGCCGCCGCCGAGCCGGCGGCCGAGTTCGCCGATGCCACCGGCCAGCGCGACGGTGGCGGCCACGGCCCCGGCGGCGTGCAGGTCGATCACCAGGCCGCCCGCCAGATCAGCGATCGCCTCGCCTCTGCTAATCTCACGGGGTGGGCTCCCGCCGCCTCCTGATCTTCATCGTCGCGTACAACGCCGGCCGCACCCTCGGGGAGGTCCTCGATCGGATACCGGAGTCGGTCTGGGCGCACGGCACGCGCGTTCTCATCATAGACGACGCCTCCCAGGACCGGACCTTCGAGGTCGGCCTCGACTACGAGCGGCGGCACCCGGGCCGCGACATCGAGGTGCTCTTCAACCCGGTCAACCAGGGCTACGGCGGCAACCAGAAGCTCGGCTACCAGTACGCGATCGAGCGCGGCTTCGACGCCGTCGCACTGCTCCACGGCGACGGCCAGTACGCGCCGGAGAAGCTCGACCAGCTCGTCCGTCCGGTCCTCGACGGCGAGGCGGACGCGGTCATGGGCACGCGCATGGTGTCGCCGCGGGCGGCGCTGTCGGGCGGCATGCCCCTGTACAAGCTGGTTGGCAACCGGGTCCTCACCTGGCTGCAGAACCGGCTGCTCGGAACCCGGATGTCGGAGTTCCACTCCGGCTACCGGGTGTACTCGGTCGACGCCCTGCGCCAGATCCCGTTCGACCTCGACACCAGCGACTTCCACTTCGACACCGAGATCCTCATCCAGTTGCTGCGCAAGGGCTTCCGCATCGTGGAGCTCCCGATCCCGGTGTACTACGGCGACGAGATCTGCCACGTCAACGGCATCTCCTACGCTTTCAACGTCGTGCGAACCACCCTCGCCAGCCGGGTCCACGATCTCGGCGTCCTCTACCAGCGCAAGTACGACCTCCGGGGCCCGGCCGAGATCTACGGCCTCAAGCTCGGCTACCGGTCGTCCCACTCGATGGCGATCGAGCGGGTGCCCGCCGGATCGCGGGTGCTCGACCTGGGCTGCGGCCGCGGCCTGCTCGCGGCAGAGCTCGCCCGCAAGGGTTGCACCGTGCACGGGGTCGATGACCTCGACCCCGGCGAGGCGCCGGGCCTGGCCGGCTTCACCCGCCACGATCTCGACCAGGGGCCGCCGGCAGTCGACCTCGCCGGCTTCGACGTGGTGCTGCTGCTCGACATCCTCGAGCACCTGCACTCGCCCGAGGCCTTCCTCACCGCCCTGCGCCGGCTCCCCGGGGCGACCCGGCCGAAGATCGTGGTCAGCGTGCCGAACGTCGCCTTCCTGCCGGTGCGGCTGCGGCTGCTCGCGGGCGGCTTCGAGTACGGCCGCGAGGGCATCCTCGACCTCACCCATCGCCGGCTGTTCACGGTGCGCTCGCTCGAGCGCCTGCTCGGCCAGTACGGCTACCGGGTCGAGGAGGTGACGGCCGTGCCGGCGCCCTTCCCGAAGGCGCTCGGCGACGGCTGGCTGGGACGCGCGCTGGTGCGGCTCAACGGGCTCGCGATCCTGCTCGCGAAGGGGGTCTTCGGCTACCAGCTGATGGCCACCGCGAGGGCCTTGCCCACGGTCGCGGCGCTGCTCGAGCACTCCCGAGCGGCATCGTGGGGCCGGCGCGGTGATCGTTCGACCGGTGGCGCCGACGCCCCGACGGCGCCCGGCTGACGGCCCCCGTTGCGCCACGCCCGAGTTGCGGAATCCGGATGGCGGGCCGATACTGTCTTCAAGAAATCCAGCGAGGCAGCGGCCGGTTGCGACGGAGTGAAGGGGGCGGTGTGATCGGGCAGACCATCTCCCACTATCGGATCGTGGCCCGGATCGGGTCGGGCGGCATGGGCGAGGTCTGGCAGGCGCACGATCCCCGGCTCGACCGCGAGGTGGCAATCAAGACGCTCCCCAGGGCCGCCGCCGCCGACCCGGCCAGGATCGCCCGCTTCGAGCGCGAGGCGCGGGCCACCGGCGCCCTGAACCACCCCAACATCCTCGCCATCTACGACGTCGGCCAGCACGAGGGGGCGCCCTACATCGTCTCGGAGCTGCTGCGGGGCTGCAGCCTGCGGGAGCGGCTGCGGGAGGCCGACCTCTCCCCGCGGCGCGCGGTCGAGATCGCGATCCAGATCGCGGATGGCCTCGCCGCGGCCCACAGCCGCGGCATCATCCACCGCGACCTCAAGCCCGAGAACGTGTTTCTCACCCGGGACGGCCTGGTCAAGATCCTCGACTTCGGGCTCGCCAAGCTGCACCAGCCGGACCCCGCGAGCGGAAGCGGAGCTCTGACCGAGACGGCGACCGCCCAGACCGAGGAGGGCGTGATCGTCGGCACGCTCGGCTACATGTCGCCGGAGCAGCTGGGCGGCAAGCCCGCCGATCTGCGCTCCGACATCTTCGCCTTCGGCGCGGTGCTGTTCGAGATGCTGGCCGGGACGCGGGCCTTCGGCGGTGACTCCCGGGCGAACCTGGTCGCGGCCATCCTGCGCGATGATCCGCCGACCTTCGCCGAGCTCGGAAGACCGGTTCCGGCGCCGCTCGAGCAGCTGGTGCGGCGCTGTCTGGAGAAGCGCCCAGAGGACCGCTTCCAGTCGGTCCACGACCTGGCGCTCGCGCTGCGCGCCATCGAGACCACCTCCGAGTGGTCGGCGCCGCAGGCGCCGCCGAGAGCCGAAGGCCGGCGTCGGCGTGCCGCCGTCGCGGTCGCGGTCGTCGCCCTGGCCGGCATCGCGGCGCTCGCGGCGTGGGGCTGGCGGCTGGCGGAGCGGCGGACGGTCGGCGGCCCGGCGCCGGGGGCCCCCGGCGGCCTGGCGGGCGCGGCGCCGCGGCACCTCGCGGTGCTGCCCTTCGAGGCGGTGGGCGGCGACGACCGGGCCGCCGCGCTCGCCGCAGGCCTCGGGCACGTGCTCGCCGAGGAGCTCGCCCTGCTCGAGGAGCAGACGATGGGACGGTTGTGGGTGGTTCCGCCTCGATCGACCCACTCGCTCGAGCAGGTGCGGCGGGACTACAACGTCAACGCCGCCGTTGCCGGCCGGCTCCGGCTGGATGGCGGCCGGGTCCGCGTCGAGCTCGACGCGCTCGCCGTGCCCGGGGGATCGGTCCAGGGCACCAGCGCCATCGACGGTGGAATCGGAGTCCGGGGATCGCAGCAGCTCGATCTCGTCGAGAGGGCGGCCGAGCTGCTGGCGGTGCCGATCGAGGCCCGGACGCGGGCGGCACTCGAGGCCCGCTGCACCGCTGTCGACCGGGCGTTCGAGCAGCGCCTCACCGGCCTCGGGCTGATGGCCGGCGACACCGGCGTCGAGCAGCTTGAGCGCGCGACCGCGGCCCTCGAGCGCGCCACCCGCGAGGACCCCGGCTACGTGATGGCGCGGGTCTCGCTCGCGGCGGCCCTGCTCGCGCGCTTCCGTGCCAGCGGCGACCGTGCCTGGCTGGAGCGGGCCGATGCCCAGGCCAGGGTCGCTGCGGATCAGGACCCGCCGACGGCCGAGGCGCTGCGCGTGCTGGCCGATGTCTGCCTGGCCGACGGGCGGACCGAGCCGGCGATCGCAGCGCTCGAGCGGGCGACGCTACTCGCGCCGGGCAGCGCCCGCGCCCAGCTCGACCTCGGCGTCGCCCTGCGCGAGGCGGGCCGCTTCGACGAGGCGGAGCAGGCGCTGCAGCGGGCGATCAACTTGCGGCCCGGCGACGCCACCAGCTCGACCGAGCTCGGCTTCCTCTACTACGTGACCAACCGCTACGACGCCGCCGCCAACCAGTTTCGGCTCGCGGTCGAGCAAGCGCCGCTCAACGTGAAGGCGCTCAACAACCTCGGCGGCCTGATGTACTTCCTCGAGCGCCGCGCCGAGGCGCGGGAGGCCTTCGAGAGCTCGCTCGCGGCCTACCCGAACGCGGACGCCTACTCCCAGCTCGGCGTGATGGCCTTCGACGAGGCCGACTACGCGCGTGCGGCCGACATGTTCGAGCGGGCGGTCGAGCTGGCCCCTGACGATTGCCAGCTGGCGGGCAACCTCGCGACCGCCTACCACTGGGGTGGCGACCGAACGCGTGCCGCCCCCGCGATCCGCAGGGCGATCGAGGTCTGCGAGGCGAGCCTCGCCGCGGCGCCCGACGATCCGCTCCTGATGGCCGCCCTCGCCGGCTACCACGGCATGCTCGGCGAGAATCGCCGGCGAGGCCTCGAGCTGCTGGAAGGGGCGACCGCGACCGAGATCGTCGACGCCCAGCTGATGTCGGTGATCGGTGAGAGCTACGAGGACCTCGGCGACCGCGACCGGGCGCTCCTCTGGCTGGGCCGCGCGCTCGACAACGGGGTGACGGTGGCGCAGCTCGAGCGCATGCCGTCGCTCGACAGGCTGAGGAAGGACCCGAGATTCGCGGAGCTGGCCAATCGGGGCCGCCCCTCGAGCTGACCGCGGCCGGGGCCCGCACCGCGAGACAGGAGGATCGATATGCAGGTTACTGGCCGGAAGGTGCACATCCTGGAGCTGCCGTCGGGTGCCTACGCGCTCGCGGATCCCGGCGGGCTCGAGGTCGATCGCGGCGAGGCCATCGGGTTCGAGAACCAGACCGCGAACGACGCCACCCTGTTCATCGCCGAGGAGAAAGTGCTGGTCGAGGCGCATCCGCTGAAGGGTGTGCTCCTCCCCAGAGGTGCAGTCACTCCGTTCACGGTGGCACCCGACGCCGAGCCGGGCGCCCACGAGTACCAGGTGCTGGTGACGCTGCGTTCCGGCAAGAGGGTGTTCGCGGTCGGGTCCTCGACCCCGCGGATCATCATTCGGCCGCCGGCCAGCGACTAGAATCCGGCTCAGTCGGCCATCTCGACAAGGCCGTAGAGGATCGCCGCCACGAACGAGGCCTCGGCCGCGGCCGCGAACTTCTCGGCCGTGGTGAGCTCGGTCCACGAACCGCCGTCCACCAGAAAGCCCAGGCTCGACGATGAGGCGTCGCCGACCGCGGTGGTGGCGACGCCGACGCCCAGGCTGTGCCCGCCGTGCACCAGCCCCTCACGGCCGAGCATGGCCTCGGCCTCGGCGCGGCCGTAGTAGAGGCGGCCCATCGGCGAGTTCCACATCGCGAGCCGGAACTCGGCCTCCGAGGTCGGGGTCAGAGCGGCCCGGAAGACGAGGGCGTCCCGGTTGTCATCGGCAATCTCGACGTCGAGGCCGTCGCCACCGGCAACCGCCTTCGCCTCGACGGTGGCGATGACCGCCTCGAGCGGGAGCTCCACCAGGCCGAGGCTGAAGCCGTCATCGGCCGCGGCGGCGCCGGCGGCGGCAAGGGCGAGCAGGAGAGCGGCGGTGCGGCGCATGTCGCCTCGGAATGATGATACGCCTTCTCGCCGTCGACCCGCTTCCCCTTCCGCTTCCACTCCCGCTTCCGATGTCTGGGATTCGGCGCCCGCGGACGCGGATCGGAAGTTCGGGCGCGGAAGCGGAAGCGGGTGCGGAAGGGAGGCCGGGGACGGGAACTGGGACGGGAACGGACAGTCGCGGAAGCGGGCGCGGAAGCGGGCGCGGCGGAGGGCCACGCAGGCGTTGGGACGGGCTGCCAGTGGCGGCACAAACCGAGTCCCGCGGGAACTCTCGACGGCCGGAAGACTCTAAACTGGCACCATGCAACACCCGCACACCATCCGCCGCCTCACCCTCGCCGTCATCCCCTTTGTCCTCGCCGGCCTCGCGGCGGGCTTGCACGCCGTCGCCCCGCCGCCGCAGGATGGGGGCCAGCGCATCACCGCGCCGGAGGGCCCGACCGTGACCTGGGAGGAGATCGACAAGCTCGTGTCGGAACAGAAGCTCGAGGCTGCGGCGGCCGCGGTCGCCGAGCTTCGCGAGAGCGCGCGGGCGTCCGGCGACAACGCCGCCTGGACCCGCGCCCTGGTGACCGAGGTCCAGCTTCGGATGGGCCTGCACGGGTACGAGACCGCGGTGCGCTTCCTGCGCGAGGCTGAGTGGCCGTCCGACGCCGTCTCGCGCGCCGTGCTCGACCTCTATTACGCCCAGTCGCTGGTCAGCTACGCGGGTATCTACTCGTGGGAGATCCGCGACCGCGAGCGGGTGGCGAGCGACGACGAGGTCGACCTCAAGCGGTGGACGCTCGAGCAGATCGTGGCCGAGGCCAACCGCGCCTACGGCCGGGTGTGGCACGAGCGCGGCCGGTGGGGCGAAGCCTCGATCGGCGAGCTCGCCCGCTACATCGAGCAGAACGACTACCCGGCGCGGATCCGCGGCACCCTTCGCGACGCCGTCTCCTACCTGTGGGTGGAGCTGCTGGCGGACAGCTCGCTGTGGCGTCCCGGCCAGGCCAACCAGCTCTACCAGCTCGACGCCCCGGCCCTCATCGCCGGCGACCCCGCACACTCAGGCGAGCTCGACCTGGCCGACCCGCGCGTCCATCCGCTCTCGAAGATCGGCGCCGTCCTCGACGACCTCGAGTCCTGGCATCACTCGGCGGGCCGGCCCGAGGCGGCCCTCGAGGCGCGCCTGGAGCGGCTGCGCCGCCTTCACGCCGCATTCTCGAGCTCCCACGACAAGCGCGCCGTCCGCGAGCACCTGCAGTCGGTGCAGTCGGAGTTCGACCGCAGCTTCGAGTGGTGGTCGATGGGCCAGGCCGCGCTCGCCGAGATGCTGCAAGGGGAGGATGAAGGCGACTCGCTGGTGCGGGCGCGGCAGGAGGCGCAGGCCGGCGCCGAGCGCCACCCGAGCAGCGTCGGCGGTGCGCGCTGCCGCCACCTTGTGGCCGCCATCGAGGCGCCCGCCTTCACCCTCGAGGCGATGGCGCTCGACGCCGCCAACCGCCGCTCGATCCGTGTCACCCACCGCAACCTCGACGCGCTCCACTTCCGGGCCTACGCCTTCGACCTCGAGGACGCGGTCACCGGCGCGAAGGACTACAACCTGCTGCCCGGCTACCGCGAGGTGCCGGGGTGGATCGACAGCCGCAAACCGGCCGCGGCGTGGACCGAGGAGCTGCCGGCGACCCCCGACTACCGCGACCACGCGAGCGACGCGACGCCGCCGATGACGGCACCCGGCGCCTACCTGGTGGTGGTCTCGGCCCGCCGCGACTTTGCCCGCGAGGGCAACCAGATGAACGCGGTCAACCTGGTCATCGGCGACCTGGTGCTGGTGAGCTCTCAGGTCGGCGGCGGCTGGGAGGTCGCCGCGCGGTCCGGCGGCAGCGGCCTGCCGCTGGCGGGCGCCGAGATCTCGCTCTACCGCGCCGACTGGCGGCGCGGCCACCGGCTGGTCGATGAGAAGCGCACCGGGATCGACGGCCTCGCGCGCTTCGCCGACCTCGGGCAGCGGCCGGACCAGTACTTCCTGCTCGGGAGCTGGCAGGACCACGTGTCGGTCGACACGAGCTTCCTGTACCGCTTCGAGGAGCCTTCCTTCGGGGTGGACACCGGGGCGTTCCTCTACACCGACCGCTCGGTCTACCGGCCCCAGCAGACCATCCACTGGAAGGTCGTGGCCTACCGCGGCGGCGGCGACGAGCAGCGCTACCGCACCTCGCCGAGGTCGCCGGTGACGGTCACGCTGACCGACGCCAACGGCGAGGAGGTGGCGTCCCGGCAGCTGACGACCAACGACTTCGGCTCGGCCTCGGGCAGCTTCGAGATCCCACCGGGCAGGCTGCTCGGCGCCTGGCAGCTGCAGTCGTCGCTGGGCGGCGCCACTCAGCTTCGGGTCGAGGAGTACAAGCGGCCGACCTTCGAGGTGACGGTCGAGGAGCCTTCCGAGCCGCTGCGCCTCAACCGGGCGGCTGCGCTGTCCGGCTCGGCGCGCTACTACTTCGGCCTGCCGGTGAGCGCGGGCGACGTGGCGTGGCGGGTGGCGCGGGAGCCGGTCTACCCCCGCTGGTGGTACTGGTGGGCGCCGGCCCCGGCGACCGAGGCCGAGATCGTGGCCTCCGGCGCCGCGCGGCTGGACGCCGACGGCCGCTTCACGGTCGCCTTCACGCCGGCCGCGGACGAGCGCGAGGCGGAGATCGAGGGCATCAGCTACCGCTACCGGCTCACAGCCGAGGTCACCGACGAGGGCGGAGAGACCCGCTCGGCGACCCGCGCCTTCCGGCTCGGCTTCGTGGCGGTCGAGGCCCGGATCGACTCACCGCTGGCATTTCTGCCTGCCCGCCAGCACGCCGAGCTGAAGGTCCATCGCAGCGACCTCGATGGCACCCCGCGGGCTGGGGCCGGCTCGTGGCGGATTGTCGAGCTGGTTCAGCCTGACCGCGCCCTGCTGCCGGCCGACGAGCCAGTGCCGGCGCCGCCGGGCGCCGAGGACCGCTTCCGCACGCCGGGTGACCAGCGGCGTCCGCGCTGGGACACCCGGCACGATCCCGACTCGGTGATGGCCCGCTGGCCCGAGGGCCGCGAGGTCGCCGCGGGCCGGCTGACCCACGGCGAGGACGGGTCGGCCACGGTCAACGTGCGCGGTCTGGCCGCGGGCGCCTACCGGCTCGTCTACACCACCATCGACGACTTCGGCGCCACCGCAGAGGCCTCCCGCAACCTGATCGTGGCCGCGGAGCGCGGCTGCGACGTGGCGCTGCCGGCGCTGCTGCTCGCGGAGCGTAGCTCGGTGCCGGTGGGCGAGACCGCACGCCTGCTCGTGCGGTCCGGCCTGCGCGACCAGGAGATTGTGCTCGAGACCTTCCGCGACGGCCGCCGGATCTCCCGCCGGGTGCTGCACGCCGGGTACGACGCCGAGCTCATCGAGATCCCGATCACCGAGGCCGACCGCGGTGGGTTCGGGGTCAGCCTGACCGTGCTGCGCGACCACCAGCTCGTTCGCCAGACGACCTCGATCCACGTGCCTTGGGACGACCGGCAGCTTCAGCTCGAGTTCGCGAGCTTCCGCGAGACCCTGCGGCCCGGCGCCTCGGAGAGCTTCCGGGTCACCGTGCGCGGCCACGACCAGGCCGCGGTCGACGCCGGCACGGCGGAGCTGCTCGCCTACATGTACGACCGCTCGCTCGACATCTTCGCGCCCCACACGCCGCCGAGCCCGCAGTCGCTCTACCCCGACCGGTCGTCGGTCGGCCGCCAGCAGTCGAACCTCGGCACCGCGCAGCACGCCTGGAGCTGGTCGAGCGGATTCGCCGAGCTGCCCGGCTACCCCTCCCTCTCCGGCGACCGGCTCAAGCTGCTCGACGGCTATGGCATCGGCGGCATGGGCCGGCGCGGCATGTACATGGCGAAGACCGCCGGCCTCGAGGCCCAGCGGATGCCCGCGCCGGCGACGATGGCCGACGCCGTGATGGCGCCGGAGAGCGAGGCCGACGAGGCCCGCCTTTCGGGCAAGGAGGAGATCGCTGAGGCGGCGCCACCGGAGACCCCGGGCGGTGAGGGCGTCGCCCTGCGCGAGGACTTCTCCGAGACCGCTTTCTTCTCACCGCACCTGCTGCTCGGGCCGGACGGCTCGGCCGCGATCGAGTTCCAGGTCCCGGACTCGGTCACCGAGTGGAACGTCTGGGTGCACGCGATCACCACCGACCTGCGCGCCGGCTCGATCGAGCGCCAGGCCCGCTCGGTCAAGGAGCTGATGGTGCGGCCCTACCTGCCGCGCTTCCTGCGCGAGGGTGATCGCGCGGCGATCCGGGTGGTAGTCAACAACGCCGGAGCGTCGCCGCTCGACGGGACGCTCGACTTCGAGATCAGCGACCCCGACACCGGCGAGGACCTGCGCGGCCTGTTCGGGCTGCCCGTCGCCGCCGCGTCCGGCGTGACCTTCTCGGTCGAGCCCGGCAAGGGGACGACCCTCGAGTTTCCGGTTGCGGTCCCGGCGAGAGTCGGCACCGTCGCCTTCACCGCCACCGCCCGCGCCGGCGCATTCTCGGACGGCGAGCGGCGGCCGCTGCCGGTGCTACCCGGCCGCGTGCACCTCGCCCAGTCGCGCTTCGCCGCCTTACGCGACGCCGACCGCCGCGAGCTCGACTTCGCCGACATGCGCGAGCCCGACCCGACCCTGATCCACGACCAGCTCGTGGTCACCGTCGACGCCCAGCTCTTCTACTCGGTGCTCAACGCGCTGCCCTACCTCGTCAGCTACCCCTACGAGTGCACCGAGCAGACCCTCAACCGCTTCCTGTCGACCGGCATCCTGTCGTCGCTGTATGGCCGCTACCCGGCGGTGGCGCGGATGGCGGCCGAGTTCTCGACCCGCGACACCCGCCTCGAGACCTGGGAGGCCACCGACCCCAACCGCAAGATGGCGCTCGAGGAGACGCCGTGGCTGCAGACCGCCCGCGGCGGCTCCGAGCAGCCCGACGAGCTCATCAACGTGCTCGACCCCCGGATCGCCAACGCGCAGCGGGCCTCGGCCCTGGCCAAGCTCGAGCAGTCGCAGACCTCGCTCGGCGCCTTCCCGTGGTTCCCGGGCGGCCCGCCCTCGCCCTACATGACCCTCTACATCCTGTATGGCTTCTCGAAGGCCCTCGAGTTCGACGTCGAGGTGCCGCGGCCGGTGGTCGAGCGGGCCTGGGCTTACATGCACCAGCACTACGTCGACGAGCTGGTCGACCTGATGATGGGCCACGACTGCTGCTGGGAGACCATCACCTTCTTGAACTACGTGCTCTCGAGCTACCCCGACGAGTCGTGGACCGGCGGCGTGTTCACAGCCGATGACCAAAGCCGCATGCTCGAGTTTTCCTTCCGGCACTGGAAGCAGCACCAGCCGCTGCTCAAGGGCTACCTGGCGCTGACCCTCGAGCGGGCGGGCCGGCACGACGACGCCAAGCTCGTCTTCGACTCGGTCATGGACTCGGCCAAGACCGATCAGGACCTCGGCACCTACTGGGCGCCCGAGGACCGGGCGTGGCTCTGGTACAACGACACCATCGAGTCGCACGCGATGGCGCTGCGCACCCTGACCGAGCTCGAGCCCGCGGACGGGCGCCGCCACGGCCTCGTGCAGTGGCTGCTGCTCAACAAGAAGCTCAACCACTGGAAGTCGACCCGGGCCACCGCCGAGGTCATCTACTCGCTGATCCACTACCTCGAGCACGAGGGCCAGCTCGGCCAGCGCGAGGACGCCACCGTCACCGTCGGCCCGATCCGCCAGGCTTTCGTCTTCGAGCCCGACGAGTACAGCGGCGCCCGCAATCGGGTCATCGTGCCCGGCCCTGCGATCGATCCCGCGACCATGTCGACGGTGATCGTCGAGAAGTCGGCCAAGGGCTTCGCCTTCGCCTCGGCGACCTGGCACTTCTCGACTGAGCAGCTCCCCGAGGAGGCGCGCGGCGACCTGTTCGCGATCACGCGCAGCTACTACAAGCGAACCAACGTCGGCGACGAGTGGGTCCTCGAGCCGCTCGCGGAGGGCGCCGCGCTCGCGCCCGGTGACCAGGTCGAGGTCCACCTCTCGATCCGCGCCAAGCACGCGGCCGAGTACGTCCACGTCCGCGACCCCCGCGGCGCCGGCTTCGAGCCCGAGAAGCTCGCCTCGGGCTGGCGCTGGGACCTCGGGATCTCGGCCTACGAGGAGATCCGCGACTCGGGCACCAACTTCTTCATCGAGTGGCTGCCGGCCGGCGAGTACACCCTGACCTACCGCCTGCGCGCGAACATGGGCGGGACCTTCCGGGTCAGCCCGGCCACCCTGCAGTCGATGTACGCCCCGGAGTTCACGGCCTATTCAGCGGGCCACCGCCTCTTCATTGGTGGAGGTGAGTAAGCGATCGCACCTCGCCCGCTCTGGTCACGACGACTCGTCACGGCGACTCGTCACGGCGAAGCCGAAGGCGTAGCCGGAAGTCAACGGCGGAGCCGGATCCGCGCCCGGATCGCGCCGGGGCCGGTTCGTTCGAGCTGGACGACTGGGACACACATCCAAACAGACCTGGCCGGGATTCCGGGCGTCGCAGGCTTTGTGTCGGAGTGGTACGCCGCCGTCGTCACAGAGCTTGCTTCTCTGCCCCGCGACGCACCAAGCAAAAAAACAAACCAATCCAGCAACTTGCGCCCGCTCCTTCGAGGAGCTAGATTCTGACTATGTTGCGCTCATCGCGTTCGTTGCCGATTGTCAATTGGCAATCGAACTGGTGTTGGGCTGTCGGCTCCGTGACTAAATACAGGAGGTAGTTCCGTATGCCCAGTTCGCTGCCGTACGTGGCATCCAACAAGCACCTCGAAACCCTCTTTTCGAAGATTGCGTCGGCCACGGTCCCGGACAAGTTCACACGCAGCTTTCTTCAGCAGACGATCGGGCTGAAGGGATCCAACGATCGCGCATACATTCCGCTGCTCAGAACGCTGGGGTTTCTGGACGCATCCGGAACGCCAACGACTGCGTATCGGCAACTCAAGAACTCGGGAACCGCGAAAGCGGCGATTGCCGCTGGTATCCGATCGGCCTATGCCCCCTTGTTCGCGTCGGATGAATCCGCGCACGCTCTGTCTTCTGAGAAGCTGAAGGGGCTCATAGCGCAGGTTGCCGGAACCGACGAGGGAATGACTGCACGAATTGCTTCGACTTTTGGCGCGCTCGCGAAGCTGGCGGACTTCTCGGCATCGGCCGCGCCTACGACGAAGGACGAGACTTCAAAGGAGTCAGACCAGGAACAGGAGGAGGCGAAACACCAAGGAAAGGAACTCCGCACCGAGTTTCACTACAACATTCAGATCCACCTGCCAGCGAACGGGACGGAAGAGGTGTATCTGAACATCTTCAACGCCCTCAGGCGGGTGTTCCAGTGAGTGTAGATGCCAGGGCAGCGCTCTTTGTGATGCTTGGCCAGACGGCTGAGCGAACGGTCGCGGCGATCGACACGGTCGCGCCTTCTGAACCACTCTTGTTGTCAAGCTCTTACGACCTTGCTGCGCTGATACCGGATGAAGTGAAGCAGGCCATGCGGGCTGCTGAGGCGTACAAACTCTTCTTTATTTTCGAGGGCTACCTCCGCGACTTTGTCGTTGAGGTGCTTTCAGCGGGTCAGGGGTCGTCGTGGTGGGACAAAGTGCCGAAGGACGTTCAAGACGAAGTCACTAAGCTCGAAGAGACGGAGGAGGCAAAGAGCTGGATGGCTCTCGGGTCCCGCGACAAGTCTGCTCTCCTTACCTACCCGCAACTTCTGAGGATCATCGAACACGCCTGGAAAGACGGCTTCAGCGACTTGGTGCGCGACAAGGCTCTAGTTCAAGAGGCTCGGCTGATCGGACATCTGAGGAACACCGTCTGCCACATGACGCCGATTCCCGATGAAGAGACGGAGCGCGTTAAGCAGACGATGCGGGACTGGTTTAGGATCGTGGCGCCGTAGCAGCCTAACAACCGGTTGCGGCGGTCGGTCCGCTGCGCGGCCCGCCGCTGAACCGGAGGATTATGCCGCCGAACCCGGCGGCGCATCGAGAAGCAGAACGAGGAGGTTCCGTGTACGTGCATGAGATTCGCGTCAAGAACTACTCCATTCATAAGGACACGAAGGTAACGTTGTCCCCGATCACGGTGTTCGTTGGGCCAAACGGCGGCGGTAAGTCCGGCCTATTCGATGCGCTCCTCAACTTCTCGATGCTCTCCCGCGGCAACATCGGCCAAGCGTTCGGCCAGTATCCATACTCCTACGCAGCGACCAAGTATCGGGGCGCAAGCTCAGTCGCTCGCATCGGTTTCGACGTGCTGATGTCGATCGCTCAGGATTCCCCTGAGCGGCTCAGTTATCGAATCGACTACTCACAGCGAGGCAAGGCTGAGGCCGGCACGCCAGAGTTTGAGATTCACACCGAGAAGCTGGAGTCCCTCGAGGGCAAGGTGTTCTTCGATCGCGAGGACCCGGATGCCTCGCCTCTCTCCGGTGCCTCCACCTATCTCAACAGAGATACGGGAATCCTCGCAGCCATCCGCCGCGCCGAGGCATCGGCGCCAGGGCACCCCTATCCGCCGGCGGTCGTGGAGTGCGCAAAGCAGATCAGTCGATTCAACAAATTCCGTCTCGACCCACAGAACCTCGGGCGTCCTTCGGCCCTACCCGATCTTTCATCTCCTGAAGCGCCGCGCATCGAGTATGAAGGTGAGAACCTCGCCGCGACCCTATACTTCATGAGCGAGACCGGGCATCCCGCACTCGATGCAATCAGGAAAAACGTGCGGGAAGCCCTTCCGGGCTTCGACGACTTCGAGTTCAATGCTGTAGGATCGCAGCGGATCGGATTCTCAGTTCGCTTTTCCGATCAGCGTCAGACGATTACCGCGGCCCGTCTCTCGGATGGCCAGCGTCTCGCGGTCGGGCTGATGGCCCTTGTGTACGCTCCCAATCGCCCCCCGATTCTGATGCTCGAGGAGCCGGAGAACGGTCTCACTGCGACCGTACAGCGAGTGTTCTATCGGGCGATCCGGGAGCTCGCATTGGCGGAGGTACCATCCGACCGAAGCCAGGTGCTCATCTCGTCGCACAGCCCGTTCATCCTATGCGAAGCATGGAATGGCGAGGACCGAGATTTCATCCATCAAGTCAAGATCGACGAGGGTCGAGCCGTCGTGAAGCCGTTTTCAACGGTGGTGTCCGATCTTGGGATCCACCTCGCGAGGGACAGTCAGGGCAACCGCACGACCCTCGGGCTGAGCAACGCCGAGCAAATTATGTCGGGCTATCTCTCTTGAGACACCGTGTGCGCCGAGGTACCAGCGGCATGCAAGCCGGTTGCAGCGGACGGTCCGCCGCGCGACCCGCCGCTGAGCCGGAGCGTTAGGCAGCGCCTCCGGGTCGCAAAAACCCCAAAGCACAGCAATCCTGAGGCTTGCACCCTCATCGTCGAGGAGCTAGATTCTGACGATGTTGCCCTCATCCCAGTCCTTGCCGATCTTCAATTGGCAATCTAGCCGGTGTTCGGCGCGCCAGGATCACTGATGGCGATGGTCCAGACACTTCGAGTTGCATCGGGCTCGCTGCTCGCCGCTTATTCATCTATCTGGCGTATCGTCGTCGACAAGAGCGAGATCTACCTTGGGTCAGGCAAAGTCGCCATGGGCATCTTCAAGGTCAGTCTTCATGCGAGCGGTACCTGGGTATTGGCTGCCACCAAGCAATCGGGAGCGACGTTCGAAGGTGGCAACAGGAGAGCGAAGCAGTGGAATCGCCCACTTGAGCATGTCCGAGGCGTAACCAGAGGGCCTTCCGTTCTCATCCCACACACATCGCTTGGCGCACGAAAGGTCATTCCCGGCGAATCCGTCAAAGAGGTGCACTGGTACAGGGCACCCCACGCTGGCGAGACGGTCGAGTTCAGTCTCTACTTCGTTGAGGCGGGTATCCCGACGTCATGGGCATCAGATGAGACGGTCGTTGATGAACTGCGACTACCGGGTGGGAGACAACTGTTCGTCCTTGCATCCGCGCGTCCGTCTCCAGTGCCCTTCCTAGTCACCGTTGAACGCCTTCTTCGCGAGAACATTTTCGGCATGAAGGACCCCGACGCATTCACAGGTGGCAGCCTCCTGTGGGTAACGCAGAGTGAGGACAGTATGAAGATCCCGCTCTTGGTCGATCTGCCGGTCCCGCTGCGGGCTACTCCGTGAATATCTCTGGTCACGCAGCAGGCCTGAAAGGTGCCACCCATTAGAAGGCGCGTGTCAAGCGGGCATGGCTTCGCCAGTGACGGGGCGAGGGAGCCCGGTCTTGGCGAGGGTAGTTTGAGGGTCGCGCTTTCTGCTCGTCGCTGTGCGGCCGGGCTCTGAATCGGGTTGGTGTCGGTCGACGACTGCACCAGCCACCCATCGGGATCAAGGCGGTGGAGAGCGAGAGAATCGGCTCTCCAATCGAGTGCCAGGGCCGACACTGTGGTAGTTCGGAGGATCCAACTGAGTGCCAACTGAGTGCCAGGGCCGACAATTTGGCGGTTTCCGCTCGACCGGTCGACAGGCCTTTGAGGAGTCGACGAGGCGCAGCTGATCCGGGATGAGGCGCCGTGCGACATCGGCCGGGTGCGGATGATGAACCTCCCGGCCCTCGCCCAGCCCGATGAGGTCTTCATGATCCGCATCCTCGCTCCAGACGCCGCGCTCGGTGCGGCCGGGGTCGCCCGCTACCGGCCCACGTTCGTCGCCGTGGCCTGACGGTCTCATTCCAATGACGGTCCCGCCCTTCCTTCTGATGAGTGGAGGCCGCACCGAGCGTGAGCCCGACCGCATTCAGCGACGGCGCCCTTCGGTTCTTTTTCTTCTCTCGAGAAGAGGCGAGACTCCACATCCACGTGATGTCCCCGGTGGGTGAGGCGAAGTTCTGGCTGGAGCCTGAGATCGAGCTCGCGCGAAGTCATGGGCTTTCCGAGCGCGACCTGACGAGAGCGCGTAGACTGATCGTGGAGCGAGAGGATGTCATCCGCGAAGCCTGGGCCGAGCACTTCGGGCGCTGAGGTCACCAACATCTCCCAGCATGGATTCTGGGTGCTGTTGGATGGGCGGGAGCTCTATCTTCCGTTCGAGGAGTTTCCGTGGTTCCGGTCGGCCCCCGTCGAGGCGATCCTGCGGCTCGAGCGGCCCCAACCCGATCACCTGCGCTGGCCGGATCTTGACGTCGATCTCACCGTCGACTCGATCGAACACCCCGAGCGATTTCCCCTGAAGTCCCGGCAGGGTGGCTGATAGCCCTCTGGGATAGTGCAGCCTCTTTGCAGGCGTGCTCGGCTGCGCTCATCGCAAGCGTTGCGTCTTCGACCCTTCTATTGGCAATCGAACTGGTGTTCGACGACACTGATTGGCCGCTGCGGATTTGAAGCGCGAGTCGGGAAGTGAATCGCTGCCATCGAGCTTTCATGAGTGAGATGGTCCGAGGAAGTGAATAGGGTAAGCATCATGACAAAACACCGAATCTACACAACGAGCTTCGCATCGATGAGCTGGCGAGAGGCAAGCCCGTGGAGAAGATCTTCCGGGAGTAGTACATCTCGATGCCGTTTGGCTTCAAGAAGACTCGCAGACTTCAGGAGGACTCATGTTTGACCACGTCAAATTCGGAGCCAGCGACTATGCGGCGAGTAAGGCGTTCTTCCTGAAGGCACTCGAACCACTCGGCGTAGTTGTTGTCTCGGAGGGGCCGCCGACGTACGGTGTCGAGCTCAGCCCCCCAGACAGCAAGTCCTCATTGTGCATCTTCCAAACCGAGGAGAAGCCGGCGCAGCTTCACTTGGCGTTCACGGCCGAAAATCGAAAGCAGGTGGAGGCCTTCTATCGCGCGGCACTGGAGGCGGGTGGCAAAGACAATGGTGCGCCTGGTCTGCGCCCGCACTACCACGCGAACTACTATGCAGCTTTCGTCATCGGTCCGGACGGGCACAACATCGAACTGGTTTGCCACGAACCCGAGGCCTGACCCTTCGTTGCGCCCGACTCGCTACGGCGGGCGTCGCCCTCTTCCGCGAGCCGGCGACCTCAGGCGTTAGGCGGACGCAGGGCAAAGCCACGCCAACTTGACTCGCGCCTTCTAATGGATGGCACTTTATCCTAGGTGCCAAGCATGCCTGGGTTCGATACCGGGCTCGGAGGAATAAGCCCGCCCGGGGCTGCGATGCAGTCGTCGGGAGGCGCGAATGACCCGAGTTCGAGTCAACAGCTTCAGTGTCTCGCTCGACGGCTACGGAGCCGGTCCGCTGCAGGACCTCGACAATCCGATGGGCGTCGGCGGCATGGATCTTCATGAGTGGGTGCTCCCGACGCGGACCCTCCAGAAGGTGCTGTTCGGCGTCGACCAGGGCACGACCGGGATCGATGACGAGTTCGCGGCGCGGGGCTTCGAGAACCTCGGCGCCTGGATCCTGGGCAGGAACATGTTCGGTCCGGTCCGGGGGCCGTGGTCCGACACGAGCTGGAGGGGATGGTGGGGGGACAACCCGCCATTCCACGTGCCGGTCTTCGTCTTGACCCATCATGCTCGGCCGCCCATCGAGATGGAGGGCGGCACGGCGTTCCACTTCGTCACCGGGGGCATTCACGAGGCGCTCGACCGGGCGCGCCGGGCGGCCGGGGAGAGGGACGTGCGCATCGGCGGCGGCCCCAGCACCGTCCAGCAGTACCTTCGAGCAGGCCTCGTCGACGAGCTGCACATCGCCGTCACGCCGGTCTTGCTGGGCGGCGGTGAGCGCCTGTTCGAGGACGTCGACCTGAGAGCGCTGGGGTACGAGTTCGATCGGTTCGTCGCGTCAGAGAAGGCCGTCCACGTCGTGATCCGACACGGGCGAGATCGGTGAGGTCGCCGAGCGCGCGCTCTCGGGAATCGCCACACTGGCCGCATGACCATCGGGTCCATGGAACCGACGATCGACCACGTCCAGATCACTGTCAAAGACATGCGGGTCGCCGAGCCGTTCTACGACGAGCTGCTGCCGCTATTCGGATTCGACATCCGTGCCAAGAGCTCGGCCGTGGTCGACGAGCATGAGTTTCACGTCGTGGAGTACAGCCACCAAAGGCTGGCGTTCGCGATCACCTCTCCGCGGAACGCATTCGTCGCTGAGACGGTCAACCGGAGGAGGCCCGGGGCCCTGCACCATCTCGCATTCAGGGCCGCCTCGCGGGCCGAGGTCGACAGGCTGTACGGTGAGCTCCGGAGGATCGGGGCGACGATCGTGAGCCCGCCGCGCGAGTACCCGGAGTACAGCCCGCCCGGCTACTACGCCGTCTTCTTCAAGGATCCGGACGGCATCAAGTACGAGATCGTGTGCGCGCGGCAAAGCGATGCGCAGTAGCCGGCGAGCGCGGGGAATCCGCTGCACCCGGTCCACCGGCCTCGCGGGTGGGCGGCTCGGCGCGACCGCCTGTGGCCACCCGCTGCAGCTGTCGCCAGGTCAGCGATTGACGGCGTGCAGGCCGGGTCGTAGACTCGAGTCGCATCGCGCTCCAACGAGGTGAGACATGTCGGTGCGCACCTGGTTCTCGAGTCCCTCCGTCGGTGCGGTCCTCGCCCTCGTTTCCGCCGCCGCCATCCTGTGCGGCGCCCCGCCCGCAGCAGCGGACGAACCGCCGCCGCAGCCGGATCGGGCCTGGTTCGTCGAGCTCGCGCTGGGGGAGGCCGTCGGCGGCCCGGCCGACGATCTCGAGGACGCGATGCGGGCCGCCGGCCTCGACGATTACATGGAGGACTGGCTGGGGGGCAATGGCTCGTCCTATCCCCGCTCATCCGACGAGGGAACGTCTTTATGGGGTGCGGCGGGGCGCCGTCTTGGCGACAGCCGGTGGTCGGTCGGCCTCGGATTCGGGCGGACGGAGCTCGGCACCGTCAGCGGGAACCGGAATATCGAGGGAGAGCCCCCAGGCTCCTTCCACATCTACAGCGAGGTCGAGATGCTGACGCTCGCGCCGGTCGCCTGGTTCAAGCCGGTGCCGGCAGTCAGGCTCGGCGCCGGGCTCGCCCTGAATCGGGTCGACACCCAGCTGGGCCGCTCGTACACCGGGGACCTCGACGATGAAAGCAGCTGGGAGCCGGGGCTGCTCGTCGAGGCCGCCGTGAACGCGCCTGTATCGAGCCGCTTCTACTTCCTCGCCGTCCTGCAGTACCGGTGGCTCGATGACGGCACCATGGGGCCATGGCAGGAGACGGCATCGACCGGCGAGGTGGTGGCCTTCCCGGAGACCGAGGTCGAGCTCGCGCACGGCTACTACGCCGTCGGGCTCGGCGTTCGCTTTTGAGCGACCTCTCGGTTCCACAGCGGGTCAGCGGGCCTGGTGCTCCGTTGCACCGAGCGCCGCGAGCTCGTCACCTGCCACCCCTGATGTCGTCTCCCCGGGGCGGGAGACGGTGCCGCTGATCCGGGATGAGGCGCCGTGCGCTGTCGGCCAGGTGTGGATGATCAACATCGCCGCCGTTGAGCAGACCGACGAGGTCTTCATGATCCGCATCCTCGACCCGGTGGCTGTGGCGGGCGCTGGCAGCGACCGCACAGTGGCCGACCCGGATCACACCTGGCCGCTTTCGGTCCTGGCGTCCTTGTGGAGAGCATGGGCGGGATTGACGCCACGTCGCTTCTGAGGTATCTTCATTGTAGATACATCGGAGGCGACGTGAAAGCGCGCGTTCAGAGGTGGGGAAACAGCCTCGCAGTCCGGATCCCGAAGGCGTTCGCCGACGACCTCGGACTTGCAGACGGAGCCGCGGTGGAGCTGACGCTCGACGAGGGCTCGCTCGTTCTCCGTCCGCAGCTTCAGCCAACCTACCGGCTGGAAGAGCTGCTCGACCGCGTGACGCGGGAGAACCGGCACGGCGAGGAGGACCTCGGACCGCCCGCAGGAGGCGAGGTCTGGTGAGCGGCCGCCCGGTGCCGGAGCGGGGTGACCTCGTGTGGCTCAGCCTCGATCCGCGGACCGGCCACGAGCAGGCCGGGCGCCGGCCGGCGCTCGTGCTGTCACCGGCCGCGTACAACCGGAGGACCGGCCTCGCGCTCTGCTGCCCGATCACCGGCCGCGTCAAGGGATACCCCTTCGAGGTTGAGATTCCCGCCGGGCTGCCGATCGAAGGCGTCGTGCTCGCCGACCAGGTCAAGTGCCTCGACTGGCGCGCGCGCCGGGCCGACGTCGTCGCCGCCGCGCCGCCCGAGGTCGTGGCCGAGACCCTGGGCAAGCTGGCGACGCTGCTGACGTGAGGGAGCCTCCGAGCGTGCGCGCTCCCATGGGGTCTCGGTGCACGACCTCGAGAGGGCGCGTCGCATCGATCGAGCACCCCGAGCGGTCTCCCTTGAGATCCCGCCAGGGCGGCTCGTAGCCCCTGATCGAACGGCCCCGCCCGCCCATGGCAGGATCACCGCCACGGCGCAAATCCGATACAGTTCTCTCGATGTCGTTTTTCAGCGGTGTATTTGCGATCGGAATCCCATTCGCGCTGAGCAGGCTCAACGCTCGTCTCCATGAGGGTGCGTGAACATGGAACCTGTGCGGCAGTCGACGAAAGCGGAGCGCAAGATCCTGAGGAAGCTCGCGGCGCTGGCCTACGAACGGGAGCTGACCCGCTGCCTGTCACGGCTCGAGAGCGATTTTGCGGACTGGCGCGCCGGCAGGATCGGCGTCGCTCAGCTCAACGACTCGATCCACGAGTACCACGATGGGGATTCCCGCGACCTCTGGACGAAGTACAGCCGTGTTTCTCCGGAGGAGCTTGTCGGGATTGCGGTTGCAGAGGGGATTCTCGAGCACGACGATGTGCCCGACGCGGTTTGCGAGCTCGTCACCGATTGGGCGGACCGCATCCGCATGCTGAAGGAATGGCCTTGACCATCCGAAGTCTCGCGCTGCAGGATTGAGTGCCAGGGCCGACACCTTGGCACCTCGGTGAGTCAGCGGGAGGGAGCTCGTGGCACTCGTGGTCTTCCTGAGGGGCGTCAACGTCGGTGGGCACCGGACCTTCCGGCCGACCATCCTCGCCCGGGAGCTCGGGCACCTCGACGCCGTCAACATTGGCGCGGCGGGCACCTTCGTGTTCCGGCGGCCGGTCACGCAGGCCGAGCTGCGCAGCGAGCTGGCAGCCAGGCTGCCCTTCGAGACCGAAATCATGATCTGCCAGGGCCGGGACATTCTCAGGCTGGTGTCCGAGAACCCCTTCGCGGACGAGCCCCTGCGACCGGACATCGGTCATTTTGTGGGCGTCCTTTCCCGAAGGCCTCGCTCGGCGCCGGCGACGCCCATCTGCCTTCCTGCCGGCGGCGAGTGGCTGCTGAAGATCCTCGGGCGGGACGGCCGCTTCGTCTTCGGCCTCTACCGGCGCCAGATGAAGGCCATCGGCCACCTCGGCACGATCGACCGGCTGTTCGGGGTGCCGGCCACCAGCCGGAGCTGGAGCACGATCACCGCGATCGCCAAGGTGCTCGGCCGCGACTGACTGGCGGGGCGGCCAGTCCTGGCATCCTCCCGTCGGTCGTCGCGTCAGCGGTTGGCAGTGGTCTGACCGAGGTCTACAATACAAGCACAAACCTGTGCAGACGAGGTGAGTCATGTTCGCTCTCGGGTGGTGTGCGAGCCCCTCCGTCCGCGCGTTCATCGTCTCCGTCGTCGCCGCCGTGCTCCTGCTCGGGCCTTCGCTCGCGGCAGCGGACGAGCCTCCTTCACCGAAACCGGTGCGCAATTGGTCGATCGAGATTGCCCCGGGGGCATCGATCGGAGGCCCGCTCGACGACATGGAGGACGCGATGGCCGCCGCGGGCTTCGACGACGACATCGACCTGGGTTCGGACTGGGGGCACCTGGACTTTCCCAGCAGCGGCAGCGACTCGACGTCGATCTGGAGTGCGGCGCGCCGTCGTTTCGGTGACAGCAAGTGGCTGATCGGTGTCGGCGGCGGGTTCACGAGATTCGGCAGCGTCAGCGGCAACCGGAACGTCGAGGGCGAGCCATTGTTCTCCTTTTCCATCGACTCGGAGGTAGAGATACTGACGATCGCGCCGATGGCCTGGTACCAGGTGCTGCCGGCCGCTTGGCTGGGGGCCGGAATCGCCGTGAACCGGGTGGACACGTCGGTCGGTCAGTACTACGGCGTTGTCAGCGAGTCGAGCAGCTGGGAGCCGGGAATTTTGGTCGAGGCCGCCGTCACCTACCCGCCTGCCAGCCGCTTCTACTTCCTCCTGCTTGTACAGTACCGGTGGCTCCAGGACGGCACCATTGGGCCATGGCAGGACGAGGCGTCGAACGGTGAGGTCGTCGTCTTCCCCGAGTCCGAGGTCGCCCTCTCGCATGGCCTCGGCGCGATTGGACTCGGCATCCGCTTCTGAGCCTCCGTCTTTCGCGCGGCACTCATCGAGCCCGGCGGCGCGCGTCTGGGGCTATGGTGGATTCGACTCCTGAGTTCGCCGCTCGCTGCTCGTGCTGCCGTCGTTGCGAGGCGATCGGACAGCGCTCCTGATTCGCGATGAGACGCCGCGGGACGTTGGTCAGGTGCGGGCGATCGACCTCGCCGCCATTGGCCAGCCCGACGAGGCGGACCTGGTGGACGCGCTGCGCGCTGGTTGTGCGGGGCTGAAGTCCCTGGTTGCCGAGCTCGACGGCCGGGTGGTGGGCCACATCCTGTTCAGCCCGGTGACCGTGCCGACCGGCGAAGCCACCATCGGGGCATGGGCTTGGCGCCGATGGCGGTGCTGCCGGAGCACCAGCGGGACGGCATCGGGGGCCGACTCGTCGAGGAAGGCATCGCGCGGCTCGAGCGCTCTGGCTGCCCGTTCGTGATCGTGATCGGCCACCCCGGCTACTACCCGCGTTTCGGCTTCGAACGCGCGTCGGCGCACGGCATCTCGTGCCAGTAGGAGGTGCCGGACGAGGCCTTCATGGTCCGCGTCCTCCAGCCGACGGCGATGGCGGGCGCGGCCGGCGTCGCCCGTTACCGTCCCGAGTTCGACGCCTTCGATTGACTCTGCGGCAATCGTCACGGAGTGCCGCGACCGGACGGGCAGGGTGGGCGAGGTCGAGCCGGTGATCATCCCGCGCGACGTCGAGCAACCGTGCAGCGGTTGTCACTCGTGCGCGCAGGTCACCTTGTGGTCAGCATGCGAAACCCTGACCCGGAATCGGCGTTCAGGTGTGCTGAAAGGTATAACCACGGTTATACTGAGGTCGTGAAGACGGCGATCTCGATCCCGGACGAGGTGTTCCAGGCTGCCGAAGAGCTCGCGGAGCGGCTCGGCGTGAGCCGCAGCGAGCTGTACGCAACCGCGGTCGCACAGTTCGTCGCGGCCCTGCGGTCTCGAGGCGTGACCGAACGGCTGAACGAGGTCTACGCACGCGAATCACCCTCGCTCGATCTCGCCCTCGAGCGGGCGCAGGCCGAGGTTCTCGCCAGCGAGGAGTGGTGATGCAGCGGGGCGAGGTGTGGTGGGCCTCGTTGCCGCCCCCCAGCGGCTCAGGGCCTGGGTTCCGGCGGCCCGTGCTCGTCGTGCAAGCGGACGAGTTCAATGCGAGCAACATCCAGACGGTGATGGTCGCCGCCATCACCTCGAACAGGGCGCTCGCCGCCGCACCCGGAAACGTTCTGCTGGAACGCAAGCACTCACGGCTGAGAAAGGGCTCGGTCGTCAACGTCTCCCAGATCGTGACCATCGACAAGCGTGTCCTCACCAAGCGGGTGGCCAGCTTGCCGCGCCGCGTGATGGCTGCGGTAGACGCTGGCTTGAAGCTGGCGCTTCACCTTTGACCATGCGCCGCAACGGCGGTGGCTCTGTCAGAGAACCGCCCCGTGCAGATCGGCCCTCCGCTGTCCGCGGCCAGCCCCAGCTCCCGTAGGCGCACGTCCTCGGGCAGCTCGCTCGCTTCGGTCGACAGCACGGGTGCGGTGGCACGTGCCTCCGGTCACGTTTCAGCGATCGATGGCGGTGACGTCGGGCAGCTTGCCGAAATTGCCGGGCGCCCGGCAGAGTTAGGCATCACAGCCGATCGAACGGAGGAGACAGTATGTCCACGAGCACCGTCCGACTTCACCGCGTGCTGCGCGCGTCGCCCGACAAGGTCTACCGGGCGTTTCTCGACCCCGACGCCATGGTCAAGTGGCTGCCGCCACACGGCTTCACCGGCAAGGTCCACCAGATCGACGTCCGGGTCGGCGGCAGCTACAAGATGTCGTTCACGAACCTCGCCACCGGCCAGGGCCACTCGTTTGGCGGCGAGTATCTCGAGCTCGAGCCCAACCGGCGCATTCGGCACACGGACCGGTTCGACGACCCGAACCTCCCCGGCGTCATGCAGGTGACGGTGGCCCTGACCCCAGTCTCGTGCGGGACCGAGCTCGCCATCGTCCAGGAGGGGATCCCGGAGGTCATCCCGCCCGAGGCCTGCTACCTCGGCTGGCAGGAATCGCTCAGCCTGCTGGCGCTGCTCGTCGAGGCCGAGATCCCGGGCTGAAGCACTCGCGGCTGAGGGGCAACCCGGTCCAACCAGTCGCTGCGCTTGCAGGCCCGCCCGTCAAGGCCTACATTTCGTCAACGTCGGCTGCGAGGTGGGTCGCAGGGAAGCGATCATGGACGAGGCTGATCTCGAGCTGTTGAGCCGCGCCGTCGAGAGTCTCCTGCGCCAGGAGGCGTTTGCAGCGGTTGTTGAGCGCCTTGAACTCGACCTTGCCCGATCCGACCGCACCTTCGTCTGGCGGTCGGTGGACCTGGGCTCGATCCGCTGCGAGCTTCCCCAGGGCATCAGGTCAGGCTGGATCTTCCTTCTCAGGCGGGATGTGCCGTCCGGCGCTCACTACCATCCCAACAGCGTCCAGCACATGGTCATGGTTCGCGGCAAGGGCATCGCAAACGTGGGATGTGAGGTCACAGCGATGGTCCCGTTCGCGTCGCGCGAGACCTCGCTCGCGGAGAAGTGGCTCGTCATCGGTCACAACGTCGCCCATGAGTTCACGCCCGCCGGCGAAAACATGATCGTTGTCTCGTTCCACACCTGTCCGGCGGACGAGCTCGTGGAGGTCGACTGCGAGACCGGAGCGGCCCGCCTCTATGAGCCGCCCAATGCCTGATTTGCGGCTGTTGGCTGGGAGGCAGTCATGAAGATCGAGCGAGACGCGCTGCGGCCCTTCGACTTCGAGGGTCTCGAGATTCGCGACTACACCGCGGGCATGGGAGTCAGCTCGTCAATCGCGGAGATCACCGTGCCGGCAGGCGCGAGTCATCGTCGCGCGTGGTCGAAGAGATCCGACAAGTACTACTTCATGCTCGAGGGGAGTCTCTCATTCACTCTCGGGGCCGAGACACTGGACATCACCGCCGGCGACTGCTGCATCGTCCGAAAGGGCGAGCGGTTCAGCTATCGCAACCCGACCGGAGAGCGCGCCAGGGTGCTTCTCGTGCACACGCCGAGCTTCGACCTCGCCGCGGAGGCCTTCGAGGATGAGCCGGCCTCGTCATAGAGCGTTGCTCGCGGTGAAGACCGTCCACACCATCGTGTGGGCGTTCTTCGTCCTCTGCATCGCGGCGATCCCGGTGCTGACGTGGCGCGGCGAGCGCGTGGCCGCGACCTGGTTCGCCGGGATCGTGCTCGTCGAGGTGCTGGTGATCGTGCTCAACCGCCGGCGCTGTCCGCTGACGCCGCTGGCGGCTCGCTACACCGACGACCGGCGGGCGAACTTCGACATCTTCCTCCCGGAGTGGCTCGCCCGGCACAACCAGACCATATTCGGAGCGCTGTACCTCGCCGGCGTCGCGTACCTGTTCTTGAGCTGGGCGGTCCAGCGCCCATGAAGGCGCCGAGGCATCACACTGCGTCGAGCGATCTCATCCTCAAGAAGAGCTCAATGCCGCTTCGGGCGCAACTCACGGTGCTTGCCGCCCGGACGATCGGTGCGGCGTCGCTGCTGGGGTTCGTCCTCTTCGTGCTCATCGGACCGGTACGAGTGATTCGGCTGGCCTCCACGACGGCCTCCGGGCTCTTGCTCGACGGCCTGCTCTGCATCGGCTTCTTCGTCCAGCACAGCGGAATGATCCGCAGGTCGTGCCAGGACCGGATCGCGCGGTCCGTGCCCCGCCCGTTTATCCCGGCGACCTACGCCATCGCGTCCGGGCTGACGCTGGGGGTCCTGCTGGTGGCATGGCAGCCCACTGACCTCGTGATCGTCGGCGCAGGCGGGCCACTCCGGTGGGCGCTGCGAAGCCTGGCCGCTCTCGGTTTCGTCGTGCTCGGCGCCGGCATTCGAGCCCTGCGCCACTACGACCCGTTCGGCGTGCGACCGATCGAGGCGTTGTCGTCCGACCGACAACCCCGGCAGGTTCCGCTGACGATCCGCGGTCCCTACCGGTGGGTGCGCCACCCCCTCTACACCGCCATGCTGCTCATGATCTGGTCCTACCCTGAGCTGACTGCGGATCGGATCCTGTTCAACGTCGCCTGGACGACCTGGATCGTGATCGGCGCGATCCTGGAGGAGCGAGACCTGGTTTCGGATTTCGGCGCGGACTATCGCCGCTACCAGCGCCACGTGCCCATGCTCATCCCGATGCGGCTCGCTCCCTTCCAGGGCGGGCAAGCGGCTGAACGCGACCGGCAGTGACCGGTCCCGGCTCGGGCTCGTGGTACTTTCCAGGTGCAGACTCATCGCCTCCTCGGCCGGAATCGACGGGCTGCAGTAAGCGCAAGCCCGGTCAGCCCGTTGACTGGCCTGTGGATCTCGCTCTGGCGGCGTCGAATGGAGAGCCACGTGAAGCCGATCAACCTCGCCAAGCTGCTATCGTCGTTTGACACTCCCTGGGATCCCAAGATCATCGCCGAGCTCAACGGGCAGCAGGTCAAGCTCGTGAAGCTCGAGGGCGAGTTCGTCTGGCACGCGCACGCCAACGCCGACGAGCTCTTTCTGGTCCTCACCGGGTTGCTCGAGATGCAGTACCGCGATCACACCGTGACCGTCCGCGAGGGTGAGCTGGTGGTCGTCCCGCGCGGCGTTGAACACTGCCCCCGCGCCGGCGTCGAGACCCACGTGCTGCTGTTCGAGCCGGCCGGGACCCTCAACACCGGCGACGCCGGCGGCGACCGCACCGTGGCCGATCCGGAGCTCATCCAAGGGGCCCGCTGACGGTCTGCCTCCCTGACGTCACGCACCCGGGAAGCCTTCCCGGAAGCGGGTGCCGCGCTCGCCGGCCCGGCCAGTGACACCTGCCGGCAGCGTCGCCACGCCAACGTCGGCCCAGCGGTTCCTGCCGGGGCGCCGACGCGATCCGGGCCGAGCTCTCGACGCTTTTGCGCCGAGCCTGACGATGTCGGGAGGCTCCCGGCGCACGATTGGATCGGACGTTTGTCAGCCCTGCCGGAGGTGCCCTATAGTTGTCCCGCGTTTCAGTGCCTGGCACCGCGGACCCGGCCAGCCGTGGGCGGGCGCCTCGTGGAGAGTCGACATCGCATCTGAGAAGGAGGGGGTGACGGCATGAACTGGTATCTGGCAGTCCTGAAGAAGTACGCGGAGTTCAAGGGACGGGCACGGCGCAGGGAGTACTGGAACTTCGTCCTGTTCAACATCATCATCAGCATCGTGCTCATGATCGTCGACCGGATGGTCGGCACCTTCAGCGCCGAGCGAGGCTTCGGAGTGCTGGGCGGGCTGTACGCGCTGGCCGTCCTCATCCCGGGGATCGCAGTGGGGGTGCGCCGGCTGCACGACACCAACCGCAGCGGCTGGTGGCTGCTGATCGGCCTGATCCCCTGCATCGGCCTGATCGTGCTGATCATCTTCACGGTGCAGGACAGCCAGGCTGGCGACAACCAGTACGGGCCGAACCCCAAGACCGCTCCCATCCCGACCGGCCCGGGCGCCTGACGGCGCTCGAGCCGTCGCCGGACCGGAATCGCAGGCCTGGCGACGGCCTGAACTGCTACCCTTCTCGGGCATTGGCCAACCCGACGGTCGGCCGAGGCTGGGGTTTCGACCGCTGAGGGGAGGACGGAAGGTGGAGCGAGCATGACCGACCACATGCAGCAGCCGGTCATGACCGTCGCGCGCACGGACTTCGCGACGCTTCACCAGGATCTGACCGTTCAGCAGGCGCTCGACGACATCCGGTCGCGAGGCCTCGGCGAGCGGATCGTCTACTTCTACGTGGCGGACGACAGCGGCGCCCTGGTCGGCGTCGTCCCGACCCGGCGCCTGCTCATCGCGCCTCTCGACCAGCCCCTGTCCGAGGTCATGATCCGGCGGGTCGTGACGATCCCGGTGGAGGCGACGGTGCTCGAAGCCCTCGAGGCCTTCGCGATCCACCGGCTGCTGGCCTTCCCGGTCGTCGATCCCGACCGGCACATCGTCGGCGTGGTCGATGTCAGCGTGTTCTCGGACGAGGTCTTCGACCTGACCGAGCGGGAGCGGATGAGCGAGGTCTTCGAATCGATCGGCTTCCGCCTCTCCCAGGTCCGAGACGCCTCGCCGCTGCGCGCGTTCCGATTCCGCTTTCCCTGGCTCGCCGCCACCATCGCCAGCGGCACGCTGTGCGCGCTGCTGGTCAGCGCCTACGAGGTGACCCTGGCCCAGGCCCTCGTGCTCGCCTTCTTCCTGACCCTGGTGCTCGGGCTGGGCGAGAGCGTCAGCGTCCAGTCGATGACGGTGGCGATCCACGCCCTGCGGTCGACGCGGCCGACGCTTCGGTGGTACGCCAGGGCACTGGGTCGCGAGCTCGGCACTGCGGTTCTCCTCGGCGCGGCGTGCGGGGTGACGGTGGGCGTGATCGCCTGGCTGTGGCGCGGGACCGGGCTCGAGGCACTGGCCATCGGGGGCAGCCTGCTGATGACGATCTCTGCCGCCAGCCTGTTCGGGTTGAGCGTTCCGACGGTCCTGCACGCGGCGAGGCTCGATCCCAAGATCGCGGCCGGGCCGATCACCCTCGCCCTCGCCGACCTCTGCACGATCCTCATCTACTTCAGCCTGGCGACCGCCTTGCTGAGCTGAAGGCGATGCCGCGCCGCCGGCGCGGATGGGTAGGCCGGGCGGCACGCGTCAGGTACCATCGACACCCGGGAGGGTGGACGCACCGTGTTTCTCGGCCACTTCGGGGTCGGGTTCGGGGCCAAGGCCGCGGCCCCGAAGACGTCGCTCGGATCGCTGATCCTCGCGTCCCAGCTCATCGACCTGCTGTGGCCGACCTTGCTGCTGATCGGCGTCGAACGGGCCGCCGTCGCGCCCGGCATCACCAGGGTCACGCCTCTCGACTTCACCCACTACCCGATCTCGCACAGCCTCATCGCCGTGCTGCTGTGGTCAGCACTGTTCGGGATCGCCTACCAGGTCCTGCGGCGCTACCCGCGGGGCGCGGCGGTGTGCGGGATCGCGGTGGCCAGCCACTGGCTGCTCGACCTGCTGACCCACCGCCCTGACCTGCCGCTGGCGCCGGGATTCGAGACCCGGGTCGGGCTCGGGATCTGGGAGTCGCTGCCGGCGACCCTGCTGGTGGAGCTCGGCCTGTTCGCGCTCGGGGTGGCTCTCTACCTGCGCGCTACCCGCGCCGCGGACCGCACCGGGACGATCGCCCTGTGGGCGATGGTCGGGTTCCTGCTCCTCGCCTACGCCGCCAATATCTTCGGCCCGCCGCCGCCGAGCATGTCGGCGGTGGCGTGGGCCGGCCATGCGCAGTGGCTGCTCGTGGCCTGGGGCTACTGGATCGACCGCCACCGCCAGGCCAGGGGCCCGCTCGATCGCTGATCCGGGAATCTCGACCGGAGGTCGCGCCGCGCCGACCCCGGAACCCGCCCGCTCGACGGGCCGAGTAGACTGTCAACTTGATCGGAGTTCGGCTTGGGCGGCGGGCGCCGGATGCCGCCACGTACAGCGGTGGTCCCTCGGCTGCGGGAAGGGGGCGTGACCGATGATGACCGAGTTCTCCATCGAAGAAGGGGGGATCGTCCAATCCACCCGGGGACCGGGCCAGGTCCTGGTCTTCGTCGCCCCCGATGATCGCGAGAAGTCGATCCTCCGGGATCAGTTCTCACTCGATGACTATGACCTGTCCTCCACTCTCGACCCGGATGAGGTCCCCCGAGTCGAGGCCTCGGGCGGGCGCACGTTCATCATCTGGAAGATCCCGAGGAGCGCGAAGGTCTCGGAAGCGGTCGAGCTCGGGGTGCGCCCGGTGAGTCTTGCCCTGGTGGGAGATCGGCTGGCGTTCGTGATGAATGAGGGCGAGATCTCCTTCTCCGCGAGGGAGTTTCGCAACTGCCGCAGCGTTCGAGACGTGCTGCTGGGATTTCTCCTGTACACCGTGCGTCACTACGTGGGGCACTTGAGAGTCATCAAGCAGATGAGCAGCGAGATCGAGAAGAAGATCACGGTGTCGATGGAGAACAGGCACCTGCTGCAGATGTTCGCCTTGAGCGAGAGCCTGGTCTACTACGTTGACGGGGTCGAGGGAAACGGCGCCGTGCTCGCGAAGCTCCACAGCATCGCGACCGAGCTCGGGCTCGGCACCCGGCAACACCAGCTTCTCGAGGACGTCGTCCTCGAGAATGGCCAGGCCGCCCGGCAGGCCAACATCTACAGCTCCATTCTCAGTGGCCTCATGGACGCCAGGGGGACCATCGTCAACAACAACATGAACGTGTTGCTGAAGAACCTGACCCTGATCAACACCGTGCTCCTGCCGTTGAACCTGATTGCGAGCATTGGAGGCATGTCCGAGTGGAGCATGATGACCCGCGGCCTCGACTGGAGAGTCTCGTACGGCCTGTTCATTCTCGGCATGGTGGCCATCGGCTGGCTGATGTGGGTCATCGTGACGCGGTTCATCGACCGCAATGGCGGCCGCCGTCGGGCGGCCTCGGCGTAGGGGTAGCGCTGCAGCGCGCGTCGGGGAGATCGTCGTATACTGCGCCGCACAGACGATCGCTCAGAACGGGAGGTGCCCATGATCGAGGCCCTGTCGTCGTCCCACAATCGGACCGTGACCGCCCTCCTGCTCGTGATCGCAGGCGCGCTGGCGGCAGCGGCCGCCCTGGTCGGGATCAGCGACAACCTGCCCGGGATCCTCCTGCTGTACGCCGCGGCCTTCGCCCTCGTGCTCGCGTTCGTACACCCGTGGCGGGCGTCGCGGAAGTTCCGCTACCTGTTCTACGCGTCCGCGCTGGGCTTCGTGGTGTTCGCCGTCGCGCACAACGTGCTCGAGGTGGTCGCAGGCAGGATGGGCGGCCCCGGCCTCGTGGTTGCTGCCCTCCAGGGCATCCAGGTCGCGGCCTTCCTGATCGCGCTCCTGATCTGCCCTGCGGCGTTCATCATCGGCCTGGCCGGCGGGGTGGTCATGTGGATTCGAGGCCGTCGCCGGAGCTTGCCGAGTCAATCACCCGGTCGCTGACTGGCGGTCGGTCCGCGCTCTTCGTTCAGGCAGGCTGCGCCGCCGCCGACAGCCGGGGCGACTCCGGAGACCGGGGGCTGTCGCGGACATGCAATGGACCGCGCGAAGCCCGGGTTCAGCAGGTGACGGCATCTGCTGCCGAGGGAGACCCATGGACGATCGTGCTGCTGGACAGGGGTTTGGCCGCCGCCTGATCCGTCTCGGCATCTGGCTGTTCCTGCTCGGCCTCATCACCGGACTAGCCGTGCCGGCGCTCGCCAACCCGCGGATGGGCCTGTCGAGCCACCTCGAGGGCGTCATGAACGGCATCTTCCTGGTGGTGCTGGGCCTCGTCTGGCCGCGGCTGCGGCTGTCCCGCTCGGCGTCGCTGGCCGCATTCTGCGTGGCCGTGTACGGCACCTACGTCAACTGGGCGACCACCCTGGCCGCGGCGGCGTGGGGAGCGGGCGCACCCATGATGCCGATCGCCGGCCTCGGCCACCAGGGAACGCGGCTGCAGGAGGGGATCGTCGGCTTCGGCCTGGTGTCCCTCGCGCTGGCCATGATCGCGACCTGCGTGATCGTCCTGTGGGGCCTCCGCGGCGCGGACGATCCGGAGTACGCCGTGTCGCCCCAGCGGCAGGGATGAGCCCCGGCGGCGTCGGCTGGACATTGGAGCGATGGACGGAGGGTGCGGAATGCGAAAGCCCCACTTCGAGCGTCATTTTGCCGAGCGGATCGGCTGGCTGCGAGCGGCCGTTCTGGGCGCGAACGATGGCATCGTCTCGACCGCGAGCCTGGTCGTAGGGGTGGCGGCCGCCGACGCGGCGCGGCCGGCGGTGCTGGTTGCCGGGGTCGCAGGCCTGGTCGCCGGGGCGATGTCGATGGCTGCCGGCGAATATGTGTCGGTCAGCTCCCAGGCCGACACCGAGAAGGCCGACCTCGAACGCGAACGCAGGGAGCTCGAAACTGATGCCGAGTTTGAACGCAAGGAGCTCGCCGAGATCTACGTCGCGCGAGGCCTGGAGCCCTCGCTCGCGCAGGAAGTCGCCGGTCAACTGATGGCTCACGACGCCCTCGCCGCCCACGCTCGTGACGAGCTGGGGTTGACGGAGACTCACACTGCTCGCCCGATCCAGGCTGCATTCGCCTCCGCCGTGACGTTCGCGGCGGGTGCGACCCTGCCACTGCTGGCGGTCGTGGTCAGCCGCTTCTCGACCGTGATCCCGGTCGTGGCCGGAAGCTCGCTGGTGTTTCTGGCGATCATGGGCGGCGTGGCTGCCCGCACCGGGGGCGCCAGGGTCAGTGTCGGCGCCGGTCGCGTGACCCTGTGGGGTGCGCTTGCGATGGCGGCCACGGCGGCCGTCGGCGCGGTGTTCGGCAGCGTCCCGCCGTGAGTCGGTCGGTCCCTCGGACGCGCGCTCGCATCCGGCCGCTCGGAGAGAGGGGAATCGTCACCAGCCTCGCCCGCCGCAGGGTGGGGCACGGGCGTGGTCCATGAGACCATGGGCGCGTGATGACGCTGGACGAGCTCAAACGCTACCTGCGATCCAGGACCGGGTCCACCGAGGAATCGCCGTTCGGCCCCGAGCACCTGGTGTACAAGGTGATGGGTAAGATCTTCGCGGTCGTCGCCTGGGACGAGGAGCCGGTGACGATGTCGCTGAAGTGCGATCCAGAAGGGGTGGAAGTGCTCCGGAAGGTGTTCCGTGCAGTGACCCCGGCACCCTACTTCGACAAGCGACACTGGAACTTGGTTGCACTCGACGGTTCGGTTCCCGAGCCCGAGCTGCTGGCGATGGTCGACGACTCCTACGAGTTGGTCGTCGCCGGGCTCACCCGCGCCCGACGCGAGGAGCTGCGCCTGCTGACCCAGGTCGCTCCGCGCTCACGCACGACGTAGCCCGCGAGTCGCGGCCGGCGACGTGGATGCCGCCACGGCGCCGCCCCCGCGGCGCTTGGCGGCGATGCCCGACAGCTGCTGGCGCGGAATATGGCTCGCCATCATCGAATTCTTGAGAGCGAGTATCAAAAAGGAGGCCCATATGATCTGCACCAACGCTCACCGAGCGATCGTCATTCTCCTTGCTGCCCTCGCGGCAACCGGCGGTGCGAAGGCATGGGCCGACGTGGTGACCGAGTGGGATGCCACGGCCTGCGCCGCCGTCGTGAACGCGAAGCTCAACCCGGCGGCGGCGACCCACGTGGTGGCCATCGTCCAGACCGCGGCGTACGAGGCGGCGAATGCCGTCACCGGGCGCTACCCGGCCAGCGGGCTGCCGGTGGCGGCGGCGCCCGGGGCGTCGGTCGAGGCTGCCATCGCGGCGGCGTCCCGCGTCACGCTCGCCGAGCTCGTCCCGTCGCAGCAGGCGATGGTCGACGCCGCATACGACGCGGCGTTGGCGAGGATCGTCGACGGGCCAGCGGAAGCGGCGGGCGTCGCGGCGGGCGAGAGCGCCGCGGCAGCCGTGCTCGCGGTTCACGCCGACGACGGGTGCGCGGCGAGGGAGACCTATCGGCCGCTGACTGCACCGGGGGTCTACGTGCCGACGGTCATCCCCGCGGTCCCGACGTGGCCGCAGCGGAAGCCGTGGCTGATGGCGAGCGCGGATCAGCTGCGGCCCGGCCCGCCGCCCGCCCTTGCGAGCGAGGTGTGGGCGCGGGACTACAACGAGATCAAGGCGCTGGGCAGCAAGGACAGCGCCTTCCGGACGCCGGCGCAGACCGAGGTCGCTCGGTTCTGGGAGGCGACCCAGCCCTCGATCTACCACGGGGTCGTGAGCTCGGTCGCCACCGCCCCGGGACGGGAGATCACGCAGAACGCCCGTCTGCTCGCGGCCGCATCCCAGGCGGCAGACGATGCTCTGGTCGCGATCTTCGACGCCAAGTACCACTACAACTTCTGGCGGCCGGTCACCGCGATCCGCAACGGCGACGTCGACGGCAACCCCGCGACGGAGCGGGACCCCGCGTGGACACCCTTCATCGACACCCCCATGCACCCCGAGTACCCGTGCGCCCACTGCGTCATGTCCGCCGCGGTCGGCACCGTGCTCGAGGCGGAGATCGGGTCCGGCCCGATGCCGACGCTGACGACGACCAGCCCCACCGCCAACGGCTCGGCCCGGAGCTGGACCTCGATCGACGATTTCGTCGGCGAGGTCGCGAACGCCCGCATCTGGGACGGCGTGCACTTCCGCAACTCGACCGAGGTCGGTGCGGCCATGGGCCGGCAGGTCGGAAAGCTGGCGGTGGCGAGGTACATGCGGCGGACCGACTAGGAGTTCGTCCCGCATTGGCCTTGCGAGCGGGTCGCTCGCTGACGCCGACGTGCGCTACCCTGGGTGGCGGCGATGCCCCGCGAAGGAGGCGCGCGATGACAGCTCGGCCCTCGGGTGCGGTGCTCGCACTCATTTTGCTGGCGGCGGCCACCGCCTCGGCTCAGGCACCGGCCGCCGAGAACACGAAACGGCTCACGGCGGGTGCAACCTCGCCGCCCGCGACCGTCGCCGACATGGCATGGCTTGCGGGACGCTGGACCGGCGACGGGCTGGGTGGGCAGGTCGAGGAGATCTGGAGCCCGCCGCAAGTCGGCGCGATGATGGGCATGTTCCGGTTGGTGCGCGAGGAGACGATCGTCTTCTACGAGCTCATGACGTTGAGGGAGGAGAACGGCAGCCTGGTGCTTCGTGTCAAGCACTTCAATCCCGACCTCACGGGCTGGGAGGAGAAGGGCGAGACCGTCGACTTCCCACTCGTCAGGGTCACTGCGGACCGGTTCTACTTCGACGGCCTGACTTTCCATCGGCACGGCAACGACGCCGTTACGATCTATGTGGCGATCTCGGCCAAGGACGGCGCCGTCCGCGAAGAGGCGTTCCGCTACACCCGCGTGGGGGGTGAGCGCCGCCCGGCTGAGTGACCGGCGCGTCGCCGGTGGGAAGCCGAGCCAGCGACAGCCCACGGCGGCTGAAACGTCCGTCGTCGACACGAATGGACTCAGGAGGTTGACATGAGCAAGGCTGCGATGACCGTGAAGGTGTTTGCCGGCTACTTGCTGTTGCTCGGCCTGGTGCTGGTTCTCGCTCCCAATGGCCTCCTCCGGGCGTTTGGGCTGCCGCCCACCGGCGAGGTCTGGATCCGGGTTGTCGGGATGCTGGTGCTGGTGCTCGCGTTCTACTACTGGAACGCGGCCCGCGCCGAGCTCAAGGGCTTCTTCCGCTGGTCGGTCGCGGCCAGGACCTCGGTGCTGCTGTTCTTCATTGCCTTCGTCGTCGCAGGCCTCGCCCCGCCGACGCTCATCCTGTTCGGCATGATCGACCTCGCAGGCGCCGTGTGGACCGCGCTCGCGCTGCGCGGCGAAGCGGCCCGCCAGGCGGCGTGATCCGTGAGCGCTGTCGCAGCCCTGATCCTGATGCTCGTCGCGGTGGTGGCCACGTGCGCGGTCTGGCGGTGGGCGTCCCTGCCGTGCCCGTGGTGGATGGTGCCGCTGCTCGAGAACCCCTACTTCCAGCTGGTGGCAGGGGCCGAGCTGCTGATGGACCGGGCCGGGATCGGCGCCGGGATGCGAGTGCTCGACGCCGGTTGCGGCCCGGGCCGGCTGACCATCCCGATCGCCGGCCGGGTCGGCGAGGCCGGCCGGGTGGTGGCGATCGACCGCCAGCCGCGGATGCTGAGGCGCCTGCAGACGAGGATCGCCGGCCGCGGCCTGGCCAACGTCGAGGTCGTCCTCGGCAAACTCGGCGACGGCCTGCTCCCGGCCGAGGCCTTCGACGTCGCGCTGCTGGTCACGGTGCTCGGCGAGATCCCGGACAAGGCGGCTGCGCTGGTCGAGATCCGGAGCGCCCTTCGCGACGGCGGCGTGCTCTCGGTCACCGAGGTGCTGCCCGATCCCCACTATCTTTCACTGGCCCGGGTCCGCGCGCTGGCGGCCGAGGCAGGCCTGCACGAGCGGCAGGTGTTCGGGGGGCGGGTGGGGTACACCGTCAACCTGGTCCGCCAGGGCGGCGGGTGACGCGTCCGCCCTGGTGACGCCGCGCGATCGGCGGATCGCCCGCGAGCTGGAGCGATGCCGCCGCCCTCGACTAGTTCCGGCCGCCGCCCCGCGTTCCGCGAGGAATGGCCGGGCGGCGAAGCTGGCGCGCCGGGCCGAGATGTGGCAGGATCGCGAGGAAGGAACGCGCCATGAAGATCGAGCCGCCGAACAAGGTCAGTCGGAGCTTCACGCAGACCCTGTGCGCGCCGCCGGAAGAGGTGTTCCCGCTGCTGTGCCCGGTCCGCGAGGCAGAATGGGTGAACGGATGGCGGCCATCGCTGGTGCTGACCAGCTCCGGCGGCGGTGAGCCGGGATGCATCTTCGTCACGCCGGGCGTCCCGCAGGACTCGGTCTGGCTGATGACGGAGTTCGACCGTGAGCGCTACCGCGTCGAGATCCTGAAGGTCATCCCCGGAGTGGTGGTCGGCAAGATCGAGGTCAGGCTGCGCCCGCACGGCGAGGGCGAGTCGCAGGCCGACATCATCTACACCTACACCGCGCTCAGCGACTACGGGACCGCGATGCTCAAGGAGTTCACCGAGCCGCACTTCGTGTCCTTCATGGAGACCTGGGAGAACGAGCTCAATCACTTCCTGACCACCGGGACCAAGCTCGACCTGCGGTGAAGCGCGGCCCGGCAGGAGTCGCCGTGGGCAGGGCGGCAAGGATACGGGGGGCAGAATGAAGCTCAATCGGATCGGTCCAGTGTCGTGCGCCAAGATGGCAGCCGTCCTCTACGCCGCGCTCGGGCTGATCGTGGGCTTCTTCGTCAGCGTCGCGGCGCTGTTCGGGATGGCGCTCGGGTCGGTGGCGGAGGGAGAGCCCGGGTCTGCCTTGATCGGGCTGCTGTTCGGCATCGGCGCGATCGTCTTGCTGCCGATCTTGTATGGCCTGCTCGGGTTCGTGTGCGCGCTGGTCGGCGCCGCGCTCTACAACCTGGCGGCGCGGGTCGCCGGCGGGATCGAGCTCGAGCTCGAGTAGGGCGATGGACGAGCCGGTTGGCCACGGGTGGGCGGGGCCGTGAAGCGGGTCCTTCTCCTGCTCTGTGACGGAGTGGAGATCCTCGAGGCCGGGGCGCTGTTCGACGTGCTCGGCTGGGCGTCGGCGTACGGCAGCGAGCCCGTGGAGGTGGTCCCGGTCGGCCTGCAAAGCGAGGTCGTCTGCTGCTTCGGCCTCCGCGTCGTGGCCGACAGGGCCCTCGGCGACGTCCGCGCCGACGACTTCGACGCGCTCGCACTGCCGGGCGGCTTCGTCGAGCACGGCTTCGACGAGTGCGCGTTGAGCCAGCCCGTGGCGGCCCTGATCCGGCGCTTCGATGTGCTCGGTCGTCCGATCGCCGCGATCTGCACCGGCGGGGTGGCGGTCGCCGCGAGCGGCGTGCTTCGGGGACGGCGCGGCACGACGTACAAGCTGCTCGGCGGCGGCCGCCGGCGCCAGCTCGCCAGTTTCGGCGCCGAGGTCGTCGACAGCCCGGTCGTCACCGACGGCGTGATCACGACCTCGGCCGGGCCGTCCACTGCGGCCGAGGTCGCGCTGCGGCTGCTTGAGCAGCTCACCGGCGCCGACAACGCGTCCCACATCCGTCACCTGATGGGGTTCGACCGGGACCCTGCGAACGACAATCCGGCCAGCCAGGAGGGAGCATGATCGACCACGTCATCCTCACGGTCTCCGACTATGCGAGCAGCAGGGCGTTCTACCTCGCGGCCCTCGAACCCCTCGGCTACGAGATCGTCATGGAGTTCGGGCAGGGCGCGGGCTACGGGGTCGCCGGCAAACCAGACTTCTGGATCCACCAGGGCGACCCGCAGCGACCGCCGGTCCACGTCGCCTTTTCGAGCGGCGACCGCGAAACGGTGGACCGCTTCTGGAAAGCGGCGGTGGCGGCCGGAGGACGCGACAACGGCCCTCCGGGCCTGCGGACGCACTACCATCCCAGCTACTACGGCGCGTTCGTGCTCGATCCGGACGGCAACAACATCGAGGCGGTCTGTCACCGTCCGTCGCCCGAGGGCGCGTGAGGCGGCAGGTCGATGCGGAGGCCCGGCGACGCTGGAAGCGGCGGCATCGGCCATGGATGACACGGCCATCGTGCGGTCGTTCCTGACCACCCTGGGGCTGTTCGTCGTCGTGACGGCGGTGGCGCTGCCGGTGACGGTCTGGCGGCTCAAGGCGCACCACCGCCAGGCGTGGGACGAGCTGGTCCGGTCCGGCGCCGGCCGCCGGTCGGCGGCCGCGATCGCGTGGCGGCTGGTCCGCTTCGCCCTGTCGCTGCGCCATCTTCGCCTGGCCGACCTGACGTTGAGCCTCGCGTGTGTCGCGTTCGCGCTCGGCGTCCTGGCCGTGCTCGTGGGTTTCGTCGGCTGGGTGCAGTCAGTGAGCGCCGCCGGATGAGCGCGCCCGGCGTGCCAACGGCGCGGCGCGAAGGGAGGGACGATGCGATTCTCGTTGAGCCACCGGCGGGCGCTGATCGGCCATGACGTCACGGTGAAGGTCACGGCGGCGGCCAAGGAGGCGATTGCCCGCGTCACCACCGAGCTCGACGGCCGCACCCTGGCCAAGGACGCGCTGGCGCCTCCCGAGGTTCAGTACGAGAGGGCCTTCCACCAGGTAGGGGGCGGCGGGCCCGGCCAGCACCACGTGCTCTCCGTCCAGGCCACGAGCTCCGAGGGCAAGCCGGCGGTCGCGAGCCTGCGCTGGAATGACGTCTCGTAGGAGCGTGTCGGGCATTGGCCCTTGTGCGCGGTCCTGATGATCTTGTTGCGGTGGGCCTCTGCCCAACACGCTCCTCGGGACGTGCACGGCGCATCTGTTTGGAGGGTGTGAAGAATGGGCGGAGGTGAACGATCGCGACCGGGGCGGGTACGCAGATGGTGGCGTGCGCGCTCAGTGTGGAGGAGTTGACGTGGCGCGTCGGGCCGATCTCGTCTATCGAAGGACCCAGCTCGGCACGGTGACCGTGGCGGCGGTGGGCGGCGCCGCCGTGTTGACCGTCGTGCTCAGCGTCGCGACCGGCTGGCATCCGGTCTCGATCGCGGTGCTGGCCATCCTGGTCGCCGCCCTGGTCCTCTTCCACTCGCTGACCATCGAGATCGACCGGGAGCGGCTGCGGTGCTGCTTCGGGCCGGGCCTGATCCGGCGCACCATCCCGCTGCACGAGATCGTCGCGGCCCGGCCGGTCCGCAATCGGTGGTACTACGGCTGGGGCATCAGGCTGACCCCCACCGGCTGGATGTACAACGTGTCCGGGCTCGAGGCGGTCGAGCTCTCGCTGGCGTCCGGCGGGTGCTTCCGGATCGGCACCGATCGGCCCGACGAGGTGATCCGGGCCCTGGGGTCGGTCACAACCCTGTCGGCGCCCCCTCCCGGCGACGCGCAGCAGCGAGGCCCTGGATGAAGGTCGTCTACCGTCCGATTGGCACCGTGCGCAGCCCGTTCTCCGAGCCGGCGGGGATGCCGATTCAGCCGTCGCGGGGGCGCGGGATCCGCGGCACTGTGGAGCTGGAAGCGGAGTATGCGGAGGGGCTGCACGATCTCGACGGCTTTTCGCACGCGGTTCTGCTCTGCCATCTTCATCGATCGAGGGGGTTCGCGCTCAAGGTCGTGCCCTTCCTCGACGACACGCCGCGAGGGGTGTTCGCGACCCGCGCCCCGCGACGGCCCAACCCGATCGGCATGTCGGTGGTCCGCATCGTGTCGGTGGGGGAAAGCCGGGTCGACTTCGAAGGGGTGGACCTGATCGACGGCACTCCGGTGCTCGACATCAAGCCCTATGTGCCGGAGCTGGTCGATGACGAGGAGGTCCGCCTCGGCTGGCTGGAAGAGGCGCGCCGGCGCAAGGCCGTCTCCGACCGCCGGTTCGACTCTGACGGCGACGGCTGACCGGCTACGCCAGGCGAGTCCGGCGTACAATCGTGGTCCATGAGAAACCTGCTGCTTGCGCTGGTGCTGGCAGCCTCGCTGGTCGGCGGCTTCTACTTCCGCGGCGACGTCGACCCCTCGGTGTCGGTGCCGGCCGTAATCGTGCTGTCGGCGTGCGTGCTCGCCGCGGACCTGCTCGGCCCCCCGAAGAGCCGCTCGGGCCGCATCGGCGCTGCCGTCGCGGCGGGGCTGCTGTTCGCCGTCGGCTGGTACCTCGGGGGGCGCGAGCTCGAGGACGCGATCGACGACTGCGCACGGCGGGCCGAGGAGGTGCGGGCGGCCCTCGCCGAGCACGACCGGCGGACCGGGAGCTTCCCGGATTCGCACGAGGAGCTCGCGGGCTTCGTCTGGCCCGGCAAGCGGCTGCTGCGGGGCAGCCCGCTGCAGTACCAGCGTACCGCCGACGGCTACCTGCTGTGGTACCGGGACGGCCCCCTCCGTTTCTCGGCGACCCATCAGCACGAGCTGTCGGTGGAGCGGCAGTACCAGTGAGCGGAACACGCGGGCCTCGGCTGCGTAGATCTCGACGATGAAGGTCGCTCTCATCCTGGCCCTGGTTTGCGGCGCGCTCTACCTGCTGCACCGGCTCGCGCTGTGGGCCGAGGACCGCGGCTGGGTCTACTACCAGCGCCACAGGCCTTCGCGGACGGCCGTGGGCAACGCCTTCCTCGAGGTCCAGTCGCTGGTCGAGCCGGGCAGGCGGTTGGTTCTCGAGGCGAGGCAGGAGAACGGCCGTGACGAGGACGAGTCAGGAGAGCCGCCGGAGCCGAGCGGCGCGCCTGCGGTGACCGGCACGGGGGAGGGGGCATGACGCGGGTTCGCCGAGCGCCGCTGCACTGCGATTCGTCGCCTCGCCGGCGTCCCCCTCGGCCGGGTCGGATGCGAAGCCCAGTCGTCCTCGTCGAGCCGCGCGGGACCGGTCGATGAGCGGCGCGAATGCTCCCGCGATCGCGCTCGAGAGCCGGCCGCTGACCGTCGCCACCTGGCCGGACTTCGAGCGGCTGTTCGGGCCTCACGGGGCCTACGGCGGCTGCTGGTGCATGTGGTGGCGGCTCACCCGAAAGGAGTTCGAGTCCCAGCACGGCGAGGGCAACCGTCGCGCCATGAAGGGTCTGGTCGAGGCCGGGGTCGTGCCGGGGATCGTCGGCTACCTCGAGGGCGCGCCGGCCGCCTGGTGCTCGGTCGCGCCGCGCGAGCAGTTTCAGGCGTTGGAGCGGTCGCGGGTCATGGCTCGGATCGATGCCGCGCCGGTGTGGTCGATCGTCTGCTTCTACTTTGCGCGCGAGGCGCGGCGCCGGGGGCTGCTGCGGCCGATGATCCGGGCCGCCGTCGAGCACGCGGCGCGTCACGGCGGGCGAGTCGTCGAGGCCTACCCGACGCTGCCCCGGGACCGCGAGCTGCCGCCGGTCTCGAGCTTCATGGGCCTGCCGGCGGCGTTCGCGGCCGAGGGCTTCGTCGAGGTGGCCCGGCCGTCCGCGCGCCGGGTCGTGATGCGGCATGTGTGGACAGGGCGCCGGCCGCGATGACAGGCGGACCTCCGGCAAGGGCGGCGGCATGAGGCGGTACCACCACCTCGGGATCCCGACCGCGGTCCCGCGGCCGGACGAGGTCTACCTCGAGCGGTTCAAGGTCTTCACGTCGGGCTACGAGACGAGCCCGTACGGCATCGAGTGGATGCGCTTCGAGGCGGGCTCGCCGCTGCCCGAGCTGGTGAAGACCGTGCCCCACGTCGCCTTCGAGGTCGACGATCTGGCCGCCGAGCTCGAGGGCGAGGAGCTCCTGATCGCCCCGAACTCCCCGTCGCCGGGCGTGACGGTGGCCTTCATCGTCCACAACGGGGCCCCGGTGGAGCTGCTCCACATCGAGCGCACGGCGGATGCGGGCGGCGGTGCCACCGCCGACGGGAGGGCAGATGAGCGAGCGACGTGAGCCGGTCTCCGACGAGATCCGCAGGATCTTCGAGCAGGCGCCCTTCATCGCCGACCTCGGCGTGGTCCTGGACCGGATCGCTCCCGGGGTATGCGAGACCTCCTTGCGCCTGGAGCGGCGCCACCTCCAGCAGGACGGCTTCGCGCACGCCGGCGTGCAGGCGACCCTGGCTGACCACACCGCGGGCGCCGCCGCCGCGACGCTCGTCGGGCCGAACGAGTACGTGCTGTCGGTGGAGTTCAAGATCAACCTGCTGCGGCCCGCGCACGGCGACCGGCTGCGCTGCCGGGCCACGGTGCTGAAGCCCGGGCCGCGCATCGACGTCGTCGAGTCCGAGGTGTGGGCCGACGGCCACGGGGAGTCGAAGCTGGTGGCGAAGGCGACGGTGACGCTCGCGGTGCTCGCCCGCTCCCCGAGGGAGGACTGATGTTCAACCGGTACGCCGGCACCCCGGCGCGCGAGCTGCTGCCCGGCGTGACGCTGCGGACGCTCGCGCACGGTGAGCGGACGCTGCTCGCCGAGGTGCGCTTGGCGCGCGGCGCGATGATTCCCGAGCACCGCCATCCCCAGGAGCAGACCGGTTACCTGGTCTCCGGAAGGCTCGAGTTCTCAGTCGCCGGCGACTGCCTCATCGCCGAGCCGGGCTCGTCGTGGAGCCTGCCCGCCAACATCCCGCACGGCGCCAGCGCCCTCGAGGAGAGCGTCGTCGTCGAGGTTTTCTCTCCGGTGCGTGAGGACTACCTTCCGCGGTGAGACGCACCGCCGAACCGTCGACACGGATCAGGAGTAGACTGGGCGCGCCATACCGCAGCAGCTGAAGGAGGTGACAGGTGCCAACGCCAGCCGCTCTCGAGGCCGCCAGCATCCTGCGCGACGGGAGCCTCTTCCAGTGGTACGTCATCCCGCTGTTCGCGCTCGTGGTGTATGTCTACTCGGTGGAGATCGAGCGCCGGAACTGGAGCCTGGTGTTCGCCGGGCTCGCGTTCTGGGGGATGGACTGGTTCAACGAGATCTGGAACTCCCTGGTCTTCCACTTCACGAACCACGCGCCGGTGTGGGGGGCGCCCGGGAAGACCGCCTACCTGATCCTGATCGGGCTCAACATCGAGATCACCTTCATGTTCGCGATCGCCGGGATCGCGTTCGGCAAGATGCTGCCGCAGGACAAGGGCCTGCGGATCCTGGGCATCCCGAATCGCCTGTTCCTGGCAGTGGTGAACGCAGCGTTCTGCGTGATCGTCGAGATCCTGCTCAACGCGGTCGGCGCGCTGACCTGGGACTACTCATGGTGGAGCGCGCGCTCGCCGATCCCGATCTTCCTGTTCGGCTACCTGACCTTCTTCCTGGTCTCGTACGGGGTGCACGACATGAAGACCGTCCGTGCGAAGCTGATGACGGTGGCTGTGATCTTTGGGGTGGACGTGGCCGCCGCGATCCTGTTCGGCGGGATGCTGGGCTGGATCTGAGCTGACGCCTCGCAGGAGGGGCGGCGTCTCCAGCGCGATGATCGAGCCTCCCCACCGGGAGGCCGTGGTACGGCAGGGGGTGATCGACATGTCGCTCACGACGATCGCCGCAGCCATGGGCGTGCCGCTGCACGCGCTGGACGAGCTTCTCGACGGCCGCGCGACGGACGCGCTCGCCGCGCGGCTGCGGACCGGCTCCGAGCTGGTGCAGGAGTTCATCGACGGCCGGGCCAGCGGCGGGGTGGCCGCCGCGATCGGCGCGCCGCCCACCTTCGTCCAGGACCTCCGCGAACGGCTGGGCCACGACGGGGCGGTCGGCCTGCTGGTCGGACTGTGCCTCGCCCGCAAGGGCTGATGCGGACCGGCGCTGCCGGTCGGACGCGAGCGCGGCGTCGGCTCGGCCCGGGCGGCGACGACGCGGGAGTGGGTGGGAGGGTCTCATGAGCGCACTGACCGAGGATGACGCGGTCTTCGTCGACCAGCGACGCGGGCTCGCCCGGCGCTGGCGGTACGTGGGCTGGGCGCTGCTCGCCGCCATCGTCGGGGTGGTCGGCTTCCTGTTCCTGACCAGCCCGTTGCTGGTCGCCCCGTGGGAGGTCGCGGGGCGGATCCGCACCGACTCGATCCCGCCGACCACGCTCCAGGTGATGGGCCTGATGCTGCCCCTCGCCATTTTGGGCTGCTTCGTCTTGCTGGTCGTGGTGGTCGCGTTCCAGTTCGCGGCCGCCGCCAACGAGCGCCGACTGCTTCAGATCATCGACTCCCTGCTCGGACGAGGTGGCGGGGGCTGAGCCGCTGCTGTCATCGCCGGTTTCCAGCCAATCCGTGCTCGTCCCGGTTCCCCTTTGTCAGCGACGGTCGAGTGCGCGGGCCGACTGCTCCAAATCCGGGAACGGGAACGGGGACGGGACCGGGAACGGACGGACTGCGAGGCAGGCGGGAAGCGGTGGGTGATCAGCCGTCGCGCGCGCGGCTGAACGTCAGCGGTCGCGGTACCAGTAGTCCTCGACCAGGGCGTTGCGGGTGGCGGGAGAGCTCAGCATCGGGCCGATCAGCCTGAGGAAGAGCGGGAAGTAGTGCCAGTCGCCGTGGCGGTCGAACTTGCGGGTCGAGGCGATGGCCTTGGCGCGGCGGGCCCGGCCGAGCCGCTGGCCGCGCTGTCGGCCGAGGCGCTTCAGGTCGACAAGGAACTGGACGTCCTCGCCGAACGACCGCCGCTCATCGAAACCGCCGATCGCTCGGAAATCGGCGGCCCGGCAGAACACGACCCCGGTGTCCATGCGCAGCAGCCAGACCCACGGCACCATCAGGGCATAGGTGAGGGCGAGGCCGACCGACCAGCGCTCGAGGGTGACGCCGGTCGCGCCGGCGACGATCCGTCCCCTGCCGAGCATGTCGTCGACCGCGCTGAAGGTCTCCGGGTGGATCCGCGCGTCGGCGTCGACGAAGCAGAAGACGTCGCCCACTGCGGCGGCGGCACCGGCGTTGCGGGCGACGGCGATGCGGCGCGCGGCGAGCTGCACGACGCGGCAGCCGCGTGCGGCAGCGATCGCCGCCGTGGCGTCGGTGGAGCCGTCGTCGGCGACGACGACCTCGACCGCGCCGGCGCCGTGGCGGCAGCGCGCGCGGGCGACGTCAACCGAGTCGAGGAGGCGGGGGAGGAAGGCCTCCTCGTTGTGGGCCGGCACGATCAGCGAGAAGCGCGGAGCGACAGCCGCCACCATGCCGCCATCATATGTCGGGTCGCGCAGCATCCTCGCGCAACGGACCGATAGCGCGGCTGCGTTTGTTCGGGAGCAACTGCAGAATCAGCTCACCCAAGCGCTCAATCCGACGAGCATTTCATGGACTGAATTCAGGATGCGCCTGGCGCATCCCCGTAGGATCGTGTGGGGCGGAGGCCAGCCAGGACAGTCGCTTCGGCAGCGCGTCGAGTGGTCTCCGTCCCGCACGATCCTAATTGATGACGCCGGACTCGCCGAGGTTTCGCTCCGCGAACTCGAGCACCCGGTCGTAGCCCTCGTACTCCCGGCAGTGGTTCTGCAGCAGGTGGAAGACCTCGGTGGCCTTCGCCATCTCGCCGGCGTTCGCGTAGGCAATCATCAGGTGCTCGAGCGACTCGCAGTCGGTGTGCCGGGTGAAGGCCGCCGCCTCGGAGAACACCAGCGCGGGGTCGCTCTGGCTGGTGCCCTGGTAGCACAGGTTGAGGAAGGTCAGGATGTTGCCGATGTAGGTCTCGTCGTAGACGTCGTGCATGTACGGCAGGCAACGAAGGAAGTAGGGGGCGGCCTCGGCGAACTTCTTGGCGTCGAACAGGATCACCCCGAGCGTGTAGCACGACTGGCAGTACACGCTCAGCACCTCGTCGAAGGTCTCGAGGTAGACCTTGTAGCCGGAAACCGACTGCTCGAGGATCTGGCTCGCCGGCTCGATCTCCTCGAGATCGTAGTGGATCGTCCCCACCAGCCCGAGCAGGAAGCAGCGCCAGTTGACCTCCTGCTCGAGCTCGAGCAGGGTGACCAGCTTCTCGATGTCCGTGTGGTCGGCGGTGCGGGCGTCCATGCGCTCGATGGCGACCTCGATGCCGGCTGCCACCTGGCCAGTGAGGTCGGTCCCGCTGTACCACTCAGGAATCGCCATGGGGTCCACCTCGTCCATGTCGGGCGATGAGTGTACCGGCATCCGCTTCCCCGGTAAACGTCGCGCCGGCGGATGCCCCTGGTCTGCGCGCGCGACCGGACCCCGGGGGGGCAAGGAGGCCGCACTGAAATCTCGACAGGCACGTCAGAGTTTACGGGGAGGGCGGCGCCGGCGGCAGGTCGAAGGGTTGGGCACGGCTGCCGGTCAGCGGGTGGCCGGGTAGGTCTACAATCGCGGCGCATGCTCACATCAGCTTCCCCGGAGGGCCTGTCATGCTGGACCCGAACCACGCGACCTGCTGCGCGCTCGTGAGCTGACAGCCGCCATGAGCTGCCGCAAGGGGAAGTCCACGGCCAGGGCGAAGGTCGGCGCCTTCCGGTGCGCGGAGTGCGGTGCGGTCGTCAAGAAGAAGAAGGACGCCTGCCAGCCCAAGAGGATCAAGAAGTGATTGCGACGCGGCCCCGCACCGGGGCCGCTCGACGAAAGAGCGCCCGTGCCCCCGACGTGAGCGGAGTTGTTCCTCCCCCGACGGTATAGCACGGGCGCTTCGATGCTGCGCCGCGCAGTATACGACTTCCGGCCGTCAAGGCGCCAGCCCTCGCCGGCCGGGCTCGGCGCAACGGCGGCGGTTGAGCCGGCCTCTTTGAAGCACTATGCTTCGCGCTCGGACAAGCCGACTTTCGGCGCACTCGCCGCCGAGCGGAGCGCGGACAGACATGAACAACGCCCACGTCGACGTCTCCTATCACGGCAAGGTTCACCGGGTTGCTGCAGGAGTCAGGATCGACGATTTCCTGCGCCAGATCGACGGCGACATCCCCGACACCGTGCTGTCGGCGCTCGTCAACCGGCGACAGGTGATGCTGGACTTTCCACTCCGCGGGTCGGTGGAGCTCGACCTGGTCCACTACGGCGACCGGGAGGGCGAGTCCGTGTACAAGCGGTCGGTGAGCCTCATGTTCTACGAGGCCTGCCTCGAGCTCTACCCTCAGGCGCGACCGATGATCGGGCAGTCGCTCGGCAACTGCTACCACTTTCAGGTTCGCGGCGAGCACCCGCCGCTCGACGAGATGGCGTTGGCCCTCCAGCTTCGGATGCTGGACCTGCATCGCGAGCGGCGGCCGTTCGTCCGCTCCACCGTGACGGTCGAGGAGGTCGAGAACCACTGCCGCGCGATGGGCTACGTCGGCAAGCTCGATCTGCTCGAAACCCGGCGCTCGTCGACGGTCCACACGGTCAGCTGCGGACGTTTCGTCGACATCGCTCACGGGCCCTGCGCACCGCACACCGGTTGCCTCCCCACGTTCGGCGTGATTCGGTACGGGGACGGGCTGATTCTCCAGTTTCCCAGGCGGGCCGACCGCAGCCGGCTGCCGGAGTTCACGCCGCGGCCCAAGCTGTTCGCGACCTACCTTGAGACCCGCGCCTGGCAGGAGCTGCTGGGCGTCCACACCGTCGGCCAGCTCAACCGGCTCTGCCTCGACGGCGGGATCAGCGACATCGTACGCGTCGCCGAGGGCCTGCACGAGAAGAAGATCGGCCAGATCGCCGACCGCATCCTGTCCCGCGAGCCGCGCGCGAGGCTGGTGCTGGTGGCCGGGCCGTCGGGCGCGGGCAAGACCACCTTCGCGCGTCGTCTCGGCATCCAGCTGCGGGTGAACGGGATCGAGCCGGTGGCGCTGTCCCTCGACGACTACTACGTCGACCGCAGCCGGACCCCGCTCGACGAGGAAGGCGAGCCGGACTTCGAGGCGCTCGATGCGATTGACCTGCCCCTGTTCCGCAAGCAGCTGGCGGAGCTGCTGGCGGGGCGCGAGGTGATGACTCCCCGGTTCGACTTCCAGCACGGGCGGCGCGATGACCCCGAGAGGTGGGTGCCGCTCCGCCTGCTCGACCACCAGGTGCTGGTGATCGAGGGCATCCATGGGCTGAACGAGCGGTTGACCGACTCGGTCCCGGCCTCCAGCGCATTCCGGATCTTCATCTCCGCGCTGTCCCAGCTGGCGATCGATGACCACAACCGGCTCTTCACAGCCGACGGGCGGCTGGTCCGGAGGATCGTCCGCGATCGCAGGTACCGCGGGTTCACCGCCGAGCGGACGCTCGACCTCTGGGAGAAGGTGCGGCGCGGGGAAGGCCGTTGGATCTTCCCGTTCCAGGAGCGGGCGGACGTGATGTTCAACTCGGCCCTGGTCTACGAGCCGGCGGTGCTCAAGACCTACGCCGAGCGCTTCCTGCTCCAGGTGCCGCGGACCAGCGCCACCTACGCCGAGGCGTTCCGGCTGCTCAAGGGCCTGTCGATGTTCGTGTCGATCTTCCCGGACGAGGTGCCGCAGACCTCGATCCTGCGCGAGTTCATCGGCGGCAGCGGCTTCGACTACTAGCCCGCGTTTCTCACCGCCCTCCTCAATCGAGGCGAAAGTGACGGGTTGGCGGCGCCGGAGGAGGTCGATGAGAAATGCGGGCTGTAGAGAAGAGCGGGCATGTGGGTTGTCGAGGTCGGGAAGCCTGTTTGCGTTGGTCACCCTCGTGCCTCGTGATGCGCTGTGCGCATCCTGTAGAATCCCCGGATGCGACGATCCGAGCGGGCGAGAGCGGTGGCCGAGCTGCTCGCCGCCGCCTACCCGGAAGCCAGGTGCGAGCTGGACTACCGCGACCCCTGGGAGCTGCTGGTCGCAACCGTGCTGTCGGCCCAGTGCACCGACGAGCGGGTCAACCAGGTGACGCCCGTGCTGTTCGGGCGGTGGCCGACGCCCGCCGCCATGGCGCAGGCGCCGCTCGACGAGCTCGAGGCGGTGATCCGGCCGACCGGGTTCTTCCGCAACAAGGCGCGCGCGCTGCGCGGGGCGGCGGAGGCCCTGGTGGCGCGCCACGGCGGTACTGTCCCGGCCGAGCTGGAGGCGCTGGTGGAGCTGCCCGGCGTCGGGCGCAAGACTGCCAAGGTGGTGCTGGGTGAGGCCTTCGGTATCGCCGCCGGGATCGCGGTCGACACCCACGTGCGCCGGGTCGCCGGTCGCCTGGGCCTCACCCGCGCCGACGACCCGGAGGCCATCGCCGGCGAGCTCGAGCGGCTCGTTCCCCGGCCCGGCTGGGTCGCGTTCTCGATGCGGATGATCCTGCACGGCCGGCGGGTGTGCGTGGCGCGCCGGCCGCGCTGCGCGGGCTGCCCGCTGGATCCGGCGTGCGTCAAGGCCGGGGTCTGAGGACCGCCGCGGCCGGGGACGCCGGCGGAAGTGCTTGACGCCGCGCCGGCTGCCGCCTCCGGAACGGTCCCGGGGGTCGGGCGACCGTCCCGACGGAGACCGCGGCGCGCGGGCTACTGGCCGGGAGGGGCGCTCGCGTCGACGGCGGCTGCCGGCTGGGTCCGCCAGCGACGGTGCATCCACACCCACTGCTCGGGGTGGGCGCGGATCTGCTCCTCGATGGCGGCGGTGGCGGCCGCGGTGAGCGCGGTGACCCGCTCCTCGGCCGGCCCCGGCGGCGGCTCCGGCAGGGGAGGGTGGATCTCCACGCTGTGCCGGCCGTCGGCGCGGCGGTGCCCGAAGGCGGGGACCAGGGGGCACTGCCTGCGGAGGGCGATCGACGCGGCCCCTGACGGCGTCCAGGCGGGGCGCCCGAAGAACGGGACGAAGACGCCAGGGATGCCGCGAATATCCTGGTCGATGAGCAGGCCGTTGACCCGGTTGGCGGTGAGTGCGGCCACCAGGCGGCGCCCGGCCTCCTGGCCGCGCGGCACCACCTCGCACCCGAACCGGGACCGCAGGCCGGTGGCGAGGTGGTCGAGCCGCGGGTCGTGGAAGCCGCGCACCGCGATCGTCAGCGGGATCCCGGCCACCCCGAGCCGGGAGTTGAGGAGCTCCCAGTTGCCGCAGTGGCCGGTGAACAGCACCGCTCCGGTGCCGGCCTCCAGCGCGCTGCGCACGTGCTCGAGCCCGGTGATCGCGCACTGCTCGGCCACCTGCTCGGCGGTCGCCTGCAGCAGCCAGGCCACCTCGGCGAGCAGCGCCCCGAGGTGGCGGGCCGTGCCGCGGAGCAGGGCGCGGACCGCGGCCTCGTCGAGCGAGGGGAACGCGATCCGGAGGTGGCTCCGCGCGCGCCGCCGGTCACGGGCATCGAGCGCCATGGCCAGGGCCCCGATCTGCATGCCCAGCGGCCGGGTGAGCCCCAGCGGAAGGCGACCGCCGGCCGCCAGCAAGGCCTCGAGCACCCGGTACAGCACGCGGTCGCGTGGGCGGGGTTGCCGCCGGCTCATTGCCCCACTCTAGCGCGAACGCCCGCCGGCGGGGATCCCGGCCCGAGCGCGATGAGGCCGCTGGCTGTTGGGCGGCTCACCGGCCGGCCGGCCATGCGTCGATCCTCGTGATCGTCGCCGGCCCCCCGTCCATCTCGACGCGGTCGCCGACGTGAGCGCCGAGGAGCCGTTGCGCGAGCTCGCTGCCGTTGGCGAAGATCCGGCGTCCGACGTCGGCGTCCCAGGGGCCCAGGATGGTGACCGGCGGCAGCGGCGCCCCGTCGGCGCCGGCGAGCTGGACCACGGTGCCGATGTTGACTCTCGAGGTGTCGGCGCTGCCGGGCTTGAGAGCCCTCACCATGGCGAGCTCCCGCTGCAGCTTGGCGGCCTTCGCCGACTGCAGCTCCTGGCGGTCCCTGAGCATGTGGTACTCGAAGTTCTCCCGGAGGTCGCCTTCGGCCGCCGCGGCGGTGATGCCCTTCAGCGTCTTCGGGATCTCGACCTCGAGGAGCTCCTTCAGCTGGAGGCGGCGGGCCTCGATCGCCTCCTCGCTCGCCACCAGCAGCGGGGTGTCGGACTCGGCTGCCGGCGCCCCGCGCCGCTGGGCGGCCGCCTGCTCGAGGACCCGCACGCGCTGCGGCTCGACGGCCGAGATCCTTGCGACCCGGGAGACGAGCCGATCCGCCTGCTGGGGCGACGCGGCCTCGAGGATGACCCGGACTGCGGCGCCGCCGCCGTCGAGCAGCGCCTTGGCCCGGCCGCGCAGCGGCCCGAACTCGGGCCGGGTCAGGGTGTCGGGCAGCTTCTCGAGCAGCGACGGCGTCGCCCGCCGACGCAGCGGCTCCGGGGCGCCGGGCTGGACCATCGCCTCACAGGCCCACACGAACTGGGCCGGATGTTCGAGGTGGTTGCGGAACACGGCCTCGACGGCGGCGTCCAGGAGATCGACCGCGCCCTCCCCGTCGAGAGAGCGGGCAATCAGGTCGAGGACGGCCGGGTGCTGCTCGTGCAGCATCCAGTCGCTCCACAGCTCGGCCCAGTGGTCCGGATCGGCCGCCCGTGCGGCCGCCAGCGCCGCTTCGCGCTCGCCACGATCCTGGATCCCCAGCAGCAGGCGCAGCGGCGGGCAGCCGGCCAGCAGCCCCTCCCGGAACGCCGCCTCCTCGCCGGTCCCCCGGCCGATCCCCGACAGGGCGCCGGCCGTCTCCCAGGCGAGCCCGGGGTCGCGGTCGGCGAGATCGGCGAGCGTGCCGGTCAGGAACGCCGCTGTTGCCTCGGCCTCCGCGGCCCCTCGGGCGGCCAGCCGGCGGGCCACGGCCAGCCGCTGGCGGGGCTCGGCCGAGCGGAGCTCCTCGAGGAGCAGGTCGGCGGCGGCCGCCGCGCTGGCGCCAACCGTGTAGCGAAGCCGCGAGCCGGCGCCCGAGGCGAGCAGCCGCGGGTGCTTGCGCGCCTTCGCCCACCAGCCCGTCCAGCCGTCCGCATCGACGATGCCCTCGAGCGCCGCCTTGATGGCGGCGACGTCGGCCGGCTCCGCCAGGCTCTCCAGGAGCCCGACCAGGGCCTCACCGGGGGCCTCGAGAGCCTCGAGCCGAAGCCGCTCCGGGTCCTCGACCGCGCGCCGCCTGAAGTCGCCCGGCGGAAGCCGCCGGAGGAAGCGCGGCGCGGCGCCGAACGGCACCGAGACCGCGCGGCGGGCACCCCCGAGATCGACCTTGATGTTCTCGAGTGAGAGGTTGGCGTCGACCACCCGGCCGACACCCTGGCCGACGACCTCGACGGTCGTGCCCCGGTCGAAGGCCAGCCAGCGCTCGATGATCTCGAGCTGGTCGAGCGGACGCCGCGATCCCTGCAGCGGGTGGCGCTCGAGCACCAGCTTCAGCGACGGGGAGCCGGCGCGAGCCCCGGTCAGGGCCCGTTCGAGGCGGGCCACCAGCTCGGGGCCGGGCTTCTCGGTCAGGCGGACGATCTCGCGCAGCACGGTGAGCGCCGCCTCCCATTCGCGACGCTGCTCCAGGGTGTCCGCGAGCAGCTCGAGCAGCGTCGCGGCGAGCGCCTTGTGCCCGTTCTTCCACAGGGCGCGGCGCACCTCGAGCAGGTCGTCGACCGCGATCGCCGGGGAATCGAGGGCCTCCAGCCACAGCTCCTCGACGCGGTCGAGGTCGCCGGCCTCGAGCGCGCTTGGGAAGCCTTCGTGCAGCTCTGGTCGATCGGCCATCACCAGCATCCCTCGCCGAGGCAGTGGATTGTAGCAAGGGTCGAGGCAGCTCTGCGGCTTTGCGATCGCCGCACCGATCGCGTAAGGTGACGCTGGTCCGAGGAGGCTCCCATGAGAACTCTCCCGCTCTTCATTCTCGCCGCCGCGCTGACGGCGATGGCGTCAGCGGTTGCGGCCGATGAGCTCGACCTGCTGCCGCTCGGCGCCGGCGAGCTGGCAACCCGGTTCGGCAGCGCGGCGGCCGGCAGCTACGTGTCCGCCGTCGAGGATCGCGAGCTCTCGCTCGAGGAGCTGGCCCGTGAGCTGGTGAAGGCGAGGGTCGTGCTGATCGGCGAGGCGCACACCGACATCGAGCAGAAGAAGTTTCACGGTGCGCTGCTCGACGCGATGGCGGGGCTCAAGGGCGAGCTCGTGCTGGGCATGGAGTTCTTCCTCCGCAGCGACCAAGAGGCGCTCGACGCCTGGGTCGCCGGAGAGATCGATGAAGGCGAGCTGCTGCGCCGGACCGCGTGGTACGACCGCGGCAGCTACCGCTTCGAGTACTACCGGCCGGTCATGGAGGCGGCGCGCACCCGCGGGCTGCGCGTGGTCGGGTTGAACGTGCCCCGGGACATCCCCCGGGCGGTGAACCGGGGCGGCCTGGAGGCGCTGACCGACGAGCAGCGGGCGGAAGTGGGGGAGGTTGCCACCGGCGGCTCGGAGGAGCACCGCTACCTGGTCGCCCGCTACTTCGGCGACACCGTCGCGCTGATGCCGCCCGGCTGGTTCGACAACATGTACGCGGCCCAGTGCCTGTGGGACGTGGTCATGGCGCGGTCGATCCTCGCCAACCTCCGCCGCGAGGAGACGATGGTGGTGATCGTTGGCTCCGGCCACGTCGCCTACGGCCTCGGCATCTCGCGCAGGATCTCGGATGAGCTGGCCGCTGCGGGACGCCCGGAGCTGCCAGTGGCGACCTTCTGCCCGGTGATCGCGCCGCCGCCTCCGGACCCGGGCGACGACCCGGCGGGCCACCCGATGGGCGGACACGGCCAGGGCATGGGGCCCGCGCCGGCGAGCCCGGCCCGCTTCACCCGGACGCTGGCTCATTTCGTCGGCGCCTTTCCCGACGCCGGCGGCATCGAGGCCTACCCGCAGCTCGGGCTCCAGCTCGCGGACGGGGAGGGCGTCCCCACGGTTTCGATGGTCTTCCCAGACAGCCTGGCGGCAAAGGCGGGGCTCGCCTCCGGCGACCGGATCCTGGACGTCGATGGCACTCGCGTCGCCGGCCGGTCCGAGCTGCGCGCACTGCTGGCCGCCACCGAGTGGCGGCGGCGCGTCGGCTTCCTCATCGAGCGCGGCGACCAGCAGCGGGAGGTCGCCGTGCTGCTCTACCCTCAGGTCGACCTCAGCGAGGCGGCGACCGCTCCCGGCTGGTCGATCGCGCCGGCGGCGGAGCTCGCGCCTGCAGCGGCTGCGCCGGTCGCTCCGGCGGCAGGCGATCCGCCGCCCCGCTCGATCGTGGTCAGCCGCGCCGGCGTTTTGCAGTGGCTGGAGGTCCGCGGCAAAGACACCCTCGACGAGGTCCACGAGGTGGATGCGGACGGCCGGGTCATCCGCAGCGTCTATCGCACGCCACGGCCTGACGGGGCGGTGGAGGTGCGCTTCCGCCGCGCCGGCGACGGCACGGTCGTCTCATTCGTGAGGCTGGACCGGGCCGGGCGCGAGGTGGGCCGCTGAGCCTGGTCCGGCTTTGCTTCAGCCGCGGGCCTGACGGCTGGGGATCTGCAGCACGTCGCCGGGGTTGATGCGAGAGCCCCGCAGCCCGTTGGCCCGCTGCAGCACCGCCACCGACACGCCGAAGCGCCGGGCGATCTCGTACAGGGTGTCGCCGCGACGGACGGTGTAGGTCGACCCGCCCGCCCACGACGAGCTGGCAGCCGCGGCGGGCTGATCGCCCGGCACGGTCAGCCGCTGCCCGGGTCGGATGGGCCGGCGCGGAGACAGGCCGTTCGCCGCGCAGAGACGGTCGACGGAGACCCCGAACGAGCGCGCGATGTCCCACAGCGTGTCGTTGCGCCGGACGACGTAGCTGCCCCCGTCGGCCGCCCGTCGCTGGGCCGGCTCGGGCGGCATGCCGATGGCGCTGCCGGCGCGCGGCACGAGCAGGTTCTGGCCGGGGTGGATCACAGTGTTGCGCAGCCCGTTGGCCTGGCGGATGTCGGACACGGTCGAGCCGTGGAGCCTCGCGATCGCCGACAGCGTGTCACCCCTGCGCACCGTGTGGAAGGTGCGTGGCGCCCACTCGGAGCGCGGCGTCGAGGCGAGGAGCTGCTCGGCGCGGACCCCGTAGCCGGCAGGCAGCCGGATCGCGGTGTCGTGGCCGGCCGGCGTGAGATCGCGTCGAATCGCGGGGTTGAGCTCGCGCAGGTCCGCCAGCTCGAGGTCGAGCTCCTTGGCGAGGAACTGGAGGTCGAGCGGGTCACCAACCCGGACGTTGTCGTATGCCCACTCCTGCTCCGCGAGCGGCGCCATTCCGAAGCGCTCCGGCTGCTTGGACACGATGACCGAGGCGATGAAGGCGGGCACGTAGTTCCTGGTCTCCCTGGGGAGGTGGGTCTGGAGCGTCCAGAAGTCGCGGCTCCCGGAGCGCTGGATGGCCCGCCGCACGTTGCCGGCGCCCGAGTTGTACCCGGCGAGCGCGAGGTGCCAGTCGCCGAACTCGGCGTACAGGTCGCGCAGGTAGGCGATCGCGGCATCGGTCGCCAGCTCGGGGTCTCGGCGCTCGTCGAGCAGGGAGCCGATGGCCAGGCCGTAGGTGCGGCCGGTGCCGGAGATGAACTGCCACATCCCGTGCGCCTTGGCCCGCGAGTAGGCCGTGGTCGAGAACGCCGACTCGATCAACGGCAGGTAGGCGAGGTCCTGGGGCAGGCCGGCCGCAACCAGCTTCTCGCGGATCATCGGCAGGTAGGCGCCGGCGCGGGCGAGGCCGCGCTCGATCCGGTTGTGGTACTCGCCGGATTGCGTCATCACGTCGAGGAACTTGAGCACGGTCGGGTTGAGCTCGAGCGGGTAGTCGCTGGCCGGGAGCAGTGACGCCGGCCCACCGTCCTGCGCGACGGCGGCGGGCGGCAGCCCCTCGATCGTCGGCAGGTCCACCAGCTCGCCGTCGGCAGCGGTCGCGGCGATCAGGGCGAGGTCGTCCTCGCAGTCATCGGCCTGGGTGATGAGTTGAGCCACCCACTCGAGATACTCGGTGGAGATCGCGCGGCCCGGCGGCACGTCGAGCGCCACGCAAATCGCCTCATCGAGCCGCGCCAGCGCCTCCTCCGTGCGCCCCTCCGAGGCCAGGCTGCGCGATTCCTCGAGCAGCCCCTCGGCGTGGCCGAGCGTCGCCGCCTCCCAGCTCGGATCGATCCTGGTCGGCGTGCCTGTCGCCGCAGCGGGGGAGGCCAGTTGGAGATTGCTGTCGGGACTGTTGGTCGTCGAGGCGCATCCGGCGGCGAGCCCCGCAACGAGGACGGCCGAGCATCGGATGGCCACGGCCGTCGAGCGCCACGGCATCACTGCTTGTTCTCCAGGTCGACGATGAACCGCAGGGACAGCTTCTCGAGCTTCCCGGCACGGGTCACCGCGACAGTGATGGGATCGAGGGCATGGATGGTCTCGCCGTCCTGGTTGTGGATCCTGACCGCCACCTGGACGCCGCGCATGTTCTTGAAGATGTCCGAGTTCAGGGACTCGTGCACCCGCTCGCGGACCTCGCGGACCGGGTCCGATCCGGCGAGCAGCGACTCGATGTCGACGTCCCGATTGGCCGGTCGCGACCAGCGGCCGCCGCCCATCGTGGCCTGCTTCCGCAGGCCTTCGAGCTCGGCGAGGATGTCCATCTGGTTGGAGAGCTGCACCCGCTTGACCGGCGGTGGTGCGATGGTGCCGGCGTCGGCGTCGGTCTTGTCGAACTCGACCGAGACCTCGGTCTCCTCGCCGACCAGCGGAGAGCTGATCTCGGCGGGAGCGGCCGCATCGCGCGCGAGCGCGTTGTCGGCCGGACTGTCGCCGGTCGGGAACGGCTCCTCGAAGTCGGGCATCGGCGCCGCGGCTGACAGGTCGGCGTCGGCTGGGGCGGCCCCGCTGAGATCGACCGGGGCAGCGGTTTCGACAGACACCCTCGCCGCGGCCGGCACCGACACCCGGAACGGCGGGCGGTGGGGCGGTTGGGCCGCGCCCGGCGCGGCCGCCGTGTCGACACCCTCCTCGGCGGCCCGGGCCAGCCTGGCGGCCGACACCGTGGCCGGCCGACGCGGCGCCGCGATCGGCGGCCGCGCCGGCGCACCCGGCACGCGCGCCGCCGGCCCGGCTGCGTGGGGCGAGACCATCCGTTTGCGCAGCTTCTTCAGCGTGAGCTTGGTGATCTCCTTGAGAGTCTCGAACACGCCCACGCCGTTGATCGCCTGGGCCTCGAAGAAGGGGTATGCCCGATCGGAGTTGAGGTCACTGTTGAGCTCGTCGACCGCCAGGACGTTCTTGAGATCTCGCTTGTTGTACTGGAGGACCAGCGGCAGGTCCTTGATGTCGAGGCCGAGCTCGGTCAGGTTGTCGATCAGGCTCTCGAAGCTCTCGACGTTCGCCTCGCGCATCGGCCGCTGGGAGTCGGCCACGAACACCAGCCCGTCGACGCCCTTCAAGACGAGCTTGCGGGTGGTGTTGTAGAAGACCTGGCCAGGCACGGTGTAGAGCTGGAGGCGGGTCTTGAACCCGCCGATGGTGCCGACCTCGATCGGCAGGAGGTCGAAGAACAGGGTCCGGTCGGACTCGGTTTCCAGCGACACCATCTCGCCCCGCGAGTTGGGGGCGGTCTTCGTGTAGATGAAGCTCAGATTCGAGGTCTTGCCGCAGAGGCCGGGACCGTAGTACACGATCTTTGCGGCCATCTGCATTGTTGCCCAGTTGAAGAAGACCATTCCTGCCTAGACCTCGATCGACGGTCCCACGCTAACACAACGACCAACGGTGGTCAATGACGCTAAGTCGTTGCACTTGGACGCGTTCGGGTTCATCGCGGCGCCGCCGCGAAGGCCCCGCCACCGGCCCGAGGGGCGAGAGGTGCCGCGCACCGTGGCCGCAAGTTCAACGATCGATGCAAGATCCGGACCGGCCGGAGGGCGATGCTAGAATACAGGGAGGCCGCCTTGCAGTGTCCGTCAGCTTTGCGGCACGCGGCATAGGTGAGGATTGTCCCCGAATGAACACGCAGACTGATGGTGCCGACCTGACTGCGAGGGAGCGTGCGGTGCTCGCCTGCGTGGTCGAGCTGTACGTCGGCTCCGGCGCGCCGGTGGCCTCGCGCCAGATCGTTTCGAGCTCCGGCCTCGACCTGTCGTCGGCCACGATCCGCAGCGTCGTCGCCGGGCTCGAGTCCAAGGGGATGCTGACCCGGCCCCACCCGTCCGCCGGCAGCCTTCCAACCGACCTCGGTTACCGCACCTTCGTCGATGCGCTGTGCGTGCAGCGCCATCTTCCGGCTCCGGTCCGGCACCAGCTCGAGGCCAGGATCTTCTCGATGCGCCGGGAGCTCGTCGAGGACCTCGAGTGGGTGGCGCAGGTCGCTTCGGACGTGACCGCGGAGGCGGGCGTCGCGATGCGGCCGATCGGCGAGGAGCCGGTCGTCGAGGCGGTGTCGCTGGTGCCGCTCGGCGGACGGCGCGTGCTCGGCGTCGTGGTGACGACCGACGGCACCGTCGACAAGCGCGTGCTCCTCTGTGACGACGAGACCCGCGCGGAAAGCCTGCAGGAAGAGAGCAACTACCTCACCACGGCCTTTCGCGGAGCCTCCCCCGAGCAGATCCGGAGCTGGATCGAGGAGACGGACGAGCCGGACGCGGAGCGCGACGCGGTCGCCCGGCGCGCTGCGCGCGCCGCCAGGGAGCTGTTCGCGGATCGGGACGAGGGCATCGAGGTCCAGCTCGCCGGGACCGACCGCCTCCTCCAGTCGGCGGAGTTCACCGAGGCCGGCCGCATCCGCTCGCTGCTGGCGGCGCTGCACGATCGGCGAAGGATGGCACGGGAGTGGCGGAGGGCGCTCGACAAGGGCCCGACCCAGGTCATCATCGGCCGCGAGTCGGAGGTCACGGCCTCTGGGAATCTCGGGATGGTGGCGACCGTGTTCTCCAAGGGGGGCCGACGCGCCGGCGCCGTCGGGGTGGTTGGCCCGCGCCGGATGAACTACCGTCACATCGTGCCCGTCGTCAAGTTCATCGGTGACGCGCTGACGAGGATGCTCGAGGAGCCAGGAGCCAGTCATGCCTGAGGACAAGGACGTCGAGCGCCCGCTCGTGGACGACCTCGATGACAAGATCGAGATCGAGTTCGTCGACGTGGACGACCAGGAGACCGCGAGGTACCCGGCTCCGGTCGAGGCCGCTTCGACCGGGCCGGCGAGCGTGGACGAGGTCCAGCGCCTGAAGGCGGAGATCGAGCAGCTGCGCGAGGTCTATCTGCGCAAGCTGGCCGAGTTCGACAACTACCGCAAGCGGGTCGACCGCGAGCGGCAGGAGATGAGGCGGACCGCCGCCGAGGGTCTCGTCGGCGAGCTGCTCCCGTTGCTCGACAACTTCGAACGCGCCGTGCAGCACGCCGAGGAGAGCGAGCCGGCGAGCTTCCGCGAGGGCGTGGTGATGATCGCCCGCCAGTTCGCGGACGTTCTTCACCGCAGCGGCCTCGAAGAGATCGATCCGACCGGCAAGCGCTTCGACCCTGAGCTCCACGAGGCGGTGCAGCGCGTCGAGGGCTCGGAGTACGCGTCGGGCAGCGTTGTCGCCGTGTTCTCGAAGGGCTATCTGTTCGGTGGCCGTCTCATACGACCGGCGATGGTCGCGGTGGCGGTGGAGCCCGTGTCACCCCTCGGTGACGGAGCGCGTGGCCTTGACACGGAGGCTGATCGGGGGAGCGGCACGTGAGCAAGATCATCGGCATCGACCTCGGCACCACCAACTCGTGCGCCGCCGTCGTGGATGTCACGAAACCGGTGGTGATCCCCAATCGCGAGGGCGCCCGCACGACGCCATCAGTGGTCGCCTTCACCGCGAGCGGCGAGCGCCTGGTGGGCCAGATCGCCAGGCGCCAGGCGATGACGAACCCCAAGAACACGGCCTACTCGGTGAAGCGGTTGATCGGGCGGAAGTACGACTCCGACGAGGTGAAGTGGGCACGGACCCTGGTGCCGTACGCGATCGTCGACTCGGACAACGGCGACGCCTACGTCGAGTTCCAGGGCCGGAAGTACAGCCCGCCGGAGATCTCGGCGCTGGTGCTGCGCGAGATCAAGGAGTTTGCCGAGGAGTTTCTCGGCGAGGAGATCTCACAGGCGATCATCACCGTGCCGGCGTACTTCGACGACAGCCAGCGCCAGGCCACGAAGGACGCCGGGACCATCGCCGGGCTCGAGGTCGTGCGGATCATCAACGAGCCTACCGCCGCCTCGCTCGCCTACGGCTTCGGCAAGGACACCCACGAGGTGATCGCCGTCTACGACCTGGGAGGCGGCACCTTCGACATCTCGATCCTCGAGATCGGCGACGGCATCTACGAGGTCAAGTCGACGGCCGGGGACACCTTCCTCGGTGGCGAGGACTTCGATGCGCGGGTCATGGAGTACCTGCTCGAGCAGTTCAAGCAGGACACCGGCCTCGACCTGTCCGAGGACATGATGGCGATTCAGCGCATCAAGGAGGCGGCGGAGGCCGCCAAGTGCGACCTGTCGACCAACGAGGTCACCGAGATCTCGCTGCCGTTCATCGCGGCCGACCACACCGGCCCCAAGCACCTGCAGGTGCGCCTCACCCAGAGCCAGCTCGAGGACCTCGTCCGCGACCTGGTGGAGAGGACGCTCGAGCCCTGCCAGAACTCGCTCGAGGCGGCGCGAGTCGAGCGCGGGCAGATCGATCAGGTGATCCTGGTCGGCGGCCAGACCAGAATGCCGATGGTCGTCCGGACCGTCTCCGAGTTCTTCGGGCGGACGCCGTGTCAGGACATCAACCCGGACGAGGTCGTGGGCATCGGCGCGGCGCTCCAGGCCGGGATCCTGCAGGGCGAGGTTAAGGACCTCATCCTGCTCGACGTCACGCCGCTGTCGCTCGGCATCGAGACCCATGGCGGCCTGTTCACCAGGATCATCGAGCGCAACTCGACCATCCCGACCAAGAAGTCGATGATCTTCACCACCGTCGCCGACAACCAGACGACGGTCGAGGTGCACGTCCTCCAGGGCGAGCGGGGGATCGCCGGCGAGAACCGCTCCCTCGGGCGCTTCGACCTCGTCGGCATCCCACCGTCCCCGCGCGGGGTGCCGCAGATCGAGGTGACCTTCTCGATCGACTCCAACGGGATCGTCCACGTCGGGGCCCGCGACCTGGCCACCGGCAAGGAGCAGAGCATCGAGGTCCAGCCGGCGGGCGGGCTGTCCAAGATCGAGATCGACGGCCTCATCGCGGAGGCGGACAAGTACCGCTCCGAGGACGAGCGCAGGCGCAGCGTGCGCCAGCTCCAGAACCGCCTCGAGGGCCTGCTCTACACCAACGAGCGGGTGGTGCGGGAGTTCGGCAACAGCCTGTCCGCGGACGACCGCGAGTCGGTCCGGGCGACGCTCAACCGCGCCCGCAAGGCGGTCACCAGCGAGGAGCGCACGGTGCTGGAGGAGGCGATCGGCGCGGTCCAGGAGGTCTCGCAGACCCTGACCGAGGTCGTGATGATCAACCCCCTCGCCGCGCTCGGTGGCGCTGGCGGTCCGGGCAAGGTGGAGCCTTCCGACGACACGATAGACGGGGACTCCTGACGATCGATGGCCACCGGCTCCAAACGTGATTTCTACGAGGTTCTGGGCGTCGGTCGCGACGCTTCCCTCGCAGACATCAAGCGCGCCTATCGCGGGCTGGCGGTGAAGCTCCATCCGGACCGCAACCCCGACAACCCCGAGGCCGAGGAGAGGTTCAAGGAGGCCTCCGAGGCGTACGCGGTCCTCTCGGATCCGGAGAAGCGCGCCCGCTACGACCGCTTCGGCCACGAGGGGGTGGCGGCGAACGGGTTCACCGGGTTCGATCCGGGCGCGTTCGGCGACTTCGCGGACATCCTCGGCGACCTTTTCGGGGCCACGTTCGGCGACATGTTCGGCGCCCAGCGCCGTCGCGGCGGGCCGCGGAGAGGGCACGACCTGCAGTACACGCTGAAGATCTCTCTCGAGGATGCCGCGAGGGGGGTCGAGCGTGTGATTCGCATCCCGCGGCTGGTTCGCTGCCCTGCATGCTCCGGATCGGGGGCCGAGCCGGGCACCACGCCCGAGCCGTGCGGAACCTGCCGCGGCGCCGGCCAGGTGATGTTCCGGCAGGGCTTCCTGTCGGTGTCACAGACCTGCCCGACCTGCGGCGGCGGCGGACGCATCAACCGGCACCCGTGCCAGGAGTGCGGTGGCCGAGGCCGCTCGGAGGAGGAGAACAGCCTGCGCGTGAAGGTGCCGCCCGGGGTCGCTGCGGGGATGAGGCTGCGGCTGTCCGGGGAAGGCGAGGCGGGCGAGCGTGGCGGCCCGACCGGGGACCTCTACGTCGTGGTCTCGGTCGAGGAGCACCCGAGGTTCGTGCGCGATGGCGCCGACCTCCACGTCGAGGCCGCGGTCTCGGCGTTTCACGCCATGCTCGGTGGGCCCCTCGAGGTGTCGACCGTGCTCGGCGAGAGTCGGACCATCGACATCGCGCCCGGCGCGCAGCCGGGCGAGGTGGTGCGGCTGCGGGGCGACGGCATGCCGCACCTCGACTCGAAACGCCGGGGCGACCTCCACGTCCATCTGAAGGTTGTGGTCCCCCGGCGGCTGTCCGACGAGCAGCGGCGGCTCATCGCCGAGGTTGCGGCCGCCGGCGGCGACGGCATCGATCTGGACCCCCAGCGAGGGTTCTTCGACCGGCTGAAACGGGCGCTCGGCGGGGACGACTGATCTGCGGCTCCGCCCCGGGGCGGTAGGCGATCCGGAACCAGGCCGGGAGGGCGGACGAGGGCGATGGCGGGTTGCGTCGAGCTGAGCTGCGAGCTCCCGATCGGGGCGGAGGACGTTCTTCCCGAGATCCTCGGGCCGCTGTCGGTGCTCGGGGCCCAGGTCGGCGAGGCGGTGGGGGCCATTCTGCCGGTGACCGTCTTCATCGACGAAGCTCGGTCCGCCGAGCCGGACAGCGTGCGGGCCGCTCTCGAGGGAATCGGCGCGAGGCGGATCGCGGCGCGCTTCGTCGAGGACCGCGACTGGCTGGCCGGCTACCGTGATGCGGCGCGGCCTTTCGCCATCGGCCGGGGCTGGTGGATCGACCCATGCCCGGAGTCGCCCACGCCCGCGCCGAAAGGTCGCGTCCGGCTCGCGATCGAGCCGCGGACCGCCTTCGGCAGCGGCACCCACGAGTCGACGCAGCTGGTGCTGTCGGCGCTCGAGGGCCTCCCGGTGCGCGGCAGGTCGGTGCTCGACGTGGGGACCGGATCGGGGATCCTCGCACTCGCCGCCGGCCGGCTCGGCGCCCGTCCGGTGGTCGCGCTCGACGTCGATCGGGACGCGATCTGGGTCGCCCGGCGCACCGCGCGCGATCAGGACTGGCCGGCTCGACCGTTGCTGCTCGCCGGTCCGATATCGGCCATCGGGCAGAGCCGGTTCGACGTCGTCCTCTGCAACATGATCTCGGAGCACTCGAAGCCCCTGCTGCCGGACATCCGCCGCGTCCTCGAGCCTGCCGGCGTCGCCGTGCTGTCCGGGCTGCTCGAGAGCGAGCTCGCCGCCATGCGCACCGCGTTGCGGAATGCCGGGCTGGTGGCGCGGTTGGAGGAGAGGCGCGGGGAGTGGCTCAGCCTGACGGCGGCGCGCGATGGCGACTGAACGCTGGGTCCTGGTCGAGCAGGGGACGCTCGAGACGGGCGAGCGGGTGGCCCTGGATCGCCTGGAGTCGCAGCACCTCGCCGTCACCCTCCGCCTGCGCCCCGGCGACACGGTCACCCTGTGCGACGGCCGCGGTGGCGTCGCCGACGCGGCGCTCGAGATCGTCGACGCGCGACGGTGCGAGGCGAGGATCGTGGCACGGCACGAGCCGCTGGCCGTGCCGCCGCCGCGGGTGGTTGTCGGGCTGGGAGTGCTGCACGGCCAGGCCATGGACTGGGCGGTGCAGAAGTGCGTCGAGACCGGGGTTGCCGGGCTCGTCCCCTTGCTGGTCGAGCGCTCGCAGCTCGGGGCGCGAGCCGCCGCGGCGCGCGCCGAGCACTGGCGCCGAGTGGCTCGGCAGGCGCTCAAGCAGTGCCGGCGTCCGTGGCAGATGGAGGTCGCCGAGCCGCAGGCGCTCGAGCGCCTCGTGGCCGAGAGGGCGGGCGCGGCCGGGCTGGTCGCCGATCCGGCCGGGGACCCGGTCGCCGCGCTGCCCGGGCCGCTGCCCGACCTGCTCGTGGTGGGTCCGGAGGGCGGTTTCGCGCCCGGCGAGCGGCAGCTGCTGCGGGAGGCGAGCTGGCCGGAGGTGCGCCTCGGTCGCTGGGTGCTCCGCGCGGAGACGGCGGCGGTGGTCGGCGCCGCGATGCTGATCGCGGAGCACGAGGCGCGGGCGGCCGCTGGCGATGCCCCAGGACAGCCCGGTGGTTTCGGGAACGGGAACGGGAGCGGGAGCGGGGGGAGCTGAGACCTGACCCTCGGTCCCTCCTGCTAGACTCCCGCCGATGCCCGCCGAATTGCGACCGCTCTGGATCGACTCCCACGCCCACGTGACGATGTTCGGGGACGACGAGGTGCCCGCGCTGCTGCAGCGCGCCGCCGAGCACGGGGTCGGCGGGGTGCTGGTGCCGTCGACCGGACCGGCCGACCTCGCGCGGGCCCTCGAGCTGGCGGCGGCGTGGCCACGGCAGCTGCTGGCTGCAGCCGGCGTCCACCCGCACGATGCGTCGTCGCTCGACGGTGCCGTCAAGGCTCGCGTCGAGCGCGCGCTGGCGGAGCCTGGGGTGGTTGCGGTCGGCGAGATCGGTCTCGATTACCACTACATGAGCTCGCCACGGGAGGATCAGCTGCGTGCCCTCGACTGGCAGCTCGACCTCGCGGTGGCTGCCGGGCTGCCGGTGATCCTCCACAATCGGGAGTCCTGGGCCGACCTCGAGGCCCGGCTGGCACGGCACCGAGGCGTCCTTCGCGGCGTCTGCCACTCGTTTGCCGAGGGCTCGGGGGAGGCGGCGAGGGTGGTCGAGCTCGGCCTGCTGGTCGGGGTGTCCGGGATGGTGACGTTCAAGGGAGCGCACAACATCCGCGACATGGCAGGGGCGCTGGCGCCGGCGCAGGTCCTGGTCGAGACCGACAGCCCTTTTCTCGCCCCGGTCCCGCACCGCGGGCGACGAAACCAGCCGGCCTACGTGGTGCTCGTGGGCGAGCGGCTCGCAGATCTCTGGAGGGTCACGGCTGCGGAGGTGGCGGCGGCGTCGACCCGGAGCTTCCGGGACCTGTTCGCGGTCGGCGAGGGGTGGCCGGGTCCGGCCTGAGCTCGGCGGCGTCTGCCGAAGGGGGCCCAGGGGCCCGACCGCTTCTCTGATTCAGCTCTTCTTGGGCCGGCGCCCGCGCCGCCGCTGGACGTTCTTCATGCTGATGGTCAGCATCTTGCTCGTCCGATCATCGCTGATGTCGAAGCGCTGCGACTCCTCGAAAGCGAGGCCATATTGCGCGAAGAACTGAGGCGCTTTGAGGCTCACTGAACGTCGACGACGCGACAGCGCGAACGCCCCCGCTTCGCTGCCATTGCTGGTGATCTGCACGCCAATGAGCTTGCGGCTCTTGTCGAAGAAAAGCACCGCGTGAGACGCCTTGTTGAGGCCGAATGCCGCCACGGCTGCGGCGTCGAATGAAATCAGCCCGCTCGGTCGAACGGTAGCACGGGGTTTCATTCCGGCGGTTCGCGGAGGAACGTATCTTTCGAAAGCCATGGAGCCACCCTCCCAGACTTTGTATCAACGGTAGACGCATTTCGTGCGAGAGTCAAGCGAAAACTGAACGGGAATTCCAGTAATCATTGGCACTCCTTTTTCGCGATATCCGCGCCGGAGGAGCCGACAAATAGCAGGGGCAAGAGGCGCGGTCGCCCGGCGCGCGACACGGCGGCGCGCCGCCCCGCTGGCGGGCGCGCTTGCGCACCGGCCGCCGGCGCGGTCAGGCCGCGCCGACCGCGGGTCGGGCTTTGCGGCGCCCCAGCCGACCGGGTACACTCGGTCGCATGGAAGGCCGTGGCGACCACTCCCAGTGGTTCGAGATCGATGCCGGCGCCCTGAGGCACAACCTGCGCGTCTTTCGAGGGATATTGAGCCCGGGGACGAAGATCGCCGCCGTGGTCAAGGCCAACGCCTACGGGCACGGTCTCGCGGAGGTGGCCCCCCTCGCCGGGACGGCCGCGGACTGGCTGGCGGTCCACACCGCCGACGAGGCTCGTCGCGTGCGCCGGCTGGGAATTCGAAGCCCGATCCTGATCATGGGCTTCATCGCCCGTGGTGAGCTCCACGATCTGGACGCCGACGTCCACGTTTTCGTGTCAACCCTGGAGGTGGTCAGGTGGCTCGGTGAGTACCGCAGATCGAGCGGCATTTCGCTGCCCATTCACCTCAAGATTGACACCGGAACCAAACGCCAGGGCCTCGACCGCTCCAGCATTGCCGGGGTCTGCCGGGACGCCGCCCGCGAGGGGCTTTCGATCGTCGGCATCGCCACTCATTTCGCCAACATCGAGGACACGCTCGAGCACGAATTTGCGCGCCACCAGCTCGAGCTTTTCGGTGACGCCATCGCTGCATTACGAGGCGAGTTGGGCGGTGATGTTACCCACGTGCACGCCGCGTGCTCGGCCGCGTCGCTGCTGTTTCGTGAGACCGATTTCAACCTCGCCCGAATCGGGATTTCGATGTACGGGCACTGGCCATCGCGCGAGACCCGGTTGACGTGGATTCTCGACCACGGACGGGACGGCGTGAAGCTCCAGCCGGCGCTGTCCTGGCGGACGGTCATCGGGCAGCTCCAGCGCGTGTCCGCCGGCGAGACGGTCGGCTACGGCCGGACCTGGAGAGCCCTTCGTCCGACCCTGCTGGCGGTGCTGCCGGTGGGCTATGCGGACGGCTACCCGCGCGCGCTGGGCAACCGGGCGCGGGTGCTGGCGGGGGGCCGCCCGGTTCCGGTGGTGGGCCGGGTGTGCATGAACATGATGATGGTGGACGTCACCGACCTGCCAGGGGCGTCTGTCGGCGACGAGGTCGTGCTGCTCGGCCGCCAGGGCGACTCGGCGGTGACGGCCGAGGAGCTGGCGGAGCTCGCCGGGACGATCAACTACGAGTTTCTCGCCCGGCTGTCGCCCACGGTCCCCCGGTTCGTGGTGGGAGATCGCAGCGAGGCCCCGGCGACATGACCGGCCGAATGCGCGGCCCCCGGGCACTCTGAGCAGTGGGCACGCGGGACAGCCATCCGCCGGCCACCGTGGTCATCCCGACCCACAACCGTCTGAGCTGCCTGCAGCGCGTCGTGGCCGCGGTCGAGAACCAGTTCGCGCCAGGCGGCCGGAGGCCGCAGCTGATCGTGGTCGACGACGGCTCGAGCGACGGGACTGGAGAGTGGCTGCGCCGGGAGAGCGGCGCCGGCCGCCTGCGGGCGTTGACCCAGGCCAGCGCCGGGCCGGCGGTCGCCCGCAACCGCGGAGCAGCCGCAGGCACCGGCGACGTGGTGCTGTTCCTCGGCGACGACACCGTCCCCGAGGCTGGATGGCTGCTGGCCCACCTCGAGGAGCACCGCTTGCACGGGGGCGCCGGGCGCCCGCTGGCGGTGGTCGGCTACACCGGGTTTCCGAGCGAGCACGACACCCCGTTCCTGCGCTTCATCAACGAGCACGGGCCCCAGTTCGGCTACCTGCTGATCGAGGACGCGCGGCGCCTCCCGTTCAACTTCTTCTACACCTCGAACGTCTCGATCGATCGGGCCGAGATGCTGCGGCTGGGCGGCTTCCGCGAGGACTTCCCCGCGGCGGCCTGGGAGGACATCGAGTTCGCCTACCGGGCGACTCGAGGCGGGCTCGCCATTCGCTACCAGCCGCTGGCCCGCGCCGTGCACCACCACCGTATCCATCCACGGACGTTCTGTCGCCGCCAGAGGACGTCCGGTCGATCGGCGGCCATCTTCGCGCGACTCCATCCCGAGCTCGCCGACTTCCTGGGCGTCGCTCGGGCGCGGGCGTTGCGGCCCGGGCACCGCTGGCGGCGCGCGCTGCTGACGCTGGCGGTCGGCTTCGGGGAGCTCCTTCCCGGGGTGGTGCCGCCCCGGGTCCTGCAGAGCTTCGTCGACTCCAGCTACCTCGAGGGCCTGGCAGGAGCCTTGCAACAAACCTGAGGCGGAGGTGATCCATGCGACCGATACGGCCCTGGACCCTGCTGGCGGTGGTGGTCGCGTGCCTGGCCGCCGCCGCGGCCGTGGCCGCGGACAGCCCGCAGGCCACGACCGGAGACCCCGGCCCGGCGGCACCGTCCGGCGATGATGCCGGCGAGGTGCCCTGCAGCTCGGTGGCGACGATGTGGCCGGTGTCCGACTCCGGAGGCGTGACGCTGCAGGAGCCGCAACTCGCGGTCGTCATGACCGACATCCGACCCAAGGACGCGCTGGTGTTTCTCGATGGCAGGTTTGCCGGCCGCGCGCGCTACTTCAACGGCTTCCACGGATTCCTCTACCTCGAGCCCGGCTCCTACCGCTTGGAGCTCCGGATGGACGGCCGTCGCACCGCGGCGTTCAAGATCGCCGCGCGGCCGAGCTGCCGTTTCGACATCCGGCATCGCATGGAGCGGTCCCGAGGATCCTCGACCGAGCCGCCGCTGCCGCCGGTGGGCAAGGGTGAGCCCACGCAGTGGGTCTGGGCGCCGGTGGCGGGCGAGGCGGCAGCGGCGCCGGCCCCCGGCCGGCCGGCGGGGCCGGATGCCGCGCTGAGGCCCGATCTGGGCCTCGGCCCGACGTCGACAGCCGCCGGCGAGGTCGCCCGAGGATCGCTCCGGCTGCGCGTGAAGCCCCCCACCGCCGAGGTCTACCTGGACGGCTCGTTCCTGGCGACCGCCCGCGAGCTCGAGCTCATGGTCGCGCCGCTGGCGGTGCCGGCCGGTCGCCACGCGATCGAGGTGCGCGCCCCCGGTTTCTCCACCGGCTTCGAAGCGGTGTCGCTGGTCGCCGGAGAGGTCGTGGAGGTCGAGGTCGTACTCCAGCGGGGGCCCGGCTGACGGGGTCCGTGGGCACGCCTTGACAGGCCCCGGAAGGGGCTTTACAATCTGCTGACCAGACAGTAGAATGGAGCCAGATCAGAGCATGGGAGGGATCCGGGAAGGCTTTCCACCTTGAGCCTGCCTACAACGGCCAACCTTTTGCGGCCAACCTATTGACTGCCTTTCATTTGGTCCTGCCTGAAAAGCTCAACGGTCCCTCCCGCATCATGCTCCGAGGCCCAGCCCAGAAAGGCTGGGCCCTTTTTGCATCCAGTGACTTACCGAACGGTCAAGTCATCGGGAACGGGGTGGGGAGAGGGCGCTGCGGCCCCTGCGCGAGTCCGCCGCCGCGGCCGCGCCAGGATGGCGACGCCGCACCCGGGCCCGCGGGACGGGGCGCTCGAGCCCGGCCGCGCCGTCAGGTCGGGGCGCCGGATCCGAGGTCGACGAGGGTCCCCGGCTCGACGCCGATCGAACGCAGCGCGGCTGTCCAGCGCTCCTCGATCGGGACCTCGAAGATGATCGAGGTGTCGAGCGGTGCGACCAGCCAGGAGTTGTCCTCGATCTCCTGCTCGAGCTGCCCAGGGTGCCAACCCGAGTAGCCGAGGAACAGGTGATAGCGGCCGGCGAGCCTGCCGCGAGCGAGCTTGGCGAGGGTCTCGGTGCTGCCCGAGACCATGATGTCGCTGGCGACCGCCAGGACCGTCTCGTCCGGCTCCTGACCGCGGCCCTCGAAGACGACGAAGCCGTGGTTGGGCTCGACCGGCCCGCCCGCCAGGACCTGAGGCAGCTGCCCCTCGTCCACCGACTCGCCGAGCTCGGCGAGGATCTCGTTGAGCTCGACGTTGAGGGGCCGGTTGATGACCAGCCCGAACGCGCCCTCCTCCGAGGAGTGCACGCCGACTAAGACCACGGCGTGCCAGAAGTTCGGGTCGACCAGGCCCGGCATGGCAATCAGCAGCTTGCCTGCGAGGGGCGGCGGCGCTTCGCTCATCGCCTCATGCTACCAGAATCGGGAAGGCGAACCGGGGGCCGGAGGATCCGGGTCACTCCGCCTTCCGCGCCCGCGCCCGCTTCCGCGCCCGCTTCCGACCGGTTTTCGTGGTCCGGCTCGCGCATCCCGGCGCACGAGTCGGCCGATTCTTCGCCGGCAGCCTTGCCCGCTGCCCGTCGACCGATTCCGTCTGCACCGTCCGGCGTGGGCATCGCGTGTCACGTGCAACGTTGCCGTCACATCCGGGCGCGGAAGCGGAGGGGGAGCGGAAGCGGAGGTGAGCCGGGTTCGACTGAGGTACCATGTCGCGGATGCGCCAGGACGAGATCCGGATTTCCCACCCCGAGCGGCCGCTCGACCACGAGACGAGGGCGCGTCTGGCGGAGGAGCTCTCGCACTGTCCGGACCTCGCTTTCGCCCACCTGCCCGAGGTCATGGTCCCTGCCCGCCAGGAGCTGCCCTCCCTGGTGCTGTTCGTCTGGCTGCAGGCGCCCGCGCTGCGCTCGCTGCGCTTCGCCCTCAACCTCGTCTCAGAGGCCGTGGCGCGCGCCCTCCCCGAGGGCGACTTCCTCGATGTCGTGGTGCTCAACTCGGCGCCGGAGCTGCTCGCCGAGGTCGAGCGTGCGAGATCGCTGCTGGTGGAGAGCGACCCCGTCGAGCGGGCCAGGGCGTTGGCGGCGGCGTCAGCCCGCGAGGATTGAGCCCTCGTGAACGGGAGAGGGGCTAGGGGGTAGGAAATAGGGCCACCTTCCGCCCGCTTCCGCGCCCGCTTCCGGATGAAATCTCCTGTGACACGGGCGCTGAGCGGCCCCCCCGGACACCACCGATGCTGCGTCGTTGGTGCTGACCCGATGCTCAGGGCGACTCCCTGCCAGAGCGACCTTCGCCTCGGCCGTTCCGCCCGCGCCGCCCTAACGATGGTGCACGAACGGCCTGGCGGCGCACTCATGGAGGGACACTCATCGGAAGCGGGCGCGGAAGCGGAAGCGGGCGGGAGGGTAGTGCGTCCCGCCCCATTCGACGCGCTCGGTATCAGACCGGGATCTTGTGTCGCCAGCCGAAGGGGTCGGCGGCGGTGGCGGTCTGGATTCCGACCAGCTCGTCGTACAGCCGCTGCCAGCGCCCGTCGAACGGAAACTCCCACACCTTGTCGCCGTCGACGATTCGCTGGATCCAGGTGATGACGGCGGCGGTGCCGCAGCAGGCGGCGGCGCCGATCTCATCGAGCTCCTCGATCGGGATCTTCCGCTGCTCGGTCGGCCACCCGAAGACGTCGGCCGCGATCTGCAGCAGCGACTCACGCGTGATCGACGGCAGCACGCTGGCCGAGTCGGGCGTGATCAGGGTCTTGTCACGGAAGCCGAGGAAGTTGGCGGCGCCGATCTCCTCGATGTAGCGGTGCTCGACCGGGTCGAGGTAGAGCGCCTCGGCAAAGCCCTTGGACTTCGCTTCGACGCCCGGCCAGAACGAGCAGGCGTAGTTGCCGCCCGCCTTGACGTGGCCCGTCCCGTGCGGAGCGGCCCGGTCGTAGCGGGTAACCATGAAGGACTTGCCCTGGTCAGGCCCGAAGCCACCCTTGAAGTAGGGGCCGACCGGGGTCACGAAGATCCGGAAGACGAAGCTCGAGGCGGGCTTGACTCCGACGTTGTCACCGATCCCGATGTAGAAGGGCCGCAGGTAGAGCGCGGCGCCGCTGCCGAACGGCGGCACGTAGGGCAGGTTTGCCGCCACCACCTCCTCGATGCCGCGAACGAACAGCTCCTCCGGCACCTCCGGTCCCCGCAGGTAGCGAGCTCCGGCGTTCATCCGCCGCGCGTTGTCGCGGGGACGGAACGCGTAGACGGCGCCGTCAGCCCCGGTCAGCACCTTCATGCCCTCGAACAGCTGCTGCCCATAGTGCAGGCACTGGCTGCCCTCGGGGATCTCCATCGGGGACTTCTCGAACAGGCCGCGGACTCGCCACACCCCGTGCTCGAAGACCGCCTCGAAACGGTACGGACAGCTGATGTAGCTGAAGTCGAGCGCCGCGAAGTCGAGGTCGACCTTGTCGCTGTCCCCGGTGAAGTAGTACCGCGGCTTCTCCATGCTCGCCTCCCGTGACTCCCCGTGGTGGTCATTTCGAGCCGGCTCGCGCGGCTGCGTGCGCTTGGCGCTCGCGCGGCGTCCCTACTATAGCGACTCCGGCGTGGGAAAGGTCAACCCTGCGCCCCCGGCGTCACCTCCGGAACCCGGGACGGGTCGCTGAGCAGCAGCACGGGGTCGATGCGGGCTCCGTGCCAGCGGACGCCGAAGTGGAGGTGGGGGCCGGTGACGCGGCCGGTCGACCCGACCGTGCCGACGACCTGCCCGCGCTCGACCGTTTGCCCGGCGCGGACATCGACGCGGTCGAGGTGGAAGTACATCGTGACCAGGCCGTCGCCATGGTCGATGAACACGCTGTTGCCGGAGAAGTAGTGGTCCGCTGCGATCACCACGCGGCCGCGCTCCGCGGCGACGACCGGCGTGCCCCTCGCCGCGCTGAGGTCGATCCCGCTGTGGGGGTCGCGGGGCTGGTCATTGAAGTAGCGCCGCGAGCCGAAGCTCCTCGCCTCGGGTAGGGGATCGAGCGGCGGCTCCAAGGGGAGGCTGAAGGCCGGCGGCCCGCCGAGCTCCCAGACGGCCCTGACCTCCTCTCCCTCGCGGCGGATGCGCCCGAGCTGGTTTTCCGGAGGAGTCGCCATCTCGGGGGCGACCGTCAGGCGCTGGACCGGGTACGGGTAGTCGGCGACCGTTACCGCCATCCGCTCGGTCTTACCGAGTCGGACCCGCTCGAGCTCCAGCCGCCCGGGCGGCTGCAACAGGTCGATCGGAAACCAGCAGGCGTCGCCCCAGGGCTGCCATTGGAGGTCGCCGAGCCGGCAGCGGTCGATGTCGCGGCCCGGCCAGCGCACGACACCGCCGGGATTCACCGTTGCCGCGGCCGCGGCAGCGTCGCCGGGGCCGCCTGTCGGCCGGGCCTCGGCAGCCGCGCCCGTGGTCGGCCCGGCGGGCAGCAGCGCCACCGTCGCGAGCGCCACTGCCAAACCGATGCGGCGTGCCCTCGAGCTGTCCAGAAGTTGCACGTCGTCTCCCGCTCCGGGCCGGCGTCCACGGTGCGACAGGCCTCGCACCAATGCCAGCAGCCCCTCGTTGCGCAGCCAACCCCAACCGAACTGAAGGTGAACGATCGCCGGTGCAGTCGCAGCGGCACCCGGGAATCGCGCGGATCCGCCCGTCGCGCGATCGGCAATGGCCCGGGCGCCCGAGATCATGCTATCACGGGCGGCGGTGGCGGCCCGGAGGGAAGCTTCGAGCCGTCGCGGGAGTTACGTCCGGAGGACAGGAAACCGCCGATGTGGCTTGTCCGTACTCTGAAGGTGACACGGACGGGGTTCGGGCCAAGTTGAAACGCTGTTTCATCCTGGCACCGGGATTGCAGAGATCCACGGCGCGCGAAAGGGGGACCATCACCATGAAGCACATCTCCATCCTCACCGTGCTGCTCGGCGCCGTCGTCGCCGCGACGGCGTGCTCGAGTGCGGTGCCGACCGAGACGCCCGGCGTCGAGCAGCTCGGCCAGTACATCCTCCGGCAGAACGGGTCCGAGGCCGACGTCGTGGTCGGCTACAAGCATGCTGCCCAGACACTCGGTGACGAGTGGCTGCTGCTCGAGCTGGCGATCACATCGCCGTCGGGCGAGTCGGCGAAGTTCGAGCGCGAGAAGATCTGGGTCCGGACGCCGGCGGGGGTGCAGGTGCCCGCCGCGAGCCAGAAGGCGTTCGGCGAGGCCTATGGGAAGATGCGGAACAAGATCTCGCAGGCCAACGTGGCCCGGGACCCGATGGACTACTTCCCGCCAAACCGGCTCCCGTGCTCACTCGATCTGTACGTGACGCCGGGGGAAGGCGTCGCCTTCGACCAAGTGAGCGTCAACGACCGCCGCGCCTGTCAGGGCAAGCTGTTCTTCTATATCCCGGGCGGCGTCCAGCCCGGGCGCTACGTGCTGGGCATCGATCTCGAGGAGGACGAGATCCGCATCCCGTTCACCCTCGGGGCCGAGTAGCGCCGGCTGCCATCTCGCGTCGTCCGCCCCGCCCCGGGGTCGAGCGCTCCGGGGCGGGGTGGGGCCTTCCGGCATCAGGGGAATATGCCGCGGTCCTTGTAGGCGAGGGCGACCTTGTCGATGGCACCGATCATCGACGCCGCTCGCAGGTCGTAGGCGCCGCCGCCGCGCTTGAAGATCTCACGGACCGTGTGATAGGCCTCGATCATGGTCTCCTCGAGACCGGAGTTGACGAGGTCGATCTCCTCCGCGCCGCGGGCGATCGAGCTGATCTCCTGGTCCGAAAAGCCCCGACCCGTGGCGTGCTCGATGGCGGTCAGCAGCCGGCGGGCGGACTGCTCGTCGAAGCGCTTCTCGAGGCGCCCGAACTGGACGTGCTCGAGGTTCTTCAGCCACTCGAAGTAGGACACCGTGACGCCGCCGGCGTTGACGTAGGTGTCGGGCAGCACCAGGACGCCGCGCTCGAAAAAGGCCTCGCTGGCCGTCGAGCTGACCGGCCCGTTGGCGGCCTCGGCGATGATCTTTGCCTTGATGCGCGGGGCATTGTCCATGGTGATGGCGTTCTCGAGTGCGGCCGGGATCAGGATGTCGCAGTCGACCTCGAGGCCCAGATCGCGGCTGGCCAGGTCGGTGGCGCCCTCGAACCCGAGGATCGAGCTGGTCGCCAGGCGGTGCGCCATGAGCGCCTCGACGTCGATGCCACCGCGCTTGGCGATCGCGCCCTCGTGCTCGGCTGCACCGACGATCAGGGCGCCGCCATCCTCCTGCAGGAACTTGGCCGTGTGGTATCCGACATTGCCGAGGCCCTGGACCACGACCCGCTTGCCCTCGAGGCCGGCCGTCAAGCCGATCGCGCGCATGTCCTCGGCGATGCTGCAGACCTCGCGGAGCGCGTAGAAGACGCCTCTGCCGGTCGCCTCCGCCCGGCCCTCGATGCCGCCCTCCGAGACCGGCTTGGCGGTGACGCAGCCGGCGGCGTTGATGTCGTGGGGCGCCAGGGTCGCGTAGGTGTCGGCGATCCATGCCATCTCGCGCTGCCCGGTGCCGAAGTCAGGTGCCGGGACGTCGAGACCAGGGCCGATGAAGTTCTTGGTGAAGAGCTCGAACGTGAAGCGACGCGTGATCCGCTCGAGCTCGCTCTCCGAGTACTCGTGGGCCGCGATCCTGACCCCGCCCGTGGCGCCCCCGAACGGCACGTTGACGATGGCGCACTTGTAGGTCATCAGCGCGGCCAGCGCCATCACCTCGTCCTCGTTGACCGTCATGGCGTAGCGGATGCCGCCCTTGGTCGGGAGCTTGTGGTGGCTGTGCTCGGCACGCCAGCCGTGCATCACGGCGACCGAGCCATCGTCCCGTTTGATGGGAAAGACGAAGTGGATCACGCTGTTGATCTGCTTGATCTGCTCGAGGATGCCGGGGGGGTGGCTGGTGAAGGCGGCGGCCTTGTCGAAGTTGCGGTTGACCTGCTCGAAGAATGTCAGCGGCTCGGACACGGTTACCTCCTCACGCGAGCGCATCGCGTCGCTGGCGGGCGCCGGCTGCCGGGGCCCGATGATACCACCTGGACAACGGGCGCCGCGGCGCCGACGCGGCCCGATGGCGGCGCTCGACGAGGCCGGCGGAGCGACCGGCGGCTCCCGGCCATTTGGAGGCGATCATGGGGAAGAACGGGTACCTGACGGTGGCGCTGGCGGTCGCCGTGGGCGGCCTCGCGGCGGTGCAGGCGGCCGGCCAGACCGAGCAAGGAGACGAGAGCATGGCGCGACGAATCGAGGTCTACTCGGTGGAGCTGGGGAGGATGGTCACCGTTGACGTGGTGGAGCTGTCCGACGACGAGTGGCGCGAGCGGCTGACCGACGAGCAGTACCGGGTGACCCGGGAGCACGGGACCGAGCGGGCTTTCACCGGGGCGCTGCTCGACCATCACGGCGAGGGTCTGTACCGCTGCGCTGCCTGCGGCAACGACCTCTTCCTGTCGACCACGAAGTACGACTCGGGGAGCGGCTGGCCGAGCTTCTACGCCCCGGTCGACGCCGCCAACGTCGCAACCACGCCTGACCGCTCCTTCGGCATGACGCGCACCGAGCTCCGGTGCAGCCGCTGCGGCGCGCACCTCGGGCACGTTTTCGAGGACGGGCCCCGCCCGACCGGCCTCCGCTACTGCATCAACTCGGAGGCGCTCGCCTTTGCGCCGATGGAGATCGACGACGCAGCGGATGCGTCGGCCGGCGATGCCTCGCCCGAGGGCAAGGCCGCGGACCGCGAGCGCAACAGCTGTGGGCCCGGTTGACCGGGAGGCGCCCCAGTGCCCCTGCGAGCCGGCGCCGGCGGCGCTCGGCGCCTGCACCACGTAGGCGACGCGGATCTGCGCCGACCGCGGGCAGCGTGGCCCGTACGGCCTACTGAGGAGTCTCGGGCGCCGGCTCGGCGGCCGGCAGCGGCTGGCCATTCTCGTCGAGGAAGGCGATGTCGGCGCTGCGGCCGAGCGACTGCACGAGCTGACCCACCGCCACGTTGGTCTTCTCGGTGACGAGCACCCGTCGGATCGGCGCCGTCGCCTCCTCGAGCGGCACCGTGCCGGCCGGCCGGCGCTCCTCAACCTTGATCACGTGGTATCCGAACTGGGTCTCGACGACCGGCGAGATCTCGCCCGGCTGGAGGGCGAACGCGGCGTCGGCGAAGGCCGGCACCATCCGGCCCTTCTCGAAGAACCCGAGGTCGCCGCCCGAGGTGGCGCTTCCGTCGTCGGAGAGCTCGGTCGCGAGCGCCGCGAAGTCCTCGCCGGCGACCGCGCGCTGGCGGGCCTGCTCGGCCTTGCTGCGGGCCAGCGCCCGGGTCTGGTCGTCGGCGTCGGCCGCCGCCCGGGCGAGGATGTGGCGCGCCCGCACCTGCTCCTCGCGGACAAAGTCCCCGGGGTGCTCGTTGTAGAACGTCGCGATCTCCTGGTCGCTGACCTCGATGGTGGGCTGGACCTGCTGGGCGATGAAGGCCCGGCCGAGCTCCATCTCGCGGAACATCTGCTCGAGCTGGGCCGAGTTCGAGCCGCCCCTGGCGAGGGTCGCCTCGAGCTGGTCGCGGCCGCCGGCTTGCCGGGCCGTGATGTCCATCATCTGCGCGATCCGCTGGTCGTCGGGCTTGACGCCGAAGCGGCCGGCCTCCTGGGCGAGCAGCTTCTGCTCGACGATTCGCTGAGTGGCGACCTGGACGATCTCGTCCTCCGGGACCTCCTTGCCCTGGCTCTTCAGGTAGCCCTGGATGTTCTGCATCATCAGGCTGATCTCGGCGGCGTACACGGGCTGGCCGTTGACCGTCAGGACCTTGGGGTTGACGCCGGCGGCGGCCGGTGGCTCTTGTGCGCTGACCGAAAGAGCGACGAGGGAGACTGCCAACATCGTCGCGGTGAGCAGCTTGCGGGTCATGTTCTCTCCAATCTCGCGGGTGGGGCCCGCGACAGGGGACGGAGGATACCACCGGGCAGGTGGCGCGGTGCCCGGGCATGAGGAGGATTTACACTCCCTTTTCGTGGGGCTGGTTCCGCGCCGTTCCCGCTCCCGTTCCCGTCCCCGTTCCCGGTTGGGAAACCCAAGCCGAGACTGTGCGCGAAGCTCGGCGAACCGGCGGCAACGATCGGCGCGCTCCGAGCTGTTGCCGATCTCACTGCGGCTGCCACGCCTCCACCGCCATCTCGGGCACGGTCATCACCCGGAAGACCGGCAGCAGCCCCACCTGCTCGTCCCAGTAGGGCGTGCGCCGGTACCACCACAGGTAGCGGGCGCTGCGATCGGAGGCGAGCTCCTCGTCCTCGAGCGCCTTCGCCCAGGCGGCCTCGACGCGCGGGTCTTTGAGGAGCGCGCGCGCCAGGTCCTCGAGTAGATGGGTGTCGATGTAGTTCTTGCGCTCGAACACCGTGTTGACCAGGCCCCAGCGGAGCACCGAGTCCGGGGCCTCGGGCTCGAGCAGCTGCACCGCGACCGCGAAGTCGGGCTGGTCGGCAGGCACCCACAACGCCCCGGCCGGGATCGTGCGGTGCTCGACGGCGCGGCTCACCGCGACCTGCTCGACCATCACCGCCCCCTGGAAGCTGGCGCGAGCGAAGACCGGGTCGGCGACCCGGATCGTCTCGACGTCGGCATCGAGTGGCCTCGCCAGCCGCTCCACCCGCAGCCCGTGGCCGGCGAGGAGGCCCTCGATCTGCGGCCAGCCGGGTAGCACCAGGTAGCCGCGCGGCCGGGCCAGGGTGAGCTCGGCCTCCGGCGTCTGGAACCTCGGGACCTCGACCTCCCGCACCTGGCCCGGGCGGAAGCGGAGCAGGTCGCCGCCGGTCACCACCGACGGCTCGGTGAACCACTCGTAGGCCGGCCAGCGGAGGCTGCTCGGCGCCGCCGAGGTCCGCCAGCGCACCACGACCGGCGACGGCTCGGCGCCGGGTCGGCCGGCGGCCACGGCAGCCCGGTCGGCAGCGGCTGCCGCGTCGACCAGCGAGGACGGGTCACCGTCGACCTCGGCGAGCAGGGCCATCAGGAACTCGCGATTGGCCTCGACGCGCTGCCGGTAGGGCTTGTAGCTGTGCATCTCGATCAGGATCGACGGCCGGTTGCGGAGCGGGTAGTAGTCGGTGGCGAAGCGCGGCGGTCCGGGGCCGAACTCGTGCCCCTTGGCGGGGTCGAGGCGATCGACCAGCTCGACGTACGGCCCGTTGGGATGGCCGGCCTTCGCGACGGTCGCCAGCGCCGGCGGCAGGTGGGCGCGGACCCAGGCGTCCAGATTCGGGTCGAGCTGCGGCGCCTGGGCGACCGCCCAGGTCAGCACCCAGGCGTGGTCGACACCGTCGGTGACGTGGTTGTCGACGTGGAGGTGGGGTCGCCAGGCGTCGAACAGGCCGATCATGGCGCGCGCTTCCGGGCTCGCCAGCCGGAGGTGGTCACGGTTGAGGTCGATGCCGGCGGCGGTGGTGCGGAAGCCCATGCCGGCGGCCGGACCGTCCTGGTTGGGCCGGTTGAGGGGCGACACCCGCTCGTGGCCGTCGGCGTTGTAGATCGGGGCGAAGAGCACGATCGTGCGCTGAGGCAGGTCGTGGCGGCCGAGGGCCCAGTCCCGGAGCATCATCAACGTCGCGTCCTTGCCGTCGACCTCACCGGCGTGGATGCAGCTTTCGATGAGCACGATCGGCTTGCCGGACGCCGCGGCTGCGGCCGGGGTGAAGGCGCCGTCGTTGGACACCACCACCAGCGGCAGCGGGCGACCGGTCGCCGAGAGCCCGAAGGACTCGACCTGGATCGCCGGCGAGGCGGCGTCGAGCCGGCGCAGCAGCGCGACGGTCTCGTCGTAGCTCGAGGTGGCCTGGAAGTCGGTGCGCTCGGCGAGCGTCTGCCACTCTTCGGGCACGGGGCCGGCCGCGGCCGCCGAGGTCGAGACGGCGAGGAGCGCCGCGGCTGCGAGCCCTGCGAGTCGACGGGACGGTGACGAGTGTCTCATGACCGCCACTGTAGCGAAGCCGGCGGCGTTCGCGAAGCGCTCGGGCACGCGGCGCTGAGGGCTGGAGTGGGGCGGTGCGAGATGCGCCGCACGAGCTCAGACCGAGGGCGCGGCGGTGTCGTCCAGCATCTTCATGGCGTCAGGGCGAGGCCGGTTCGCCGAGGCGTCCCAGTAGGGCGAGAGGCGGCGCAGGCTCGCGACGATCGAGGGGAAGACCTCGACCAGGCGCTCGACCTCGGCCTCGGTGCTGTAGCGGCTGAGGCTGAAGCGGACCGAGCCGTGGATCGCCGTGAACGGGATCTTCATGGCGCGCAGCACGTGCGACGGCTCCAGCGACCCGGAGGTGCAGGCCGAGCCGGAGGAGGCGCAGATGCCGTGGCTCGACAGCTGGTAGAGGATGCCCTCCCCCTCGATGAAGTGGCAGGCGACGTTGAGGGTGTTGGAGAGCCGCGGCGCCCCGGCGCCGTTGACCTCCAGGTAGGGGATCCGCGCGAGGAGCTCGCGCTCGAGGCGGTCGCGCATCGCCGCCAGGCGGGGCTCGTCCGTGTCGTGATGCTCGACCATCAGCTCGAGCGCGCGGGCGAGACCGACGATGAACGCCACGTTCTCGGTACCGCCGCGCCGTCCCTCCTCCTGGTGGCCGCCGAGCATGAGCGGCCGGCAGCGCGTGCCGCGCCGCACGAACAGGGCCCCGATCCCCTTCGGGGCGTGGAGCTTGTGCCCCGAAAACGAGAGCAGGTCGACGTGTCGGAAGCTGCCCGACAGGTCGATCGGGATCTTGCCGACGCTCTGGGTGGCGTCGCTGTGGACGATGATGCCGGGGTCCGTCTCCTTGGCGATGCGCGCCAGCTCCTCGACCTGGAAGACGACCCCAGTCTCGTTGTTGGCGTGCATCACCGACACCAGCAGCGTGTCGGGGCGCAGGGCGCGGACGTACCGGTCCACGTCCAGCCGCCCGGCGCGGTCGACCGGGAGGAAGTCCACCTCCAGCCCTCGCCGCTCGAGGTCCTTGGCGACGTTGAGGACCGCGGGGTGCTCGACGGCGGTGGTGATGACGTGGCGCCGCTCCGGGTTGGCCGCGGCCACACCGAAGAGAGCCGTGTTGTTGCTCTCGGTCGCGCACGAGGTGAAGAGGATCTCGTCGGTGCGCGCGGCGCCGAGCAGCCGAGCGATGGTGCGGCGGGCCAGCTTGACGGCGGCGGCCGGTCCGCTGGCGGCGTCGTACATGGAGCTCGGGTTGAAGTAGTCGGCGGTCAGGAAGGGCATCATCGCGTCGACCACCTCGGGCGCGACCCGGGTGGTGGCGTTGTTGTCGAGGTAGATGACGTCCACCGTGATTGCCTCCGGCTCCACCGACAATCCTACCGCTTCCGATTCCGCTTCCGCGCCCGCTTCCGAAGAGGATCTGGGATCTGGGGGATAGGATCTGGCCGTGCCCGCTTCCGCGCCCGCGTCGTTCCCGTCCCCGTTCCCGTTCCCGTTCCCGTTCCCGATCAGTTCGATCCCGCGCCCGCTCTCGTCACGGCGGAGCCGAAGGCGAAGCCGGATCCGCGCCGGGAGAGCTCTGAACCGCGGAGGCCGCGGAGGGCGCGGAGGCAGTTTCGGGCCGTTCCTGAACCGCGAAGGCGCGACGGACGCGAAGCGGACCACCTGACCTGCACCGCGACAAAGTCGCCGCGTTCTCGGCGTCGTGGCGGTTCACATCACACCACCGCCTCACCGCCTTACTGCACGCCGCGCGCCCACCGGATCGGACCACGAGCAACGCCAGGAGCGGGAAGGAGGGCGCAAGGAAACACGAAAACGTCTTCGCGTCCTTCGCGTCTTTGCGGTTCATATGGGCATTTCGTCCTCTTGTCGGGCACGGAGACGGAGACGGGCGCGGAGACGGAGACGGGCAGGGGGAAGTTCAGACCGCGACGACCCGGACGCGCTCGTCGATGCTGTCCTTCAGGGCCTGCTCCACCAGCAGCTTGAGGGTCTGGCCGCCGGCCACACAGTCGGAGCAGGCCCCGACCAGCCGGCAGTAGACGATCAGGTCCTTGATGTCCACCAGCTCGAGGTCGCCGCCGTCCTTGCGGAGCTGGGGGCGGACCTGCTCGTCGATCACCCGCTCCACCTCCTTGGCGAACCTGTAGGGCGAAAGCTCGCCCTGGGGCCGCACCGCGGGGACTCGCGCCGTCGGCAGGATCGGGAGCTCCCGCAGCACGGCGGGCTGGGCGCCCCAGACCCGATCGAGCAGGTCCTGGAGGCCGCCCGGCGTGTGGTGGCAGGACATGCAGGCACCGCCTGCCTTGATCGCGTTGGTGATCTCGGGGATCGTGCGCAGCTCCAGCTCGCGGATCTTGCGCAGGATGTAGGGCTCGGTCAGACCGAAGCAGGTGCAGACCAGCCGTCCCTCCTCCTGCTCGTCGTGGCGGATGTCGATGCCCAGCTCGGCGAGGTCGACGCCCCGTCGCTGCGCCCAGTTGAAGACCGCCGCCTCGAGGGCCTCGGCGCCCATCACGGAGCAGTGGATCTTCTGGCGGGGGAGCCCGTCGAGGTACCTCACGATGTCGTCGTTGGTGATCTTCAGCGCCTCGATCGGGGTGTACCGGCCTTCCTCGATGATCGCGCACAGCGCCTCGGAGGCGGCGATCGCCGAGGTGCAGCCGAAGGTCAGGTAGCGGGCCTCGGTGACGACGTCGAGGCGCGGGTCCGATGGGTGGCGGTCGACCTTGAAGGTGAAGCGCAGCGCGTCGCCGCACGCGATCGATCCGTGCTCGCCCAGCCCGTCCGGGTTGGCGATCTCGCCCATGTGGCTGCCCGGTCCGCCGCGGACGGCGTTCATGAACAGCTCGGTCGTCTTCTGCGAGTAGTTCCAGGTCATGCGGCTCCCCGCCGGCGGTGCCCCCGCCGGGAGGACCGAATGATAGCCGATCGACCCGGCTGACTGCCCGCTTCCGCGCCCGCTTTCGCCTCCGCGCGAAGCGCTCCCGAGGGCGGAACAGCGAGCGGGAACAGGGACGGGGGCGGGAACGGCTGGGGTGCCGGCGCGGTCGCCTCAGGCATGCAGGCGGCGCCGGAGCGCCGCCACCTCGCCACTGGTGAACCCGAGCTCGGCCGCGAGCTCGTGGATCTCGTCGAGCTCGCAGCCAGTGGCCTCCCCGTCGGCGGCCGCGACCGCGTGCAGGCGGCCGAGCACCCCCAGCCGCTCGACGTCGTCGAGGCGGTCGCGCAGCAGCCTGCTCTCGGCGTAGGCCATGCCGCGGTCGGCGAGGCGCGCCCGGTGCTTGGCGATCTCGACGATCAGCGCGGCCTGCGCCGAGCTGACGCCGGTGTGATCGGCGAGCGTGCGCTCCATCGCGAGTGCCTCCTCGGCGCTGATCCGGCGATCGGCGTCGGCGACCCGGGCCAGCAGGAAGGACAGCGCCTCCAGCAGGTCCGCAGTCGACTCCGGCAGGGCTTCGATCTGGTGGGCGAGGTTGCGGATAGCGTCAGCGAGCGCGTGCCGGTCGTCGGTCCGGCCTTCAGACCGCGGTCGGTTCATCGCGTCCTCCATGGCACAAAGTACGCATTCCGGCGCCTCTTGGTTCACGAACGGATCCGAGGTTTGCGATACACTCGAACGATGATTGCGCAACGGCTGCTGTCGGCTCTCGTCCTCGCCGTCGCGCTCGCCCCCGGCCGGGCAGACGCCGCCGACGCGCGGGCGGTGGCGGGGTCCGGCGGGGCGGTGTCCAGCGCCGAGCTCGACGCCAGCCGTGCCGGGCTGGAGATTCTGGAGGCCGGCGGCAATGCCGTCGATGCCGCGGTCGCCACCGCGCTTGCCCTCGCCGTCGTCCACCCGCAGGCCGGCAATCTCGGCGGCGGCGGGTTCGCTGTGGTGCTCGTCGGGGACCGCCTCGCTGCGCTCGACTTCCGCGAGACCGCGCCGGCGGCGGCGCGACCCGACATGTACCTCGACGAGCGCGGCCGGCCGGTCCCCGATGCCTCCCTGGTGGGGCCGCTCGCGGCCGGCGTGCCGGGGACGCCGACCGGGCTGTTCGAGCTCCACGCGCGGCACGGCCGCCTGCCCTGGCCGAAGGTGGTGGATCCGGCGATCCGCCTGGCGGCCGGGGGCTTCCGGGTGTCCCGCCGGCTCAACGCCGACCTCGCCGAGGAGGCCGCGCTGCTCGCCCGCTTCCCGTCGTCGGCCGCGCTCTGGCTGCCCGCCGGCCGCCCGATCGAGGCCGGCGCGCTGGTCGTGCTGCCCGAGCTCTCGTCGACCCTGCGCGACTACGCGACGGCTGGGCCGGCGGCGATCACCGAGGGCCGCCGCGCCGTGGCCATCGCGGAGGCGGCGCGGGAGCACGGCGGGATCCTCACCACCGCCGACCTGGCGGGCTATCGGCCGGTGTGGCGGGAGCCGCTGACGTTCGAGGCCTTCGGCTGGCAGGTGGCGTCGATGCCCCTGCCGTCATCCGGCGGCATCATCGTCGGCCAGACCTGCGGCTTCGCCGAGCGCACCGGCTGGGCGTCACTGCCGCGGTTCGGCGCCGAACGCGCCCACCGGGTGGCCGAGGCGTGGCGGCGCAGCTTCGCCGACCGGTTCGATCTCGGAGACCCGGACCACACCGGCTTCGACGGCGCGCCGCTGCTGGCGGGACGCTGGCTCGACCTGCGAGCCGGCCAGCTCCGCCACCGCGCCACTCCCTCCAAGAAGGTCCGCCCGTGGAGCCCTCGCATGGCGCTCGAGCGCGCCGAGACCACCCACCTGTCGGTGGTCGACGGCGACGGCAATGCGGTCAGCATGACCACCACCCTCAACGGATCGTTCGGTTGCGGGCTGACCGTCGAGGGGGCCGGCTTCCTGCTCAACAACGAGATGGACGACTTCGCCGCGGCGCCCGGCCAGCCCAACCTCTACGGCCTCATCCAGGGCGAGGCCAACGCCATCGCCCCCGGCAAGCGGATGCTGTCCTCGATGAGCCCGACCGTCTGCCGGCGCGGCAGCGAGCTGCTGGTGCTCGGCTCGCCCGGCGGCCCGCGGATCCCCACCGCCACGGCCCAGGTGCTGCTCAGCATCGTGGTTGACTCCGACGAGTTGCAGGCGGCGGTGAACCGCCCCCGCATCCACCACCAGTGGCTGCCCGACGCCATCTTCGCCGAGCCGGGCGCTCTCTCCCCGGAGACCGCGGCCGAGCTCGTGCGGCGCGGCCACCAGCTGCGCGAGATCGAGGCGATCGGCGATGTCAATGCGGTCCGGCGGTGGGCGGACGGCGCGGTGGCGGCGGCCGCCGACCCGCGGGGCGGCGGCGCGGCCGTGGTCCAGCGCCCGGCGCCGGGCTAGCCGATGGCGCCACCAGCCCCTGCCCCGGGCCGGCCGCTCGCAGCCGCCATTGCTCTCGCCGCCGTGGTTGCGGCAGTGCCGGCCGCGATCGCGATCTCGCTGCTCCAGGAGACGCTCGAGATCTTCGAGATCCAGGGCCCGGGCCTCGCCTCGGCCTACCAGGGCGTGCAGGTGCGCACCGAGGGCAACGTGGTCACCGCGGTGGGCCCCGAGGGTTTCTTCCTCCAGACGCCCGACGCCCGGGACGACGGCGACCCCGGCACCTCGAACGGCATCTATGTCGTCGACGAGGTGTCGCCGGAGGTCGAGGTGGGGCAGCTGGTCGACGTGGTCGGGACGGTCGTCGAGCTCTTCGGCTGGACCCAGCTCCACGAGGCGACGGTGATCGTCCGCAGCTCCGGGAGCCCGCTGCCGGCGCCCATTGAGCTCGACCGGCGCACGCCCTCACCGAACCAGCCGTGGCCGGAGATCGAGCTTGAGCGCTTCGAGGGCATGCGCCTGCGGGTGGCCGCGGGAGTGGCGGCCGGGTCGAGCGACGGCTTTGGCGACGCTCCAGTGGTGGCCGTCCCCCGGCGACCGTTCCGCGAGCCGGGGGTCCTCTACCCGGGCGTCGCCGGCCTGCCGGTCTTCGATGGCAACCCGGAGACCTTCTGGCTGGCCCCGGGCGGCCTCGGCGGTCCGGAGACGCCGCTGGCCGGCGGCAGCGCCTTCACGGCGGTCGGCGTTCTCGCCGAGGAGTTCGACGAGTACCGGCTGTGGCCGACCGAGCTCGAGGTGGTCGACGTCCCGACGCTGCCGCGGCCGGTGCGCAGCCGCCGCAGCGGCGAGCTGACCGTGGCCACCCAGAACCTCGAGCGACTCGACCGCGCGGCCGCCGACCCGCCGTTCGCGATCCGGCTCGGCAAGCTCTCCCGCCAGATCCGCGAGGTCCTGCGTGCGCCGGAGGTGCTGGCGGTGCAGGAGGTCAAGGACCTGGCGACCCTGGCCGACCTGGCGGGCCGGATCCGCGCCGACGATCCTGCCGCCGCCTACGCGGCGTACCACGTGGAGGCGCCGGCCGTCGACGAGTTCGATGTCGGCTTCCTGGTTCACGACACCGTCGATGTGCTGTCGCTGACCCAGATCGGCGCCAACGCCATTTTCAGCCTCGACGGCTCGCTGCTCAACGACCGGCCGCCGCTCGTGCTCGAGGCGACCTGGCGCGGCGCCGACCCGCCGCTGCCGCTGACCGTGGTGGCCGTGCACCAGCGGTCGATGATCGGCATCGACGATCCCCAGGACGGCGAGCGGGTGCGCCGCAAGCGCCACGAGCAGGCGGTGTGGCTGGCGGGTTGGATCCAGCAGCGGCAGGGCGAGCGCCCGGACGAACGCCTGATCGTCATCGGCGACTTCAACGCCTTTGAGTTCACCGACGGCTACGTCGACGTCATCGGCCAGGTCACCGGCCTCCCTGATCCCCTCGGCGCGCTGATCCCGGCAGTCGACGTGCTCGACCCGCCGCTCACCGACTGGGTGGCATGGCTGCCGGCGGCCGAGCGCTACTCGTACGTGTTCGACGGCGACGCCGAGGTGCTCGACCACGTGCTGACCACGCGGGCCGCGGGCCCCTGGGTCGCGAGCGTGGCGTTCGGCCGCGGCAACGCCGATGCGCCGCAGGCGCTCGAGGACGATCCGTCAACGGCCGCGCGCAGCTCCGACCACGACGGGCTCGTCCTCTACCTCGGGCCGCACCTCCGGCGGCCGGAGGGCCGACGCCCGCTGCCGTGACAGGTTGGCGAACTGCAGGCGCTCGCGAGTTGGCGATGCTCCCCGGCCAGCATCGCTGAACCACCCGAGCCCGCTTCCGCGCCCGCTTCCGCTTCCGAGTCCGACTGCCGGCCTTCGCATATTCGGGGCCGGTTTGGTGGCGCGGTTTCCATCCTCGGCTGGGAGATCACCCGTTGACCTGCCTCCCGATGCTGCGAGGTACCCTGCTGCGGCATTGACTGCCACCGAAGTTCCAACGGGTATCCGGATGCGGGCGCGGAAGCGGAAGCGGACTGGGGCGGGGCGGGGCCGGTCCGTGTCCCCCAGATCCCAGATCCTAGAACCTGGATCCTATTCCCTTCACCTCCGCTCACACCTCCACCGGGCCGGCACTCGGAGTGAACCCCGGGAAGTGCTCGACCGTGACGTCGAGGTGGCCGGTCAGCTCCTTGAGCTCGCGGGTCAGGGCGCGGCCGATGACCAGGCGCTGAACCTGGTTGGTGCCCTCGTAGATCTGGGTAATCTTGGCGTCCCGCATGTACTTCTCGATCGGATAGTCGCGGCAGTAGCCGTAGCCGCCGAAAAGCTGGACCGCGTCGGTCGTCACCCGCATCGCGGTGTCAGTGGCGAAGACCTTGGCCATGGCGGCGATCTTGTTGATGTTCTTGACCCCGGCGTCGATCGCCCGGGCCGAGGTGTAGACCAGCTGGCGCGCCGCCTCGACCTGAGTCGCCATGTCGGCGAGCATGAACTGGATCGCCTGGTGCGACATCACGGTCTGGCCGAACTGGCGGCGCTCCGAGGTGTAGCGCAGCGCCCACTCGAGGGCGCCCTGGGCGAGCCCCAGCGCCTGTGCGGCGACGCCCGGCCGGGCGCGGTCGAGGGTCATCATCGCGTTGCGGAAGCCGCCGCCCTCCTTGCCGCCGAGCAGCTGGGAGGCCGGCACCCGGCAGCCGGCGAAGTCGAGCTCGTTGACCGGCACGGTCCGGATCCCCATCGTGTCCTCGCGCTTGCCCACCGAGAAGCCCGGGGTGCCCTTGTCGAGGATGAAGGCCGAGATGCCGCGCATGCCCTTGTCGGGGTCGGTGAGGGCGTAGATCGTGTAGGTCGAGGCGACCGCGCCGTTGGTGTTCCACTTCTTGTGGCCGTCGAGGACGTAGTCGGAGCCGTCGCGGATGGCCGTGGTGCGAAGGCTGCCGGCGTCGGAGCCGGACGCCTTCTCGGACAGGCCGAAGGCGATCAGCGCTCCGTCCACGATCGGCGGCAGGTACTTCTGCTTCTGCTCCGGAGTGCCGCCGAGGACGATCGGGAACGAGCCGAGCGCGTTGACCGCGTAGGCGACCCCGACGCCGCCGCACGCGCGCGACAGCTGCTCGACCACCAGGCAGATGTCGAGCACGCCGGCTCCCTGGCCGCCGTACTCCTCGGGGATCCAGATCCCGGTGAGGCGGTACGACCTGAGGGCCTCCAGGATGTCCCAGCCGTACTCGCCGGTGCGGTCGAGCTCGGCGGCTCGAGGGCGGACGAACTTCTCGGCCACCTCGCGGGCGCGGTCCTGGTAGTCGAGGTTGGTCGGGCTCAGCAGCTCACGCATGGGATCCTCCGGGCACGAAGGGTGCGGGTCATTGTACATGGACGCCGGTCTCACGAGGATATAGGGTCTAGGATCTAGGATTTAGGGAGCGCCGGGATCGCGGTCGGCACGGTGGTCGGGCGTCAACCCGGTTGGGTGGGCGGCCCTAGATCCTATCCCCCAGATCCCGGCTTCAGGAGGGTACAGGGTCTAGGATCTAGGATTTAGGGAGCGCCGGGATCGAGTCCGTCGCTGATTCCGCGTGGCAATCCGGGTGGTTGGGCGGGCCCTAGATCCCAGCCCCTAGATCCCAGATCCTCCTAGTCGATGGCGTGCCGGATGGCGGTCGCGAGATCGGGCACCCGGAAGGAGTAGCCGAGGCCCTCGAGCGCCGCCGGCTGAACCCGCGCGCTCGCGAGCAGCAGCGCGTCCGCCATCTCGCCCATCGCCAGGCGGGCTGCCGCCGCGGGCAGGCGCAGCAGGCTCGGCCGGTTGAGGACCTGGCCGAGGGCCTTCGCGAAGTTGGCGCAGCGCACCTGCTGTGGCGCGGCGAGGTTGATCGGGCCGCTCGCTGCGGGCTGATCGAGAACGAAGCGTACTGCTCCGATCACGTCCGCCATGGCGACCCACGGCCACCACTGCCGGCCGGAGCCGATCGGCCCGCCCACGCCGAGCCGGAACGGCAGCAGCATCCGCTCGAGCGCGCCGCCGCGGCCCACCACCATGGCGAGCCGGAGCAGCACCACCCGCGTGCGCCCGGAGGCCGCGGTGAGGGCCGCCTGCTCCCAGTCGCGCGCGAGCTCGGCGAGGAAGCCGGTGCCCGGGGGCGCGCCCTCGTCCAGGAGCTCCTCCCCGCGGTCGCCGTAGTAGCCGACCGCCGACGCGCTGACGAGCAGCGGCGGCGGCGACGCGGCCACGCCGATGGCGCGGGCCAGCGTCTCTGTCGACCGGATCCGGCTCGACCGCAGCTCCTGTTTGACGCGCGGCGTCCAGCGTCCCTCGCCGATGGTGCGGCCGTTGAGGTTGACGACGGCGTCGGCGCCCGACAGCACGGCGGGGTCGAGCTCGCCGCGCGCCGGGTCCCAGCGTGCGGCGCTCGTCGTCCCTGACTCGACCTCACCGCGGGCGAGCCTCACCACCTGGTGACCAGCGGCCTCGAGGTCAGGCACCAGCCAGCGACCGACGAGACCGCTCGCGCCGGAGATGATGATCTTCATGGCGGGGAATCTACCATGCACAGAGGATCTAGGATCTGGGATCTAGGATCTACGGGGTGGAGGGGGGCTGAACCGAGATCCCAGCCCCCAGATCCTAGTCCCTCGCGGTCAGACCCTGAACCCGACGTCACCGCCGCGCCGAGCCACGGCGACGTAGCCGATGATCTTGTGCACCAGCCGCGCCGCGGCGGCATCGGCGTAGTGCAGCCCCTCGCGGGGCGCCAGCTCGACGACGTCGGCGCCGACCACCGGACGCGACTCGCACAGGCGGCGGACGAAGGCCAGCGTCTCGGCCCAGCCGAGGCCGCCGGGCACCGGGGTGCCGACCGCCGGCACCACCGAGGGGTCGAAGCCGTCGAGGTCGATGGTCAGGTAGACCGGGCCGGGGGGCACCCCGGCGATGATCTCCTCGGCGACCTCGGCGAGCCGCCCCGCGACCTGGTGGCCGAGGTGAAGGCGGCTCCTCTCGCCGCGGATGAAGCGCCGCTCCGGCTCGTCGAGGGAGCGGATACCGATGCCGGTCAGGAAGACGCCGTCCTCGACGATGCGCCGCATCGGGCAGGCGTGGTTGTGCGGCGAGCCCAGGTAGCTGTCGCGCAGGTCGGCGTGGGCGTCGATCTGGACCACGGACAGCGCCGGCCACAGCGCCTGGTGGGCGCGGACCAGCGGCGCCGTCACCGCGTGCTCGCCGCCGAGCGAGAGCAGCAGGCGGTCGGGGCGGACCAGCGACGAGGCGATCTCGAAGATCACCTGCGCCGCGGCGGCCGGGTCGACCGGGAGCTCCGGCGTCGGCTGGGTGGCGATGCCGCCGACCAGCTCCCACGGGATGGCGTCGAGCTCCTCGTCGTAAAACTCGATGTGGTGACTGGCGGCGAGGATCGCCGCCGGCCCGTCGCCGGTGCCCCGCTTCCACGACGCGGTGATGTCGAGCGGCAAGGGCAAGATCAGGACGCCGCTGCGATCCGCGTCCGAGGCCTCTTCGTCGAGGTTGAGGAAGTTGGGCCGGATCAGGTCCATCACACGATGAGCACTGCGGCCGCCACGACCGTCGTCCAGATGCCCTTCCGACCGACCGCGGACTGGGTCATGCTGCGGGTCTTGACGATCCGGTCGGAGATCTTCCACAGGTCTCGCTTGCGGTCCCAGCTCTCGTCGACGTCGAACTCGGTCACCCCGAGGGTGGTGGCGAGCATGCCGGCGGCGAGGTCCTCGGCGTAGTCGCTGACCTCCTCGTCGGTCTTGCCGTAGTCGTGGTGCTCCGACAGGTAGCCGAACACGTTGGGGTCGGTCGGCCGCGCGATGCCGATTGCCGCCGAGATCAGCCGGTGCTGCTCGTCGGTCTGGGCCTGGCTCTTGACGCAGAACACGATCTGCCCCGGTTGCAGCTTCTTGAGGCCGGCGTCCTTGGAGATGATCCTGCAGTGGGGTGGGAAGATGCTGGACACGCTCACGATGTTGAAGGCGGCGATGCCCGCCATGCGGAGCGCCAGCTCGAAGCTGGCCAGCTTCTCGACGTGGCGGCCGACTCCCTTGGTCAGGAACATCTGCTGCGGAACCAGATGCTGGTGCTCCACCGGTCACCTCCAGCCGTGCTCACTTCGTGCCGACGGCGAAAGGTACCATACTCCACGAACGGTGACGACGGCGACATGACCCTCGCGCGACAGATTCTCGCCTGGTACCGCCACCACGCCCGGCCGCTGCCCTGGCGCCGCGAGCCGCGCGACCCTTACCGGGTGCTGGTGTCGGAGCTGATGCTCCAGCAGACGCAGGTCGATCGCGTCACCGACCGGTTCGAGGCCTTCATTGCCGCGTTCCCCGATCTGGCGGCCCTCGCCGCGGCCCGCGAGGAGCAGGTCCTGGCGATGTGGTCCGGGCTCGGCTACTACCGGCGGGCGCGCATGCTGCACCGCCTCGCCCGGGAGGTCGTGGCTGGCTCGGGGGCACTGCCGAACAGTGCGGCCGAGCTCGCCGGTCTGCCCGGGGTCGGCCCGTACACGGCCGCCGCGGTGGCGTCGCTGGCTTTCGGCGAGACGATCCCGGTGATCGACGGGAACGTCCTCCGGGTGGCGTCGCGCGCGCTGGCCCTGGCCGGCGACCCGCGGGCCAAGGCCGGCCGCGAGGCGATCCTCCAGTGGCTGCGACCGCTGGTCGAGGAGGGGCCGCCGGGTCCGGTCAACGAGGCCCTGATCGAGCTCGGCGCGACTGTGTGCCGGCCGGTGGCCCCGGCCTGCGACCGCTGTCCGCTGGCCACCGGCTGCCGCGCGCGCGCGACCGGGAGACCGGAGCGGTACCCGCCGCCGCGGCGCCGCCGCAGCGGGCTGGCCGTGACCTGGGTCGCCGCCTGCTGCATCGACGGGAGAGGACGCTGGCTGGTCCGCCAGGTCACCGAGGGGCCGATCCTGCGCGGCCTCTGGCTGCCGCCGATCGCGGAGCTCGGGCCGGAGGAGCCCCCGGACGCGGCCGCCCGCCGGCTGGTGCCGGAACCGCTGCTGGCCGAGCCGCGGCGGCTGCCCGCGATGCGCCACTCGATCACCCATCGCCGGATCACCGTCCACCCGGTCCGCCTGGAGCTTCAAGCCGGCGGCGCCGCGACCGTCGTCGGGCGCTGGATCGACCCCGCCGAGCCCGGAGTCCCGACCTCGACCTTGCTGTCTAAGCTTGTCCAATCCAATGATTTGCCGGTCGACGACACGAGTGAATGACCATTCATTCCGGATGCTATACTGGCGGCCGTGGCAGCCGTCGCCAGCCGGCCGTGACAGGAGGTTCGATGAACCACGCCACCGCAGGGTCGTTGCTCGGCATCCCCGGAGTCGCCTGGTTCTGGGCCTTGACCGTGCTCGGAGTCGGTGCCGTCGTGATCTCCCTCGGCCGGCGCTACGAGCTGCTGCGGCTGGGCAGGCCGGACAACCGGTTTGACCGCATCGGCGAGCGGATCCGGCATGTCCTGGTGTACGCCTTCGGCCAGCGCAAGATGTTCGACGACCCCTTCGCGGGGGTCTATCACATCCTGATCTTCTTCGGCTTCCTGGTGGTCAGCCTGCGCACGGTCACGATGGTGATCGAGGGGCTGTTCGCGGGCTGGGAGCTGCCGCTGCTCGACACGCCAGCCGGCCACGGCTACCTGTTCGTCAAGGACGTGTTCGAGCTGCTGGTGCTGATCGGGCTCCTCGGCGCCGTGTGGCGCCGCGGCATCGAGCGCAAGCCGCGGGTCATCCAGTCGATGGGGGCGTGGCTGGTGATCGGCCTGATCGCGATCCTGATGGTCACCGACCTCGCCTCCGAGGGCGCGCGGATCGCCGCCGGCGCGGTCGAGAGCTCGTTCCTGCCCGTGTCCTCGGTCTTCGCGGCGCTGTTCTCGGGCCTCGGGGCAGGCGCTCTGCAGGCGATCTACTCGGCGAGCTGGTGGGTCCACCTGATCACGCTCTACGTGTTCGCCAACGAGCTGCCGTACTCCAAGCACTTCCACGTCTACACGTCGCTGTTCAACGTCTTCTTCGCCAAGCTCGACCCGCCCGGCAGGCTCGCGTCGATGGACCTCGAAAACATCGACGAGAGCACCCGCTTCGGCGTCGCCACCGTCACCGACTTCACCTGGAAGCAGATGCTCGACATGTACAGCTGCACCGAGTGCGGCCGCTGCCGCGAGTTCTGCCCGACGACGATCACGCACAAGCCGCTGCAGCCGGTGCTCTACCTCAAGTCGGTGCGCGACCAGCTCTACGGCGAGCAGAAGGCGCTGCTGGCCGGCCCGGGCGGGACCGGCAGGGCATCGGAGGCCGAGCTGGTGCCGGTCGTGGTCGACCCCCAGGTCATCTGGGCGTGCACCACCTGCCGCTGGTGCGAGCGCGCCTGCCCGCTGCAGATCACGTACGTCGACAAGCTGGTCGACCAACGCCGCAACCTGGTGCTCGACAAGGCCGACTTCCCCGAGGAGGCGCAGCCCGCGTTCCGCGGCTACGAGGTCAACGGCAACCCCTGGCAGCTGCCGGCAGAGGATCGTGGAGCCTGGGCGGACGGCCTCGGGGTCCCGCTGGCGGCCGAGGCGGGCGGCGATTTCGAGTACCTGTTCTTCGTCGGCTCGCCGGACAGCTACGACGATCACGGGAAGAAGGTGTCACAGGCCCTGGCCAAGATCCTCAAGGTCGCCGGCGTGAAGATCGCCATCCTGGGGCCGGAGGAGGTGTCGAGCGGCGACGCGGCCCGGCGGTTGGGCAACGAGTACCTGTTCCAGACCCTGGCTGCGCAGAACATCGAGAGCATGAACCGCTATGGGGTCACCAGGATCGTCACCAACTGCCCGCACGCCTTCAACACCCTCAAGCACGAGTACCCGGACTTCGGCGGCCGCTACGACGTGGTCCACGGCACCCAGCTGGTGGCCGAGCTGGTCCGCAAGGGCAAGGTCAAGCTCACCCAGTCACTCGACCTCGACCTCGCCTACCACGACCCCTGCTACCTCGGCCGGACCAACGGCGAGTACGACGCGCCCCGGTTCCTGCTGCGGGCGATCCCCGGGGTGCGGGTGCGCGAGGCCGAGCTGTCCCGCGAGCGCGCCATGTGCTGCGGCGCGGGGGGCGGCCGGATGTGGCTCGAGGAGAAGCTCGGCGAGCGCATCAACCAGACCCGGTTCGGCCAGCTCGAGGCCGCCGGCACGAAGAACGTCGGCGTCGCCTGCCCCTACTGCTGGGCGATGCTGTCGGACGCGCAGCGCGAGCTCGGCCACGAGCAGGCCAAGACCTGGGACGTCATCGAGCTGGTGGCGATGGCCATGGGCGAGCCGAGGGCGCAGAGGGGGTAGGGGTTGGTGAGTGGGGGAGAGGAGCCCCCGCCCGCTTCCGCTTCCGTGAGGCCAGGCGAGTGCGAGGAGAGCGCGCCCTGCGGGCGTGCCATCTTTGGCAATCTCGTGACGACGATGTTCCTGAACAGGTGCTTGCGACCCGGAAATTGCCAAAGGTGGCAACCTCGGGGAGCGCGTCCAGAGAATCGGCGCGAAGCGTTCTCGAGGACGGAGCGGACGAGCGGGAACGGGAATGGGAACGGGAAAGGACACGAGTGCGGTCGGCCCTAGATCCTATCCCCCAGATCCTAGATCCTCCTCGTCAAGGACCAGATCCACCCGGTTCTCCGGCCCCTCCCAGACGCTGACCGAGAGCAGGCTCGCCCCGAGCTCCTGGACCAGTGGTGCGAGGCGGCCGGCGATGAACTCGGCGACGCGCTCGGCCGACGGGCTCGGCACTGAGATCTCGGGATGGGCGCCGAGGTCGCTGCCGTCGAGCGGCTCAACCAGGGACCTGAGGGCGTGGTGCACCGCGTGGAAGTCGACGGCGTAGCCCTCGTCGTTGAGCCGGTCGGTGCCGACCCGGACTGCCACCTGCCAGGGGTGGCTGTGGCTCGCCTCGGGCTCGCCGAGGTAGCTCGCCAGCGCGTGACGCGCCGTGAAGCTCGCCCGGGAGTGGACCACCCAGCGGATCATGGCCCAGGCTCCCCGGCCGCCTCGTCGCGGTCCCCCTCCGGCGCGCCGGCGGCCCGTAGCCGCAGCACCAGCCGCTCGCGCGCAACGCGGACCAGCGGGACCCGCGCCTCCTCGACCCCGGCTGCGAGCAGCAGCTCCTTGACCGTGGCGACCGGGCCCTCATCCTCGCGCAGGTTGAGCTCGACCCGGAGCCGGCCGTCGGCCAGCGGCTCCCACCGCCGCACCGCCCGGGCGAGGCCGCCGCCGAGCTCAGAGGGATTGGACGGCCATCCGCCGTTGCCGGTCTCGCCGACCAGCCAGAGCGCCGCCGCCACCAGCTTGCCGAGCGACGGCGCGTGCGGCAGCAGTGGTTGAGCCTCGTGGATTCTGAGCCCCTCCGGCAGCAGCCGGTTCATGACCTCGAGATGGGCGGGGCGGACGGGCGCGGTGCAGTCCACATCGAAGTGCTCGGCGAGCCCTTCCTGGCCGACGGCGAGCGCCGGTCCCATCGACACCCGGATGTGGGGGTTGAAGCCCTCGGTGTAGCGGGCGGGGACGCCGGCGGCGCGCAGCACGCGGCCTAGCGCGTCCATCACCTGCCGGTGCGACAGGAAGCGCGCGTCGCCGGTCTTGCCGAAGCTGAAGCGGTAGCTGCGGTAGACCGGAGGCTGGGGGTCGCGGCTGTCGGGCCGCTTGGTCCGCGGCTCGGAGTGCAGCCGATAGGCCGCGGCCGCGGGCCGGCCCGACTCCACCGGCGGCGCGCCGGGCACCGGGAGCGTGCTCTCGGCGAGCTTGATGTCGTCGCCGTCGCCGGGGACGCCGCAGTGGCAGCAGTGCCCCCACCTGCAGTCCTTGGTGGCGATCTCGCGCAACGCCCGCCGCCACTCGGCCTTGAGGTAGCCCTTGCGGACGCCGGCGTCGATGAGGTCCCACGGCAGCACAGCGCTCGGGTCGCGGCCGCCGAGCTCGGACGCGAGGTCGACGCCGGTCTCTGCGATGGCTTGCTGCCAGGCCGCCAGCTTGAAGTGATCGGACCAGCCGTCGAAGACTGCACCGAGATCGTGGGCGCGCTCGATGGTGGCCGACAGCCCCCTGCCGCCCCGCGCGAGCAGCGCCTCGAGCGCGGCCTCGTCGGGCTCGCTCCACGACAGCCGGGCGCCGCGGATTCGCCGGAAGCGGTCCTTGAGCAGCCGGATCCGGCGCTCGAGCTCCGCCGCCGGCACGAAGGGCTGCCACTGGAAGGGAGTCCACGCCTTGGGCACGAAGCAGCCGACCGAGACCTTGACCTCGACCCGGCGGCCGCTGGCGCGACGGCCGGCACGGATCAGGTCCTCGGTGAGCCGCGCCAGCTCCTCGAGGTCGTCGTCGGTCTCGGTGGGCAGGCCGATCATCGCGTAGACCTTGATCAGGTGCCAGCCGCGCGCGAACGCCGCCTCCGCGGCGCGCACCATGTCGGCGTTGGTGAAGGTCTTGTTGATCACCCGCCGGAGCCGGTCGGAGCCGGTCTCGGGGGCGAAGGTGAAGCCCGACTTGCGGACCGTCGACACCGCCTCCGCGAGCTCGACCGAGAAGGCGTCGGCGCGCAGGCTCGGCAGGCTGACCGAGACCCGGCGGCCGCGCAGCCGCTCGGAGAGCTGGCCGACGAGCGGCTCGACCTGCGAGTAGTCCGCGGTCGACAGGCTGAGCAGCCCGACCTCCTCGAAGCCGGTCTCCTCGACCTGGCGCTCCATGAGCTCGACCACCACCTGGGGGTCGTGCTCGCGGACCGGCCGGTACCAGTAGCCGGCCTGGCAGAACCGGCAGCCCTGGGTGCAGCCGCGTGCGATCTCCATCCCGAGTCGGTCCTGGATGACATCGGCGAAGGGCACGATCGGCAGGTCGGGCAGGTCGGCCGGGTCGAGCCGGTCGACCCACACCCGGTGGACCGGCAGCGGGGCCGCCGGATCGAGAGCCTCCCAGCGAGCGCCACCGTCCGTCGCCGCGTCGTGCCAGCGGTAGAGCTGCGGGACATAGACACCGCGGACCCCGGCCAGCCGCCGCAGAGTCGCGGCGCGGTCCAGACCGGCCGCGCGGGCTGCGAGCACGACGTCGAGGATCTCGTCGAGCGCCGCCTCGCCGTCCCCGATCAGGATCGCGTCGAAGAAGTCGGCGACCGGCTCCGGGTTCGCGCTGCAGGGCCCGCCGCCGAGCACCAGCGGCTCGCCCTGGCCGCGCGCCGCGGCCCGGCGCGCGATCCCGGCCAGGTCGAGCAGGTAGGGAACATTGATGTAGTTGAGCTCGCTCTGCAGGGAGATCCCGACGATGTCGAAGTCCCGCACCGGCCGGTAGGACTCGAGAGTGTACAGGGGAAGGTCGTGCTCGCGCAGGACCGCCGCCATGTCCGGCATCGGCGCAAAGCAGCGCTCGGCAAGCGCGTCGGGACGGCGGTTGACCAGGTGGTAGAGGATCCGGGTCCCCTGGTGCGACATGCCGATCTCGTAGGCGTCCGGGAAGGTGAGGGCGACCCGGACCGCGACCTCGTCCCACGGCTTGCGGATCAGGTTGCGCTCCAAGCCGAGATACCTGGCCGGGCCCTGGACCGACGGCAGGCACCGGTCGAGCGCCGCCCGGACTCCCTCGGGCGGCAGCGGGTCACTCATCCGCACCTCCACCCCATCGTGTTGGGGCCGCTCACCTTACACGAATCCGCGCGAACCCGATAGGTATTCCTGGCCTTGCCCGCTTCCCCTTCCGCTTCCGCGCCCGGCAGGCGAGGCGAGTACGAGGAGAGGGCGTCCTGCGGGCGTGCCATCTTTGGCGATTTCGGGACGACGTTCCACCTCTAGACGTGCTCGAGACCCGAAATCGCCAAAGGTGGCAACCTCGGGGAGCGCCTCCAGAGAATCGGCGCGAAGCGCTCTTGATGACGGAGCGAACGAGTGGGCACGGAGACGGAAACGTGGAAGTGCTGGCCCGTGCCCTGCGCGCTCCGAGATGGACGCGCGCAGCGCCTCCTGGCGGGGAGGACAGGGCCGTGGCATCAATCACTCAATAAGAAGGATTTCGTGGCGCAATGGCCATCCACGCCCGGTCCGGAGTCACTCTGGTCGCACCGAAGGCCAGTGCGCCACGAAATCCTAGGCGACCATCTCCTGCGGCGGCCGCTCGAGCTCGGCGACGGCGCGGGCCAGGCGCTTCAGGGCGCGTCCGCGCAGCGGCCCGATCGACCCGATCGGCCGCTCCAGGCGATCAGCGACCTCCTGGTAGCTGAGGCCCTCGATGTAGATCAGCGCCAGCAGGCGGCGATCCGGTGGCCGCAGCAGACCGAGGCCGCGCGAGATGAGCTCACGGATGTCCTCGTCGTGCTCCGGTTCGTGGAGCTCGAGGTCCTCGAGGTAGCGCTCGGCAAGGGTGCGCTCGCGGATCAGCCGGCGGATCCGCTTCTTGGCCTGGTTGATCGCCGTGCCGAGCAGCCAGGTGCGGACGTTCCGGATCTCGGCCGCCTTCAGCACCAGCTGGAGCATCACCTCCTGGCAGAGGTCCTCGGCGTCCTGCTCGCCGAGACGGAACCAGCGCAGGAAGACCGAGAACAGCATCGCCCGGTAACTGGTGGCGATCCGCGTGAACGCGCCCTGGTCGCCGGCCACGAAGGCGGCGAGGAGCTGCTGGCCCTCGGCGTCGCTGAGCCGCGCCCCGCGCGACCCCCGCGCCGGCGCCTCGACCTCGGTGCCGAGGTCGGTGAGGATCCGCGCCAGTGCGTCGATCGACAGCGGCTTGGCGAGCATCTCGTCGACGCCCGCGTCGGCGGCCTCCTGGGCGATCGCGCTCAGATCCTGGCCGGAGAAAAGGACGACCCTGGCCCCGGGCGCGCGCTCGCGCGCCATCCGTGCCACGTCGAGGCCCTCGGTGCCCTGGTCGAGCCTGAGGTCGGTGAGCACCAGCGAGAAGCACTCGCGCTGCAGGTGGTCGTCGGCCTCGTCGACGGTGGCTGCCGCGGTGACGCAGGCGCCCCGGTCCTCGAGCACGGCGCCCACCGACTCGCGCACCGCGGGATCGTCGTCGACGAGCAGGACAGTTGGTTTGTGGATGGTCTCCCTATGCATCGTGGCCTCCCGGGGCCGGTCTACGCAGGAACCGTGCCACTCGCGGCGGGTGCCATGGACACTCATAAGTCCATACCTCGCAACATCTTGACCGACATCTCTCAGGGATCGTCGCGGCCGCCGGGATGTCCATGTCAAGAAAGTGAACACAGCTCGCGCCGCGATCCGGTCTCGATTGGTGGTGTACACTGCGCCGGATGAGAGTCGTGTTCTTCGGGACCCCCGAGTTCGCCGTACCGTCGCTCGAGCGCCTGGTGGCCAGCCGCCACGAGGTCGTGCGAGTGGTCTCGCGCCCGGACAAGCCGGTCGGCCGCCAGCAGGTGGTGACGCCGCCGGCGGTGGTGGAGGCGGCGCTGCGTCACGGCATCGCGGCCTGGCAGCCGGCGTCGCTGAAGAGCGAGCAGGCGGCCGCGGAGCTGACCGCGCTCGCGGCCGACGCCGCCGTGGTGGTGGCCTACGGCAGGCTGATCCCCGAGGGGCTGCTGGCGATCCCGCGCCACGGCTTCGTCAACCTCCACCCGAGCCTGCTCCCTCGCCACCGCGGGCCGTCGCCCATCCAATGGGCGCTGGTGTGCGGCGACCGCAGGACCGGCGTGACGACGATGCTGCTCGACAAGGGCCTGGACACCGGGCCGATCCTGCTCCAGCGGCGGGTGGAGATCGACCCCCGCGACACCGCTGAGCTGCTCGCGCCGCGGCTCGCCGAGCTCGGCGCCGAGCTGCTGGTGGAGACCCTCGATCGGCTCGAGGCGGGGTCCCTCACGCCACGCCCGCAGCCGGAGGATGGCGCCAACCTGACGCCGATGCTGCGGCGCGAGTTCGGCAAGGTCGACTGGTCGATGCCGGCGCGCCAGCTGGTCAACCGGCTGCGAGGCTTCACGCCCTGGCCCGGCCTCTACACCGCATACCGGGGCAGCCGGCTCAAGGTCTTCGGCCTCGAAGAGGTGGTGCCGCCGCCGGCGGGAGACGAGCATCCCGGCTCCGTGCTGGCGGCGGACGCGGCCGGGGTCATGGTCCGCTGCGGCCGCGGCTCGGCGGCCAGGATCACCGAGATGCAGCGCGAGGGCCGGCGGCGGCTGCCGGCTGACGCCTTCCAGATCGGCGAACGGGTGAGCCGGGGTGAGCGATTCGGCTGACCGCCAGCTGGCGGCGCGACTGCTGGTCCGGGTCGAGGAGGGTGCGTACTCGTCGCGGCTGCTCGCGCGGCCGGTGCCGGCCGGTGTCCGGGCGCGGGTCCTCGGGGTGCTGCGATGGCAGCGGACCCTGGATGCGGCCCTGAGCGAGCCGCTGCGCCGGCCCCTCGACCGGCTCGATGCCGAGGTGCGGGCCGTGCTGCGGCTCGCCCTGCTCGAGGCGGTGGTGCTCGGGACCCCGGTGGCGCTGGCCACCGACGCCGCGGTCGGGACGGTGCGCCGGCTGGGCAAGACCTCGGCGGCCGGCCTCGTCAACGCGGTGCTGCGGCGCGCCGCGCCGGCCTGGGCCGCGCTGCTGGAGCGGGCGGCGCCGGATCTGCGGCTGTCCCACCCGGATTGGCTCTGGCGGCGCTGGCTGGGGGCATTCGGCGAGGATGCGGCGCTGCGCGCCATGGCGGCCGACCAGGAGCCGGCGCCGGTCTGGGTGTGGTGGCTGGACGACCAGGCCCGAGCCGCCGCGGCCGCGGCCGGCGTCGGGCTGCGGTCCCACCCGTGGTGCCCCGGAGCGTGGACTGCTCCCGAGCAGGCCCGGGAGCTCCTCGCCGCGGTGGCGGCGGGCAAGGCCTACGTCCAGGACCCGAGCTCGCAGCTGGTCGCCCACCTCGCGCTGCGGCTCGGCGGCGGCAGCGCGCGGCTGGTCGACGTGTGCGCCGCGCCCGGCGGCAAGCTCGCACTGTGGCGCCGGCTCGGCGGCGAGCCGATGCCGCTCGCCCTCGACCGGCACCCCGGCCGGCTCCGCGTGGCCGGCCGCCTCCTCGACCGGGTCGGTGGCGCCGGGCTGGTGGTGGGCGACGCGGCGGCCCCGCCGCTGCCGCCGGCGAGCCGGGACGTGGTGCTGGTGGATGCGCCGTGCTCGGGGACCGGGACCCTGCGCCGGCATCCCGAGCTACGGTGGCGGTTGCGCCCCGAGGGGATTGCCCGGCTCGCCGCGGTGCAGGCGGGCATTCTGGCCGCGGCCCGAGAGCTCGTCGCGCCCGGCGGCATGGTGCTGTACTCCACCTGCTCGGTGGAGGCCGAGGAGAACGAGGCGCTCGTCGAGCGGCTGCCGGCGGGGATCGAGGCGATCGAGCTGGCGGCGCTGCTCCCGGCCGGCGTGCCGGCCACGCCGACCGCGGCGGGCGGCGTCCGCATCCTGCCGTGCCTCGAGGGCGACGGGTTCACGATGCACGCTCTCCGGAGGATCTAGGGGCTGGGGGCTAGGATCTAGGGCGCCCGCCCTCCCGGCTCTTTCGGGCGAAGGCGCATCCACTCTATTTCAGGAACCCTAGTCCCTATCCCCTAGATCCTATCCCCTGGATTCTGGTGGTGGTGGCGGCTTGGGCAGCCCCTCGAGCTCGGCCTCGATCGCCTCCCACTCGGCCATCAGCTCCCGGACCCGGGCGCGAAGTCCCTGCTGCTCGTCCTGCAGCGCGCGCACGGCGGCAGGCGGGGTCTCGTCGAAGAAGCCGTCCTTGCAGAAGGTCCGGTCGATCGCGTCGATCCTGAGCTCGGCCTGCTCGATGGCGGCGGTCGCCAGGTCGCGCTTCAGCGCGAGGTCCCGCCGGCGCCGCTCGGCGGCCCGCTCCGCGGCGTTGCGGGGCGGCGCGCGGCGGCTGTCGGCGCGGGCTCGGGACCGGCGCTGGCGGAGCACGGCCTGGTCGCTGTCGAGGTGGTCGTCGCCGCATGCCGCCAGGTAGTCGTCGTAGCTGCCGTGGTAGTCGTTGAGCCCGTGCTCGGTGATCTCGACGATCCGGGTTGCGAGCCGCGACACGAACCAGCGGTCGTGGGAGACGAACACCAGGGTGCCGTCGAAGCCGGCAAGGGCCTCGACCAGCGCCTCGATCGCCTCGAGGTCGAGGTGGTTGGTGGGCTCGTCGAGCACCAGCACGTTGGGCTTCTCGACGCCGAGCCGGGCGAACAGCAGGCGGGCCGCCTCGCCGCCTGACAGCGAGGCCACCCTCTTGTCGACCTCGTCGCGCGAGAACAGCACCTTTCCGAGCTGGCCGCGAACGAAGCCGATGCCCTCGCCGCTGCAGGCCTCGCCGAGCCAGCCCTCGACCGTGGCGTCGCTGCCCTCGAGCCGCTCGCGGTGGTCCTGTGCGAAGTAGCCGGGGTAGGTCTCGTGCCCCCAGGTGACGGTGCCGGCGTCGGCCGCCAGCTGTCCCATGGCGACCTTGAGCAGCGTCGACTTGCCGATGCCGTTCGGACCGATGATCGCCAACCGGTCGCCGCGGCGAACGTGGAGCGTGACGTCGCGCAGCACCTGGTTGTCCCCGAACGCCTTCGCGACACCCTCGAAGGTCAGCACCTGCTTGCCGCTGGGACGCCGCTGCCGGAACTGGAAGGTCGGGTAGCGGCGCGACGACAGCGGCAGCCGATCGATCACGATCCGCTCGATCTGCTTGATCTTGCTCTGCGCCTGGCGGGCCTTGGTGTTCTTGGCGCGGAACCGGTCCACGAACGCCTGGTGCTGGGCGATCTCCTTCTCGCGCTTGGCGATCTCGGCCTCGCGCCGCTCGCGCTCCGCCTGCTTGGCCTCGGAAAAGGCGGTGTAGTTGCCGGTGTAGAGGGTCACCGTCTGGTAGTCGATGTCCAGGATGTGGGTGGCGACGTTGTCCAGGAAGCGGTGGTCGTGCGAGATCACCAGCGCGCAGCCGGCGAACCCGGCCAGGAACTTCTCGAGCCAGCGGATCGACAGGATGTCGAGGTGATTCGTCGGCTCGTCGAGGAGCAGGCACTGGGGGTCCGCGGCCAGCGCCTGGGCGAGCAGGACCCGCAGCTTGAAGCCGCCCGACAGGGTCGACAGGGGATCGCGATGGAGCGGAGTCGGGATGCCGAGCCCCTCGAGGATCTCTGCGGAGCGCGCCTCGAAGGCATAGCCGTCATGGCTCGCGATGACGTCCTCGAGCTCGGCATAGCGGTCGCCGTCGAACCCGGTGTCGGCGCGCTCGAGCAGCGACTCCTTGTCGCGGATCGCCTGCCACAGCTCGTGGTGGCCCATCATCGCCACCTCGAGGATCGGCAGCTCCTCGAAGCGGTAGTGGTCCTGCTCGAGGGTGCCGAGCCGCAGCCGCCGCGGCCGCGACACGGTGCCGGCGCTCGGCTCCTCCTGTCCGGCGAGGATCCGCAGCAGCGTCGTCTTGCCCGAGCCGTTGGCCCCGACCAGCCCATAGCGGCAGCCGGGGTTGAGCTGGAAGCCGACCCCCTCGAACAGGGACTGTGCACCGAACCACTTGGCGAGGCCCGATACTGCGATCATGGCCGGACAGCTTATCGGATCGAGGTCACGCGTGAAAGCAGGCCATCGATAGGATCTGGGATCTAGGATCTGGGGAATAGGGAGGACGCGAGGCGGGCCCCGCGGGAGAGCCGGCAGTGGTCGCGGGCGGGCGGCGGCCCTAGATCCTATCCCCCAGATCCCAGATCCTCTGTGGCCTCAGCGGCGGAAGTCCTCCCGCACCATCCACCTGCCGCCGTCCCGGGCGGCGCCGACGTCGCCGAGATCGGCGAACGGCCGCGAGTAGACCGCGAAGCCGCCATCGGCCTCCGGCCAGTACAGCCAACCGAACTCGGTCGAGCCCCGCGACCAGCTCAGGGTCAGCGGCCCGGGGAGAGCGAAGCGGCCGGTGTGAGGGCGCTCCACTGCCTCGCCCTCGCCGCGCTCGAGCTCCTCCGGCCGGGCGAAGCGGCCGTCGCCGTCCGCCAGGTACCAGCGGTACGACACCCGATCGCCGAGCGGCGTCAGCGCGCTGACGTACAGGGCGATGACGCGCTCGCCGCTGCGGACCAGGAGATAGCGGCCGTAGGGGATGCCGACGGCGTTCGGCGTGGCCGCAACCAAGTCCGCGGTCGGCCGCGACGGCGCCGGCCGCGAGGGCGGGCGGTCGCAGGCCGGCCCTGCCGCGGCGAGTGCGGCCACCACCGCGAGCCGGGCCGCCAGGGTCCACGTCATGCCGCACACGGTCGCCTGCACTGTACCAGCCTCCCGGTCGACCACGCCCCGTCCGGCGCGCGGTATGATGTCCCGCAAGGGAGTTCCCGGAGGAGGGTCTCATGAGACGTGCAGCACTGCTGGTCACGATCGTGGCGCTGGCCGCCGTTCCTGGGATTGCCGGAGAGGGAGACGCGGTTGTCGGCGTGTGGGCGACCGCGCTCGGCACCGAGGACGGAGGGGCCCGGATCCAGGTCTACGAGAAGGACGGCAAGTACTTCGGCAAGATCATCTGGCTCGAGAAGCCGGTCTACCCGGCGGACGACGAGCAGGGGATGGCGGGCCAGGAGAAGGTCGACCGGGAGAACCCGGAGGAAAATCTCCGGCAGCGACCGATCATCGGTCTCGAGATGATGTTCGACTTCGAGTACGCCGGCGACGGCAAGTGGAAGGGCGGCACCATCTACGCGCCGGACGAGGGCAAGACCTACAAGTGCAAGATGGCGCTCGACGGCAGCGACACGCTCAAGGTGCGGGGCTTCATCGGTGTGTCGCTGCTCGGCCGCACCGAGGTCTGGACCCGTTATCAGGCCGCTGGCTGATCCGAGCCCGCTCGGCGGCAACCTGATCAGCGCAGACTGCAATCCACGTCGCTCGGTCGCGGAGGGCGGAAGACGACACCATGACCATCGCCGGCAGCCTCAAGACCATGGTCCTGTCAGACATCTTCGGCTGGCTGTCCAACGGCCACTCCACCGGCACGCTCATGGTCTCCAACGGCGACGTGGTGAAGTCGATCTACTTCCGCGACGGCGCGATCGTGTCCTGCAACTCGACCGACCCCAGGGAGTTCCTCGGGCATTTTCTGGTCAGCCACGGCTGCATCGGCGAGGCCGAGCTCGCGGCGGCAGTCGGCGAGCAGGACCGCAGCGGCGAGATGATTGGCAAGATCCTGGTCGACCAGGGGGCCGTCGCCGAGGCGGAGCTCCAGCGGATGCTCGCGCTGAAGGCCGAGGAGTCGATCTTCGAGCTGTTCCTGTGGGAGGACGGTCAGTTCCGCTTTCTCGCCGGCGAGCTGCCGGCGTACGAGATGGTGCCGATCTCGCTGAACGTCACCTCGGTGACCCTAGAGGGCATCCGGAGGGTCGACGAGTGGGCCCGGATCCGGCGCTTCATACCCTCGGCGCAGTGCGTGCCGGTGGCGGTGCGCGATCTGCTCGAGGGCGAGACCGACGAGGCCCGGCGGGCGGTGCTCGAGCTGGTCAACGACGATCGCAGCGTCGAGGAGATCTGCCTGCAGACCCACTCGGGCGAGTACTTCGTGTCCGAGATCCTGTTCCAGATGGCGGCGAGCGGGCGCCTGAAGGCAGTGCGGCCGAGGGTGGTGTCCGCCCCGGCAGCGCCGCCCGCCACCGCCGCCGCCGACCTGGTGGCCGAGGCCCGGGCCCGCATCGTGGAGCTCGACCTCGAGCAGGCGCTGCGCCGGCTGCGGGCCGCCGGGAGCCTGATGCCCGACGACCGGGACCTTGGCCGCGAGATCAAGACGGTGGAGTCCGAGCTCCGGGCGAAGCTGCAGGAGGCTGGCGTGGATCGCGGCGGGGTGCCGGTGCTCGCCGCCAAGACCGCCGACCTGGGCGGCATGTCGCTGACCCCAGAGGAAGGCTTCATCCTGTCGCGGATCGGTGGCGGCAGCGACCTCGGGTCGATCCTCAAGATCTCGCCGCTGCCCGAGCTCGAGGCGCTGGTGGTGTTCTGGAAGCTCGTCAAGGCCGGGCTGGTCGAGATCCGCTACCGTTAGGATTTCGTGCCGCATCGGCCGTTTCGGCGTACGGGGTCGACCGAAGGGCAGTTCGACGGCCGCTGCGGCACGAAATCCTTCTGAAGGTTGGGTTGTCGAAGCGACGGAAGATCGAGAGGCGCACACTGTGAGGTACCGCAGGCTCGGCAGGACCGGCTTCGAGGTCAGCGAGGTCTCCTACGGCGCATGGGGAGTCGGCGGGGTGCAGTGGCTCGGCCGGACCGACGCCGAGGCGCGGCGCGCGCTCCGGCGGTCGATCGAGCTCGGGCTCAACTTCATCGACACCGCGCTCGCGTACGGCGACGGCCACAGCGAGCGGCTGGTCGGCGAGGTGGTGCGGGAGGCCGGGAGGCCGGTGTTCGTCGCCTCCAAGGTTCCGCCGAAGAACGAGCAGTGGCCGGCGCGGCGAGGGATCGGGATCGAGGAGGTCTTCCCCTACGACTACGTGATGGCATGCACCGAGCAGAGCCTGCGCAACCTCCGGTTGGAGGCCCTCGACCTGCAGCAGCTGCACGTGTGGAACCCGGAGTGGTTCGCAAGCGACGACTGGCGCCGGGCCTTCTCCGACCTCAAGGCGTCGGGCAAGGCGCGGGCGGTCGGGGTCTCGATCAACGATCACGATCCCGACTCGGCGCTCGAGCTGGTGGGCAGCGGCCTGGTCGACGCGGTGCAGGTGATCTACAACATCTTCGACCAGAGCCCGGAGCGCCGACTGCTGCCGCTCGCCCGCGAGGTGGGGGTCGGCGTCATCGCGCGGGTGCCGTTCGACGAGGGCGCCCTGACCGGGGCGATCACCGCGACGACGGTCTTCGACCCGGGCGACTTCCGCGCCGAGTACTTCGCGGGCGACCGGCCGCGGCAGGTCGAGGAGCGGGTGGCGGCCCTGCGCCGGGACCTCGCGGGCGTCGCGGGCACGCTGCCCGAGATCGCGCTGCGCTTCTGCCTCTCGCATCCAGCGGTCAGCACCGTGATCCCCGGCATGAGGACTGTCCGCCACGTCGATGCCAACCTGGCGGTGTCCGAACAGGGGACGCTCGACGAGGCGACGCTCGCGATCCTGCGCCGCCACGCCTGGGACAAGAACTTCTACGGCGAGTGACCGCCGCCGCCGGCGGCCGCCGGCTGTGGCTGGCCCGCGAGCTCCTTCATCTCGGCAAGGTAGCGCTTGCAGCAGTCGATCGGGTCGCCCCGCTCGCGGTCGGGCGGGACCCGGCCGTAGAACTGGTCGAGGAAGGACTCGGCAGGGGCCCACACCGTCTGCATGACGCCGGCAAAGCGCTCCCGCATCTCGGGGGTCGACGTCCGTCGCGACTCGAGGGTCGCGCGGATGTGGGCGGAGGCGACCTCCGCGAACTGCCACGGGCAGCTGACGACCTTGAAGCCCTTGACCGCGAAGTAGGGGGCAGTCGGGTCGGCGCGCTCGTAGTGCCAGTCGGCGATCACGACGTCCTTGGGGATGAGGTCGACCGCGCGGTGGGTGTTGTTCATGCTCGCTTCCCACATCCCGATCCCGGTGGTCTTGCCGTCGATCAGGCGGTCGCCCCAGATCCACAGCTCGGCGCCCCGCGACGCCAGGTGGTTGCGGATCGCCGTCACCTCGCCCGCGAACAGCTCCGCCGGATCGCGGCCGCCGCAGCGCGGGCACTTGGGGTCGGCGATGTAGAAGACCTCGTCCATGCCGGCGTGGAAGGCGTCGGCCTCGAAGGCCTCGAGCAGCTCGTCGATCAACGGGAACACCACCGAGTGCAGCTGCGGGTGGAGCGGGCAGTAGCTCTTGCAGTAGAGCCCGTCCGGGTTCGGCCACACATAGACCTCGGGCAGCGGGATGTGGGGCGTCTCATCGAACTCCGGGTGGACGCGGAGCAGGCCAATGAGCTCGTCCTCCCACGACTGGTGGCCGAGCAGGTTGATCTGGGGGATGACGCGGATCCCGGACCGGCGGCAGGCCTTGACGATCTTCTTGACCTGCTTGCCGCTCAGCGCCACCTCGTCGCGCAGCTCGGGCTGGGACTCGTACTCGAAGTTGTAGTCGACGCGCAGCACCAGGGTGTTGATCGAGGCCGGAGCAAGCTCCTGCTCGATGAAGTCGATGAAGGCGTCGACGCCGTCCGGCAGCGGCGCCGCGATGCAGAAGCCGCGCACAGGGAGCGGGCCGTCGGGTTCGGCAGGCTGCTGCGTCCAGGCGAGGCCGGCGGCGAGGCCTGCGCCGAGGAGCAGCAGGGCCGGCACGAGGAGCCGGTGCGAGGCGGCGGTGGACGATGGGATCGAACGGCGCATCATGACCTCCGGTTCCTTGGCTCACCAGGTGAGGGTGACCTTGGTCAGTCCGCGCGGGCCCTCGGTGTCGAAGCCTCGGGCCCGGGTCAGGTGGTAGCACAGGAGCTGCGCCGGCACGATCGCCGGGATCGGCGACAGCCACTCCGGCAGGTCGGCGGGCAGCGGCAGCGGCGTGTGCGCGAGCGCGAGAGACTCGGCGTCGTTGGCGATCGCCAGCAGCTCTACACCCTGCTCGGCGACCAGCCGCGCGAGCAGCGCGCGGATGTTGTCGGCCATGCGTCCGCCGGCGACCACCGCGAACACCGGGAAGCCGCGGCTCGCCAGCGCCACCGGGCCATGCTGGAAGTCGGCCGACGAGTAGGGCTCGGCGGCGACGTAGGCGAGCTCCTTGAGCTTGAGCGCCCACTCGAACGCGGTGGCGTAGTTGAAGCCACGGCCGAGCACCACGCCCTGCGACATGTAGCGGTAGCGCGCCGAGGCTGCGGCGATCGTGTCCTCGAGCGCCAGCGCCTCGCCAATCAGGGCCGGGGCGCGCGCGAGCCGGGCCTGCTGCCCGGCGTCGCCGGAGAGGGCGGTCGAGATCATGGCGATCGCGGCGAGCTGGGTGGTGTAGGTCTTGGTCGCTGCGACCGCGAGCTCCGGGCCGGCCATGGTGTCGATGACCAGCTCGGCCGCGCCGGCGAGCGGCGATGTGGGGTCGTTGGTGATGGCCAGGGTCAGCGCGCCCTGGCGCCGGCCCTCCTCGACGACGCTGACGATGTCGGGCGACTGCCCGGACTGCGAGATGCCCACGACCAGCGCCTCGCCGAGGGCCGGCGGCGAGGAGTAGACGCTGAACAGGGATGGCGTGGCGAGCGCCACCGGGAGCCGGTTGTGCGCCCCCCACAGGTACTTCGCGTAGAGGCCAGCGTTGTCGGAGCTGCCGCGGGCGGCGATGTAGACGAGGCGTGGCGCGCGATCGCGGATGCGCCGCGCGACCTCGGCGACCGTCCCGGCCTGGCCGTTGAGCAGGCGGGCGACGGCAGCCGGCTGGTCCAGGATCTCGTCCCTCAGGCCCATGGCGCCTCCCTGTGTGCTCCCCGTGCGTGCGGCGGCGTCGCCGCCGAGAGTATATACGCTGCAACGAAGCGAGGCGGGCGCCGCTTTCGCCGCGGCCATGTCACAATTCGACGGCATCATGGTGGGGGTGATTCGATGCCAGCTCCCTCGGTCCACTCCAGGGTGTCGTCGCTGGCCGCGGCCTCGTGCGCGCTCCTCGTTCTCTCGAGCTGCGCAGGGCGGGAGGCGCCCATGACCAACCGGCGCGAGCTCGCCGACGGGTGGCGGATCTCGGCGGCGGCGGATGCGGGCGACGACGGCGCCGCGCTGTCGACGCCGGGCTTCGATGCCGGTGCCTGGGTCGCGACCTCGGTGCCCGCGACGCCGATGGCGGCGCTGGTCGCCGCCGGCCGCTACCCCGACCTTTACCTCGGCACCAACCTCGAGGAGGTGCCCACCGAGCAGTTCGACGCGCCATGGTGGTACCGGACCGAGTTCACCCTCAGCAAGCGTGAGGCTGGGGGCTCCGCGCGCCTGATCTTCGAGGGGATCAACTACCGCGCCAACGTCTGGGTCAACGGCGCCCAGCTGGCCTCGGCCGACGAGATCGTCGGCGCCTTCCGGGTGCACTCCCTCGACCTCGCCGGCCACGTCCGTCCAGGGGTCAACGCTCTGGCAGTGGAGGTCCTGCCGCCGCAGCCCGGCGACTTCACGATCGGCTTCGTCGACTGGAACCCGCGGCCGCCCGACCGCAACATGGGCCTCTGGCGGCCGGTGGCCCTGCGTCTGACCGGCCCGGTGTCGGTGGACGAGGTCTTCGTCCGCTCCGACGTCGACCTCGACACCCTGGCCTCGGCCGAGCTCACCGTGGAGATGCTGCTGACCAACCACGGCGAGGAGGCGCTGACCGCGACCGCCAGGGGCGAGCTCGAGGGGTCCGCGTTCCAGACCGAGGTCGCGCTCGAGCCGGGGCAGCAGACGGTCGTGCGCTTCGCCGCGGACCAGCACCCGGTCCTCAAGCTCGATGCACCGCGCCTTTGGTGGCCGCACACCCTGGGCAAGCCCGAGCTCTACTCGCTGCGGGCCACGGCGTTCGCCGGCGACCGCCTGTCCGACTCGACCGACGTCACCTTCGGCGTGCGTGAGGTCGGCACCTCCTTCAACGAGCAGGGCCACCGCGGCTTCACCGTCAACGGCAAGCCGGTGCTGGTGCGCGGCGGCGGCTGGGTCGATGACCCGCTGCTCGCCGACACGCCGGAGAAGCTCGAGGCCCAGATCGCCTACGTCAAGCACATGGGCCTCAACACCATCCGGCTCGAGGGCTTCTGGGGATCGAGCCAGGCGCTGTACGACATTGCCGACCGCGAGGGCGTGCTGATCATGCCGGGCTGGAGCTGCCAGTGGGAGTGGGAGGACTACCTCGGCAAGCCGGTCGACGAGCAGTATGGAGGCGTGCTCGAGCCTGAGGAGATGGCGCTGGTGGCGGCGTCGCTCGGCGACCAGGTGCGCTACCTGCGCAACCACCCGAGCATCTTCACCTGGGTGCTGGCGAGCGACCTGCTGCCGCACCCCGACCTCGAGCGGCAGTACCAGGCGGTGCTCGCGATGTCCGACACCAGCCGCCCGTCCCTCGTCTCCTGCGGCTGGCTGGAGAGCGAGGTGAGCGGCCCGAGCGGGGTCAAGATGAATGGGCCGTACGACTGGGTGCCGCCGCGCTACTGGTACGAGGACCGCGAGCGCGGCGGTGCCTACGGCTTCAACACCGAGACCGGCCCCGGCCCGCAGCCGCCGCCGCTCGAGAGCGTCAAGCGGATGATCCCGCCCGAGCACCTGTGGCCGGTCGACGAGGTCTGGGACTACCACTGCGGCCGCAACGAGTTCAACCAGATGAACCGCTTCATCGAGGCTCTTGACCGGCGCTATGGCCCGTCGGCGGGCGTCGAGGAGTTCCTGCGCAAGGCGCAGGCGGCGAGCTACGAGGCGATGCGGCCGATGTTCGAGGCGTTCGCGGTCAACCGGCCGCTGACCACCGGGGTGATTCAGTGGATGCTCAACTCGGCCTGGCCGGAGATGTACTGGCAGCTCTACGGCCACGACCTGATGCCCAACGGCGCGTTCTACGGCGCGCGCGCCGCCTGCCGGCCGCTGAGCCTGGCCTACAACTACCACGACCGGACCGTCCACCTGGTCAACGACACGCTGGCGCGCCGTGACGGCGTCGCGACCGTCCGCGCCCTCGACCTGCACGGCCGCGAGTTTGAGAGCGCGACGCGGGAGGCGAGCATCGACGGCGCGTCCTCGGCTCTCGTGCTGTCACTCGCCGATGTCAAGCCGCCGACCCCGGTCTGGTTCCTCGACCTGCGGCTTGCCGACCGCGAGGGGAGCGAGATCGCCCGCAACTTCTACTGGCTGTCGACCACCGAGGACGTGCTCGACTGGGGCAATAGCCTGTGGTTCGTGACCCCGACCAAGAGCTTCGCCGACTTCTCGGCGCTCGACCAGCTGCCCGAGGTTGGTCTCGAGCTCGAGGCCGCGGTCGAGCATCCGGCGGCCGGCCCCGAGGTCACGGTCCGGCTCCGCAACCCGAGCGAGGCGGTCGCCTTCTTCATCGAGCTGCGGCTGGTCGACGCGGCGGGGAAGTCTATCCTGCCGGTGCTGTGGGACGACAACTACGTGACGCTGCTGCCGGGCGAGGAGCGGCTGCTGCGGGTGCGGGTGCCCGGTGCCGGCTCGCTCGACGGCGCGCTCGTGCAGGCCGCCGGCTGGAATGTGCCCGAGATGGTGGTGACGCTCGCGGCCGGCGCGGCCGAAGGCGGTCGGCCGGGCGCGAGCTGACGCGAGGATGAGGCGCCGCACGGCGGCGCAGAACGAGGGGTGAGCGCATGAAGCGGAGCATGGCGATCGTCCTGCTCGTGTTCCTGATCTTCTTCGTGATCTCCTTCCTGACCAACATCCTGGGGCCGCTGGTGCCGGACATCATCAAGGGCTTCAGCCTGAGCCTGACCCTGGCCGGCTTCCTGCCGTTCTCGTTCTTCGTCGCCTACGGCGTGATGTCGATCCCGGCCGGGGTGCTGCTCGAGCGCTTCGGCCACAAGCCGATCCTGGTCGCCGCCTTCGTGCTCGCCTTCGGCGGCTCGTTCCTGTTCGCGAGCTTCCCGACCTTCGCAGTGGCGCTGGTGTCGCTGTTTTCGATTGGCATCGGCATGACCATGCTGCAGGTGGCGATCAACCCGCTGCTGCGGGTGGCGGGTGGCGAGGAGCACTTCGCCTTCTTCTCGGTGATGGCGCAGCTGGTGTTCGGCTCGGCCTCGTTCCTGAGCCCCCACGTCTACTCGTTCCTGGTGGCGCGACTCCAGGCCGACCCGCGTCCGGCCGACGGGGTGCTCGGGCTGCTCGCCGGGATCGTGCCGCCGGCGCTGCCCTGGGTGTCGCTCTACTGGGTCTTCACGGTGGTCACCGCGGTCATGGTCCTGGTGCTGGCCTCGGTCCGGCTGCCCAGGGTCGAGCTCAAGGCCGACGAGCGCACCGGCGGAGCCTCGACCTACCGCGAGCTGCTCCGCAATCGCTACGTCTGGCTCTTTTTCTTCGGGATCTTCGCCTACGTCGGCACCGAGCAGGGAGTCGCCAACTGGGTGTCCCGCTTCCTCGAGGTCTACCACGGGCTCGACCCCCAGGTGGAGGGCGCGCGCACCGTCTCCTACTTCTGGGGCCTGATGACCGCCGGCTGCCTGCTCGGCCTGCTGCTGCTGAAGCTGATCGACGCGCGGCGCGTGCTGGTCGGCTTCACGACCGCGGCCATGCTGAGCCTCGTGGTGGCGCTCTCGGGCCCAGCCTCGGTCTCGCGGCTCGCCTTCATGGCGTTCGGCTTCTTCCTGTCGGTGATGTGGTCGATCGTCTTCTCGCTCGCGCTGAACTCGGTCGCCGAGCACCACGGTTCGTTCTCCGGGATCCTGTGCAGCGGGATCCTCGGCGGCGCGGTGGTGCCGTGGCTGGTCGGCGCGATCGGCGACCAGATCGGGCTGCGGGCCGCCATGACGCTGCTCTTTCTGACCCTCGGCTACATCTTCTCGATCGGGCTGTGGGCGAAGCCGCTGGTCGACAACGCCACCGTCACGCCGCGCGAGCTGCTGGCGAGCCTGACCGGCCGCGGCAGGGGATGACGCCACCAGGGAGGTTGGGCCGTGGGCGAGGGAACCATCATCGGGGTCGACCTCGGCGGCACCAAGGTCAGGGTCGGCGCGGTCGCGGGTGGCAGGGTCGCCCGCGCCGTCAGCCGGCCGATTTCCGGCCAGGCCGCCGAGCAGGTGGTGCTCGAGGAGATCGCGTCCGCGATCGCCGAGCTCCATGACGAGCAGGTGGTCGGCATCGGCTGCGGCGTGCCGAGCGTGGTCGACGTCGCGACGGGAACCGTGTTCGAGGTCGAGAACATCCCGTCCTGGAAGCGGGTGCCGCTGAAGGCGGTGCTCGAGCGGCGCTTCTCCGTGCCGACGTACGTCAACAACGACGCCAACGCCTTCGCCGTCGGCGAGCACGTGTTCGGCAAGGGGCGGGCGTACCGCGACCTGGTCGGGCTGACGCTCGGCACCGGCCTCGGGACCGGCGTGATCATCGGCGGCCTCCTGCACAGCGGCCGTAACTGCTGTGCCGGCGAGATCGGCGCCATGCCGCACAAGGGCCTCACGCTCGAGGACTGGTGCGCCGGCCGCTTCTTCCTGCGCGAGGGCGGGGTGTCGGGGGGCGAGGCCCACGAGCGGGCGCGCTCCGGTGACGCGGCGGCGATCGCGCTCTTCGAGCGCTTCGGCCGCGAGCTCGCCGAGGCGGTGATGATCGTCTGCTGCGCCTACGACCCCGAGGCCGTGATCCTGGGCGGATCGATCGCGGCGGCGTTCGACCTCTTCGAAGCGCCGATGCGGGCAGGGCTCGCCGCCTTCGCCTACCCGCACGTGATCGAGCGGCTGGTCATCGAGGCGAGCGAGCTCGCGGACGCGGCCGTGCTCGGGGCGGCGGCGCTCTACGTCGACGCGATGACCGCGGGCGGCGGGACGGGGGCAACAGCATGAGGTTTGCGCGGTTCAGGCTCGGGTGGCTCTCGATGGTGGCGGTGGCCGTCGGGCTCCTCCCGATGGGCTGCGGCTCGGCGGGTGACGGCGGCCCGGAGCCCGGCGCCGGCCGGCCGCTCGGCGCCGGCTTCCGCTTCTCGGCCTACGGGCCGCAGCGCGACCCCGGGCCCGAGTACTGGCTGCGGGTCGGACAGGAGATGGCGTCGCGCTTCGACGGCGCGGTGCCCGAGACGATCTGGATCGTCGGCCGGTTGCGCGGCGACGGCACCGAGCTCAACTTCCCTGCCGAGCCGTCAAGCCCACTCATCACCGCGGTGCCGGAGGACCACAACCAGGCGGCCCTCGACCTCTTCGACCGCAATGGCTTCCGGGTCTGGCTGCAGGTCGAGCCCGGCCACGCGCCGGTCGCGGAGCTCATCCACCTCGTGCTCGGCCGCTACGGCAGCCACCCGAGCGTGGCCGGCTTCGGCATCGACGTCGAGTGGTACCAGTCGACCGAGCGTCCCGAGGGCAAGCCGGTCACCGACGAGGAGGCGGCGGCGTGGCTGGCGGCGATCCGCAGCCACGACCCGCGCTACCGCCTGTTCCTCAAGCACTGGGAGCAGTCCAAGCTGCCGCCGACGCTGCGCGACGGCCTGCTGTTCGTCGACGACAGCCAGATCCTGCCCTCGCTCGACGCGATGGTCGAGGAGTTCGCGGCGTGGGGCCGCAGCTTCGTGCCGGCGCCAGTGGCCTTCCAGTTCGGCTACCCGTCAGACCGGCCGTGGTGGCGCCAGCTCGCTGACCCGCCGGGCGACATCGGCCGGGCGATCCTGGCCGCGGTGCCGAACGCGGCCGGGCTCTACTGGGTCGACTTCACGGTCCTCGACGTCTTCCCGCCCGGCCCGGATGCCGGTTTCGTAGCTGCCGGTGCGGCGTCGCCTGCCAACGGCTACGACCCGACGCCGCGGCCGATCGTCGGGGTGAAGATCTACGACTTTGACGGTGATCTCGGCGAGCTGTTCGCCGGGTGGCGGGAGCTCGGCGTCACGCACGTGTTCGCGAGCGAGCAGCTCGCCTCGCGCGAGGGCTTCCGAGAGCTCGCGAGGCAAGCCGGCATCCAGATCTACGTGATCTTCCCGGTGCTTTACGCGCCGGAGGCGCTCGCGGCGGACCCCAGCCTCTCTGCGGTGACCGCCGACGGTAAGCCGGCGAAGGACGACTGGGTGGAGTTCGCCTGCCCGTCGCGGGACGAGCTGCGGCAGCGCCGGGTCGACGAGGCGGTCGCGCTCGTGCAGAAGCTGCGGCCGGACGGCCTCAGCCTCGACTTCATCCGCGACTTCGTGTTCTGGGAAGAGGTGCGGCCCGACGCCGACCCGGCGCGCCTGCCCGACGCCTGCTACTGCCCGAAGTGCCTGCGGCGCTTCGCCGCGACCCTCGCTCCGGGGTCGCAGCTGCCGGTCGACGACCCGGTCGCCGCCGCGGCCTGGATCCGCACCAACGCGGCCGCCGAGTGGACCGCCTTCAAGGAGGACACGATCTCCTCGCTGGCGTGGCAGATCATCCAGGCTGCCAAGGCGGTCAAGTCGAACCTGCGGGTGAACCTCCACGTCGTGCCGTGGCGGACCGGCGACTTCGAGGGCGCGATCGGCCGCATCGCCGGCCAGGACCGCGCGGCCCTCGGCCACCTCGCCGACTACCTGTCACCGATGTGCTACGCGCACATGCTCTATCGTCCGCCGGAGTGGATCGCATCGGTGGTCCGCGACGTCGCCGAGGCCGGACGCTGCCCGGTGCTGCCGAGCATCCAGGTCGCGGCGGCCTACCGGGACGAGGCGCTGTCGGTCGACGAGCTCGAGGCCGGCCTGCGGGCCGCGCTCGAGCCGCCCTCGGCCGGCGTCGTGTTCTGGCAGTGGGATCACATTGCGGCCGACCCCGCCAAGGCCGAGGTCATCCGGAGGGTGCTGCGCGAGCCGCGGTAGGCGCCTCCACCCCCACCCGCTTCCGCGCCCGCATCCGCTTCCGCTTCCGGATTCTGTGTTGAACCGCTGAGCACGCTGAGCACGCGGAGGAGTGGTCTTGCGCCGCACCTCTCCGCGCCCTCTGCGGTCTCGGCGGTTCGAACATCTGCTGACGGGCCCGGAAGCGGAGGCGGGACGGGGCGCAGGTCCAGCCTTCGCGCCGTCGTTCGGAAGCGGGCGCGGAAGCGGAAGCGAGTCAAGTTCGGCATTCAACCTCGACCGTGGCGCCAGCCGGGGCCCACGGCACCAGGGTGCCCTCGATCGGCCGGCCGTTGACCCTGAGGCGTGGCACCTTGTGCTCGAGCCGGTTGACCACCCGGATCCGGTAGATCGCGCCGCGGCAGCGGCGGGTGACCGTGAAGTGCGGGATCTCGGCGGCGATGCAGGGCGAGACGCGCAGCCCGCCGAGCTCGGGGCGGATGCCGAGGATGTGGTTCGCGATCGCCACCCAGTTCCAGGCTGCGGTGCCGGTCAGCCAGGAGTTCTTGGCCTCGCCGTGGCGGACGGCGTCCGAGCCCGCCACCATCTGCGCGTAGACGTAGGGCTCGGTGCGGTGGATCTCGGAGATCTCCTCGAGCCAGGCAGGGGCGATCTTGGTGTAGTACTCGAACGCCCGGTCGCCGCGGCCGACCACGGTCTCGGCGATCATCACCCAGGGATTGTTGTGGCAGAAGATGCCGGCGTTCTCCTTGTAGCCCGGCGGGTAGGAGGAGATCTCGCCGAGCTCGACGTGGTAGGTCGAGTAGGCGGGCTGGTTGAGGACGATGCCGTAGCGGGTGTCGAGGTGCTGCTTCACCGAGTCGAGCGCCTGCACTGCCCGGCCGTCGGAGACGCCGATTCCGGCCATCGCGCAGAAGCCCTGCGGCTCGATGAAGATCTTGCCCTCGTCGCAGTCGCGGCTGCCGACCTTGTTGCCGAAGTAGTCGTACGCGCGCAGGAACCACTCGCCGTCCCAGCCGTGCTCGAGCACCGCCCGCTCCATCCGGGCGGCGTGGTCGCGGGCGGCGGCCGCCTCGTCGGCGAAGCCCATTAGCTCGGCGAGCTCGGCGAAGAGGGGCGCGGCGTGAACGAACAGGCCGGCGATGAACACCGACTCGGCGGTGCGGCCCTCGCGGTTGGCGGTGGTCTGGTAGGGCTCGTCCGGCGTCTCGGAGAAGCAGTTGAGGTTGAGGCAGTCGTTCCAGTCGGCGCGGCCGATCAGCGGCAGGCCGTGCGGGCCGAGGTTCGAGAGCGTGTAGTGGAAGGAGCGCCGCAGGTGCTCGAACAGGCTGGCGCTGTTGGCAGGTTCGTTGTCGAAGGGCACGTCCTCGGTCAGGATCGCCTCGTCGCCGGTCTCCCGGACGTAGGCGGCGACGCCCTCGATCAGCCACAGCGGGTCGTCGTTGAAGCCGGAGCCGATGTCGTGGTTGCCGCGCTTGGTCAGCGGCTGGTACTGGTGGTAGGCGCTGCCGTCGGCGAACTGGGTGGCGGCGATGTCGAGGATCCGCTCGCGCGCCCGCGCCGGCACCAGGTGGACGAAGCCGAGCAGGTCCTGGTTGGAGTCGCGGAAGCCCATGCCGCGGCCGATGCCGCTCTCGAAGTAGGAGGCGCTGCGTGACAGGTTGAAGGTCACCATGCACTGGTAGGGGTTCCAGGTGTTGACCATCCGGTTGAGCCGCTCGTCCGGCGAGTCGAGCACGTAGGCCGAGAGGAGCTCCGACCAGTGGTCGCGCAGCCTCGCGATCGCGGCCTCGACCTGTTCGGGCGTGCTGAAGCGCGCGAGCAGGGCGCGCGCCGGCGCCTTGTTGACGACGCCAGGCCGCTCCCACTTGTCGGCGGCCGGGTTCTCGACGTAGCCGAGCACGAAGATGAGCCGGCGCGTCTCGCCGGCCGCCAGCTTGACGTCGACCTGGTGGGAGCCGACCGGCGCCCAGCCGCTCGCCACCGAGTTGGCCGCCCGGTCGGCGAGCACGACCTCGGGCTCGTGGAGGCCGTTGCAGCGGCCGACGAAGGTCTCGCGGTCGGTGTCGAAGCCGGCGATCGCCGCATTGACCCCGAACACCGCGTAGTGGTTGCGGCGCTCGCGGTACTCGGTCGTGTGGTAGATCGCGCTGCCCTCGATCTCGACCTCGCCGGTCGAGAAGTTGCGCTGGAAGTTGGTCTGGTCGTCCCAGGCGTTCCACAGGCAGAACTCGACGAACGAGAACACCGACAGGGACCTCGGCTTTGCGGTGGTGTTGGTGAGGCTCAGCTGGTGGACCTCGGCGGTCTCGCCGAGCGGCACCAGCGCCAGCTGCTCGGCGACGATCCCGTTCCGCTCCCCGGTGATCCGCGTCGTGCCGAGGCCGTGCCGGCAGGAGAAGCGGTCGAGCTCGGCCTTGACCGGCACCCACGACGGCGTCCAGACGTCGCTGCCGTCGCGGATGTAGAAGTAGCGGCCGCCGACGTCGGTGGGCACGTTGTTGTAGCGGTAGCGGAGGAGCCGCCGGAAGCGCGCGTCGCGATAGAAGCAGTAGCCGCCCGCGGTGTGCGAGATCAGCGAGAAGAACTCCTCGGTGCCGAGGTAGTTGATCCAGGGGTAGGGGGTGCGCGGCGTCTCGATGACGTACTCGCGGGATGCATCGTCGAAGTGTCCGAACCTCATGGCGCCCTCCCGCGCGGAGCCTAGCACGGCCTGTCGGCGGTCGAGGCGCGTTCGCCAAGGCCCTTGCGCTGTCTTGCGGACAGGCGAGAATTGGCAGCAGATGCCACAGGACGTCATTCGCTGAGGAGGAACCGATGAGGCTCGCGATTGATCTGCAAGGACGGGTGGCCGTGGTGACCGGGGCGAGCGGCGAGCTCGGCCGGGTGATCGCCCGCACGCTGGGGAGGGCCGGCGCCGCAGTGGCGGTGCACTACCACCGCGGGCAGGGGCGGGCCGCGGCCCTGCTCGAGGAGCTGCGGTCGAGCGGGGTACGGGCGATCGCCGTCCAGGCGGACGTCACGTCGCTGGAGTCGGTCGAGGCGATGCGCGACGCGGTGGCGGCCGAGCTCGGGCCCGCCGACGTCATCGTCGCCAATGCGGTCATCCAGTACCACTGGCAGCCGGTCCTCGACCAACCGGTCGAGGACTTCGCGAGCCAGTTCGCCTCGTGCGTCCTGCACAGCGTCCACCTGGTGAAGGCTTTCGCGCCCGGCATGATCGCACGCGGCCGCGGCCGGGTGATCGGCATCAACACCGAGTGCGCGATGCAGTGCTTCGAGACCCAATCCGCCTACGCCGCCGGCAAGCGCGGGATGGACGGGCTCTTTAGGGTGCTGGCGCGCGAGCTCGGCCCGCACGGCATCACGGTCAATCAGGTGGCGCCGGGCTGGATGGTCTCCGACCGCCACCGCAGCGCGGGCACCGAGCGTCAGCCGGAGTACGAGGCGGCCGTCCCGCTGCGGCGGCGCGGCACCGACCAGGACGTCGCGAACGCCGTCGCGCTTCTGGCCTCTGACCTCGCCGGCTTCATCACCGGCGCCTTCATCCCGGTGTGCGGCGGCAACGTCATGCCGGCGATATGAGGCAGTGGGGCAGTGAGGCAGTGGGGCAGTGAGGCAGTGAGGCGGTGAGGCGGTGTTCGACCCGCTTCCGCGCCCACTTCCGTTCTCGTCACGGCAGAGCCGTAGGCGAAGCCGGATCCGCGTCCGAACGCGGAGGCTGAACCGCCAAGGCGCGAAGGGCGCGAAGCGGTCGTCTTGGTTTAAGTTTCGTTGACTTTGCGCTCTTGGCGCTCTCAGCGGTTCAATCGCGGGTGGGCGGGTGGCCGTTCCCGTTCCCGTCCCCGTTCCCGTTCCCGAGAGGAGATGGCTGAGGAAGGGTCCGAGTGGACACGTGGCCGGCGGCGCGGAACGCGCTCCGCGTGCGAGGTGCCGGCGTTGGTCCGAAGCGATTGCGGACAAATCGAACCGCCGAGGACGCGGAGGACGCGGCGGATGTTGGCTGGCCATTTGAACCGCCAAGGCGCGAAGGGCGCGAAGCAGTCGTCCTGGTTTTAGTCTCGTTGACTTTGCGCTCTTGGCGCTCTCAGCGGTTCATTCGCGGGTGGGCGGGTGGCCGTTCCCGTTCCCGAGAGGAGGTGGCTGAGGGAGTTGGCGACCGGCGGCGCGGCCGGCGGCGCGGAACGCGCTCCGCGTGCGAGGTGCCGGCGTTGGTCCGAAGCGATTGCGGACAGATCGAACCGCCGAGGACGCGGAGGACGCGGCGGATGTTGGCTGGCCATTTGAACCGCCAAGGCGCGAAGGGCGCGAAGCAGTCGTCTTGGTTTGAGTTTCGTTGACTTTGCGCTCTTGGCGCTCGTAGCGGTTCATTCGCGGGTGGGCGGGTGCCCGTTCCCGTGCCCGTCCCCGTTCCCGTGCCCGTCCCCGTTCCCGTGCCCGTCCCCGTTCCCGTGCCCGTCCCCGTTCCCGTGCCCGACACGTCGCGACGTAGCACGCGGCCGGCGGCACGAGAACGGCTATGCTGGAGTCGTCGGAGGGTCTGGTGCGCGCCATCGCCGGCCTCGTCGTCGCGCTGCTTCTCTCGGTGCTCACCGCCGAGGCGGCATCGACCGCCTCGGTCGCGGCCGCGCCGTCGGCTGTCAGCGTGGGGCAGGCAGCCGAAGCGACGAGCGACGGCTTCCGGGTCGTTGGCCGCCACCTCTACGACCGCTGCGGCGAGAAGGTCGTGCTGCGCGGCATCAACAAGATGATCATCTGGATGGACATCGACGGCGTGCCCTCGTGCCGCGAGATCGCGAAGACCGGCGCCAACTCGGTGCGCATGGTCTGGCTGATGAGCGGCACCCCGGCGGAGCTCGACACGGCGATCACCAACTGCGTCAAGGAAGGCCTGATTCCGCTGATCGAGCTGCACGACGGTATTGGCGACTGGTCGATGCTCCCCGCGCTGGTCGACTGGTGGACCTCGTCCGAGGTCCTCGCTGTCGTCGCCAGGCACCGGCGCCACCTGCTGATCAACATCGGCAACGAGGTCGGTGATGCGAGCGTGACCGACGACGAGTTCCGCGAGGGCTACCGGGAGGCGGTGGGGCGGATGCGCGCCGCCGGGATCCACGTGCCGCTGGTCATCGACGGCACGGACTGGGGCAAGAACATCGACGTGCTGCAGTCGGAAGGCCCGGCGCTGATCGCCGCCGACCCGGACCACAACCTCATCTTCTCGATCCACATGTGGTGGCCGCGGAGGTGGGGCTACACCGCGCAGACGGTGATCGACGAGCTCGCCGAGTCGGTGGCGCTGGAGCTGCCGCTGATGGTCGGCGAGTTCGGCAACCGCTGGGACATGACGCCCTCGGGTGAGATTCCCTACCTGACCATCCTCGAGCAGACCGACCTTGACGACATCGGCATGTTCCCCTGGGAGTGGGGCCCCGGCAACAACCCCCAGACCTGGCTCGACATGACCAGCGACAGCACCTACGACACGCTCTTCGGCTGGGGGCTCGAGGCGTCGGTGACCGACGAGCACAGCATCGCCAACACCGCGGTGCGGCCCTACTCGATGGTCACGGGGAGGTGCGCGTCACCCGAGATCAGGAGGCCGGGGGGGAGGTGGGTGCCCTAGCGGAGCTCGGCCCGTTCCCGTACCCGTTCCCGTACCCCTTCCCGAATGTGGCGTTGAAGTGGGCACTCTCTGCTCCATCGCTGCGCGGCGTTGGTCCGAGGCAGTGCAGGCGGCGCAGCCCCACAGCGCGTGACCGCACGTCCGGGAACGGGAGCGGGAACGGGAGCGGGGCGGGAACGAAGCTCAGCGTGAAGCCCTCTCCAACATGTACGCCTTGAAGAACGCGCCCTGCTTCGTCGGGGTGTAGTCCCAGTCCGAGATCATCTGCGGCGCCCAGTCCACGTCGAAGCACCAGACCGTCCACGAGATCCCCTTCTTTTCGAAGTAGGCCGTGATCCGCCGGCCATAGTCCTCGTCCGCGATCACCGGGGTGTGCGCGCCGGGCTCGCCTGCGGCCATGAACCCGATCTCGGCCGCCATCACCGGGTACTTGTCGGCGACGTAGCCCCAGTCCTTCTCCCAGTTCTCCTCCCAGGGCTGGGCCGCCTTCATCGGGTAGGGGTGGGTGACGTAGCCGATGCCCGCAAACCCGATCGGGTCGGCGCCGACGCTCCTCAGCTCGTAGGCCCAGTCGAAGCCGCCGACCAGCGGGATCACCTCGGGGTCGTGGGCGCGGATGATGGTGATCATCTGCTCGACGATGACCTTCCACTCGGCCCAGCTGATCCGCCCGAGCTGCTCGCGGTAGGTCGTCGGCTCGTTGAACAGCTCGTAAAAGGCGACCGCCGGGACGCCGGCATAGCGGAAGGAGACGTCCCGCCAGAAGTTGTAGGTTTCCTGCCGGCTCGTGAAGTGCATCGGGTGCTGGAAGACCTCGGTCTGCAAGTTGCCGATGCCGTGCCACTCGATGTTGAGGTACAGGCCGAGCTCCGAGGCCCAGGTCACGGCCTGGTCGAGCAGCTTGAAGTACTCGTCCTTGCCGCGCTCCTTCCAGGCCACCGGGTGGACCGTGACCCGGACCAGGGTGGCGCCCCAGTCCTTGATCACCTGGAAGTGGGCCTTGCTCCAGTGACCCTGCTTGGCGAGCTTGTCCGGGTCGGAGATGTTGACCCCGTAGAGCACCACCGGGTTGCCGGCCGGATCGACGAAGCGGTTGCCCTCGACGTGGATGCGCTCGAGCGTTGTCTGAATGCCCGAGGCGTCGAAGGGCTCGGGGTAGGGTACGTTCCACCAGTCGACTCCGTCCCCTCCGGCGGCGCCGGCCACGAGCGGAGCCGACAGCGCGAAAGCGGCGAAGAGGACACTCAGGAAACGGCGATGGATCGTGCTGGTCACGGTCACCTCCTCAGCTTGCAGATCGCACCGTCGAGCCGATGCTCGGATCACTTCGAGCCGTAGCGCAGCATCTCCCGCGCGAGCGCGGCGTCGGGGTCGTCTGGCGCGAGCTCCAGGAACCTGGTCAGGTGGGTCTTGGCATCCTCGGTTTGGCCGATGTTGTACTTGGCCATGCCGAGCAGGAAGTGGGCCCGCGCGTCCTCCGGCTTGGCCGCGATCACCCGCTCGAAGGCGTCGGCGGCGCTCGCCATCTCGTCGGCGTTGTAGAGCTCGACCGCGTGGTTGTAGAGCTCGGTGGCAGCCCACTCCGGGTCGCCCGCGATCAGCGCGTCCAGGGCCTGCTTGGCGCCGGCCTCGTCGCCGGCCTGGCGCAGCGCGTCGTAGCGGACCTTGAGCGCGTTGGCGTTGCCCGGCTCGATCTCGAGCGCCTTGCCGACCAACTCGGCGGCCTGCGCCACGTCGCCCTTCCTGAGGGCAATGCTCGCGAGCATGACGTAGCCGTTGGCGAGCCTCGGGTCGAGCTCGATCGACTGCCGGAACTTCGCCACCGCGAGCTCGGCGTCGCCGCTGCGGTGTGCGTCGAGCCCCTTGCGGAAGACCTCCTGGGCCGCCGCCGGCGCGGTGCCGGACTGGCGCAGGGCCTCGAGCGCCGCGGCCGTCCTCTCGGCGTCGCCCTGCAGCCGGTAGGCGTCGTAGCGCAGGAACAGGGCCTGGGCGTTGGTCGGGCTGATCCTGAGCGCCGCCTCGGCCTCGGTCGCCGCCCCGGCGAGGTCTCCGCGTTCGTGGGCCACCACCGACAGCGCGATGTGGGGCTCGGCGGCGTCCGGGCTGAGCTCCGCCGCCTGCCGGAACTTCCTCTCCGCCAGCTCGAGGTCCCCCGCCTGGTGCGCTTCGGTGCCCTCGGTAAACGCGGCCAGCGCCCGGCCGCGGCCGGACGGCGCGGCCGGCTCGGCGGCAGGGGCGGCGACCGCCACCCGGGCCGGCAGGACGACCTCCAGCTTGGTGGTCTCGGTGTAGTCCGGCCGGACCTCCCGGGTCTGGGCCTCGTAGCCTTCCTTCTCGAACAGGTAGGTGTAGGCCTCGAGCCAGTCCATGTGGGTTACGGCGGCGGTGCCCTTCTTGCTCGTGGTTCTCAGCTCGCGGTAGTCAGACCTGGCGGCGCAAGTCACGGTCACCGTCACGCCCTCGATCGGGTGACCGGCGGCGTCCTTCACCGTGACCACCACGCGCGCGGCCTGCGCCTCGGCGTGTCCCGCCGCCAGCGCGAGAAAGAGAAACACGCCGATGCCGGCCAGCACGAGACCCTGTCGATGCATGACAACCCCCCCCAACCCGACGTGGCCCGCGACCGGACCCGTCGCGGGCCCCATGATAGCGTCCGAAATCCGGGGTGTTCAACGACAGTGACGGGGCGGCCGCCGCTGGTCGGGGGGGCCGGCACGCCTCGCCGGGTTGTCCAGCCCATGGACAGGTGGTGAAGATCCCTGGTCGGGTACGCCGCGGGGCCGCAGCCATGGCCCGGAAACCGCTTGGCGACCAGGGCTTTCTGCGTCTGGAGACCGGTGTATAATCTGGTGCAACGCCGCCGCGTCCGTCGGTGCGGGTGGGAGGGAGCGGTGCCGGTCGTCATGGGCGAGCTCGCCGGGGTGAGGGTCAGCGGGAAAGGCTCGGTGTGGCCATCGCGCTGGAGCCGCGTTCCGGGCCTGCTCGGCCTCCTCCCCTCGCCGTCGCCCGCTCCGCAGTCAGTGCTCACATGGGAGTCAACGGTTGAGCCGAGCCGCCGGGCCCGGCCTGTCGGCCTTTCCCGGTCGCGCCCACGGTCGTGCCGGGGTGCACCACCAGCAACCATCCCCGATCTGAGGAAGGAAGGGAGGAGTCCATGGACCGAAGCATGATCTACAGACCGCGTGTGTACCTCGTGTTGAGCGCGATCCTGGTGATGATTGCGCCGATGGCCTGGGCGCAGTCGGTCACGACCGGAACGGTCAGCGGCGTGGTCCTGCTGCCGGACGGCACCGCCACCGCGGGTGCGACGGTCGTGCTCGAGGGCCCGGCCCTGGTGACCGGTCAGCGGACCATGGTGTCGGACAACACCGGCAGGTTCGCCTTCCTGAGCGTGCCGACGGGCGCCTACACGGTGACCACCAGCCTGGCGGGCTTCAACACCAACAAGGTCGAGAACGTCGTGGTCAACGCCGGCTCGTCGATCGCTCTCACAATCGACCTTGCGATCGCAGCCTCGACCGGCGAGATCATCGTCACCTCCGAGGCACCGATCGTGGACACCCGGTCGTCGACCATCTCGACGACCTTCAGCGGCGAGCTGCTCGACGTCCTGCCCACGGGCCGTGAGTCGTTCTACGACCTGACCCTGACCGCCCCCGGCATGGCGTCGGTGGGCTCCGACGAGTCGTGGCTGCCCAGCCCCTCGGCCTACGGCAGCGCGGCGAACGAGAACATCTTCCTCGTCAACGGCGTCAACACCACCAACCCGCGCGGCGCCCCGTGGGGCTCGCTGGTCCAGGTGAACTACGACACCGTCGAGCAGGTCAAGGTCCTGTCGCTCGGCTCGCAGGCCGAGTACGGCTCGTTCTCCGGCGCCGCGGTCGACGTGCTGACCAAGTCCGGCAGCAACGACTTCCACGGCAGCGCCGCCTACTACACCCAGCTCGGCGACGCCGCGGACAACTCGACCCTGTTCTTCGGTGAGGACTGGCTGTGGGCCGACCCGGAGGAAGACCTGACCACCCAGCCGGACAGCAACTGGGAGGCCACCGCCACTCTCGGCGGCCCGATCCTCAAGGACAAGCTGTGGTTCTACGCCGGCTACAGCCACCGCGACTCGGAGACCGACACCCCGCTGTGGATCCCGCTCGCGGTCTACGAGTCGGACCTCTACGACCTCAAGCTGACCGGCGAGTTCGGCGGCAACCACCGCGCCTGGCTCGGCCTGCACTACGAGGACAACTTCAGCGGCAACGTCACCTGGAGCCCGGGCTGGGACCCCACCATGTACTACGACTCGCCGGTCGAGAACACGACCTGGCAGTTCGACTACCAGTGGGTGATCTCGGACACCAACCTGCTCGGCCTCAAGTACCTGGGCTTCGATACCGACCAGAGCCCCACGACCCCGTCGCTCGTCGGGCACCCGGGCTACATCAACTGGTGGAAGTGGATCGGCGGCCGCGCGGTCGGCACCAACGGTGACTTCCCCTACATCGAGGCCCAGAAGTCGAAGCGCGACACCCTGCAGGCCGACTTCACCCACTATGCCGAGGACTGGGCGGGCTCCCACGAGATCAAGTTCGGCGCCCAGTACACCACGGCCAACGGCGACTGGTATGGCGGCTACTTCCAGAACCAGGCCAACTTCGCCTACCCCTACGGCTGGGGTTACACCCGCGAGTACATGAACAACGCCTGGTGGTCCTGCGACTACACCTGGTGCATCGCGCCCAACGACACCGTGGCCTTTTACAACCGCGTGTACACCCGCCACCCGTGGCTCAACGTGCGCGAGTCGGACTCGCTCGGCTTCTTCGTCGACGACCAGTGGGTGGTCTCCGATCGCGTCACCCTCAACCTCGGGCTGCGCTACGACAACATGACGGCCGACTACGGCGAGGGCAAGATCTACGAGTACTTCGACAACCCGAGTGACGCCGACAACCCGGTCGAGATGCGCTCGACCGCGGCCTACGACGTTTACGACTTCACCACCTGGTCGCCGCGTATCGGCGTCGCCTGGGACATCACCGGCGACGACCGGACGGTGCTGCGTGCCCACGCGGGGCGCTACTACGCGCCGCTCAGCGTCGAGGCCTTGCGCCGCATGGGACCGGACATGGGCACGTACCAGCAAGACACGTACTATTACTGGTTCCCGTACGAGGACGTCGACCAGAACGGCAACAACTGGATCGACCCCAACGAGGTGGTGTGGGCGACCGGCCAGCTCTACGGCATGGAACCGGCCTACCTGCAACAGTCTCAGACTCTTGACGCCTCATGGCGGCTGACGGTGGCGGACGGCACCTCGAGCCCCTACACCGACCAGTTCAACGTCTCGCTCCAGCACCAGCTCGGCAAGGACGTGGCCATCGAGCTCAGCTACATCTACAAGCTCACCACTGACTTCCTGATCCTGGAGCCGTACAACCTGGAGACCGGCGAGGCCTTCCAGTGGGAGTCCAGGCCCTACACCACCTGGACCGGCTACGACACCGAGGTCTGGTCGATTGTCGTCGAGGACTTCAACAACGATGGGGTGATCGACGGCACCGACGCCCTGTACCCGGCAAACAACGACACGCGCGGGTGGCGGGCGAACAACCTGTCGGAGTGGAACGGTCAGGACGTCGACCGCACCTACCAGGGCCTGCAGCTGGTGCTGAACAAGCGCTACTCCAACCGCTGGCAGGGCAGCTTCGCCATCAACTACACCGACACCGATGGCTTCTACCCGAGGGTCGTCGACCAGAACTGGTACATCGACGGGCCGCTGACCATGGACACGCCGTTCGGCAGCTCGCCAAACCACTTCCAGAACAACCTCAGCGGGCCGGCCCTGATGACCCCGGAGATCATGGCCAAGGTCGCCGGCAGCTACACCATCCCGGTGATCGAGACCGACCTCGGCGTCCGGCTGCGCTACGACTCGGGCCGGGCGATCTTCCCGATCGAGAGCTACGGCCCCTTCTACGCGTCGTGGATGGGCGCCTACGACCCCAACGCGGTCCTGGTGGGGACCGGGTGGCACAACTTCATGGTCGCCGACGATCCTGAGGATCCGGACTGGATGCCGGCGACGATGATCCTCGACCTGAGCCTCCAGAAGCGCTTCGGCCTCGGTGACTGGGGCGGCGGCCTGACCATCGCCCTGGACGGCCTCAACATCCTCAACGAGGACGCCCCGAACCGGGTCGGCTTCGCGGCCTCCGACTACGGCCAGGTCGGCTCGATCGTGATGCCGCAGATCTTCCGGCTCGGCGTCAAGCTCGACTTCTAGTCTCTCTCCGATCGCTGCTATCCTTTGGAGGGCCCCCCCGGGCCCTCCAGTTTTATGTATGCCCGTTCCCGTTCCCGTTCCCGTTCCCGTTCCCGACGGGGTGCGGAGGAGCCCCGCGTCCGGCCGAACGCAACGGTGGAGCCCTCGGGTCGGGCACGGGGAGGGGGAGGGCTGAGCGCACCATGAGTCGCCGGGTCGTCACTACGATCGCAGCCCTTGCGGCCCTCGCCGCCATCGCGCTGGTGGTGTGGTGGCTCGGCCGGGCCGGCGGCACCGGAGCGTCCGCCGGCCGCAGGATCGAGGCCCTGCGGTCGGCGTTGCAGAGCGCCAACGTCCTCCTGATCACCCTCGACACCACCCGCGCCGACCGCATCGGCGCGTACGGGTGGGCTGCCGCCGAGACCCCGCGGCTTGACCGGCTCGCCCGCGAGGGGGCGTTGTTCGAGCAGACCATCACCCCCACCGCCTTCACACTGCCCGCGCACTCCTCGATCCTGACCGGGCTCTACCCGCCGTTCCACGGCGTGCGCCTCAACGGCGGCGCCGCGCTCGCCGAGGTCCAGACCACCCTCGCCGAGACGCTCGCCGGCGCCGGCTATCGCTGCGGCGCGGTCATCGGCGCCTTCGTGATCGACCAGCGTTGGGGATTGAGCCAGGGGTTCGAGCACTATGACGACAGCTTCAAGCTGGCCCCCGACCAGCGCCTCGACCTGGCTGGCGTGCAGCGGCCAGCGGACCAAGTGGTGGACCTCGGTCTCGAGTGGCTCGACCAGGGCGACGGCCGCCCGTTTTTCGCCTGGCTCCACCTCTACGACCCGCACATCCCCTACGACCCGCCCGAGCCCTTCAAGACCCGCTTCTCGGGCCGCGGCGCGAGCGGCCTCTACGACGGCGAGATCGCCTTCACCGACTCCGAGGTCGGCCGCGTCCTCGACTGGCTCGACGAGCGAGGAATCGCCGAGGAGACGGTCGTGGTGGTGGTCGGCGATCACGGCGAGGCCCTCGGCGACCATGGAGAGACCGAGCACGGCTACTACATCTACGACGCCACGGTCCGGGTGCCGCTGATCGTCAGGGCCCCCGGGTCCGGCGCCGAAGGGGTCCGGGTGTCCCAGCAGGTGCGCACCATCGACGTCATGCCGACCGTTCTCGACCTCGTCGGCGTCGCCCCGCCGCAGCCGCTGCATGGCCAGTCGCTGCTGCCGCTGATCCTGGATCCAGAGGGTGGTGAGCCGCGGCCCGCCTACTCGGAGTCAATGGCGGTCAACCTCCAGTACGGCTGGAGCGCGCTCTACGGCCTGCGTACCGCGACCCACAAGTTCATCGACGCGCCGCGGGCCGAGCTCTATGACCACGCGCAGGACGCCGACGAGGCGACGAACCTGGTGCGGGACGAACCCGCGCTCGCGGAGCGGCTGCGGGCGCAGCTTGCGGCACTGCGCGCAGAGATCGAGGCCGGTGCGCCGGCGACCGAGGCGGCGGACCTCGACCAGGAAACGCTGGGCATGCTGGCGGCCCTCGGCTATGTCGGCGGCGACAGCGCCGCGCCGACCGGCGCCAACCTGGCCGATCCCAAGGACAAGCTCCACCTGTTCGAGGCGGTGGGGTACGCCTCGCAGCTGATGCTCGAGGACAATTGGGCGGAGAGCGCGGAGGTCCTCGAGAAAGTGCTCGGCCAGGATCCCGGGGTCGGCCAGGCCAAGCACATGCTCGCCACCTGCTACCGCAAGACCGGCCGCACCGCGGAAGCCAAGTCGCTGCTCGATGAGTACCTACGGGAGCATCCGGACAGCACGCCGGCGCTGATCACGATGGCCGGCATCCTCTCCGAGGAGGGCAAGCACGAGGAGGTGGTGGCGCTCGCCAAGCGGATCCTGGCGGTCGACCCGAAGAACGCCGAGGCCTACGCGCTGATGGCAGCGGCCCACATGGACGAAGGCGACCACGCGGCGGCGCTGCCGCTGCTCGAGAAGGCGGTCGAGATACAGCCCAAGCTGACCCGCAACCGCCTCAACCTCGCGGTTGCCAACATCAACCTCGGCCACCTCTCCGAGGCCGAGAACCAGCTCGACGTCATCGTCGACGAGCGACCGAAGTTCCCGCTCGCGCACTTCCATCTCGGGCTGGTGTACGAGGAGGGGGGGCGGCTGCCGGAGGCCCGCGCGGCCTACGCCGAGGAGGTCGAGCTGTTCCCGAACAACATGCCGGCCCGCTTCAACCTCGGCAACGTGCTCCTTGCGCTCGGCGACGCGGCGGGAGCGGAGCGGGAGCTGCAGACCTTGATCGAGAAGACGCCCGAATCGGCCAAGCCCTACCTGCTGCTCGCCCGGGTTCTGCTGCAGCAGGGGCGGGAGCTGGCCGAGGTCGAGCGGCTCGCGAGGGACGGGCTCGCGCGGGCCGAAGCCGACGACCTCAAGGTCCTCGGCTACTACATCCTGGCCGACGTCTACTCCCGCCAGGGCCGGCAGGCCGAGCTCGAGCGCGCGCTGCGACAGGCGCAGGTCCACCGCGCCCGGCTCGAGCGGCCGGCCGGTTAGCGGGCCGAGGAGCGGTCGATGCGCGCCCTCGCGGCTGCACTCGCCGCCGCGGTCTTCGCTGCCGCCTGTGCCGGGCGGGTCGAAGCGCCGCCGCGCGAGTTCGTCGCGGTTCAGGGGACGAATCTCATCAGGAAAGGTGAGCCCTACTCCTTCGTCGGCGCCAACTTCTGGTACGGCTGCAACCTGGCGGCGCTGGCCGAGGGCGGCGACCGCGACCGGCTGCGCCGCGAGCTCGATCTGCTGCACTCGCTCGGCATCGACAACTTGCGGGTGATGGGCGCCTCCGAGGGCGTCGGCCAGCCCAACACGGTGTGGCCGCCGATCCAGCCCGAGCTCGGGCGCTGCGACGAGCGGCTGCTCGACGGGCTCGACTTCCTGCTCGCCGAGATGGCCCGCCGCGACATGCTGGCGGTGGTCGTCCTCAACAACTACTGGGAGTGGTCGGGCGGCATGGCCCAGTACCTGTCGTGGGTCGAGGGCGTGCCGGTACCCAACCCGTTCTTCGCCGAGAACTCGTGGGACCAGTTCATGAACTTCTCGGCCCGCTTCTACAGCCACGCCGGCGCCAACGCCGCCTTTCGCCGCTACGTCGAGACGCTGGTCCACCGCAAGAACCGCTACACCGGGCTGCGCTACCGGGACGACCCGACGATCATGGCCTGGCAGCTCGCCAACGAGCCGCGGCCCGGCCGCGGCCGGCCGGGATGGGGCAACCGCGAGGTCTTCGTGAGCTGGATCGGCGCGACCGCCGACTTCATCCGCTCGCTCGACCCGAACCACCTGATCTCGGTCGGCAGCGAGGGGCTGCGCGGCAGCCTGGGCCGACCCGAGATCTACCTCGCCATCCACCGCTTTCCGAACGTCGACTACCTGACCGTCCACCTCTGGGTCCTCAACTGGAGCTGGTACGACCCCCTGCGCCACGACGCCACCTACCCCGAGGCCGAGCGGCTGGCGATCGACTACATTGACCAGCACATTGTGTTCGCCGAGCAGCTCTCCAAGCCGCTCGTCATGGACGAGTTCGGCATCCCGCGCGACCTCCACTCGTACTCGCCGGCGGCGCCGACCACGGTGCGCGACCACTACTATCGAACCGTGCTCGGTCACCTCGCGGCGAACGCGGCGGCGGGTGGCCCGGTCGCCGGCAGCAACTTCTGGACCTGGGGCGGCCACGGCGCGGCGGCGGACACCGATCAGTTCGTGTGGCGCCACGGCGACAGCTTCACCGGCGACCCGCCGCAGGAGCCGCAGGGCCGCAACTCAGTGTTCGCGGCCGACGCATCGACGCTGGCCGTGCTCGAGCGCAAGGCCGCGCGGATGAGGGCGGTTCGTTGATGGCCGGCCGGGCGCTGCTGCTCGCAGCAGCCCTCGCCCTGGCGGCCGCCCTCCCGGCGCGCGGCCAGTTCCTCGAGAGCTTCGATGAGCCTCAGCTGCGCCTCGATCCGAGCGGCGTCGACGGCTGGGCGTTCTTCACCGGCGACGGCGAGGCGACGATGGACCTCGCCGCCACTGGCGAGGGCTTCGCCTCGATCCTGGTCGACGCGACGCACGATCGCCGCAATGTCTGGTGGGCGCTCGTCAAGCACCGAGTGTCGGGGGACATCGACGTGGCGCGGCTCGCCGAGCCCGGCTGGGAGCTGCGGATCGCGGCGCGGATCCGTTCAAGCCACGCCCCTCGCCGCGTCAACCTCCACTGCAACACCCAGCGCACCACCGACTTCCACAGTCACCTCTTGGAGTTCGATCTGCCGGCCGCCGGCGTCTGGCACGAGATCAGCATGACCACCCGGGAGTTCCCGGTGGAACCCGGCGACACGGTTTTCGCACAGATGGCGCTGATCGACTGGGGGCATGACCGCTACCGGGTCGACGTCGACTATTTCAGGGTCGACGTGGTGGAGGCGGCGACCGCCGGACCTGACCTGGGCGACGCGGTGCCGTACCATCCGCCGGTCCCGGACCCGGCGTTGTTCGCGAACTCGATCGCCGCCGTCGAGGCGGCCGTGGTCGACCTCGCCAACCCCGGGGTCAACCTCGGCGAGTGGTCGATTGTCGAAGGCGGCGCGAAGCAGCCGGTGCTGACCGTCAACGGAACCGTGTGGACAGTCCTCCGGTTCGACCTCGGTGCCTTCCAGGGCCGCCGCGTGGCCGGCCAGGGCCTGCTCGAGCTGTCGACGGCGACGGTGCAGCGCGACTCGAGGGACATGAAGGACATGGGGCTGGTGCGGGTGGTGGAGATCCTCGGCGGCGATCCGACGTGGCGCCGCGAATCGGTGACGCTCGACGGCCTGCTGCGGGGCCAGATCCTCGACGAGGCCTTCAACCCGCAGCCGATCATCGACTGGCCGGTGAACGAGGCCGCCGGCGGGAAGACCTGGTTCGTCGTCTCGCGGCCGGTTCTGCAGCGGCTCGTGGACGGCCGCAGCCTCGGCCTGGCGGTCACGCCGCTGGGGCCGATCGACGCCGCGTTCCGCTGCCGCGGGGAGAACGCCCCCCGGCTGCTGCTCAACCTCAAGAAATGATGGGGAGGCATGATGCGCATCCTGTTTGCAGGCGTGATGGTGCTCGCAGCGGCTGCGGCGGTGGCCCAGCAGCCACCCGATGAGGCGGCGCTCCAGGAGCTGCGCGCCGGCAAGGGCTTCATCGCGACGCCGGTGTTCACCGCCGAGGAGGACCAAGCCCTGATCGCGCTCTACGCCGGCCTGCGGGTGGCCGACGTCTCCGACGGCATGGACGCGGCTGGCCTGCAGAACGTCGGCCTCGTGGACCGGGCGATCCGGCCGCTGTGGACGGACACCACGACCTACCGCCACCGCTTTGTCGGCATCGCGGTCACGGCGCGCTACGTGCCGACCAACCTGCCGCCGGCCGGCAGGCGCGAGGCTGCGGACTTCGACCGCTGGGTGGGGCAGTGGTACGAGGAGCTCTCGCCCGAGCCGTTCGACGTGCTGCTGCGGCCGGGATCGGTGCTGGTGCTCGACGACGCGGACAACGTCGACGTCGGGTCGATCGGCTCGTACAACATCCTCGCCTGGAAGCAGCGCGGCATGGTCGGGGTGGTCACCGACGGCACCGCCCGCGACACCGACGAGGTCGAGACCGAGGGCGTGCCGCTGTACTTGCGCGGCGTCGGCCGCGGGATCCGGCCCGGCCGCAACCAGATCGAGTCGGTCAATCGGCCGGTGGTCTGCGGCGGCGTGCTGGTGGTCCCGGGCGACGTGGTGGTGGCCGACGGGGATGGCGTGATCGTGGTGCCGCGCGCCGTCGCGGCCGAGGTCGCCCGCTACGCCCGCGGCATCCTCGACGGCGACAAGGCCGGCCGCCGCGAGCTCTACCGCGAGCTCGGCCTCCCGGCCGATCCCTCCGTCGAGTGATCACCCGCGGGCGTCAGCCGCGGGGCAGCATCCACGGCGAAGATCACAGCGATCAGCGGCAGTGACCAGGGGCAGCGTCAGCGGACGGCGATCGGACAGCGGCGTGCGGCGGCATGCTCACCTCCGGGTCGTTCCGTCGAGAAGATAGCCGGTGGCCGGCCGCTGGCAAGGGCCTTCGACTGACCTCTTCTGCCAGCCCGCTGACCGCCCCGCTTGGTCTGAGACTGCATTCAGCTTTCGTCTGTTTCGAGATGCGCGCAGCGCATCACTCTCGACGCGCGGGGGGAGCGGCCAGCTCATGGCATGGCGTCAGTGCCGCGCTCAGGGGCCGCTACCCCCGGGCGTCGAGCGGAACGGCGACGCCGGCAGGCCCTCGGCGTTGACCAGGTTCGCTCCCGCCGGGTTGTCGGCCCAGGCGTAGCGGACCGCGGCCGGCTCCGCCACCTGCTCGCTCCAGACCACGACCCGGTCGCCGTCAATCCGCGCCTCGGCGCGGACGAAGCGGCCGTCCGCGCCGGCGATCGCGAACTCGGCGAGCTTCCCGTCGCTGCGGCCCCTCGCCGCGAGCCCGCCGCCGACGTGGTCGAAGGCAATCACGACGCGGCCGTCCTTCACCTCGTGGCTGCGGTAGGTGGGCCCGGAGAACACCAGCTTCTCGCCGTACGCCACCTTGCGCGCGGCCAGCGCCAGCCGGCGGCCGACCTCCTGCTTGTTGCGAGGGTGGATGTCGGCGGCGTCGCCGATGTCGATCGCCACCGCCTGGCCGGTGCGGGGCAGAGCCAGGGCCGCCGACTGCGACTCGCGGAGCATCGCCCAGTCGCTGTCGCCGGGCTCGTCGACCGGCGCCATGAAGTTGGCGAGCTGCACCCACAGGAAGGGCAGGTCGCCGCGCCCCCAGTCGGCGCGCCACTGGCGGATCATGTTGGCGAAGAGCTTCCGGTACTCGAAGGCCTCGCCCGGCCCGGCGTTCGACTCGCCCTGGTACCAGAGGAAGCCGGCGACCGGGAACGGCAGCAGCGGGTGGACCATCTTGTTGTAGAGCACGGTGGGCACCTGGTTCTTGCGCGACTCGCTGTTGACGTTCACCCACCCGATCTGGAAGCGCCAGCGGTCAGGCAGCGGCCGCCGCACTCCACCGGCTTCCACGAAGCGGGCGTCGGCGCCGCCGTAGAGGCCGCCGCCGCCGCCCCCGTCCTCGACCCGGATCGCGATCACGTTGCGGCCGGCGCGCAGTGTCTCCGGCGGCACGTCGTAGACCCGGGCCCGGTTCCAGGCCCACTCGGTGCGGCCGACCTGGTGACCGTTGACCCAGCTGGTGTCGCAGTCGTCGATGGGGCCGAGGCCGAGCCGGACACCAGCCTTCGCCTCCTCGGCCGACAGCTCGAAGCTCGACCGGTACCAACCGATGCCGTCCATCCCCTCCCAGCCCTGTTCCTCCCAGAGCCTCGCCGCATCGAGCTCGAGCCATCCCGAGTCGTCGAGGTCCGGCGCGGCCCACACCGCCCGCCCGTCAACCAGACCGTGGTCGCTCTCCGGCAGCGTGCCGATCCGGGCACGGACCCGCTCGAGCGTTGCCTTCTCCTGCGCGGCCTCGGCGGCCAGCAGGCCCTCGACCGCCGTGTCGGGCAGCCCGAGCGCGGCGGCGCTCATCCAGGGCTCGATGCGGCTGCCGCCCCAGCTGGTATGGAGGAGGCCGATCGGCACCGCGTGGTGGCGGCGCAGCTCACGCGCGAAGAAGTAGCCGACCGCAGTGAAGCCGCCGGCGTGCGCCGGGTCGGCCGTCTCCCAGGCGCCGCCGGCGAGGGTGTCGGAAGGAACCTCGGCCCACGACTTGGGCACCTTGAAGTGGCGGATGCCGGGATCATCGGCGGCCGCGATCTCCTGCGCTGCATGCATCGAGTCGGCCACCGTCCACTCCATGTTGGACTGGCCGGAGCAGACCCAGACGTCGCCCACCAGGACGTCCTCGAGCTCGATCCGGGCGCCGTCGCCGGAGACCAGCAGGGCGTGCGGCCCGCCCACCGCCAGCGCCGGGAGCTCGGCCCGCCACCGCCCCGCCGGGTCGGCAGCCGCAGTGACGCTGTGGCCGGCGATCGCGACCGTGATCTGTGATCCAGGCGTCGCCGTGCCCCAGACCGGGACCACGGCGTCGCGCTGCAGCACCATGTGGCTGCCGAACAGGCTGCTCGCCGAAAGCTCGGCGGCAACGGGTTGCGAGATGGCGATCAACGCGATCAGCGTCACTGTCCAGCGCATGCTGCCCTCCCGATCAGTCGTCCGCGTCCAGCACCCGGGCGAGTCGCACCATGAGCACGTCGTGGCCCCCGATCTCTGCGTCGAGGACCCGGCGGGTGGTGCCGAGGTCCTTGCCGGTCCACAGGTCGCGCACCCGGTACAGCCTGGCGTTGAAGAGCGTCTGCCGGCCCGACAGCTCGTCGGACACCGTTTCGTCGTGCCAGTCGAGCTCGATCCGCCGCGGTGCGGGCCCGCGGTTGAGCACGCACACCGCCCAGTCCTCGTCAGCGAGCGGCCGGTACCAGACCTCGAGGTCGCCGTCGCGGGAGTGGCGGAAACCCTGGATGCCGAGCGGGTCCTGGTCGACGGCGATCACCTCGCGGTTGGTGAGGATCGACCGCGTCGTCTCGGACATCGTCCGCAGGTCGTTGCCGGCGATCAGCGGCGCGGCGAGCATCGCCCACATCGAGAAGTGGGCCCGGTCCTCGCTCTCGCTCATCCCGTTGCCGACCTCCATCATGTCGGGGTCGTTCCAGTGGCCGGGGCCGGCGTGGGCCCGCAGGCCCTCCTGCAAGTCGAGGATCCGCAGCACCCCCCACGACGACCAGTCGCCGTGGTCGACCTCGCAGTCGAAGCAGGCTGTGATGTCACCGGTGGTCCGCCACAGGTGGCCGACGTCGCCGGCCCACTCCCACGGCTTGTTGTCGCCCCACTCGCAGATCGAGAACACGATCGGCCGGCCGGCCGCCGTGAGCGCCGCCGCCATGGTCTGGTAGGCGCCCTCGGCCCTGAGCCCCTCGGTCGAGCACCAGTCGTACTTGAGGTAGTCGACCCCCCAGCGGGCGTAGGTCAGGGCGTCCTGGAACTCGCGGCCGCGGCTGCCGGGCCGGCCGCCGCAGGTCTTCCAGCCGGCGTCGGAGTAGAGGCCGAGCTTGAGCCCCTTGGAGTGGACGTAGTCGGCGAGCGCCTTGATCCCCGAGGGGAAGCGCCCGGGATCGGCCCCGATGAAGCCGTCGGCGTCGCGCTCGCCGTGCCAGCAGTCGTCGATGTTCACGTAGAGGTAGCCGGCGTCCCTCATCCCCGAGGCGACCATGGCGTCGGCGGTCTGCCGCACCGTCTCCTCGCTGATGTCGCACGCGAAGTGGTTCCAGCTGTTCCAGCCCATCGGCGGCGTCAGGGCCAGGCCCTCGAACTTCTGCGCTTGTGCGGCCGGTGCCACGGCGAGGATGGCCACCGCGAGCGCAGCCAATGCCCTCGTCATCGCTCACCTCCCATCAGCTTGAGGTTGTGCTCGATGAGCTCGAGCCGCTGCGTGACACAGGCCGCCGACCGCAGCGGGTCGGGTGGGGTGTGTCGGCAGTAGTCGACGAGCCGCTCGACGGTGGTCGTCGCGACGTGGCAGCGGCTGTCCGACGAGGCGTAGTAGATGTAGAGGGCGCCGTCCGGCCGGTCGATCCAGCCGCACGAGAAGACCACGTTCGAGACGTCGCCGACGCGCTCCTCGCCCTCGGGCGCGAGCAGGTGGCCGCCGGGCGCGTGGATGACGCGCCATGGCTCGTCGATGGCGGTCATGAAGGCGTACAGCACGTAGCGCAGCCCGGCCGCAGTGTTGCGCACCCCATGGGCGAGCTGCAGCCAGCCGCGGCTGGTCCTGATCGGCGCCGGGCCGAGCCCGTTCTTGACCTCGGCGATGGTGTGGTAGGCGCGGTCGTGGACGATGACCTCCCGGTCGATGACCGCAGGATCGATCCGCTCCGACAGGCCCCAGCCGATGCCGCCGCCCGAACCGGCCTCGATGAAGCCGTCCTGCGGTCGGGTGTAGAAGGCGTACCTGCCGTCGACGAGCTCGGGGTGGAGGACCACGTTGCGCTGCTGGGGCGAGGGCGTCCGCAGGTCGGGCAGGCGCTCCCAGGTCTCAAGGTCATGGGTGCGCGCGATCCCGCACTGGGCCACCGCCGACGAGAGGTCGCCGCGGGGCGCCGCCGGGTCCTTGCGCTCGGTGCAGAACAGGCCGTAGATCCATCCATCTTCGTGCCGGACTAGGCGCATGTCGTAGACGTTGACGTCGGGGTCGGCGGTTGAGGGCATCACGACCGGCCGGTCGCGGAAGCGGAAGCCGTCGACGCCGCTTTCACTCTCGGCGACCGCGAAGAAGCTCTTGCGGTCCGCGCCCTCGACCCGCGCCATCAGGCAGAACTTGCCGTCGTGGAAGATCGCGCCGGGATTGAACACGGCGTTGATCGCGAGCCGCTCCAGCAGGTGCGGGTTGGTCGCCTCGTCGAGGTCGTAGCGCCAGAACGGCGGGGTGTGATCGGCGGTCAGCACCGGGTGGCGCCAGCGCTGGACCACCCCATTGCTGCGCTCCTCCGGCTGGTTCGTCCGCGCGATCAGCCGCTCGTAGTCGTCGAAGATCTCACCTCTGCGCTCGCCGAAGCTCTGGACCCTCATGGCGCCGCCCCACCGGCGTCGGCCAGACGCCGCATCATCTCGAGGCACATCCGAACACTGTGGTAGGGACACTTCCACTCCGACACCTTGGGCTCGGCGCGGTCGACCTCGCCGTCGGCCTTGACCCGCCAGTGCCAGTCGCCGTGGACCCGGTCGACGAGGAAGCGGTCGATGAAGCTCCAGCTGCGAGCCGAGGCCTCGGCGAAGGCCGGCTCGCCGGTGAGCGAGAAGGCGTGCCAGAAGCCGATGACCGCCTCGGCCTGGCACCACCAGTCGTGGTCGCGGTTGGTCACCTCGCCTGCTCGCCCCTCGTAGGCGAGCCCGCCATCCGGGCCCAGGCCCTGGGCGAGCGCCGTCCGCGCGAGGTCGATGGCCCAGCCGGTCGCCTTCTCAAGCGCCGGCGGGTCGCCGAGCACCTCGGCCGCCTCCGACAGCAGCCACGCCGCCTCGATGTCGTGACCGAATGTGTAGCTGTCCGAGCACACGTTCCACCGCTCGTCGAAGAAGGGGCGCAGGTGCCGGTCGAGCGGGTCCGGGCCGAGGATGTGGCGGTCGAAGATGGCCAGCAGCTCGGCGAGCCGCTCGGCGGTCGCTGCGGACGGCCGCGCGCGGTGAAGGTTGGTGACCGCCTCCAGCAGGTGGAGGTGGGTGTTCATCGACTTGGCGACGTCCATGTCCTTGTCCGACAGCCGCAGGTCGTCGGCCTCGGACCAGGCGCGGGCGCGGGCCTCGATCCAGCCGCCGAAACGCGGGTCGCGGGCGTGGCGGTCGACCAGCCCGAGGAGCGCGGTCGCGGCGTCGAAGGCCGCCGCATCGCCGGTCGCGCGGTGGAGCTCGGCGAGCGCGTAGATGCAGAAGGCCTGGCCGTAGACCTTCTTGGAGGTGTCGAGCGGGCGGCCTTCGGCATCGGTCCGCCAGAAGTAGCCGCCGTGCTCGCGGTCGTGGAAGGCCGTCTCGAGCGCCTCGAGCGCGCGCCGCGCCAGGGCCAGGTCGCGCTCGTCGCCGAGCTCGCGGTACAGCGCCGAGAAGGTCCACAGCAGGCGGGCGTTGAGGATCAGCCCGCGCTGCGCATCCTCGCGAACGGTGCCGTCGTTCGCCATCTCGCCGATGAAACCGCCGCGGCGGTGGTCGAGGCTGCGCTCGCGCCAGAACGGCAGCAGGTTGGTCTCGAGCTCGCGGGCGATAGCGCCCCGAAGGGCCGGTCGGTCCATGGCGTCAGTCTTCGAGCCGGTCGTACCAGGTCTTCTTGAGGATGACCATCGTCGCCGCGACGATCGCCGCCGTCACCGCCACCGCCTGCCACCGCATCAGCACGAAGTAGATCGGCAGCGCCACCAGGGCGGTCTGCCACGCGGTGCCGACCACGATGTTGAACATGTCGCGCTTGAAGTTGCGGTTGCGCCGGAAGGCCGGGTCCTCGGCCTCGACCAGGCGGCGGATCGGTCCCCAGAAGCCCCACGGCCGCACCGTGCGGTAGAAGGTCTTCAGGGTCTCCTGGTCGGTGGGCGCGGTCAGGAAGGTGCCGAGCAGGCAGCCGACCAGCGAGATCGCCATCAGGTGCGGGAAGTAGTACAGCGGCAGCATCTGCGGCCAGATCGCCGGGGCGACCAGCGCCGGGACGATGCCGGCCACCATGCCCCAGAAGTAGCCGAAGCCGTTGAACCGCCACCAGTACCACTTGAGCACGTTGGACGACAGGTAGGCGCCCCACAGCGCCGACACGATCCACTGCAGCATGTTGTTGACGTTGCCGGCATAGAAGCCGAGCACCATGCTGACGACCACCAGCAGCAGCCCGCTCGCGTAGTTGATCAGCACCGTGCGCCGGTGGGTGGCCTTGGGGTCGATGTACTTGTGGTAGAGGTCGTTGACCACGTAGGCCTGGGCCGCATTGAGGGTCCCGGCGAAGGTCGAGACGAAGGCCGCCGCCAGGCCGGCGAGCAGCAGCCCGGTCAGGCCGGCGGGCACGAACTCGTTGATCGCCGACGGCAGGATCTGCTCGAAGTCGATCTGGCCGCCCACGACCAGGTCGAGCCGGTCGTAGAACAGCAGCCCGAGCACCATGAAGCCGGCGATCATCAGGTAGCGCGACGGGCTCAGGACCAGGCTGACGAAGCCGCTCATCTTCGCGGCCTCGCGCGGCGACCGGGTGGCCAGGATTTTCTGCATGTCGTAGTTGGGCGCCGGCCCGGCCGCGCTGACCAGGATTCCCTTGAAGACCATCATCATGAAGAAGATGGTGAACAGCGAGAACTGGTCGGAGGCGATCTTCTGGTTGACCTCGGCGATGATCCCGCTCCAGTCGAGGTCGAGGTTCCAACCGAACCACGGGCTCATCCAGCCGTCGGGCACCACCAGCGGGTTGGCGGCGAGGGCGGTCATGGCGATCACCGCCACCACCACCGCCGAGACGGTCATGATGGTGTACTGGAGGACGTCGGCGAGCACGATCGACCGCATGCCGCCGAGGACGGTGTAGGCCACCGCGACCAGGGTGAAGACGATGCCGTACAGGTGGGGCACGTGCTCGGGCGAGACCGTGATCCCGATCCAGGGCTGGACCACCTCCCACGGGATGAAGATCTCGACGAACTTGCCCAGGCCGACGAAGCCGTAGGCGAGGAAGCCGAGGCCGCCGATGAGCGCGAAGATCACCACCACCATGTGCGACAGGCGGGCGCCGATGCCGGTGCCGAACCGGGTCTCGATCCACTGGGCGCCGGTGGTCACGTTCGACCGGCGCAGCCAGGCCGACAGGTAGACCATCAGGAAGATCTGGTTGAAGGTCGGCCACAGCCAGGGCAGCCAGATGCTCTTCAGGCCGTAGACGAAGCCGATGGTGACCAGCCACATCGTGCCCGAGATGTCGAACATCCCGGAAGCGTTGGACAGGCCGAGCATGTACCAGGGCAGGCTCTTGTCACCGAGCAGGTAGGACTCGACGCTTCTCGCCGCCCGCCGGCGCACGGCGAGGCCGATGACGGTCACCGCCACCAGGTACACGGCGATGATGGCGAGGTCGAGGCCCGTCAGTCCGATCTGTGCCATGTCTCCCCCCGAACGGGCCGCCAGGGAATCCCCGGCGGCGCGACGTCCCCCTCAGGCCGATGCGAGGCTACACGAAACCGGCCGCCGGTTCGACCTTCGGAAGGCCCCGCCGTCGCGAGGCGCCGTCGGCTTCGGCCCTCAGTGGTCGCCCGCCGCGCCGGTCCCGGCGCGGAGCCGGCAGCCGTCCGCCGCCGCGCCCTCCGGCCCGGCCGCGAGGCAGGCAAGCAGCACCAAGGGATCGACGACCATCAGTTCGGCCTCGCCGACCGGCGCCCGGGCGGCCTCGAGGCGCGCCAGGCGCGGCTCGAGCCAGCCTGCCGGCGCCGCGAGCCGTGAGGAGGCGAGCTCGAGGGCCTCGAGCCCGATCGCGGCCGTCTCGGCCAGCGTCGCCGACAGCGGCTCCATCTCGGCCAAGCCTGGTGACGCCCGCAGCGTTTCCACGACGGTCGCGTGGTTTCCCCGCCAGCGCAGCAGCAACTGCCGCGCTGCGTCAATGTCGGCCGGAGTGGCGAAGCCGTCGGCCGCCATCCGCTCCACGGTCCACCGGAAGGCGCGGGCATCGGCCGCGTCCGCTCCGGCGATGTCGACCAGCCGGGTCAGCGGCGACAGCTGGGTGTAGGGGTGGGGCGAGTCCTTGCGCAGCGCGTTGCGGCGGTAGACCTTGACCGGCTCGACCACGCCGAGCAGGGTCTCAAGGCCGGCGAGGTCCCGGCACTGGCACAGCCGGCGCAGCATCATCGGCCGGTTCTTCAGGTGCAGCAGGCCGTGCTCCTCGAGCAGCCGGCTGATCCGGTCGAGCCGGCGGTACATGTCGGCAACGTCGGTCACGCTCCCCGGGGACCACAGCCGCTCGGCGATGGCCGCGGTGCGCGGCCAGATCCGGGAGTCCACGGTCTCCGGGGTGACGAACTCGGCCCACATCGTGGCCTCGCCGCCCAGGACCAGCCGGCGCGCCTCCTCAGGCAGCGGCGAGTCGGCCGGCAGCGGGTCGTTGAGGTAGTGGAAGTCGGTCGGCTGCATGAGGTCGATGTAGTAGCCGTTGGAGAGAATTCCGGCGTAGCCCCGGCTCGCCGCCTCGGCGAGCGCCTCGCGGCCGCGCCAGGAGTGGATCACGATGTCCTTCGGCAGGCCCTCCTGGAAGATCTCGTCCCAGCCGATCATGCGCTTGCCGTGGCGGGTGAAGATCTCGAGCATGCGCTCGTTGAAGTAGCGCTGCATCGCCAGGGTGTCGGCGTAGCCCTCGCGCGCCATGTGGGCCGCGATCTCCGGGTTGGCCGCCCATTGGATGCCGTTGTTCTCGTCGCCGCCGATGTGCATGAACTCATCGTCGAACAGCGCGGCCATCTCGCCGAAGAAGGCGTCGAGGAAGCGGTAGGTCTCCTCCTGGATCGGGTTCAACGTGGGGTCGAAGATGCCCCAGCTGCGCTCGATCCGGTAGGGTCCGGGCAGGCTCGCGAGCTCGGGGTAGGCGGTCGCCCAGGCGGTGGCGTGGCCGGGCAGGTCGAACTCGGGAACGACCCGGATCCCGCGCGCCGCGGCAAAAATCTGGACCTCGCGGATCTGGGCGCGGGTGTAGTAGCTGCCGTCCGACGCCGCTTCGTGGAGGCGCGGGAAGGCCAGGCACTCGACGCGGAAGCCCTGGTCGTCGACGAGGTGCCAGTGCAGCACGTTGAGCTTGACCGCGGCCATGGCGTCGAGGTTGCGCTTGACGACCTCGACCGGCATGAAGTGGCGGCTTGCGTCGATCATCAGCCCGCGCCACGGGAAGCGGGGCGCGTCCTCGATCCGGACCATCGGGACCGTCACTCCCCGCTCGTCGAGGGTGACGAGCTGGAGCACGGTCTCGAGCCCGCGCAGCGCGCCGATGTCGGTGGCCGCCGTCAGGAGCATGCCGTCGCCGGCAACCCGGAGCGTGTAGCTCTCGTCCTCGCCCAGGACCAGCGCGCCGGCGCGGCCCGCACTGATCGTCAGCGCCGCGGCGGGTCGCCCCGTGAGCTCGAGGAAGGTCGAAGGCGGGAAGAACAGGCCCGAACGGTCGGACAGCCGCCGCAGCATCCGCTGCACACCGTCGGCGAGCCGCGGCGTGGCGCCGCCGCCGTCGATGGAGACGGTGAAGCCCGCAGTGATCGTGAGATCACCCGAGCCGAGCTCGACGAGCCGGGGCATCGGCATCAGATCAAGGGTCGCCGGCGAGCTTGCCGCGACCGCGGCTCCGGCCGCGGCGGTTGCGGCCAGGGTGATCAACGTGGCGATCATCGGGTTCCTCATGGTTCACCTCGCGTGCGGTGCATTCTCTCCCAGCCGCGGGCGGCGCGCCAGTGCGCGGCGGCCGCGCTCCGGTATCATGGCTCGCACGACAGCCCGGAGCAGGGCCCGGATGCCGCGTGGCGCCCGGTCTTCCCGAAGCCTGGAACGGAGGTAGGTCCACCATGCAGCTCGTTGCCATCGACTGGGTCGTGATCGTGCTTTCCCTCCTCCTCTCCGCCGCTCCGGCGATCTACTACGCCCGGCGCGCGTCGAGCGGCATCTCCGAGTTCTTCGCCTCGGGACGGTCGGCGCCGTGGTGGCTGATTGGCACCTCGATGGTCGCCACCACCTTCTCCACCGACACGCCCAACCTCGTCACCGACTTCGTGCGCACCCACGGGGTGTCGCAGAACTGGGCGTGGTGGGCCTTCCTGCTCACCGGCATGCTGACGGTGTTCTTCTACGCCAAGATGTGGCGCCGATCCGGGGTGCTCACCGACCTCGAGTTCTACGAGCTGCGCTACTCGGGGCGGTCGGCGGCCTTCGTCCGCGGCTTCCGCGCGGTCTACCTCGGGTTCTTCTTCAACTGCGCGATCATGGCCTCGGTCACCCTGGCGGCGGCCAAGATCGCCAACGTCATGCTCGGCTGGGACCGGCTGCAGACGGTGCTCGTCTGCGGCGTGATCTGCGTCGGGTTCGCGGCGATCTCGGGGCTGTGGGGCGTGCTGGCCTCGGACTTGGTCCAGTTCGTCATCGCGATGGCCGGCGTCATCGCGGCCGCCTACGTCGCGCTGTCGCAGCCCCAGGTCGGGGGCCTGGCCGGCCTGATGGCGCAGATCGATCCCAAGACGCTGCACCTGCTGCCCGACTTCTCGGACTGGGGCCTCACCCTGTCGGTGCTGGTCGTGCCGCTGACCATCCAGTGGTGGTCGGTGTGGTACCCGGGTGCGGAGCCGGGCGGCGGCAGCTACATCGCGCAGCGGATGCTCGCCGCCAAGGACGAGCGGCACGCCATGGCCGCCACGCTGTGGTTCAACATCGCCCACTACGCGCTGCGGCCGTGGCCCTGGATCATCGTCGCCCTGAGCTCGATGCTGGTGTTCCCGACCCTCGCCGACATCAAGACCGCGCTGCCCCACGTCTCCGACAGCCTGATCGGCAACGACCTGGCCTACCCGGCCATGCTGACCCTCCTGCCGGCGGGCCTGATCGGGCTGCTGGTGGCGGCGCTGCTGTCGGCCTACGTGTCGACCATGTCGACCCACCTCAACTGGGGCTGCTCCTACCTCGTGCACGACTTCTACCAGCGATTCCTCAACCCCGACGCGACGGAGAAGCGCATGGTCTGGCTGTCGCGAGTCATGACGGCGGTGCTGATGACGGTCTCGGGCGCCGGGATGTTCCTGCTGACCACCGCCGGCGAGGCCTTCCAGCTGCTGCTGTCGATCGGCGCCGGGACCGGCCTGCTGTACCTCCTGCGCTGGTTCTGGTGGCGGATCAACGCCTGGTCAGAGATCGCGGCCATGGCCTCGTCGTTCACCATCGCGGTGGGCCTGTTCGTGGCGCGGAAGAACGGCCTCGAGCTGTCGGACCACGTCGCCCTCGTGATGTCGGTGGCGCTGACCACCGTCGTCTGGGTGGTGGTCACCTTCCTGACGCCGCCGGCCGACTTGGCGACCCTGCGCCGCTTCTACGCGGTGGTGCGGCCCGCCGGCCCCGGCTGGAGGAAGGTCGTCGGCGACGCCCCCGACGTCGGTCCGCGCGACAGCATGTCGCTGGCCGTGCTCGGCTGGGTGCTCGGCGTCACCTTCGTCTACGCGGCGCTGTTCGGGATCGGCGCCCTCCTGTACGGCCACGGGATGCAGGCGGCGGTGTGCCTCGGAGCGGCGGCGATCGCCGGGACCGGGCTGGCGGTGGTGGTGCCGAAGATCTGGGGGGCGTCGGCCGCCGCCGAGGCAGGCGCCGCCGCCCGCCGCGGTTGATGGCTCGCTTGCCGCCGCGGGATATGATCCGGCCGGTGCCGCGAGGGCCATGCCGGAGCGGGAGGGCCTGATGCCATGAGCGGGCTGACGGTGGAGGTCAGGCACCAGCCGGTCTTGGACCCCGGCTTCGTGCCGGCCGTGCTCTGGGAGCGGGCCTTCGCGGAGCGCGTCGCGGCCGATCCGCGCAGCGCGCCCGTGGTGCTCTGCGTGAGGCGGCGCGACGGCACGGTGTTCCGCGAGGAGACAGCGGTCCTGCCGCACCTGGGCGGGGACGCCGCACTCAACCTCAAGCACGTGGAGCGGTTGATCAAGGCCCTGCTGTGGGTGAACGGCGGCTCCGAGATCCTGGTCGGCGGCCACCCGCAGCTCGCCGAGTCGCTGGCCGCGGCCTACGCCCGCTCCGGCAGACGGGCGTTCGACTACGACGTCGTCGGCCGCCGGATCTACGGCGACGACATGGCCGTCCGCAGCATCGCCATCGACGACGCGCCGGCGCCGCGGGTGGCCGCCATGCCGCTCGGCCGCAACCTCGACGGCTGCCGGATCGGCTTCGACCTCGGCGGCAGCGACCGCAAGAGCGCGGCGGTCATCGACGGCCGGGTGGTCCATGCCGAGGAGGTGGAGTGGAGCCCCTACTTCGAGTCGGACCCGGGCTATCACTTCGCCGGCATCATGGACTCGCTTGAGCGGGCAGCCGCCCACCTGCCGCGGGTGGACGCGATCGGAGGCAGCGCGGCCGGGGTCTACGTCGGCAACGAGCCACGGGTGGCATCGCTGTTCCGGGGGATCTCGGAGGCCGACTTCGACGCCCACATCCGGCCGCTCTTCAAGCGGGTGAGGAGCGCATGGAACGACGTGCCGTTCGAGGTGGTGAACGACGGCGAGGTGACGGCGCTCGCGGCCTCGATGAGCCTCGGCGCGGACCGCCTGCTCGGCATCTCGATGGGCACCAGCATGGCCGCCGGCTACTGCGACGCCGACGGGCACATCACCAGCCGGCTCAACGAGCTCGCCTTCGCGCCGGTCGACTACCGCGAGGACGCACCGGCCGACGAGTGGTCGGGCGACGTCGGGTGCGGCGTCCAGTACTTCTCCCAGCAGGCCGTGGCGCGGCTGGCCCGGACCGCCGGCATCGAACTGCCGGAGGAGATGCCCTTCGCCGATCGCCTGAAGGAGGTCCAGTCCCGGATGGCGGCGGGCGACCCGCGGGCAAGAGCGATCTACGAGACGATCGGCGCCTACCTCGGGTACTCGATCGCCTGGTACGCCCGCTGGTACGACCTCCGGCACCTGCTGGTGCTCGGCCGGGTCACCTCGGGCGAGGGCGGAGGAGTGATGATCGAGACGGCCGAGGCGATCCTCGCGGACGAGTTCACCGAGCTCGCAAGCACGATCGCGATCAGCACCCCCGACGAGCAGTTCAAGCGCCACGGCCAGGCGATCGCGGCCGCCAGCCTGCCGAGGATCGCGCCGAAGGAGGCCACGGAATGAAGCTGACAAAGCCAAAAGCCGACGTCTACGTGCCCGGCGGCGGCCCCCTCGAGGAGGCGCTCGCCCGCACCACCCACCTCGCAGTCGGGGCGCACCAGGACGACATCGAGTTCATGGCCCTGCACGGCATTCTCGAGTGCTTCGGCCGCAGCGACCGCTGCTTCGTCGGCGTCACCATGACCAACGGCGCCGGCAGCGCCCGCACCGGCCCCTACGCCGGCTGCTCCAACGACGAGATGGTGCGGATCCGGGTGAGCGAGCAGCGCCACGCCGCCCTGATCGGCGGCTACGGCTGCCAGCTCCAGCTCATGTACTCGAGCGCCGAGCTCAAGGACGCGTCGAACCCGGGCCCGGTCGGCGACCTCCTCGAGATCCTCGCGCGCGCGAAACCGCAGGTCGTCTACCTCCACAACCCGGCCGACAAGCACGACACCCACGTCGCGAGCTGCCTGCGTGCGATCGCCGCGCTGCGTCTCCTCGAGCCGGCGGTCCGCCCCCTGCGCGTCTACGGCTGCGAGGTCTGGCGCAGCCTCGACTGGCTGCCCGACGCGGACAAGCAGGTGCTGCCGGTCGACGACCGCCCGAACCTGGCCGCGGCCCTGTCCGGGATCTTCGACTCGCAGATCTCGGGCGGCAAGCGCTACGACCTCGCGGTTCAGGGGCGGCGCCTGGCCAACGCCACCTTCTTCGAGTCGCACGAGGTCGACCGCAACACCATGCTCGCCTTTGCGGTCGACCTGACGCCGCTGGTCGCCGACCCCTCGCTCGACGTGGCCGCCTACACGACCGCGCTCGTCGACCGGATGCGGAACGACGTCACGGACCGGATCGCGCGGTTGAGCCGGGGAGCGTGACCGCCCCCCGTAACCCGCGATCCGCAGCGGGCCGAGCGGGTCGAGCTCACTCGGCGGCGACAGGCAGCCGGTCGGTGCTCCCCGTTCGCGCCTTCGGGATGAAAAGGGCGACCAGCACCCACGCGTAGACGACTGCGTCGCCGAGGATCTCGATCGAGTGCGCGATGCGCAGCGTCGGCGGGAAGAAGGTCGTCGCGGCAAGACCGATCAGGCCCATCATGGCGAAGAACGCAACCGCCAGCGACACGAAGAGGGCGCGCCGCGAGCGTGACCAGAGGACGAGGACCGGCAGGGTCACGGCGAGGGCGAGCGCGCTGCGCAACAGGACCACCGGGAAGATGGTGTTCCAGCCGGGAAGCGTCAGCCCGAAGCTCGGGTCCTTGTAGAACGGGACCACGATCGGGGAGACCAGCATCCCGAAGAACACGTAGATCACCGGGAACGCGAGCCACGCGACCATGACTCGCCACCACCAGGCGGACGCCGGCCGGCCGAAGACCGTGGCGCCCCGAGGCTGCAGCCCCGTCCCGGGACCGACCAGCCAAGCCGCCGCGGCGGCGCCGAGCAGGCACGGCGCGACGAAGAACACGATCATCGTGGCGGTGCCGCCGAAGGCGGTGAAGGCCGCGGCCTCGATCTGGTTGTTGAGGCCGAAGATGACGTAGGTGAATGCGGCGAGGACGAGCCAGCGCACGGGCTGCGATCCGCGCACTCCCCAGGCGAGGAGTGCGAGGCAGCCGGCCACCAGTACCGCGCTGAGCGCGCCCAGGACGAGGTTGGTGGTCTGGCTGGGTGGGTTCGGGAAGGCCGGCCATGACATGCCGGCCGCGGTGATCACCATGCCGCTGATCATCGTCCCCACGAAGTACGCCGCGGCGATCGCCAGGACCTTCCAGATCCAGGTCCCGATGCTCGTGGACTTCTCAGTGCTCATCTGGACACCTTCCTTTCGTCGACTGGCTCAGTGAGCTCGTTGATGGCTCGCGCGGCCCAGCGCGCGTCGCCCCGGAAACCCTGAATGCCGTGCTCCAGGGCCAGCCGGCCGCACGGCGACATCTGCCCCTGCAGCTCCTGCCGGAGCCGCTCGAGGTGCCTGGCGTAGGACTCGGACTCGGCCCGGAGCTGCGCGAGGAGCTGGAGCGCTGCCGGGCGGCCGAGACGATCCATGAAGGCGAACCGGAGCATCACCAGGTCGAAGTGCCAGATCAGCGCCTCGCGGGTGACCGGCTTGGAGAGCTCGGCGCGGAGCACCGCGTCGCCACGCTCAGTGATCGTGTACACGAAGCGGGGCCGGCGCGAGCGCGGTTTCTCCTGGCGGCCGCGGATCCAGCCGAGCTTCTCGAGGCCCTTGAGCGCCGGGTAGATGGCGCCGGGGCTGCTGCTGAAGTGGCCCATCGGAGTCGCGTCGAAGACCTTCTTCAGGTCGTAGCCGGACTGCGGGGTCATCGCGACCAGCCCGAGGATGGCGAGGCGGAGCGGGGTGAGGGTGAGTTCGTCGTTCATAGTACGAATAGATATATATCGCTTCGTAGTATTTGTCAAGGGGTGTCCTCGGTGCTCGCGGCGGGCACCCCCCCGGGGCCGGCTCGCCGGCGTCGGCCGGGTTGGCGTCCGAACGGGGTGCTGCGGTTATAGTTGCGGCTGCTGTGTCGGGCTGGTCTGGCTGCACTTCACGGGCTGACGGGCGGCGCTCACGAGGAAGGGGACAGGGATGCGCAGGTCAGTGATTCTCACCGTGGTCTCGATGGCGGTCCTCGGCGCATTCGCCGGCGTGGCTGCGGCCCAGCCCGGGCCTGCCCCGGAGCCGGCGGCGGCCGTCCACCCCGAGGTCTGGCCGGTGGTGACCAGCCGGCTGCCGGCGGACCCCGCCGTCGAGAAGGCGGTCGAGGCGGTGCTCGCGATGATGTCGGTGGAGCAGAAGGTCGGCCAGGTGATCCAGGCCGGGATCCAGCACGTGACGCCCGCTGACGTCAGGGACTACCACCTGGGATCGGTGCTCAACGGCGGCGGCGTCCAGCCGTTCGAGAAGGAGCGCGCCTCGGCCGCCGACTGGATGGCGCTCGCCGACGCCTTCTGGGAGGCGTCGATGGACGTCCCGGACGGGCTGCCGCCGGTTCCCGTCATCTGGGGCACCGACGCGGTCCACGGCCACAACAACGTGATCGGCGCGACCGTCTTTCCGCACAACATCGGCCTCGGCGCCACCCGCAACCCCGAGCTGATCCGCCGCATCGGCCGGGTGACGGCCACCGAGATGGCGGTGACGGGCATCGAGTGGGCCTTCGCCCCGGCCGTGGCCGTGGTCCGCGACGACCGCTGGGGACGGACCTACGAGAGCTTCTCCGAGGACCCCGAGGTCGTCCGCGCCTGTGCATCGGCGATGGTCGAGGGCCTCCAGGGGACCCCTGGGGAGGGCGTCTTCCTCGCGGGCAACAGGGTGGTCGCGACCGCGAAGCACTTCCTCGGCGACGGCGGCACCGAGGGCGGGCGCGACCAGGGTGACAACCTCGCGACCGAGATCGAGCTGCGCGACCTCCACGCCGCAGGATACGTGGCCGCGCTCGAGGCCGGCGTGCAGACGGTGATGGCGTCCTTCTCGTCGTGGCACGGCCAGAAGCTGCACGCGAGCCGGGAGCTCCTCACCGACGTGCTGAAGCAGCGAATGGGCTTCGACGGCTTCGTCGTCGGCGACTGGAACGCCCACGGCCAGGTTCCGGGCTGCTCGGACTCGAGCTGCGCCGCAGCCTTCAACGCCGGCATCGACATGTTCATGGTGCCCGAGGCCTGGCGGGCGCTCTACGAGAGCACGCTCGCCCAGGTGCGGTCGGGCGAGATCCCGATGGCGCGCCTCGATGACGCGGTGCGCAGGATTCTGCGGGTGAAGATCCGCGCCGGCATGTTCGGGGCGGGCCGGCCCTCGGGCCGGCCGTACGCCGGCGAGACCGAGCTTCTGGGATCGGCCGAGCACCGGGCAGTGGCTCGCCAGGCGGTGCGCGAGTCGCTGGTGCTGCTCAAGAACAACGGCGGCCTGCTGCCGCTTGCGCGACGGCAGCGGGTGCTGGTGGCCGGCGACGGCGCCGACAACATCCCCAAGCAGTGCGGGGGCTGGACCGTCACCTGGCAGGGCGACGGCAGCACCAACGAGGACTTCCCCGGAGCGACCTCGATCTGGGACGGGATCCGCGCGGCGGTGGAGGCGGGCGGCGGCAGCGCGACGCTCAGCATCGACGGGAGCTTCGAGGGTCCGCCGCCGGAAGTGGCGATCGTCGTCTTCGGCGAGGAGCCCTACGCCGAGTACCAGGGCGACCGCGAGCACCTGGCCTACTCGTTCACCCGGCCGGGCGACCTCGAGCTGCTCAGGCGGCTGGGGCAGGCGGGCATCCCTGTCGTGTCCGTCTTCCTGTCCGGCAGGCCGCTGTGGGTCAACCCCGAGCTCAACGCCTCCGACGCTTTCGTCGCGGCCTGGCTGCCGGGGACCGAGGGCGGCGGCGTTGCCGACGTGATCTTCCGCGCCGCCGACGGCTCCGTGAACCACGACGTCACCGGCCGGCTGTCCTTCTCGTGGCCGCGGACGGCGGTGCAGACCCCGCTCAACCGGGGGGACGCCGGCTACGACCCGCTCTTTTCGTTCGGCTTCGGCCTGCGCTGCTCCGACCGCTGGGACCTCCGTCCGCTCCCCGAGGAGTCCGGCGTCAGCGGTGCCGGCCCTGCGCCGGCGGCCTTCTTCCGGCGCGGCCCGGTGGTGCCGTGGCGGCTCTACCTGGGTGATGCCGCCGACCCGGCGGTCGCGGTGACCGGCGCGAGGACGACCACGCGAGGCACGGAGGCCCTGGTGATCTCCGAGGTCGACCGGGACGTGCAGCAGGACGCCCGCGCCGCGCGCTGGTCGGGCGAGCGGCCGGCGTTCGTCTATCTGTACACCAAGGGCGCGGTCGACCTCTCCCGCGAGACAGGCGAGGGCCTCCGGCTGGCGTTCGACGTGCTGGTCGAGACGCCGCCACAAGGGGAGGTCGAGCTGTCCATGGAGTGCGGCGACAACTGCGCGGGCCGGGTCGACCTGACCGCAGCGCTGACCCGGCTGCCCGCCGGCGAGTGGCGGACGGTGGCCGTGCCGCTGGCCTGCTTCGCGTCGGCCGGAGCCGACATGTCGCGCATCGTCGTGCCGTTCGGCATCGCGAGCGACGGCGCGCTGGCCCTGCGCTTCTCCGAGGTCCGCCTGGAGCCGCCTGCGGAGGACGAGCTGCGGTGCCCGGAGTGACGTCGAGCTGCTACCGTGGTCGATGAAACCGGAGGTCGCTGATGATCGTCCGACGAGCGTGCCATCTCTTCGCCGTGACCGCGACCGTGGCGGCGCTGATCGCGGGCTGCGCGAAGCGCGCCGCCGAGCCGCCGCAGCAGCCGGACGTCTTCTCTCCCGACGCCGTCGCCGAGGCCATGGCGAGGGCCTTCGACTGGCAGATCGACCACATCGTGTACGAGGCGCCGCTGCCCGACGGCGGCACCCAGCCGGTGAGCGACACCGAGTGGGTGCGCGGCGCCTTCTTCGCCGGCGTGATGGCGGCCGCCAACGCGACCGGCGACTCGCGCTACCTGGCGGCGGCGATGGACATCTCAGAGCGCAACGGCTGGCAGCCCGGGCCGCGGCCCCGTCACGCCGACGACCTCTGCATCGCCCAGACCTATGCCCAGCTCTTCCTCGTTGAGCGCGATCCGGCGATGATCGCGCCCACCGTGGCTCGCCTCGAGGCGATGATCGCCGAGCCCCGGCCCGGGCCCGTCGTCGGCTGGTCGGAGAACGACAACTGGTCGTGGTGCGACGCCCTGTTCATGGCGCCGCCGGCCATGGCGCTCATCGCCGAGGCCACCGGCGACCGCCGCTACCTCGACCTGATGAACGGCATGTGGTGGGACACCTACTCCTACCTCTACGACCAGGAGGAGCGACTTTGGTACCGCGACGGCCGCTACGTCGTCCAGGCCGACGGCTCCGGCCCGCGCACCCCGAGCGGCCTCAAGGTCTTCTGGTCGCGCGGCAACGGCTGGGTCTTCGCGGGCCTCGCCCTGGTTTTGGAGCACATGCCGGCCGACTACCCGGATCGCCCGCGCTACGAGCAGCTGTTTCGCGACATGGCGGCGGCGCTGGCCGCGGTGCAGGGTGAGGATGGGCTGTGGCGTTCGAGCCTGCTCGACCCCGGCGAGTACCCGATCCCCGAGTCGAGCGGCTCCGGCTTCTTCACCTATGGCCTCGCGTGGGGCGTCAATCGCGGCCTGCTCGACGCCTCGATGTTTCTGCCCGCGGCGCGCCGCGGCTGGCAGGGCCTGATGTGGGCGCTGCAGCCCTCCGGAAAGCTCGGCTGGGTGCAGCAGATCGGCTACGACCCCCGCTCGGTGAGCGCCGACGACAGCATGGAGTACGGTACCGGCGCCTTCCTGATGGCGGGCAGCGAGATGCTCAAGCTCGGCGCACGCGGGTCGTAGGCCGCTCGGAGTGAGTGATGTTTGACCGTCCCCGTCGGCCTACGCCCCGCGCGCGCCGAGAGTGACGCGCTGCGCGCGTCAGAATGAAGAAACTGAAAGAAAACTGTCGTCGCGCACCGAACCTCAAAAAACCGGGTGCGGATGAGCTTCTCGTCGACTATGGCGTCTCGGTGAAGGACGTCGAGTAGGAGCCGATGACCTCGGGGGCCTTCATCGCGGCGAGGCCGCGGCGTTGCACGAGGTCGCGGTAGTTGAGGAGCTCGATCCCGGAAGTCTGGAGCGCCGCCCAGAAGGCGGGCGAGGTGACGGCTTCGAGCTCGGCCTGCCGGTGGATGGCCACCCGGTAGGGGTCGGCTGCGTAGTTGGAGTCGATGAGGGCCGCCATTTCGGGAGTGTCGGTTCCGACGTGGAGCACGACCAGGTTGAGGCCGGGACGCGCCTGCCGCACCGACTCGAGCAGCCGCGGCAGCTTGCGCCCGGGCGCGACATCCCACAGCGACACCGACCGCTCGCCGAAGTAGCGCGAGATCCCGAGCCCGTGCTTGGCCGCGAGCTGCTCCACGATCGCCTGCAGATCGGGCGTCGAGACCGCGGTCAGCATGTGGAAGTCGATGTAGTCGATGCGCAGCCCGGTGGCGAGCGCCCGCTGGATCTGGGCCTCGAGCTCTACTCGCACCTCGTCGAGATTGGGCCCGGCAGCGGCGAACGCGGTCTCGGTGGGATGGAAGTGTCCGTTCGCGTCGACCAGTGACGGCACCTTGGCCGCGCCAACCACCGGCCCCCACTTGTAGTGCTCCCACTCGGAGTTGAGCGTGAGGTGAACGCCGACGCCGACCTCGGGGTGGTCCCTGAGGATCTCGACCGCCTCGAGGTGCCACGGGCAGGCGAACATCACCGAGGCCGAGAACGGCAGGCCGGTGGCGAGCAGCTCGCGCACAGCCGTGTTGACGCCGTGGCACATCCCGACGTCGTCGCAGCGGATCATCAGCTGCGTCGGCTCGGCCGTCTCGGCGGCCTGCGGCGCCGAGACCACGACGAGGAGAATCAACGACGCGACCGCGAACGCGACACGGGTTCGGGAATCTCGTGACATCTCCACCTCCGCCGCGGACCTGGCACGATCCGTCCTACCTGCGTATCTTAATTTCCTTTTCGTCAATCCCCGAGTTCCGGAGGGCGGACGCCTCGGGCGTTCCGTCGTTCCCGTTCCCGTTCCCGTTCCCGAGTGGGATCGTGCACACCACCCCCACCTTCGAACCCAGGGTAACGCCGCTGCGTTGAAAGCCATCACATCGGAAGCGGAAGCGGGTGGGGCACGGAGGCGGAGTCGGGAGCGAACCCCTATTCCCCAACCCCTCACGCCTGTTCGGGCGCCCGACATTGACATGAAATCTCACCCCGTGTATGATCCGCCGGCTGCGAGGAGGACGACGACCATGGCTGGCAAGGGACACCGGGTGCAGATCAAGATGAAGAGCAGCGAGAGCCCGCACACCTACTACCTGAAAAAGAACAAGCAGAACACCCCCGACCGGCTCGAGCTCAAGAAGTACGACCCCGTCGTGCGCAAGCACGTGATGTACAAGGAAGCGCGCTAGCTGCACGGCTCGGAATCCGCACTTTCCGCGGCCCGGGCGTGACGCCCGGGCCGTTTTGCGTCTCGGGAACGGGGACGGGAACGGGAGCGGGAACGGGAGAAGGGCCCCATCCCCCAGATCCCAGATCCTAACCCCTGGATGCGCGGGGGCGGCGGCGGGCTCCGCGCTTCTTTGGGGCGCGGGGGTCCTTGCCCTGGCTCCTCAGCTTGTCCTCGCGGGCGGCGAGCAGGTCGACTGCGGCCTCGATCGTGACCGCTGCCGGGTCCGCGCCTTTGGGCAGCGAGGCGTGGACGGTGCCGTCGCTGACGTAGGGGCCGAAGCGGCCTTTCATGACCTTGATGGAAGCTCCGGAGGAGGGGTGGGGCCCGAGCTCGGCGAGGGCGGACGGAGACCCGGAGCGCCGGCTGCGGCCTTTGGGCTGCTTCAGGAGCTCGACCGCGCCGTCGACCGTCATGGTCAGGAGCGACTCGTAGTCGGGCAGGGTGCGGTTGTCGCCGTCGCAGCCGATGTATGGCCCATAGCGGCCGAACGCGGCCATGATCGGCTTGCCGGACTCCGGGTGGGCGCCGACCGCGCGCGGGAACGACAGCAGCATGAGCGCGTCCTCGAGCGTCACCGCCTCCGGGTCCATCGACGGCCACAGGCTCGCCATCCGGGCCTTCTCTTCACCGCCGTTCTCGCCGAGCTGGACGTAGTGTCCGAAGCGTCCATGACGCAGCATCACCGGCTGGCCGGTGGCGGTGTCATCGCCGAGGCGGCGGCCGCCGCCTGCACCACGATCGATCAGCTCGACCGCCTTCTCCACGGTCAGCTCGTCCGGCGGCAAGCGGTCGGGCACCGAGGCCCGCTGCCCATCGATCTCGAGGTAGGGCCCGTAGCGGCCGATCCGCACCACCACCTGCTTGCCGTCGGGGGTCACACCGAGGTCGGTGATCCGCGACGCTTCGCGAGGGTCGACCTCCGCGTTCGCGTCGCTGACCAGGCGGTGGAGGCCCTCGCGCATGGTGCGGCTGCCGCCGCCCTGCTCGGTCCCGAAGTAGAAGTCGTGCAGCCACGGCGCGGCCTCGCGGTCGCCGCGGGCGATGGCATCGAGCTCGTCCTCCATGCGGGCGGTGAAGTCGTAGTCCACCAGGTCGGGAAGCTGGCGCTCGAGCAGCCGGGTGACCGCAAACGCGGTGAAGGTCGGCACCAGCGCCTGGCCCTTGCGCCACACGTAGTCGCGGTCCTGGATGGTCTCGATGATGGTCGCGTAGGTGGAGGGCCGGCCGATGCCGCGGCTCTCCAGCTCCTTGACCAGGCTGGCCTCGGTGTAGCGCGGTGGGGGCTGGGTGGTGTGGACCGTGACCTCGATCGCGCGGGCCTCGAGCGGCTGGCCGGTCGAGAGCCTGGGCAGCGGTCGTTCCTGATCGGCCAGCTCGGCCTCGGGGTCGTCCGTTCCCTCGACGTAGGCGCGCAGGAAGCCGGCGAAGGTGATCACCTTGCCGGTGGCGGCGAAGACCGCGTGGCCGTGGCCGGGAGCGTCGGCCGACACCCGGACATTCGACCGAAGCCCGGTCGCGTCCTTCATCTGCGAGGCCAGGGTCCGCTTCCAGATCAGCTCGTAGAGCCGGTGCTCGTCGCCGTCGAGCCGGCCGCGCAGGCTCTCCGGTGTCCGGAAGCGGTCGCCCGCCGGCCGGATCGCCTCGTGAGCCTCCTGGGCGCTCTTCGACTTCGAGCGGTACACCCGCGGCTGGTCGGGAAGGTACTCGGCGCCGTAGAGCTCGGCGACCTGCGTCCGCGCGGCGTGGATCGCCTCCCGCGACAGGGTGAGCGAGTCGGTCCGCATGTAGGTGATGTAGCCGTTCTCGTAGAGCCGCTGGGCGACCCGCATCGTCCGCTGGGCGTTGAACCGCAGCTTGCGGCCGGCCTCCTGCTGCAGGGTCGAGGTCATGAACGGCGGGTAGGGCCGATTGACGAAGGGCTTCTCGGTGACGTCCGCGACCCGGAACCGGGCGCCCTCGAGGGCGGATCGCAGCGCGGCGGCGGCGGCCTCGTCGAGCACCAGCAGGGTGGAGTCCTTGAGCTGCCCGGTCTCGGCGTCGAAGTCCTTGCCCCCGGCAACCTTCCTTTCCGCGAGCTCGGAAAGGCGGGCGCGGAACGGCCGCTCGCCCGGGCGGCCGGTCTCAAGCAGGGCCTCGAGCCCTGCAAAGCCGGCGGCGACGAAGCGCATCCGCGCCTCCTCGCGCGCGACCACCAGCCGCGTCGCCACCGACTGCACCCGGCCCGCCGAGAGCTTCGGCCGCAGCTTGCGCCACAGCACCGGCGAGACCTCGTAGCCGACCAGCCGGTCGAGGATGCGGCGGGCCTCCTGGGCGGCGACCAGGTCCTGGTCGACGTCTCGAGGCTCGGCGAGCGCGCGCTCGATGGCCGGCCTGGTGATCTCGTGAAAGACGAGCCGCCGGACCGGGCACTTCGGGTCGAGGACCTCGACCAGGTGCCAGGCAATCGCCTCGCCCTCGCGATCCTCGTCGGTCGCGAGCAGCAGCTCGCTGGCCTCCTTGACCCGGCGCTTCAGCTTGTCGACCTGGGCCTTCTTGCCATGGGGGATGACGTAGAGGGGAGTGAAGTTGTTCGCGACGTCGACGCCGAGCCGGGACCACGGCTCCTTCTTGAGCTTGGCCGGGATCTCGGCAGCGGACGACGGGAGGTCGCGGATGTGGCCGATTGACGACTCCACCTCGTAACCCGGCCCCAGGAAGTTGGAGATGGTCCGCGCCTTGGCCGGCGACTCGACGATGATCAGTGCCTTCGCCATCGGGGCCATAGGGAAGCAGGATCGCTGCCGGATTGTCAAGCTCGGGCCCGCCCGGCGGCCCTGTTTGTTATCATCTGCCGATGTCGCGAGGAGGATGGTGAAATGGGGCCCTGGCTGGTCGATGTCCAGACGCGTGACGAGTTGGAGCGGTGGCTCTCGTCGAACCCGCCGTCGACGTACCGGCCGGTGCTGATGGTGGTGCGAGGCGACTCCGCGGTGATCCGCGAGTTCCTCCCCAACGCCCTCGACGCGGCCAAGCTCGATGACCGGCGGCTCGTGCTGTGGGTCAAGGAGGAGTCGCTGATCAAGGAGAAGGAGCGGCACGATCTGTTTGGCGACGACGACACCATCGTCGCCGCGGTGCTCGACGACGGCGGGGCGGTGGCGACATGGGTCCACGCCGACCGCCTGCAAGTCGTGGACGCCGACTTCGCGTTCTCCACCGCCCGCGGCTGACGCGGGACGGAGGGCGCCATGGCGGACATTCCGAGCAGCTACGACCACCTCGCGACCGAGGAGTCCTGGCGGCGGCGCTGGGACGAGTGGGGAATCTACCTCTGGGACCGGACCGCGCCGCGCGAGGCGACCTTCGTCGTCGACACGCCGCCGCCGACGGTCTCGGGCTCTCTCCACGTTGGCCACGTCTTCAGCTACACCCACCAGGACCTGCTGGTTCGCTACCAGCGGATGATCGGCAAGAACATCGCCTACCCGATGGGCTGGGACGACAACGGCCTTCCCACCGAACGCCGGGTCCAGAACTACCTCGGCATCCGCTGCAACCCGCACCTGCCCTACGACCCGGGATGGAAGCCGACGATCGGCGGCAAGGGCAAGGGGGTGATCGAGGAGGTCTCGCGCCGCAACTTCATCGAGGCGTGCAGCCTGGTCACCGCTGAGGACGAGAAGGCCTTCGAGCACCTGTGGCGGCGGCTCGGCCTGTCGATCGACTGGAGCGAGCCCTACGCGACCATCGACGACCACTGCCGGCGGACCTCCCAGCTGTCGTTCCTCGACCTGGTGGCGCGGGGCCGCGTCTACCAGCTCGAGTCGCCCACGATGTGGGACGTCGACTTCTCGACCGCCGTCGCCCAGGCCGAGGTCGAGGACCGCACCCAGCACGGCCTGTTCTACGACCTGCGCTTCGCGGTCGAGGGCGGCGGCGAGCTCAAGATCGCGACCACCCGGCCGGAGCTGCTGCCGGCCTGCATCGCGGTGGTGGCCCACCCCGACGACGAGCGCTACCGGCCGCTCTTTGGCAAGCACGCGATCACGCCGCTGTTCGGCGCGCGGGTGCCGATCGTCGCCGCCGGCCACGCCGACCCCGAGAAGGGCACCGGCATCCTGATGGTCTGCACCTTCGGCGACCTCATGGACGTCGAGTGGTGGAAGCAGTCCGGCCTGCCGGTCCGCCAGGTGCTCGGCCGCGACGGCCGGCTGCTGCCGGTGACCTTCGGCGAGCCGCCGTTCGAGAGCGTCGACCCCCAGGCGGCGCAGCGCGCCTACGACCAGCTCGCCGGCCTCAACACCAAGCAGGCCAAGCGAAGGGTTGCCGAGCTGCTGGCCGAGGACGGGAGCCTGCACGGCCTCGACGGCCCGTCGCTGGTCGGCGAGCCGCAGCCGGTCGAGCAGATCGTCAAGTTCTACGAGAAGGGCGAGCGGCCGCTGGAGTTCGTGCCGACCCGGCAGTGGTTCATCCGCGTCCTCGACTGCCGCGCCGAGCTGCTCGAGCAGGGCCACAAGATCGAGTGGCACCCGGCGCACATGAAGGGCCGCTACCTCAACTGGGTGGAGGGGCTCAACCAGGACTGGTGCATCTCCCGGCAGCGCTACTTCGGCATCCCCTTTCCGGTCTGGTACCCGGTCGGGGAGGGAGGCGAGCCGGAGTTCTCGAGCCCGATCTTCGCCCGCGCTGAAGCGCTCCCGGTCGACCCGCTGACCGACACGCCACCCGGGTTCAGCGAGTCGCAGCGCGACCTGCCGGGCGGGTTCACCGCCGACCCCGACGTCATGGACACATGGGCGACGTCGTCGCTCACCCCGCAGATCCAGTCCCACTGGGCGATCGACGACGAGCGCCACCGGCGGCTGTTCCCGATGGACATCCGGCCGCAGGCCCACGACATCATCCGGACCTGGGCCTTCTACACCATCGTCAAGGCGTGGATGCACTCCGGCGACGTGCCGTGGCACCACATCGTGCTCTCCGGGTGGATCCTCGACCCGGACCGCAAGAAGATGTCGAAGTCCAAGGGCAACGTGGTGACGCCCGAGGACATCATCGACGAGTTCTCGGCGGACGGGGTGCGCTACTGGGCAGCCCGCGCCCGGCTCGGCACCGACACCGCCTACGACCCGAGCGTGTTCAAGGTCGGCAAGCGGCTGGTCACCAAGGCCTTCAACGCCAGCCGGTTCGTGCTGATGCAGCTCGACCGGGCGGTCGGCGCGGGTGAGGCGCCGGGGCCGGGTGCGATCCGCGAGCCGCTCGACGTCGCGCTGGTCGACCGGATGCGCGGGGTCATCGAGCAGGCCACCCGGGCCTTCGACGCCTTCGACTACGCGGCGGCGCTGCAGGTCACCGAGGAGTCGTTCTGGAACTTCTGCGACCACTACCTGGAGCTGGTCAAGCTTCGATCCTACGCCGAGGAGGACAGCCCTGCCCGGCGCTCGGCGATCGCGACCCTGGCATGGGGGCTGCGCACCTTCCTGCGGCTGCTCGCCCCGTTCCTGCCCTACGTGACCGAGGAGGTCTGGTCGTGGCGGTTCTCCGGCGCCGGCCGTGACCGCAGCGTCCACACCACGGCGTGGCCGGCGCTCGACGAGGTGGCGGCGGTTGCGGTGCCCGAGGTCCACGGCACCTTCGACGCGGCGGTGGAGGTGCTGACCAAGATCCGCGGCACCAAGACCACGGCCCAGAAGAGCCTGCGCTGGCCGGTGGCGCGCCTGACCATCACCGGTCCAGCGGCGCAGCGCGCCGCCCTCGCGCCGGTGCTCGACGACGTGCTGCGCGCCGGCAACGTGGTCGCCGGCGGCGTGTCGCAGGCCGACGGCGAGAGCCCGGCGGGCGAGCGCTTCACGGTCGAGGTCGAGCTCGCGGCCGAGATGGGCGGGTGAAGGAGTGGAAGGGAATAGGGGTCAGGGGATAGGGGAGAGGGAGTGCGGAAGGGGCTACAGCGACGGTGCGGTCCGCAATCTTGCGTGGTAGCCTGATCGCGGCCCCTGAGGTATACGTTTGCTCACGAGGAGGAGAAACATGACAAATAGCGGTCGTCCGTCGCTGCAGTCCGTGATTGTGCTGACCATCGCCGCGCTCTGCGTCCTGGGCGCGTCGGCATATGCCCAGGAGACCCCGCCGCCGGCCGAGCCACCGGCGGCAGCCCAGGCCGCTCCGCAGCCGGAAACGCCGCCCGCGCCGCAGCAGGCACAGGCGCAGCGGGTCTTCCGCGGGTCGTGGGACGTCATCATCGAGGGCAAGGCCGAGGTCAACGGCGTGCTCGAGCTCGTCTTCGAGCCCACCGGCGGCGAGGCCAAGCTGGTCCGGGTTAACGTCGTCGCCAAGGCCAAGGCCAAGCAGATCGCCAAGGACCTCGCGAACCAGCTCGCGTTCACCACGGGGTCCAAGTACAAGGTCAAGGCCAACGACAACAAGGTCAACGTGTCGCTCAAGGACAAGAAAGCCCCGGTGTTCTACCTCGGCATCGAGCAGCAGGCGCTGACCGGCGTCTCGGTCCGCCTCGCCAAGGGCTAGGAGCGTGAGGGCATAGGCCCCTCGGCGCACGCGGGTCGCGGGCCGCATGGTGCTCGTGAGGCGTCGCGGTCGCTGGCTGGCCTGCGCCCCACGCGCGCCGAGAAGGATGCGCTGCGCGCATCGCAAGGGGGAGTGGAAACGAGGCCATCGTTGGCCGACCCTCGTGACGCGCGCGCCGCATCCGTCCGGATCTTGGTCGCGTAGCGACGGCGCCGGCAGCAGAGCCTCGGACGCACTCGCCCCGGCACTGCTCAAGAACTCCGCGTGAGCTCATCCGTACGATGACGGCATGACCGGCCGCGTTGGTGCACTCGCGGACATCCACGGCAACATCTGGGCGCTCGCGGCGGTGCTCGACCACGCCAGACGACGGGGCGTGACGCAGCTCGTCAACCTGGGCGATGTCCTCTACGGCCCGCTCCAGCCTCAGGAGACCTTCCTCAGGCTCCAGCAGGAGGCGGTGTTGGCCACGGTCGCCGGCAACGAGGACCGCCTCGTCGTCGACGCCCGCGCCGGCGCGCTCGCTCGGAGCTCGACGCTCAGGTTCGTCGTCGAGGCACTCAGCACCGGAGCTGTGTCCTGGCTGCGGCAGCTGCCGGCCACCGCTGTGCTCGATGGCGATGTGCTGCTATTTCACGGCACGCCGGGCGACGACACCGTGTACCTGCTGGAGGATGTGTCCTCAGGTCACGCGGTCGTTCGCAGCGATGCGGAGGCGCGGCACCTGCTGGACGGAGTAACCCATCCGCTGGTGCTCTGCGGGCACAGCCACCTGCCTCGGCTGGTCCGCCTTCCCGGGGGACCGCTCATCGTCAGTCCGGGGAGCGTCGGGTTGCCTGCCTACGAGGACGATTCTCCGGTCATTCATCGGATGGAGGCAGGCTCGCCGCACGCCTCGTACGCGATCCTCGAGCGCATGGCGGACGGCTGGAGTGCGGAGCTCCATCGCGTCCCCTATGACTGGGAGACGGCGGCCCGCTGCGCGAGAGCGAACGGCCGAGACGACTGGGCGCGCGCGCTCTCAACCGGCCGGGTGGGCTCGTAAGGGAGCGCCCATCGGACTGCCCGCCGCGAGTTTGACGCCAGGTGAGGGAGGCCGCAGGACACCCCGGCCACCCCCACCCTCCGCTACAATCGGTCCACGTCCATCGGAGCGACGCCGGCTCGAACGACCACTCGAACGGTGGAGGCGACGCCATGAAACCCGATCTGCTGAGGCTGTACCGGATGATGCGGACCAGCCGGCGGCTCGAGGAGGAGATCGCTCGGCTCTGGCGCGAGGGCCTGATTTCGGGCGAGATGCACCTCGGCATCGGCGAGGAGGGGATCGTCGCCGGCGTCCTCGACCACCTCGCCGAGGGTGACGGCGTGGCCGCTGATCACCGCTCGACCCCGCCGATGGTGATGCGCGGCGTCGACCTCGCCGCCATCGTCGCCGAGTGCCTGGGTGCGGCCGGCGGGCTCGGGCGAGGCCTCGGCGGCCACATGCACCTGTTCTCGAAGGAGCACCTGGCCGCCTCGTCGGGGATCGTCGGCAGCTCGGGGCCGCTCGCCTGCGGATTCGCATTGGCCCACCAGCAGCTGCGTCCGGACCGAGTGGCGGTCGCCTTCTTCGGCGAGGGCGCGATGAACCAGGGCATGCTGCTCGAGTGTCTCAACCTCGCCGGCTCCTGGCGGCTGCCGGTGCTCTTCGTGTGCAAGGACAACGGCATGGCGATCACCACGCGGTCGGCTCGCGTCACCTCGGGGAATCTGCCGGACCGGGTGCACGGCTTTGGCCTGCCGGCCGTCGAGGTCGACGGCGCCGACGTCGAGGCGGTGTGGCAGGCGGCCGGCGAGGCGGTCCTGCGCGCCCGTCGCGGCGGCGGTCCGGGCTACCTTCACGCTGCCTGCGTGCACCCCGAGGGACACTTCCTGGGCGACCCGCTGCGGCGGCTCGTGCGCCACCCGGTGGATGAGCTGAAGGACAAGGTCGGCCCGCTGGCGAGGGCGGTGACTGCTGCCGCTGGCGCCGGCGTCGCCGATCGCGTCTCGAGCCTTACCTGCATCACCGGCATGGTCGGGCGGGCTGCCGCCGAGCGGGGACGCGACCCGGTGGAGCGCTTGCGTGGCCGGCTGCGCGTTGCTGCCGGAGAGCTCGAGGCCATCGAGCGCGAGGTCGAAGCGGCGGTCAAGGCCGCGGTCCGAGCTGCGCTCGAGAGCCTCGAGGAGGTGCCGGCATGAAAAGCCTGACCTTCGCAGCGGCGATCGAGGACGCGCTTGCCCAGGTGATGGCCGCCGACGAGCGGGTGGTGGTGCTCGGCGAGGACGTGGCCGGCCTGCGGATGAACCTCTATGCCCGCTTCGGCGAGGCGCGGGTGCGGCCGGCGCCGATCAGCGAGTCGGCCTTCCTCGGTGCCGCGGTCGGCGCCGCCATGGCCGGGCTGCGGCCAGTGGTCGAGATCATGTTGGTCGACTTCATCCCGGTCGCGGTCGACGCCCTGGTGAATGAGGCGGCCAAGCTGGAGGCCTTCTCGGGCGGCCGCTGGCAGGCGCCGGTGGTGGTCCGCGCGACCTGCGGCGGCGGCTACGGCGACGGCGGCCAGCACGAGCAGGCGCTGTGGGCCTGGCTCGCCCACATCCCGGGGCTCGCCGTGTTGGTGCCCTCGAGCCCGGACGACGCCGGCGGGCTGCTGCTCGGCGCGCTCGCCCACGGCGGGCCGGTGGTCTTCCTCGAGCACAAGCTGCTGGCCGAGGACTGGCTCGACTTCTTGGGGGCTGGCGGTCGCACCAACCAGGTGTACGACGTGCCGCCGGCCGGCGCGCGGGGGCCCGTGCCCGACCGTTGGGAGCCGATCCCGCTCGGCGTGTCGAGGACGAGGCGGGAGGGGAGCGACCTGACGATCGCCGGGGTCGGGGTCGCGGTCCACCGTGCCCTCGCGGCCGCCGAGCGGCTTTCGGCTGAGCGGGGCGCCGAGGCCGCGGTCATCGACCTGCGCAGCGTCCAGCCCCTCGACCGGGCGGCCGTGGTCGAGGCGGTGCGGCGCTCCGGGCGGCTACTGGTGGTCGACGAGGACTACCGCGACTTCGGGCTGTCCGGCGAGCTCGCCGCCACCGTGCTCGAGGCCGGCATCGCCGCGCGCTTTGCCAGAGTCTGCGTCGAGGACACGATCCCGTACGACCGCCGCCGCGAGGGGCGGGCGCTGCCGAACGTCGAGCGCATCGTCGCCGCAGCGACGGGGCTGGTGGAGCTCTAGCCGGCGATCGGGGCCTGCAATGCGCGCCGAGGTGGACACATGCCAGTTCCCGGTGGTGGTGATCGATTGGTGAGGGAGGTCGCAATGGATGTCGGGGGCGGGTGGTCTGCAGTCCTCGCCGTCGCGGTGCTGGCGGCGGCGTGCGCGTCATCTCCGGGGGACCTTGCCGCGCCGTCGTGCACCGGCTTCGTCTTTGGCTCGCTCGAGCTCGGCGAACGCAGCTACCCCTACGCGCTCTACGTGCCGCGCAGCTACGACGCCTCCCGCACGTGGCCGGTGGTCCTCTTCCTGCACGGCAAGGGCGAGTGCGGCCGCGACGGCTCCCGGCAGATCAGCGTCGGCCTCGGCCCGGAGCTGCTGGCCAGGCCCGAGCGGTGGCCGTTCCTGGTGCTCCTTCCCCAGAAGCCGGAACCGGATGACGAGTGGGAGCAGCACGAGGCCGTGCTGCTGGCGATGCTCGACGAGGTCGCCGCCCGCTATCAGGTCGACCCGGGCCGGGTGCTGCTGACCGGCCTGTCGCAGGGCGGCCACGGCACCTGGGTGCTCGGCGCGCGTCACCCGGGCCGGTGGGCGGCGCTGGTGCCGATTTGCGGCTACGCCACCGCACCGGCGGGCCCGCCAGCGGGGCGCTCGCTGTCACCCCGCTTCGAGGGCAGCGCTGCCGAGCTCGCGCCGGCCCTGGCCGGGCTGCCGATCTGGGCCTTCCACGGCGAGGCCGACGACACGGTGCCGGTCGCCGCGACGCTCGAGCTCGTCGAGGAGACACGGCGCGCTGGCGGGTCGCCGAGGCTCACTGTCCTGCCCGGCGTCGGCCACAACTCGTGGGTTGCCGCCTACCGCGACCCCGAGCTCGCGGAGTGGATGCTGCAGCAGGTCCGTCGTGACGAGGCTGAATGATGGTCGACCAGCGAGCCCATCCGGAGTCCGCGCCGCGGCGGTGAGTGGCGAGGTCGTGGTGGTCGAGCCGCCGGGATCCCAGGTCCACGTCCAGCTCAAGCTCGGCGCGCAGATGCTGGCCGCCATGCTGCCGCCCTCGACCATGCCGCGTCCGGGCGAGCAGCTGGCCCTCTCGATCGACCTCGGCGAGCTCCACCTGTTCGACGAGTCCGGCCGGCGGCTCACGGGCTGACGGAGACCGGCACGGGCACGGAGACGGGCGGGGGCGGGACCCGATATCCTAGATCCCAGATCCCGGCCCGGAACCGGGCGCGGAAGCGGATGCAGCTTCGTGCTTCCGGCTCCGTCCATTCGACTCCGCCGTGACGAGCTGCACGTCGCCGTGACACGAGCGGGCGGGGCCCGGACGTTACCGGGAACGGGAACGGGAACGGGCACGGGAGGGGGGACTAGCCCCTGGATCCTAGCCCCTATACCCTGGTTGGAGGGGGGGACTATGGCACGGATCATCGGGATTGCGGGCAGCTTGAGGAAGGGCTCGTACAACGCCGCGCTGCTGCGGGCCGCGGCAGGGGCCTCGCCGGTCGGGCTGGAGGTTGAAATCGCCTCGATCGCCGGCATTCCCCTCTATGACGGCGATCTCGAGGAGGAGCATGGCGCCCCGGCGCAGGTCGTCGCGCTGCAGGAGGCGATCGCGGCCTCCGACGGGCTGCTGATCGTGACGCCGGAGTACAACGCCTCGATTCCGGGCGTGCTCAAGAACGCCATCGACTGGCTGTCGCGACCGCCGATGGGTGCTGCGAAGGTGTTCGGCGACCGGCCGGTCGCCATCATCGGAGCGACCCCCGGCGCCTGGGGCACCCGGCTCTCGCAGACCGCGCTCCTTCCGGTGTTCCGGAACCTCGGCGCGAGGGTCTACCTCGGCAAGCAGCTGTACGTCGCGGCCGCGTCGAAGGTCTTCGATGGTGACGGTGCGATGGGCGACGACAAGGTCCGCAAGCAGCTCTCGGAGTTCATGGCCGGGTTCGCGACCTTTGTCGCGCTGCGTTAGTCCCCTGCCCGTCGGACCCGAACCGGCTCCGGCCCGCCGAGGGCGAGGCCGCAACGCGACGATCGCCTAGAATCATCCAGCCATGAGCTCGCCGACCGACTCCGGTCGCGCATCGATGCGCGCCCTGCCCGCGGGCATCTGGGCCATGGGCCTCGGCTCGCTGCTCATGGACACCTCGTCCGAGCTCATCCACAGCGTGCTGCCGGTGTTCATGGTCAGCGTGCTCGGAGCGTCCCTGGTCACCGTCGGCGTCATCGAAGGCGTTGCCGAGGCGACCGCGGCCATGCTCAAGGTCGTCTCCGGCGCGATCAGCGACTGGCTGGGCCGGCGCAAGGCGCAGATGGTGATCGGCTACGGTCTCGCCGCCCTCACCAAGCCGATCTTCCCGCTGGCGACCTCGGTCGGCTGGGTGTTCACGGCCCGCTTCGTCGATCGCATGGGCAAGGGAATCCGCGGCGCGCCGCGCGACGCGCTGGTGGCCGACATCACGCCGGCCAGTCTTCGCGGCGCGGCCTACGGGCTGCGCCAGGCGCTCGACTCCGCCGGCGCCGTGCTCGGCCCGCTGCTCGCGCTCGCGCTGATGGCACTGCTGAGCGGCCGCATTCGCGCCGTGATGTGGGCCGGCGTGCTGCCCGCGCTGCTCGCGGTCGTGGTGCTCATCGCCTTCGTGCGCGAGCCCGAGCGCGGCCCCATGCGACCGGCGGCCCGGCTGCCGCTGTCGAGGACGGAGGTGCGACGGCTGCCGCTCGACTTCTGGCTGATCGTGCTGCTGGGCGCGGTGTTCACGCTGGCGCGCTTCAGCGAGGCGTTCCTCGTGCTGCGCGCCCAGGACGTCGGCCTCGGTCTGGCCCTGGTGCCGGCGGTGATGGTGGCGATGAACCTCTGCTACGCAGGCGCCGCCTTTCCGGCCGGCGCAGCTGCGGACCGCGTCGATCAGCGCAAGCTTTTGCTGGCCGGCCTTGTTCTGCTGATCGTGGCGGACGTCACGTTGGCAGTCGCGCGCTCGCCGCTGCTGGCCCTCGCCGGAGCCGCGCTGTGGGGCCTGCACATGGCCTTCACCCAGGGCCTGCTCGCGAAGCTGGTCGCGGACACCGCCCCTGCGGATCTGCGCGGCACCGCCTTCGGACTGTTCAACCTGGTGAGCGGCGGCGCGCTGCTGCTCGCCAACCTGATCGCCGGCGCGCTGTGGAGCGCCTACGGGGCCGCGGCCACCTTCGCCGCCGGCGCCGCGTTCGCGGCGGTGGCCGCCGCCGGGGTGGCCGCCCACCGCACGGCGGTGTCCAGGGAGGCAGCACGGTGACACCGATGCCGGTCATCTTCGCGGCCCACGGCGCGCCGGTGCTCCTCGACGACGAGGTCTGGATGGGCGAGCTCGCCGCCTGGGCAGCGGCGATGCCAAAGCCCGCGAGCGTGCTCATGGTGTCGGCGCACTGGGAGCAGCGGCCGGCCACCCTCGGGGCCACCCGGACGGTGCCGCTCCATTACGACTTCTACGGATTCCCCGAGCGCTACTACCGGACCGAGTACCCGGCGCCCGGTGCGCCCGATCTCGCCGGCCGCGTGCGCGGCCTGTTGGGCGAAGCGGGCATCGCAGCCGCCGACGATCCTCGTCGCGGCCTCGACCACGGCGCGTACGTGCCGCTGGTCGCGATGTACCCCGGCGCCGGCGTGCCCGTGCTCCAGCTCTCGATGCCGGCGCTCGACCCGGAGGAGCTCTTCGACCTCGGCCGGGCGTTGGCGCCGCTGCGCGACGAGGGCGTGCTGATCTTCGGCAGCGGCTTCCTGACCCACAACATGGCCTACGCCTTCCGGCCCGGCATCCCGGCGTGGGCGCGCGAGTTCGATGCCTGGGCGGCCGACGCACTGTCCCGCTTCGACGTCGATGCGCTCAAGGACTTCCAGGACCGGGCTCCGGCCGCGCGGATGGCGCTGCCGACCTGGGAGCACTACGCCCCGGTGCTCGTCGCTGCCGGTGCCGCGGCCGGCTCGTTCCAGCGGGCATCGTTCCCGATCACCGGCTTCTGGATGGAGGGCGCCTTCACCAAGCGGTCGGTGCAGTTCGAGTGAGCCCGTCGCCCGGCCGCCTCCCGGGAACGGGAACGGGAACGGGAACGGGAGCGGTCTGAGGGCGAGCGTCGCTCACGTCGGGCGCGGAGGCGGAAGCGGGCGCGGAAGCGGAAGCGGGCGGGTGAGCCCGGGAACGGGAACGGGAACGGGAGCGGTCTGAGGGCGAGCGTCGCTCACGTCGGGCGCGGAAGCGGAAGCGGGCGCGGAAGGGGCGCTAACCCTTATTCCCCAACCCCTCTTCCCTCCGTGCGCTCCTTCCACAGCTTGTAGATCGCAGGGTAGACCAGGAGCTCGAGCAGGAACGAGGTGACCAGGCCGCCGATCATCGGCGCCGCGATCCGTTTCATGACGTCGGCGCCGGCCGAGGTCGACCACATGATCGGCAGCAGGCCCGCAAAAGCGGCGGTCACCGTCATCATCTTCGGCCGCACCCGTTTCACCGCGCCGTGGACGATCGCCTCGTCGAGGCCGCCCGACGTGGTGAGCAGGCCCCGCTTCCGGTAGTCGTCGTACGACAGGTCGAGGAACAGGAGCATGAACACCCCGGTCTCGGCGTCGAGGCCGAGCAGGGCGATCATCCCGACCCAGGCTGCGATTGACACGTTGTAGCCGAGGAGGTGGAACAGCCAGATCGCGCCGATCGCCGAGAACGGCACGGCGAGCATGACGACGATCGCCTTGAATGCCGACCGCGTGTTGATGTAGAGGAGGATGAAGATCAGGGCCAGGGTGATCGGCACGACGAGCTTGAGTCGCTCGCGGACGCGAATCATGTTCTCGTACTGCCCGGACCACTGCAGGACGTAGCCCGGCTTGAGGGCGAGCCGGTCGCGCACGGCCCGTTTGGCCTCCTCCACGTAACCACCGATGTCGCGGCCGGTGATGTCGACGTAGACGTACCCGGCGAGGAAGCCATTCTCGTCGCGGATCATCGCGGGGCCCTGGACGAGCTGGACGTCAGCGAGCTGGGCGAGCGGCACCTGGAGTCCGGACGGCGTCGGTACGAGCACGCGCTGCAGCCGGCCGACGTCCTCGCGCAGCTCGCGCGGGTAGCGGATGTTCACCGGGTAGCGCTCACGGCCTTCAATCGTGGTGGTCACGTTCTCGCCACCGATCGCGCTCATGATCACGTCCTGCAGCTGCGCGACCGTGAGGCCGTAGCGGGCGAGCTGGTCGCGGCGCGGGACGATGTCGACGAAGTAACCCCCGGTGACCCGTTCCGCGAACACGCTGCGGGTGCCGGGAATGTCGCGCAGGATGCCCTCGAGGTGCTCGCCGATGCGCTGGATCTCCGCGAGGTCGGCGCCGAACACCTTGATGCCGACTGGCGTCCGCACGCCGGTGGTGAGCATGTCGATGCGCGCCTTGATCGGCATCGTCCAGGCGTTGGTGACGCCCGGGATCTTGAGGGCGCGGTCCATCTTGCCGACCAGCTCCTCCCACGAGATGCGGTCGGGCCAGATCGGTCGCAGCGCCGGCTTCAGCCACTCCGGCGCCCATGAGCTGTACCAGCGCGGCTTCGCCTCCCACTCGCTTTCGGGCTTCAGGATGACGGTCGTCTCCATCATCGAGAACGGCGCCGGGTCGGTCGAGGTTTCGGCGCGACCGGCCTTGCCGAACACGCGCTCGACCTCGGGGAAGCTCTTGAGCACACGGTCCTGGGCCTCGAGCAGCTCGCGGGCCTGCTGCACCGAGATGCCGGGCAGGGTTGTCGGCATGTAGAGGATCGTGCCCTCGTTGAGCGGCGGCATGAACTCGGTGCCGAGCGTGAAGTAGAACGGCACCGATATCGCCACCAAGCCGATCGCGACCGCGATCACCGCCTTGGGGTGGCGCAGCACGAAGCGGCACACCGGCTCGTACACCGCGAACAACAATCGGCTGATCGGGTGCTTCTCCTCGGAGTAGTAGGTGCCGACCAAGGTCCTTGTCGCGAACCACGACAGGACCTTCGGCTTGAACGTGAAGGGGTCCATCCGTGTGAACAGCATCCGCATCGCCGGGTCGAGGGTGATGGCGAGCATCGCGGCGAGAGCCATGGCGAGGTTCTTGGAGTAGGCGAGGGGCTTGAACAGGCGACCCTCCTGGTCGACCAGGGCGAACACCGGGATGAACGCCACCGCGATCACCAGCAGGGAGAAGAAGACCGACGGGCCGACCTCCTTGAGCGCCTCGAGGCGGACCGCGTGGAAGTCGCCCTTCCTGCCGTCCGCCTCCCAGTGGTGGAGCTTGTTGTAGGCATTCTCCACCTCGACGATCGCTCCGTCGACGAGCACCCCGATCGAGATCGCGATGCCGGCCAGCGACATGATGTTGACCGTGACCCCCATGTAGTACATCGGGATGAACGCGAGCAGTACCGAGATTGGGATCGTCGCAATGGGCACGAGTGCGGACGGGATGTGCCAGAGGAAGATCAGGATGACGAGCGAGACGATGATCATCTCGATCGTCAGCTCGTGCTTGAGCGTTTCGATGGCCCGCTCGATGAGGTCGGAGCGGTCGTAGGTGGTGACCACGTCGACGCCGGATGGCAGCGACGGCTCGAGCTCGTGGAGCTTGCCCTTGACCCGCTCGATGACGTTGAGCGCGTTCTCGCCGTGGCGGATGACGACGATGCCGCCGACGTGGTCGCCGAGGCCGTCGAGGTCGGAGATGCCGCGGCGGATCTCGGGCCCGAGCTGAACCTGCGCCACGTCCTTGAGCAGCAACGGGATGCCGCCCGCGCCGGCCTTGACCACGATCTGCTCGAGGTCGGCGACCGAGTGGGCATAGCCCCGGCCGCGCACCATGAACTCGGTGCCCGCGAACTCGAGCAGGCGCCCGCCGACCTCATTGTTCGACGCCTTGACCGCCGCGACCACCATGTCGATGGGGATGTTGTAGGCGGCGAGCCGGTTGGGGTCGACCGTGATCTGGTACTGTCTTACGAAGCCGCCGATGGACGCGACCTCGGCCACTCCGGGCACCGACTGGAGGGCGTAGCGCAGCGTCCAGTCCTGGTAGGAGCGAAGCTGGTCGAGGGAGTGGCTGCCGGAGCGGTCGACGAGGGCGTACTGGAAGACCCAGCCGACCCCGGTGGCGTCCGGGCCGAGCTCGGTCTGAACGCCTTCCGGCAGGCGCTGCTGGATCTTGGAGAGGTACTCGAGCACCCGCGAGCGCGCCCAGTAGATGTCGGTGCCGTCCTGGAAGATGACGTAGACGTACGAGAAACCGAAGTCGGAGAACCCGCGGATCGCCTTGACCCTCGGCGCACCGAGGAGCGAGGAAACGATCGGGTAGGTGACCTGGTCCTCGATGATGTCGGGCGAGCGGTCCCAGCGCGAGTAGATGATGACCTGGGTGTCCGAGAGGTCGGGCAGGGCGTCGAGGCGGATCTCCCCCAGGGTGTAGACCGCCAGCGCGCAGAGCGCGGCCACGCCGAGCAGCACGAGCAGCCGGTTGTTGGCGGAAAACTCGATGATCCTGCGGGTCATGGCCCGGCTCCGTGCTGGTGGTCGCCGGCGCCCATACCGGCGATGGCGGCGCGCAGGCGCGACTCGGAGTCGAGCAGGAAGTTGGCGCGGATCACCACCTGCTCGCCCTCGGCGATGCCTGAGAGAACCTGCGCCTTGCCACCGGAACGGATGCCGACCTCCACCTCGCGCGGCTCGAACGCGTCGTTGCCCCGCGCCACGAACACGACCTGGCGCTGGCCGGTGTCCATGAGCGCCGAGTCGGGGATCACGATGCCCTCCGCGGACTCGGCCTCCAGCTCGACGTTTGCGAACATGCCCGGCTTGAGCGTGAGGCCGGAGTTGGGAAACTCGAAGCGGACGGTCAGGGTGCGGGTGTCGGGGTTGAGGGTCGGGTTGATGTAGGCGATGCGGCCCTCGAGCCGGGTGGTCGCGTCGTAGGGGAGGGTGACGGTGGCCCGGTCGCCGAGCCGGAGGACCCCTGCCTCGTACTCGTATACGTCGGCCTCCACCCAGACCCGCGACAGGTCCGTGACGGTGAACAGCTCCATGCTGGGGTCGACCTGCTGGCCCTCGAACACTTCCTTGACGGTCACGAAGCCCGACACCGGCGCCTCCAGCGTTACCGAGCGCTGGGCGGTGCCTGTGCTCTCGAGCTGGGCGAGGAAAGCGTCGGGGACGTCGAACAGCTCGAGGCGGCGCCGCGCCGCCCGCACCAGGTCGTCGCCGCCCTTCCTGACCTCGGGCAGCTCGGAGGTGCTGAACCGCCGCGCCGTCTCGCGGGCTTGGAGGTACTCCTCCTGGGTGGCGAGCAGCTCCTGGGAGTAGATCGACAGGATCGGCTCGCCCTTCGTGACGAACTGTCCCGTGAAATTGACGTCGAGCTTCTCGACCCAGCCGGGGATCTTGGTGTGCACGTGGCGGATGCGCGTTTCATCCGCGGTGACGGTGCCGACGGCGCGGATCGTGCGGGCCAGGCGCTCCCGGGTCGCGGGGGCGGTCTGCACGCCGGCGAGGCGGAGGCCCTCGGGGCCGATGTCGACCGTCGCCAGACCGGTCACGGCGGAGGCCGCAGACGACGGTCGCTCTTCGGCGTAGACCGGGACGTAGTCCATGCCCATGCTGTCCTTCATCGGCGTCGGCGACGTCACGCTGGGGTCCATCGGGTTTCGGTAATAGAGCACCGTGCGCTCTCCGGTGGCCTCGACGTGACTCGTATGCGCCTCTGCGGTCGGCGGTGGCGAGATGGCGGCCGAGGGTGACGCCTCGCCGGTGGGCACCAGGTCCATGCCGCACTTGGGGCACTTCCCCGGCTCGTCTGAGGTGACCTCAGGATGCATCGGACAGGCGAATGCCGGGACCGTGGTCGGCGCGGCCCTGGTTTCAACCGGCACCAGCCGCATGCCGCAGATTGGGCAGTCTCCGGGGCGGTCTGAAATGTAGGTCGGGTGCATCGGGCAGTGGTACTTCGTCGCCTCCGGTGGCGCCGGGGCGCAGCCCTGCAGAACCAACAACGCCGCGGCGGCGAGCGCCACGACAGCGATGACGACGGTCGTTGCTGTCTTCATTCTGCTCCTCCTTCACCGAGGGGCGCCGGACCGACCAGCGCCTCGAGTTGGGCCCAGGCCGCGAAGCGGTCGGACTCGCGGCGGGCGAGCTCAACGCGCGCCTCGAGCCACAGCTCGAAGTCCTCGATCACGGTCGAGAAGTCGCCGCGGCCAGCCAGGTATGAGGCGCGCGCCGCATCGACGGCCGCGCTGGTCTGCGGCACGATCGCCTCCCGGTATCGCAGGACCTGGCGGTCGGCCCGTTCGCGCTCGGACGCGAGGCGCGCCGCCTCCGCCCGCGCCGTCGCGACCGCGTCCCGCAGCTCGGCCTCGGCCATCGCCAACTCCTGCTCGGCGGCACGGATCGCCGGCTTCTGCTTCTCGTTGCGCGCGAACGGGATCTCGACCCCGAATCGCAGCATCACCGCCGGGTCGAGGCCGCCCCGGTAGCCGAGGCCGGCGCCGGCCGACAGGTTCGGCTTCAGGTCGAGCCTCGCCACCTCGAGCCGTCGCGCGGCCTCATCCACCGCGCGCGCCGCCACGGCGACGGCGGGGGAGTTGGCCGCCACGAGCTCCTCCCACGAGCCGTCTGGAAAGGTCAGTGGCGGCAGGTCGACGACCTCGCCGAGCGCCGTGCCGCCCGGCTGGTCGAGCAGCCGGTTGAGGCCGGCCACGAAGCGCGAGCGCTCGGCGTGCAGGTCGTCGAGCCGCTCAGCGACCCGCGAGCCCTGGAGCTGGGCCTTGACCACCGCCTCCTGCTCGGCCCCTCCGGCGGCATAGCGCGCCGCCACGGTCTCGGCGAGCAGGTCCAGCAGCTCGGAGGCGGCATCGAGCGCCTGCCGCTCGCGGTCGGCGGAGTAGACGCCGGCGTAGAGGACGCGCACCTCGGTCGCGAGGGTGCGCCGGGCCAGCTCGAGCCGCGCCGCCTCGACCTCGGACTGGGCAGCTGCGCTGTCGCGCGCTGCGGCCCGCTTGCCCGGCCACAGGAGATCCTGCCGGACCTCGACCGACAGCATCGACATGTCCTCGTCGCCGAGCGTGAAGTCGTCGACGCCGATGTTCTGGAGCACGGTCTCGGCCATCGGGTTGGGCAGGGCCCCTGCTGGCGCCACCATCTCACGGGCGGCGGCCAGCCGGGCCTCGAGCGCATCGAGCGACGGGGAACGCTCGAGGGCCAGGGCGACGAGCTCCTCGATCGGTGGCGCGATTTCCGCCATCGCAGCGGGGATTCCGGCGAACGCGATCACCGCCGCGAGCGCGAGCGACGTCGCATGGTAATGGGCATTCATGGTGCCTCCTCTCTGGACCGTCGTGAGTGCAGGCCGGGCTCGGCCCGGCGCCAGGAGGCCAGTGGAGGCTCAGATCAGCAGGGCACACTCGATCAAGTAGATGAGGGGCGCGGACGGCGTGCGGCCGTCGAGCGAGCCGTCGCGGCCGAGCTGCAAGGGCGCCGGGGCGGCGAGCTCAGTCGGAACGTGGGCGCCGATGGCGGTGAGCCCGGTTCCCGGGTCGCCCGTGGTCGGCGGGAAGGACGCCGGAACGGCTGGGGTCGGCGCCGCAGCATTGCAGCCGCACGAGGGCGCTGCAAGCTGCGCAGCCGGCGGTGGCTCACAACCGCACAGGCCCGAATCGCAGCAGCAGCCGTGCGCTGCCGCGCCGGACGGGCAGGCCAGCGCTGCGCCGGCCGGGCCGATCCCGGCCATGGCAGCGATCACGAGCAGGACGGCGATGCGTCGCACGATGCTCATCGCAACAGGAAACTCCGGTTGCCGGGCCCGGATTCCCTGCCGCTGCCGATCCCAATGCGCGATCGCAGAACCACGCAGGCACCAAGACACGAAGCTGATCATCTGGGCGGAGCCGGGTTGTTGGCGTGGTGCGGAGTCACCACGTGGCCCGACCCTGCGAGCCAAGGGGACGCGCCTGTGAAGTGCCCGATCGGGAACTTCTCTTCGTGCCTTTGTGACTTGGTGGTGATCCGCTCGCGGGCGCGGGCGCGGATCCGGCTTCGTGCTCCGCCCTTCGCCGTGACAAGAACGGGCGGACGATGACCCCTTGACCCCAACCCCCACACCTGACCCCTGGCCGGGCGAGGGCTACGGCAAGACCGCGACCGGTGCGGTGGTGATGTTCCAGGTGAAGCCGGAGAGGCCCGCGGGGTACTTGTAGAGCGTCTCCTTCAGCGGCTCCCCGTCCACCCACAGGTAGCGGTTGACCTCGCCGTCGTCGTCGTTGGCGACGTACAGCTCGTCGATGCCGTTCTCGTCGAGATCGGCCAGGATCGCCGCGTGCTCGAAGCCTGACGAGTTGGCGTCGATGGAGATCTTCTTCCACTCGGCGCGGGGATCCGCGCCCGGGCGCAGCAGCCACAGGCCGCTCTTGTGGGCGGCGGCCACCAGCTCCAGCTTGCCGTCGCCGTCGACGTCGCCGGCGGTCAGGAAGCGGCAGAGCTTGTCGTCGAGGGTGGCGATCACGGCGCCTCCTGACGGGTCGGTGCCGGCGTCGAAACGGGTGATCGCGACCCGGCCCCCGGACACCGCCTCGATCGACACGTAGAGCTCGTCGGTGCCGTCGCCGTCCACGTCCTCGACGAGGATCTCCTTGGCGTGCCGGTCGCCGAGCTCGGCGACCACCGTGCGGCCCTCACCGGTTGCCGGCACATAGCGCGTCACCGAGCCCGGCTGGGGCGTGCCGTCGAGCTTGTTCGGCGGGCTCGGCGTGGCGTAGACCTCGAGCGTGCCGTCGGCGTCGAGGTCGCCGACCTCGACCTCGTGGACGAAGGTGTCGGGCTGCTGGTCGAGCTCGGTAACCTGGTAGCCGCCGTCGGCCAGCGGACGGACGGTTGCGACCACGCCCTGGTCGTGGGTCACCACAGCGAGTGCGGCGCTGCCGTCGCCGTAGAGGTCGGCCACCTCGATCTCGCGCATCCGGCTGAACTTGCCGCCGAAGCTCTTCTCCCAGATCACGGCCGGCGGCTGGCCCTTGCGCCAGAGCTTGAGAATCGCCCGGGTGCCGCCAGCGGTCAGCACTCCGGCCTCACCCGGCCGCGGCTCGTACGCCATGGCCTTGTGGAAGACATTGCTGTCGGGGTCGCTGATCGCGCGGTAGCTCCAGGCCTGGCCGTCGTTGGTCAGGATCCCGAGCTGCGCCGGCTGCGGCACCGGCTTGCCGTCGGGCCCCTTCTCGAGCACGGCGAGGGCGAGCAGGAGGCCGTTCGGAAGCGGCTTCGCGGGCTCCTTCGCGGGCGCGCAGCCCGCGAGCAGCGCGGCGGTTGAGATCAGGACGAGTCCCCCGAAAGCTCGGCGCATGGTTGGTCTCCGTCGATGTACGGTCGTTGGGTCGCGGTCGCGAGCCCGGGTAATCCTACATCATCGTGTCGGCGATTGGGCTCCCGACGAGGGACCAGATTCGGGAACGGGAACGGGAACGGGAGCGGGAACGGAGGGGAACGCTAACCCCTTCCCCCTGACCCCTTTGCCCGTGCTAGACTCCTCGGGCTACCTGTAGGAGGTTGCACCCATGAAGCTTGGACGGAAGCTGGTCATCCTCGCGATGGCAACCCTGGCGATCTCAGCTGCGCTGGCCGCGGTCGGCTGTGGGGGCGGGGAGCGCGGCGCCACCACCGCTCGCCCGGCGGCGGGCAAGCCCGCCGTGATCCTGATCGCGGTCGACGGGCTGCGGGCCGATCGCCTGTGGGCGCATGGCGGCGCCGTGGCGACCCCGAGCCTCGACGCGCTGGCCGGCGCCGGGGTGCGCTTCGACTGGTGCTTCGCGCAGGCTCCGGACCCGGCCGCGTCCTTTGCCTCGCTGCTGACCGGCCTCTACCCGACCACCAGCGGCGTGCTCGAGGCTGGCGACCGGCTGCCGGACGCGGCGGTGTCGCTCGCCGATGCGCTGTCGGCGGCCGGGCTGTCCACCGCGGCCTTCGTCGAGGGCGCGCCGGGTGGCGACGACTTCGGCCTCCGCCAGGGCTTCTCGGTCTTCGAGATGAGCGCCGATCCGGGTACCGCGGCGAGGCAGTGGCTGCGCGGTCATGCCGGCGAGGGCTTCCTGCTCGTGATCAGGGGCTGGTCGGTGGGGCTCGATGCGCCGGCCGGCGCCGCCGTCGAGGGCGTGGAACCGCCGGCCGGCTTCGCCGAGCGTGTGCAGGCGGTGCTGGCCTCGGCCGGCACCGACAGCCCGGCCGCCTTCGAGCCGGCCGACCTCGACTACCTGAGGCTGTTCTACGCCCGCCGGGTCGTGGCCGCGGACCTGGCGCTCGGCGAGCTGCGGGCCGAGCTCGAGCAGCTTGGCGTCGCTGAGCGGGTGACCTTGATCGTGACCGGCACCGCGGGGCTGGACCTGGGCCAGCATGGCCCGACCGGCGCCCAGTCGCTGCACGCGACCGTGACCCGGGTGCCGCTGCTGGCGTCGATCGCCGGAGGCCGGGGCGCTGGCCAGGCAGTCGACAAGATCGTCGAGCTCGTCGACGTCATGCCGACCATCCTCGAGCTGCAGGGCGTCGCCTTGCCCGCCGGCGTCCAGGGAGCGAGCCTGCTGCCGATGCTCGACGGTACCGCCCGGCCGCCTTACGTCGCCTTCTCGGAGGCGCCGGGGCTCGGCCGCCAGCGCGCGGTCGCGCTCGGCGGGCTTCACCTGGTGCGCCCGCTCGACGGCGGCGCGGCCGCGCTCTTCGACCTGGCCGCGGACCCGGCCGAGTTCACCGACATCGCCGCCGCCAACCCCGACAAGGTGGCGGTGATGGAGCGCCAGCTCGATGCGTGGGGCAAGATGGTGGCCGCGGCGTCCCTCGACCCCGAGCTCAAGACCGCCGAGGAGCTCGACGACGCGACCCTCGATCAGCTGCGGAGCCTGGGGTACATCCAGTAGGATCTAGGATATAGGATCTGGGATCTAGGGATTCCGGACCTCCTGCCGGGTTGCGCGGCTTGCGGGCCCTGCTGGGTGGGCGGCGGCCCGAGATCCTATCCCCCAGATCCTAGATCCTCAGGCGAAGATCGAGCTGCCCACCATCTGCGACGGCTTCGCCACGCCGAAGTGCTCGAGGATGGTCACCGGCAGGTCGAGGATGCTCGGCGCCTGCTTGGCGACCTGGCGGCTCGAGAACAGGCTGCCCGGCACCATCTGGTGGGCCATCGAGTGGTCGCCGGACCAGGCCCACGGGTTGAGGTCGATGGTCGCCGACCCGGTCGAGCCCATGAACGACTGCGACGAGTTGCGGTAGCCCGGGGTGTAGCCGACGAGCAGCTCGGGCATGGTCGGTGTCATGGCGCCCGAGTAGAGCTCGTCCCGCGCATACACCTTGGCCACCGGCCGCGTTCCGGTTTCCGGATCGGAGACGGCCTCGAGCTCGCGCTGCAGGCGAGCCAGCAATCCAGGCGCCTGCCCGGGCTCGACGATGCCCTTGGCCTCGCGATTCTTCAAGTTCAGGTAGAGGCCGTTGAAACCCATGCCGTAGGCGACGGTGCCGCTCCAGTCGATGTCGAAGACCGAGGTCTCCTCCTTCTTCTCCGCACCCGGCTTGAGCGCCAGCCAGCCGTTGTCGCGCAGCCAGGTGTTGAGGTGGAACTGGCGGCCGAACTGGGCGAAGCCGTGGTCCGAGCAGACCAGCAGCAGGGTCTTGTCGTCGACCGCCGGCAGCACCTTGCCCACCAGCTGATCCATCTTCGCGTACAGGTCCGGGAGGTAGCCGGCGAAGCGCGGGTCGGCCTCGGCGTGCTTGGGATGGGTCCGGTCCATGTTGCGCCACAGCATGTGGGCGTCCTGGTCGGTGGACGAGACGTAGAAGTAGAACAGCCCTTCCCGGAACTCGGACCACTGGTGGTCGAAAAGGCGCATCTGCTCGTCGACGAGCAGCTCGGCCTGCTTGACGTACTGCTCGTCGTTGATGACCCGGTAGTCGAAGGCCTTGGTGTCGCAGGGCAGGCCCTTGGTCCAGAAGGCGCCGATGTCGCGCACGATCTCCGCCCCGTACTGAGCCGGGTAGGTGACCGGGCCGGCCTGGTGTGCTGGATCGATGTTGATCGGCGTCACGTAGAGCTGGAAGTGCGGCCGCACCTGCTTGACCAGGAAGCGGGCGATGCCCGACACCGAGCCGATCACCGGCAACAGGTCGAACTTCAGCTTCACCCACGGCGAGTACTCGCCCTTGGTCAGCAGGATGGTCTGGCCCTGGATGTCGAGCCGGACCGCGTGGTCGTGGCTCGGGTCGAGGTGGACGGTGAACGGCACCCGGGTGGTGTTGGCGTAGGGGTCGCGGTCGGTCGGCCGCTGGGTGCGCAGCGAGTTGACCGGGCCGTAGAGGTCGGCGCGGACCACGCCCGAGTTGACGTCGACCCGGTGGACGGTGCCGCCGGACAGGTTCGGGTAGTCCTCGAACGGGTCCGAGGTGTAGTAGGTGAACACCCCGTAGGCGTCGGTCAGGTCCGGCGTCCCCATGCCCGAGATGGCCCGGGTGGCGGTCTCCTCCACCGGGTAGTTGGTGGGGATCCGCGAGATCCAGGCCGGGATGCCGCGCTCGGTGAGGTACGACCAGAAGGTCCTGCCCTGGCGGAGGTTGTACGGCCCGCCACCCTTGATCGGCAGGTGCACGTCGCCGATCGAGAAGGTGAGCTCGGGGTCGCGGTTGGCAAAGATCGAGAACACCGGCAGGTAGGTGGCGGGGTCGCGGGTGATGAAGTCGGCGATGCCGTGGCTGCCGGGCGTGGTGCCGGTGATGAAGCTCGACCATGCAACCGGGCTCAGGGCCGGCATGGTCGTGGCCAACCTCATGAACGAGCCCATCTCGGCCAGCCGCTTGAAGTTGGGGGCGCGGCCGGCGGTGATCAGCTGCTTGATCAGGAACGGGTCGAGGCCGTCGAGCCCGAGCACGATCACCCGGCGGTCGGTGGCCGACGCGCGGCCGCAGGCGGCAGGCGGCAGCGACAGCGAGGCCGCGGCCGCGCTTCCCGCCACCAGCCGGACGAAGTCCCGGCGGTCGAGACCGTTGTCGGATCGCTTCACTGAGGTCACTTGGCGGAACCCCTTCGATGTCGGGATGGCCGACATCGGCATCACGTACTACTAGTACGCGACGCACACGGATGTTATTCCTGGCGTTCCAGGGATGCAACGAGGGACGGGGAGGGGGAGGAATCGGGCAGACTCGTCGCGCCGAGGGGGATCCGGGCCCGGGGATGGGATGCTCCAGTGCGCGCGCGACGCTGGGTCGTCCAAATTGAACCGCGGAGAGCGCGGAGCACGCGGAGTCTCAGAAGCCCCGGAGCGGAAACGCGGTAGAATACGCCGGATCGCCGCGTCGGCGATCCTCGTTTTTGGAGCCGAGCATGGCGAGCGAAGGCAAGAAGGACCGCTACCGCGACACCCTGCAGCTGCCGAAGACCCCCTTCAGCATGCGCGCGGGGCTGCTGACCAAGGAGCCCGAGCTGCAGGCGCGTTGGGCGGCGATGGGCCTCTATGAGCGCCTCCGGTCGAAGCCGCACCCGGCCGGGCCGTTCGTGTTCCACGACGGCCCGCCGTACGCCAACGGCACCATCCACATGGGCCATCTGCTCAACAAGATCCTCAAGGACCTGGTGGTGCGCAGCCGGTCGATGGACGGACACCAGCTCGACTTCGTCCCCGGCTGGGACTGCCACGGGCTGCCGATTGAGCACAAGGTCATGAAGGAGCTCGGCGCCGAGGGGGCGGCCCTCGGTACGATGGAGATCCGCCAGCGCTGCCATGACTACGCCCTCCACTACCAGAGGGTGCAGGCCGAGCAGCTGATCCGGCTCGGCACGATCGCCGACTACGACCACCCGTACCTGACCATGCAACCGGCCTACGAGGGGGCGGTGCTCGAGGTGTTCGCCACGCTGGTCGGCCACGGCCTGGTCTACCGCGACCTCAAGCCGGTGCACTGGTCGATCGAGAACCGCACCGCGCTCGCCGACGCCGAGCTCGAGTACTACGACCGCGACGACATCAGCGTGTACGTGCTGTTCGAGGTTGTCGACCCATCGCTGCTGCCGGCCTCGCTCGGCGCGCCTCCCGGCGAGCCGGTGTGGCTGATGATCTGGACCACGACACCGTGGACGCTGCCGGCGAACCTGGCGGTGGCGGCGGGGCCGTCCGCCGAGTACGCGCTGGCCCGGATCGCGCACGCCGGAACCACCCGCAACGTCATCCTCGCCGACTTCCTGCGGCCGGCCCTGCTCGACGGCGGCGGCGAGCTGCTCGGCCGCTGCCTGGGCGCCACGCTCGCCGCGTCCGGCGTGCGCTACCGGCACCCGCTGTCCGAGCGGGTCTGCCCGGTGGTGACTGCCGACTATGTCACCCTGGAGGACGGCACCGGCCTCGTGCACACCGCGCCCGGGCACGGCGAGGAGGACTACCAGACCGGGCTGCGCGAGGGCCTCGAGATCTACTGCCCGGTGCGTGAGGACGGGACCTTCGACGACAGCGCGCCCGCCTGGCTGCACGGCGTCGACGTGTGGTCGGCCAACCCGATGGTGGTCGAGCACCTGCGGGCCGCCGGCACCCTGTTCCGCTCCGAGAAGATCCGCCACAGCTACCCCCACGACTGGCGGGGCAAGACGCCGACGATCTTCCGCGCCACCGAGCAGTGGTTCATCGGTGTCGACCGCGCGTTCGGCGACGAGGGCCGCTCGCTGCGCGAGCGCGCGCTTGAGGCCACCGAGTCCGGCATCGAGTTCGTGCCCGACTGGGGCCGCAACCGGATGCGGGGCATGCTCGAGTCGCGGCCCGACTGGTGCATCAGCCGGCAGCGGGCGTGGGGCCTGCCGATCCCGTCGTTCACCACGCCCGGAGGCGACGTGCTGCTGACCGCCGCCTCGGTGCGGGCGGTGGCGCGCTTCGTCCGCGAGCACGGCTCCGACGCCTGGTTCGTCGAGCCGCCGCAGGCGATCCTCGCCGGCTACGACCCGGCGGCCGACCCTGACTCCCCAGACGAGATCCGGAGCGCCGGCGCCGCCGGCCTGGCGCGGCTGGCCAAGGGTTCCGACATCTTCGACGTCTGGTTCGAGTCGGGCTCGTCGTGGAACGCGGTCATGCGCGAGCGCGGCATCGGCTACCCGTGCGACCTCTACCTCGAGGGCTCGGACCAGCACCGCGGCTGGTTCCAGCTGTCGCTGCTGCCGGCCCTCGGAGTGACCGGCGTGTCGCCGTTCAAGGAGGTTCTGACCCACGGCTTCATGGTGACCGCCCAGGGCCAGAAGATGTCGAAGAGCCTCGGCAACGCGATCGAGGTCGAGGACCTGCTCAAGCAGCACGGCGCGGACGTCTGCCGCTGGTGGACGGCGTCGCTCAACTACACCTACGACGTCAAGGTCGACTGGGAGTTCTTCCGGGTGGCGAGCGACGAGTACCGCAAGGTCCGCAACACCATCCGCTTCATGCTCGGCAACCTCGCCGACTTCGACCGCGAGCGTGACCGGCACTCCTTCACTGACGCCGATCGGACCTCGCTCGACGCCTGGGCGATGGCGCGGCTCGGCGAGGTGATCGATGACGTCCGCGACGGCTACGAGCGCTACCAGTTCAAGCGGGTCGTCGATGCGCTCTTCAACTTCTGCAACGACACCATGAGCGCGGTCTACCTGGCCGCGGTCAAGGACCGGCTCTACTGCGACGCCCCGTCCAGCCCGCGGCGACGGCGCACCCAGACGGTGCTCGACGACACGGTGCGGGCGCTGATCCGGATGCTCGCCCCGATTCTCGTCCACACCGCCGACGAGGCCTGGCTGGCGCTCGCCGGCGCCGGCGCGGCGGCGGCCGGCGCCTCGGTCCACCTTGAGAGCCTGCCCGAGCGCGTCGAGTGGGCCGCCGACCCTGGGTGGGAGGCGGCGATGGCGCTGCGTGGCGAGGCGCTCAAGCAGCTCGAGCTCGCCAAGGAGTCGCCCGGCATCGCGAACCCGCTCGACGCCGGCATCGTCGCCACGTTGCCCGTCGACGAGCTGGAGCGCGTCCGGCCGATGGCCGCGGAGCTCGCAGACCTGTGCGGCGTCAGCCGGTTCGCCCTGGTGGAGGGTGGCGAGCGGTCGGTCGAGGTTACCGACCTGCGCGATCAACCGCGCTGCGAGCGCTGCTGGAAGCGCGACGGCACGGTGCGGCAGCGCACAGACGGGGGCATGCTCGCGGACCGCGATGCCGCGGCGCTCGGCCTGGGATGACCGGCTTCTGGCGCGCGGCGGCGTACCCGATCCGCCTCTACAAGCGGTTCGTTTCGCCGTGGCTGCCTCCGGCCTGCCGCTTCGAGCCCACCTGCTCGATCTACGCCGCCGAGGCGATCGAGCGCCACGGCCTCCACGGTGTGTGGCTCGCCGTCAAGAGGATCCTCAAGTGCCATCCCTTCCATCCCGGTGGCCTCGACCCGGTCCCACCGCGGCGCGACGCCTCCCCGCAGGCCGACTGAAGCGCGTGGCACCCAAGTCACCTTGCGTCGCGGTGACCGTCACGTCAGTCCCCACCCGTTCCCGTACCCGTTCCCGTTCCCGATTCGCAATACTGGATTTGTCTTTCCAGGTGGCCCTTCGCATCCGGGAACGGGTACGGGTACGGGAACGGGATCGGGAACGGAAACCGGGGTTGGGAGTCGCCTTCAGGGGATGCTGAGGTGCTGGCACAGACATGGCGATAGAATGGTTGATCGAGCCTATGGCGACCCACGGTAGGGACCGACCGGCAGATTCCGGCTCGTCCGCGCAGCTGCGGCCGCCGGCCATCGCGACTCGCGCCGCGTGGCCCGAGGTCTCTGCGGCTGGGTCCGCCGGTCGGCCCGGCATGCCAGGCGGCACCGGACTGAGCACCGAGGACTATGCCGGTCGGATCGCCGAGGAGGTCGGGCGGACATGGCGGCGGATGGGCTCGATCTGGCCGGGCACCGACTTCGCGGGGCTGGTGCCGCTGATCGTCAACCGCGACGCGGCCTACGAGATTCGCTCCGACGGGTCGCTGACGGCTCGGCCGCCGGGCGAGCTCGACCAGGGACCGCTGCTCACCGGCCGCTTCCTGGGCTTCGGGTTCACGCGCCACCGCGGCGCGCACGCGCCGTGGCTGGAGGTGCCGGTGGACTCGCTCGGCAGCGCCGGCACGGCCGGCGAGTACCGCGCCTTCCCGCGCGCCACCCTCGGTTTCGCGGTGCTGACCCACGAGGCGTTCCACTACTATGTGCAGACCGGCTGGAGAGACCTCGGCCGGCCGTCCCCGACCCTCGAGCGCTACCCGCAGGACATCGAGGCGAGGCAGCTGCGCGTCGAGATGTGGCTCGCACTGCGGCGCGCGCTGCTCGCGCCCGAGGACCAGGACCGCCAGCTCGCGGCCGCCGCGTGGTGGTACCAGGAGTGGAAGGGCCGCTGCCCGGACGAGGTCGCACGCATTGTCGACGTCGAGGTCCGCGAGGCCACCGCCCACTTCGTGGACGAGGCCGCGACCACCCGCGCTGCCCTCGGGCCCGATGCGCCCCGGGCCACGATCGACCGCGGACACCGGCGGCTCGTCGAGCTCGACTTCGACATCGCTGAGGTCTACCGGGGGACCGTCACGTGCGAGGCCCATCACGCCGGCGCCCTCGCGTGCATGCTGCTCGACCGGCTCGGCCACCCGATGTGGCAGTGGGACGCCGAGGACGGAGTGCCGCCCCTCGAGTCGCTGCTCGGGCCGCGCACGGGCACGCCGCGCCGCCCCGGCGCGGAGGCCGAGGGAATCCTCGACCGGTCGGTGCGGGCGCGCCAGCGCCGCACCCGGCCGCCGATGGAGCAGCTGCTCCACCGGCTCGCAACCCGGGGCTCGCTGTTCCTGGTGTTCGAGGGCCTGCCGGCCTCCGATGGTGCGTTCCGGAGCTCCGGGGCCTACCGCGTCGATGGCTTCCCGGGGCTGGTGTTCCTGCCGGCCGTGTCCGGCACGTTCCGGCTCGGCGACGGCGGCGTGTCGCTGCGATCCGCGGCCCTCGTCGCCGGCCTCGGCGGTGCTCCCTGCGCGGTGTCCCACGCGGCCCTGGCGCTGCCGATTCCCGAGCTCGCCGGACCGTTCGGCGACCGGCTGACCTTCAGGACCGGCCAGGCCGAGGTCGACGTCGCGATCGAGCGGGTGGAGGCGGACGGCGACGGACGGATCCTGCTGTGCGCGGCCACGCCCGCCGGCCGGGCGCGCCGCTGAGCAGCAATCCGGCGCGGGAGCTGCCGAGCGGCGGAAACCACTTGGTGCCTTCGTGCCTTCGTCGTGATCTCACGTCGAGACTCTCAGAACACGGGCATTGCACCGGGAACGGGAACGGGAACGGGAGCGGGAACGGTTGGGCGGGGAAGCCCTAACCCCAACCCCTAACCCCTAACCTCTTCTCAGGAGTACCATCGAGAAACGGATAGCCAGTCGATGGGCGATCTCGTCGGTCAGTCCCTGGGGCACTACCGCGTCGTCGCGAAGCTCGGCGCGGGCGGAATGGGGGAGGTGTACCGGGCGCACGACGAGCTCCTTGGCCGTGACGTGGCCATCAAGGTGCTGCCGGAGAAGCTCGCGCAGGACCCGGAGCGGCTCGCGCGCTTCGAGCGGGAGGCGCGCGCCGCCGCCGCCCTCGACCACCCCAACATCCTCGCGGTGCACGAGCTCGGTGTCCAAGGCGGCCGCCCGTTCATCGTCACCGAGCTGCTCGAGGGACGGTCGTTCCGGGAGGTGATCTCCGCCGGCGGCCTGACCAATCGCCAGGTGATCGAGGCCGCGGTCCAGGTCGCGAAAGGGCTTGCGACAGCCCACGAGCACGGCATCGTGCACCGCGATATCAAGCCGGAGAACCTGTTTTTGACTGCCGACGGCACCGTCAAGATCCTCGACTTCGGGCTCGCCAGGCCGGTTGGCCCGGGGGCCCTGCAAGGCCCGGCGGCCGAGGACTCGACCGAGCTGATGATGACGTCGGCGGGGGCGGTGGTGGGCACCACCGCCTACATGTCGCCGGAGCAGGCCCGTGGCCAGCCGGTGGATGCGCGCAGCGACATCTTCTCGTTCGGCGTCGTCCTGTACGAGATGCTGACCGGCTTGAGCCCGTTCCGCCGGCTGACGGCTGCCGACACCGTGTCGGCGGTGCTCGGCGAGGACCCGCCGCCGGCGTCGTCGACGACCTCGAGGGTCACGCCCGCCTTCGACGGCATCGTGCGCCGCTGCCTGCGCAAGCTGCCCGAGGAGCGCTTCCAGTCGGCGCGCGATCTGGGCTTCGCCCTGGAGGCGGTGCTCGAGACCCCCGATCGCAGCTGGCGCGCGCGCTCAGGGCCGAAGACCCTCTACAAGCCGCTCGCCATCATCCCGGTGATCCTGGCCGGCGCGCTCGCCTTCGCGCTGCTTCATACCGGCTATCGGGCGCTGCTCAAGGGCGGGACCGGAACCCCCGCAAGCGCGCCGCCGCGCCTCGTCGTGCTGCCGTTCTCGAACCTCGGCGACGCCGACGAGGCCTACTTCGCCGACGGCATGACCGAGGAGATCACGGCGCGGCTCGCCAGGGTGGCCGGCCTGCGGGTCATCTCGCGGACCAGCGCTGCCACCTATGCGAGTTCCGCTGCGACCGTGGCCGAGATCGGGAAGGCCCTCGACGTCCAGTACGTGCTCGAGGGGTCGGTGCGGTGGACGCGCGGCCCGGAGGTCGGGTCGAGCCGGATCCGGATCACGCCGCAGCTGATCCGGGTCGCCGACGACAGCCACCTGTGGGCCGAGACCTACGACCGCACGCTCGACGATGTGTTCAAGGTGCAGTCGGAGATCGCGCAGGCGGTGGTCTCGAGCCTCGGAGTGACCCTGCTCCCGCCCGAGAGGACCGGGATCGAAGCGGTGCACACCGACAGCGCCGACGCCTACCAGGCCTACCTCCAGGGCCGCTACTACGAGGGGCGGCCGCACTTCACCCACGACGATTGGGCGCGTGGGATGGCGGCGTACCAGCGGGCGGTGGAGCTCGACCCCCGCTTCGCTGCGGCCTGGGCCAAGCTGGCCCGGGGCCACGCACGGGCGTATTACCTGCGTGAGGACCTGTCGGCCGGGCGCCTGCAGAAGGCCACGGCAGCGGCAGACCGGGCCCTCGAGCTCGCTCCCGACGCGCCGGAGGTGCGCCTCGACCTCGGCTACTACTGGATGTGGGCGCAACGCGACGTCGAGCGGGCGCTCGCGGAGCTCGACCGCGCCGAGCAGGGCCTGCCGAACAGTGCCGAGGTGCTGAGCGCGCGCGCCCACGCCTTCGTCCAGCTCGGCCGCTTCGAGGACGCCGTCGCGGACTATCGACGCGCGTTCGAGCTGAGCACTCAGGATGCCAATCTTGCAACCAACGTGGCGTGGATCCTGTGGACCCTGCGCAGCTACCCGGAGGCGCTGGCGGCGGCGAATCAGGCGATCGAGCTTGCTCCCGACGCCGAGTGGCCATACCTCTACAAGGGGTTCATCCACTGGAGCGGGTGGGGCGACCTGGCCGCGGCCCGGGCGACACTGGAGTCGCTCCCCGACCCGGGCAGCGAGTGGGCGCGGTGGAGCTGGTACTGGCAGGAGATGGCGGAAGGGCGCTACCAGGCAGCCATCGACCGGCTGGCGGCGAGCTCGGAGACGTGGATTCTGACCAAGACGTGGGCCCGGCCCAACGCCCTGCTCACGGCGCTCGTCCACGAGCTGCTCGGAGAGGCCGGGCCGGCACGGCAGGACTACGAGGCGGCGCGGAAGGCGCTCGAAGCGGAGGTTGCGCGGCAGCCGGAGGATCCGCGGTTCCACAGCTCGCTGGGCATTGCGCTGGCCGGACTCGGTCAGCGTCAGCAGGCCGTCGCCGAGGGCCGGCGGGCCACCGAGCTGCTGCCGCGGTCCAGGGATGGTTTCTACTACATACCCTCCGCCATCGACCTCGCCCAGATCTACGTCATGGTCGGCGACCACGAGCGCGCGGTCGAGCAGCTCGAGTATCTGCTCACCAACCCGTCCTGGGTCTCCGTCGCCTGGCTCGAGATCGATCCGACCTGGAGCGCGCTGCGCGACGACCCCGCGTTCCAGGAGCTGCTGGAGCGCCATCGGGATATGGCCGACTGAGGCCCGACATCCAGCCCTGGATGCGGGAAACCCGTCCCACCCATCTCCGGATCCAGGATCTGCAGCCGTCTCCAGCAGGATCGAACCGCGGAGGCCGCGGAGACCGCAGAGACCATCGCGAAGAAGGTCCTCTGACCGTGCTCCGCGTGCTCTGCGCTCTCCGTGGTACAAGTGGTGAAGCGGCGGGCCGGTGAACATGTCAGATCACGTGTTGGGTCGAAGGTGGTCAGATTCGCCCTGGCCAATGCTGCCATCGACCAAGCGCTGGCGGGACTCCGACGGGCGCGGAAGCGGGCGCGGAAGCGGATCCGGCTTCCGGCTTCGCTTTCAGCTACGCCGTGACGAGTCGCCCTGAGCTGCGCCGTGACTCGAGCGGGTGGGGGCCCTATATCCTATCCCCTAGATCCCAGATCCTCCTCCTCACCGCATCCGCTTGATCACGACCAGGCTGGTGTCGTCGGCCGGCGGCGCGAAGCGCTCCATGTCGGCGCGGACCACGGCCACGATCTCACGGGCCGGCAGGTGCTTCGAGGTGCGGACCACGGACTCGAGCCGGCCCGGCAGGTAGCCCTGCCCGTCGCAAGCATGGTCGGCGAGGCCGTCGGTGAACAGGAAGAGGATGTCGCCAGGGGCCATCAGGTTGACCTCGTTGACGGTGTACTTCTTCTTGTAGGCGAGCGGCCGCGACGGCAGCCGCTCCTCAACGCCGGCCTCGGTCGGGAACATCCCGACCGGAAAGAAGGTCCGCAGCCGGTCGGGGTCGATGCGCACGAAGCAGTCGAACTCCGCCGAGAAGACCATCGGCGGCGGGTGCCCGGCTGAGACGAAGCGAAATGTTCCGCTCTCGGCGATCTCGCCGTAGATCATGGTCACGAACTTGGTGACGCTCGAGGACTGGTGGAAGCGTGTGTTGAGGATCTCGAACAGCTTGGCGGAGACGTGGCCGTTCATCTCGAGCTCGTACAGCACGCCGGTGAGGAACGCCTGGTGGAGCATGGCCGTGAGCACCGCATCGGTCGTGCTGTGGCCGCTGGCGTCGGCGAGCAGAACGCCGATCTTGCGCCGCCCCTCCTTGAGCCGCGCCGCGCGGTCGCGGGCGCCCGAGCGCTCGGCGTCCTCGATCAGATGGTCGAGGTCGTAGCGGCGGGCGAAGTCCACGAAGATGATGTGGTCACCGCCGAGCTCGCCGTTGAGCGGGAAGGTCGCTCCGTGAATGTCGATGTTTCTCAGGCTGAGCTCGGCGGGGGTCGAATGCACGTGGGCCATGAGCGCCCGGAAGTTCGCGAGCTCCTGCTCGAGCAGGGCGAGCCGGCCCTGCTCGACCTCGGTGGCAACGGTCATTGACGGGCTCCTGCCGGCCGCGTCGACGCCTGGGGGCGCCGTTGGCGGCACTGCGCTGACTCGACTCAAAACCTTGAAAATGGCGATGATATTCCGACAAACCCCGGCGGCCGGCCGGGCCGAACGCAGCGGTCCGGCCGGCGGCACTGGGCAACCCGGGGGCACCGATCCGGCCGGTGGCGGGCCGGCGTCGCCGGCCGTGATCGCGCCGGGCTCGGCGGGGTCGCGGCAGGCGAGCAAGCATCCGCCGCCGCGCCGAAGTATGATGCTGGCACGGGCCCCAGCGCGGACCAGGGCGGCGGAGGGCACCGACCCCGGAGCACCATGACCGAACGGTCGCTCAACGACTCGGGCATCCACGAAATCGAGGATGCCGCGCCCCAGATCGCCAGCCGGCGGGACCTGCTGACGCTGTCGCTCGCCGCGCTCGGCGTGGTGTTCGGCGACATCGGCACCTCGCCCCTGTACACCGTCAAGGAGTGCTTCAGCCCGGTCCACGGCGTGCCGCCGACGCCGGCCAACGTGCTCGGCGTCCTGTCGCTGGTGCTGTGGACGCTGATGCTGGTGGTGTCGGTCAAGTACCTGAGCTTCGTCATGAGGGCCGACAACCGGGGCGAGGGCGGCATGATGGCCCTGCTCGCGCTGATCACGCCGACCGCCCCGACCGCCGTCGCGCGCCGCAAGGTGATCCTGGTTCTGCTCGCCCTGTTCGGGACCGCTCTGCTGTTCGGCGAGGGGATGATCACCCCGGTCATCACGGTCCTCGGCGCGGTCGAGGGACTCGAGGTCGCGACCCCGGTGTTCGGGCGGCTGGTGGTGCCGATCACGCTGCTCATCCTGGCTGGCCTGTTCGCGGTGCAGAAGCGCGGCACCGCCCGGGTCGGCGCCGTCTTCGGGCCGGTCATGGTGATCTGGTTCCTGATGATCGCCGCGCTCGGCCTGCCGTGGGTGCTGCGCGAGCCGCGAGTGCTCGAGGCGGTCGCCCCATGGCACGCGATCCGCTTCCTGCTCGCCCACGGCCTGCACGGGTTCTTCGTGCTCGGCGCGGTCGTCCTGTGCATCACCGGCATCGAGGCGCTGTACGCCGACATGGGCCACTTCGGCCGGCGCCCGATCCGCTTCAGCTGGTACGCGCTGGTGCTTCCCTGCCTGCTGATCAACTACTTCGGTCAGGGCGCGGCCGTGCTCGGCGCCAGCCCCAAGGCGCTCGCCAACCCGTTTTACGCGCTCGCGCCGACCGCGCTCCTCTACCCGGTGGTGGCGGTGTCGACCGCGGCCGCCGTCATCGCCTCGCAGGCCCTGATCTCGGGGAGCTTCTCGCTCGCCCGGCAGGCGATGCAGCTCGGATATTCGCCCCGGCTCAACATCGTCCAGACCTCGAGCCTGGCGAGAGGTCAGGTCTACGTGCCGGAGGTCAACGCCGCCCTTTTCGTCGGGTGCTGTGCGCTGACCCTGGGCTTCCGCAGCTCCTCCAACCTGGCCGCGGCTTACGGACTGGCGGTGACCGGCGCCATGACCATCACGTCGATCCTGCTCTACAGCGTGGCCAGGCAGCGCTGGGGCTGGGGCCGCGTCGGTGCCGGCGTGCTGGTCGCGTTCTTCCTCGCCTTCGATCTGTCCTTCTTCGGGGCGAACCTGGTCAAGGTGGCGCACGGCGGCTGGGTGCCGCTGGTGGTCGGCGTCGCGGTGTTCACTGTCCTCACGACCTGGAAGCGCGGCCGCATCCTCCTCGCCGAGGAGATGCGCAAGGGTCTGCTCTCGCTCGACAAGTTCATGCCGTCACTCGGCCTCGAGCGTCCGACGCGGGTCAAGGGCACGGCGGTGTTCATGACCTCGAACCTCGACGTCGTGCCGCCCGTGCTCCTGCACCATTTCAAGCACAACAAGGTGCTCCACGAGCAGGTGATCCTGTTCTACGTCGTCACCGAGAACGTGCCCGAGGTGCCAGCCGAGGACCAGGTTCGCGTTCGCGAGCTCGGCGACGGCTTCTACTCGGTGGTGGCGCGCTGCGGCTTCGCCGAGACCCCGAACGTGCCGAAGATGATCAAGCAGTGCCGCAGCCGTGGGCTGACGGTCAAGCTGGCCGACACCAGCTACTACCTGGGCCGGGAGACGCTGCTGACGTCCGGCAAGACGCAGATGTCCGGCTGGCGCAAGGCCCTGTTCACCTTCCTGTCCCGCAACGCCCGTCCCGCCACGGCCTTCTTCGGCCTCCCCCCCAACCGCGTCGTCGAGCTCGGGATGCAGGTGCAGCTGTGACGTGCCCCGAATAAGCTCGGTTCGACCCTCCCGTACCCGTTCCCGTGCCCGATCCCGTTCCCGAGCTGCGCCGTGCAATAGACGCCTTCTCCGCGCACGCCACCGCTTTCGGGCCTTCTTCTTCCGGCGTTAACGCGAATCATATCCGGGATCGTCACATCGGGAACGGGAACGGGAACGGGTACGGGAACGGAGGCTTGCCATGCCCGCGCCAGGTGGTGGGGGAGGCGGAGTCAGGAGCGCGGACCTCTCCGCCTGCGCTCGCGCAGCGCCCCGAGCAGCTGCGTGAAGTCGGCGGGCGGCGCCGCCTCCACCAGCGCCTTCTCGCCGGCCGGCGTCACCCAGCCGAGGCGGCCGGCGTGCAGCGCCTGGCGGGGGAAGGCGATCGGAAACGGCGGCCGGCGCGGGTCGCGGTAGACCGGGTCGCCGACCACCGGGTGCCCGGCGTGGGCGAAGTGGACACGGATCTGGTGGGTGCGGCCGGTCCGGAGCCGCGCCTCGACCAGGGTCGCGACGCCGAATCGCTCGAGGACGCGCCACTCGGTGATGGCGCGCGTGCCCGTGCTGCCGGGCCGGGCGACACCGCGCCGCCGGTCGCCGCGGTCCTCGACCAGATCCTGGTCAAAGGTCCCGGCGTCGCCGAACAGGTTGCCCTCGACCACGGCGACGTAGCGCCGGTCCATGGTGTGGTTGCGCAGCTGCGCCTGGAGATCGGCGAGGCCCCGCCGCGAGCGGGCGAAAACGAGCACGCCGGAGGTCTCCTTGTCGAGACGATGGACGACCGCCACGTACGACCGCCGGCCGGCGCCGAATCGCCGCTTCGCCCACAGCGAGACGCGCGACAGCAGCGTGTCCAACTCCTTGGCCTCGGTGGGGTGGGTCAGCAGGCCGGCCGGCTTGACCACGGCGACCGCATCGTCGTCCTCGTAGAGAACCTCGAGCGAGGTGTCGACCCGCCGCCGGATCTTGCGGTTCGGGTCCCAGACGACAGCCGCGCCGTCGGCCACGATCGCGCCCGGGTCGTCGACAACCTCGCCGTCGACCGTGACCTGCCCCTCGATCACCGCTCTCTTCAGGCGGCTCCCGGAGAGGTCGGGGTGGAGCTGTTGGAGGCGACGGACGATCCTGGGGCTCACGCCTCCATCCTCGCACGGCTCGTCGGTTCACGGCATCCCGTCAGTGGTCTCGCCCACCGTGGGGGCACACTGCCGGCGTGGACCGCGAGGAGTGGGACCGCCGCTACCTGGAGAAGGAGCTGGTGTGGTCGGCCGAGCCCAATCGCTTCCTGGTCCGCGCCTGCGCGGCGCGCTGAGCGCCACCCGGCGCGGCTGCGCTGGTATGTGGCGTGGGCGCGTCGCTCAGCCGAGAGGCGAGGCGTCCAGCGGGCCCCGGAAGCTCTTGACGTGGTGCTCGTGCATGGACACGCCTCGCTCGGCGAGCTCGGCCAGGACCGGCTCGTAGATCTCCCGCCAGATCGGGATCTGGACTCCCCGGACCGTGATGCCGCCGTTCAAGATCAGCCGGGCGGCGATGGCCGCCGGCAGCGACACGGTGCGCGCCATCGCGGTGTCCCCCCAGGGCTCGCCGGTCTTCACCAGCGTGGAGCGGATCTCCTCCCGGCTGTTGTCCGGGTAGGTGACGGTGAACGTGTGCTGGAGCATCACCTGGTCGCGCTCACCCGGCTGGTACATCATGAGCCGCATCAACCGGTTGCCGAAGATGTCGAGCGGTGAGGCGCGGCGCTCGGGGATTGGTCGGTCCGAAAGCAGTCCTGCCCACTCCAGCCGGGCGAGGACCTCGGAGTCAGCCGATGTGCCGGTGAAGGCGGCCACCCGCTGCGGCAGCGGCGCGTCGGATGCGGGGAGACGCCGGCTCACCACCTGGGCGTAGGTGGTGCCCTGCGGCCACTCCTGCTCGTCGATCTCGAACAGGCCGAGGTCGGCGGCCGCCTTCATGGTCGCGCACCAGCCGGGGTAGCGGAGGGTGCCGCGGAACATCCCTGTCACGCCCTCGAGGTCGTACGGGACGACGTACTTGAGCGAGTCGCGGTTGGGATAGATCTCGAACACGCCCTGGTCCTCCACCTCGTAGGGCCAGGAGTGGGCGAACAGCTGCGGGCCGGGTATCTCCACCACCTGTCCCTCGCGCAGGTAGCGGGCCGCATTGCGGCCGGCGACCATCACCGCCCGCGGGCTCCACGAGAACTTGTAGCCCCAGGGGTTGGTGTTCGCGTCCTGCGCCGGGAAGCCGCCGCAGCAGCTGGAGAAGTGGGTGACGGTCCCCCCCAAGCCGCGGATGTGGTCGATGATCTGCACCGCCGACATGTGGTCGATTCCGGGATCGAGCCCGATCTCGCACAGCAGGAGCACGTCGGCCCGCTGCGCCTCCTCGTCAAGGGCCGCGGTCTCAGAGGCGACGTACGAGGTGTTGACCAGGTGTTTGTGGTGGCGGATGCAGAGGCGGGCAATGGGCGGGTTCAGGGGCGCGGGCAGCAGGCTCACCACCACGTCGCTCCCCGCCACCAGCCGCTCGGTCGCTTGCTGGTCGGCGACGTCCAGCTCCACCACCCGTCCGCGCGGGTGCGGGCCGACCAGCTGCCGGGCGCGGGGCACGTCGACGGTCGCGACGGTAAGCCGGTAGTCGTACTGGCGAAGCAGGTAGCGCAGCAGGGGCCGCGCCACCAGGCCGGCACCAAGGACCAGGATCTCCTTCATGGGCACCCTCCAGCGCCGCGTGCCGGGCGACCCGGCCCGCGAGGCGCGCGGAGTATACGCCGTCCCTCAGAACCTGCGCAGCGCGCGGGCGCGCTCGAGCTGGAGAACGCGGGCGTCGGGGTCGGGCAGCACCCGGTCCGGCTCGAAGTCGCAGCGGATGGTGACCGGCAGCTCCTGCCCGGGGCCGATGGTGATGCCGACGCGGGCGTCACGGTAGTCCGGGTTCTCCTTGCCGTTGTCGTTCATCCGGTCGCCGCGGGCGGCGGCGATCTCGAGCGGCACGCTGCCGGTGCCGTCGTTGCGGATGGTGGCTCGGACCTCCCAGGCGTCCCCGTCGCCGACGCGGACCTTCTCGACGTCGGTGAAGCGGAACTCGGGCACCACGACCTCGTAGAACCACTGGTCGACGAAGGCGTCGAAGGTCTCGGTGTCGGCGGCATGGCGCCGCATGACGTCGATCAGGTCCTGCAGCACCGGGAAGTCGGGCCCGTCCTTAAAGGTGGTCACGAACTCCTGGAGGCCGGCGAGAGCGCGCTCGCGCCCCATGAGGTCGGTGAGCATCCAGAACACCCAGCCCCCCTTGTCATAGGTGACCGTGGTATCCCCCTCCTTGGAGCCGTCGACCTTGACCATCGGCCGCTCGGCGTCGGGGCGGCGGTCGTCGCCGTATTTCTCCTCGATGCGCTTGCGGAACTCCATGCTGCGCAGCGGACCGCGCAGCTGCTCGACGAGCAGGGCGGCGGAGAAGTGCGCCAGCCCCTCGGCCACGATGTTGCCGCCCGGACCCTTGCCGGGGGTGAGGATGTTGCCCCACCACTGGTGCGCCGACTCGTGGGCGGCGATGGCGAAGGCGGTGTTGGTGCGGGGGTCGTCCCTGGTCAGGAAGCCGATCCCCTCGGAGAAGGTGATGTTGGTCGGGAAGCCCTGGGCGTAGCGGGCGTAGTCGGCGAACTCCGACAGCTTGAGCTCCTGCCAGGGGTAGGGGAAGAACCACTCCGAGTAGTAGTGCCGAGCGCCGTCCAGCGCCTGCACCATCTCGTCGATGTTGTAGGTGTGGCCCGGGTGGTAGAAGACCGCAATGCCGTTGCCGCGGCGAACGTCCCAGCGGCCGGCGACCACGTTGAAGAACCGCACCGGCTGGTCGGAGCGCCACTCCACGGTGCGCAGACCGTCGCGGGTCTCGTCGCGGACCAGCACCCCGACCGAGTTGGCCCGGTAGGCCTCGGGCAAGGTGACCGTGACCCGGGTCGTGAACGACGAGGAGCCGCCGAACAGCGGCTCGGTGCGGCCGACCCAGAAGTCGTCGGCGTAGACCTTGGGCTCGTAGCGATTGTCCTCGTCGACGCCGATCTCCTCGAGGAAACCGAGCACCGGCACGAAGGAGGGGCTGAAGCTGGTCAGCACCGCGCCGCAGGGCAAGATGAACTCCTCGCTCCCGCCGCCGTTCTTGCTCACCCCGCTCGGGAAACGGCCGCGGTAGGAGAAGCCGAGCGTCGCCGACTGACCGGGGAGCAGTCCCCCGGGCGGCGTGACGATGAACAGGCCGGTGCGATCTTCGGGCTCGTACGCCTGGCCGTCGAGGGTCCAGGTCATGTCCTCGAAATGAGGGCCCGTGGTCAGCGGGAACCGTGCCAGCGGCTGCTCACCGCGGTTGGCGAGCCGGTAGCTGCCGGTGACGGTGAAGGAGCTGCGCCCCGGCTCGAGCCCGAGGTCGAGCTCGACCGCAGCAAGGTCGGGCAGCGGCGTGTCCTTGAAGGTGGCGAGGTTCTGCCGCCAGTAGTCCTTGGCCGCCTTCTCGCCGCCGCCGCCCTCTGGGCCGCGGTCGACGAGGACGTAGAGCGCGCTGCCTGCGACCAGCGGCACCAGCGCGAACGGCAGCAGGCGGAGCAGTCCGCGGCCGAGCGGACGCGGCTGCAGGCGGGTCAGGATCAGCGCCGGGTCCTGCTCGGTGCGGGGGAAGAAGCGCACGGCGATGGCGACAAAAAGGGCGGCCAGGCCGAGCACCATGACCCGATTCAGGACCAGGGCGGTGCGGTCGAGCTCGAGCGGACCCATGTCGCTCCAGCGCACCACGTCCCACAGGTTCCAGTTGCCCACCCAGCTCATCTTGTCCCGGAACTGGAAGTAGCCGGTGACGATGAACACGGTCAGGGCAACGGCGTAGGTGACGTAGCGGCTGCGGGTCAGCGAGAAGACCGCGGCCACGAACGCGGTGTAGACCAGGAAGGTGGGCAGCAGCAGGCCCCCCCAGAGGACCAGGAAGGGGAAGAGCGAGAACGTCACCTTGCCCTGGACCATGATCATGATGAAGCAGGCGGCGAGTGCCACCAGCAGGATCACCGCCCCGACCAGGCTGTTGGCGAGGGTCCTGCCGAGCAGGATCGCCCCGGAGCGAACCGGGCTCGAGCCGATCATCGACCCCAGCCCGGAGGCGCGGTCGCGCCACAGCGACTCCACCGTGTAGAAGGCGAGCAGCAGGCACACGAGCAGGGTCAGCGTGTTCACCAGCCGGGCCGCGGCGAGGCCGGGGGTGATCAACAGCGGCGCCTCGAGCGCCCCGGTGTTGACGAAGTTGCCGAACGCCTGAATCAGGATGATCGGGGCGAAAAGGTAGAGGCCCGGCGAGCGTGCGAGCTCGTGAAAGTCGGTGCGGGCGACCTCGAGGGCGCCGCGCGCGAAGCCGGGCGGTGTCATGGTCATGCGCAGCACTGACAGCGTTGCCGGCCCCGCAACGGCGAGGCGCGCCTCGGACGCGGCGCGCGCCTCCTGCTCGCGCTTGCGCGCCGGCCGCGCGCGAACCGCGCCGCGCAGGGTCGCGGCCAGGCGCGCGCTGGACCAGGCCACGGCAGCGAGGCCGAGCAGGCAAAAGCCGAGGCGGCTGGCGAGGAAGGGCACGTCGAACCCGATCCGCCCACTGTTGTAGAAGTCGACCCCGCGGTCGACCTTGAGCCAGGTCTCCTGCAGCCAGCGGAAGCCGGCCGGGTCGACCAGCATGATCAGCCGGTTCAGCCGGGGGTCGAGCCAGCTCGGCGACCAGTTCCAAAAGAAGAACAGGGAGAACACCACCGCCGCCAGGGGGAGCACGAATACCAGCAGCGGCCGCCGCGTGCGCTCGCCGATGGCGAAGCAGGCTCCGGCCACGAACATGATGGCGGGGACGCCGAAGACGAGGGCGGGAACCAGGTAGTTGGCGAGCAGGAAGGGCCCGCGGATCTCGGCGGACTCGGAGCTGGGCACGACATGGTTGAAGAAGACCATCGCCAGCAGGTGAACCGTGAGGACGCCCGAGAAGGAGACGGCGACGGCGAGCAGCTTGCCCCACACGTAGTCGCCGGGAGACAGCGGGGTGGCGTGGAGGACCTCGCCGACCTTGAGCTCGTCGTCGCGGATCACCGCCATGCCAGCGAGGATGGCGATGAAGAAGGTGTAGAAGGTGAACACCGAGATCGAGAGGACGTACGCGTTCGCAAACTGGGAGGTGATCCAGGCCTTCTGGCCGCCGACCGAGGTGTCCCCCGACGAGATCCGCATGTCTCCGGAGGACATCCCCCACGACATCACGATCAGGATCAGGACCAGGATCCAAAGCATCGGCCGCCGCAGGTGCTGGGCGAGGTCGAGCCGCGCCACCTCGAGCAGTCGCTGCCGGCTCACGGCCTGCCTCCGGACAGGCCATTGCCGGACCGGACCATGACCAGGTAGGCGTCCTCGAGGGTCGGGTCCGCCGGCTCGAAATTGGGTGGCGGGGAGCCATTCGGCTCATACACCCGCATCCGGTTGCGGCCCTCGACCAGAACCGCCTGCGTGACCTGGCGGGTGCGCTGCAGCTCGGCCGCTTCGGCTGCGGTCACCGTGCCCTCCCAGATCCGGCCCGCGATCGCCTGCCTGGCGGCGCTCGGCGAGGTCACGGCCAGCAGCTTGCCGCCACGGATGACCGCGAAGCGGGAGCACAGCACCGCCACGTCCTCGACAATGTGGGTGGAGAGAATCACGGTGCGCTGCTCGGCGAGCTCGGCGAGCAGCCGGTAGAAGCGCAGGCGCTCCTCGGGGTCGAGCCCGGAGGTCGGCTCGTCGACGATGATCAGGCGGGGATTGCCGGCGATCGCCTGCGCCAGCCCGAGCCGCTGCCTCATGCCACCCGAGTAGCCTTTGACCTTGCGCTTCGCGGCCCAGCTCAGGTTGACCCGCTCGAGCAGCTCGTCGCGCAGCTGCTTCTGGTCCTGCGGCGCCGCCACCCCCTTGAGGCGGAGCAGGTGGAGGAGCATGGCCTCGCCCGAGAGGTGCGGGTAGAAGCCGAACTCCTGGGGCAGGTAGCCGAGGGTGGCCCACAGCTGCTGCGGGTGGGCAACGACGTCGGTGCCATCCAGGGTAACGCTCCCTGCGGTCGGCTCCAGCAGCCCGGCGAGGACCCGCATGAGGGTGGTCTTGCCGGCGCCGTTGGGTCCGAGCAATCCGAACATGCCGGCCGGGATGTCGAGGTCGATCCCCTGCAGCGCCGGCACCGGCCCCGGGTAGACCTTGGTCAATCCGCGGATGGAGAGCATGGCCCCGTCCTCCTTCCCGTGCCTCACAGCGTCTGCGTCAGAGTACGTAACGAGAGAACGCTGGGTTCGTTGACCGGACGAGGGGCCCGATGAACGCGCCCAGCTTCACCGCCGGGAGCGGCCCGGAGCCTTGACAAGCAACAGATCGAGCCCCACGTTCATCTGTAGAATCGAAGAAACGGTGGAGGCAGCCGTGAGAATCGCCGCGGCGCTCGCTCTCATTTGCGGAGGAGTCTGGCTGGCGTCCGTCTCGCCGGTGCTGGCCCAGGCCGTGCCGATCGGACCTGACTTCTGGGTCGGAGGCGACCTCGATCTCTCACATTGCCCTGTGGCCGCCATCGACGACGAGAGATGGTTCGTCGTCGCCTATGCAACCGATTTCTGGTGGTGGCCCGAGGCCTGTGGATTGTCCGACAGCGGTGTTTTGCAGGGGTGCGAAGCGCTGGACGACTCTGGGATCAACTTCGTGTCGCAGCGCCCGGTCGACGTCGCCGCGATCGGCGTCGACGACTTCATGGTGGTCTGGGAGACCACATTTCTCGGGCCCCCCGAGGAAACCCTCGTACGGGGGCGCCGCATGTCCGCGCGCGCCGTCTTGCTCACGGGTCCTTTTGACGTGGTCGGCGGTGTGCTCTCCTATCCCCGGGACCCGCGAGTGGCTGCGCTCCCCTCGGCGCGGGTGATCGTCGTGTGGGTCGATGACTCATCCAGTGGGACCGACGACTCCGGCACCAGCATCCAGGCCGGGTACTTCTCCATCGACGGCTCGCCGCTCGGACCGCCTTTCCAGGTCAACACCACCATTCTCGGCGACCAGACCATGCCTGACGTGGCATCAGCGACCGATGGCCGCTTCGTGGTGACTTGGGAGAGCGAGAGCTCGTCCGGCTCAGACGCCTCGGGGACGAGCGTTCAGCTCCGGCGCTTCGATGCCGACGGCCTTCCGATCGGCAGCGACGAGCAGGTGAACACGTACGCCAACTCGGACCAGAGGAACCCCCGCGTCGCCTGCCCCGGCGATGGCAGCTTCGTCTTCGTCTGGGACAGCGAAGGGTCGGGCGGGAACGACGACTCGTCCCTGAGCATCCAGGGCCGCATCTTTGGCGCCGACGGCACACCGCTCGGCACCGACTTCCAGGTCAACTCGTACATCGACAGCACTCAGGACGAACCCGCAGTGGCGGCGATGGCCGACGGCAGCTTCGAGGTGGTCTGGTCGAGCGACGGCTCACCTGGAGACGACGATTCCTATCGCAGCGTCCAAGGGCAGGCCTTCGATGCGAGCGGTGGCATGGTCGGAAGTCAGCTCCAGGTGAACACGACGACCTACTACTCCCAGTGGGCGCCCGACATCGACATGACGCCCCAGGGAGACCTCATCGTCGTGTGGAACAGCAGCGCCAACGGACTGCGCGGACGGATTCTCCGTCAACTGGCGTTCGCCGACGGCTTCGAGTCCGGCGACACCAGCGCCTGGAGCGCCACGCTGCCGTAGCTCTGAGGGTCGCCCGACGCCTCGGACTTCCGCCACGAGCCAGTCGCCGGCGGCCAATGCCGGGGGGGCCGGGGCGCGGGCCGGGCGGTTTGTGTCCACCCGCTGACGCCGACGCGGTGAACGTTCAACTCAGGCTGCAGAATCGGGCGCGGAAGTGAAGGGACTGGTGCATTCCGAGGAGGCGAGAGCGGTCTACTGCTTCGCGCCAGGGGCCGGGGGCTCGCGGCGCAGGGTGTCCGACGGCAGCTCGCCGAAGCACTCCTTGTAGGCGCGCGAGAAGTCACCGAAGTGCCAGAAGCCCCAGTCGAGCGCCACGGCCGAGACCGTGGTCGAGCCTTGCGACGCAGCGAGGAGCGCCCGGCGCACCCGGTGCAGCCGCAGCCGGATCAGGTAGGCCACCGGAGCCAGCCCCATGGTCTCCTTGAACGCGTGCTCGAGGGTGCGCTCGCTCACCCCTGCGGCCCGGCAGAGGTCGCTCACATAGACGTCGTCGCCGACTCGCGACAGCGCGTGGTCCTCCGCGTTCTTCACGATGAGGCTCTGCGCCTGCCGCGTCCGCTCGCCGGCGGCGGGCTCGTGATCGACGGCCCCGCCGAGGGTTGCCAGGAGCGTCTCGAGCAGCTCGACCCTGGCGGCGAGGCGCTCCCGCCTTCGCTCGTTGAACAGGGCGGGTTGGCGCGCGGCGGTCTCGACCAGCCGCTTGCCCCAGTCGAACAGCGTGCGCGCTCTCTCCTCGTTCACCTGCAGGATCTCCACGCCGCGCGGGAGGCGAATTTCGCCCTCGCGTCGGCGGGCGGTCAGATGGTCGCTGAGCTCCTGCGGCGAGATCAGGCACGTGACGCTCTCCCAGCCGGCGTCGACGACGAACCTGGCCTCCGCTCCCGGCTCCACGGCCAGCACCAGCCCGGGGCGGACCGCCAGCCCGTTCACCGTCCCTGTCGCGTGCGGACCGAACGCGACGTAGGCGATCATCGTCCCAGCGACACTCGTGCGCGTCCGCACGCGGAGGTTGGTCGAATGGAAGACCACCGCTGCCCCCTCGAGGCGGACGGTGACCCTTCGCGCCCGAAAGGGCACGGCGCCGAGCTGCATCGCATCCAGGCCGATCAGCTCGATGTCTGCGCCGGCAGCCGTGGGTTCGTCGATCTCGGTGACCGTGACGGCAGGACCGGCGCTGGTGGAGTCGGGATCAGCTGTCGTCATTGTCTGCGGAATTTCGATAGACGTTTCCGGGGCACGGCCTGAAACTCCAAGTGGACACCGGTCGAGGTCATGACACCACGAGCAACTCCGAACCTACGGAGATCTGCCGGGAGGATATCACCCGCCGCCGCCGAGAGTGACGACGGGGGGCGCCGGCCAGCCACCAAGGAGGGGAAGGAGCCTGTCATGGGGAGAGCGAAGATCTTCATTGCGGTCCTGCTGCTTGCGCTCGCCGGTCGTACGGCCGCGGCTGACGATCTTACGGGATCCGGCCGGTTTCTGTGCGCTGCGGTCCAGGCCACCGCCTGCGTCGAGGACGGCGAGTGCGGCATCGACGTGCCGTGGAACCTCAACATCCCCGATTTCTTCGAGGTTGACCTCGAGGCGAAGCGGCTCAGCACGACCAAGGCCAGCGGCGAGAACCGCGCGACCTCGATCGAGGGCTTGATCCGCCAGGGCGGCATCATCTCGTTCCACGGCTTCGAGAACGGGCGCGCCTTCAGCTGGGTCATCTCCGAGCAGACCGGCCGCGCGACGGTCGCCGTGGCCACAGACGGCGCCTCGGTGGCGGTGTTCGGGGCCTGTACGCCGATCGTGGAAGCAGCCGGCTCGGCCGGCCGGTGAAAGGGGGGAGCACCATGAACGCCAAAATCGCGCTCGCGCTCGCGGTCGCGCTGGCGACCCTGTTCGCTGGAGCACTTCCGGCGCAGGCGCAGCAGCCGGCAGCGGCGCCGGCCGCGGGGAAGTCGCTTGCCGCCACGCTCAACGTCTACGTGTTTCCGACAGCGGGCCAGACCCCCGAGCAGCAGTCGGCTGACGAGGCCAGCTGCTACAGCTGGGCGGTGCAGAACACAGGCAGCGATCCCTTCGATCTTCAGAAGCAGGCTCAGCAGAGCCAGCAGCAGGCCCAGCAGGCCCAGCAGCAGGCCCAGCAGCAGCAGCAGCAGATTGCCGCCTCCGGCCAGGGTGCCGGCGTCAAGGGCGCGGTCGGCGGCGCCGCCGCGGGCGCGCTGATCGGCGAGATCGCGAACGACGACCCGGGCGAGGGCGCCGCCTACGGCGCTGCGGCGGGTGCGGTCCTCGCCCGCCACAAGACCCGGAAGGCCCAGGCCCAGGCGAGCCAGCAGGTGCAGCAGCAGTCGCAGCAGGCCCAGCAGCAGGCCCAGCAGAGCCAGCAGGCCACGGCGCAGCAGATGGAGAACTTCAAGAAGGCGTTCTCGCTCTGCCTCGAGGGCAACAAGTACATGGTCAAGTACTGAAGCGGCCGCAGGCCGCCGCCGACACGACGAAGGGAGCCACTGATGAGATTGAACCGGGTCATGATGCAATTGGCGATCGCCGGGCTGCTGGTCGTGCCGTGCGGCACTGCGGCCGGCCAGACCCGCACGGACACGCTCGACCGGACGGTGCTGCCGATCCCGGAGCCGGCGCGGCCGGTCTACACCGAGCTCGACGTGCGCAACGCGACCCCGCCGGAGCAGTTCCACGTGCGGGCCCCGGAAGGCGCTCCCAACGTGCTGCTCGTGCTCGTCGACGACCTCGGCTTCGCCGGCACGAGCACCTTCGGCGGTCCGGTCGGCACCCCGGCCTTTGACCGGATGGCCGACGGCGGGGCCTTCTACAACAACTTCCACACCACCGCCGTCTGCTCGCCGACCCGTGCCGCGCTGAAGAGCGGGCGCAACCACCACGTCAACAACATGGGCGCGATCATCGAGATGGGCACTGCGTTTCCCGGCAACACCGGTCAGATCCCGGCCGAGGTGGCCCCGCTCGCCGAGATGCTGCGCCTCAACGGCTACGGGACCGCGGCCTTCGGCAAGTGGCACGAGCTGGCGGCGTGGGAGGCGAGCGCCGCCGGGCCGTTCGACCGCTGGCCGACCCGCCAGGGCTTCGACAAGTTCTACGGTTTCCTGGGCGGCGAGACCAACCAGTGGGCGCCCTTCATCTATGACGGGACGCATCCGGTCGAGCTGCCCGACGACCCGGGCTACCACTTCATGACCGACATGACGGACAAGGCGGCCGCCTGGATCAAGTTCCAAAAGGCGCTGTCGCCGGACAAGCCGTTCTTCGTCTACTTCGCGCCCGGCGCCACCCACGCCCCGCACCACGTGCCGGCCGAGTGGATCGCGCGCTGGCACGGCAAGTTCGACCAGGGCTGGGACCGGCTGCGCGAGGAGATCCTGGCGCGACAGATTGCGGCCGGGGTGGTTCCCGTTGGCACGCAGCTCGCGCCGAAGCCTTCGGGCATCCCCGACTGGGACAGCCTGAGCGCCGACGAGAAGCGGCTGTATGCCCGCCAGGCCGAGGTGTTCGCCGCTTTCGTCGAGTACACCGACCACGAGATCGGCCGCGTCATCGAGGCGATCGACGCGACGGGTGAGCTCGACAACACGATGGTCATCCTGGTCTACGGCGACAACGGCACCAGCGCCGAGGGCGGCCGCAACGGCATGTTCAGCGAGATGACCTACTTCAACAGCGTGCAGGAGACCGTCCCCGACATGCTCGAGGTGATCGACAAGTGGGGCGGGCCCGAGACCTACCCGCACATGGCGGCCGGCTGGGCAGTGGCGTTCGACACCCCCTACAAATGGACCAAGCAGATGGGCTCGGACTACGGCGGCACCAAGGTCGGCATGGCCATTCACTGGCCCAGGGGCATCCAGGCCGGCGGCGGGCTGCGCACCCAGTTCCACCACGTGATCGACGTCGCGCCGACCATCCTCGAGGCGGCCGGCCTGCCCGAGCCGAGGGTGGTCAACGGTGTGCCGCAGCGCCCGATGGACGGGACCAGCATGGTCTACACCTTCAACGACGGGAAGGCCACGGAACGTCACACGACCCAGTACTTCGAGATGTTCGGCAACCGCGCCATCTACCATGACGGCTGGTACGCACGGACGGTCCACCGGGCGCCGTGGGAAACCACGCCGCGTCGGCCGCTCGCCGAGGACATCTGGGAGCTCTATGACACCCGCAGCGACTTCAGCCTGTCCAATGATCTGTCGGCGAAGTACACGGAGAAGCTGGCCGACCTGCAGGCGCTGTTCATGTACGAGGCCGAGAAGAACAACGCGCTGCCGATCGACGATCGCGTGTTCGAGCGCATCATCGCCGCCAACGTGGGCCGCCCCGACCTGATGGCGGGAAGGACCTCGCTGACCCTGGCCGACGGCATGACCGGCATGACCGAGAACGTGTTTCTGAACATCAAGAACAGGTCGAAGACCATCACCGCCGAGGTCGAGGTGCCCGAAGACGGCGCCAACGGCATCATCATCGCGCAGGGCGGTCGCTTCGGCGGCTGGGCGCTCTACGCCAAGGACGGCGTGCCGGCCTACGACTACAACTTCCTCGGCCTGGAGCGGTTCACCGTCGCGGCTGACCGACCCCTCAAGCCCGGCGCGTCCACGATCCGCTTCGAGTTCGCCTACGACGGCGGCGGCCCGGGCAAGGGCGGGACAGGCACCCTGTACGTCAACGGCGAGAAGGCCGGCGAGGGTCGCATCGAGCGCACCCAACCCACCATCTTCTCGGCCGACGAGACCGCGGATGTGGGCATCGACCTCGCGACCCCGGTGGTCGAGTCGATCGGCGCCGAGGCGAAATCGAGGTTCACCGGTCGCATTCCGAAGGTGACGGTCGAGGTGAAGTGACGCGACAGCTGGGAGGACAGGCATGGGCACCAGAGTTTCGCTGAGCGTTTGCGCCACGATCGCGTTGATGCTCGTCGGACCGTGGGCATCGGCTCAGTCGGGCCCGGGCGGGTGGCAGTTCACGATCGCCCCGTACATGGTCGCGGCGGGGATGAACGGCTCGATCGGCATCGCCGGCTCCGAGACCGAGGTCGACGTGCCGTTCAGCACCATCCTGGAAAATCTCGATCTCGCCGGCATGGTGCACTTCGACATGATGAACGAGCGCTGGGCGATCTCTTCAGACCTGATCTTCATGGATCTCGAGGACGACCAGGCCGTCGCCGGCGGGACCACGACGACGACGGCGACGATGGAAGAGACCCTGTTTGAGGTGGCCGGAGGGTACCGGGCATCGCCCGCCGTGATCCTGCTCGCCGGTGCGCGCTGGGTGGACCTGGGCACCGGGCTCGAGCTCTCGGGCCCGATGGCGGGGGCGAGCGAGGACGCGAGCAAGAGCTGGGTCGACCCCTTCGTCGGCGTCCACGTCACGGCGCCCCTGGCGACGCGCTGGTGGCTCGGCGTCCATGGCGACATCGGCGGCTTCGGCGTGGGCTCGGACCTGGCCTGGCACGCGTATGCCGACGTCGGCTTCCGCGCCTCCGAGGTGGTGTCGATCCTCCTCGGCTACCGCGCGATCGACATGGACTACGAGGACGGCGAGGGGCTGGAGCGCTTCGCTTACGACGTGCTGACCGCGGGGCCACAGCTCGGCGTGGCCTTTCGGTTCTGAGAGCATTTCGGCGGCGCCCGACGGGAGGGGCGCGGACGCGCGGGTGTCGGTGATGGTGGATCGATTGACGGCGGAACCGCTCTCGGAGCTTGTCCGAAGCGAACGAACTGGCAGGCCTTCGTGATACTGCAGCACGTCAGCGAGAGCTGCTTCGCGGTCCTGAACGAGAAGAACCGGGTGTGCGACGCGAACTCGGGGCTCATCAATCGGGGCGGCGGAGTGGTCATCGACACGCAGTCAGACCTGGCCCACGGACGCCAGATGATCGAGCTGTTCGGAAAGGTCTGGCCGGGCATGCCGAAGCGCGTGGTCAACACGCATGAGGACGGCGACCACGTCTGGGGCAACCAGCTCTTCGAAGGGGCCGACATCATTGCCCATCGGACGGCGGCCGAGCGCATGCGGCATGTCGCCGACCCGAAGGAGTTCCAGGAGCTGCTCGACGCTGCCGATCGCTTCCTCTCCCGATGCGCGCTCCGGGCGATCCACCCCGGCGCGCTGGCCATCGCCAGGCAGCTGAAGGAGGACTACGACCTCGACGGAGTCCACCTGGTGCTGCCGACGGCCCTGTTCGACGAGCGACACATTCTGGACCTCGATGGCACGGAGGCTCACCTGATCTTCGTGGGGCCGTGCCACCAGGCCGGCGACACGATCGTTCACGTGCCGAGCGAGGGCGTGCTGTTCACCGGCGACGTGATCTTCCGCCAGTGCACCCCCAACGGCTGGACCGGCACCTACGAGAAGTGGCTCGAGGCCCTCGATCTCATCATCTCGCTCGACCCGGAGGTCATCGTTCCGGGGCACGGCCCCGTGTGCGGGATCGAAGGGGCGATGGAGATGAGGGCGTACCTGGAGTACGTGCGCGAGGAATCGGGGCGCTGCTTCGAGCTCGGGTTGACGTCGCTCGAGGCCTCGAAGCGGATCGACCTGGGACCGTACGCCGAGTGGCGCGCCCCGGCGCGACTCTACGCGAACGTCGAGCGGGCCTACCGGGAGCTCCGCCACGAGCCCGCCGATGCGCCGTGGGACATGGCAAGAACCTTCGACGCGATCTTCGCTGTGGCGAGGGCGCGTGGCATCGAGGTGGAGTTTTGACGCACTTACGTGGAGGGAGCTGGACAATGGACACCGTGCTGCAGCGCACGAACGGTAGAAAAGCGATGAGGCCGGGCGACCTGAGCCGGTCGCTGATCATTGTGGGCACCTTCGGTGTGGTCGCGGCGCTCGCCGCGCCCGCCATCGGCTTCGCCGCCGACCCGCCCCGGCCACCGAACATCGTCGTCATCCTCGGCGACGATTTGGGCTACTCCGACATGGGCGCGTTCGGGAGCGAGATCGCGACGCCGAACCTCGACTCGCTCGCGACGTCAGGAGTCCGCTTCACGAACTTCTACACGCACGCGAGCTGCTCGCCAACCCGGTCGATCCTGCTGAGCGGCGTGGACACGCACCTCAACGGCCTCGGCGCCATGGACGAGTTCACGGCTCCCAATCAGATGGGCATCGACGGCTACGAAGGGAACCTCAACGACCGGGTCGTCACCCTGCCGCAGCTGCTCAGGGACGCCGGCTACCACACCTACATGGTCGGCAAGTGGCACCTCGGCAAGTCGCCCGACAAGATCCCCGCGGCGCGCGGCTTCGAGCGCGACTTCACGCTGCTCGACGGCATGGGGAGCTACTGGGACGACACGAACTTCAGCGCGCTGGTTCCGCGATCGCTCTACACGGAAGACGGGAAGTACCTGACGGGCCTTCCGAAGGACTTCTATGCGAACAAGACCTACACCGACAAGCTGATCTCCTACATCGACGCGAACCATGGCGACGGCAAGCCGTTCTTCGCGTATGTCTCTCACCAGGCGCCGCACGAGCCCTATCACCTGCCGAGGGAGTGGCGCGAGCGCCACGTCGGCCAGTACGACATCGGATGGGACCAGCTCCGGCAGCAGCGGCTGAAGCGGATGATCGAGCTCGGCATCATGCCGGCGGACACCAAGCTCGCCGAGCGCCTGTGGTTCGTCCCGGACTACTCGCTCCTCGCGCCCGCGACGCGCGCCGTCCTCGGCCGCAAGATGGAGCTCTACGCCGGTCTGGTCGAGAACATGGACTTCCACATCGGCCGGCTCATCGAGCACCTCAAGGAGATCGGCGAGTACGAGAACACGGTCTTCATCTTCTTCGGTGACAACGGCGCGGAGGGGAACGAGCTTGCCCACATGATCGGTGGGACCCCGGGCACGCGCGACTTCCTCTACTTCGCCGGCAACTGGTCGCAGACGGATCCGAAGGCGTGGGGCGATCCCGGCTCGTGCATCAGCTACGGCCCGGGCTGGGCCCAGGTCTCGATGACGCCGTTCAGCCAGTACAAGGCCTGGACCGCGGACGGCGGCATCCACAACGCGCTCGTCGTCAGCGGACCGATCGTCAAGAGGCCGGCCGGGAGCATCAACCGGGGCCTGATGCACGTCGCTGACATCATGCCGACGCTGCTCGAGCTGGCGGGTGCGAGCTACCCGAAAACCTACCAGGGGCGCGAGCTGCCGGCCCTCCTGGGCAGGTCGTGGGGACCGGTGCTGGCGGGTGGGGCGGAGGCGGTGCGGACCTCGCAGGACGTCCTCGCATGGGAGGTCTTCGGCAACCGTGCGCTCCGTCAGGGCGACTGGAAGCTGCGGTGGGAGCACAAGCCGTTCGGCAAGGGTGACTGGGAGCTCTTCGACCTCGCCAGGGATCCCGCCGAGCGCAACGACGTCGCGGCGCAACACCCTGAGAAGGTCGCCCAGCTGGTGGCACTCTGGGACGAGTACGTGAAGGCGAACAACGTCGTGCTGCCGAGCCGCTCGCCGTTCGAAGCGCTCGAGGACACGATGCCGCCGCGTGTTCCCGACGACCTGGGCTACCCGCCGCTCGTCAACAAGCGCCAGTACACCCCGCCGAAAGACATGATGGCCGATCCCAAGCCATGAACACTCAACCTCTCCATGCGATCGCGAAGGAGCCGAGATCATGAGCGACACAAGCAGCTCGAGGACAAGGGCCGGGTGGCTGGCGCTCGCCCTGGCGTCGATGCTCGTCATTGGCGCGCTCTGGCCGTCCCTGGCCTCCGCGCAGGTGCCCCCGCGCTTCTACTGGAAGACCCTGTCGGGCACGAACGCCGTCCCGGTCATCGTCAACTCGATGAGCGGTAACACGAACCCGTTCGATCCGGCGCACCTGGTGGCGCCGGGAGCCAACCTTGACGCCACGCTGGCCATCGGCGGCTATGCGCGCATGTTCACCCTGCTCGACCGCGCGGCCATGGGTGCGGTCCTGCTGCCCATGGGGCGGATCTCGGGCGAGGTCTCGGCCGCAGGCCAGACGATCGATTCCTCAGCCCGGGGGTTCGGCGATCCGACCTTCGAGCTCGACGTCAATCTCGTCGGCCCGAAGGCGCAGAAGAACCTGGTCGACGTCCTGCGCTACGAGCCCGGGTTCTCGCTCGACGTGATCGCCGACCTGGCGGTGCCGGTCGGCGAGTACGACAGCGGCCAGCCCTTGAACCTCGGCCAGAACCGATGGTACGGGCGGCTGGGCGCGCCGATCGTCTGGCAGCTCGGCCCCTGGGTGCCGGGTCGGCGAACGACCCTGGAGCTCCTGCCCGCCGTGTGGCTCTTCGGGACCAACGACGACTTCGAGGGCAAGTCCCTCGAAACCGACCCGATGTTTCAGGTCGACGCGCACCTGACGCGCGATTTCACCGAGCACATGTGGGGTTCGCTCGACGGCGCGTGGTACACGGGCGGTACGGCGAGCGTCGACGGCGTCGAGGGCGAGAAGCTCGACAACCTGGCCTTCGGGCTCACGCTCGGATACCAGATCAACGACAACCTGGGCCTCACCATGGGCTACAAGTCGACCGTCAACGACAGCGCTCCAGGTGACCTCCAGATGGACGGCTTCATGATCTCGCTCGTGTCCGGATGGCACCGGATCATCGAAGGAGCCCGCCGCCTGAAGGGCGGGGAGTAGGTCGACCGCGCGGAGGCGTGCGAACGACGGGGAGGAAAGGAACATGAGGATCAAGAATCGACGAAACCTCGTCGCCGCCGCGATCGTGTGCGTACTGGGCCTGGCTGGATGCACGCACATCGGCCCCGGGACGGTGGCCGTCGACCGCTTCGACTACAGCACGGCCATCGCCGACTCCTGGAAGCAGCAGACACTGCTCAACATCGTCAAGCTGCGCTACGTCGACCTGCCGGTGTTCGTGGACGTGGCGAACATCGTCAGCGGCTACTCGCTGCAGACCGGGGTCACCGCCGCCGGCACCCTCTCGTCCCCAAAGGCCGTGCAGGGCGACTTCGCGTCGATCGGCGGTCAGGCCGTCTACACCGACCGGCCCACCATCACCTACGTGCCCCTGACCGGGGAGAAGTTCCTGAACGGGATGATCACGCCGATCGACCCGAAGAAGATCTTCTTCATGCTCCAGACCGGCTTCCCGGCCGACTTCATCCTCGGGCTGACGGTCGAGTCGCTCAACGGGGTGCGCAACCGCTCGGCGGCGGGCAGCGTGATCCGGGAAGCGGACCCCGAGTTCATGCGCGCCCTCGAGCTGATGCGCGACCTGCAGGCGGTCGGGGCCTTCGGCATGAGGGTCGAGGAGGATGAGGCCAAGGGGTCGACCGGCGTGGTGTTCTTCCGCCGTGACGACGTGCCCGCCGACATCGCCGCCAAGGCGGCGGAGGTCCGCCGGCTGCTCAAGCTGGCGCCGGATCAGCAGCGGTTCGTGCTGACCTACTCGCCGGTCCGTGGGGCGGACACCGAGTTGGCCGTCAACAGCCGGTCGATGCTGCAGATCCTGAGCGCGTTCGCGAGCTACGTGGAGGTGCCGGCGGCACACTTGGAGGACCGTAGCGCGGTGGCCCCGCTCGCGGTTGCAGCCGGAGAGCGCCCGTACGACGTGGTCCGGATCCACAGCGGCAGCGAGGAGCCCGCGAACGCCTACGCCGCCGTTCGCTACCGAGACCACTGGTTCTGGATCGACAACGGCGACTGGCAGACGAAGCGTGCGCTCACCGCCGTCATGTTCTTCTTCACCCTAGCCGAGACCGGTGCGGGCGAGAACCTGCCGCTGGTCACCATCCCGGCGCAGTAGCCACGCGAGGCACGGCACCGCGCCACCATTGCCGGCCCAGAGTTGGGGCGGGCCCATGACCGTATCCGTCTCCGTGTACGTTTCCGACAGGACCGATTCGGTTGGGTAGCGCCCGCTCGAGTACGGGCATGGAGACAGAGACGGGCAAGGTTCTGGCGCGCTGGAGAGGACTCGAGCCTCCAACCGTCGGATCCGGAGTCTCTGCACCCCTCGATGCTGGCAGGTCCCCTGCCTCTACTGACGGCTCTGCTCGGGAGGAGCCGGCAGGTAGTACCGCTCGGGCTGCGGATGGAGCGGTGCCAGCCTCCGGCCGGCGAGAGCCGGGTGGTCCGGCGGGATCTTGGTCGCGCGGAACGACGCGAACGGCACCCGCTCGGTTCCCGGCGGGTGCCATCCGGGAACTCCGCCATGGTACGGGTTGCGGTACTCCCACACGACCTCGCCCGCCGGCGTCACCTCGAAGAACCACCCCTGAGGCCCGGAGCAGATGAAGGTGTTGCCGTTGGCGAGGCGGTGGGCGCCGGAGATGAAGGGGGCGTAGAAGCTCGTGCGATCCGTCGCCTCGTAGGTCCACCACGGCTCGGGCGGGCCCCACGCCATCCCCGGATCGAGCCGGTAGCTGCCGTCGGCCTCAAGCGGCGGTGAGATCTCGACCACCGATGACCAGCCCCGGTCGCCGCCGTTGTTGAACATGGTCAGGTTGCCGGCGTTCGCCAAGCCGTCCGGAATCCACAGCACCTGGTGCTGGTGGAACAGGCGTTGGTCGTCAGCGGTCCCGCGGCCGTACATCCTCGGGTTGCCCCAGCGGTAGAGGAGGTCGCCTCCGTGCCCACGGCGACCGCCGGACGAGCTTCGCGCCTCCTCTGCCGTCGTGGAGTGGTCGAGGATCCAGATCTCGCCCACCTCGGGCACGCTCACCGCGATCTGGTCGAGCTCGGGGTGGTAGTCGATCGAGTTCATGTGGAGGAAGTCGGACTGCACGTCGTCCGCGGTGGCGTCGGCCGGAGCGTACCCGAGCGCCTTGAGCTGCTCGAGCTCCTCCGCGTCAATCATCTCGGCATCCGCGTCGCCGTTGGCATCGAGCCGGCGCGGGGCCGCGGCCGGGTCGCCGAAGTTCGGCGCGCTCGGATCGTAGCTCTGAATCAGGTGGTCCCAGACGTGCCACTCCCACACGATCCGTGCACCATCCGGACGCAGCGGCTCCACCTCCAGGATCCAGTCCGCCCACAGGCCCTGCGCCGGGGTCAGCTCGGTGCGGCGTCCCGCTGCCCGAGCCTCGTCCGCGGTGATCTGCTCCCAGGCGATGACCAGGATGTTGCCGTTGGGGAGGACGTCCAGATCGTGGTGCAGGATGCGCTCGGCGTCGCCCATCCGCCACTGCCACAGCACCTCGCCGTCCCACGACACCCGCTGGAGGTAGCCGGACACGCCGCCGGCCTTGAAATTCTCTGGTTCCGCGATCCGCGCCATCCGCACCAGCGACCCGTCCTCCATGAGGTATCCGGCATCGGCGGCGAGGTCGGTGGTCCAGGCGTGGACGACCCTCCCTTCGAGGTCGATGAGGTAGGTCGTGTTGGAGGTGAGCTGGGTGAAGAGCACGAAGCCGGGAGTGGCGCCGGGGTCGTTTCGGATCAGGCCGCGGGGCTCAACGAGGGCGGCGCGAATCCAACCCGGCACCTCCTCCTCGCCACCGCCGGCGTCCATCGGGGCGCCGTCCTGCTCGCTCTGGCCGGCCGCGCGCTCGGTCGACATGGCTGGCGTGTCCGGACCCACGCACCCCAGGAAAGAGAGACTCTGTATCAACAGCGCCGCGCACAGGTACGGGATTCGATGCATAACCGGGGCTCTCCTTCACGGCTTGGATGAGGCCAGTGACCTGGGGTTCGGACGCGAGTTACGCTGCAGCATGTCCTGCTCATCAACAGCGCCCGCTCGTTTCGCATTCGCGTGCCCGCGGGCTCGGGGCATTTCGAGTCCTCGAAGGGTCTGGACATGGCTGTGCACGTCCACCCGGTGTCCGGAAGAGAGATCGCCGGCCAGTGCGGTGCCATCGGGCGCGGAAGCGGGCACGGTTCGAGTGGCGCGCCGGGCGTGATTCGACTGTGTCGAGAGGCAGCGGCTTGTGGCCGTTGCCGAGGGGGTCGCAGGCTCGGCGAGAGCCGAGTCGGAGAGGCGGAGGCTGGCGTACGGCCACCCGTTGGCTCCGACACGGCGCCGCCGGCGCAGCGCGCGAGCAACTCACAGCCGTCGGATCCGAAGTCCTGATACGATTCAATGCTGACAGTACTTTTCAGCGACCCCCTCGCCCGATCCTGCCCGGCTTGAAGCCCTCGCCGGCGGCTCGGAGCCCGGCGACTCCTCGGCCTGGTCGGCCGCGGAGCCCTGACGAATCTCCAAGCGCATGGAGCCCTGCGGGCTCCGCCATGACAGGAACGGCGCGGGCCAGGGACGCCCGCGCCGTCGAAACTGGAGCAGGCAGCCGTCACTGCAGCTTGAAGGCGATGGTCACCGTGTAGAGGACGGCCACCGGCTTGCCTTCACTGGTCCGGGCAGGCTCGAACTTCCACTGCCCAGCGGCGGCGGCAGCCGCCTCGGTCAGGCGCGCGTCGGGGTCCTTCACCACGTTCACTTTGGACACCGCGCCATCGGTGTCGACGGCCAGTTCGAGCACTACCTCGCCCTGGACTTTCTCCGCACGGGCCTCCTCGGGGTACGCTGGGGCAACCTTCTCGACCACCTTGGGCTCGCTCAGGCCGCTGTCCTCGGTCCAGTGCGTCGGCTCGGGGGGTGTCGCGGCCGAAGCGCAGATCAGCCACAGCCCGCCGACCAGGATCACCACCACGCTCGCCAGCAACCTCGTCTTCATCTTCGTCCTCCTTGGTGTGCGACCTCATGGTCGTCGCTCCCAGGAGGCACAGAGTGCCGGCGGCCGTGTACACCTCACTGCAGGGCGAACCGGATCGTCACCACGTACAGCACCGCCACCGGGGTGCCGTCGTCGCGGCGGGCGGGATCGAACTCCCATTGCCGGACGGCTTCGATGGCCGCCTCGGACAGGAGGGCGCTCGGGCTCTCGAGAACCCGCAGTCCGGTGACCTTACCCTCGGCCCCGACCGTCAGATCGAGGACCACCATGCCCATGACCTTGCCCGCCCGCGCCGCTTCCGGGTAGGCAGGCGCCACCTTGTGCCTGACCACCGGCTCGGTGATGGTTCCCTCCTTGAGGAACCGAACCGCCGGGGGGCCGCTCCCCACCGGGTCGGGCTCGACGAACACGAAGATGTACGGCGCCGCTTCGCCGTCCATGCCGCCGACCACGGTTCTGCCTCCTCTGTTGACGGTCACCGTGGAGTCCGCGAGGACCTTCTCTCCCTGCCGGAACGCCACCCGGTAGGTCGCGGCGCCGTCGTTGAATCCGAGCAGGGTGGCAGTCATGCGGACATCCGTGCCCTCGAGCTGCGGCAGCTCGGCCGGCTCGTCCAGCCGGGTGGGGAGGTACGCACCCCTCTGCAGCTGGCGCCCGGGATCGAGGCGGAAGGTGGACCACAGCCGGTCCACCGCGGCGGTGAAGGCGAGGCTTCGCTCCACCACGCTGCGCAGGGCCGCGGCGTCAGCCTCACCACCGCCCACCGGGATGACCGTCCCGGGGACCAGGAGCACGCCCTCGTCGGTGGCGCCCTCGGCGGACGGGAAGCCGATGAGGATGGAGAACCCGGTCATGATGCCGGGCGGTTCGCCGCCGAGCGCCAACCCTCCGCCGGCCGCTGCCAGGCCCAGGGTCAGAGCGATCGTCAGGGTTTTCACTCGTGCCGGCATCGGTCACCTCCTCAGCGCGCCGCGGCGTCCGGCGTGGCGTAGGTCATGTGGAGAGAAGTGTGCTCGTCGAGCCAGATCAGGACCTGACCTTCGGCCAGGGCCGGATTCGCCAGCACCGTTCCCGCCTGCTGCGAGGCCTGCGGCGGGCTTGCCGTTCGCACCATCAGCAGTGAGGCCACCCCCAGGGCCACCGCGGCGGCGGTAGCGAGCGCCCAGGCGAGGTGCTGGGGGGGCCGGCGGCGCTCGCCGAGCCGCGAGGCCACGGCCTTCGCCGCCGCGCTCGGATCGAGCCGAGGCGGCCGGTCGGCCCAGGCGCGGAGCGCCGCGTCGAATCGATCCTCGGGCGTTCGCCGGTTCTCCATGGTCTTCATCCCCCCTCGCCGGGCAGGAGCCGGAGGAGCACCTTGCGGGCGCGGCGGCGGTGGGACCGGACCGACGCGGCATCGATGCCCATGGTCTCGCCGATCTCGCTGTCGCTCATCCCCTCCACGACGGTCAGGTGCATCACCACGCGCTGGCGGGGCGCCAGACGGCGGAGAAGCTGCTCCACCTGGATCTCGCCGTCGCGGTCTTCAGCGCCGGGAGCGGCAGGCTCGTCCAGCGGCCCGAGCGGCCGCAGCCAGGCTCGCCGCCGCGCCCGCCGCACGCTGGCGCGCGCAACGGAGCGCGTGAGCCAGGCGCGGAACGCCGCCGGGTCCCGGAGGTCCCCGAGCCGGTCCCAGGCGGTGATCAGCGCGTCCTGCACGACATCCTCCGCGTCGACGTCACCCACCACCGAGCGCGCCAGGCCGACCAGCCGGTGCCAGTGCCGCTCGACCAGGGCGGAGAAGGCGGCATCGTCGCCCAACTGGGCCGCCCGCACCAGCCCCGCGTCGTTCCCTCCTCCCGCCACGTCATGAAGAGTCTCTCACGACCGCGAATCGTGCACGCGTCGTGAAGGTGGCGGCGCGCTATTCCGTCATTCCCGCCGTCGTTTCCGATGCGGATGCGGTGGGCGGCGTACGTCCACGCGCTGGCTCCGACACGACGCCGCGCGCGCAGCGCGCGAGCAACTCACCGTGGGCGTCAGCTGAGGGCAGTGGCGGTTCAACGGAGTGGCTTGCCCGGGCGACGTTCTCGATCCCGATGTGGTCAATTGGAGGAAGTCCGGCTTCGCCATGACGGGCTACGCCGTGACAGGCTTCGTTCACTCCTGGTGGTCGAGAACGAAGCCTGGCGCGCCGGAGAGGACTCGAACCTCCAACCGTCGGATCCGAAGTCCGATGCTCTATCCGTTGAGCTACCGGCGCGCGCCTGCAGTCTATCCGAGAATGTCATCTTCAATTCCGATTGTCGGGCGCGGAAGCCGCGGGTGGGGAACCGAGGTCCCCGGCGCTGCGCCGGGCTGCGGATTCCGCGCCCGAGAATCGGAAGGCTAGAATATCCGGTGATGCTCACGGTCGGGGACGTCCGCGCGGCGATGGCCGGTTTCGGGCCGCAGCTGCTTCCCCGCCAGCCCGACATGAAGAAGGCGGCGGTGGCGGCGGTGCTGCGCGACGGCAGCGACGGCGCCGAGCTGCTGTTCATCCACCGCGCCGAGCACCCGCACGACCCGTGGTCGGGCCACATGGCCTTCCCGGGCGGCCGCATGAGCGGCGGCGACCGCGATGAGCTGGCGGCGGCGATCCGGGAGACTCGCGAGGAGCTCGGGCTGGACCTCGCCGCCGAGGGCGAGGCGATCGGCCGGCTGTCAGACGTGGCGGCGGTCAGCAAGGGTCGGCCGCTGTCGCTGGTGATCGTGCCCTTCGTGTTCACGATCCGCGGGGAGCCGCGACTGGTGCTCAACCACGAGGTCGCGGACTTCGTGTGGGTGCCGCTCGCCTTCCTCGCGGACCACGGCAACCGCTCGACCGTGGAGTGGCGGCTCGGCGGCATGACCATCCCCCTGCCCTGCTACCGCTTTCGGGACAAGCTCATCTGGGGGCTCACCTTCGGCATGGTCGACGAGCTGCTGTCGATCCTCGCGTCCTGAGCCGGCCTCAGCCGTCAGCGGAAGGACTGAGCCGGCGCGACGCTTCCGACGCTTCTCGTTGCGTGGGCTGAGGAAGGTCCGACGCGAATGGACCTTCGTCTGCTTCTGCAGCAATCTCCTCAAGCTGGTGAATGCCTCCCTGCAGACTGAGCCTGAGCCGGCAAAGAGCACCGACCAGCCACCACCGCCGCACCGGAAACTTGCCACTCCCCTGCACGCCGCACCTCAATAGACCAACTACCAGAAGGAGTTCATGCCGCAGTGGCCGTCCGACGACAACTCGGTCAACCACGCCCGCCGAAGAGGCTAATGCGGTACGAACTCCTAGTGCGCCTCGTCCCAGTTCCTGCCGAGGCCGACGTCGACGATCAGCGGGACATCGAGCTCGATCGCACCGGCCATCTCCCGGCGCACCATCTCGCCGACCTCCTGCTCGCGGCCTTCGTCGACCTCGAGCAGCAGCTCGTCGTGCACCTGGAGCAGCATCTGCTGGCCGGGGAACTCCTCGCGGAGCCGCCGGTCGACAGCGATCATCGCCGCCTTGATGAGGTCGGCGGCGCTGCCCTGGACCGGGGTGTTGATCGCGACCCGCTCGGCCGCACCGCGGGCGGCGAAGTTGCCGCTGGCGAGGTCCGGGACCGGCCGCCGCCGGCCGAGGAGGGTCTCGACGTAGCCCTTCTCGCGGGCCGATGCCAGGGTGCGCTGGCGGTACTCCTCGACCTCCGGGAAGCGCTCCTGGAAGCGGCGGATGTACTCGCCGGCCTCGGCGCGCGAGATCCGCTGCTGCTGGGCGAGCCCGAAGGCGCTCTGGCCGTAGACGAGCCCGAAGTTGACCGCCTTGGCCATCGACCGCATCCGGCGGGTGACGGCGTCCGGCGTGACGTTGAACAGCCCGGCCGCGGTCTCGGTGTGGATGTCGGCGCCAGCGGCGAAGGCCTCGGCGAAGCCGCCCTTGCCGCCGCACAGGTGGGCGAGGATGCGCAGCTCGACCTGCGAGTAGTCGGCCGACACGAACAGCCGGCCGGGCGGCGCCACGAAGGCCTGCCGGATGCGGCGTCCCTCCTCGGTGCGCACCGGGATGTTCTGCAGGTTGGGGTCGGTCGAGGCGAGCCGGCCGGTGGCAGCGGTGGTCTGGGAGAAGCTGGTGTGGATCCGGCCGGTGGCCGGGTTGACGAGGGCCGGCAGCGGGTCGACGTAGGTGTTCTTGAGCTTGACCAGGGAGCGGTAGTCGAGGATCGCCTGCGGCAGGGGGTGCTGGAGCGCCAGCTCGGACAGCACCGACTCGTCGGTCGATGCGCCGGTCTTGGTCTTCTTGACCACCGGCAGGCCGAGCCTGTCGTAGAGCACCTCGCGCAGCTGCTTGACCGAGCCGATCACGAACTCGCCGCCGGCGAGCTCCCAGCACCGGCGCTCGGCGTCGGCGATGCCGACCTCGAGCTCGCCCGACAGCGCCGCGAGGACCTCGCGGTCGACCGCGATTCCGGCCAGCTCCATGCGGGCGAGGACCCCGATCAGGGGCAGCTCGAGCTCGCGGTAGAGCCGGTCCAGGCCCTCCTCGGCGAGCCGCGCACCGAGCTTGCCGTCGAGCAGCCAGGCGACGTGGGCGTCCTCGGCGGCGTAGTCGCGGGCCATCGGCAGCGACACGTCGGCAAACGAGGCGCCCTCGCCGAGGGCCTCCTCGAAGGAGATCATGCGGTGCTCGAGGTGGACCAGCGCCAGGTCGTTGAGATTGTGGGTCCGGCGGTCCGGCGACAGCAGGTAGTCGGCGAGCAGGGTGTCGCCCGCGACGCCGGCCAGGTCGACGCCGTGACGGGCGAGGACCTTGATGTCGAACTTCAGGTTCTGGCCGGTCTTCTCGATCTTCGGGTCCTCGAGAATCGGGCCGAGGGCGCCCTTCACCGGCTCCCAGCCGAGCTGCGCCTCGCCGGTGGCGTGGCCCACCGGCACGTACCACGCGACGGCGTCGTCGCAGCAGAACGACAGGCCGACCAGCTTCGCGACCATCGGATCGAGCGAGGTGGTCTCGGTGTCGAGGGCGAACCTCGGCGCCGCGCGGAGGGCGGACTCGAGCTCCGCGAGCTCGGCCCGGGCCGTCACCAGCCGGTAGGCGCCGCGGTCGACGCCGGCCATCTCGCCGCCGAAGTCGCGCAGCAGGCCGCGGAATTCGAGCTCGCCGAACAGCTCCCGGGCGCGCTCGGCCGGCGGTGGGAACTCGAGCGCGAGCTCATCGAGCGTGACGTCGACCGGCGCGTCGGTACGGATGGTCGCGAGGTGCTTCGACAGGTAGGCGCTGTCGCGCTGCTCGGCGAGCTTGGCGCGGGCCGCGGCGGGGGTGACCTGGTCGATGTGGGCGTAGATGTCGTCGAGGCCCTGCCAGGTGGCGAGCAGGGCCTTCACGCCCTTCTCGCCGATGCCCTTGACGCCTGGGATGTTGTCCGAGGAGTCGCCCCAGATGCCGAGGGCGTCGGGCACCAGCGCGGGCGGGCAGCCGAACTTCGCCTCGACCTCGGGCCGCGCGATCCGGCGGTCGTTCATCGAGTCGTAGACCGAGACGTGGTCGGAGACCAGCTGCATCAAGTCCTTGTCCGAGCTGACCAGCACCACGTCGAGTGAGCCCTCGTGGCGACGCGCGAGCGTGCCCATGACGTCGTCGGCCTCGAAGTCGTCGAGGCACAGGAAGGGCACGCCGAAGGCCTCGGCGATGCGCGCGAAGTGCGGCATCTGGGCGCGCAGGGCCTCGGGCATGTCGGGCCGTGTACCCTTGTACTCCGGGTACTCGCGGTCGCGGAAGGACCCGCCTTTGGGGTCCCAGGTGATCGCGAGGTAGTCCGGCTGGTGCTCCCGGATCAGCTTGAGCAGCATGTTGGTGAAGCCGAACAGGGCGTTGGTGGGGAGGCCCTTCGAGCTCGCCATGCCGCCGATGGCGAAGAAGGCGCGGAACGCCAGGTTGGGTCCGTCGATCAGGTACAGCGTCTTTCGCTTCTGGGTGTCGGTCATGGGGACAGTGTAGCCCGACGAGAGGAGGCGAGGAATCCGGACGGGCCGGGAGGTAAGAGGGGTTGGGCGAAAGGGGTGAGGGCTGACCCGTTCCCGTCCCCGTCCCCGTTCCCGAATCGCCTCGACCACCTGCCCGCACGCGACGTTCCGAGGTGGAGGGCGAACCGGATCTCGACCGGCTCGCGCGCATCGGGAACGGGCACGGGAACGGGATCGGGATCGATGCGAACCAGGTCACTCCGGCTTCCCATGCTACCCTCGCCCGCGGGGAGGGGTCGGCGATGCATGGTCGGCGATTCGCGTGGGTCCTCGTTCTGCTGCTGGCGTTGGGTGCGGCGGGGGCGGTCGACGCCCAGCAGGCGAAGCGGGTGGCGCGGGAGTACCTCGCCAACATCGTCGACGACAACCCCAATCCGCTGCCGCGCGGTCTCGCCGAGTTTGAGCGGGGGCTGCCGCTGCCGGCCCCCGCGCCGTGGACCGAGCTCGCGCCGCCCACCGGCGCGGTGTCGACGCCGCCCGAGTACGCGCACAACGAGGGGCTGCTGATCAGCTGGGGGTCGTTCAACTCGATCTTGACCGAGCTGGCGGTCGGCATCACCACCGGCGATCCGGGCGCGATCGTGTACATCCTCGTGACCGGCCCGTCGCAGCAGGCGAGCGCGACCGCCATCCTGCAGGGCGCCGGCGCCGACCTCGGCCAGGTCGAGTTCATCACCTACACCACGAACACCGTGTGGATCCGCGACTACGGCCCTCGCTTCATCAGCGAGGACGGACACCGGGCGATCGTGGACCACATCTACAACCGGCCGCGGCCGCTGGACGACGCGTTCCCGGACTTCCTGAGCGCGTTGTGGGGCGAGCCGCAGTACGACCTGCCGCTGGTCCACGGCGGCGGCAACTTCCACCTGTTCGCGGACACCGAGGCGTTCATGACCGAGCTCGTCCTCGATGAGAACCCCGGCCTGACCGCGCAGGACGTGATCGACCTGTACGCGAGCTACCAGGGGCTGGCGCTCGAGATCACGCCGGGCTTCCCGAGCTGGTACGACTCGACCCGCCACATCGACATGTGGATGCTGCCGGTGCGCGACCTGGAGGTCATCATCGGCGAGTACAGCCCGGGCGACGGCCAGCCCTACACGATCACCGAGGCGATGGCCGCGGAGCTCTCCGCCCGCGGCTACACCCTGCACCGGACTCCCGGCTGGAACGCCGGCGGCACCCACTACACCTACACCAACGCGGTGGTGTTCAACGACCTGGTGTTCATCTCCGAGTTCGCCGGCTACCCGGCGCAGAACGCGGCCGCGCTGGCGGTGTTCCAGGCGGCCTTCCCGGACCACCAGGTGATCCCGGTCGACTCCTCCGACATCATCCACTCGGCGGGCGCGATCCACTGCATCGTGATGCACGTGCCGGCGGTCGGCGCCGGCGGGCTGCCGTTCGCCGACGGCTTCGAGTCCGGCGACGTCTCGCGCTGGTCGAGCGTCGTGCCGTAACCGGCGCTCAGCCCTGGACGTGGTGGCGATCGCCGGCCATGTGCCGGCCGAGCGTGGCCACCGCAGCGCGCCACTCCTCGTCCGAGATGCGGCGCCCGAGCTCCGGGAAGTCGCCGGTGCTGCGGGCGCGATGCGCCGGGTGGTACTGGGCGAGCAGCGAGATCGCCACTCGCGGCGACAGCTCCCGGGCGACCCAGGCCAGGCTGTCGTCGATGCCGGCCAGCCCTTCCGGCAAAACCAGCACGCGGACGAGCAGGCCGCGCTGCAGCGCGCCGTCCGGCGCCAGGACCCAGTCGTCGCCGAGCTGGCGGTGCATCTCGGCTAGGGCGGCGCGTGCTCGCACCGGGTAGTCCTCGATGCCGGACAGGCGGCAGCCGGTGGCCGGATCGGCGAACTTGAGGTCGGGCATGTAGATGTCGACCACGCCGTCGAGCAGCCGCAGCACCTCGACCGAGTCGTAGCCGTTCGAGTTGTAGACGATCGGGATGACAAGGCCGCGGGCGGCGGCGATCGCGAGCGCCCGCACGAGCTGCGGCACCTGGTGGCTCGGCGACACCCAGTTGAGGTTGTGCGCGCCGCGGTCCTGGAGGTCGAGGAAGAGCGCCGCCAGCGCCTCGTCGGGGATCTCGTGGCCGACGAAGTCGGACGGGCGCTGCGAGATGTCGTGGTTCTGGCAGAACGCGCAGCGCAGGTTGCAGTTGGCGAGGAACACGGTGCCCGAGCCACGGCGGCCGGAGATCACCGGCTCCTCGCCGAAGTGCAGGCTGTACGACGCCACCACGGCGTCGGCGCCGGTGGCGCAGACGCCGAGCTCCACCCGCCGATCGACCCGGCACTCGCGGGGGCAGACCGTGCAGTCGGCGAGCAGCGCATCGAGCGCGCGCGCCCGCTCGGCGAGGTCGCCGGAGCGCGCGAGGAGCACGTAGCCCGCCCGGAACGGCCGCTCAACTCCCTGGGTTGACTCGATCGTCAATCCGCTCCCGTTCCCGCTCCCGTTCCCGTTCCCGGATGGGGAGCGTATCCAGTCTCGCACGTGCGCTGCTCTTCCGTCCGCTTGTGGGTTGGGGAGGGCATGACCACAATGTTCGGGAACGGGTACGGGAACGGGCACGGGAACGAGGCGGCGGCGGAGCGAGAGGAAGGTGGTCGGTCAGTCGTCGGGATCGGTGACCCCGTTGTCTTGGACTCGGGCGCGCCCGTCGAGCCGCTCCAGCTTGCCCTCGCTCCACACGTAGACCGGCCGATCGGGGAACGCCGTCCGGAGGTCCCGGTCGTCATCGATGCTGCGCGCGAAGATCAGGTCGCGGCCGAGCTGGCCGGTCATGAAGCGGGAAGCCATCGCCCAGTCCTGCCAGTCGTCGCCGGCGAAGACGATCAGCGCGCGCTCGAGACCGTCGGCGGCGACCGCCCGCTCGAGCGAGCCGTCGACCTGGTTGTAGCCGTGGTAGAGGCGCAGCCGGCCGGGAAGCGTCACCGCCGCCGGCAGGCACAGCGCCGCGAGCAGCGCCGTCGCCGTCGCGGCCGTGGCCAGGCTCGGAGCTTCCTTCCGGCCGGACGGCCCGGGCGGGGTCTCCACCGCCCGCGCCAGCTCCTGGAAGCCGCGGGCGGTCAGCAGGTAGAGGGCGAAGAAGGCGTCGAAGTAGTAGCGCGGGCCGTAGCCGTGCAGGCCATTGGCCTTGGTCCCGAGGTGGGCGGCGGCGAGGCAGCCGCAAATCGCGAGCAGCAGCAGCTCGGCCCGGCCGGCCCGGCGCAGCAGGAATGGGGTCCATGCAAAGGCGAGCGGCAGGGCGTTGAACAGCCACACCCAGGACGAGCCCCAGCCCCAGCCGAAGAGGGCGGGGACGGTCGAGGCGAGGATGGCGTCGAGGTGCTGGATCCCGAACGGGAGGTTGGCGAGCCCGTACATCGATCCCCTGGCCAGGGTGTAGGGGAGGTGCAGGGCATTGCCGGTCACCACCAGGTTGGCCCACAGCAGCGGGACGGTGCCGGCGATCCCGCCGATCCCGGCGCCGAGCAGCACCCCCGCGGCCCCTGGCCTGCGCTCCCTCGCCGCCTCGACGACGAGGACGACGGCGACCGGAGCGGCGACGGCGACCGCGGCCAGCGGCCGCATGGCGAAGGCGAGCGAGACGACAAGCCCGCCGCACGCGGCCAGTGCCGGCCGCCGGCTGCGCCGGGCGACCGCGAGCAGCAGCAGCGCGAGCACGATCGCGGTGGCGCTCCCGGCGTGCGACAGGTGGCTTGAAAAGACGATCCTGCACATCGGCGACAGCGCCGCAAGGGCGGCCGCGATCAGGCCGGTGGGACCATCGAACAGCTCGCGTCCGAAAAGGAACAGCAGCAGCACGTAGAGCCCGCCGAGGACCGGTGCCACCACCCACGGCGCCCCGAGCGCGAGCCCGGCCGCCAGCAGCAGCGGCCACCCGGGAGGGTAGTGCGCGAGCCAGCGGCCGCTGGAGACGTAGGTGAAGGGCAGGTCGAGGTGGGCCTGGAACGCGCTCGCGGCCTGCCAGAGGCGTCCCTCGGTCAGCCACCTCGCCTGCAGCAGCTGGACCGTCTCATCCGGCAGGTGCGGGAGGCGCTCCAGCACGCTGCCGGCCACCCACCACGAGCAGGCGGTCGCGGCGGCGGCGAGCGCCACGGCGGCCGCCCAGGACACGAGCCGGCCCTTCGCCCACGGCCGGGTCGCGACCTCGCCACGCGGCGCGAGCCGCCACAGCGCGAGGAAGCAGCCGATCAGGCCCGCCGCAGCCGCCGCCGCGTCGAGCAGCAGCGACAGCGCGGCCAGGGCGTCCGCGACCGGCTGCGGGTCGATGCTGGTGACCGCAAGCGGGACCCACTCGGAGTCCCACACGAAGAGGTCGTTGTTGATGAGGCCGCGGCGGAAGCTCACCGAGCACGACGGCGTGCCGACCAGGTTGACCGCCAGGTGCTGGTGCGGCCGCCCGGTGAAGACGGCCGCGAGCTCGAAGGGGCCGTCCACGCGCACATCGCGGGCCCAGCCCAGCCCCGTCCCGGCGCGGGCGTCGATCTCCCAGTCGCCAATCGGCGCGGCCCGGCCGCGCGGCAGATCGAAGCTGGCCGGCAGGCGGTCGATCAGCACCCTGACTGGGCCCTGCGTGATCTCGAGGCTCCTGCCGCCGGGCGGAAACGCCGAGCCCGTGGCCACGATCTCGATCCGGCGCACCGACTCGACCGCCAGCGGCACGGCCAGCGAGGAGCCGTCAGCGGCCACCTCGACCCGGCTCCCGGTCGAGATGATCTCGAGCCGGGTGTGGCGCTCGGAGGCACGGGCCGCGACCCAGCACGCGCCCGCGAATGCCAGCCAGAGCCCGATGCGGCGCCAGCTGGCCAGCTGGCGCGACGTGGCGGTCGGGATCATGGCCACAGTGTAGCGGGTGGTGCACCAGTCCTTCGAGCGGCAGGCCGCAGCTCGACCCGCGCCCGCATCCGCTGCCGTTCCCGGGAGGCGTGGCGGGTCCGAAGAGGGGCGTCCGGCGGGAGTGCCATCTTTGGCGATTTCGGGACCACGATCCTCGTGCCAAGGTGCTCGAGACCCGAAATCGCCAAAGGTGGCTCCCTCGGGGAGCGCCCTCGCAGAACCGACGTGAAACGTTTTCGAGGACGGAGCGAACGAGCGGGAACGGGAACGGGAACGGGGACGGGGACAAGAACGGGGACGAAAACGGGCCCTCACCCCCAACCCCTCTCCCCTGACCCCAGGAAGGGCTGGTGGGCGGTGTCAGGCGTCGGCTTCGACGAACTCGATGCGCTCGATCTGGTGCAGCATGTAGAGCAGGCGCAGGATCTGCTCCTCGTCCTTCTCGCGCTTGATCAGCTCGGCGGCCGTCGACTGCTCCGACTCGATGGCACGGATCAGCCGCTGCTGGCGGCCGGACAGCTGGAGGTCGGACGGGAGGTCGTTCCCGTCGAGCACCATGTTGTGGCGCAGGAACCGCTCCAGCTCGCGACGGATCACGACCAGCGGCACGCGGTCCTGGACGCCCTCGTGGATCAAGGTGAAGGTGCGCAGATTGAGCGGCATCCCGGGCTCGGGAGGGAGGAGGCCGCGGTAGAAGCCGTAGCTCCCGCCGGTCCAGGCAAAGACCTCGAGGATCCGCTCCCGGATCTGATCGGCAAGGAATCGGTAGATCTGGTTGGGGGACACCACCTGGAGCGCGAGCGCGGCCTCCATGAAGCGGAGCCCTTCCCGGGCGGCCCGGTCGAGCACCGCCGCGTGCTGCTCGCGGGTCAGCGCGCCCCGCGCCACCAGGTACTCGCCGAAGAACTCGCGCTCGATGTTGGAGACCGCGAACGACGGCTCGCCGCTCTCGAAGAACACGGTCTTGCGCACCGGATCTCGGATCAGGTCGAGCTGGCCGGTCTCGCGCGCGTTGCGCAGCCGCTGCAGCAGCCGCGGCACCGGCATGTGCAGCAGGTCGCCCTCGAGGTCGGGCTTGCGGACATTGAGCGGGCTCGGAGCAGGCACCCGGACCCGCGGCACGCCCGGCAGGTTGAGGGCGAGAGGATTGCCACCCTCGCCCGCCGCCGGCCGCCCGTCGGCCGCCTCCCGGCCCCTGGGCACCGCCTGCAGGTCCGGATCGCGCCACAGCTGCTCGGCGCGGCGCTCGGTCTCCTGCTCGGCGGCGATCTCCTCGGCGTAGAGGTTCGCCATGAAGCGCTTGAGCTCGGCGTCCGACAGGGGACGGCTGTCGTCGTCGACGCTGCGCAGGAGATCTTCGCGAAGGGCGTTGGCGTCCGGGTAACGGTCGGCGGGATCGACCGCCAGGGTGCGCTCGATCACACGCCCGAGCGGCCCCGGCAGGCGGGCGATGCGGCTGCGGTCGAACTTGCCCTGGCGGATGTCGAGCAGCATCGCCATGTCGTTCGGCGCCTCGCGGAACGGCGCCATGGTCATCATCTCGGTGAAGACGACGCCGAGCGAGTAGAGATCGCTGCGCCCGTCGACCTTCCCGCCGGCGGCGCCCTCGGGGGAGATGTAGCGCACCTTTCCCTTGATCACCCCGAGCTCGGTGTGCTCCTCGCGGTCGCGGGCGCGGGCGATCCCGAAGTCGGTCAGCTTCACCTCGCCGCTGTAGGAGATCAGGATGTTGCGCGGGCTGACGTCGCGGTGGACGATCTCCTGGGGCTGGCCGTCGAGCGACCGAAACTCGTGAGCGTAGTAGAGCCCGGCACAGGTCTCGCTGATCACCCGGGTGGCGAGCCGCCACGGGCAGCGCTGCCGCTGGGAAACCAGCTTCTGCACAACCCGGAAGAGGTCGCGGCCGGGCACGTACTCCATGGCGATGTAGGGGATGCCCTCCTCCTCGCCAAGGTCGTAGATCTGGACGATGTTGGGGTGGACCAGGCGCGAGGCGATCTTCGCCTCGTCGGTGAACATGCGCAGGAAGCGCGTGCGCTCGAGCAGGTGGGGGTGGATGCGCTTGATGGCCAGCGTCTTGGTGAAACCGCGGATGCCGACGAGCTTCGCCCGATAGACGTCGGCCATGCCGCCCGTCGAGATCTTGTCCAGGAGGAGGTACTTGCCGAAACGCCTCATTGCCGGTCGCCTGCGCCGACCCCTGGCTGCAGTCTAGCCCGGACCGCACCGGGAGTCACCTCGGGCGGGCGGGCCGGAGCGACGGCAGGGCGGCTCGGCCTCGACCGTGGCCCTGTGCCGGGCCGCCCGCCGCCGGGTCGCGGTACCATGGCCGTGAGAGGAGGTCGAGCCATGGCCTACCGACGGATCGTGGCCGCAGTGGCGCTGCAACGGTACCTCGACTTCACGCCGATCTCCCTGCGCATCCGCGATCTCGCCGCGCTGCTGGCGCAGGCCTCGGGCGCGTCGCTCACCGTCCTGTCGGTCGACGCCCCGGTCGAGCTGCTGCCGGGGGTTGAGACGACCGCGGACAAGCTCGAGCGCTTTTGTGAGCCGCTGCGCGCCGCCGGCACGGAGGTCGCGATCTTGATGCGCGAGGGCCGGCCAAGCAGGGTCATCCCCGAGGTTGTCGCGGAGCTGGGGGCCGACCTGCTGGTCGTCGGCACCCACAGCAAACGGGGGCCGGTGGACGTTGGCCTCGGCAGCACGGTCTCGGCGCTCGACCGTGACCTCGCCGCGACCGTCCTCCTGGTCCGTCCGACGTCCGCCGAGCAGGAGGCGGCCCGCGAGCTGATGATCCCCAGGTACCCGCTGGTGTTCCCGTACGGCTAGGAGCCTGCAGGGCATAGGCCCCTGTGCGCGCTCCTCAAGTCGATCCTGTTGTTGGCCTCTGCCCACAGGCTCCTCGGGATGCGCTGCGCGCATCCAAACACAGGTCCTGACAGTGGGTTCATGAAGGGGGGCACGGCCTGCCTTCGGGTGAGTGGCCCGGCCCGCTTCCGCTTCCCCTTCCGCTTCCGAGCCCGCGCCCGGAACTGGTCCTCCACTCCATCGACTCCAGCGCCGGCGACATCCGGGCGTGGAAGCGGACGCGGGCGCGGAAGCGGGCAGGGAAGCGGGATGAAGCACCCTCCCTGTCACGTGCGATGGGGAGGTTGCTACAGTATCCAGCGATGAGGATCGACGTGACTCGACCTTCCGTGGCGTTGCTGATCCTGACTGCGCTCGCGGCTGCCCCGATCGCGAGCGCGGCGACCGAACATGCCGACGTCGCGCTCATCAGCCAGGGCCGGGAGGTCACGCTCGAGGAGCACCTGGTGCCCGGCAAGCTGGTGGTGTTCGATTTCTTCGCCGACTGGTGCGCGCCGTGTCGCTACCTGACCCCGCTCCTCGAGCGGTTGGCCGAGCAGCACCCGGACCGGCTGGCCCTGCGCAAGGTCGATGTCATCGACTGGTCGAGCCCGGTAGCGCGTCAGCACGGCCTCTCCGCCCTGCCGCACCTGGTCCTGTTCGGGCCCGACGGCGCCCGTCTCGCGGAGGGAGACGCCGAGCGGGTGCTCGCCGCCCTCAACTCGGAGCTCGGCGGCACGGTCGCCGGCGTGCCGGCCGCGCGTGGCCAGAGGGTGCCGGCGCCGGTCTGGCTGGCGCTGGTCGCGGCGCTGGTCATCGGCTCGATCGCGCTGCGGCGGCGCGTGCGGACGCCGGCCACCGTGGAGACGCGGGAGGGCCGGCGGCCCGAGCCGGCAGGGAGCGGCTCGCCGCGGATCTGGTTCGCGGTGGTGCAGGGCAGCCTCGACGGGCCCTACACGATCGAGCAGCTCGTCGAGCTCGGGCGGTCGGGAGTGCTCGAGGGCCACGCCCCGGTGCGGCGGCGCGGCGACGCCACCTGGCGCCGGCTCGACGACGTCACTCGCGAGCACTGACGACCGATTGGAGCGAGCGATGAGCCTGGAATTCCGCAGCGTGGTGGCCGGCCGCTTCTCGTGCCGCTCGTTCACGGCCGACCCCGTGCCCCGGCCGCGGGTCCTGGAGATCCTCGAGGCGGCACGCTCGGCGCCGTCAGCCGGCAACCTCCAGCCCTGGCGCTTCGTGGTGGTGACCGACGACAGCCACCGGCAGGCGCTGGCCGCTGCGGCCTTCGGCCAGGCCTTCGTCGCCGCCGCGCCGGTGACGGTCGTGGTGTGCGCGGTGCCGGCGGAGAGTGCCCGCGGATACGGGTCCAGGGGACGCGATCTCTACTGCCTCCAGGACACCGCGGCGGCGGTCGAGAACATGCTGCTCGCCGTCACCGCGGCCGGGCTGGGGGCGTGCTGGGTCGGCGCCTTCGACGAGCAGTCCGCTCAGCGGGCGCTCGAGCTCGACCCGGAGTGGCGGCCGATCGCGATGGTCCCGATCGGCGTGCCTGCGGAGGCGCCTCCCAAGCGCCGGCGCCGCCCGCTCGAGGCTGTCACCCGCTGGATCTGATAGAGGGGATAGGGGATAGGGAGTAGGGGAGGGGGGGCGTTCTCAGCCCGCTTCCGCGCCCGCTTCCTCGCCCGCGTTCGTGAGGCGGGAGGTCGTCGGGCTCGGAAGCGGAAGCGGAAGGGGAAGCGGTTTGGGAGCGAGCCCCTCCCGGAGGGTCACCGCGACCGAGGCTTAAGAACCTCGTTCGCCGTGTTGGCCGCCGCCCTGCCGCCGCAGCAGAACTGGCCCTTCGCCGCGCGCCACGAAGTCCCGCACCGACTCGATGAGCGCGTCGAGCTCGAGGTCGAGCGCCCGGCGCGGGAAGGGCGCCAGCATCGATCCGGTCTGGTCCGCGATCTGCCGCGCGCCCCGGAGCTGGCGCGACTGCCGGGCACAGACGGCGGTGAGGGCGTTGGACAGGCCCTGGTAGAGGCGCTTGTGGGCGTCGGTCGCCTCCAGCCACAGCTCCTCGGCCGTTTCCTGGGCCTCATCGAAGCGTCCCGCAGCCACCAGCAGCTCGAGCCGCAGCAGCCGGCGCCGGTCGCCCTCGTCGAGGTGAGCTCGCCCGATCGGGATGCGGCTGGGGTCCATGATCGCCATTCGTCGCGGCGGATTGTACGCCACCGCCGGGAGCGCCCCGGCCGCGGGAACGAATCGGCCCACCGCCGGGTTGGACATCGTGCGAACCTGCTGCGGGGTGCCGCCGTATGTCTCGACTGTACGGATGGCCGGGGAGGCGCGCGTGCTGAGCCGAAGGTTGGCTGGGGCGGGTCTGGCCGTGCTCGCGATGGCCGTGGTGTGGCCCGCCTCCGCCCAGCAGGCCGATGGCGGCGCTCCGGCAGGCGGGGCCCCGGTGTCCTTCGAGCCGGCGGACGAGCCCGGCGCGCTTCCCGCCTTCCGGGGAGAGCTCGATGTCAGCCTCATCAACCTCTTCGTGACGGTCGTGGACTCCAAGGGTGCGCCGGTCCAGGGGCTCGCGCCCGAGGACTTCGAGGTCTTCGAAGACGGCGCGCCGGTGACGATCACCAACTTCGAGGCGATCGACCGGCGGGAGCTGGTCCCGGTCGATGCCGCGGTCGAGCAGGCAGGGGGCGAGGAGACGCCGCCGGCCACGGCGCACAAGGGACGCTACGTGGCCTTGCTGTTCGACAACGAGAGCCTCGAGCGCAGGACCCGGAGGGAGGTGCTGAGGTCGTTGGAGTCGTTCGTCGAGGAGGGGATCGAGCAGAGCGACTCCTTCCTGATCGCCCTCAACACCGGCTCGCTGGAGGTCGTCAAGCCCTTCACCTCCAACGGTCCCGGCCTCAAGGCCGCGCTGCGCGGCGTCGCCGAGATGCCGTCCGCCGGCGATGCCCTGAAGAAGAGCAAGCGCTACCTCAAGCGCTCGGTCTACAACGAGGAGATCTACCGCAGCTCGCAGCGGGCGGGCGGAAACGCCAACCAAGAGGGCGGCCAGCTGCCGTCCTCCGAGCTCTCCTACTCGAAGGCCGTTGCGCAGCGGCTGCTGACCGAGATCAACAACGTCCGCCAGCGCGAGTACGAGCGGATCCGGCAGTCGTTGCGGGTGGCCGACGAGCTGCTGCGCGCGGTGGCCGGGATCGAGGGCCGCAAGGCGGTGGTGTGGGTGGGCGAGGACCTGGCGATGCGGCCGATGCTCGACGTCTACAACGTCTGGTACAGCAGGATGCAGCCGCTGGCGTCGGTCATGCCGGTCATCGAGCCGGCCATGTGGGGCGAGGAGGTCAAGCTGGACCGGGAGTTCGCGGCGCTCGCGGCATCCGCTCAGGCATCCGGCGCCACGTTTTACATCATCGATGCGAGCGACCGCGATCGCGAGCTCGCCACCGCCGACTTCACCCCGCCGAGCGCGGTCTCGGTCCTCCTCTCCGAAAGCGTGGGGGGCGGCGCCTGGACCCCCGGCGCGAACCTCGCCGACATCCGCGACCTCACCGAGGGCGCGGAGTACGTGGCGGTCGCGACCGGCGGCTCGATGTTCGGGAACACCCGCGACGTGGACCGGGTGGTCGACACGCTCGCCGACCAGGTCGCGACCTACTACTACCTGGGCTACCGGCGCGACGGGCCGCCCGACGGCAGGCGCCACGATGTCAACATCCGGGTGCGTGGGGACGGCATGCGAGTGCGCCACCACGATCAGGTTCTCGACCGCACCGAGCCGCAGCGGCTCGCCGACCTCGCGGTCGCCAGGCTGAGGCTCGACATCGGCGGCAACGATCTCGGCCTGCAGGTGTCGCTCGAGGAGCCCGAACCCACCGACGGCAAGCGCTTCGTCCAGCCGATCCAGCTCGCGATGCCGGTGGACCGGCTGGTGCTGGTGCCGGACGCGGATCGCCACATCGGGCAGATCCTGGTGGCGGTGGCGGTGCTCGACGGCGAGGGGAACACCGCGCCGGCCCATCTGGTCCGGCTTCGCCTGACGATCCCGTCGGACCGTTACTCGGAGGACGCCATCGCCGTCCAGAGGATTCGTCTGCTGATGCGCGAGGACACCCGGCGCATCGCGGTCAGCGTGCGCGACGAGGTGTCGGGGATCGAGGCCTCGCAGGCGGTCACGTTGGGCGAATGGGAGATGCCGGCCGACGGGTCGTAGCTTGCCCTAAAACAGGCAACCTGGGGCGGGCGCCCTCCGTAGAACCGAGGGTGGGAGGAGTGGCTCGCTCCGGTGGCTCGGCCTCGGCCGCGGCGGCGCGGCGACGCCGTTCGCGCGCCCGGTCAGTCCTCGCTGACGCCCCCGAAGGCCCGGGCGCGCTGGTTGCGGAGCATCCGCAGGTGATCGTCCTCCGCCTTGGCCAGCGACTCGAAGAGCTCGATGACGGCGGGATCGCCGGCGTAGGAGAGCGCCTCCCGGTAGTACTCGCCCGCCCGCCGCTCTGCGTCCATCGCCAGCCCGAAGGCGAGCTTGAGGTCGACCGACTTGCCGATCCTGGCATAGTCCAGCTGCTCGACCTCCCAGGCCGCCTTCACGGAGTGTCGCGGCGGCGCGTCGCCGAACAGCTCCTTGCGGCGAGCGGCGATCCGCTCGCGGTGCCGGGCCTCGAACCCTGCCATCCTCGCGAAGAACTCCGACGCCTCCCGGTTGCCGTCGCTGCCCACCCAGTCTGCGAGCTGGAGGTAGCTGTCCTCCGCCTCCTGCTCGACCTGGATCGCGAGGTCGAGGACGTCCTGCTCGTCGAGCCGGGAGAAATCAACCTGCAGTGCCATGAGGTCCTCCGGGGCTCCGGGAGCGAGCGCGGACGGCAAGGGCCCGCCGCTCCCGGGCATCCCGAGAAACTGTCGCCAAGCGGAGGGTGTCTGTCAAGCGGCACCGGATTGGAGGTGCGATTCGGGCGTGGGCTTCCAGCCGTCGATGGACTCGAAATGGGGGTATAATCTGTGCGGCAAAGTCGTTCATCCACGGGTCCTTACTCGTGAAATGGCCGGCTTGCTCTTTCGAGAGGAGGGATTATGGTACGACGCGTTTTCTTCGGTTTGGGTATTGCCCTGCTGTGCGTGTCCGCCGTTTATGCTGCGAACACGGGACGGCTGGCAGGGCAGGTCTTGGACAATGACGGCGCGGCCTTGCCCGGCGTCACCGTTCAAATCACGTCCGCCCAGTTGATCGGCGGGCCGCAGGCGGCGGTGTCGGGCGTGGACGGCGAGTTCGCCTTCAACCTGCTGCCGCCCGGCGACTACACGGTGGAGGCGGTCCTGCCCGGCTTCCGGCCGCAGTCGGGGGAGGTGCGGGTGTCGGCTGACGGCACGGCGTCGGTGACCTTCCGGATGGTCCCGGAGGCGTACGAGGGCGAGATCGAGGTGCTGGCCGAGGTGCCGGTGGTCGACACCTCGCAGGTCAACGCCCGCCAGGTCTGGGACGAGGACTACCTGCAGCGGGCGACGGTGGGCACCGCCAACCGCTCGTACCAGTCGGTGCTCGGCCAGGCGGCCGGCGTCACCGGAGGCTCGAACCCCAACGTCTTCGGGTCGACCGAGGGCGAGAACGCCTACCTGATCGACGGCATGAACACCACCGACACGGTGACCGGCACCTGGGCGACGATGTTCAACATGGACTCGATCGAGGAGATGAACTTCCAGACCGGCGGCTTCGAGGCCGAGTTCGGCCAGGCGACCGGCGGCATCGTGAACCTGGTGACCAAGTCCGGCGGCAACGAGTTCTCGGGCTCGCTCGACATCCGCTACCGCGACCAGAGCATGACCGAGAACGGCGACCACTTCAACCGCGACCAGGAAGAGTCGTCGAACGAGCAGTACTCGGGCGCCCTCGGCGGCCCGATCCTGCGCGACAAGCTGTGGTTCTTCACGTCGTTGCAGTACATCAAGAGCATCTCCGACGAGCCGACCTGGTACTTCCCCTACGACTGGGAGGGCTGGCAGGGCCTGGCAAAGCTGACCTGGCAGCTCAGCGACGCCAATCGCCTGATCGGCAAGTACTCGACCGACCCGGCGGACATCCCCGGCGTCAACGCCGGCATCACCTACACCGACTCGGCCAAGGCCACCCAGGAGCAGGGCGGTGACATCTGGCAGTTTGAGCTCAACTCGGTGCTGTCGGAGTCGTGGCTGCTCAACGTCCAGCTCGGGACGTCGAACGGGTTCCTGAAGCGCTACTCGACCGATCAGCCGGACACCGTCAGCGGCCACTACAACGACAGCACGCTGCTGTGGTACAACGCCTACCCGTACAACAACAGCGACAAGCGCCCGCGCGACGAGGTGCGGGCGAACGCCTCGTGGTTCGTCGACGAACTGCTCGGCTCGCACGAGTTCAAGGGCGGCCTCGAGTACTCCGAGATGGCGTTCGACAGCGGCTCCTACTACCCGGGCGGCGCGATCTTCTACGACAACGACGGCAACGCGAGCTCCTCGTGGACTCCGCGAGACCTCAACGGCGACGGCTTCTTCAACAACTACATCGAGGTCAAAATCCCGGAGGAGACGGCCAAGCAGTCGGTGCGGACCTCCGCCGAGCTGTACACCGTGTTCCTGCAGGACAGCTGGCGGATCCACCCCAACCTGACCCTCAAGCCGGGCGTCCGCCTCGACAAGACCCTGATGTACAACGCTCTGGATGCGGAGATCTCGGACATGGAGCGCTGGCAGCCCCGGGTGGGCGCGGCCTGGGACATCCAGGGCAACGGGCGGCACGTGGTCCGGCTGTCGGCGGGCCGCTTCATGGACCCGACGACCCTCAACATCGCGAGCTTTGCGTCCGGAGTGCCGATCGAGAACTACATCGAGTACGGCACGCTCGAGTACTACTGCAACGCCTCGCGCGGCAACTGGTGCACGGTCGAGGACCTGCCGGCCTCCCTGCAGGCGCTGGCCTTCGACTGGACCGGCTGGGACGGCCGCACGACGACGGTGATCAACAACCGGGGCGAGACCCTGTCGTCGCCGGCCAGGACCCTGACCGAGTCCGGCCTGGGCGAGCTGATGGCGCCGTACTCGGATCAGTTCATCCTGGCCTACGAGACCCAGATCGCCCCGCAGATCGCTTTCGAGGCCACCTACGTCGACAAGGAGAGCGGAGACCTGATCGAGGACACCTGCATCGGCAACACCTGGGCCTACGGGCAGGGCGAGATGCCGAGCCTGGACGACCCCTCGACCTGGACCCTGGCCGCCAACTGCGGCGACTGGCTGATCGTCAACATGGCGGGCTACGAGCGCACCTACCAGGCCGGGATCCTCAAGCTCGAGGCCCGCAGGAGCTGGGGCCAGGTGGTGGCGAGCTACACCTACTCGGAGTCGAAGGGCAACAACGAGAGCGGCCCGCGCCACTACGCGTACGGTGACGGCGACTACTACCCGGTCAACTTCTACAACAACTACGGCTGGCTCTCCGACCAGCGCGACCACCGGGTCAAGCTGAACGGCTACTTCACCCTGCCGTACCGCTTCACCATCGGCTACGACGCGTTCTGGTCGTCGCCCGGCCACCAGACGATCACGTCGACTTGCTCCGCGTTCGTCGCCGCCCCCGGCAAGCGGTCGACCGCCGACCAGATGGCGGCGCTCGGGATTGACCCCGCGACGCTGGCCTACTGCACGACCCCGGACGGGTTCAGCTTCGGCGCCAACTACACCCTCAACCACACCCCGCGCGGCGCTCTCGAGACCAAGAGCGTGTGGCAGCTCGACCTCCAGGTGACCAAGGGCTTCATGGTTGCCGGCATGGAGCTCGAGGGCATCCTGACCATCTACAACCTGTTCGGACAGGAGTTCGACAACTCCTTCAACGCGACCGCGTTCCGGCAGGCCACCGAGACCAATCCCGATACCGGGTTCACGTCCGGGCTGGTGTACCAGGACGACGATCCCAACGCCCCGTACTACGACGAGTACTACGGTGCCGACGACTCGCCGGTCCTGATGCCGATCGGCGCGGTGACGTCCTACTGGGACCCGCGGCGGTACGAGATCGGTATCCGCATGGAGTTCTGATCCGATCCTTTTCGATTCCCTCGACGGCCCGCGCCCCGGCGCGGGCCGTTTTTTCTTGAGGGGACAGGGGTCAGGGGACACGGAATGGGGCGTCCACCCCGACCTCCCCCGGAGCTTCCGGTTCGGACGCAGCCTCTGCGATGGAGGGTGACCCGCGTCCGCGCTCCCGACGCGGTCGTCGACGGTGGCGGCTGGCCGGGTAGTCGCTCGGGATGCGCTGTGCGGATCGGGGCAGCGTGACGTCGCGTGTCATGGCTGCCCGATGTCTACCCGTACCGACAGCGGGGGCCGCGGGCGAAGCGGGGTCCGATGGCTCGCCTGTCGCGGCGTTGTCGGCAGCTCGCACCCGGGAGCCGTTGCCCGGGTGAGAAGCCGGCAGCCGACACACCGGCTGGAGCGGCGGCAACAGAATCAGCGCAAAGCGGCGTTTACGAGAGCGAGTCTCAGGTAAGGCCTCGGTCCGTGCCTCTCAAGGTATACTGCCCGCCGGATGATCACCCTCGGGTGTGAGCCCGCGGGTTCGCCTTTATCGAATCGAGAGGAGGAATCATGACACGACGGGTTCTGTGGAGCGTGGGTATTGCCCTGTTGTGCGTGTCCGCCGCTTATGCTGCGAACACGGGACGGCTGGCAGGGCAGGTCTTGGACAACGATGGCGCGGCCCTGCCCGGCGTCACCGTCCAGATCACGTCTGCCCAGCTGATCGGCGGGCCGCAGGCCGCCATCTCGGGCGCGGACGGCGATTTCGCCTTCAACCTGCTGCCGCCTGGCGACTACACGGTGGAGGCGGTCCTGCCCGGCTTCCGGCCGCAGTCGGGCGATGTCCGGGTCACGGCTGACGGCACCGCGTCGGTGACCTTCCGGATGGTCCCGGAGGCGTACGAGGGCGAGATCGAGGTGCTGGCCGAGGTGCCGGTGGTCGACACCTCGCAGGTCAACGCCCGCCAGGTGTGGGACGAGGACTACCTGCAGCGGGCGACGGTGGGCACTGCCAACCGCTCGTACCAGTCGGTGCTCGGCCAGGCGGCCGGCGTGACCGGCTCGTCGAACCCCAACGTGTTCGGATCGACCGAGGGCGAGAACGCCTACCTCGTCGACGGCATGAACACCACCGACTCCGTGACCGGCACCTGGACCACGATGTTCAACATGGATTCGATCGAGGAGATGAACTTCCAGACCGGTGGCTTCGAAGCCGAGTTCGGCCAGGCCACCGGCGGCATCGTGAACCTGGTGACCAAGTCCGGCGGCAACGATTTTTCCGGCTCGCTCGACCTGCGCTATCGCGACCAGGACATGAACGAGAACGGCGACCACTTCGATCGTGACGAGGAGCAGTCGTCGAACGAGCAGTACTCGGGCGCCCTCGGCGGCCCGATCCTGCGCGACAAGCTGTGGTTCTTCACCTCGCTCCAGTACATCCTGACCCAGCGCGACCAGCCCACCTGGTACTTCACCAGGGAGTGGGAGGGCTGGCAGGGGCTAGCCAAGCTGACCTGGCAGGTCAGCGACGCCAACCGCCTGATCGGCAAGTACTCGACCACCCCGGCCGAGATCCCGGGCTTCAACGCCGGCATCAACTGGACCGCGTCCTCAAGGGGCACGCAGGAGCAGAACACCGACCTCTGGCAGTTCGAGCTCAACTCGGTGCTGTCGGAGTCGTGGCTGCTCAATGTCCAGGCCGGGACCTATCAGAGCGACATCGAGGTCTACTCGACCGACGCGCCGGACACGGTCAGCGCGCACTACAACGAGAGCACGTTGCTGTACTACAACGCCTACCCGGGAGTCACCGACAGCGGCCGCCCGCGCGACGAGGTGCGGGCGAACGCCTCGTGGTTCGTCGACGAACTGCTCGGCTCGCACGAGTTCAAGGGCGGACTCGAGTACACGGACATGGCGTACAGCGACGGCTACTACTACAACGGCGGCGCGGTCTTCTACGACAACGACGGCAACGCGAGCTCCACGTGGACCCCGATCGACCTCAACGGCGACGGCTTCTTCAACAACTACATCGAGGTCAAGCTCCCGGAGGACAGCGTCAAGGACCCGGTCGAGACCTCGGCCGAGCTTTACACCCTGTTCCTGCAGGACAGCTGGCGGATCCACCCCAGGCTGACCCTGAAGCCCGGCATCCGCCTCGACCGGACCCAGATGTACAACTCGCTCGACGCCGAGATCGCCGACATGGAGCGCTGGCAGCCCCGGTTGGGCGCGGCCTGGGACATCCAGGGCAACGGGCGGCACGTGGTCCGGCTGTCGGCGGGCCGCTTCATGGACCCGACGACCCTCAACATCGCGAGCTTCGCCTCCGGGGCGACCGAGAGCTACATCGAGTACGGCACGCTCGAGTACTACTGCAACGCCTCCCGTGGCAACTGGTGCACGGTCGAGGAGCTGCCGGCCTCCCTGCAGGCGCTGGCCTTCGACTGGACCGGCTGGGACGGCCGCACGACGACGGTGATCAACAACCGGGGCGAAACCCTGTCGTCGCCGGCCCTGACCCTGACCGAGTCCGGCCTGGGCGAGCTGATGGCGCCGTACTCGGATCAGTTCATCCTGGCCTACGAGACCCAGATCGCACCGCAGATCGCCCTCGAGGTCACCTACGTCAGCAAGGAGAGCGGAGACCTGATCGAGGACACCTGCATCGGCAACACCTGGGCCTACGGGCAGGGTGAGTTCCCGAGCCTGGACGACCCCTCGACCTGGACCCTCTCGGCCAACTGCGGCGACTGGCTGATCGTCAACATGCCAATCTACGAGCGCACGTACGACGCCGGGATCCTCAAGCTCGAGGCGCGTAAGAGCTGGGGCCAGGTGGTGGCGAGCTACACCTACTCGGAGTCGAAGGGCAACAACGAGAGCGGCCCGCGCCACTACGCGTACGGCGACGGCGACTACTACCCGGTCAACTTCTACAACATGGACGGCTGGCTCTCCGACCAGCGTGACCATCGGGTCAAGCTGAACGGCTACTTCACCCTGCCGTACCGCTTCACCATCGGCTACGACGCGTTCTGGTCGTCGCCCGGCTACCAGACGATCACCTCGACCTGCTCGGCGTTCGTCGCTGCCCCCGGCAAGCGGTCGACCGCCGACCAGATGGCGGCGCTCGGGATCGACCCGGCGACCTTGGCCTACTGCACCAGCCCGGACGGGTTCAGCTTCGGCGCCAACTACAGCCTCAACCACACCCCGCGCGGGGCCGTGGAGACCAAGGGTGTGTGGCAGCTCGACCTCCAGGTGACCAAGGGCTTCAAGGTCGCCGGCATGGAGGTCGAGGGCATCCTGACCGTCTACAACCTGTTCGGCCAGGAGTGGGACGAGGCCTTCAATGCGACCGCGTTCCGGCAGGCCACCGAGACCGATCCCGAGACCGGGTTCGCGACCGGGCTGGTGTACCAGGACGACGATCCGAATCTGCCGTACTACGACGAGTACTACGGTGCCGACAGCTCGCCGGTCCTGATGCCGATCGGCGCGCCGACCTCGTACTGGGACCCGCGGCGCTACGAGATCGGCATCCGCATGGAGTTCTGATCCTTCGAGCCATACGACCGACTGCGACCCGCGCTCCGGCGCGGGTCGTTTTTTTGAGGGGATAGGGAACAGGGAATTGGGGGACAGGGCCGACCTCCGCCCCGTCCCCGTCCCCGTTCCCGTTCCCGCGTGCCGCCGCGACGCCGGTTCGGCCGCTGCCTCGGGCGGGCGGGGTGCCCCGCGGGACGAGCCCGGCGTATACTCCTCAGGCAGGCGATGACCCGCGGGCCCGGTCCTGCGGAACCGCCCTGAAATTGGTCGAGGGAGGAATCATGGCACGACGCGTCTTCTTCGGTTTGGGAATTCCCCTGCTGTGCGTTTCGGCCGCCTACGCTGCGAACACCGGAAGGCTGGCAGGGGAGGTCGTGGACAACGATGGCGCGGCCCTGCCCGGCGTCACCGTCCAGATCACGTCTGCGCAGCTGATCGGCGGGCCGCAGGCGGCGATCTCGGGCGTGAACGGGGAGTTTGCCTTCAACCTGCTGCCGCCCGGCGACTACACCGTGGAGGCGGTGCTGCCCGGCTTCCGGCCGCAATCGGGGGAGGTGCGGGTCGTGGCGGACGGCACCGCGTCGGTGACCTTCCGGATGGTCCCGGAGGCCTACGAGGGCGAGATCGAGGTGCTGGCCGAGGTGCCGGTGGTCGACACCTCGCAGGTCAACTCCCGCCAGGTCTGGGACGAGGACTACCTCCAGAACGCGATGGTGGGCACCGCCAACCGTGACTACCAGTCGGTGCTCGGTCAGGCGGCCGGCGTCACCGGCGGATCGAACCCCAACGTCTTCGGCTCGACCCAGTCCGAGAACGCTTACCTGATCGACGGCATGAACACCACCGACACGGTGACCGGGACCTGGGCGACGATGTTCAACATGGACGCGGTCCAGGAGCTCAATTTCCAGACCGGCGGCTTCGAGGCCGAGTTCGGGCAGGCCACCGGCGGCATCGTCAACCTGGTGACCAAGTCCGGCGGCAACGAGTTCTCGGGCTCCTTCGACTTCCGGTACCGGGACGAGAGCTTCACCGAGTCGGGCGATCACTACGACCCCGACGAGCAGCAGACGTCGAACATGCAGGGCTCGGCCACCCTCGGCGGTCCGATCCTGCGCGACAAGCTGTGGTTCTTCACATCGCTCCAGTACATCGACAGCTCGTCGCAGGATCAGTTCGCCTACTTCCCTTACGAGTGGACGGGCTGGCAGTTCCTGGGCAAGCTGACCTGGCAGGCGGCCGACAACCATCGCCTGGTCGGCAAGTACTCGACCGACCCCGCGGACATCCCCGGCGTCAACTCGTCGCGCCTCGACACGGCGTCGGCGCGGGGCACTCAGGAGCAGGGCGGCGACATCTGGCAGGTCGAGCTCAACTCGGTGCTGTCGGAGGCCCTGCTGCTCAACGTCCAGGTGGGCATGGTGAGCAACTACCTGAAGCAGTTCCCGACCGACAACCCGGACACCATACCCGGCCACCTCGACGAGGACAGCGGCCTGGCCTACACCAACTACATCTCCAACTGGGACGAGGACCGGCCGCGCGAGGAGTACCGCGCGAACCTCTCCTGGTTCGTCGACAATCTGATCGGCAGCCACGAGTTCAAGACCGGCGTCGAGTACAGCGACCTCGGCTACGACAGCATCTACTTCTACTCGGGCGGCGCTGTCGTCTACGACCGTGCGCTGGCTCCGAGCGCGTCCTGGACCCCTCTCGACCTCAACGGTGACGGCTCCTTCAACCACTACGTGACCATCCTGGAGCCCGAGGACACGGTGAAGGATCCGATTTCCTCGGCCGGCGAGTCCTTCACGTTCTACCTCCAGGATGCCTGGCGGATCCACCCCAGGCTCACGATCAAGCCCGGCGTCCGGCTCGACAACGTCGTGCTCACGAACGACCCCGGCGAGGAGATCGCCGACATGGACCGCTGGCAGCCCCGGCTCGGCATCGCCTGGGACATCCTCGGCAACGCGAAGCACGTGATCCGGGCATCGGGCGGCCGGTTCATGGACCCGACGGCGCTGTCGATCCCGAGCTTCGCATCGGGCGTGGTCCAGACGACCCACGACTACAACACCCTCGAGCACTACTGCAACCTGTCGCGCGGCCTGTGGTGCGACGTCGACAGCGTCCCGGCGTCGTTCCCGGACCCGATCTACTGGACGGCGTGGAACGGACAGGAGTACGTGCTGTTCGACAACTACGGCTCGCCGACCATCTACGACCCGGCCCTGACCCTCGACCAGGCCGGCCTCGGCCATCTCGAGGCCCCTTATGCCGAGGAGGTCATCGTCGCCTACGAGACCCAGCTCTCGTCACAGACCTCGATCGAGCTGACCTACGTCAACAAGTCGACGCATGACCTGATCGAGGACACCTGCATCGGCAACACCTGGGCCTACGGCGAGGGCGAGTTCCCGAGCCTCGACGATCCGGCCACCTGGACCACGGGCGACCAGTGCGGGCGCTACGTGCTGTCCAACTGGGAAGGCGTGTTCCATCGCAAGTACGAGGGCTACATCGCCAGCTTCGAGGCCCGCAAGAGCTGGGGGCACTTCGTGTTCAGCTACACCTACGCCGACTCCTACGGAAACCACGAGACCGACGCGTCCTGGTCGTACGCCCGCGGCGACGCGGACTGGTTCCCGGTGAACTTCTACAACCTCGACGGCAAGCTCTCCGACCACCGCGACCACCGGGTCAAGATGAACGGCTACCTGCTGCTGCCCAAGCGCTGGACGATCGGGTACGACGGCTTCTGGTCGTCCGCCGGCCACCAGAGCATCACCTCGACCTGCACCTCCTTCAAGAACGCTCCCGGCAGGCGCTCGACCGCCGACCAGATGGCCGAGCTCGGCATCGATCCCGCGACGCTCGACTACTGCACCAGCCCGGACGGGGTCGACCTGGGCTCCTACACGATCTTCCACTCGCCGCGCGGGTCGCTGGAGACCAAGAGCGTGTGGCAGCTCGACCTCCAGGTGAGCAAGGCCTTCAAGATCGCCGGCGCCGAGGTCGAGGGCATCGCGACCGTCTACAACCTGTTCGGCCAGGAGTGGGACGCGTCCTTCAACTCGACCGCCTTCCGCCAGGAGACGGAGCAGGACCCGACCACCGGCGAGGTCAACGCCCTCGTCTACCAGGATGACGACCCGAGCGCGCCCTACTACGACGAGTACTACGGCGCCGACAGCTCGCCGGTGCTGGTGCCGATCGGCGACGCGCGGACCTGGTACGACCCGCGACGCTACGAGATCGGGCTGCGCATCGAGTTCTGATCCGTCGAGCCATACGACCGACCGCGACCCGCGCCCCGGCGCGGGTCGTTTTCTTGAGTGACAGGTGACAGGTGACAGGTGACAGGTGATAGGTGATACGTGAAGGGTGATGGGTGATTGGGGATAGGGCGCCCGCCCGCCTGCGCCCTCAACTCATGGTTCGGGAGCAGGGCGTGGGACGGAGGAGTCCCCACGTCCGCTGCGTCGTCGGTCCCCGTGCCCGATAGCTTCTGTGTCCGTCTCCGGGCGGAGTGACGGCTCGCCGGACCGATCGTCCTATTCGGGAACGGGTACGGGAACGGGAACGGGAACGGGCGGATGGGCCTCGAATCCCCAGCTCCTAACCCCAACCCCCAACCCCTCCTGAGCGGCCGTGGGCGATAATGGACGCGATGGCCCTTCGCCCGCTTTCCGAGCGGCTGTGGCAGGAGAACCGGGACCTCGCACTGGCCTGCCTCGAGCACCCGTTCATCCGCCGCTTGAGCGACGGCACCCTGCCGGCCGAGGTCTTCGGCCGCTACGTCGCCCAGGACGTCCACTACCTGGAGGCCTTCTTCAGGGCGTACGCGCTGGCGGCCGCGCGCTGCGAAGGGCGGCACCGGGCGGCGGTCGCCATCCACCGCCTCATGGGCGGAGTGCTGCAGGAGCTCGAGATGCACGCCTGCCACGCCGAGGCGCTCGACCTTGATCTCGGCGCGGTGACGCCGCACCCGGCCACCACGGCCTACATCGAGCTGCTGCTCGGGGTGGCGTGGCACGGTGGGCTGGGCGAAACGATCGCGGTGATGACCCCGTGCATGCGTCTCTACGCCTTTCTCGGCAGCGAGCTCGCCGTCATGCGGCGGCCCGGCCATCCCTATCGGGAGTGGATTGACGCCTACGCGGGACCGGAGGCCGCCGAGCTCGCCGGCACGCTGGAAGGGCTGCTCGACGAGCTCGCCGAGGACGGCCCAGAGATCCACCGGCTCTACCGCCGGGCAATGGAGTGCGAGCTCGCGTTCTTCGCTGCGCCGTTCGACGTGCCGGACACCGCCCCCGGATACTGACCGTCCGTCCATGCCGCCGGCGGTCCGCGAGCTGCCGGCGATGGAGTAGCATGGAGTGGCGAACCTGGGGGCAGCAGAGCGGGTCTGGCGTGCGGCGATGCCCCGTGGCGGCGGCTGTGCGGGCTCGGGACGGCGGAGGTGACGAGGTGGCGCTGGCCGGCAAGCTCGAGGACGTGCAACCTGCCGAGATCCTCCAGTTCCTGGCGATGTCCGAGAAGACGGGCAAGCTGACCTTCACCACCGGCACCGAGGAGGGCCTGATCGTCTTCCGGAGGGGCCGGATTGTCTACGCCGCGTCGAGCTCGGTGCGCGAGACCTTCGGCAGCATCGCGATCGGCTTCGGACTGGTCGATCCCGGTCAGCTGAACCAGGCCCTGCTGCTGCAGCACCGGTCGCGCATCGACAAGCGCCTGGGCTCGATCCTGGTCGAGCTCGGTGTCCTGACGACGGACGACCTCCAGCGGGTGCTCCAGCACCAGGTGATGCAGGTGCTGCACGAGATGTTCGCCTGGGACCATGGCTTCTTCAGGTTCCGCAGCCTCGAGCTCGAGGACTCGGGCGAGGTCGAGGTCGACGCCCGGGACCTGCTCGTCGACACCCCGCTCGACGCCCGCAGCGTGGCGCTCGACGCGGCCCGGCTCCGCGACGAGGAGGACCGCGATGCCGGGGCGACACGGCCACGGGCCGCCGGCCGCCTCGGCAGCGTCGAGACGCCCGACCTGGAAGCTCCCCTCCACGCGTCGGTGGGCGCGCTGATGGGGGACGTCGCGGCGCCGCTGGTCACCGCCGAGGCCGTGCGGGAGATCTTCGAGGTTGCCGCCAAGGTGTTCTCGCGGGGCGTCGTCCTCGCCGTTCACGGCCACAGCATGCGCGGCCTGGCCCAGTTCGGCCTGGCCGACGGCGACGACCCGCCGAGCCAGCGGGTGCGCCGGCTGTGGCTCCCGGTCGACGGCCCGTCGGTGGCCGCTCACGTGGTCGCCACCGGCGACGCATTCCGCGGCGCGCCCGAGCGGAACCGCTGGAACGAGGCGCTGTTCGAGGTGCTCGGTGGCGCGTGGCCGGACGAGGGTGTGGCCCTGCCGGTCAAGATCGACCACCGGGTGGCGCTGGTGTTTTACGGCGACAACGAGCCGGATGACCTGCCGGTGGGCTCCACCATGGCGCTGGAGAAGAAGCTCGCAGCGGTGGCCACATCGCTGGTCAAGAGCAGGGGGTAGGGGCAAGGGGATACGGCCCCGCCCGCTTCCGCTTCCGCGCCCGCTTCCGCCCCTGTCACGGCGTAGCCAACGGCGAATCCGGATCCGCGCCCGAACCGCGGTTTGGCCAGCCCCCGTCATCTGAAGTGATCGTGCGCACGGAACCGCCGTGCTCGGCGCGCTAGCGTCGGGAGGAGAGGCCGTGTGAACGTCGGAGGAAGGCATGTGGAAGAAGGGTGACAGCGAGGAGACGGGCGTCCCCGACAGCGGTCCGCCGCGACCAGCTCCGGGGCCATCGGGCGCTGACCGGTCGCCGCGTGGCACTCGCGAGGCTGCGGTCATCGGCCCCTCGATCACGATCCGCGGCGACGTGACTGGCGACGAGGACCTGACGATCCAGGGCCGCATCGAGGGCACGGTGATGCTCAAGCAGCACAATGTGTCCATCGGCCCCGAGGGCAAGGTCGACGCGAGCATCCACGGGCGCGCGGTGACGGTCGAGGGCGAGGTCAAGGGCGACCTCCACGGCGAGGAGCAGGTCGTGCTCAAGAGGACCGCCCGGGTGCAGGGGAACATCCAGGCGCCCCGGGTGACGGTCGAGGACGGCGCTCGCTTCCGCGGTGGCATCGACATGGGAGAGCCCGCGATGGCGCCGGGCGGAGAACGACCCGCTGCGGCGCGGCGGGAGCCGGCCAAACCGGTGGAGGCGGCGGTGCGCCCCGGCGCCAGCTCCGCGGTCGGCACCACCAGGACGTGAGGCGGTTTCGCCACGCGGAGGCGGGACCCGACGCACAAGGCGGCGGCACGGGCGCCGCGTCGGGCGGCGTGGATGAGCACCGGTCGCCGGGCCTGAAGGCGGCCCTGGCCGGACTCTCGGCGCGCGTCGGATGCAGGGTGCTCGATCTCGGGCCGGCGCTGCCGGCCAACATCGACTTCCTATCGGGATTCGCGAGCCACCTGTCGATCGCGGATCTGAGCGCAGACGACGGGCTCGCCCCCGGCACCGATCTCTGGAGGAGAAGGCTGGCCGACATCGCGGGTCCGTTCGACCTGGTGCTGGTGTGGGACCTGCTGAGCCATCTCGACCGGCAGCAGGCGCGGGACCTGGTCGGCTGGCTGAAGCCGGCCACCCGGCAGGGCGGCGCGCTCTTCCTGCTGGTCCACGAAGGCCCGGAGATGCCTGCTCGCCCTCAGGTGTTCGAGATCCGCAGCGACGAGCAGATCCTCTACCGGCCGAGCGGACTCGGCGCGATCGCCGCGCCCAGGTTCCCGCCCGCCGAGGTCGCGCGGCTGCTCTCGGGGTTCCGGATCGATGCCTCGTTCGTCCTGCGCCACGGCGTGCGAGAGTACGTCGCAGTCCGCACGGAGTGTGACGAAGATCACAGTTTGTGATAGGGTGGACGCACGGGTTGTGAGCGGGGAGGACGGTTGTGTCCATCAGGTGGTCGACATGAGCTTCCAGGGTCCCCCCGTCGCCCGCCGATCGGTGCAATGTGCAGCTGGTGGTCGATCAGCAGGAGTCGATGCCCAGCGGCGGTACACGATGCCGGTGCTAGACTCGATGGATCGGTAGAGCTGCGGCCTTGCCGCGGGAGCCTCGAAATGTCGCGGTCGACGGGATGATCCGGGCGAGGCGTGAGGACGGAACGCCGCCGGGACGGCGTGCGGGCGGCGGGCGATGAACCTGCTACCGCCGATCCTCCTCGTCGACGCCAACCCGGCGGACCGTGAGCTCGCGTCGCTGGTGCTCAACGGTGCGTTCGGCGAGGTCGCGGTCGAGCCGATCGGCGATGCCAGCGCGCTCACCCGGGCGCTCACCGCGCGCCGTTACGGGCTCGTCATCACCGAGCTCGAGCTCGGCTGGATCGGCGGCACCGACGTCGTCCGCCTGGTGCGAGAGCTCGATCCCGACTGCGCGGTGATCCTGTTCACGCGGCTCCTCACCGCGGAGCTGGTGGACGAGGCGATCCGGCTCGGCGTCGACGCCTACGTGTCGAAGGACAGCGCCGGCTACACGCGATTGCCGTTCGCGGTCCGCAGCGCCCTCTACCGGGCTCGCCGGCGGGCGATGGAGAATGCGCGAGAGGCGCCGTACCGCAGGGTGTTCGAGGATCTCCCGGTCGGGATCTTCGTGGCCACCAGCGACGGCGAGATCCTGGAGGCGAACGCCGCCCTCGCGCGCTTGCTGGCGTTCGAGTCGCCCGAGGAGCTGACGCGGCGCTCGCTGCGGCACTTCTTCGTGCAGGAGGGGGCCGCCGAGCGCTGGCGGTCGACCCTCGAGAAGGCCGGCTCGATCGAGGGCTTCGAGGCCGAGCTCCGCAAGGCTGACGGCGAGCCGGTCCGGGTCCGCCTGCGGACGTCCTTCGTCGAGGGTGAGGTCGCCCGGGTGCGCCAGCTGCTGGGCATGGCGGAGGCCATTCCGGCGGGGTCGGCCGAGCGCGAGGGCGCGGCGCTGCGCGCGGTCACCGGCACGTCCCGCGACGAGCTCGAGCAGATGGCGTACGTCGTGTCGCACGACCTGCAGCAGCCCCTCAACGTCGTCGGCCGCTTCCTGGACCTCCTCGCCGACCGGGAATCGGAGAAGCTGACCGCCACCGGACGGGAGTACCTCGAGCATGCGATGAACGGCGCCGCGAACCTGCAACGGATGATGGACGCGATGCTGCGGTACGCGCGGGTCAACACCGCGGAGCAGCGGTTCGAGCTGATCGACCTCAACCGCGTCCGCGACCGCGTCGAGGAGACCCTCGACAGCGAGATCTCGGACCTCGGCGCCGAGGTCACCTCCGACGAGCTGCCGCTGGTGATGGCCGACGAGACGCAGATGGAGCAGCTGCTCCAGAACCTGCTGTCCAACGCCTTGAAGTTCCACGGCACCGAGCCGCCGAAGATCCACATCGGAGTCGACGAGAAGGCCGACGGGTGGACGCTGAGCTTCCGCGACAACGGCATCGGGATCGCTCCCGCGGACTCGGAGCGCATCTTCCAGATGTTCCAGCGGCTGCACACGCAGGAGGAGTATCCGGGGACCGGGATCGGGCTCGCCGTCTGCAAGAAGATCGTCGACCGGCATGGCGGCAGGATCTGGGTGGAGTCAACGGCCGGGCGCGGGGCGACCTTCCACGTCTCGCTTCCGAAGAGCTCCCCGGTCGGTGGCGGGGGTGGCCGGTGAGGCGGCGCGACTGGGAGCAGCCGGTCCGCGTGCTGGCGGTGGAGGACAGCCCGGAGGACGCGGCGCTGGTGCGCAGCGTTCTCGTCGGTGGGGCCGGCCTGCGCTTCGAGCTCACCGTTCGCGACCGTCTGCAGGCCGGGCTCGACCACCTGGAGCGCGAGGCCGTCGACATCGTCCTGCTCGACTTCTCGCTGCCCGACAGCAAGGGGCTCGACACCTTCCGGCGCGTCAATGCCGAGCATCCGGAGGTGCCGATCATCGTGCTGACCAGCCTCGAGGACGACGCCGTGGCGGTGCAGGCGGTCGCCGAGGGCGCGCAGGACTACCTTCCCAAGCGTTATCTGGACGGCAGATTGCTGACGCGCTCCATCCGCTACGCGCTGGAGAGGCACCGCAGCGAGGAGGCGCTCCGCGAGAGCGAGGAGCGCTACGCACTGGCGATTCGGGGCGCCAACGACGGCCTCTGGGACTGGAACCTCTCCTCCGGCACGCTGTACCTGTCGCCGCGGTGGAAGATGATGCTGGGCTACGGCATCTACGAGGTCGGTGAGCGGCCGGACGACTGGTTCCGGAAGGTCCATCCCGACGACGTCGACGAGCTGCGCTCGGCGCTGCAGGCGCACTTCGAAGGCGACGACGAGCACTTCGAGCACGAGCACCGGATGATCACTCGGGGCGGCGAGATCCGCTGGATGCTGACCCGGGGGGTCGCCGTCCGCAACGAGGACGGGAAGGTCATTCGGATGGCCGGGTCGCTCACCGACGTCACCGCGCGCAAGTCGGCGGAGCAGCAGCTGGTCTACGACGCGTTCCACGACGGGCTCACCGGGCTCGCCAACCGCGCGCTGTTCATCGACCGGCTGGGCGTGGTGCTGGCCGCCCGCCGCCGCCAGCCCCACTTCCGTTTCGCGGTCCTGTTCCTCGACCTGGACCGGTTCAAGAACATCAACGACAGCCTCGGCCATACCACGGGCGACAAGCTGCTCCAGGACATCGCGCGGCGGATCGAGCGGACGCTGCGGCCCGGCGACACCATCGCCCGGCTCGGCGGCGACGAGTTCGCGATCCTGCTCAGCCACGTCGATGACCTCGGCGACGCTGTCCGGGTCGCCGAGCGGATCCAGGAGATCATCTCGACCTCCGTCGTGATCAGCCCCCACGAGGTGTATGTCACCGCGAGCATCGGCATTGCGCTGTCGAGCGAGGAGACGCGCGGGCCGGAGGACATCCTCCGCGACGCGGACATCGCGATGTACCGCGCGAAGGCTGCCGGCCGTTCGCGCTACGAGGTCTTCGACTCCGAGATGCACCGCCACGCGGTCCGGCTGCTCGCGCTCGAGACCGAGCTGCGGCGGGCGATCGAGCGCGAGGACTTCGTGATGCACTACCAGCCGATCGTGGCCCTCGCCACCGGCCGCATCGTCGGCTTCGAGGGCCTGGTGCGCTGGAACCACCCGGAGCGCGGGCTGATCGCCCCATCCCACTTCATCGGCCTTGCCGAGGAGACCGGCCTCATCGTCCCGCTGTGCTGGTACACGCTGCGCGAGTGCTGCGGGCAGGCCAGCCGGTGGCAGGCGATGTTCCCGCAGGAGCCGCCGCTGTTCATCAGCGTCAACGTGTCGGGCAAGCTGTTCATGCAGCCCGACGCGGTGGAGCGGCTGGTCGGGATCCTCGACGTGAGCGAGCTGCCGCCGGGGAGCCTGCGGCTGGAGGTGACGGAGAACGTCGTCGTCGACCACGGCGACGAGGTCATGGCCAAGCTCACCCGGCTGCGCGCGCTCGGGGTGCAGCTCAGCATCGACGACTTCGGCACCGGCTACTCCTCGCTGAGCTACCTGCAGCGCTTCCAGTACGACTCGCTCAAGATCGACCGCTCGTTCGTCAGCACCATGGGGCTCACCAGGGACTCCAGGAACATCGTCAAGACCATCCTCAACCTCGCCGACGATCTCGGCATCGGGGTCGTGGCCGAGGGGGTCGAAACCGAGGAGCAGGCGATCCGGCTCCGGCAGATGGAGTGTCCGCTCGGCCAGGGCTTCTGGTTCGCGAGACCGCTCAACCACGACGCCGCGACCGAGCTGATCGCCGCGCCGCCACGCTGGTACGGCGGCCCGCTCGGGCCTCCCGGCGTCGCCCAGTAGCGCGCCCCCACCCGGCCAGGCAACAGGGGTTAGGGGATAGGGCGCCCGCTTCCGCGCCTGTCACGGCGTAGCCAACGGCGAAGCCGGATCCGCGCCCGCTTCCGGACGGCCGCCTGACCGCTCCCGATCCCGTTCCCGTTCCCGCTCCCGAAACGTCGCCCTGGCATCAGCCGGACAGCTGGCCTCGAGCCTTGGCTCACAGCGGTTTCCAGGCTAACGTGGCGTGTCGACTGGGGGGCTCCTCATGGCGATCTCGAGGGTGCGCTCGGCGGTCGCGGCCGCCATCCTGGCCCTGCTCCTGGGGCCGTCCTGCGGAGCGGCCGGTGAGTTTCCGACGCTCGACGACTTGTTCGGCTCCGACCGCTTTGACGACACCGCGCCGGATCTCGTGCTGTGGCTTCCGGACGGCGGCGGTTTTCTGTTCCGCGACACGCGCGACGGGCGGCTCGGGCTTTTCCGGCACGACGTGGCGAGCGGCACCGACGAGCGCATCGCCGACTGGGAAGCGCTGCTCGGCGACCTCCACCGGCGCCGGGGCGGCTACGTCAAGCCCGCGATGGACGACGTCAACACCCACCCCGGCAGCGGCACGTCACCGACCCTCGGCCCGGATGGGCGCCACCTGGTGGGGGTCACCGCCGGCGACCTCTACCTGCTCGAGCTGGCTTCCGGCACCGCCCGCTTCCTCACCGAGGGCGCGGCGCCGGAGCGCTTCGCCAGCTTCAGCCCGGACGGGCGCCAGGTCGCCTTCGTGCGCGACGGCGACCTCTACCGGCTGGAGCTGGAGTCCGGCCTCGAGCACCGGCTGACCGATCGGGCGGGAAGCACGACGCTCCTCAACGGCGCTGCGGACTGGGCGTACGAGGAGGAGCTCGGGGTCGCGCGCTCGTTCTGGTGGTCCCCCGGGAGCGACCGCATCCTGTTCGTGCAGTACGACACCTCCCCGATCCCCGCCTTCCCGATCACCGACGAGCTCGATGCGGTCGCCGGAGTGGAGTGGCAGCGCTACCCGAAGGCCGGCGATCCGAACTCGATCGTCCGCCTCGGCGTCGTCGCCGCGGCGGACGGCGCGATCCGTTGGATCCCGACCGGGGTCGGCGACGGCTACCTGGCCCGCGCCGGCTGGATGCCGGGCGGCCGCGAGGTGTGGTTCGAGGTGCTCGACCGCGACCAGACCCGGCTCGAGCTGCGCGCCGCCGTTCCCGGCGAGAGCTCGTCCCGCCTCCTGCTGGCCGACGAGAGCCCGGACTGGGTCAACGTGCGCGACGACCTCAGCTTCGTCGGTGACGACCGCTTCGTCTGGTCGTCGGAGCGCGACGGCTGGCGTCACCTCTACCTGTACGGCGTTGACGGCCGGCTGATCCGGCGGCTGACCGCTGGCCGCTGGCAGGTCGAGGCGGTGTGCGGGCTCGACGGCGACCGGACCGGGGTCGTCTTCCGAGCCACCGCCGAGGACCCGCGCGAGCGGCACATCTACCGGGTCGGGCTCGACGGCGGCGAGCCGCAGCTGCTGACGCCGGGCCCCGGCACCCATGAGGCGCTGCTCGCCCCGGACGGCCGCCATCTGCTCGACACCTTCTCGAGCCTCTCGCAGCCGCCGCGGCTCGAGCTCTACACGGTCAAGGGGCGCCATCTGCGCACGATCGACGACGGCACGATTCCCGCGCTCGAAGGGGTCGACCTCGTGCTCCCCGAGCTGGGGACCGTCACCGCCGACGACGGCCAGCTCCTCTACTCCTGGATGTTCCGCCCGCCGGGCTTCGATCCCGCGAAGAGGTATCCGGCGCTGGTCTACGTTTACGGCGGGCCCGGCGCCCAGTCGGTGGTGAACGAGTGGGGTGGCACCCGGCTGCTCTACCAGATGCTGCTGGCGCGCAGGGGGCTGGTTGTGTTCACCGTCGACAACCGGGGGTCTTGGGGCCGCGGCCACGCCTTCGAGGCGGCCGTCCACCGCAGGCTCGGGGTGTTCGAGCTCGCCGACCAGCTCGCGGGGGTCCGCTTCCTCGAGCGCCAGCCGTGGATCGATCCCGAGCGGATCGGCGTCTACGGCGGCAGCTACGGCGGCTACATGGCGCTGATGGCGATGAACAAGGCGCCCGAGCACTTCGCCGCCGGCATCGCCTACGCGCCGGTCACCGACTGGCGGCTCTATGACTCGATCTACACCGAGCGCTACATGGACCGGCCAGAGGACAACCCCGACGGCTACCGGGACGGCTCGCCGGTCCACTTCGCCGCCGGCCTCGACGGTGCGCTCCTCATCTGCCACGGGTTGTCGGACAACAACGTCCACCTCCAGCACACGGCGCAGATGGCCGAGCAGTACCAGCGAGCCGGCAAGCTGTTCGACCTGATGGTCTACCCGCGGGTCCGCCACCTGATCCGGACCTCGCATCGCCGGCTGCACTTCCACCAGCTCAAGACCGAGTTCCTCGAGCGCCACCTCATCCAGGGCGGCCCACGCGGTTGACCGTCGCGTGGCCCGGTGCGCCGACCGCGACCGGCGAGGTGGCGCAGACCGGGGGCGCAGGCTATTCTGGCGGCGGATCCTGGCAGCGGCCGGGCTCGCCGCGACTGTAGCCGGCAGGCACGGCCATGGGAGGAGCGAGATGTCCGGAACGAGGTCGTGGTTGGTTTTGAGTTGCCTGGTAGCCCTGGCGTCGCTGCCGGCGGCCGCGCAGCAGCAGACCCTGCACCTGGTCGCGTACCCGTCGGACTCGGCGGTCAAGCTCAACCTGGCGCCGACCACCGAGGCGCCGCGTGCCACCGTCGAGGCCAGGGTCACGCTGCGCGAGGGGATGGCGCAGATCGAGCTCGAGTACTCCGACCTCAAGCCCGCGATCCTGTTCGGCGGCGAGGTGACCTGCTACGTGCTGTGGGGCGTGACGCCGGGTGGGTTCGCCAAGAACGTCGGCGAGGTTCCGAGCGGGTCGCCCAAGGGCAGCGCGGTCTACACCACCGGGCTCAAGAGCTTCGCCCTGATGGTCACCGCCGAGCCGTACGCCCAGGTCTGGCGGCCGTCGCCGCTGGTGATGTTCATCAACGATCCCCCCGAGAAGGGGAAGGTCGGGTCAGAGACCTTCACGTTCGCGAGCTTCGCGACGTCCCCGCCGCACGACCTCGACAGCATCCGGGCGGTGGCCTGGGACGACGATCGCCCGGTCGAGCTGGTGCAGGCGGAGCGCGCCCTTGCCTACGCCGACCGGATCGGGGCCGCAAACTACACCCCCGCCATGGTCCAGGATGCCCGCCTCCTGCTCGCGCAGGCCACCAACCTGGTGTCGAGCTCGCGCACCCGTTCCGACGGCGTCGATTTCGCGCGCCGGTCGTACGGCGTCAGCAGCAACGCGATCGGCGAGGCGGAGCGCAAGATCGAGGCTGAGCGGCTCGACCGGGAGATTGCGAGCCGGAACTCGGAGATCGCGGCCCGCACCGCCGAGGTCGCCGCGATGGAGGCGCGAGCCGCCGAGGCCGAGCAGTCGCTCGAGCAGGCCCGCGTCGAGCGCGAGCAGCTCGACGCGGCGCTCGGCGCCCTGCGCACCGAGCAGGCGGCCCTGACGGCGGCGATGGCGTCGCTGCGGGAGGAGAAGGCAGAGCTGTCGAGCCGCCTCGAGGGCGCCCTCGGCCAGGTCGCGGAGACGCGCAGCACCGCGCGCGGGATGATCGTGAACCTGCCGGACATCCTGTTCGACGTCAACCAGTCGACGCTTAAGCCCGAGGCCAAGCTCGTGATCGCCAAGCTGGCCGGGATCCTGCTGATCATGCAGGACCTCAACCTGCGGGTAGAGGGCCACACCGACGCCACCGGGCCCCACGACTACAACCTGCGGCTGTCCGAGGCGCGCGCGCTGTCGGTGGTGCAGTTCCTGTCCGAGCAGGGGATCGCGCCGCCGCGGATGGTCTCCGACGGCTACGGGCCCGACCGGCCGATCGCGTCCAACGACACCAGCGAGGGCCGCAAGAGCAACCGCCGGGTGGAGATCGTGATCGCCGAGGGCGCCGTCGCGGAGGCCCCGGCGGCCCCATAGCCGGCCTGCGAGGGTCGCGATCCCCGGCTCGCGACGGGCCGTCCGGTCCGCTTCGCGCGAATCAGGGTGGGGGGCTCTCTCCCCACAGCTGCTCGAGCCGTTCGTCGCGACCGCAGGCATCGTGGTAGCGCTGGTAGCGCACCGGGTTCTTCCGGTAGAAGTCCTGGTGGTAGTCCTCGGCCGGATAGAACGGGCCCGCCGGGGCGATCGCGGTGAAGATGGCGCCGCCGAAGCCGTCACTGGCCTCGAGCTCGGCCTTCGACCGCTCGGCCGCGGCTCGCTGGGCCTCGTCGTGGTAGAAGATGGCGGTCCGGTACTGGCTGCCGCGATCGCAGAACTGGCGGTCCTTGACGGTGGGGTCGATGTTGCGCCAGAAGACCTCGAGGAGCCGCTCGTAGCTGATCCGGGCCGGGTCGTACACTACTTGCATCGCCTCGGTGTGGCCGGTCGTCCCGGAGGAGACCTCCTCGTAGGTCGGGCTGCTGACGATGCCGCCGGTGTAGCCGGAGGTTGTGGAGATCACGCCGTCAAGGGCGTCGAACACCGGCTCCATGCACCAGAAGCAGCCGCCGGCGAAGGTGGCAACGGCGGGGGCCGGCGGCTCGTTGGCGGCAGCCGTCGCGCCCGCTGCGGCGGCCCCGACCGCGAGCAGACAGGCCAGGAGATGGTTTGGACGTCGCATCGGTCCCTCCGGTCATCGTCGCCGTGGCTCGCCGGCCGGCGCGGCCCGCTTCCGGCGGCACGTCTCATCCGGGTAACAGCCGGCGGCCCGGGTTCAGTCCCCGGTCCATGCCCCGTGGAGGTCGAGCAGCGCGATCGCCGCGAGCACGGCCGCGCTCAGCGCGATCACCAGGATGGGGTCGCCGGCGTCGGCGGGCAGCCGTGGCACCAGCGCGCCAGGGTCGAGAGCGCCGATCCAGCGCCACAAGTGGGGCCATCCCCAGCGGAGGAGCGGCACGATCAGCAGGGCCGCGGCCACGATGGAGGCCCGCTGGAGGATCGTGATGGCGCGGGTCGCCCGCTCGGAGGCCGCCGAGCGCCGCTCGAGGCCGGCGCGCCACCACAGGTACGCCGGATCGGGGAGGGGAGCGGGAGCGGCCGCGCTCGCCTCTCGGCGCAAGAAGGAAGCGACCAGCAGCGTTTCGGAGCACCCGGCGCAGCTCGCGGCGTGCAGCCGCAGGTCCGCGGAGAGCTCCCCGACCGCGATGCCGTCCAGCAGCTCCCGCTCGCGGTCGCAGGCGATGTCGTTCACGGGGCCATCCCCTTTCCCCGCAGCAGCTCGGCCATCCGCCGTCGGGCGCGGAACAGGAGCGGGCGGATGCTGCCGCTCGCAAGGCCGGTGGCGGCGGCGATCTCGAGGTGGCTCAGGCCCTCGACGTAGGCGAGCCACAGCAGCTGGCGCTCGCGCGGCTTGAGCTCGCGCAGCACCCCGGCGAGGTCGGCGCGGCGCTGGATGTCGGCCTCCTGGTCCGCAGGGTCGCGAGCCTCGAGGAGCTCGGCGCGGTCCGGCCTGCGGCGCCGGTGGCGGTCCCGGAGCAGATTGGTCGCGATTCGGAACAGGTAGCGCCTGCGATGGTCGTCGTCGTTGACGCGGGCGTCGGCGCGGATCAGCCGGAGGTAGGACTCCTGCAGCAGGTCCTCAGCTGCCGACGGGCTGCCGGTGGCGCTCAGCAGGTAGGCCTGGAGCTGGCGCGCGGTGCGCTCGTAGAACAACCGGAAGCTCTGCTCATTCATGGGTCGCGCGCTGGGATCCGCCGCCTCCAGCGTAGCCGGGATCGGCGCGATGTCCATCGCTGCGCCCGCGGCGGACCGGCCGCTGCTCGCGATCGCGATCATCCGGCCTCACGAGCTCTCGGGCAGCCGGCTGGAGGTGCCGCCGCCGTTGATCAGGCCCCAGGCCTTGGACAGCAGGTAGGCGACGCCGGCGGACAGGCCGAAGCCGATGCCGAGTGCGACGCCCAGCGTGCCGAGGAACGCGAAGGCCTCCTCGGCCTCGGCGATGCGGCCCTGCAGCACCAGGCAGGCGGCGCCGCCGGTCAGCAGCACCAGGGCGACCTGCACCGAACCGAGGATCCGGGCGTGGGGGTCGGAGCGCTCCACGGTCGCGGACTGCAGGAAGCGCTCGCCGGCGTCCCCCCGCAGGTACTCCGCAAGCTCCTGTGAGCTCGAGAACTTGTCGAGCAGCTTGCCCTGCAGCTCGTACTGCAGCTGCGCCAGCCTGACGCGGCGCCGGTGGGTCAGGAAGAACTTCAGCATCCATGCGAGCACCAGCAGGACGCCGACCGGGCCGAGCACATCTGACAGACCGCCCATTGCACTGCCTCCTTCGAGGGGTGAGCCCTCGTTTTGCAGCTACAACGCGGCGGCGGCCGGATCGGTTAACAGGGGGCGAGAGCAGGGGCTAGAGTCAGCCCTCGCGGTAGATGGCCCCTGCGATCAGGGTGGCGAGCACGATCTCGACCAGGCTGATGATGCCCCACAGCACCAGCATGGCGCCCGGAAACAGCCCCATCATCCGGTAGCCGAGGAAGGTCAGCAGGTAGCTGCCGACGAACAGGGCGACGCCCATGATCACGGCAGTTCTCGGCCCGGGTCCGAAGCGGGGCCGCGCGACCGCGTACAGGAACGCCGCCATCAGCCCGCTGACCAGGCTCAGGACCAGCGCCAGGACCACCTGGCCGGCGCCCATGGCCATGGCCAGGTTGTGCGCCGTCATCGCGGCTTCCATGTCCTTCACGTAGAGGGTGCTGGCAACACCTTCGACGATGAAGATGAAGAGGCCCGCCACCACCCCGCCCACGATCCAGCGTTTCACGTTGATCCCACCCATTGACGCCTCCCTCGAGTCGAACCCTCCGCGACGCGGCCGAAGCCCGACCCGGCGTCGGGTCGGCCGGTGCAGCTGCCGTCACTCCGCGGTCATGCGTCGGAGAGCATACACCGCGGCGGCGGAGGGATTCAGGGCCGGCCGGCGCAGTCGTGGCCGGGTCGCTGCCGTTGCGAGCCCCCGGCTATACTGGGCGGGAGGTTCCGGTGTTCGCTCCGGGCCCCGTCCAACTCCGAGGACGGGCGGGCTGGCGCCGGGAGGAGGTGGAGGGATGCGCGGTGCACTCAAGCTGGCCCTGATCGGAGGCGGGCTGGTGGCGGCACTCGCGGCGCCACGGGCTGCGGGGGGCCAGGATCACGACCCCATGTCATCCCCTCCTCCCGGGCTGGCTGCGGATGGAGTGTTCGTCGGCGGCAGCCTCGGGCTGTCCTTCGGCGACGTTGACTACGTCGAGATCGCGCCCCTGATCGGGACCTGGCTCGGCCCGCAGGTGACGGTCGGTGGCAGCCTGATCTTCCGCTACCGCAACGACGGGCGCTACGCCGAGGACCTGTCGACGACTGACTATGGCGCTTCGGCGTTTGCTGAGTACTACGTCTTCAATCCGGTCTACCTCCACGTCGAAGTGGAGTACCTGAGCTACGAACACGGCACGTTCGATTTCTCCACCGAGCGCGACGGCTTCACGAGCGTGTTTGTGGGCGGCGGTGCGTCCACGGCGATGAGTGGCCGCTCATCGCTCTACGTCCAGGTGCTCTACAACCTGTCGTACGTGGATGATGAGCCGAGCCCGTACAGCAGCCCGTGGGTGACGCGTTTCGGCGTCGCCGTCGGCTTCTGAGCCGGGAGGGTCGCCCTCCGCCGCGCCGGCGGCTCCGCCGGCCGAACGCGTCCGGGGACGGACCCGTCGTCCGCCGCTCCCGGGAGCACTCCGCCGGCGAAACCCACGGCCGGTCTGAACGTACGAGATCCTGAGCGTGGAAACAGAGGCCGCGGCCACCTTCTCGCGCCTGCCAGATGCGGCTCGCGTGGCACGGCCGGCGGCCCCCGGGAGTCAGAAGATCATGACCAAGAAGCGTGTCCTGCTCGGCCTGGTGGTGGTGGTGATCGTGGGGGTCGTGGTCGTCACGGCCCTCGGCCGGAGCCGTGGTGATGACGGCCTTCCGGTGGAGGTGGCGGCGGTCGGCCGGAGCACGGTCGTCCAGACGGTGACCGCCACCGGCAAGATCCAACCCATGGTCCAGGTCAACATCTCGGCGGACGTCAGCGCCAAGATCATCCGTCTCGGAGTGGACGAAGGCGACTGGGTGGAGAAGGGCACGATGCTGGTGGAGCTCGACCGTGAGCGCTACGTGGCGGAGGTCGAGTCCCAGGAGGCCAACCTGAGCGCCGCGCAGGCGCAGGCCAACCTCGCCCGGGAGAACATGGTCAAGGCGCAGAAGGACTACGAGCGCAGCCGCCAGCTCTTCGATCGCAGCCTCGAGTCGCAGGCCTCCCTCGACACCATGTACGCGTCGGCGGAGGTCGAGAAGGCGCGCTATCAGTCGACCCAGGACCAGGTCGAGCAGGCCAAGGCCGCGGTCCGCCAGGCCCGGGACTCGCTGTCCAAGACCACCATCTACTCGCCGATGGCCGGGACGATCTCGATGCTCAACAAGGAGGTCGGCGAGATCGCCCTCGGGTCCCAGTTCCAGGAGGACGTGATCATGGTCGTCTCCAACCTGCAGGGGATGGAGGCGCTGGTCGACGTCGACGAGAACGACATCGTCCTGGTGTCGGTCGGTGACGCTGCCACGATCGAGGTCGACGCCCTGCCCGACGTGAAGTTCAAGGGCGAGGTGACCGAGATCGCGAACAGCGCCAAGATCTCCGGCCAGGGCAGCTCCGACCAGAAGACGGAGTTCGAGGTCAAGATCGCGGTCCTCGACCCGGGGACACTGCTCCGTCCAGGGATGACCGCGTCGGCCGAGGTCGTGACCGAGGTCCGGGAGGGCTGCGTCAGCGTGCCGATCCAGAGCGTGACCGTGCGGACCATGGAGCAGCTGGGCGTCGGCAAGGAGGCGGGCGAGAAAGAGGACGGAACCGCTCGCTTCCTGCCGGATGACGAGGGCTTCGTCGAGGTCGTGTGGGTGGTCGACAGCGGCAAGGCGAGCGCGCGCCAGGTCTCAACCGGGATCCAGTCCGACACCCACATCGAGGTCGTCGAGGGCCTCGTCGAGAACGAGCAGGTGGTCGTCGGCAGCTACCGCGCGATCAGCCGTGACCTCCAGGATGGGGCCGCGGTCCGGGTCGGCGGCGGCGATGAGCCGCGCGGCAGGGAGGGATGAGCCGATGTCGCTCGAGCTCCGGAACGTCACCAAGACCTACGAGATGAACCACCTCGGCGTGCGCGCCCTGCGCGGCGTGACGTTCGAGCTCCGCGAGAACGAGTACGTCGCGATCATGGGCCCGTCGGGGTCCGGCAAGTCGACGCTCATGAACATCATCGGCTGCCTCGACGTGCCGAGCTCCGGCCAGTACCTGATCGACGATCAGGACGTCAGCACCTTCGGCGAGGACCGGCTGGCGGAGGTCCGCAACTTGAAGATCGGCTTCGTGTTCCAGACCTTCAACCTGCTGCCCCGGGCCGACATCTTCCACAACGTCGAGCTGCCGCTGATCTACCGGGGGCTGCGCCCGTCGGTCCGGCGCGAAAAGGCGATGGCCGCCATCTCGGCGGTGGGCCTCGCCGATCGTGTCAAGCACAAGCCGAACGAGCTGTCAGGCGGCCAGCGCCAGCGGGTGGCAATCGCCAGGGCCCTGGTCAACGAGCCCTCGATCATCCTCGCCGACGAGCCGACCGGAAACCTCGACACCGCGACCGGCGCCGAGATCATGGCGATCTTCGACGACCTGCAGGCCAAGGGCAACTCCATCCTCCTGGTCACCCACGAGGAGGACGTCGCGCGGCACGCGCACCGCGTGATCCGGCTTCGCGACGGCCTGATCGAGTCGGACAGCGCGCAGCGAGAGGCGGCATGAGCTCGGTCCACGGCACCGTCGAGGCGCTGCGCATCGCGCTCGCCGCGCTGCGCGCGAACACGGCCCGGGGCGTGCTCACCACGCTCGGCATCATCATCGGGATCCTGGCGGTTGTGACCACGATGACCGCCGCGAACGGCCTGTCGAACTCGTTCCGGGAGAGCGCGTCGGTGATCGGGGCTGACGTGCTGTTCGTGTCGCGGACGCCGTGGATCATGATGGGGCGCTTCTTCCAGTTCCGCAACCGCCCCAATCTCACGCTCAAGGAGGCCGACAAGCTCGAACGCCAGCTGCACAGCGCGATCGCGGTCAACCCGAGCTCCGACACGCAGCGCAGCGTCAAGTTCGGATCCGAGGTGCGGGACAACATCCGGATCATCGGCACCACCCACAAGCACATGCTGGTGTCGAGTGCGCTCCCGGAGCAGGGTCGGTTCTTCAACGCCTACGACGTCCAGTTCAGCCGCCGGGTGTGCGTCATCGGCAAGACCATCCACGAGCAGGTCTTCGAGAGCCGGGATCCGGTCAACAAGACCCTGAAGATCGGCCGCCACGACTTCCAGGTGATCGGCGTCATGGAGAAGCAGGGCAGCGGCGGCACCTTCGGCGGGCCCGACTTCGACAGCCAGGTGTTCGTGCCGGTGACGACCTTCGTCAAGCTGTACGGCGGCTTCAACCGGAACTTCGACTTTGCCGTCAAGGCTCCTGCCGGTGCTCCGCTCGACGACTACGAGTTCGAGGTGATCGGCGAGATGCGCAAGATCCGGCGGCTCAAGCCGGACCAGGAGGACAACTTCGCCATCAACAAGATGGACTCTCTCCTGGACGCCTTCGACGACGTCATGCGGGTGGTGCTGTTGGTGGGGCTCGCGATCACCGGCATCTCGCTCTTCGTCGGCGGCGTGGGCGTGATGAACATCATGTTCGTCTCGGTCACCGAGCGGACCAAGGAAATCGGGATCCGCAAGGCGATCGGAGCCAAGCGCCGCGCGATCCTCTCCCAGTTCCTGTTCGAGTCATCCGTCATCTGCCTGATCGGAGGCGCCATCGGCATCGTGCTGTCGTTTGGGGCGGCCGCGGCCATCGACCGGTTCGTGATGCCGGCCAGCGTGTCGCTGCCGATCGTCGGTGTAGCGCTCTGTGTTTCCGTGATGGTCGGGGTCGTTTCGGGGTTCATTCCGGCGTGGCGCGCCTCCCGCCTCAACCCGATCGACGCCCTCCACTACGAGTAGGGGAGGGATGCCGACCATGACCGCCTTCGGCCACGATCCGTCGACGCGACTGCGGATGCCATCCCCCAACCGCTATCCCCTCACCCCCTGCATCGATCAGCTGGCTCGGCCCCGGGGTCTGTCATCATGATCTGGATCGAAGCCGTCAGGATGGCGCTGACCGCGATCGGCGCCCACAAGCTGCGATCGCTGCTGACCCTGGTCGGCATCATCGCCGGCGTGGCGGCCATCATCGCCGTCATGACCGGGGTCTCGGTGATCCAGAACCAGATGGAGGCCGAGCTGAGCGTGCTCGGTAGCCGGGTCTTCCAGGCGCAGAAGTGGCCGCCCGGCGGGTTCAACAACCACCGCGACCACGATTTTCGCCAGATTCAGCGCTGGCCACCGCTGACCGTCGAGCAGGCGGAGCTGATCCGCGAGAAGGTGAAGTCCGCCGATCTGGTGGGCGCGGAGCTGTGGCAGTTCAGCGTCCGCGCGAGCTATCGCGGAGAGACGACCGAGCCCGTCAACATGATCTGCGGCGGCACGCCCGAGTACCCCGAGAACAACACCCACTACGTGGAGCTGGGGCGCAACATCTCGAACGAGGACGTGCGGGTGGGCAGGAGCGTGGTGGTGATCGGCTACCAGCTCGCGCAGTCGCTGTTCCCGTTCACCGACCCTCTGGGCAAGGAGATCAAGGTCGACGGCCGCAAGTACACCGTCCAGGGCGTCTTCGCAGAGCGCAAGTCCGCGCTGGGCGGCAACTTCGACAACTACATCCTGATGCCGATCACGACCTTCGAGAAGGCGTACGGGGCGCGGGACCCGGAGGGGGTTCCGCGAACGGTGAACATCACGGTGCGGGCGATCTCGGCGGGGGCGCTCGAGGACGCCATGGAGGAGACGCGGGCGGTGCTGCGGGCAGCGCGCGGTCTCAGCCCTCGCGATCCGGACAACTTCTTCTTCTTCACCACCGACAGCCAGATCAAGGCTTTCAACACCGCCACCGCCAACCTGAAGAAGGGCGCGTTCGTGCTCGGCATCATCGCCCTGGTTGTCGCCGGCATCGGGATCATGAACATCATGCTGGTCTCGGTGACCGAGCGGACCCGAGAGATCGGCATCCGCAAGGCGCTCGGCGCCAAGCGCGCCGCGATCCTGTTCCAGTTCCTGCTCGAGGCCATCGTGCTGTGCAACATCGGCGGGGTGCTCGGCGTCGCCGCCGGCTTCGGCCTCGGCAACCTGGTGAGCGTGTTCACTCACTTCGCTGTCCACGTCCCCGCCGAGTGGGCGGTGCGCGGCCTGCTGTTCTGCACCGTGGTCGGGCTCGTCTTCGGGATGTGGCCCGCCATCCGCGCCTCCAAGCTGGTGCCCATCGAAGCGCTGCGCTACGAGTAGCGAGCCGGGGAGCGGCCCGGAGCGGCAGCCGGGGAGCACGTGCGGCGGCAACGCACCGCCGCTGCTGCGACGCCTCCTGATCCGCGCAGCGCCGGGCGCATGGCGGCCGCCCGGGCGCCCGCGGCCGGTGTTCAGGGGCTGCGCATGGCATCCGAGGCGTGGCGCTTGCCGCGATATACTGATGATCGGAAGCCATACAGCGCGGCTGAGGGCGCGGAGTGGAGCGAGGCCTTGCCGATGGTAAAACAGCCCCGTCGTAACGCGATCGTGCCGCGGGCGGCGCGGGCCGACCGGCTCTCCAAGGTGGACGATGGCGTCCGCATCGTCCAGGCGCCATCTCGTGCCTTCCCCGACGCCCGCCACATCGTCGACACGGCGACGCGCGCGGCGGTTGCGACCGATCCGGACAACGTCATCGTGCGCTGGAACGACGAGTCCGCCGCGCTGCTGGGACTTTCGGCTCGCGAGGTGATCGGCCACAACCTGCAGGACGTCATCCGGGCGCGCGACACCTTCGGCAACTCCCTTTGCCGCCATCACTGCGCCTTCCACTCGATGGTTCGCGCCGGCGCTGCGCCGGAGAACTTCGAGCTCGACCTCGTCTCCGCGACCGGAGAGAGGGTCCGGGTGGCGGTCTCCGTCGTCGTGGTGCTGGGTCCGCTGGCGGACGAGTACAGCCTGGTCTACCTGATGACGCCGATACGGCGGCGTCGGCGGGCTGACGAGGCGATCGAACGAGTGCTCGCGGAGCGGGACCCTGTGGGGCGCACGCCGACCGGCGCCCAAGAGCGGGGTAGACGCCACCAGCCGCGGCTCACCTCCCGGCAGAAAGAGGCTCTCGCCCTCATGGTCCTCGGCAGGAACTCGATGGAGATGGCGGAGGAGATGGGGGTGAGCGTCAACACCGTGCGCAGCCACGTCCAGGCAGTGCTCAAGGCGCTCCAGGTCTCCACTCGGCTCGAAGCGGTTTCGCGGGCCCTCAAAGACCGGCTGCTGTGAGTTTCAGCGCAGCTGTTTGGCGCAGGGACAACCAGCAACGGCGGAACGGCAACTTCGGGACGACATGGGGATCGCGACGCTCATCCAAATGGGTGAGAAAACCCGCCGAAATCGAGGATTGCAGCGCTTCCGTTCAGCGCGTACATTCAAGGGACGAGGGAATCCAGAGAATCCCTGCACAGGTGCGGGAGGTTTCCGGGTTCCCCGGTCGTTGTGGTTTTGAAGCACGTGATTGGCCCCGGTGTCCAGTGAGCGAACGAACGAACGACATGTTCTTTGAAGGACACTCGCTTTCGGACACCGACTTTGAGGCCCGCGCGTCATTGCGACACGGGCTGGTCGACTGACGAGGAGGTTGGAACAATGAAGCGTCACCTTTCAGTGCTCGGAGCAGCGGTGGTCTTCCTGGCCGCCGGCGTGGGAGTCGCGTTCGCTCTCGGGATCCTCAACCTGCCCAGTGACCCGGTTTGCGTCACGCACGGCACGTGGAACCACGGCTCCAACTCGACTCTCGACATCACCCTCAGCGGCGTGCCGGCCGGCTTCGATGTCACGAATGGCCTGTACACCGGGTGGTGCATGGAGGACAATTTCATGCCGGACCACAGCGGCTGTGATGTGGTCCTCCTCGACAGCACCGACACCGAACCGCTCGAGTGCTATCCGGGCGACTATCCGGGATACCCGTGGGACAAGATCAACTACCTCCTCAACCACAAGAATGGGACCGATGGGACCATCCCGGCGACGGTCCAGGACATCCAGGTGGCGATGTGGCTGCTCACTGGAACGAACCACGGCACCTTCCCACTCACCGACGAGGCTCAGGACCTCTTCGATGACGCAGACCTCTGGGGAGGAGGCTTCGTCCCGGGTCCGGGCGAGATTGCGGCCGTGATTCTGTGCGTGGATGGCAACACGCCGGGGTGGGGCTATCAAGACACACTCATTGAAGTCGTGCTCTTCCAGGGCTGCACCCCGGGCTACTGGAAGCAGAACCAGCACCTCTTTGCGTGGGTGGGCTACGCCCCCACCGACCTTTACGCCACGGTGTTTAGCGTGACCCCCTCCACGGCCAACCTCAGCTTGCTGCGGGCTCTTCAAATGGGTGGCGGCGGTGAGAGAGCGCTCTACCGTCACGCGACGGCAGCCCTGCTCAACGCGGCGAACCCGGCGGTGAACTACCCATACACCGAGGCTGAAATCAAATTGATGGTCCAGGCGGCGTACGCAACCGGCGATTTCGAGACGCCCAAGGACCTGTTCGAAACCGCCAACGAGGCGGGCTGCCCGCTCGGGAACGGCAAGGCGACCGTGGCCGGTCAAGGTACGGCCTGGCAGGCAGATTAGGCGACACTTCCTCTAGAGAGCATCGACGGTACGGGGGAGCCTCGGCTCCCCCGTTTCCTTTGGGTGAAGCCGCTGCGCTGGCCCTACGCCGGGCCGGCTGCGGGTCGGCCGCCAGGTCCTGACGAGATCGGCATCGCGGTCAGCAGGAGGTCCTTCGCTTCCATGGTCGGCGTCCTGCTCAGCACCGTCATCGCATAGCCGAGACGGACGACCTGGCCGGTGGACGCGACGAAGCCGCAGCTGCCACGGGCAACCTGCCCCTCGGGACCGCTGACGACCTCGTTCACCATGTCGCGGAACGAGGTTCGGTCGCGGGTGTCGACCAGCCCCTGGACCAGATTCGCGTCGCCCACCGCGAGTTCGTCCTGGCTGTAGCCGAGGAGGTCGCTGATCCGACTGTTGACGTAGCTGCAGCGCTGGGTGTCGGCGTCGAAGGTGAGCATCAGGCAGGGCGCCCTCTCGACCACCTTTTCGATGAACTCGTTGTTCCGCCGCAGCGACTCGGCCGTCCGCCGGTGCTCCTCGACCTCGTGGGACAGCCGCCGGTTGGTCTGGGCGAGGTTCTCGGTCCGCTCGGCGACGAGGGCCTTTAGGCGGCTGTTGATGCTGTCCAGCTCCTCCTCAGCCCGCGTCCTGACCTGGATGTGCTGCTGCATCGGGCGAAACAGAGCGAGGTAGAGCACCGGTGCCGCCAGCACGGTGATCATCGCCCCGTCCGCAAGCGCCTCGACGAGGGTCGGCATCGGCGGCAGGACGGCGAGGATCAGCATCACCAGCACCTCGCCGACGAAAACCGATGCGGCGGTCACGATCAGCAGGCGCTGCGGGCTGGGGAGACGTCCGACCTCGCTGCCGCGCTCGCTTGCGTTGTGCCCGGGACGGACGTCACGTTTCATGGTCTCGCATCCTCGTTTCGGGACGTCGGGGCTCGCCGCGCCACTGCTTCCCGCCTGACGTTCATGCTTCAGAATAGCCGAATATCCGCTCGTTTGCCCCCGGTGGCCGCGGCGCCTGCCGCGACCGCGCCGCCGCGCGATCCGGGCCGCGCGCGGGCCACGGCTGTCCGGGGTCGAGCCGGGCGCATCGCCGCTGATGGCATAATGAGGCCGCCGTCAGCCGCAGGAGGTGCCGTGAGCCCAGAGCGATCGGATCAGGCATCGGCGGAGCGCCACACCGGGCGTCCGGGCGCCTCGTCTCCGTCGTGGTTGCTGCGGCGGTGGTTTACGGCCAACGCGCTGCTCGCCGGCGTGCTGGCCCTCGCCTGGCTGCTGCTGCGCAGCGGCCCGCGCCCGAGCCGGCTGGCCTACCCCTGCCAGAGGGCCGCGCTGTCAACTGCCACGCTCGCCTTCGGTGCCCCGCTCGTCGCGCTCGTCGTCGCCGCGCGACGGCACCTGGCGGCAGGGCTGCGCAGCCCGCTTGGCGCCGCGGTCACGGCGCTGGTGGTGGTGCTGGGGCTCGCCGCCGCCGGCTACCTGGTCGGCGTGGACGCGGCCGATGCGCCGCTGCTCGACCCACCGCGCGACTATCGGGCGCAGCTGTTCCACGCCGTCAACTGCCCACAGGACCCGGTCGGCGACCGCTTTCCCGGCCTCGACGGCCTCGTCCAGCTGATGGGCGCCGGCGGGCTCAAGATCTACCGGTCGGCCACCGTCGGCCCGCTGTCGGGCCCCGACGGCATCGTCGCGGCCGGCGACGTCGTGATCGTCAAGATCAACTACCAGTGGCCGGAGCGGGGTGGCACCAACACCGACCTGCTGCGTGGGCTGATCCGGATCATCGTCGACCACCCGGACGGCTTCACCGGCGAGGTCGTGGTCTGCGAGAACACGCAGTTCGCCGGCGCCGACGGCTTCGACCGGCCGCTCAACAACGCCCAGGACCACGATCTGTCCCCGCGCGACGTCGTCGATCACTTTGCAGGTCTCGGCCACCAGGTTTCGCTGATGGACTGGACCGCCCTCCGCTTCACCGAGGTCGCGGAGTACTCCCAGGGCGACATGGCGGACGGGTACGTTGTCTATCCGTACGACGATCAGCTTCACGGCAGGATCTCCTACCCGAAGTTCGGGACCGGGCACGGCAGCCACGTCAGCCTGCGGGACGGCATCTGGGATCCGGCGACCGGCTACAACCGCGAGCGCTTGAAGGTCATCAACCTGCCGGTGCTCAAGTCGCACCACGCGACCTACGGCGCCACCGCCTGCGTCAAGCACTTCATGGGCGTCGTGTCCGACAGCCTGGGGACCAACTCCCACAGCGCGATCCGCTATGGCCTGCTCGGCGCGGTGATGGGCGAGGTCCATCCCCCCGACCTCAACCTCCTCGATGCGGTCTGGATCAATGCGGACCCGTACGACGGGCCGTCGACCTCGTACGACGGTGCGACCCGCCGCGACGAGCTGGTGGCCGGGGTCGACCCGGTGGCTCTCGACATCTGGTCGGTCACCAACATCCTGATTCCGGCCTTTCTCGACGACGGCCACTCGCCGCCCTGGCCGCACCCGGAGGCCACTCCTGACGATCCGACGTCGGACTTCAGGGTCTACCTCGACCGCTCGATGAGCGAGCTGCTGGCCGCCGGCTACGACGCGACCAACGACCTGGCGGCGATCGACGTCGTCACGGTCGACCTGTCGGCTAACGTCTTCGCCGACGGCTTCGAGTCCGGCGACGCCTCGGCCTGGTCGGCAGCGGTGCCGTGATCGATCGGGAGCCGGCACGTCACCTGCCCGAAGAGGCCGGAATCCAGCTCGTCGGGGGGCCAGGGGCTGGCGGTGGCCCGGGTCAGGTTTCGGCCTTCGGCGAGCGGATGGGGTAGGGGCTGGTGGCGATCGGGACCGCTCTCTGCACGGTGGCCTGGGCCCTGCTGCTGGCCGGCCTCGGGCCGTGCCGGGCCGCGGCGGCCTCCTGCGATCTGGGCCAGGTCGCGGGTGGAGTCGACATCGCGGTGAGCTCCGTCAACGGTGACGTCATCGTGGTCGCGCAGGGTCTGCGCGTGCTCCGATCCACGGACGGCGGCTCGAGCTACTCGGACCGGTGGATCGGAGTCGAGGGATCGTGGCCGAGCGTCGCCTTCCGGGGATCGAACCTCTTCGTCGCCGCCGGCAGGTGGGGGGAGCCCGACGAGATCTTTCTTCTCCACTCGATCGACGGTGGCATCTCGTTCGCGGAGCCGAGGCTGGTGTACGCCTCCGCCGCGAACGAGCTGATCGACCCCGAGCTGCTGGCGCTTCGGGACGGGGCTCTCATGGTCTTCGCGACCGAGATCCTCGGCCAGTCCGGCGACCGGGTTGAGTTCACCATCCACGTCTTCCGGTCCGATGACGACGGCTGGACGTGGCAGCGGCTCGCCGACGCGGTGGCGGGATCTCCCGCGCCGCCGACGATCGAGGACGCCAAGGCCGTGGAGCTGGCGAACGGCGACCTGCTCCTGGCGTACGAGGCCGAGGCGGTCGAGCTCGGCGGGTCCCGGCTCGAGCAGATCCGCTCCCGCGACGGCGGCCTCAGCTGGGGGCCGCCGGCGGTGCTGTGGGACGACGTCCCCGGCTCGGACAACGAGCCGGGGGGCTACCTGCAGCGGGCACCCGACGAGCTCTGGTTCCTCGCTTCCACCGACGAGGACGCGGTGGAGGGCTACTCCAACGCCGTCGTCAAGCGCAAGATCTCGACCGACGGCGGCGCGACCTGGCACGGCAAGGCGACCCTCGTCGGCGAGCCCGACCAGATCGTGTTCGGCGGCGCGCTGACGCCGGCGGGCATGATCATGATGGTCACCGTCCGGCAGTTCTCCACGCCTCCAAGGCACCTCAACGTCTACCACGCCGACCCGCGGGCTCCAGGGCTGTGGGCCTGCGCCCCCCCGCTCTTCATCGACGGCTTCGAGGACGGCAGCAGCGGTCGCTGGACAGCAGCTGTCCCGTGACGTGGCGCCGCAGATTGCCGCGAGATTGCCGACCTTAAGGGCGCGCCTGCGTTCGCTCGAGTGGAGCGCACCCGAGGCGATGATGGCGTCGAAGGGTCGGTGGCGCGGTGGCGCCGGCCGTCAGCGTCGCGTACCGGCCAGAAGCGAGGGCTCGCTCCCGCCCGCCGGGCCAGGGCGGCAATCGCTGCCGGAGACGGTCCCGGACAGGAGACGGCGTATCATGTCCGGCGGGCCGGGGCGCCCCGGCGCCATGGAGGCGAGGTCGAGACGTGGACGAACGGGTGCTGCGACTGATCGACGCGATCCGGGACGGGATCATCGGTGACGACCGCTGCATCGACGGTCCGTTCGGGACGCGCCGCGTCACCTACGCCGACTACACCGCCTCCGGGCGCTCGCTCGGCTTCATCGAGGACTTCATTCGCGACGAGGTGCTGCCGCTCTACGCAAACACCCACACCGAGACCTCGACCACCGGCCTGCAGACCACCCGCTTCCGCGAGGACGCGCGCCGGATCATCCACCGCTCGGTGGGCGGCTCCGCTGACGACGTCGTGATCTTCTGCGGATCGGGCGCCACCGGCGCGATCAACAAGCTGATCGAGATCCTCAACCTGCGCCTGCCGGCTGACCTCGATCAGCGCTGGGGCCTGGGCGCGCACATCCCGGCGGCGGAGCGGCCGATCGTCTTCATCGGCCCCTACGAGCACCACTCGAACGAGATCCCGTGGCGCGAGTCGATCGCCGAGGTGGTGGTGATCGCCGAGGACCACGACGGGCAGATCGACCGCGACCACCTCGAGCGCGAGCTCGCAGCCCACCGCGACCGGCAGCTCAAGATCGGCAGCTTCTCCGCCGCGTCAAACGTCACCGGCATCACCTCCGACACTCACGGCATCACCGAGCTGCTGCACCGCCACCAGGCGATCGCGCTGTGGGACTTCGCGGCGGCGGCACCGTACGTCGGCATCGACATGAACCCGCCCGGGCGGCCGGAGGCGGCCAAAGACGCGATCTTCATCTCGCCCCACAAGTTCATCGGCGGGCCGGGGACGCCGGGCGTGCTGGTCGTCAAGCAGCGGCTGCTCACCAACCGGGTGCCGACCGTGCCGGGCGGCGGCACGGTGAGCTACGTCAGCGAGTCGGGCCACAGCTACATCTCCGACCCGATTCACCGCGAGGAGGGCGGCACCCCGGCGATCATCGAGTCGATCCGGGCGGGCCTCGTGTTCCAGCTCAAGGACGCGGTCGGCGAGGCGGCGATCGAAAGCCGGGAGCGCTCGTTCATCGAGCGCGCGATCGCGTCCTGGTCGGCCGACCCCAAGCTCGTGGTCCTCGGCAACCCGAGCGCCCGGCGGCTGTCGATCGTGTCGTTCCTGGTGCGCCTCGGCGAGCTCTTCCTCCATCACAACTTCGTGGTCGCGCTGCTCAACGACCTGTTCGGCATCCAGGCGCGCGGCGGCTGCTCCTGCGCGGGGCCCTACGGGCACCGCCTGCTCGGCATCGACCTCGAGCGGTCGAGCCGGTTCCGCGACGCGATCGAGTCCGGCTGCGAGGGAGTCAAGCCGGGCTGGGTCCGGATCAACTTCAACTACTTCATCTCCGAGAAGGTCTTCCGCTTCCTGGTCGACGCCGTGCACCTGATCGCTCGAGACGGCTGGAGGCTGCTGCCGATGTATGACTTCGACCCCGAAACCGGGCTCTGGCGCCACCACGGCCAGGGTCGCGTCGGGGGCGGGATGAGGCTCGAAGACATCAGCTACGCTTCGGGAGCGATGGTCTATCGGTCGCACCGGCTGACCGCCCCGGAGGCGGTCGTTGACGACTACCTCGACGAGGCGCGGCAGATCATCGGCGACGCCGAGCGCGGGCTGTGCAGGGAGGACGGGCGGCAGCCACTCGAGCCTCGGCTCGAGGGCCTGCGGTGGTTCCCGCTGCCCGGCGATGTCATCGGCGGACCGCAGGCCCCCTGACCGGGATCCCGCGGGGCCGGTAGCGAAGATCACGGCGCCGAGCCCCCGGCGCGCGCACACTGACGTGGGGGGCCTGTGCGGCGACTGATCACCGTGCTGCTCGGAATCACCCTGGGTGCGGCCGCCACCGCCGGCGCGCGGTGGCCGTCCGATGCCCCGCCGCTGCCACCGCCGGACCCGGGCGTCTTCACCGTCGTCGACGTCGACACCGCGCAGGAGCTGGCCGACGCCTGCTGGAACCTCGCCAGCAACCAGGCGATCGTGATCGCGCCCGGGACCTATGACCTGAGTGCCGTCGTCTTCCCCAACGGCATCGACGGCCGGCTGACCGTCGGCCGCTACGGCGCCCCGTCGATCTCGAATGTCCAGATCCGCGGCGCCACCGGCGATCCTGCGGACGTCGTGCTTCACGGCGCTGGCATGACCGACCCGATCGTGCCGTTCGGCTTCCAGATCTTCACCGCCACCGACGTCCTGATCGCCGATCTGACGATCGGCTCGGTCTACTACCACGCGGTGGCGATCCAGAACGACCAGGGTGCGACCCGCGTTCGCCTCTACCACTGCCGGCTGCATGACGCCGGCGAGCAGATCGTCAAGGGCAACCGCGGCGCGAGCCCGGGCGCCGCGGACGTCGTCATCGAGTACTGCGAGGTCTCACTCAGCGACGGCGCCATCGTTCACCCCGATCTCGGCTACTGCTACACCAACGCCATCGACGCCATCGGCGGGCAGCGCTGGGTGATCCGCGACAACCTGATCCGCGGCATCTGGTGCCAGGACGGCGATCTCGCCGGGCCGGCGGTGCTGATGTGGCAGGGGTCCGCCGACACCGTCGTGGAGCGCAACGTGTTCGTCGACTGCTCCCGGGGCGTCTCCCTCGGCCTCGTCAGCCCGCAGGACCACACTGGCGGCGTCGTCCGCAACAACTTCCTGCGCTGGAATCCGCAGGCCGGCTACACGGTGGACGTCCCGATCTACACCACCTCGCCGGGCGCGGCGATCTTTCACAACTCGGTGCTGACCCACGGGCTCTATGACGCGGCGGTCGAGGTCCGGTACGCCGGGGCGACCGGGGTCGAGGTCCGCGGCAACCTGATGGACGGAGCCGTGCGAGCGCGCGACGGCGCGGCGCCGCTGGTCGTCGACAACATCACCGATGCCGATCCCGGCTGGTTCGTGGATGAGTCGGCCGGTGATCTCCACCTGCTGCCGGCGGCGGCGGCCGCAATCGATCAGCTCGATCCGCTGCCGGCGTGCAGCGACGACTTCGATGGGGCGGCGCGGCCGGCCACGGCTGGCGCGGTTGACGTCGGCGCCGACGAGCTCGAGGGGCCACTGTTCGCGGACGGCTTCGAGGCGGGCGACACCTCGGCCTGGACCCTCACCATGCCGTAGCGGTCGGGCAGCCGGTGGCTGTTGCCGGCGCAGTCATGACATCCAGGATCTCGGACCGATGGCAGCCGGAGGCCCTGCGGAGGGACCGCCGGCGCCTGTGTGCCCCGGGACCAGGCTCAGCCGTGGATCGGGCCGCGGCCGTCGTCGACCCCGACCTCCCAGCCGCTCAACGGCTGGTCGTCCTCGGTGAGCTCGTCGATCAGCTCGATCTCGCATTGGCGGCTGCGAAGCCGCTCGACCGGGGCTGTGCCGCGCCGCTCCGACAGCTCGGTCCAGACCATGGCCTGGAAGTGGCTCCCGCTCAGGTAGAAGGGGCCGCTGAGTGGCTGCCACCCGGCGGTGATCCGGTCCTGGACTTCGGCCACCAGCCGGTCGATCGAGGAGGCCTCGACCACGTCGTACCTCAAGACCTTGTCCATGCGACCCCCGCCCGGAACGATGACAGCTCGACCCGTTGCCCAAGTATAGTGCAATTCCGGGTCGACGTGGGCACCCGGCGGGCAGGGCGGTGGTGGATCAGGGGACCCAGGCGTAGCCGAGCTTGACGAACAGGCTGCGGCTCGCCGGGGTGAGGCCATACGCGGCGTCGCCGACCTCGTCCTCCGAGCAACCGACGAAGACGACAGTTCGCGGGTTGACCTTGTACGAGAACAGGAGCTGCGCGTACAGCTCCTCGGTCTCCGCGCTGCGGCCGTCCTGGTAGAGCGCGGTGTTGAAGTCGTAGGCGACGTGCTGGAGGATGGCGCGAACGAAGGTCCGCACGTCGAGCTGCCAGGTGGCACCGAGCTGGGCGATGTTGGCCCGGTACAGCCAGCCCTGGTCCACGTCCATTGTCTCGTGGATGTCCTCGATCTCGAGGCGGAGATGACGGCCCAGCCGGTACACCAGGCCCAGCTCGAGGTTGACGGCGTCTCCCTCCTGGACGTTGGCGTAGTCGACCTGGCCACCGGCCGCGGCGACGAACCAGGCCTCGACGTCGCTGGCCGGCCTCAGGCTGAGCGAGAGCTCCAGCCCGCTCATCTCGAACTCCGCGCCGCCGTACCCCTCGCGGCGATAGCTGGGCTCCACGAGGAAGACTGACTCGAGCGGGCCCTGGAGCACGAGCTCCACCTCCGCCTCCTGGTCCAGCATGTTGCCGGCCTGGTCCTCGACGCGGTTCAGCTCGAGCATGAGGTCGATCTGCGAGTACCAGCTGGTGGCGGTGGCATTCCAGGTGTAGCCGGCGCCGAGCTCGCCCGACCGGTAGTCGACCCGCGGCATGAACCCGAGGTCGGCGCGGAAGTCGGTGCCGACATCGTTGTAGATGGCCCACCACTCGACGGTCCTCGTCTCGTGCTGGTAGATGAGCTCGGCGGCGAGGTCGTCGAAGCTGCCGGCCGGCTGCTCGAACTCGGCGGCGAGGTCGCCGGGATAGCGGGTCGACGACCCGAGCAGCTGCAGCGTGACCCGGTCCTGATCGGAGAGCCGGAAGTCGCCGTCGACGCCGGCAACCCGGTTGAAGTAGTCGTCGCCCTCGCGGTCCGTGACGAGTGCTCCCAGGGTGTGCCGGTTGCCGATGTCGTGCTCGTAGCGCAGCACCGTCGAGAGGTTGTCGGCGTCGAGCGACGCGGCGCTCGAGCCTTGGCTGCCTGGGATGATGAGGTTGGTGACGTCGTCCTGGACGACGTAGCCGCCGAGGGTGTGGGGCCCTTCCTTGCCGGTCAGCTTTAGCCCCCACGCCGGATCGCGGATCATCCGCGTGTACACCGCCTCGAGCGGCGTGCCGAAGTAGTCCGCCCCCTCCATGAAGAACGGCCGCTTCTCCGGGTAGAAGAGGGCGAACGGCTCGTTGACGTCGAGCTGCCGCGCGTCGGCCTCGACCTGCGAGAAGTCGGGGTTGAGAGCCCCGCTCAGGGTCAGGTTCGGGGTCACCCCCCAGCGCGCGGTGATCCCGAGCTCGCTCTCGAGGTCTCCCTCCAGGAGAGGCCCGTCCGGGAGCTCCTCCCGGACGTCGGTGCGCGAGGCGGTCAGGGTCGGCACCACCTCCAAGTTGCGGCCGGGAGAGGCCCCCGCGAAGCCCGTGATCTTGAGTGACTGGCAGAGGTAGCAGTTGTTGCTGCGGTCCCTGGGGAAGGCGCCCATCTGGCGGAAGGTGTCCCGCGAGTAACCGCGGATGGCGTCGAAGCCCCACACCTGCGGCTGGTCGCTTCGCTGGAAACGCAGCGTCGAGAAGGGAACCGCGATCTCGGCGGACCATCCCCACTCCTCGATCGAGGCCGCCGACTCCCAGATCCCGTCCCACACCGTGTCCTCGGCGGACTCGTTCTCGATGTTGTCCATCTGCACGCCGAGCGGGTTGACCAGGAGCAGGTAGTTGCGCCGCTCGTCGTTGAAGGTGTCGAGCACCACCCCGACCCAGTCGTCGGACCAGGCCTCGTCGCGGTCGCTGAGGCGGGCGCGGATCCTTGACGGGTCGGGGTCGAAGGCCCGGAAGCCGACGTAGAGGTGGGTGCGGTCGTGCATCACCAGCACTTCGGTCCTCACCGGCGCCGGGGTGTTCTCACCCGGTGTCACCTCGAAGGCGAGCTCCCAGCTCCAGGCGTCACGCCAGGCCGGCTCGTCCAGCTCGCCGTCGACCACGACTGAGCTTTCGATCTGTGGGATGGGATGGACGGACGGCTCGGCGACGGGCAGGCTCTCGCGGCCGTTTGCCGGGAGGGCTACAGCCGCCACGACCACCCACCACAGGGCTGTGCACCGCCCGAGCGGCCTACGCCAGCCGGACAACATCGGTCCAGGGTACGCCAGATTCTCGTCGCGGTAATCGCTCGAGCACCGGCGCCTGGTTCGCGTGGCGCCGGTCAGCGACAATGGGCAGGTGGTGATAGGCGGCGAGCGACCGGAACTGGGGCGACCCGGATGGGCGGTGCTGGCCGGTGCCCCCCCGAGCCCGCTCGGCACGCTCGACGTACTCGGGTTGCCGAGCCGCAGGTTGAGCGTGGCCTGCGGCCTGCTGCTGCTGCTGCTGCTGGCGGCGAGCCGCTTCGCGGCCTTCCCGGCCTCGATCTGGGACCAGGACGAGGCCTACCTCGGCCTGGGGGTGGCCGACTTCGACCCGGCGGCGAATCGCCCACACCCGCCCTGGTTCCCGCTCTGGGTGGCGGCCGGCAAGCTGGTCGAGCCCTGGGTGTCGGAGCCGGCGCGAGGCCTGCAGGTGCTCGGAGCAGCCGCCGCGGTGTGGACCCTCTACCCCCTGGTCGCGCTGCTCGCGATCTGGATGCGGCGCGAGCTCGCGGCTGCGGCCGCGGTGCTCTATCTGTTCCTGCCGGGGCCGTGGTTCCTGTCGGGCCGGGCCTTCGGTGACTCCACAGCCACCTTCCTGCTGCTGCTGGCTGCGGCCTGGTGGCTGCGGCCGGACCCGGACCGCGCGACGCTCGCCAGCGGGGCGGTCGCTGCGGGCCTGTGCCTGCTGGTTCGGCCGCAGCTCCTGCCGGCGGTGCTCGGCATCGGGGCGTTCCGCTGGTGGGGCGCCCGCGGCCCCGGCGAGCGGACCGCCCTCCTCCTGCCGCTGCTCGGCGTGATCGCTGCGGGAGGCGTGGCCACCGTGATCGCTGCGGGTGGGGTGGTGCCGCTCTGGCAGCCGCTGGCCGGTCACGCGCGCTTCCAGCTGGCTGGGCTGGCGGCAGCCGACCACGGCCTGGCGGCGTCGGGCGTCGCCCGCTGCCTGATCCGCCCCGAGCTGGCGGTCCTGTGGGGCCTGCTGGCGGCGCTCGGGGCGATGTCCTGGATCCGCTCCCGGCAGACGGCCGGCAGCCCCTGGCCGCTGCTCGCCGGCGGGCTGGCGCCGCTCGTCGTGAACGTCCACTGGCTGTCCGACCCGACGCGCGCCCGCTACGCACTGCCGTGCCTTGCGCTGTCGAGCGGCCTGGTCGTGGCCGGCCTCGCGTCATGTCTCGGCCGGCGGATGACGTTGCTGCTGACAGCCGCAGCCCTGACCTGCTCGCTGGCGGTCGGCCTGCCCCAGGCCACCCGCTACCGGAGGGTCGACTCGCCGGCAGTGGCGGCGCTCCGGTCGGCCGGCCGGGGCGCCGCGGCGAGCGGCGGGGTCGTGGTCGTGGAGCGAACGCTGCGGTCGATCGCCGACTACCTGGCCGCGGCCGGCGAGCTCCGGTCGCCGCTGGTGACCGACTTCAGCATCGAGATTGGCGCGGCCGCTCCGCCGCCTCCGGAGGAGGCAGTCGCCGTGGCCCCCGAAGGCCGGGCGGGCTTCATCGCGGCGAGCTGTTGGGCCGAGACCATCCGCTGCGACATCCCCTGGGTGCGGAGGCTGGAGTCGGACCGCTTCCTCGACGTCACGGTGGCAACCGGCGCGCAGGTCGTCCGCAGCCCGACCCGCTGGTGAGGCATCCGGGAGACCACATCCCGTCGCCGATCTCCACCCTCCTGGGGAGCTCCGCTAGGAGCCTGTAGGGCATGGGCCCCAGCGCGCGCCTTAAGTGGATCTTGTTGTTGGCCTCTGCCCACAGGCTCCTCGGAATGCGCTGCGCGCGTCCTGACGAGGTGACGAGCCTGGACATTTCGTCGGTGACGAGTCGGATGGAGGAGAGTGATCCAAGGGGCACGCGGCCGCCTCACCAGACGTGGCGGACCGCCTCCTCGGCGATGGCGACGTTCGTGCCTCGCGGCCGGTTGCGCTCCCGGCACCAGCCGTCGAGCTGCCGCAGCACGTCGATGAATGCCTGGCGCGCCCCGTCCGGCCAGTCGGTGCGGCATGCCGGGAGCCGACCGAGCTCGCCGACCGTCCCCGGCCATTGCGCCTGCGTGAAAGTGACCTGCTCCATCGGCGTCCTCCCTTCCTGCGTTCCGGCGCAGTTCGGTTGCCAGCCATCACGATAGTATAAACAAGGCATAAATGCAAATCCCTGGCTCTGAAACCAGCAACCGGAGCGTTCGAAGGTGCCAAGCGGCCCCAGGCTCGGGGCCGGCGTCGACCCGCCCCGAGCCTCTGGCGCCCGCCGACGCTGCCCGGGGCCGGGCCTCAACCCAGTGGTTCGATCGTCTCGTCGGCTGCCGCTCGGATCGATGCTGGTGCCGCAATGTCGCGGGCCGGGCGTACAATTGGGCAGAAAACGGCGTTCACGAAGGCGCCGGGCGCAGAAGCACCGATGAGTCGACCCTCGATCCGCTGTCGAGTCCTGTTCGCGACGGTCGTGCCGGTACTGATTGCCGGGGCGGCCGGCGCCGCGGCCTTGCTCTGGCTGGAGCGGGTGCCGCTGGCCGGCAAGGCGGTGGTGGCCGTCGCGATCGTGGCTGCAGCCGCCGTGGTCGCGGGGCTGCTCGCTTTGCTCGCGGCCCGCGCGACCCTGGGAGCGCTCGACGAGCTCGCGGACACGGTGGCGCGGCTCGGGCGCGGCGAGCTCGAGGCCCGCTACCCGATGCGCGGGCCGGGCGAGGTGGACCGGCTCGGTCATCACATCAACCTGATGGCCGACCAGCTCGAGGCAGCCCGCAGCGAGCTCGATCGCGAGAAGGCGGACCTCCGGAAGCGGGTGACCGGTCAGACCCGCGACCTGCAGCAGGCCAACCGGCTGCTGATGGACATCGCCAACCGGGACGTCCTGACCGGGCTGGCGAACCGCCGGCGGCTGGAGCTCGAGCTCGAGCGCCACATCACCCTGTCGAAGCGCACCGGAGTCGCGCTTGCCGTGGTCATGATCGACCTCGACAAGTTCAAGCAGTACAACGACGCCGCCGGCCATCTTGCCGGCGACACCCTGCTCCAGGCCGTTGCCTCGACACTGCGCACGCGGGCGCGCGCCACCGATCTCGCAGTGCGGTGGGGCGGTGACGAGTTCTGCATCCTGGTGCCGGGGACCGGACCGGAGGGAGCGCTGACTGCGGCCGAAGGCTTCGTGCGGGCGATCCGCGAGGCCGCAGCCGAGCTGCAGCTCCCCGACAGCGACGTGGTGGTGGGCGCGAGCGCCGGCGTTGCGTGCTACCCCGGCGACGGCGAGGACGGCACCGAGCTCATCGCGCGCGCCGACGAGGCCCTCTACCAGGTCAAGGCGACCGGCCGCGGCCGCGTGCTCCGCCTGCCCCGGATTTGACCCTCCTCCCGGATCGCCATGGCCTGTGCTGGGAGCAGCCGCTGCCCCGGCGAGGCCACCGTGGAAGCGACCCCCGGCGTCGTCGCGCGCCTGCCCGCGGGCCGGCCGAGGGACCCCGCGCGACGGCTCGACTACGATACCGCCGTGCGCGTCCTCTACCTGTGCGACCGACTCAGCCTGCGCGGCGGGGCCGACCAGCACCTGCTGCAGGTGGTCGACTGGGCTGCGGCCTCCGGTCACAGCGTCCAGGTCGCCGCGGGCCGGATCGAGGCTGGAGTGCCGCTCGCGAAAGCGGTCGTGACCGAGCGGGTGCGCGACCTGTCGGCCCGCACTCCCGCGTCGTCGCAGCTGCCGAGGCTCGAGCGGCTGCTCGACGACGCCGATCTCGTCCACTGCCAGAACGTGATGAACCCGGTTGCACTGAGGGCCGCCGTCGAGACAGGCCGAGCACTCGTCACCGTGCAGGACCACCGCGTGTTCTGCCCGGGCCCGGGCAAGACCCTGCCCGACGGCGTTCGCTGCCGCGACGCCATGGCCGATCACGTCTGCGCCCGCTGCTTGCCTGACCTGGCCTACCGCGAGCGGATGTTTGGCCTCACGCTGGCGCGCCGGGACGCCCTGCGGGCCGCCGTCCTGGTGGTGCTCTCGCGGTTCATGGCGGACGAGCTCGCGTCGGCCGGGCTGCCCGGTGCGCTGGTCGTCCCGCCGTGGTTCGAGGCCGCGGGCGCGAAGGCCGATCCCGGCGACGGCTTCCTGCTCGCCGGCCGCCTGGTCGCGCACAAGGCGCCGCTCGATGCGTGGCACGCCTGGCGCCGCTCGGCCGGTACGCTGACGCTGCGGGTCGCCGGCACCGGGCCGCTCGCGGGCGAGCTCGGCGGCGCACTGCTGCTCGGGTGGTTGCCGCCCGAGGCCTTCGCCCTCGAGCTGCGGCGGAGCCGCGCCTTGCTGCTCCCGGGTCGTTGGCAGGAGCCCTTCGGCATGGTCGGCGTCGAGGCCCTCGCGCAGGGAACGCCGGTGGTCGCCGCCGAGACCGGCGGCGTTGGGGAGTGGGCGGACGCCGGCTGCCTGCGAGTCGCGGCCGGCGACATCGGCGCCATGGCCGAGGCGATGGCGACCCTCGCCGGCGATCCCGCGGCGGCGCTCGCGCTCGGCGAGCAGGGCCGGGCGATGGTCGGACAGCGCTTCGCGCGGGGCCCGATCGAGGACCGGCTGCAGTCGCTCTACGCTGCGGTGGCGGCCGGCCACCGGCCACCCGAATCTCGACCGGCGAGCGGGTTTGTCGCGGGCAGGGCAGCGGGGTAGAGTAGCTCGACCGCGCCCGGGCGCGGCCGGCATGGAGGGCGAGTGAAAGGGTTGCGGGCATCGTGGCTGTGGCTGGCGTTGGCGGTCGTGATCGCGATCGCGATCGCCACGGCGGTCACGTGCCAGCGGGGCGGCGGCCGCGCCGGCCGCTCCGCGAGCCCCACCCCGGAGGTGGACGGACCGCTGCCGGCGCAGCCCGAGGTCGCCGCCTCCCCGACGCAGCCTCCGCGCCCCCTCCCGGTGGTCAGCGGTGACATCTTCTACCGGGAGCGGATCGTCCTCCCGTCCGACGCACGGGTGACGGTCCGGGTGGTGCGGCTCGGCCAGCGGGGCCCCTCGCGGCCGGTCATCGCCGAGGCTTCGGTCGCGCCGACGCGGCGTCTTCCGATCCCGTTCTCGCTGACCTGTGACCCGGCGTCGCTGGAGCCGGGCGCAGACTACGGCCTCGAGGTCACGATCTCGCGGAGGGGCAAGACCGAGTTCGCGACCCCGGAGCCGGTCCCCGTGCTCGCCGGCGGCCTGCCCACCACCGGGCTCAAGGTCCTGGTCCGTCGCACCCGCTAGGAGCGTGTAGGCAGAGGCCGGTGAGAAATGCGGGTCAGCGGATGAGGGCCTCCCACGCGGCAAGCCAGGCCGGCAGGGTCAGCACGCAGGCCGCATAGGCGACCAGCATCACGCTGCCCACCTTCTTCTCGTCGCCGCCATAGGTCCGGACCTGAAGGATGATGCCGACCGCGGGCGCGGATGCCGCCTCGAGCACGAAGAACCTGGCGAGCAGCGGGTCCGCCTGCTCGAGCCCGAGTGTCCGCACCGCGACCACTGTCAGCAGCGGGAGAATCCCGAGCTTGATCGCGAGCGCGCGGCTCGCGTCCCACAGGTGGGGCCGCAGCTGGAATGCCACCGAGCCGAGAACGGCGCCCAGCACCACCGTCGCCGAGGGCACCGCGGCCTGGCCGACCAGCTCGATGCCGTCGACGACCACGTTCGGGAGCAGGCGGCCGGCGCCGGACAGCGCGAGCACGGTGGCGGCGAGGTTGGCGACCAGCGGGGGGGTGATGAGTCCCTTCCAGCCGCCCGCGCGGACGCTGCCGGTCGACAGCGCCTTGCCCACGCTCCACAGCACGGCGTTGAAGCCGAGGATGAACAGGAAGCAGTACAGCGCGAAGCGGTCGAAGTCGGCGGGGTAGAGCGCGAGCCCCACCGGGAGCACGAGGTACCCGGCATTCTGCATGCTCGCGACCGCCAGCATGTCGCTCTTGGCCGGCAGCTCGCGCGAGAACGCCAGCGCGGCGACAGCCAGGCCGACCGCGGCCATCAGGATGCCGGCCAGCGGCATCGCCCACCACAGCGGGAAGGCCCTGGGGTCGAGCGTCGTGACAACGTTGCCGAAGATCAGGCACGGGAGGAAGAGCACGACGGTGACGTCGGAAAGGCCGGTGACGGCGCCCTGGCCGAGGACGCCGCGCCGGACCAGGAGCCCAGCCGCCGCGATGATCAGGAACACCTTGAGGATCGCGAGAAACGCGCCACCGAACGCGGCCAGGAACACCGTCACCGAGCTCCCTCCCGACGGGCCGGCGCATTGTAGCCGAGGCCACGGGATTGCTGTACCCTGTTGGCGGGACTCCCCCAGGATGGCTGATCGCGACGACGACGTCCGCGCACCGTCGCCACCGTTCCGCGTCGGAGAGTGGTGCGTCGAGCCCACCCTCAACGCGATCCGGTGCGGCGAGACCACGCGGCACCTCGAGCCGAAGGTGATGGATGCGCTCGTCGCCCTCGCCCGCAGCGGCGGCGGCGTGGTGACGAAGTCCGAGCTCACCGACGCGGTCTGGCAGCTCCCGTTCATCTCGGAGAACCGGCTGGTGGGGGTCATCGCCAGCCTCCGGCGCGCTCTCGGCGACGACGTCAACGAGCCCCGCTACGTGCAGACGATTCCGACCCGGGGCTACCGGCTGGCGGTGCCGGTCGAGTGGGACGGCGGCGAGGCGGCGCGCGAGCCGGAGCGGACGGCTCGCTTCACGCTCGAGACGGCCGACGAGACCTACCGGCTCCACGAGGGCGTCAACATCGTCGGGCGCGAGGCCGAGGCCGACATCCGCATCGCCTCGGACTGGGTGTCGCGGCGGCACGCCCGCCTCGAGGTCCAGGGAGAAAGCGTGGTGCTCGAGGACCTCGGGAGCAAGAACGGCACCTTCGTCAACAGTGGGTCCCTGACCGGGCGGGTGCAGCTTCAGGACGGGGACGAGATCCGGCTCGGACGGGCGGCGGTGGTGCTGCGGTTCCGCGCCTCGATCGCCGCGACGCGGACCGAGTCGCTCACGCCGACCGACCCGGCATAGCCGATGCCGCGGGGAGTGCCCCGCTACAATGAGCCGGGATGCCGACGAACGTCACCGCACAGTACCGCACGGCCGAGGCCGCGTTCCGGGCCGCCAAGACCATCGAGGAGCGCCGGTCGGCCCTCGAGGCGATGCTGGCCACGGTCCCCAAACACAAGGGGACCGAGAAGCTCCAGGCCGACATCAAGCGGCGGCTCGCCCGGCTGCGGCAGGAGGCCGAGCGCCATCCCGGCCACAAGGGGCACTCGGTTCACGTCGAGCCCGAGGGCGCGGCGCAGGTCGTCCTGCTGGGCGCCCCCAACGCCGGCAAGTCGTCCCTGCTGGCCGCGCTGACCCACGCCACGCCCAACATCGCCGACTACCCGTTCGCCACCACCAAGCCGCAGCCCGGGATGATGCGCTTCGAGGACGTCCAGATCCAGCTCGTGGACCTGCCGCCGATCACCGCGGAGCACATGGACCCGTGGCTGCCGAACGTGGTCCAGACCGCGGACGCGGCGGTCCTGCTGGCGGACCCGTCGAGCCGCGACACGCTGGCCGGGATCGAGGTCATCCGGGAGCGGATGGCCGCCGTCCACATACCGCTGGTGGGCGCGCTGCCGGAGGACGCCGAGGCACGCGAGCTGCCGCTACCGACGCTGCTCGTGCTCTCCAAGGCGGACCTCGCCGATGCCGGGGACCTCGAGATCCTCGAGGAGCTCTACGCCGGGGTCTTCCCGATCGTGCGATTCAGCGCCACCAAGCACATCGGCCACCAGCAGTTCAGGATCGAGCTGTGGAGGCTGCTGCAGCTGATCCGCGTCTACACCAAGCCGCCCGGCAAGAGGGCCGAGCGCAGCGACCCGTTCGTGCTCCACAGCGGCTCGACGGTGCACGACCTGGCCGACCGGATCCACGCCGACCTCTCCGAACGGCTGGCCTACGCGCGGGTCTGGGGAGGGAAGATCGACGGGCAGCGGGTGGCCCGCGAGTTTGAGCTGCGCGATCGCGACGTGGTCGAGCTCGCAACCTGATTCGCCTGGAAGCAGGCGAATCAGGATGCGCGCAGCGCCCTCGGTAGCGAGGGTCCGTCGTTGCTTGTCTTCTTCCTGTTGCTGTCTCTAGGATGCGCGCAGCGCATCCCGACGAGCGTGTTGGGCAGAGGCCAACTACAGCAACCTCAGCAGAAGCGCCCTCAGGGGCCTATGCCCGACAAGCTCCTAGTCGTCGACGAGGAAGAACTGGACGGTGGTGACGACCCGGATGGTCTTGAACTCGGGCGAGAAGGGGTCCCGGTCCTCGATCGAGAAGTAGCCCTGCTGGGCGTTGCGGATCCCGCCGACCCGGCTCTCCGAGTCCTCGGCGAAGCGCTCCGCGGCGGCGCGGGCGTCGCGGGTCGCCTCGGCGATCATCTCCGGCTTGATGGCGTCGAGGTCGGTGTACAGGTACTGGGTCTGGAACTCGTAGCTGCGGATCAGCGCCACGCCCTGCTTGACCAGCGATCCCGAGCGCTCCATCGCGGCGCGCGCGGCGTCGATGCGGCCGGTCCGGACAGTGACCGTTGCCTCGGCCGTGTAGCGCTCGAGGCGGCCCTGCTGGTCCATCATGCCCTGGGCGTGGCGGTCGGTGACCCGGGGCGCCGACACGTTGATCTCGTCGGCGGCGAAGTCGCCGGCCAGGAAGGCCGAGATCTTCGCTGCCCCGTCGTCGAGCCGCTGCTGCAGCGTCTCGAGGTCGTCGGAGGTGACCGAGTAGACGATCGGCCACAGCACCAGGTTCGCCGGCAGCTCGCTCTCGGACAGCCCCTTCACCGTCACGTAGCGGTCGGCAGCGCGGGCCTCGAGAAAGCCGTGACCGATGAAGTAGCCAGCGACGGCGACTCCGACGCCGATCAGGAGCCCGAGGATCGCGAACTCGAGCGTGCGCCGTTCCATGGCACCCCCCGTCGCGCCCGGCCGGCCGCCGGGCTCGTGCATCACGCCACTGTCAGAGGAACGTGGCAGGCCCACTCTACACGATTCAGGGGCGTGTAGAGCGCAGGCGCGGGCCCTTCCGGAATACGCGGGCGTGTGCTAGGGTTGCTGACCGCGGCGCGACCGTCCCCTGACCGTTCGCCGCCGCGACCCCCTGTCCACCTGGGAGACAGCCATGGAAGTGGGAATCCTGGGCCTTGCCGGGAGCGGCAAGACCACCCTGTTCAGCCTGCTCACCGGCAGCGGCAGCGCCCTCGCCGGTGGGGCTCGGCGCGACCAGGCCGCGGTCGGCATGGGGCGGGTGCCGGACCCACGCCTCGACCGGTTGAGCGAGATGTACCAGCCGCGCAAGATCACGCCCGCGATCGTGCGCTACGTCGACGTGCCGGCGGTGGGCGGCGACCGCCCGGGAGAGGCGTCCCTCAACATCCCCGAGCTGCGCACCATGGACGCGCTGCTGGTCGTCGTGCGCGCCTTTTCAAGCGACGCGGTGCCGCACCCCCTGGGTTCCGTCGACCCGGCCCGCGACCTGGCCCGGATCGAGGAGGAGTTTCAGCTCCAGGACCTGATGGTGGTCGAGCGGCGGATCGAGCGCCTCGAGAAGGACCTCGCCCGGCGCCGCGACCCGGAGCTCGCCGCCGAGCTCGAGCTGCTCCAGCGCTGCCGGCGCACCCTCGAGGACGGCCGGCCGCTGCGCTCCGAGGATCTCGACCGCGCCGAGCGGCTGCGCCTGAGGGGCTTCACCTTCCTGTCGATCAAGCCGATCCTGGCCGTGGTCAACGTCGGCGAGGATGCGATCGGGGCCGACCCGTTCGCCGACGCCCGCTGGCAGCGCTGGCTGGCGGAGCCCGCCACCGCCGCCACCAGCGTCTGCGCGACGCTGGAGCGCGAGATCTCCGAGCTCGAGCCGGCCGATGCGGCGGCCTTCATGGCCGAGCTCGGCATCGCCGACCGGGCGCTCGACCGGGTGGCGTGGGAGGCCTACCGGCTGCTCGGCCTGATCAGCTTCTTCACGGTCGGCGAGGACGAGTGCCGGGCCTGGTCGGTCCCGGCCGACACACCCGCCGTTGACGCCGCCGGCGCCATCCACTCGGACATCTCGCGGGGCTTCATCCGCGCCGAGGTGGTGCCCCACACCGAGCTGCTCGCGGCCGGGTCGCTGGCGGCGTGCCGCCAGCTCGGCACCCTCCGCCTGGAGGGCAAGGCCTACCCGGTGCGGGACGGCGACGTCGTCCACTACCGTTTCAACGTCTGAGGCACGCGCCGCGGTGGCGGCCGCAATCCGGCGCTGCCACGCCGAGCGTTCGGGGGTGCCGTGGGCCGAAACGAGATCGTGTTCGTCGTCAGCATCGTCATCGCCGGCATCATCCTGCTGGCGAGCGACCCGTCCTTCCTTGCCGGCCTGGTGGTTGCGCTGGCCGCCTTCACGGCGCTGTGGCTGGCGAGCCTGGCGCTGCGCGACGCCAGCATCGCCGACATCTTCTGGGGCCCCGGGTCCGTGCTGCTGGGGTGGCTCTATCACCTGATGTCCTCGCCCCGCACCGGCGTCGGTCTCTTGGTGTGCGTTCTGGCCACGGTGTGGGGCCTGCGGCTTGCCGGCCACATCGCGGTGCGCAACGCCGGTATCGGCGAGGACTACCGCTACCGCCAGTGGCGTGAGCGCAGCGGGCGAGCCTTCTGGTTGGTGTCCCTGTTCAAGGTCTTCCTGCTGCAGGCAGTCGTGCTGTGGGTCGTGTCGTCGCCGTTGCTGCTGGCGCAGGGCCCGGGCTTCGCCAGCCGGTGGCTGGCGGCCATCGGGCTCGGGCTGTGGCTGGCCGGATTCGCCTTCGAGACCGCAGCCGACTGGCAGCTGCTCGCCTTCAGGCGCGACGGCGCCAACCGCGGCCGCGTGCTCAGCACCGGGCTGTGGCGGCTGAGCCGGCACCCGAACTACTTCGGCGAGGCGGTGCTGTGGTGGGGGATCGGCCTGATCGCGGCGTCCGCCGGTGGACCGCTGGCGCTCATCGGTCCGGCCGTGCTCACCTGGACGCTGGTCAAGGTCTCCGGCGTCGCCATGCTCGACCGCGAGCTGGTCGGGCGCCGTCCCGGCTACGCCGAGTACATCGCGAGCACGCCGGCCTTCCTCCCGTTCCGACTCGGGCCCCGCCGCCGCGCGTAGGAGCGTGTGGGGCGCCGGCCACCCCCACAACCCGAATCCAGCAGCGCGCCGAGGAGCCTGTGCCCTGCCCACTTCTCGACACAGCCCGCGTTTCTCGCCGACCTCCTGTGGAACCGCTCGCCGGTCGACTTCACCTCGATTCAGGAGGGCGGCGGGACATGCGGGCTAGGGGACGACGAGGACCAGCGGGCCCCGCTCGTCCCGCAGCCGGACCGCGGTGCTCGTGATTTCCTCGACCGTGAAGCCCTCGATCGTGCTGCCGACCCTCAGATCCATGCCGTTGATGCGGGCGAAGGGGTCGGTGGGACGGGCCACGATGAAGTCGAGGACCAGGGTGGCGTAGTCGAGGTCGGCCTGGATGTGGAAGACCCTGTCCTCGCCCGGCCGGCCGGCGGCGCGCGGGGGCTGCGACCGGTGCACAGGCGCTTCGGGAGTCACCGGCGGCTCCGCCTCCGGGGCGGTCTGCCCCGCCGGCAGGCTCGAGATCGCGGGCGCCTGCGGCCCTTGGCCCGGCGTCTCCGGCTCCGGTGTCGCCGGTCCGGCAGTCGGCGCCGGCGTCGGCGCCGGCGTGGGTTGGATCTCGGCGAGTCCGGGGATGGCTGCGGCGGCGGTCGAAGCAGGGGAGACGGCGGCCGGCGCGGGTGGCACCGGGCCGCTCCGGGCGCCGAGCCAGAGCCACATGCCGATGCCGGCCGCGGCGCCGGCCGACACGGCCAGGGCGCCGAGCAGGATGCCGGTCCCGAGGCCGTGGCGCCGCCGCCGGCCGGTCAGGCCGCGGGCGTACGCGACGCCTCGAGCATCCTCTTCGTCCGGCTCGCGCCGCGCCTTGCGCAGGGCCTCGTGGATCAGGCTCATCGGCGGCCGCCCTCCAGCTCGCGGATCCCGCGGCGGATCTGCCGCCACCCCAGGTGGTCGCGGCCCTCGACGTAGCCGACCAGCAACGCCTTGTCGCAGACCGTGTTGATGAGGCGCGGAACTCCGCCGGAGTAGCGGTGGATCGCGCGCAGCGCCGCCGGGCTGAAGGTCGGCCGGCCACGCGACCCGGCGACGGTGAGGCGGTGCAGGATGTAGTCCTCGGTCTCGGAGCGCCCGATCGGCCCCAGGTGGTAGCGCACGGTGATGCGCTGGCGCAGCTGGCGCAGGCGGGGGGAGTCGAGCTTGCGGCGCAGCTCGGGCTGGCCGACCAGCACGATCTGGAGCAGCTTGCGGTCCTCGGTCTCGAGGTTGGACAGCAGCCGGACCTCCTCGAGCAACTCGTCGGACAGGTCCTGGGCCTCGTCCAGGATCAGGACCACGCAGGTGTCGGAGCTGGCGCGCTCGAGCAGGAAGTCATTGAGGCGCTGGAGAAGGCGGACGCGGTCGTTGCCCCGGTCGTCGAGGTCGAGCTCGCGCAGGATCGAGCGCAGGAGCTGGGAGCCGGTCATGATCGGGTTGAGGATCAGGGCCGTCGCGTACTCGTCAGGGCTCTTGTCGAGCACCGCGAGGACCGCCCGGCAGATCGTGCTCTTGCCCGCTCCCACCTCGCCGGTGATCTGGACGAAGCCCTTGCGCTGGGCGATCCCGAACAGGATGTGCTCGAACGCCTCGCGGTGCCGGTGGCTGAAGTACAGGTACTTCGGGTCCGGCGTGATGCTGAACGGCGTCGCAGTCAGCTCGTAGAAGCTCTCGTACATGGTGACACTGCCGTCGCGTCGCGGCGGCGGCCGGCAGACCTCGATTGTACGCTTCAGTCCTCAGCCGGGCAGCCGCTTCGAGCTGACCATCCGGTAGCCGATCACGTCGAGGTCCTGCCCGGTGACCAGGGCGTCCCCGCGCGATGGCGTCAGCGACATCTTCCACTTGTAGAGACCCGAGAAGAACTCGCTGATCCTGCCGACGAGGTGGTCGAAGGCGCCGCTCATCTCGTAGCGGAGGGCGTCCTCCTCGCTGTCCCAGATCGTCACCGACAGGGCCCGCGAACGGGTCTTGAAACCCTCGGCAAGGAAGACGGCCCGGCAGCCCGGGGTGGCGAGCAGAGCCGGCACCACCTCCGCGTTGTACCTCTCGCGGAGCGCGCTGAACCGGCCGGGCTCGACGCGGAGGACGACGATCCGCAGGAACTGCCGCGGTGGCGCGCCCTCCTTCTGGGGCCCCGACAGAGCGGCGATCTCGACCGGGAACGACTCCACCTCGGGGTCCTGGAGGGGCGGCGGCTCCTCGGTGGGGTCGCCCTTGAGGTGGGCGCGCCACTCGGAGACCTCGGAGAAGAACTTGTCGCTGGCGTCGAGCAGCTTGTCGTAGAGCCCGCTGGACTCGTAGGCCGCGGCGGCCTCCTCGCTGGTCCACAGGGTCAGGGAGAGGCACTCGTCGTCCTTGCCCGTGGTCTCGAGCAGGCTCGCGAACAGGCAGCCGTCGGTCTTCTGCAGCGCCGGGATGATGTCGGCTTCGTAGAACTTCCGGAAGTCGGCGACCCGCTCACGCTCGAGAATCAGCCTGACGAAGCGCATGTGCATGGCACTGACCCCCCTGGTGCGGCTCTGTCGTCGCGCGGCAGATCGAGTCGCACTCGATCAACATATTGGTCCCGGGAAGGGGATTCGTCAATCCTGAAGCCCGGTTAGACTGGTCGCGGCCATGACGCGCATCGACGACATCCTCCAGGGCGAGCTGCTCGGCTCGAGCTTCGACTGCGAGTGCGGCCGGCGCCACCACGTCCCGACCCGGGTGGTCGATGCCGAGCCGGGGGCGATCGATCGCGTGCCCCCGGTCCTGGGCGCGCTGGTCGAGGCGAAGAGCGCCCTGGTGGTCGCCGATCGCCGCACCTGGGCGGCGGCCGGGGAGCGGGTGAGCGCCGCCCTGGGCTCGCTGATCGCGACCGACCACGTGCTGCTGGGGGACAGCGCCGACGGCCAGCTCCATGCCTCGGTCGCGGCGGTCCACCGTCTCGAGGCCGCGACCGGCGACGCCTTTGACGTCTACGTCGCGGTCGGCAGCGGCACGGTCAACGACATCACCAAGGAGCTGGCTCACCGCCGCCGGCGGCCCTATGTCGTCGTGGCGACCGCCGCCTCGATGAACGGCTACACCTCGTCGATCGTCGCCCTGATCGACCGCGGGCTCAAGACGACCAGACCGGCCACGCCCCCGCTCGCGGTGGTGGCAGACCCGCAGGTGCTCGCCGCCGCGCCGCTCGAGCTGACCCTGGCCGGGCTCGGCGACCTGGTGTCGAAGCCCTACTGCGGCTGCGACTGGTGGATCTCGTCGCTGGTCACGGGCGAGAGCTTCTGCCCGCAGCCGCAGCGGATCCTCTCCGCGGCCTTCGAGAGCAGCCTGGCGGCGCTGCCACGGCTCGCCCGCCGCGACCCCGAGGCGGTCGCCCTGCTCGCCAAGCTGCTGGTGGTCTCCGGCATGACGATGACGATCGCGGGCAGCTCGAGCCCGGCCTCGGGAGGCGAGCACCTGCTGTCCCACTACTGGGACATGATGCGCTCGCGAGATGGCCGGCCGCTCGGCCTCCACGGCGCCCAGGTCGGGGTCGCTTCGCTCGCCATGGACACCCTCTACGCCAGGGTCCTCGACTCCGACTTCGGGCGGGCCGGCTTCGTGCCGAGCCCCCTCGCCGGGGCCGAGGACGAGCTGCGCGAGACCTTCGGCTCGCTCGCCGAGGCGGTGTGGCCCGAGTGGCGCGCCAAGCTCGCCCGCCGCAGCGAGCGCGACCTCGAGGTGCTGCAGGCGAACGAGGCCGCGATCAAGGCCGAGATCACCGGGGTGCTGTCCGTCGGCCGCAAGGTACGTGCGGCGCTGGCGGGCTGCGGCGCGCCGATGTGGGCCGCCGACCTCGGCATCACGCGCGAGGAGCTGGCGGCGGCGCTGCGCCACGGCCGCAAGATCCGCAACCGCTACACGGTGCTCGACGTGGCTTCGGAGCTCGGCCTGCTCCAGGCCTTCGGGGCCGCGTACCCGGACCGGGAGGAGGCTGCGCCCGCGCCATGAGCGACCGCTTCGTGCTCGTCGACGCCCACCGCGGCGCCTCCGCCTGGTGCCCGGAGAACACCCTCGCCGCGTTCGAGGCGGCGATCGCGTCCGGCGCGGACAGCGTGGAGCTCGACGTCCAGCTGTCCGCCGACGGGGTCGCGGTGGTGATCCACGACGACACCGTCGACCGCACCACCGATGGCTCGGGCGCGGTGGCGCAGCTGACCGCCGCCGAGCTCACCGCCCTCGACGCCGGCACCTGGAAGTCGCCGTCGTTCCGGGGCCAGCGGATCCCGACCCTGGACCAGTGCCTGTGGCTGCTCGCGGGCACGGTCCGCGTCAACATGGAGCTCAAGGCCAGCGACCCGCGCCTCGCCGCGATCGCGGTGGCGGCCATCGAGGAGCGCGGGCTTCACGATCAGGTCATCGTCTCGAGCTTCCACCTCGAGCTGCTGGCGGAGGTCGCCGAGCGGCTGCCCGAGGTCTGGATCCACCACTTCCTCGAGCGCGAGCCGCCCCCCGACTTCTTCCGGCGCGACGCGAGCTGCGTCGACAGCGTCGGCGTCGCCAAGGACTACGTCACCGAGCAGGCGGTGGCGTGGTTCCGCGCCGCCGGCCGGCCGACCTGGGTGTGGACGGTCGACGACCCCGGCGCGGCGGTCCGCTTTGCGGCCATGGGCGTGCAGGCGGTCACTAGCAACGACCCGGCCGGCATCCTTGCCGCCCTCGCCGAGGCCGGCTTCCGGGAAGGTCCGCCGCCCGTTCTCGGTTGATGCCACCGTCGGCCGCGGGAGCCTTGCCGGCGGCACACTGCGCCCGCCCGCGGCGCTTGCGGCTTTCCGCAATGAGAAACGATTGATTTTGTGAAATCAATGAAATATCATTGCGTCGAGAGGGCCCCGTGACCGAGTGCTTCCTGCTGCTCGTCGACGTGAAGGGATCGACAGGTCTCACCCCACGGGTTGCCGAGCGCGTGTTCGGCACGCTCGAGGAGCGTCTTGCCGGCCTGAGCCGTCGGCTCGACCCGGCCCCGGTGCTCGGGCTGTCGATCAGCTACGGCGACGAGGTGGCCGGCCTGTTCGACACCCCGGTCCACCTCTACAGCGTCGTCGACCAGGTTCGCGACTGGCTGCACCCCGAGGCGGCGATCCGCTTTGTCGCCGCCCGCGGGAGCATTGGGCGCTTCTCCCACGACATCCGGCAGGTGGGAGGCGAGGTCTTCAAGCGCGCCGACGATGCGGTCCGCGCGATCAAGAAAGAGCGCCGTTTCTGCAGGTGGCTGATCGGTGATGCCACCACCAACGCCGCGCTCGACGCCCTCACCGAAATGAGCAACGCAGTGCTCGAGGACATGACGGTCTACCAGCGCGAGGTCTACCGGCTGCTCGCCTCCGGCCTCAGCCAGGCCGAGATCGCCGGCAGGATGCGCAAGCACCGCCAGTCGGTGTCGGACGCCGTCAGGCGGGGCCACGCCGAGCTCGTTCTCGAGGCGGCCGCTGCCATTGGCGGCCTGCTTCACGCGATTCCGTCAATGAGAAGCGATGGATTCCAGAAACTCAATGAGAAATGATTGACATTGCAGTCTTCGCCGGGTTCTTCATCGTCTCTTTCGTCGTCGCCACGCTGCTGATCCGGCTGGGCGTGCCGCGCCTGCAGTCGGACAGCGCCAAGAGCGCGCCGCTTCCGGAGAGCAGGTCGCGGCGAGCCTTCGACCTCAGGTCGACCGGGTTCTGGATCGGGTTCTTCGAAACGCTGCTGGTGTTCGTCCTGGTGGTGCAGGCGGAGTTCTCGGCGCTCGCGATCATCATCGGGGCCAAGGAGTTCGTCCGCAAGGACCAGATCGTCGAGAACCCGTCGTACTACCTGCTCGGCACGCTGGTCAACCTGTCGGTCGCCGTCTTGTCGGTGCTCGCTGCCAAGGCGATCCTGACGACGCTGTGAGCGGCTGGCTGCGCGCAAGCCCGCCACGCCGCGGCCCTCCGGCTCAGCCCACCGTCACGATGCCGAGGAAGCCGTCCACCGTCAGCCGGTCGCCGGTCGCGATCTGCCCGATCATTCGGTTTCGTCTCAGGAGGACAGCCCGTGAGATCGGGAACGGGAACGGGAATGGGAACGGGGACGGGAAAGGGACAGGTCAGCTCAACCAGCCGATCCGCCAGTGATCCCAGTCCTCGAGCTCGCGCCAGCGCAGGGTGCGGACCGCGCGGGTGAGGATCGCCTCGATCTCGACCTCATCGGTCGGCCGGCCTTCGGCGTCCCGCACCCAGTCGCGCACGACGAAGTGCTTCTCGCGGTTTTCAGCGCGCACCGCCGTCCACTTGGATCCCGGCAGCTTGTTCCGGTTGACGGGGTTGCGGCCCCTCATCCGGGCCGCCTTCCGGGCCGGTCCTCCGGCCGCAGCACCTCCCCCCGGCCGAGGGTCTCCGCCACCCAGCGGTGGACCTCCCGGTCGGCGTCGAGCCGGGCCGCCGATCGCGCGACGAGCGCGTTCATGACGACCCGCATCCGCGGATTGGACTCGAGCCTGCCGCGCTGGCGGTCGAGGAAGGCCCAGTACAGATTCGAGACCGGGCAGTCCCGCTTCGGGTCGAAGGCGCAGCCGGCGCAGTAGTCGCTCATCCGGTCGATGTAGGCGGCGCCGCAGAGGTAGGGCTTGGTGGTCATCAGCGGCCCGGTGGCGAAGGTACCCATGCCGAGCACGTTCGGCTCGACCACCCAGTCGTAGGCGTCGGTGTAGGCGACCCAGAACCAGTCGGCGAGCTCGCGCGGCGAGACGCCAAGGAGGGTGGCGATGTTGGCGAGCACCATCAGGCGAGTGATGTGGTGGCTCCACCCCTCCCGCCACACAGCCGCCACCACCCGGTCGAGGCAGGCCAGGCCGCTCGGACGGCCCCAGTAAGCGACCGGGAGCGGCCGTGAGGCCTCGAGGTGGTCCGGCACGGCGCCGCCGTCGCTGCCGTCAACCGCGTTTTGCCGATCCCAGCTCGCCCCGGACCAGCGCGACCAGCCGCCGTCGCCGGGACGGTCGGCGGTGCAGAGCACCGTGCCCGGCACGCTGCGGAAGCCATCGGTCGCCTCGTGAACGTGGTGGACGAACTCGCGCCAACCGAGCACCTGCCGGATGAAGCCCTCCTTGCTCGCGAGCGGGAGGTCCGAGCCCACCACGTCCCGCACCACCTCGGCCGGAAGCAGGCGGTGGAGGTTGAGGAGGGCCGAGATCCGGGTGTGAAAGAGGCCGCTCGAGGCCGCCGACATGGCGTCCTCGAAGGGGCCGAAGTCGTGCAGGCACTCCCGGCGGGCCCACGACCACAGCCGCTCGGCGTCCCGCCGCGTGGCGGGCAGCGATCCGAGGTCGAGGGAGCCCGGGTGGCGCGTGAAGGAACGCTCGACGAGCTCGCCAACCTCGACGGTCACCTCGTCGGGCTGGAAACGCGGCGGCTCGGGCGCGGGTGGATCTCCTGGCCACGGCCGGCGGTTGTCGGCGTCGTGGCTGAGCCTCCCTCCGAGCGGCTTGCCGCTGTCCATCAGGATCCCTGTGCGCCGCCGCACCTGGCGGTAGAAGGAGTCCATTCGCCACGGCGGTCCTCCGCCGCGGCGGCTCGCGTCGAGATCCTGGCGGGTCGTCAGCCAGCCCTCGTGCGGGATCTCCACCAGCGCGCCGGCGGCCACGAGGGGGGCGAGGTCCACCCGGAGCTCGCGCTCGGCCGGGCGCATGACCCGGACTGGCCCGAGCTCGCGCGCCAGCGGCTCGAGGGCCGTGCGGTAGGGCCCGGCGGCAACCACGTGACGGACCGCGACGCCGCGGCCGGCCTGCTCGAGCGCGAAGTGGCGCAGGTTGGCGAGCACCAGGGCCAGCCTCTGGCGGTGGTTGGGCCGCCGGTCCGCCTGCCACGGGTTCTCGACGAGGATGATGCCGAGCTCGCCGGGATCCTCGACCGCCAGCGGGCCGATGCGGTCCGACAGCTGGTCGCACGGCACGAACAGCCAGCGGCGACCGGCGGGGTCGGTCTGACGGTCGGCGAGCGCAGTCGAGAAGTGGCTTCCCGCCATGGTCGAGCTCTCCGTTCGCTGTTCTTCGAAGGGACCATCCCCTCACACCACAGAAGGACCGCTCCACCAATTCCTGCAACGTGGAATGCTCCGCGCCTGATGTCCCGGTTGTTCACCACGTCCACTCGCCGCTTCCACGGGCGGCACGATGGCGGAGAACGGCGTCTATGCGGTGCTCGGTGCGGCCGGCGGGATCGGATCGGCGTCGACGGCGGCCTGTCCACCGTCAGAGGCAAGGCGAGCGCCTAAGGCTGCGAGGCAGGTTGCTGCGGAGGCTCATGGAAGACGCCGCGCCGTACGCGGGCACGGGAACGGGAACGGGAACGGCAACGGGCAGGAGGGGAAAGAGTACCCAACCGCCTATTTCTTCGCTCCAACACCCGTCGTGATCAGCAGGGTCTTGGTGTCGAGCAGGATGTTGAGGTTCTTCTCGACCATCTGCTGGCGGTCCTTCAGCACCTGCAACCGGACCTTGGCGTCGAGCGGCTCGAGCCGGAAGGCGAGGTCGACGTGCTCCTCGAAGGTGTCCGCCGGCGGCGGCAGGTGGCCGGGCTTGGCCTGCGGCCCGTCGCGGTGCGTCCGGCACGCCATCCACAGCTCGGCGCCGACCTCGGCGGCCAGGGCGCGCAGCTCGCCGATCATCACGGTGTCGGCGCCGACGTCCTCGATCCGGTCGAGGATGATGACCTGGGGCTTGAACTCCATCGACTCGCGCAGCAGCTCGAGCGCATTGCGCAGCCGCGCCACCGAGAACGAGCGCCCGACGTAGGTGTGGATGTGCCGCCGCTTCTCGATCTCGAGCTGGACCGGGGCCCACAGCTCGAGCTTCTTCTCGCGCCGCAGCATCTCGGTCAGCAGGTCGTCGTACCAGGAGCGGACCTTCTCGACGGTGCGCTCGAGCGAGACATGCAGCACCTGCTGCCCGGACAGCAGGGCGTCGATGCCGATCCCGACCAGGAAGGCGGTCTTGCCGACGCCGGCGCGGGCCATCACCACCGCCAGCCGGCCCGGCCCCGGGCCGGGATGGCCGTCGCGCTCGAGCAGGGTCCGCGGCGAGCGGCGCAGGGCGATCATCAGCTCGGTCATGATTCGTCCTCCTCGACCAGCTTGCTCTTGTACGTCTTGAGCAGCTCGTCGGACACCTCGCGCGGCGCCTGCGCGTAGCGCGCGAACTCCATCGTGAACTCGGCCTTGCCCTGGGTCGCGGAGCGCAGGTCGGTCGAGTAGCCGAACATCTCGGCCAGCGGGACCTCGGCGTCGACCCGGGCGAAGCCGCCGTCCTCGGTCGAGCCGAGCACGTTGCCGCGGCGCTGCATCAGCGTGCGGTACACCGCGCCCTGGAACTCGGACGGGCCCTCCACGGAGACCTTCATCACCGGCTCGAGGATCCGCGGCCCGGCCTTGCGGTAGGCCTCGCGGAAGGCGGTCCGGGCGGCGATCTGGAAGGCCATGTCCGAGGAGTCGACGGCGTGTGAGTTGCCGTCGGTGAGCACCGCACGCACCCGGACGATGGGGAAGCCGATCAGGCGGCCCTTTTCGATCGCCGAGCGGAAGCCCTTGTCGCAGGCCGGGATGTACTCGGTCGGGATCGAGCCGCCGTAGATCTCGTTGACGAACTCGTAGTCGCCCTCCTCGAGGGGCTCGATGTAGCCGGCGACCTTGGCGTACTGGCCGGAGCCGCCGGTCTGCTTCTTGTGCACGTACTCGAAGTCGGCGCGGCGGGAGATCGCCTCGCGGTAGGCCACCTGGGGGGCGCCGGTCTCGACCTCGGCCGAGTACTCGCGCTTCATCCGCTCGACGTAGACATCGAGGTGGAGCTCGCCCATGCCGGAGATGATGGTCTCGCCGCTCTCCGGATCGAGGGTGACCCGGAAGGTCGGGTCCTCTTTGGTGAAGCGGTGGAGGGCCTTGGACATGTGGTCCTGGGCCTTCGAGTCGACCGGCTTGACCGACAGCGAAATCACCGGCTCGGGCACGTACATCGAGGTCATGGCGAGGCGCGGCCCATCGCCGACGAATGTGTCGCCGGAGTGGCAGTCGATGCCGAACAGGCCGACGATGTCGCCGGCACCCGCCCGGGCGATGTCCTCCATCTTGTCGGCGTGGACCCGGACCAGGCGGCCGATCTTGGTCTTCTTGCCGGTGCGGGTCTGGATCACGGTGTCGCCCTTGGCGAGCGTCCCCTGGTAGACCCGCAGGAAGGTGAGCTGGCCGTAGCGGCCCTCGTCGAGCTTGAAGGCGTAGGCGACGGTCTGCCGGGCGGGGTCTGCGGCAAGCTGGACCACCGCGTCGCCGGAGTCGAGGTCGACCGCCTCGATCGGCACCTCGGCGGGGGAGGGGAGGAAGTGGTTGACGGCGTCGAGCAGCGGCTGCACGCCCTTGTTCTTGTAGGCCGACCCGACCAGCACCGGGGTCAGCTCGAGCGACAGGGTGCCCTTGCGCACCGCCTCCCGGATCAGCTCCGGCGTGGCGCGGTCTTCGAGCGCCGCCTCGAGCAGCTCGTCGGAGAAGAGGCTGGCAGCGTCGATCAGCTCGGCGCGCCGCGCGTGGGCGAGGGCGAGCATGTCGGCCGGGATCTCGGCCTCCTCGACGACCTCGCCGTTCTCGCCGCGGAAGTAGAGCGCCTTCATGTCGATCAGGTCGACGACCCCCTCGAACTTGGCCTCCAGCCCGATCGGCAGCTGGAGCAGGACCGGGTTGTGGCCCAGCTTGTCGTGCAGCGCCGCCGCCACCCGGTCCGGGTTGGCGCCGGAGCGGTCGCACTTGTTGACGAAGGCGATGCGGGGCACCTTGTAGCGCTTCATCTGGCGGTCGACGGTGATCGACTGCGACTGGACCCCGGCCACCGCGCACAGCACCAGCACGGCGCCGTCGAGCACCCGCAGCGAGCGCTCGACCTCGATCGTGAAGTCGACGTGGCCGGGGGTGTCGATGATGTTGATGTGGTGGTTGCCCCACTCGACATGGGTGGCGGCCGACGTGATCGTGATCCCGCGCTCGCGCTCGAGTTCCATGTGGTCCATGGTCGCGCCCACGCCGTCCTTGCCCCGGACGTCGTGGATCGCGTGGATCCGCTGGGCATAGAACAAGATGCGCTCGGTGAGCGTGGTCTTGCCCGAGTCGATGTGGGCGGAGATCCCGATGTTCCGGATCCGCTCGATGTCTGCGATCATGGTGCTCTCGTCCCGCGCCGGTCTACACGGCGGCGCTCGCTTTCTCGGCGTGCGGGGTCGACGACCCGGGCTCGACAACCCGCTGCTGCGCCTGGATCTTCCCTCGCGGCGCCGGCTCCCCGGGCATCGAGGGCGCACAATACTGTACAACTCGGCCGTGGTGGCGTCAATTTCGCCAGCCCAATGACGGTGGTTGGGCGCGATCTCGAATGCCGGTTGACATCTTCCCGGCCCGGAACTTGGGCGTGCGGTACGGCCGCCGCGAGTGGCGGCGGGTCGGGCGATTTGTTAGTGGAGCGGCCAGGCGCGACCGTTGTTCACGCACGACACAACGCTGTCCCGGCAGCACCGGGATGTGCTCCTGGGGCGAGAACGACGAACCTATCCCAGCCTGTGACCTTGACTGCTGACAAAAACGACATAATGTGGTATTTTAGCGGAACCCGAGGAGGTCTCTGCTCAGGAGGAGATCAGGTAGGTTTCGGCGCGATGGCATTGGTGCCGCCGTCGTTTGCCGGTCGCGAGGCGAGTTGGTGAGCGTCCACAAACCATCCGCACGACATCAGTCGTCCATTCCCGGCGTCCGTCGACCGGACGCCGCAGCGGGGGCCTATCCGCCCGTTTCTCGAAGGAGGCTGGCGATGAAGATTCGATCCCGTTCATCGATCGCAGTCGGCTTTGCCGCGGTGCTGGCCATCGTCTGCCTCGGCGCTCTCATCGGCTCGCCACCGGCCCACGCGCAGGCGCCGCAGATGGTGGACGCCAAGGCGCTGCCGGGGGTGGTGACCGGGCCCTATGAGGTCGCCGTCGGCGACGTGCTGGAGATCAACTTCTTCAAGGCGACCCAGATGAGCACCACCCGCACGGTCGGGCCGGACGGCGAGATCTACCTGCCGCTGGTCGGCAGGGTGGCGGTCGCGGGCCGCACCGTCGACGACGTCACCGAGGAGCTCAACACCCGCTACGGCGAGGAGATGGTCAACCCCCAGATCACGGTCAGCGTGCAGGGGTACTCGGGAATGAAGGTCTACGTCGGCGGCGAGGTCAACTTCCCGGGGATCCGCGAGTATCGAGGCGGACTGACCCTGGTTCAGGCGATCATGGATGCCGGCAGCTTCAAGTCGACCGGCCGGTAGAAGGAAGTGGTGCTGATCCGGAAGGCCCCGGACGCTCCTCCTGTTGGCACCGTTGTCGACTGCAAGGCGATTCTGCGCGGGTACCAGATCGACAACGACGTTCCGCTCGCGCCGTACGACGTCATCTACGTGCCGCGCAAGCACATCGCCGATCTCAACCTATTCGTCGAGCAGTACATCAACGCGAACATCCCGCGCGTGGAAGGTTGGTACTGGTGGTTCGACAACGAGTAGTCGTGCCTCCGGAGTGCGAGAGGAGGACGGCCGTCGCACGTGGGGGCGTCTGCGGGGCCGGGGCATCACAGTCCGTCTCGCGGCAATCCCGTGTGGCGGGGCCGCTTCTGCACTCGCCGGTTCGTGCCGCTTTTGGGGTGAGCTGCAGCTCCGTCTCGGATGAGGGGCGGTGACGGCGATGGCGGCTCAGGAAGGGCTCGGCGGCAGGGAGTGGGGGACGAGCCTCTCGCTGCGGGACCTACTCACCGTCGTGTTCAAACGGCGGTGGCTGATCGTGGCCATCACAGCCGCCGCGGTGGCCGTGGCAGTCTCCGTCTGCCTCCTTCTTCCCCCGTCCTATGAAGTTGCCGCCACTCTGCTGGTGAGCAGGGCGCGCGCCGAGGTGCCGCTGGCGCCGACCGACTCCACGCAGGCCATCGCCGGCGCGATCGACGAGAAGGAGCTCAACTCCGAGGTCGAGATCCTCCGGAGCCGGAAGCTCATTGAGGAGACTCTCGAGATCGTTGCGCGTGACGGATCACGTCCGGGAGAGACAGAGGGGGGGCGGAGCGGGGAAGCAGGGGCCGGTTCGCCTGCCGTCCGTTCCAGGTTCGACAGAATCAGGCGGTCCCCAGCCGATCAGACGGTTGCGGGCGTTCATGCAAGCCTCGACGTCACCGCGATTCGCAAGTCCAACATCATCCGCGTCGGTCTGGTGTCCGGGGACCCCGAGTGGGCGACCCGATTCGTGCAGACTCTGACCGAACGCTACATCCAGCAGCGCGTCGAGCGATACCAGTCGCAGCAGGTCGTTGCGTTCTTCGAGGAGCAGATGCGGGGCGCCGAGGCGCGACTGCGGCAGAGTGAGGAAGCGCTCGAGGAGTTTTCTGGGATCGCTGGATTCACCATCACCAAGGGTGGGCCAGGCACGGACTCGCTGGCAAGCCAGAAAGCGCTGATTCTGAATCGTCTCGCGGAGCTGCGGAACGAGCTCGCTGACGCGGGGACGAGAGTGCAGGAGCTGTCGAGCCAGATAGGAAACCTCACGGCTCGGCTCGCACAGGAGCCGGAGCGGCTCGCGAGTCCGAACCGTGTATTCCGCGGCCCCGAGGGCGAGGTGATCGAGCAGCGGCTCGCCGAGCTGCGGCTGGAGAGGGACGCGCTCCTCCAGGACTTCAAGCCGGACAGCCGCTACGTTCGAGACATCGACACGCAGATCCAGCTCGCGGAAGCGCGTCTCGCGGAGGTGCGGGCGCAGGTCGACACCATCGACGGCACCGAGGCCAATCCTCTTCATCAGGAGCTGAAGGGCGAGCTGCTTCGAGCCGAGGTCGAGCGCGACGCGACGCGCGCTCGCTATCGTTCCCTCTCGGAGCAAGTAGATCGGTACCAGGGAAACCTCGACGCTCTCAACAAGAATGCGTTTCAGCTCGAAAACCTCCAACGCGAAGCGCGGGCTGCTGAAGAGGAGTACCTGCTGTATCGCAAGAAGGTCGAGGAAGCGCGCATTTCTGCGGCAATGGATCAGCAGCGACTCATCAATGTGACGGTCGCAGAGCCGGCCCAACCGCCCCTCGCCCCGGTCGGGAGGGGGCTCACGATGGTCATGGTACTTGCCCTTCTCGGCGGCCTGCTCGGTGGGCTGGTCGCGGCGTTCGGGACGGAGCTCTACCTGGATCGCTCGTTCACCACCGGCGAGGACATGGAGCGCAGGATCGGCCTCGTCCACTTGGCGTCGATCCCAGAGGAGTTGTGATGGCCCCGTGCTGTCTCTTGATTCCGCCTACGTGCCCGCTGCGAGGCGCCGCCGCGCCCCGCGGCGAGCCGTCGCAGCGGGTGAGGTAGGCGGAATGTACGAACGCTTTTTCGGCCTCTCGTGCAACCCGTTCGGCATGACGCCCGACCCGCGTTTCCACTTTCAGAGCGCTTCCCACAGGGAGGCGCTGGCTGCGCTGGCCTATGCGGTGAACGAGCGCCGCGGCTTCATGACCCTGGTGGGCGAGGTCGGCACCGGCAAGACGACCCTCATCAACACCTTGCTCGAGCAGCTCGACCGGGCGATGGTCACGATCCAGGTGAGCCACACCACGGTCGACCGTGAAGAGCTGCTGCGGATCATTCTCCATCAACTTCACGCGGCGCAGGGATGGGGAGTCGGCATTGGCCGCGACCCCGGAGCCGGCGAGGCGGCCCGGCTGGCCGAGCTGTCACGCATCGAGCTGGTCAACGAGTTCAACTCCTTCGTGACCGGGCAGTTCATGTCCCATCGGCCGCCGCCGCTGCTGATCATCGACGAGGCCCAGAACCTGTCGGTCGAGGTGCTCGAGGAGGTGCGGCTGCTGACCAACCTCGAAGGGCCGCAGCAGAAGCTCTTGCAGGTGCTGCTCGCCGGCCAGCCCGAGCTCGAGGCCCATCTGCTCAAGCCCGAGCTGCGGCAGCTCCGGCAGCGGATCGCGGTCAACGCGTTGCTCGAGCCGCTCACCCTCGACGACGCGATCGAGTACATTGCGCACCGGTTGCGGGTTGCCGGGTGCCCGAAGCAGGAGCTGTTCCGGCGGGCTGCTGTCGAGTCGATCTGGTCCGCGTCCGAGGGCTTCCCCAGGACCATCAACGTGCTGTGTGACCAGGCGCTTGTGGCGTCCTTTGCCCTGGGCATGCGGCAGGTCGACGCGACGCTCGCACAGGAGGTCATCGAGGACGTGCTCTGCCTGAGCACGGAGAAGCTGAAATTCCGCAAGCCCAAGCCGTACGTGGTGTCCAACATCGAGTCCGGCGTGGCGTCCAAGGCCCCGGCGCCGGCCGTTGGGCCGCCCAAGAAGCCCGGGGGCGCCCGGTGAGCAGGTTCTACGAGGCGATGAAGCGCGCGCTCGAGCAGCAGGCCGAGCCGCGCAAGGGCGGAGCGGACGACTACTCACAGCCGACCGAATCGGCGCCTCAGAAAGTACCGTCCCTCGCCGTGCCCTTTGACCCGGACGCCACCACGCCGGTGCGCCGGGACCCCTTGGACGAACTCGAGAACTATCTCCACGCGATGCCGGTGTCGGGCACTCTGCCGGTGGAGGCACCACCTTCACCCGTTCCGCTCCGGCTCGCGGAGCCGCCCTCCTACGCCGAGTCGCGCCCGTCGCACCCGTCCTACGAGCGGATCATCCAGCGGCTTTTCGCCTTCAGGGGAGGACGCCGCCACTGCAGTCTCTTGGTCGTGAGCGCAGTTCCGGGCGAGGGTGCCAGCACCGTGGCTCGAAACCTGGCGGTGGGGATCGGCGAGAGCCATCGCGGCCGCGTGGTCCTCATCGACTCCAACCTGCGATCACCGAGCCAGCATACGGTCTTTCAGACCGGTGCGCCGGGCGGACTGGTCGACGTGCTGAGCGGCCGCGCAGAGCTGGCGGCGGTGGTGCGGGAGGCGCCTCGATTCGGAATCGCGGTGCTGCCGAGCGGCAGCCCGTCGGACCACCCGCCACACTTGTTGACGGTGTCGGCGCTGCAGCGAATCGTCACCGCGCTGCAGTCACAGTTTGACTGGGTGATCCTGGATGGGCCACCAGTGACGACCTTTCCGGACGCCGCCAGCCTTGCCGTCGTGGCTGATGGCGCAATCCTTGTGCTGCGGGCCGAGCGGACGAGGAGTGAGGTCGCCGAGCGGGCGATGAACTTGCTTCACAATGCGGGGGCGACGCTGCTCGGCGGAGTGCTCAACAGGCGCATTCACCACATTCCGGAGTTCATCTACCGGAGGTTGTAGTCGGAGACGAGGTGTCGAGTGGGTTTCGGACGCGTGGCGGTTGAGGTGCGCTGATGCACGAGACGAGACGGCGCCTTCTGCTGAACTGCCTGCGGGTCGGCGACCTCCTGGTGCTGACCACCGCTCTGGCCGTGGCGCTCGTCTTTTCCGGCCAGGTCGTCGAGGGGTCCCCACTCGACGAGTTCCTGGCGGTGCGCGTCAAGCTGGTGAACTTCCTCTTCTTCGCCGGTTTCGCGGTGCTGTGGAACATCATCTTCGGCGCCTTCGGGCTCTACCGGTCGCGGCGAGTTGGGTTGATGACCACCGAGTGGTGGGACATCGCAAAGGCCGTGGCCATCGGCACACTGCTCTTGTCCGGCTTTGCCATGGTCTTCAACTTCTCGGCGGTGAACAGGGGGTTCATCGCGTCCTTCTTCGTGGTTGCCCTGCTGGGCACAGCCCTGTACCGGACCGTGTTGCGCTCGGCCTTTGCTCGTGGGGGTGGGCACGGCCGCAACCTGAGGAATCTGGTCATCATCGGCTGCGGCCCGCGCGGCGCCGAGTTCGGGAAACAGGTTCGGAGCCGCCCCGAGCTCGGCTACCTCCTGCTCGGCTACATCGACGAGATTGCACCGCCGCCGAACCCGCTCCACGGCCATCCCGAGAAGCTCCTCGGCAACCTGGAACAGGCGCAGGAGATTCTGGCCAACGTCGAGGTTGACGAGGTCGCGATCAGCCTGCCCATCCGCTCGTACTACGAGACCATCTCGCGGCTCATCGGGCTCTGTGAGGAGCTCGGGCTGGTCGTGCGGATCCCGGCGGACTTCTTCGAGTCGCGGCTGGTGCACGCCTATGTCGACAAGCTCCACGACACCCCGGTCTTGACCCTGCAGGCTCACGCGCCGGCAGGCGGGAGCACCGCGCTCAAGAGGGTCATCGACTTCTTCGGGTCCGCGGCGGCGATGATCGTCTTCGCCCCGCTGTTCGCCCTCATCTCCCTGGCCATCAAGCTCGACTCCCGCGGCCCGGTGCTCTTCGCCCAGGAGCGAATCGGCCAGGGGCGCCGGAAATTCAGGATGATCAAGTTCCGGACCATGGAGGTGGACGCCGAGCAACATCAGGCGGAGGTCGAAGAGCTGAACGAGGTCACTGGCGCCGCTTTCAAGATCAAGAACGACCCGCGCACGACTCGAGTCGGCCGCATCCTCCGCAAGCTCAGCCTCGACGAGCTGCCCCAGTTCTGGAACGTGTTCCGCGGCGACATGAGCCTGGTGGGCCCACGGCCCTTGCCTATCCGCGATGTCGAGCGGTTCGACAGCGCGTGGCAGAACCGCCGGTTCAGCGTGCGGCCGGGCCTGACCTGCCTGTGGCAGATCAACGGTCGCCACGAGATCGACTTCGACCACTGGATGGAGCTCGACCTCCAGTACATCGACAATTGGTCTCTGTCTCTCGATTTCGACATTCTCGTCAAGACGCTGCCGGCGGTTCTGAGGGGAACCGGTGCAAGCTGAACCTGTCGAGCGCGACGTCTGGGACCTGCCACGATTGACCTACCTCCGCAAGCATCGCGAGCAAGCCAGGGGCAGCTCGCCCCGTGTCCAGTAGGGGGCTGAGTTGCAGCTCTCTCGCTTCGCGAAATGGCTGAATCGAGTGGGCGTGTCCACTCTCTCCCCGTTGCATGGCCGGCGGTGGTGGGTGGCCGTTGGGGCCGCCTCGGTGGCCGCCTTCCTGGTTGCGGCCCTCGTGTCGTCGAAGCTGAAAGCGTCCGAGGTGCTCCCGGACTTTCGTGCGGGGTACCACCCCGGCGCTCTCAGCATCCAAAACGGTGCGGGATATGTCGATCAAAGCGGAAGGTTCATAACGGCATGGCCACCGGGGATGAGCATCGTCATTTCTCCATGGGTGGTCGACGGTGCCCGAGAGTCTGTAAGGAGCCTCAGATTCGTGTCGGGGTTCTTGACCGCCGCGTGGGTTGTTCTGGTCGCGCTTCTCTCGAGGCTCCTCCTACCACGCGTATCGATCCTGATCGTGCTCGTCATTGCGGTGTTTTGGCCACCGATGTGGGCGCTGGGAGACCCGATGGGCAGCGAGATGCTGTTCACGGTTCTCGTGACGCTTGCCGTGTACCTGCTCGCCGATCTGTGTGGGCTGCGGCCCCCGTCGCTTGTCAAGACCTCGGCCCTTGCGGCCTTTGCATGGACGGCAATCGCCGCGGCCACGCTCACGAAAACGACCGGGTTCGCGGTGGCTGGCGCAGTGGTTGTGGGCATTGTTTTCGGTTTCCACACGTGGTCGGTTCGACGTCGCATCGGCGTCGTGCTGTTGGGGACTCTGGTGTTTGCGGCCATCCTTGCCCCTTGGGTCTTGGAGTACCGAGAGCATACGGGGCACTACGGATTCACGAGTAACGGGTTGACGTCCGTGCGAGATGGCTTGCGGCGCTACTCTCACTTCCCGCTCGGGTCGGAGCTCACGAAACGAAGCGTGCAGTGGCAGTCGTACGAGGACATGTGGGCGGATGTGTGCGAGGTGTCAGTCGCCGATCCCATGGGCGCGCTTCGCCTCCTCGGGATCAAGCTCATTCATCCGTGGTACTCCACCTGGTCCAGGCGATTCGACCCGTACTTGCCCGTGGTGCAGCTTCCATGGCTCTTGCTTTTTGTTCTGGCAAGCGGACGTGCCGTGTGGCGGTGGAAACGGATCCCCGGAGAGGTGATTCTGCTTCACGGTGGGGTGGTGGCGCTGTGGCTGTCCGCAGCATCGGTTGCCCCCATCGTTCGGTACCTCTTGCCCGCGTTCCCGTTTGTGGTGATGGTCGTCATCTGGCATGCCCTGGATCACGGCCATGTGAGAGCGTGCGCCGTAGAGCATCGACAACTGCCCGGCGAGGGCCCCTCTGATCACGATGCCGCGGGAAGTCGGAGCTGACGGGCAGAACCCCCAGCAGCGAGACGCCACAGCTGGTTTGACAGCGCGGCTTGTCCCCTCACTCGGTCGGGTACTGTCGCAATCCAGTGAGTTGGAGGAAGACGTGCCAGATGAAGGAGGGGTTGTTGCGGACATACCTCGGAGCAAGCCGACGTGGTTCCATGCAAAGTCGGAAGAACCATTCGAGGCCGGCCCTCATCATCCATCGCGGCGCCTGCCGCACGCGGCCTGTGTGAAAGTCAAACGCTGCACCGACACCAATCATCACCTTGGCTCTCAGCACATCGCGATACTCGTTCATGAACAGTTCCTGCTTCGGCGCACCGAGACCAATCCACAGCAAATCCGGATTGAGTGCATTGACCGTGGAGGTGATCTCTCGCCTCTCTTCATGGGTCAGCGGACGAAACGGCGGGCAATATGTGCCCACGACCTTGAGGTCTGGAAACCGGGTCGTCATGAGGCGCTTGAGATCCTCAGCGACGCCTTCCGCTCCCCCGTAGAAGAAGTTCGTGTGACCCTCGCGAGCGGAAACCTCGAGTAGCCTCAGCATCAGGTCAGGACCGTAAACGCGGCCCATCGTCCTCTGGCCAAGCGCCCGCCCGACCCACGTCAAGGGCATGCCGTCAGGCACGCAGAGGGATGCACAGTTGTAGGCGTTTCGAACTTCTGCTCGGCGGTAGCTCTGCATGATGCAGTGCACGTCGGTCACACACACGTAGCGGCCGACCTGTTCGTCGTGCAACCACTGACGAATCCGCTCGACAGCCTCATTCAGATTCAGGGCATCGACGGTGGTGCCGACCACGTTGATGCGAGGCTTGCGGGGCGGGCTCATGGTCAATGGAACTTCAACAGCGCAGTTGAAGGCGAAAGCACGATCGGGGCTGTGTGTCGAGATACGTGATTGCCAGCGTTGGCCGAATCCACTCCAGGAAACAGAAGGGAGCCAACGTCGAGCTCTCGGGTGATCCTCACACGCTGCGGGCTCAGTGGGGCCGGTCCCCGTTGGGACTCGGCTGCGGCAGTCTCACCGAACTCAAGGAACATCGATCATTCCGGTGCGAGACCTCGATGCGGGCCAGCCTTGGGCCAGAACTCTCTTGTAGATGCGAAGCAGCTGCAGACCGCCGGCTAGCGCCGAACGGAAATAGCGATCGTTGCAGTTCTGTCGGATGACGTACCGCCCTTGTACGCGATCGGGATCCTGGGGATCGCAGGGCTCGTCCAAGGTCGAAAAGCGCAGGCTGAACCCCTGTTGTCGCAGGATGTCATCGTGCGTTTTCGTGAAGCTGCCGATGAATCCGCCCGGATAGGCCCAGGCGAGCGGCATTCCGAGGCTGTTCAGAAACTCCCGGCAAGAGGCGACCTCTGCACGGAACTCATCGGCGGAGTACAGCGACGCCACGATGCGCTGGTTGCTGTGAGCACCGATCCACATGCCGGCCGCAACGAGCGTGTCAACATCGTGTCGGGACAGCTGCCCAGGTCGACCCAATTCGGCTGGATTCAGAAAGAACGTCGCGGTGACGCCTGATTCCGCAAGCACCGGCAGAGCGTCATCGACGTGAGAAAGCAGATTGTCGTCGAAAGTGAGCATGACCGAAGGTCTGGTGGTCTGGAAGAACTCCTTCGGCCCGATCACATTCAGTCCACCCCCGACGATGGTCGAGAGCTGGTGAGCGAACATGCTGCGGCTAATGGTGAATCTGTCGAGCGGAGTGCCATCGACGTGATCACTCAGCCGGTGATAGCAGAGTGCTACGAGAGACGTGCTCTGGCGAGGCGGGGGAACCAGTGCCGCGAGGCTGCAGAAGAGATCCTCAAAGGGCATCGCCACTCCACGATCGACGGCTACCTGGTATCGTACACCTCCCGCCACGAAACCGATCGACGACTTCTGGCACGGTGCGAGCTCCCATGGCGAGTTTACTCCGGGCCGGGTGAGTCTGAGAGGAATCGCTGCGGCGCGTCCCCTTTTCTGAGCCCAAAGAACGCAGAACGTTGCGTCGTTCGGAAGTGATCCATGCGTTTTCCATGTCCTTGCTCGTTATGGCGATCGAGAACGTCAGGCTCAGGGGACAACGGTCATTCCCATCGATCCCCAGGCAAGCCGGCAGATCCTCGGAGAGCCGTGAGGTCTGGTTTCCCAGTGGTGGTTCTCGGCAGATCGCTGCAAAACTCAATGGCCCTGGGCACCATGAAGTTCTCGAGGCTGCTCGCGCAGTGTTTGATGACGTCCTCTTCTGTGATGCCGAAGCCCTCGGCCGGAACGACAAACGCTTTGACCGATTGCCCGAGAATTGGATCGTCGACTCCGACGACGACCGCCTCGCGAATGCCGGCCAACTCAAGAATGACGTTCTCGACCTCCCGAGGGCTCACCTTCTCACCGCGGCTCTTGATGATGTCATCTCTTCGGGCGACGAAGTACAAGAACCCGTCGTCGTCCATTGTGAAGAGATCGCCCGTGTGAAGGACCCGATCCCCGGGGAATCGGCCGGGGCGGACGATCTTGGCGGTTTCATCTGTGCGGTTCCAGTATCCCATCATCACGTTGGAGCCCCTGACTACCAGTTCGCCGACGACCCCCGGACCTACGGGCTCACCAGCGTCGTCGACGACGAGTGCTTGCACGTTGGGCATCGCCTTGCCCACCGACGTGGGTCGCCGCTCGAGCTCGGCTGGCTCCAGGTAGGAGACCCGCTTGCACTCGGTCAATCCGTACATCGAGAAGATCTTGGCGTTCCTGAAAAGGACCTTCAGCCGGGGGATGTGCGCCGGCGGGAGGCATGCCCCAGTGTTGGTGACATATCGGACGCTGTCGAACCGCTGCGGCTCGAGGTTGCGCATCTGCAGGAGCAAAGCGAAGACTGTTGGCACCCCAGGGAAGCCGGTGACCCGCTCCTGTTCAATCCTCTCGACGATCGTGAATGGATATGCGAACGACTTTTCGAGGACGAGTGTCCCCCCCGACTTCACCGACATCAGCAGCTGGTAGAGACCGTAGTCAAACGACAGGGGCAGCACGTTGATGATGACGTCATCGGCAACGCTCTCGAGGTACTCGGTGATCGAGGTTGCCGCGGAAACCACGTTCAGGTGAGAGACTGCGACGCCTTTGGGCAGTCCCGTCGAACCAGAGGTGTAGATCAGTGCTGCGAGGTCTGCGTCGATCGATCGGTTACCAGGACGCAGTGATGGAAAGGAGGAGAGATCCCGATCGAGGTCGATGATGCCGTGCGAGGAGCTCCTCGAGCTCCTGCCGCCCCCGCAGACGACCACGCACCTCAGCGACCCCACGCGCGAGACCGCCGCTTTATGAGAGTCAAACTGTGATGCCCCAATGATCAGAGCGCTGGCGGAGCAGTCATTGAGGATAAACTCGAGCTTCTTCGGTTTCGTGGTGTGGTTGACGACTACGAAGGCACCGCCGGCCTTGAGTGCCCCGAAGATGCATATCGCCGTTTCGATACTGTTGTCGAGGAGCACTGCTACTCGATCGCCGGGACGGACCCCAACCGCCACCAGAGCCTGCGCAAGCCGATTCGAGGTCTCGTCGAGCTCCCCATAGGTAACGCGCCGATCTCCACAAATGACGGCGGTCTTGCCTGGAAAGCGCGATGCGCTCATGGCCAGGAAGTCGTCAACCAGCATGATCTGCGCCAATCCCTGCTAACTGTCGGCGCCAGTGACGCCCTTCGACTCGAGGTATCTGCAGATGTTGCGGATCGAATCCAGGTTTCCGGGGACGAGCTCGGAGTCCTTGATGGTGATGCCAAACTGACCCTCGAGAAACTCCACAAGCTCCAGGACACGCATCGAGTCCATGATGCCTGCATCGACGAAGGAGGTTTCGTAGTCGATGCCGGCTCCCGGGGAATCGGTTGGAAACGTCTTCAGGACGAACAACTTGATGATGTCCCTGGCTGCCGTCATGATGACCTCGACCCGCCGGGTTTGGCTCCGGCGCTCCGACTCGGCCGTTCGGTTTCGAGGCTCGGCGGCAGCGACCTCAGGTGCCACGTGGATTTCTCTTTTGACTGAAAATCTCGGAAGGCGCGCGTCACCTGTTCTGCGGTGAGATCGAGCTCCCGTCCCGCATCGTCCGCCGACAGCTCCGCCTTCCATGCGTAGAGCAGCAGATCAAGCGTCTTCAGAGGCATGCGGAAGTAGAACTCCTCGTCGGTAACGCCGCCAGGCCAGGTGTCCGGGGCCGGCGCGCGCGAGCGGATCTTCTCGATGACCCCCAGATGCTCTGCGAGCTGAAACACCTGGGTCTTGTAGAGGTGCGCGAGGGGCTCGATGTCCACCCCACCGTCACCATGCTTCACGAAGAACCCTTGCTCCATCTCCGTGCGGTTGGTGGTTCCGCAGACGACACAGTTCAGCCTTTCAGCGAGTGAGTATAGCTGGATCATCCTGGTCCGCTGCTTCATGTTCTGCGCCGAGACGATCGCGTGAAGCTGATCAGGTTTAAGGCGATATGAAAACTCGCCGCGAGTCGTGCTGACCTTCAGTGAAAACACGTTGAGACCATCCCGGTTGAGGACATCTGGCGGCAGCGTGATCCGCATTCCATCAGTCTCCGGGTCGTAACTCTCACAGAGCTCCCGCACGACTGCGGTACGTCTCTCGTAAACGTCGAATGCCTGGAGCAGCGGCGTGATGTCGACCACGTCCGCGCAGATCCCAAGCGCTTCAGCCTGTTCCGCAGCGAGTTCAGCACTCTCTGGAGAAGACTCCTTCTCAGGCAGCACCAGTCCGCGAATGCGCTCGGGGCCCAGGGCGCGTACGCAGAGGCATGCCGCCAGCGCCGAGTCGACCCCGCCGCTCAGGCCAAGGACCACGCCCTTTCGCTTGTATTTCGAGAAAACCTGGGCCTTGATGAAACCACAGATGCGCTGTGTTTCACAGACCGGGTTGATGCTGAGCACGTCGCCGTTGAATGCCATCCCAATCGCCTTATCGAGAATAGAGTCTACACGATGAACGGTGGGGCCCTGGGGCTCCGTAACCAGCTGCAGTTTAGGTCTGCAATCCTGGCCGCCTTGGGTGAGATGGTCCTCGATACCAGGTCTCCCGTCCCAACCGGGAGCCGGAGCGTTGTGCACCCGCTGTCTGTGCCCGGAATCGGCCCAACCGCGCTGAGGCGCTGCCGGTCTGGCACTTCCGGGCCCGCTCTCGTGGCACGCCGAACCGTCGACTGCTGAACCCGGACTGCCAGATCATCGGCAGAATCAGCCGACCCTGACAGAAGCACGACAGGTCGAGGTATACTTACTGAGCCCGTCCGCCGTCAATTGCGTGGAGATTGAGGCAGATGAAACGCGATGCAGAGTTTTCGATTGACAGTCTCACAATTGACTGTGATTTGGAGGTAGATCGGATCACCTCCATGCTGCGGAACCAGGTTCTCACGGAATTCAGAAAGCACGGATTTGTCGTGGGATTGTCTGGTGGAGTGGACAGCAGCGTTGTGGCAGCTTTGTGTGTGAAAGCGGTCGGCAGCGAAAAGGTGTTCGGTCTCATGATGCCCGAGAAGGAATCGTCGCCGGATACGCTTTCTCTTGGCGTACTTGTCGCAGATTCCCTGGAGATTCGGACCGCGCATGTCGATATCACCGAGACACTCGAAGCGGCGGGTTGTTACCAACTCCGGGACAGCGCGATCCGAAGGTTAATACCCGAGTACGGCGCCGACTTCAGGTGCAAGATCATCCTGCCGAACATTCTCGATGCCGACACGTACAGGCTGTATTCGGTCGTGATCGAATCACTAGACGGAAACCAGCGAATAAGGCGCCTGTCAAAGCAAGCATATTTAGACGTGGTGTCCGCATCGAAATTCAAACAGCGGGTTCGCAAGATGTTTGAGTATTATCACGCGGACCGATTGAATTATGTTGTGGCAGGAACCCCGAATCGCCTGGAATATGATCTGGGTTTCTTCGTCAAAGTCGGAGATGGTGCGGCAGACACGAAGCCCATCGCGCATCTGTACAAAACACAGGTTTACCAGTTGGCGGAGCACCTGGGTGTGCCGCGTGAGATTCGTGAAAGAGTCCCGACCACCGATACCTACTCGATGCCGCAGAGCCAGGAGGAGTTCTTCTTTTCTGTGCCACACGAGATGGCCGACCTTTGCCTCTACGGAAAAAACCATGACATCCCGATTGAACGGGTGGCCGCTGCTGCGGGATTGACAAGCGACCAGGTGGAGCGGGTTTACCGCGATATCGACGCAAAGCGAAAAGCGGCCAAGTACCTGCATGCTGGGGCTGTCCTGATTGGTGGGGGGCCGGCGGGTCGGGGTCGACGCCCATCGCAGGGCTGATGTGGCCTTGAACCTGGGGGCAGATTCTCTTGCGGGCCGTTTCTGCCACTGGCACTTTGAGGGGGGACGAACCCGTGACATGCGGGTGAGGGATCTGAACGTGCTTTACACCCAACGGGACTCGGTGGCGTCATGCAGTGACTGAATGATGATATCCACTCCCGTTGCAGCGCCAACGGCTGGGCGTGCGGGCTGAAGGGCATCGAGATTGAAGATTGAGATTCACAGATTTGGCCTTGATGACTTATGTGTTGAATCTGCGCCGCCGTTTGATGATCCCCACGGAGTTTGCCGGATCAACCGGGAGACGATTGCGGCGTTTCGGACGAATCCCATTCGGCAGATCGGGGACGGCCCCGCTCAGTTGGTGGGTGCGGTGGACGGTTGCGCAGCCGGAACCCTGAAGTTCCTTCCCGGGGAGATTGTCGTCGACGGCAGGGCGCACTCAATCGCCTGGTGTTCTGGCCTGTACGTGGTTCCAGAGTTCAGGAAGTCGCTCCTTGGAGTCACCCTGATCAAGGAAGCTCGCCACACCTACGAGATTGTCGGCGGAAGCCGCGTAGGCGAAACAGCATTCCCACTCTTTGAGAGGCTGGGTTGGCTAGGTATTCCATTGACGCGCTATGTCCTGGCGTGCAGGAGCAGGCCGATTCTCGAGCACTCTCTGGGTACCGGCAAGGTTGCGAGCATGCTCGCCCCCGTGGCTGACTTCGCGATCGGTCTCCACCGGCGGATGCTCGAGCGCCGTGAAGAAGCCTCCTGTGCGGATCTTCGCTGCACTCTTGCCAGCTCTGTGCCCGAATCGCTGGATCCGGCGCTCGCCGAGTTGAGCCATCCTGTCGGCTGCCACCGATCCAGCCGGTGGCTAAACTGGATCCTGCAGAACGCGTTTGACACCGATCGTGGAAACAGAAAGCACCTCTTCTTCATCCACGATCGCCCGGACCGGTTGGTTGCCTACTTCATCACCCGAGTGAAGATCCACGAACGGCCGTCGCATCGCGGGTCTGAGGCCCTGTTGGTCGGGTCGGTACTCGATTGGGGAGTATTCGATCCGCACACCATCAACCAGAAGCGTCTTTGGCTGATGGCCACCAACACCCTCACCGCCGAAGGAGTCGATGTGGTCGAAATATGCGACATGTCCCCTGACGCTGATGTGCCGTTCGGATTCCGGAAGTATGGAAGACATTGGATGGTCCTCTATTCGAGCCCTACTGGGCCGACGATTGACAAGGGGGCCATGTCCCACTGGAGAGTGCGCCAAATCGACGGAGACTCTGGGCTATCGTAAGGGGTCGCGCCTGGGTTGACCCGGCCGCCTCGGCAAGGCTCACGCTGCTGGCCCGCGCTGCAAGCAGGGCCCCGGTTCGCGGTCGGTAGCGCCCTCGCTTGTCGGCGGCATGTTCGAGACCCCCGGCGTGGCGTTCAAAACCCTCGCTCCCCGATCAACTGGCAGGACTCGGATTCGGGCCGTCGGTCGGTGGGAGATGGGCCGGCGGAATGCGCCCGGATTCACCGTAGTCACATGACCGAAGTCGCCGGGTCGTCACTGTTTCATCCTCTTTCGGGGACCTTCGATCCCGCCTCCCCACAACCGACATCGCGTGCTTCCCGCGTCGAAATGTGGACGGCGACCGGGTCCTACTGGTATAGACTCAGCGCGATGAAGCGCTTCATTCAGAAGACGATCCGCGCTGCACATCTAGCGTTCGCTCCTCCCGACCTTCCACGGCAGTTGGGCATCTACTTTCACGCTCTCGAAAGGCAGGACTGGCCGGCCTTTCGTTCATGCATCGATCTTCTGACGCGTTCAGGCTATCGATTTGTGGGGCCGAACGACTACCTTGTGGCTGCAGATAAGGTCGCGTTCGTCAGCTTCGATGACAACTACAGATCGTGGTACGAGTCGCTTGACCTTCTCGACGAGTTGGACGTGCGCGCCACGTTCTACATCAACACGGTGCCAATCCGCGGGCGGTCTTCAGAGACCGAGATCGAAGACTACTACTCGCGTATCAACCACCACGGCAGCCGTGTCCCACTCAGTGAGCCGGAAATTCGCGGGTTGGCTGAACGCGGGCACACGGTTGGCTGCCACACGCATTCTCATGCCGACCTAGGTGGGCTCTCGCCGATGAGGGCGCGGGAGGAGATCACACGATCTCGGATGATACTGAGTGAAATCGTGGGCGAAGAGGTTGCTCACTTCTCGTTCCCGTTCGGCATGCCGCGCAATTTCCCGGGGCACCTGGAGGGTTTTTGCCGGGACCAGGGTTTGACGGTTGCGGCTGCCACGCCCGGCTTGCTTCATCAGAAGCCGCGGCCTCTTCGAATTCACCGTACACCGTGGCGGCTCGAACGTCCGGTGTCCGAAAACCGCGACAACCTGCGGATCGACGCACGATGGTTCGTCCGGGTCACCGGGCGCAGTGCATCCGAGTGCTGATAGAGGTAGCCGAGGTCATCGACTCCGACGTTTCGGATAGCCGGCGGAAGCGTATCTTCAGGGAGGCAGGACTGGCAAAGTGAAGGCCTGGGAAGCGCCGCGCGTCACGCTCTGCGGTAATGGACCTCAGCCCTGATGTTAGTCTCCACGGCTGCGGGAGCTGTAAATGTCCCGAAGGTCCGTCCAGACCCAGAGGAAAGGTTGGCAGCACCATGCCACATAGCGTTAGCTTCAGCGGCCGCCCTCCCGCCGCCTGCCCAATCCGTCTGAGTGCATCCTGCGTCTATATTCTGAACAGGTACACCTCGACGTGTGGGATCGCCTCCGTGGAGTTCTCGTGAGCGCCGAGAGTGGGCGCCCCCATCCATCCCAAGTGGTTCGCTTCGACTTTGGCCTTTCCGTAAGCCATTCGCTCGCAGCCGGCTGAGGCGAAGCGTCCGTCACAGAACCCGCAAGTGTGAATCTGGGGGCAGCCCGTCGGCTCGCTGTGTTCGATTCACTCGCGTCTCGTCGGCGGCAGGACATGGCGACAGGTTCCGAGCCGCTCCGGCCGTAGACCCGAGGAGATCGCAGCTGGTCGGCCTGGCAGGGGAGGGCCGTGTCTGCCCTGTTGTGCACGGTCGATTTGTTGGAGACACGGTCTCACAACGCCTGTGTTGACCCGGCCGCTGTGACTTCAATCACTGCTTACGGATTTCCCCCCTACTAAAGCGGACCCCGCCCGGGACAACGGTTAGCGGCGACGTGTCCGAACGCGTCCGCGATCGACCGGAGGAGGGCCAGCTATGAATGCGAAGATCCGAGTGGTCGGCACGCCACCACAATTCGCCCCTCCAGATCCACCTTCTCGAAATGTACCCAATGTGATGCGCAGGGTTGTCGGTCTCTGCGCGATCACAATTCTGAGCTGCTTGCCGGCGAATCCTGCTGCCGCTGTTGAGTATTTCGTAGGGGTGGATCATCCGAACGCGTCCGACTCGAACAGTGGGCTCTCCCCCGACCATCCATTCAAGACTCTGAGTCGAGGCGTCGCACCGCTTTCGCCGGGAGATACGCTT